>Ga0183095_10069_pt2 | contig 548818 bp, 477 predicted proteins | sample BioMet4_FD_130346 | JGI IMG/M metagenome (GOLD analysis project Ga0183095, IMG submission 130346) | Microbial communities from bioreactor (seeded with sewage sludge) at LBNL, California, USA - Biofuel metagenome 4 (v2) (version 3) | ecosystem: Engineered > Bioreactor > Anaerobic > Unclassified ... | reverse complement strand
GGCGGTCGTAGTGGTGGTCTTATCCTGCGGTTCATAGACCTTGGTGTACCAGTTGTTGTAGGTTTCCTCGCTGGTGTTCGTACCGGTTTTGACCTTTACCAGCCCGCTCGGAAGCGGCGAAACAGTAGCTTGTATGATATAATCAATATCAGAATATACAAAATGTGCCATATTAGAGGATGAGGTTTTAACAGTTTTACAAAACAATACTATCACGCAAATAAGCGTAACGAATGGCTCAATAATAAAATTCAAAGAAATTGAATGTCTTGGGTGCAATTTTGGAATTTATAGATTACAGCAAGGGTATCTTATCTATAAAGATATATTCGTATCCGTTTCAGGGGAAAAAGCTTTTGAGCTATGCGAAAAATCTATAAAACTTTATGACTTTGAAGGTAATTTCTACGAAATTGATTTCAACGGGATAAGTCTAGTGCTAGTATAATTATCGGACAATGTTTTTGGAGACCTGATCCGGTGTGGTATAATATGCCAAAGGAGGATTTGAAAAATGGCCAGAACATATACCCCTGAATTCAAGGAAGACTGTGTCCGGTACTGTGAAGGACATCCGGAGCTGGATAATTATCAGAAAGCAGAATATCTCGGTGTTCCATACCATACACTTTATGGCTGGGTCAGAGACTATCGCCGTACACTCAGAGCAGGCAGCGGTGAACCTGTAAAAGGGAACCTGACTCCTGAAGAAAAAGAAATTGCCCGTCTTAAACGGGAAAATCAGGACCTTCAGGATGCTCTTGAAATATTAAAAAAAGCCATAAGTATTCTGGGAGACTGACCGAATCAAAGTATGCCGCGATACATGAGGCATCAGAATCGGAAAACCGGATCTGTGTCAGCAGAATGCTTGGAATTTTTAGGTGTTTCCAAAAGCGGTTACTATGCATGGCTCAACAGAAAGCCAAGTAACAGCATAATACAGATAGAATCCATTAAGAAAATCTATGATGACAGCAAGTGTATTTATGGTGCCCCAAAGATCACTGCTCAGCTTCATGAATCAGGCTTTAAAACTGCTGAAAGCACCGTTACGAAATATATGCGTGAAATCGGCATCAGAGCATGCTGGGTCAGGCCATATGCAGTTACAACACATAGTGAAGACTTTTCCGCAAGTTTGAAAAATGTTCTTGAACGCAACTTCACTCCAAAATCTCCTAACGCAGTATGGTGTACCGATATCACATATATCCATACAGGGAAAGGATTCGTATACCTTTCCTGCATCATGGATCTGTTTTCAAGAAGGATCGTTTCCTGGGAACTGGCTCCGACACTGGAAACAAAGTACGTCGTTAATGCAGTCATGAAAGCCATCGCAAGTACAGGGATGCGTCCGGCTGTAATACATACTGATCGCGGCGTACAGTATACCTCTGTTTCATATTATGATGAAACAGAGGGGATCATAAAAAGTTATTCGTCCAAGGCAAACCCCTGGGATAATGCCTGTATCGAGTCTTTCCATGCACTTATCAAAAGAGAATGGCTGAACAGATTTGACATACGGGATATCAATCATGCACATACACTGGTATTTGAATACATCGATGCCTTTTACAATACAAGACGCATTCACAGCTTCTGCGGGTATCGTTCACCTATGATGTATGAAAACAAATACTATTCACAGCTTTCAAAAGTAAAGAAACAAGCTGCATAATCAGATGCTGGATTTAATTCAAAAATCCTGTCCGAAAACTTGACAGAGGACCAGTAAACAAATAGTAAACAAAACACATACCAACAGCCGAAGGGTCACAAAGCCCTCCGGCTGTTTTTTGCTCAGAGCAGCAGTAATATTTGTTGGACAACTGTTGACATCAAAAGCATATAATTATATTACAGTTAATTAATGAGACTATGCGATGCGTTAAGCTTGATGAAAAGACGTTTGAAGGGAGAATTATTCTTGGATAGCAGACTTTTGCCTTACATTGTAACCGAAGCCTTCTGTATAGTGTACACGCTGACAATACTTTTCAGTATGCGTTCGGAGGTCGGCAGCGGGCGCGAGATGGGCGTTTTGAAAAAGCTGATCATAGCCTATGCTGTAGTAATTGCTGCAGATATGCCGATTGTAATCATTGAAAACGGACAGGTGCAGGGCTGGCAAACATTAGATACGTTAATGAACGGCATATGCATGTCGGCTGTTGATGTAAGCTGCTATCTGTGGTTCATATTTGTTGAGCTGCGCCTGAAATCGGCTTTTGACCCTCAGGGTTCGCGTAAATGGCTGCTGCGGGCACCGATGATCACGATGTGCATATTAAATATGAGTTTGGTATTAGACGGATGGATGTTTTTCAGCATTGACAGTGAAATCATTTTTTTGATGCAGAGAGTGGTGACATTCTCATATCTGCTGGTATCAACTGCCCATGCAACCATCTGTATCGGCAAAACGAAGCAGCGAAAAAAGAAAATAGAGTATTTTTCATTTCTTCTGTCGGTGGGCATTGGAATCTGTGCTGTAATGCTGGAATCTAAGATACCGACCGTACCGATTTTCGCGCTGTGTGTTTTAGCGGCACTGCAGATGCTGTTCCTCTCGCTGTATATCGACCAGGAATATGACATGGCGGTAAAGGAGCGTGAGCTGACCGAATCGCGCACCGCTGTGATGCTCAGCCAGATTCAGCCGCATTTCCTGTTTAACACGCTTACGGCTATTGCGCGGCTTTGTGATTTGGACCCGCAGAAGGCGAAAAAAACCACCCTTGATTTCTCCGAGTATCTGCGAGGGAACCTTGACTCACTTTCACAGTCACAGCCTGTGCCGTTTGCACAGGAACTAAGGCATATGGAGATCTATGCCAGCATTGAAAAGACACGCTTCGGCGACAGACTTGATATCAAGGATGATATAGAGGCGGACGGATTTCTGATTCCGTCGCTTACGGTTCAGCCGCTAGTTGAGAATGCCGTTAAGCACGGCGTTGGCAAAAGGGTGGAAGGCGGCACCGTGTCAATTGCAACTCGTGAAGACGACAAAGGGTGGTATGTTGTGATCAAAGACGACGGCGTGGGTTTTGATGTTGGACAGACATTGGACGACGGCCGCAGTCACATCGGCATCAGCAGCGTTCGCAGCCGCCTGGCGGCGCAGTGTGACGGCACGCTGACAATCAAAAGTGAGGCTGACGTCGGCACTACCGCTGAAATTTTCATTCCGAAGGAAGGAATTCCGCATGGTAATAGTTGCTATTGTGAGAAAAAGCACATATAATAATATGAAAATAACATAGCGTTTTTCAGGCATGATCAATGTCAAGAAAGGCAAGGTAAAAACATGCAGCATGAAATCAGGGAACCTCAGCGTTTGCTGAACAGCAGCGGAGATATCGCGGAGCCGGGCTTTGCAAAGAAGCTCCTATGGGAATACGACAGGGCAGACATCCATGCTCCCAAGTGGAGGATCAAAGAGTGGGATTACTACTACATTGGATGTCAGGACTACGGTCTGGCGCTGACTATCTCAGACGCCGGATACGTGAGCAGCGTGTCTGCATCGTTTTTGACCTTTGGAGAACACCCGACGCAGGTAAACAACGGCGCCCTGGGCGTTTTGCCCCTGGGAAAGCTTGATCTGCCGAACACATCGGTAAGCGGCGATCTGTCCGCCGAGGTGGGGAACGCGGAGTTTGCATTTTTCAATGACGGCAGCAGACGTATGCTTGCCGGCAATTTCAGAGACTACATCAAAGCAAAGGCTGACCTTAAATTCAGCATCGAGCTTAGCGACATGCCGGAGGAGTCGATGGTCATAGCCACGCCGTTTCCTAAGCGGCATCACTTCTACTACAATCAGAAAATCAACTGTATGCGGGCAAAAGGTACCGTCAGCATTGGAGAGCAGGAGTACGATTTTGGGCTGGAGAATAACGCCCTGGCGACACTTGACTGGGGGCGCGGAGTCTGGACATATGACAACACATGGTATTGGGGTTCCGGACAGACGATACTGCCAGACGGCAGCAGGTTCGGCTTCAATATCGGCTATGGCTTTGGCGATACGTCGGCTGCATCAGAAAACATGCTGTTCTATAATGGAAAATCCCACAAGCTGAAGGATGTGCAGTTTGTCATACCGAAGAAGGATGACGGCAGCTATGACTATATGTCGGCTTGGAAGTTCACGGAGACTGACGGCAGGTTTGAGATGGATTTTCAGCCGGTGATCGACAGGCAGGATCCAGTGGATATGAAAGTTATCTGCATGATACCTCATCAGGTATTCGGCAGCATGAGCGGCAGGGCTGTGCTTGACGACGGAAATGTGATTGAACTGAAAGACTGCATGGTTTTTGCCGAACACGTACATAACAAATGGTAAAAAAGTTAAGCGAAAGTTACTGCATTTGAAGAATTTGTTGGACATTTGTTGACGTAGTTGTGATATTATCATTTCAAAAGTGATTGTATTATTTATCGGAAGGAGTTTTTTATGAAGGGTTTAAAGAGTGTATTATTGATTGCACTTTCGATGGCAGTCATCATATCAATGTCAGCATTTGCGATGCCGGACAGCATATATGCTTCATCGGCAGCAGGCAGCGATCAAAACAAAATGAATATAGATATTACATATGCAACTAATGGGGAAATTTCGTATCCGGTGTATTCAGATCCGTCTATCCTGATGCCGTCGACAAGCAAACGCAGGGGATCTGCGGCGGAGCTTCCTTCTACATATGATTTGAGCAGTGTCGGTCGTGTTACTTCTGTAAAGGACCAGCGCGGATATGGAGCCTGCTGGGCTTTTGCTAATATTGCCGCTCTGGAATCCAATCTGATAAGCCAGGGGATTGCAGATTCATCAATCGATCTCTCAGAGCGTCATCTGGCATATTTTACGTATCATGGTGCCGACAGCGGTGAAAGAAGCATCTATGCCGGCAACGATACATTTAATACTGTCGATGGTTCAGGCAATATTGACGGCAGCGGTACGGGCCTGTACAATGAAGGCGCCTATTCGGTGCATCAGGTAATCGCTACTATAGTACGCGGCTATGGTGCTGTCAATGAAGCGAGTGCACCGTATCAGTCGGTACATACGCCGTTCAGTATCACAGATATGGGCACTGTTTCGCAGTCGCTTAAAACGAAAAGCTTGTACACAGTTACCGAATCAAGAACGTATCCTGATGTAGTAAACCAAGATGGAACGCTGAATGCTGCAGCAATGGATATGGTCAAGCAGGGGCTGATGAAGTATGGTGCCTGCAGCATTTCATATTACGAAGATCATGAGTATATTGACAAAGAGGAAGGTCTGGAGATGACTCATCCATGCTACAATGTGAAGCATAAGGCGTATTACAGCACAGAAGAATATCCTGATCATATGGTGACGCTGGTTGGCTGGTCTGACACATTCCCTAAGGAGTATTTCGGCGGGACCAAGGGGCTTAAGCCATCCGGAGACGGAGCATGGCTCGTCAAGGGAAGTTACGGAACCAGGCTCAGTGCAGACGGGTATTACTGGATATCATATTACACACCGTCAATCACAGATATCACACAGATCATTGGTCAGAGAACACCTTCCCAGGACATTTACCAGTATGACGGAACAGGCGTGGGATTGGCCTCTGGTTACGAAGATACTGTGGTCAAGGGCGCAAATGTTTTCACGGCAAGAAAATCTGAGTATTTAAAGGCAGTCGGCACTTGGACTCGCTCAGCCGACAGCACTGTTAATGTAAAAATATATAAAAACGTCAAGTCAGGCAGTCCTGTTTCAGGAACAAAAATCGCAGATAAAACATACGTTAGAACCTATGCAGGATATCACAAATTGTCATTAGGAAAATCGCTGAAAGTGTCCAAGGGACAGAAGTTCTCAGTAGTGATCACTACCAAATACAATGATGGCAGTAAAGATCAATATTTGATACCATTTGAGGTAGGTATAACGGATAGCAATTTATTGGATCTCAGCGGGCAGAAAAAGGGTGAAAGTTTCATTTACTACAAAGGAAAATGGGAGGACACCAAGGATGACAGTGATATTGGCAATGGATTCTATATTTCCAACGCCTTGGCAAAGGTATATGCTAACTGATGAAAAATGGTGGACATGACATGAAAAGCAGAACTAATACGATCCTGCTGGTGCTGATACTGATATTTGCAATGCTGGCAGCTTTGTTTACCGGCCTCGGCTATTTTCGCGGACAGGACGGACAGGATGAAACTTCATACAAAGAACAGACTGATAAGGAAATCGCAGACAAAATCGACAGCTGCTATAGGCAGGTGCGGGAAAAGACGGATTTCAAGCCGGACATAGCAATCGTCTTAGGTTCAGGGCTGGGAGATTTTGCAGACAACATCGATGTTGAAGGCACGATACCATATTCAGAAATCAAAGGTTTTCCAGTCTCAACGGCGCCGGGTCACGCCGGCGAATTCGTCTACGGAACTCTAGGTGACAAGAAGGTCATCTGCATGAAAGGCCGAGTGCATCTTTATGAAGGATACACGCCGTCGGACGTTGTATTGCCGCTGAGGATAATGAGGAAGATGGGCGCAAAGATCCTAGTGCTGACTAACGCGGCAGGCGGGCTGAACAAAAATTTTAAAGTGGGAGACTTCATGCTGATCACTGATCACATCTCTATGTTTGTCAGAAATCCGCTGATCGGAGGCAACATTGACGAACTGGGTACCCGCTTTCCAAGCATGACCGACGTTTACGATGAGAAGCTTCAGACTGCAGTCAGAAAATCTGCAGCAAAATACGATATACCGCTGAAAGAAGGGGTATATATCCAGCTTTCCGGGCCGTCATATGAAACCAAGGCGGAACTGAAAGCAATCAGAAACATGGGTGCCGACGCCGTTGGCATGAGCACCGTTATTGAAGCTATTGCAGCAAAGCACGCGGGCTTCCGGGTCTGCGGCATCTCCTGCATAACGAATATGGCTTCCGACCTGACGAACAAAGCTCCTTCAGAGCAGGAAGTCATCGACTCCGGCAAAAAATCGGCAGAAGAATTCCAGAAACTGCTGATTGAGGCGATCAAAGAATTCTAAGCACATCACCTATGTCGGCACTGATGCATACTGAACGAGAGACGATCTCTTTAGGCGCGCCTGCTTCACCAAAGTTGATGCAGGCGTAGTTTGCATCTGGATCTGCGGCGGTCATCCTCCAGAACGGATATTTGATGATCCCCGGGGTGTTGCCGCCAACGCCCAGCTCCAGAAAAAGGGTCTTGCAGCTTTTGCGTGACTGCAGAAAACCGGCGTATCTTGCGGCTGCCTGACGCCAGCCTTCGTCTTCAACGAAGGTTTCATCGGCGCGGAGATTCATGACCATTGAGCTTCCGCAGACCGGACAGTGAGGAACCAGCTCTGAAGGGACTCTGGTTTCCGGCACTTTGCCGGCCGGCATGATCAGTTTGCCGTCTTCGCGTATGCTGAATCCCTGAGCGCGGATCATTTGGAGCACGATGTTGTAATTATCATAAGTCTTTTTATGGCATGGTCTGATGCACTGCATCAGGCCATAATCGCCCTGAGTATAGAAAAGGCGCTGCTCTTCAGACCGTGTTCTGCGGCTGACTTCAGGCAGGACTCGTAGCATGAGGCAAGAGACTGGCGGTCGCGTTCTGTAACGGAGCCGCGGACTATAGGGCCAACAGTGTGCAGCACGTACTTTGAAGGAAGATTGAAGGCCGGCGTGAGTTTTGCTCCTCCGTCCGCCTCCTCGTGCCCCTGGGCGTCCATCAGCCTGCGGCATTCTTCACGCAGCTGCAGACCGGCGGCGGAATGTATGGCGTTGTCTATGCAGCCGTGACAGGGAACAAAGCAGCCGAGCAGGGCTGAGTTGCCGGCGTTGACGATCGCATCGACTGCCAGCCGGGTGATGTCGCCGCGCCAGAGCCTGACGCCGGGATATTTAGTGGCCGGCAGGCTGGAAACGGCAACAACGCCTTTCATCTCGCGTTCTGCGGAGAGAAGCTCGTCCTGTACGGTGAGAAATTCGGGATCCAGAGGCATAGGCGGCCTGACGTTCATCAGGCTGCGGAGCAGACGCCGCTGCTGAGCGTCGTCCTTTGGAAATTGTCTGGCCTGCTCCTGATACTGCGGCATTTCGCTGAGCAGCCAGTCGTTTAGAAATTTTAACTGTTGAGTATATGTCATTTTGCTGATTCTCCTTTTCCTCAATTATATCCCCATGGTGGTCATTTGAGAAGAAGGCACATTAATGTGGCATAGTTTACATTAGGAAACTATTGCTATGCAATTTGAAAAACACTATTTGAAATTTGCAAAATGTGGTAAAATAATGGTAACATGTTGGTAAGTCGAGTCTTGATCAAGGAGAAAAGAGATAGCTATGGATTATCCAGTATCTAAGAGAATGACAGCATTCGTAATGGCGTTTGCCATCGCCCTGATTATGTTGCCGTCGGTTGCTTTTGCTGCGGATCATGGCAGCAAGCAGACCGTTAAAGTTGCAGTACTCAATAACTCGGAATATGCGGACCTTGATGAGAATGGCATCTGGACGGGGAGCGACATTGAAACGATGATTACCGTAGCTCAGAAAGCGGGACTAAACGTTGAGTTCATCGATTCCAGCAGCGACCCGGATTTTCTGGAGAACTTGGGGAACGGTACTTATGACATAGTAGCTGATGTCGTAAAAACTGAAAATCGTGATAACAGATTCATCTTCAATGACGATACCATAGGGACTGTCAACAGCACGTTAGCTGTCAAGGCTGACGACGACAGATGGGACTACGGCAATATCGAACAGATCAATGATATGAAAGTAGGCGTGATAGCTACTTATGCAAACAACGCCGATTTCCGCAGCTGGTGCAGGAAGCACAACATTACTCCAGTCATCAAAGAATATACGGACATAAAAACCATGACGGCAGCCCTTGACAGCGGTGAAATAGACGGCGAAGTCTACACTGCAGGTTCAGGGGAGTCATACACGGAAAATTACCGTACAATACTGAAATTCCTTCCAGAGGCATATTATTATGCTTTCAGAAAAAGTGATGTTTCCTTGAAAAACAAGGTTGACACTGCTATCGCTCAGATCCTTTCGGAAAATCCAGACTACTTCACGAATCTGAAAAATAAATACGAGATACAGTTCAACAACAATAAACTCCCATTTTCGTCTGAGGAAAAGAAGTATATTGTTGACCATAAAAACATTTGCATTGCGGTCGTGAAGAACGATCTGCCTTTCTACAGCTATTCTTCAACTAGCGGAGACCAGGGCATCATTCCGGATTATTATGCTCTGATAGCCAAACACACAGGCTTCAAGTTTAAATACAAGGCATACGATACCTGCGCAGCGGCAATCAAAGCGGTCAAAAGCGGCAAGGCTGACATCCTTGGAATATTCAACGACGGCATAATATCAGCCTATTCCAGCGGACTTACACTGACCAGCAACATTTACACTGCTGATGGCATCCTGCTGACGAAAGCAGGCAATGGTATAGACGATGTGAAGACTGTTGCCGCCAAGCAGAACGCCGGCAAATTCGAAGACATAAGCGTTAAAAGGGCGTTTCCTAAGGCGAAGCTTAAGTCTTACGAGACAGCCACTCAGTGCTTCAGAGCACTGAGGGCCGGCGATGTCGACGGGGTATTGGTTGGTCTGCCAAGCGCAACTTGGCTCATAAATCAGACCAATTCTCAGGCTTACAGCATCATTCCAGTATCTGGAGTGGTATATGAACTGTGCAGCGGCGTACTGCCTGAGAATAAGCTGCTTTGTTCGATACTGAACAAGAGCATTGCAGGCACTAAGGCCAGCTTTACGGGCATCGTAACTCGCAACACCTTGACTCAGAGCGACTGGAAAACGACGGTAGCTAAAATGCCGCCGGCAATCAGCATTGCCGTTGTTGCCACTTTGCTTGCTTTGATAATCATCTTGATCTGGTCGTTAATTATGCTTAGACGCCGCCAGAAAGAAAGGGTTGCGGTATTTGCATCGCAGGCGGAGGCGGAGCAGAAAAGGATCCGTGCCGAGGCTATCGAAAAGAGCGCGGAAGAGAAGAATGCATTTTTCTCTAATATATCCCACGACATGAGAACGCCGCTCAACGCGGTCATAGGTTTTGCGGGGCTTGGCGAAATGGCGGAGGATGCGTCACAGAAGGACGAGTATTTTTCCAAGATCAAAGCCTCCGGCAAGCTGTTGAACTCGCTGATAGATGACACCCTGACGCTGTCTAAGATTAGCAGCGGCAAGCTGGTGCTGAATCTGGAGCCAACGAGGCCGTCTGAGCTTTTCAATGTGATAGTGGATCTTACTGAGCACGAGGCTAAAGCTAAAGGTATAATCTTTACAGCTGACATGGAAGGAACCTTGGATGATTCCCTGATGATGGACAGGCTCAATGTGCAGAAGATATTCCTCAATCTGCTTTCCAACGCTGTTAAATACACTAAACCTGGCGGACACATCGGTCTTAAGATATACACAGACTACAATGACGGCGGCATGCCGGAATCAGTGCTCGAGGTGTCGGATGACGGCATAGGCATTTCGGAAGAATATCTGCCGCATATTTTCGAGCCGTTTTCGCAGGAAAAGCGCAAGGGATACGAATCAGTGGGCACGGGACTGGGACTTTCGATAGTCAGCCAGCTGGTGGAACTGATGCACGGAACGATAGACGTTAAGAGCGAGAAAGACAAGGGTACGATATTTGTCATACGCCTGCATTTTGATCGGGCTGAGGCAGGTGCTGGCGCTGAGCATGGCACCGGTTCTGAGCCGGAAACAGCCGCTGGACAGATTGCGGATGCTGGGAGTGGCGCCGCCGGACATGGTACGGACGCTGAGCCGAATACTGGCGCTGGGAATGCTGCCGCTGAGATGGCACTGGAAGGGGGCAAAAATGCCGCTGAGAGCGCTTTGACAGATCTGGCGGGCCTCAACATCCTGCTTTGCGAAGACAACCGCATGAATACGGAAATTGCCGTTGCACTGCTGGAAAACCATGGCATGACCGTGACGACTGCTGCAAATGGCGCCGAGGGCGTGGAGAAGTTTGCAGCTAGTAAAGACGGCGAATTCGACGCGGTGCTTATGGACCTGCGCATGCCGGAGATGGACGGTTATGAAGCCACGAGAAAGATCCGCGAAATGGACAGGATGGATGCCGTAAGCATTCCTATCATTGCAATGACCGCCGACGCCTTTGCTGACGACGTGAAGAACTGTCTGGACGCAGGCATGGATGAGCATATTGCCAAGCCGATCGAACCGGACAGGATGTACGCAGTGATCAGCAAGACTGTATGCTGCAGCAGAGAAAAGAAAAACGAGATACTTGGCTTAAAAGATGAGGTATCGGAAAACAAGGGCGAGATACCGGGCAATAAAAAAGAGGTAATTGAATGAGATACAGAGAACTTGGAAAAACCGGACTAAAAGTAAGCGAGATCGGCCTTGGCGCTGAATGGCTGGAACGCCATGATCTTAAAGAAATTCAGGCAGTAGTTGCCGCCTGTGAAGAGGAGGGCATCAACATACTTGACTGCTGGATGTCTGAACCTAACGTGAGGACTAATCTGGGCAAAGCCATAAAAAACAATCGTGGAAAATGGATAGTCCAAGGTCATATCGGATCGACATGGCAGGGAGGTCAGTATGTAAGGTCAAGGGACTTGGCTATAGTAGTGCCGGCTTTCGAAAATCTGCTGACACGGCTGCAGACGGAATACATAGATATCGGCATGATCCACTATGTGGATGAAGCCGCAGAATTTGAAAGGATAATGAACAGCGATTACATAGAGTACGTCCATAAGCTCAAGCGCGAGGGCGTCATTCGCCATGTGGGTTTCAGCACTCACAATCCGTTTGTTGCCAAAAGAGCCGTAGAGAGCGGCGAAATCGAGATGCTGCTTTTCAGCGTGAATCCGGCGTTCGACATGCTGCCTGGCAGCGAGAATATAGATGACCTATATGCAGAAAATGTGGACGAAAGCCTAAAGGAAATCGCCCCGGAAAGAGCCGAACTTTACAAGCTTTGCGAAGAGCGGGGCATAGGCATGAACATCATGAAAGGATATGCCGGAGGCAGACTTTTTGATGCTAAGACCTCAGTGTTTGGAGTGCCGCTGACACCGATCCAGTGCATTCATTATGCGCTGACAAGACCTGCGGCGGTCAGCTTCCTGGGCGGCTACGATACGCCGCAGCATGTCCGCGAAGCCTGCGCCTACGAAACCGCAAGCGAAGAGGAAAAGGACTATGCCAGCGTGCTGGCTTCAGCGCCAAAACACGCCTTCAGCACTGGTCAGTGCACATACTGCGGACATTGTGCGCCGTGCCCTGCAGGCATCGATATCGCCATGGTCAACAAGCTGTCTGACCTTGCAGAAATGCAGCCGGAGGTGCCGGGCTCGCTGAAAGACCATTACCGCCAGATGTCTGCAAATGCGGCGGACTGCATTGGCTGCGGAGCCTGCGAGACCAGATGTCCTTTCGGCGTGAAAGTCGCTGATAAGATGCAGAAGACAGCGGAACTATTCAAATAGTAATATGAATTAGCAAAGAAATCAATAAAGATATAAACATAGAGGTACCTCAAAGCATGCGCTGAGGTATCTCTTTTTTGCTAATGGCGTGGCATAATTTGGCCCCGTTCTTGCCTTTTGTCTCTGGTTTTCTGGTCAGCAGCAGTGCCGCGTTGACCACGACGAAGACAGAACCGCAGTTGTGGAACAATGCTCCGGTCACCGGATTCAGGATCCCGGCCACGGACAGGCCAACGGCCACTGAGTTGATGATCAGGGAGAATATGATGTTCTGCTTGACCTTTGCCATGGCGCGTCTGGTCATATCGAAAAGATATGGCAGGATGATGATGTCGTCATTTACCAGCACGGCATCTGAGGATTCAACGGCGATATCGCTGCCTACGCCTCCCATGGCGACTCCTGCATAGGCTGAGCGGAGTGCTAGAGCGTCGTTCACGCCGTCGCCGACCATGCATATTTTGCGGCCTTCAGACTTGGCTTCTGAAATTGCTTTCAGCTTGTCTTCCGGCATGAGTTCGCTTCTGACATTTTCAATGCCAACGGCCTGTGCGATAGATCCAGCAGCTAGCCGGTTGTCACCTGTCAGCAGGATCGGTTCAATGGACATTTCTTTCATATTTGCAACGGCTGCCGGTGCATCGGTTCGCGGCGTATCGGCAAGGGCTATCAGCCCGGCCAATTTTCCATCGCTGCTGACAAGAACGACAGTGGCGCCGTCAACCGTCAGGCTTGACGTGAGGGCAACCGCATCACTGATGTCGATGCCGTGGGATGTCAGACATTCCGGTTTGCCGACGATGACCTGATGGCCGCTGACGCTGGCGCTTATGCCTGCACCTGCAAGGACCTGAACATCGTCAGCGCGTGCAAGTGTCTGACTGGCTCCTGCACCTGTGCTGTCAGCATGCGCGTGTCCCTGATTGCCGCCTGTGCCTTCGGCTGAAGCCACTTGGCTTTGGAAATACTTGACGATGGCCTTGCCAAGAGGGTGTTCTGAGCCTGACTCAGCTGACGCGGCAAGCTGCAGCATAGAAGCTTCATCAAAGCTTTCAGCCAGCGGCCGTACCGCAGTGACCTGAGGTTTTCCTGTTGTCAGGGTGCCGGTTTTATCAAAAGCTACGCTGTCGATTTCGGCCAGGCGCTGGAGAGCGTCTCCCGTTCGAACCAGCACACCGTAGCGTGTCAGATTGCCGATGGCGGCAGCGACGGCTGTCGGCGTTGCCAGAACAAAAGCGCAGGGGCAGAAGACAACGAGCACAGTGACGGCCCGCATGAACTGTCCAGTGAAAAGACCTGTGAGGACGGCGGCGGTCAGAGCTGCAAAGACCAGCCAGCCGGCCCATTTGTCAGCCAGTGCGACGATAGGGGCTTTGTCTGCATCCGCTTCTTCGGCGATTTTGATCATGCGCTGAAGCGAACTGCCTGCAGAGTCTTTGGCGGCGCGCATGTCGAATACGCCGTAGAGGTTGACTGTACCGCTGATCAGCTGGTCGCCTGTGGCTTTGTCAACCGGCATTGATTCGCCGGTCATAGCTGACTGGTCAATGGTAGTTGAACCGCTGAGCAAAACGCCGTCAACGGGTATCGTTTCACCGGCGAAAACGGTTATGACATCGCCGGCTTTGATGTCTTCGGCAGGGACTTCCGCTGTGCCGTCATTGGTTTTCAGGTGGGCGGTGCGCGGAGTCATCATTATGAGCTTTTCAATGCCGCGGCGGGCGCGTCCGGCGGTGAAGTCTTCCAGAAGAGAGCCAATTTGCATGATAAATGCCACCTCTCCGGCTGCAAAATATTCGCCGGTAGCAACTGAGGCGATGAGAGCGATGGAGACCAAAAGGTCGGCCGTCACGTCTTTGTCCCTGAAGAGCCCTACAGCGGCGCCGCAGATGATGGGAATGCCGCAGAGGATGATGGCCAGCCAGGCGATGTCCAGAGGCAGAATGTCGCGCAGCCAGCCGCCAAGGCTGAGTATGAGTGAGACGGTGGCGATGGATACGCAGATTACAGTAGGACGGGGCTCATTGCCGAGCCAGTTTTTAATTATCATGAAATGCTTCCTTCCGTTGACATTTAGTGCATGCTAAAGTACAATGTATTCGTTACTGAACATATTGTACGATAACTGACCGGCAACAGCAAGAATCAGATGCCGTGAAATATTCGCTATTGAACAAAACAGCCATTTTGTGCGGGAGAATCGGATGGACAGACGACAGCAAAAGACGCGTGATGCAATTTTCGACGCGTTTAACGACCTGCTTTCTGAGAAAAAATACTCGGAGATCACGGTCCAGAACATAATAGACAGAGCCAATGTGGGGCGCAGCACCTTCTATTCCCACTTTGAGACTAAGGACATGCTGCTGAAGGAAATGTGCACAGATCTTTTTGGGCACGTGGTTTCTGACCATCTGAGTTCGGAATCGACCCACGACTTTTCTGGAAGCGGAAGCGATGCCGGCACGATGGTGACTCATATACTTTATCATCTCAAGGACAACAGAAAAAATATAACGGGGATTCTATCCGGAGAAAGCGGCAGCCTTTTTCTCAGGTATTTCAAGGAATATCTGAACGAGACCTTTGACCGCGTCTTTGGACCGAGAGCCGGCAGCGTGCCAGTGCCCGAAGATTTTTTGATCAATCACATTTCTTCCAGTTTCGTGGAAATGGTGGAATGGTGGATAAGAAACGACATGAAACAGACGCCGGAAGAATTGGAAAGATACTTCCTGGCGGTGACGGAACCAATACTGCAGCAGGTTGACAGGGAGGCGAAATGACTATGGATATCAATTATCTCCTTTGGCTTCAGCAGCTTAGAGAGGCAAACGGAGGCAAGTTCGACGATTTCTTTCTTACCGTGTCTCAGTTCGGTGCGGGAATGATCCCGTATCTTGTTGTGCTGTTCATTTACTGGGCCTGGGACAAAGACCTTGGCGAGCGGATGGTCCTTGGCATCGCAGGTTCTGTTATGGTTAACGGGACCGTAAAACTGGCGGCGGATGTGTACCGCCCATGGATCATCAGTTCCAGCATTCATCCCGTTGACGGAGCCATTGCCACCGCCGGCGGATATTCCTTCCCAAGTGGTCATACTGTAAGCGCAACGTCATCCTATGGCGCACTTGCTGCACATTATCGCCGGCACGTTGTCTTTGCATTGCTGATGGTGATCATAGTGATACTAATAATGTTTTCCCGCAACTATCTGGGAGTGCATACTCCTCAAGACGTTGCAGGCGGATTCGTTTTAGCTGCAGTTGTGTCGTTCATCATGTTCAAAGCCATGGACTGGTCTGAAGCCGACAGAGGCGGCGTGCGTGACGTTAATCTTTGGCTTATCGCCATGGTCTTGACTGCAGCGGCTATTTATTATGTGATGAATAAATCTTACCCGATGGATTATAATTCTGCTGGCAAACTAATAGTAGATCCGGCAGCGATGAGGAAGGGCTCCTTCACATATTTCGGCAACTTTGCCGGCGCTGCAACGGGCATACTGATTGAGAGGCACTTCACTGAGGCAAAACACGACATCCAGCCGCACTGGAAGGCAGTTCGCTTCATTACAGGCGCCCTGATATTCTGGGTTTACCAGACTTATGTCTTTGACATATTTCTGAGTTCTTCTTTGGGTGCATTTTGGGGCAGGTTCGTCTCAGGCTTCATTCTGTTCATTTACTGCGCAGGGATACACGTGCTGATCTTCTCCAGACTTGAGGGGAGAGAACGGCAGCGAATCATCCGCGGCAAAAGAAGACGCTGACTTTCATGAGCTATTATCGTATTTATGCCATGCATCACATGGATAAAATAAATCAAATGCATCACATGGATTGCCTGACGGGCATTTTTCTGCTCATTGGTTTACATAATTTCTGACTTTCCACATATTTGTTTCTCAAAAAAGGCCATTTTCATAAAAAGTTCCCATTTCGATTTAAATATACTTGATTTGGGAACCTGTACTCAGGTTCAAAACTAGAAAAACTGCCATTTGCTTTAATTCGATAAAGCGAATGGCAGTTTGCATAGCGTTTTTTCAATTGATATTTGATTGCGAATACCCGTTAAAGGACATCTAATCAGGGCATGGTAATTATTTGCATCGTTTTGAGGAACAATCAGTTTACATAATGCTTTTTTGCTGCTTTTCATGTTCCCAAACAGTGGCTATTTTTTTGGAAATGGGAACATTCTACAAAAAGCTCAATTATCAGGCACATAAAACTCATCAAATATTTCAAAGCGCTAGTTATGCTCGTTCAGCGTTATTTTCTTGCCTGATGATCTTTGTCGATTCTGTCTTTCCAGTCTCTGGAGATGGAACCGCACGTTCTGACACACTTCACCGTATCGCTTATGACCTGGAAATTCAGCGCTGTGCCCACGGAATCGCAGGTGTAGTCGACGGCTCTGTCTGCGTCGATGCCGAATCTGGATGCAGTGTCAACAGCGTCGATGTTGGCGCCGAGGAAAAGAAATTCCCAGCCGAATTTTTCCTTCTGACGCTCGATCATGTGCTTAACGGTGTCGTAATTGTAGCGCCTGCTGGCGTTTTCCATTCCGTCGGTAGTGATGATAAAGAGCGTTTTGTCCGGGCGGTCTTCTTCTCTGGCATACTTGTGAACGTTGCCGATGTGGTGGATCGCTCCGCCGACTGCATCGAGCAAGGCAGTGCATCCTCGAACGTAATATTCCTTGTCTGTCATCTTCTCAACTTTGTCCAGAGGGACTCTGTCGTGGATAACTTCAGATTGGTCATCAAACAGAATCGTAGAGATCAAAGCTTCGCCGGCTTCCTTTTTCTGTTTTTCTATTAGTGAGTTGAAGCCGCCGATGGTGTCGGACTCTAGCCCTGACATTGAACCGCTGCGGTCCAGGATGAATACGATTTCTGTCTTAAAGCTGCCGCTTTTGATGTCGCTGTTATTGCTGCTAATGTTGTTAATGTTGTTATTGATGTTATTGCTATTCATGGTTTACCTCCTATGATACGGCGCGTGTCTGGCGTCGCCGCCTATCTGACTGATTTACTTTATGGTCAGATAATACATCATAATGAGGAGGCAATGGTCGCATGTCAGGCGACAAATATCATTTAGCAGCGGCTGGTCGATAGCTAATGCCGCCGGGCCTCAGTCGCCTCAATCAGCAGAGCAGCGGCTGGTCGTATTCGAACAGCGTGGCATTTATTTCAAAGATATTGAATTCTTTATTTTTAATGAAGTACTCAACGATAATATCAAAGGTGCTGCTTTTGGTCAGCGCGTATCCGGCGCGGCTGATCAGGTCTGTGGTTTCGTCAAGATTCAGTTCCAGAGCCACGGCCAGGGCGAGAGCGGTGCTCTTTTTCGGCCTATAGTCCGGGTTGTTCCTGATCTTGGAAAACAGCTTCCTATCTATATTTGCCTTTTTATAAACCTCCGGGTCAGTCTTTCCCTTGGCATCAATCAGCTTCAATAGCATCCCTGAGAATCCAATGTCAGCTGTTTTGATCAGGTCGTCGAGAGAGTTGATAGCGTTGACAGCATTCGGGCTTTCTATGACATTTTCGCTGACTTTGCCTATCATTGCTTTGTCAGGCGCCATGTCTGGAATGTTGCAGCTGCCGGCGGTCGTATTGACTGGCTCGTCCGGTCTGCCAAGACAGGACCACTCGCTGCGTGAACTCAGGGAGTCGAGCCGCCGCCTGGTCCGTTCATGGCGCGCTTCCCAGTTGCTTACTGAGCCGTATTCTTCTGTTCTTTTGTCGGCAATGTAATTCTCGTCGATATAGCTGGCGACGGAAGTCATGAGTTTCTCCGACAGAGCAAAGGCTGTCTTGTCGAAAACCACAAGGATGATCAGCATGTCGTGATCCGTCAGAAACGTGCTGAAGGACGAGATTGCCGTCTGCAGCGCCAGGTCTTTCGGGAACCCGTAGGTGCCAGTCGATATCATAGGAAAGGCAATCGATTTGCAGCCGTTGTCAAAAGCGAGGGACAGCGACTTGTCGTAGCATGATCTCAACGTTTTATCTTCATCAAAACTGCCGCCCTGCCACACTGGCCCGACGGTGTGAATTACGTATTTTGAGCTGAGTTTGAAGGCCGGCGTGATTGCCGCCTCGCCGGGTTTCATCTCGCCGATGCCGCGGCGGGCCTCCAAAAGTTCGGGCCCGGCTGCCCGGTGGATCGCGCTGTCTACGCCGCTTCCCACTGTCACTAAAGGGTTGGCGGTGTTGACGATGGCATCGGTAGCCAGCTTTGTTATGTCGTTTCTAACTATTTCAAAAGGCATAGGTTGCTCTCCTCTCTTTCTATTTCTAACACAATTATACAACAAAGCACAGGCGTGCGCTATGCAAAAGACGTCGGCAGAGCGACGCGGGATTTTTATAGGACTCGCACTGCGATTATTTTGCTGAGGACCTATCGTGGCTGCTTAATCGTTGCCATATCTGACGCCGGATGCTATACTCAAAGCATATATAGGAGGACGCTACAATGTTTGATTTTGATTACAAGAAACTGGACCTTGATCACGACATGGTCCCTGATTATCTGGACGATGAAAGAGATCCGTTCTACTCAGAAGCTGAGGCTCGCGGCATTGATCCTGATGATTACGCATCAGCCGACGATCTGCTGCAGGCTATTGCAGACTATGACGTTGCCAAAGCTTTTGGATTGGATCCTGATTTGGACGGCGACGTGAGTCTGAACGATATCGACAGCCTGGACGACCTGGACAGTCTTGACGATGATGATTCTGACGGCATTGACGATGGGTTTGGAGATTTTGGCGGCGGCTTTGGTGACGGTGAAAACGACCTGTAGGACCATATTGCCAAATGCTAATCGCTATGCTAAAATAACCTCAGAGTTACCACTCCAGACTGAGACCCGGAGGAAAGATTATGGGAAAGAAATTATCTAAGATATCAGCCATCCTGCTTGCAGGAGTTTTGATGGTTGCGATGCTGCCACTGGCGATGGGCGACAGCGCATACGGTGCAAGCGTAAAGACACAGACGCTGGTAAACAGTTTTGAGACTGGCGATCCGGATGTCGACTATGTAAAGATCACCACCGACGGCAGCAAAATCAGCTTCACTTACCGTACGCTGCTGGGGACAACGGCGTACCGCATTGCACTGAGGCCGGTTGGCAAGTCCGGCACCAATATTGTTCCGGAAGATTTCACGGCAGATGCAGACAAGCCGTTCACCAAGGTGCTTGATGTCAGCAGCGTTAAAGACGGCACATATTATCTGCTTCTCGGCGGTGCGAAGATCAACGACTGGCATTACTACGGCGGCGCCATGGGCTACCAGTTCATAGGCATGCCGATCAAAGTCACCAGCGGCCAGGCGAAGATCGTTGAATATAAAAACGTGCTTGCAGGCAACAAGAGCAAAAGAGCTGCATCCGCGGCTAAAGGCGTTTTGTCAAAGTACAAGGATAAAAATCTCGCCGACGTGAGTTTTGTTTTCAACGATCCATATTCTGGCAGACGTACAAGCGTTTCCAACGCAACTATGAGAGCTTTCTATAAGAAGGTGTCGGATCAGATCTGCGAGGGAGCCGACGGCAACTACGAAAGAGCAAGAAGAATCTACGAGTTCATCGCAGGCAATGTTTACTATGATGACGTAGCATTTGCAGAAGGCGCTGGTCAGTACATCGATCCTTACAAGAATCTGTACAACCTGGTCAACAACAAGTCCAGCAAGAACAGCCAAAAGTCTAGCGGAAAGTACGGTAAGGTTGCAACTACCTGCGTAGGCAACGCGGCTATGGTTGCAGCATTGGCAAGGGCACAGGGCATCCCAACGAAGATTGCTTACGGCCACGCACTGACATCACCTTGGAACACATGGTCGACAGAGTCAAACGTTACGGCTAGAGATCACTGGTGGGCTGAATGCTATGTCAACGGGAAGTGGATCATTGTCGATCCGACCAGAGGCACCAATGCAAAATACGACAGCGATAAAGGCACATGGACCAAGAGAGTTGACGGTGTGCTGACATATAACTATTTCGACCCGTCGATAGAGTTCATTTCCAACACCCACTACTATTTCGGCTACAGATAGAACAAAACAATCAATTTTGCACATCAAAGCCTGTCGGCATCCGGCAGGTTTTTTCGTGGAGCAAAGACTGCAAGTTCAATAGGCACACGCAATTTGAAAGCAGGCATACGGTTATTCAAATTTTCTCGGATGAATACATTGCAACTTTATTAGCCTGCTGTATAATGAATATAGTAAGGAGGTTGCGAATGAAAGAGCATGAGAAGAGAGACAATACTTTAATGACATCAGGAACGATCTGGAAACAGATTCTTTTTTTTGCTATACCTCTGATTCTGGGAAATCTGTTTCAGCAGCTTTACAGTATGGTGGACGCAATCATCGTTGGAAACTTTGTTGGTCCTAATGCCTTGGCGGCCGTAGGGTCGAGCATGACGCTGATCAACCTCATCATCGGATTCTTTATAGGAGCGGCAGCGGGCTCAGGCGTTGTGACAAGCCAGTTTTACGGAGCGGGCAATGACGAGGGCGTGCGCAAAGCAGTTCACACGACGCTGGCCATATCCATAATCGGCGGCATCATCCTGTCGGTGGCTGGAGTGCTGATTGCGCCGTGGCTGCTTAGGGTCATCAATACGCCAGACGAAGTTTACGATCAGGCGAAAAACTATTTGCAGATTTTCTTTGCTGGAATATTTTTCTCCATCATTTACAATATGTCAGCTGGCATTCTGAACGCTGTGGGAAATTCCAGAAAGTCGCTGCACTTTCTCATAATAGCAACACTGTCCAACATCGTTCTAGATCTGGTATTTGTAGCACTGCTTAAGACTGGCGTTGGCGGAGCGGCTGTGGCAACGGACATCAGCCAGGGAATATCATGCTTCTTTATCTTGAGATATATGAGAAAAGTCGATGCGTCATATAGAGTGACGCTAAAAGATATCAGATTTTATGACAATCTGGCGGGGAAGATCATCAAGATCGGCTTGCCGACAGGAATACAGAACATAGTCATTTCACTGTCAAATGTTGTAGTACAGGCCGGCATCAACGGCTTCGGCGCTTCGGTCATGGCGAGCTTTGCGGCGCTGGGAAACATAGACGGCTTCATTATCCTGCCGATACTTAGCATGAGCATGGCTGCTACTACTTTCTCCGGCCAGAATTACGGCGCCGGCCAGATGGACAGAATAAAAAAAGGCACCAAGACCTCGATCCTGATGGCCTGTGGTTATGCAATTGTTGCCGGCTGTGTCATGCTGATCGTCGGACCGTTTATCATCCGTATCTTCACACAAGATCAGACGGTTATTCACTATGCTGTCTTCATGATGCGCATAATGTACCCGTTCTATTGGCTTCTGGGGATTTTCCACGTTGCTGTCGGCACGATCAGAGGCGTGGGCAAGACATTCCAGGCAATGGTCATGTCGCTGGTAGCACTCTGCGCAGCCAGAATACTGTGGATATGGATCACATCTAAGATCGCACATTCACTGCTGCTGCTCATCGCCTGCTACCCAGTCACCTGGATACTCGGCGCGGTAATAGCCTTTGTATATATCAAATGGGCTAAATGGCTGGTACCGCCGGAGGCTCATGAATTGGACTGTCTGTAGCGTCAGTGAAATAAGGACATGGACTATTGAACGTGAAGATGAATAATGATATAATGACGTTATTAAATTAAATTCAAATTCAATTTGGAGGACAACATGAGAGCTAAGATACCAAATGCTAGGGAGAAACTACTGGCAAACGGAAGGGAAGCATTACTGAGAGGTGAATATTCTGGCCTCTCGATTCCTGAAGTCGCTGCCCAGTGCGGTATGGCTACCGGAAGTGTTTACAGTTACTTTAAGAACAAGGATGATCTTGTCTTGAGCGTTATCACAGATGAATGGGACCAAATCCTCAATGAAATTGAGGAAAACGTTACTCATGAGAAATCCAATCGCGAAAACTCAGAGTACATCTACAATAAATTATATAATTTCGAGAAAGAATTCCATTTCCTTTACATGGGAATCATAAACAAAAACGATGAAATCAGAGATGAGTCCAGAAGACAGATGAGAAGAATGTGTGACATGCTTGGCGACAAGCTTGAAGAGGGTGTCAGATACGGAAACGTTGCACTGCCTGCCGACTCTAGAAAAATCGCCTATGTTCTCGTTCAGATATGCCTCTTGGCAGGAAGAAATCCTGAACTTTCATTTGAAGATATCTGGAGTGTGGTTCACATTAAGGACATGATCGGAACACACGAATAAGGATATTAATTAATATTGAACGCAAGCAAAGAGCCGTGCCATATGACACGACTCTTTTTAGTAGGTTGGTTTTAGTTGTGTTGATGATTACTTCGCTACTGCTGATACAGGCTTGGACAGCTTGGTGTAGCTGCGATTTCCATTGATGTTCAGCACGGCGCGAACTTTATAGTAATACCTTTTACCTTTTGCTACTTTAGTGTTAGTCAGTCCGTTCTTGGAAACAGTGGCAATCTTTACGAATTTGCCGTATTTTGATTTTGAGCGGAATACCTGATAGACCACCTTGTGGCTCGAAGTCACCTTCGTCCAGGTCAGGCGGATCTTCCCGGCGGATGCCGCTGCTGACGCTTTGATCTTTGATTTAACAAAGCTTGCAGCCTCTTGTTTTGCCAGCTGTTTTTCTACGGCTGCCTTCTCCATCAAAGCATAGGATGCTGATCCGTTTGCTGTGAATGTATAGGAGCCGTCAGCATTCTTGACGCTCTCAAGTACGGTATAGTTGCCGTTCTCATCGATGCCGACGCATTCAAGATCTTTACCCGCAAGTGTGCTGGATGGTCTAAGCGTTACTTTCGCGCTAACACTGCCAAGACCACTGATCTTCTTGCCTCCGCTGGTAATAATGAGCTCTGACTTCAGTGTATTGTCATTGCTTTCTGTTACTTTTACTTCGATTGTGATATCATTTCCTTCTGCAGCACCTGCAATCTTAGCCAATGTATCTTTGTCTAAAGTGACGTTGCCTGCATCGGTTTTGATCGTGAGTTTGCTGTCTGGAGTGTCAGAAATCTTCTGCATGTCAGTTTTGTTAAGTGTGACTTTAGAATCTTTGACGCTGCCGCTGCCGGCTGAAGCGTTGATCGTTATCTCTTTGGACGAGCCGGCTGCCGCATTTTTGATAGCTGTGTCGACTGCTGATGAGCTGATTGTTGATGAAGCTGTGTCGCCGCTGACAACTGGTGCAGCATCGATGACTGGTGCCGATGGTGCAGTCGCTCCGCCGCCATAGGACGGTGTCTGCTGTGCCTTGACCAGAGCATAGCTGCTGAAGTGGCCGGTGTCGAAGGAGATGCAGCCAATACCGTCGGTAGTCGTCATAGGAACCGGCGTGACCATTGGTTTGCCTTTGGCGTCGGTGCTGTCCTTCAGCCATACCACATCGTAAGCCGATGGGTCAGAGCAAGGAATGGATACTGTTACAAGTTTGCCAAGATTTTCGTTATTAATTCCGGAAGCACTGAGATCGTAAACCTTTTCGATTTCTTTACCAGTATATTTTTCAACCGCAGTTGTCTGGTCTGGGGTAGCACCAACCGCAGTTGCCTTTGGAGCATATGAATTGTTTAATCCATCGATAACGACATCTGTAATGTTGTTAGGCGTATTATCATCAATCATGCTGACGGTATAATTGTCACCAATAGCAATGTTCGGATTCCACTCGATATATGAATCTTTCAATTTTGCTATATAATTATTTTCCTTGCAGACTCTGACCATTTCTGTTACATCTTCCCAGCCAACAGAACTATGAACTGCAGTATCATAAGCTATCGTATTGCAGTAGAAATTGTTTGCAGGAAGTTTAGTCCCATATTGATTTTCAATGCCGAGCGGGTTACCATTTTCATCAATGAGAGGATTGCCGCTGGCATCAAGAATGTTATAATGATGCGCATAACTCATATGGTATGGGGCAACTTGGGTAACGCTACTGCCGTCCAAGTATGTGAAGCCTGCACATTTGTAGCCTGACTTTGGCGTGATTGTACAAGGCACCGTCTGCTTGTCAGTGTCGTAATAGTCGTAGAGCAGAGTGATGGTTTTAGTGATCATGCTGTCAGCATCTGGTTCAGAAGTTACAACATTAGTTATCGTGCCCCCGTTGACTTCGGCACCATTGAGTATTCTAGCTTCGTCTAATGCAAAACTGCACTTGCTGCTGTCGTATTTGATGGCAGCAGTGCCTTCGACTTTCTTTGTCAGCTGAAGTTGAAGTGAATATTCATCAGTATCGGTATTTGCTTGTGCATAACCATAATATGTAGTGTTAGCATCTGTATTAAAATATGCGCCATTCTCGAATGTTAATCGGGTACTTCCGTCAGGGTTGAAAACGACTATATCGGAGTTTTCGATAACTTCAGGATCAATATCGGTGTTATAGTCATAGATTTTTATACCGCAGTACCGCTGGCTGCCAGGAGTGAATTTGAACCAACAACCTGTGTTACCGAAACTAGCAGTTCGAGCTTCATCAAAATTATCTTCAGTTTTGTCTATTAAGCTCAATTCCTGCGGTACAACTTCATCGACTGCAACTGAAGCATATACAATGCTAGTATTATCAGTCGATGACGAGATATTGACGCCAATGCATTTATTCTTAGCTGCAGCTATATTATCATTAGGAATCGTGATTTTATACAGTGTTCCTTGCTCAGGATCATTTTTATTGACGGTTTTGACTTCGCTCATAGTTGCGAAATCACAACTTGCAGATGTGTCAGGAGAAGAATCCTTAGCATATGCAAATAAATTATGACTAATGTTGTCGCCGATACGATCTTTGATAACGACATAGCATATTGAAGTTTTTCCGTCCATAATTGGTATCGAATTAGTTCGATATGCCATGTTTGCATCAAGATAGAAAGGCAGACAGCTTTCTCTATATGTATAATTCATGGAGTAAGTTGAGCCATTTTTTTCAGTGGAGATTAAAAAGGAATTGTAATCATTGCCACATCCAATATCATATGATTTACTGCTGCTGTCGTATGATGGTGTATAAAGAACCATTGGGGCGGTCTCTTCATCGCCTGTAGTAGTGATATTGATTGCATTTTCGCCAGTGATCTGTACATGGGTGTTTTCACCAGTTATCAGAAAAAATGCAAAATTACTGGCTTCGTCATCTTCTATGGTGAGTTTATCGGTAATAATGCTATTCTGTGAAAATGTAACGTCACCAGCTTCTGATACGTTTAGGTCTGTTGCGGCGACTGCTATCAGATACGGGTATGTGGTTCCTCCAGTCCCGCCGGTTTCGCCATCTGCGAAGGCCATGGATGGCATGAAGCACATCAGCATGCACGCAGATAAAAATACTGCAAATAATTTTTTCATGTTCTTGTCCTTTCTGTTATAAGTTTTGATGGTTGATGATAGTGATGGGTGCACGACAAGGATGCCAAGATAATTGGGGCAGGAATATCGAACAACCGGATATTAATTTTTCCATATATAATCAAAGAGTAACCTAGCGGCAAAAAAGACTTATTTTTTTGCGCTTCTGAAAAAAAAATTTTTTGGCGGCCTGCCGTAGAAAATGATGTGTATTGTGGTACAATAATCCTATTGAACTAAAGCAGAAAATGACCTGAACGGAGGACGGAAGATGAAATATGATTTTACCACGATCATGGACCGGCGCGGCAAGGATGCCATGGCGGTAGACAGGATACCATATAAAGATGTAGAGATCAAAGAAGGGTTCAGCAGGCTGCCGATGTGGGTGGCTGACATGAACTTTGCGACGGCGCCGTCAATCACCGCGGCAATCGGCGAGAGAATAAAACACCCCGCCTTTGGATATTTTGATCCGTCGGATGCTTACTTTGACGCGATCATCAGCTGGCAGGCGAGACACAACGGAGCAAAAGGATTGTCGAAGGAGTGCATAGGCTACGAAAACGGCGTCCTCGGCGGAGTTATAAGCGCGCTGAACGTGCTTTGTGAGAAGGGCGGCAGCGTTCTGCTCCACAGCCCAACATACATTGGCTTTACCTTTGCTCTGACCAACAGCGGTTTCAACATTGTCCACAGTCCGCTGAAAAAGGACGGCGGCGGGGTCTGGCGCATGGACTACGAAGACATGGACCGCAAGATCAAAGAGAACAAAATCCATGCTGCGATTTTCTGCAATCCGCACAACCCATGCGGACGTGTCTGGGAGAAGGCAGAGATAGAAAAAGCAATGGAAGTGTATAAAGCTAACAATGTGTTTGTCATCAGCGATGAGATATGGTCAGATCTGATCCTTGACGGGTACAGGCACACGCCGGTACAGTCGATATCTGACGATGCAAGACAGAGAACAGTTGCACTTTATGCACCGTCAAAGACGTTCAACCTGGCAGGACTCGTTGGAAGCTATCATATAATATATAACAGTTATCTCAGAGACCGTATAATAAAGGAGTCGTCACTGCCGCACTATAACGAGATGAACGTGCTGTCGATGCACGCTTTGATCGGCGCGTACAGTGAGGTTGGCGAAGAGTGGCTGAATGAGCTGAGGCAGGTTTTGACGGAAAACGTCGACTATGCATTCGGATACATAAGTAAGCACTTTGCGGGAGTCGAGCTGTCAAAACCTCAGGGAACATATATGCTGTTCCTCGACTGTTCGGCATGGTGTGCAGCCCATGGAAAGACGATCGACGATGTGCTCAGGGCCGGTTATGAGGTCGGCGTGATCTGGCAGGACGGCAGGCAGTTCAATGGTGCGAACTGCATCAGAATGAATCTGGCCCTGCCGCTTTCGGAGGTCAAGGAGGCCATGGAGAGGCTAGACAGATATGTGTTTAACTGCTTGTAGACTTTGGAAAACAGTGGTACAATAGATTATCGAATTTCTGGTGCCCCGGTTGGTGCCTTGAATAAATAATAAAATGGAGGAATAAAGATGAAAGAATTTACGCCTTTTAAAGAAGGAAAAGTACGTGAGATATATGATAATGGTGACAGCCTGATCATGGTCGCAACTGACAGGATCTCGGCGTTTGACGTTATCCTGAAGAATCAGGTGAAACAGAAGGGCGCTATCCTGACACAGATGTCCAAGTTCTGGTTTGATTTCACCAGCGACATTCTGCCTAACCACATGATCTCAGTTGACAATAACGACATGCCGGAGTTCTTCCGCAGCGAGAGATTTACTGGAAACAGCATGATGGTAAAGAAGCTTGAGATGCTGCCTATCGAGTGCATCGTCCGCGGCTACATCACTGGAAGCGGCTGGGCAAGCTACAAGGAGTCCGGCGTTGTCTGCGGCATCAAGCTGCCTGAAGGACTGGTTGAGTCAGACAAACTGCCTGAACCTATCTACACTCCAAGCACTAAGGCGGAGATCGGTGATCACGACGAGAACATTTCCTATGAGAAGAGCATCGATGTTCTGGAAAAGATTTATCCGGGCAGAGGCGAAGAGTATGCAACCAAGCTGAGAGACTACACAATAGCTCTTTACAAGAAGTGCGCTGCATATGCTCTGGAGAGAAACATAATCATCGCCGATACAAAGTTTGAGTTTGGCCTTGATGAAAATGGCGAAGTAGTACTCGGCGACGAGATGCTGACTCCGGACAGTTCCAGGTTCTGGCCTTTAGAGGGCTACAAGCCGGGACAGTCACAGCCTTCATACGACAAGCAGTTCGTAAGAGACTGGCTGAAGGCTAATCCGGAAAGTGACTATCTGCTGCCTCAGGATGTCATCGACAAGACTATAGAAAAATACAAAGAAGCTTATCAGCTTCTGACTGGTAAAGAGTTCAAATAGTAAATGAATGTTAGAAAAAGAACGATAGCGGCAATTGTGGTGAACATTGCCGTTATTGTTATGGAAATAGCGGGATTCATCCTGAGCTATCAGGCAAATGGCCCAACCTTGATACGCTTTTACACTGAAGACAGCAATCTGCTGACGGCGGTCGCATGCATCATATGTGCGGCAAGCCTGATACGTTCCCTAAAAAGCGGCAAACCTGTTTCAATTGGCGTACACCTGCTGAAATACATTGCAATGTCCTGCCTGGCAGTGACATTCTTCGTAGTGATTTTCGTGCTGGCGCCGATGATGGAAAGTGTCGGATATGCCGGCTATAAGATCATGCTGTTCCACGGTTCGATGCTCTATATGCATCTGCTTTGCCCTGTTGTGGCAATCGGCGGATTCATATGGCTTGAGAACGAACCGTATCTGGAGAAAAAATGCATACGATATGCGCTGATACCAACACTGATTTATGCCGCAGTCACGACTACGCTGAACGTTGTAAGACTTCTGGACGGACCATATCCGTTCCTCAAGGTTCACAATCAGGCGTGGTACATGTCAGTGATTTGGATCGCGGCGATCATAGGACTTGCTGCGTTACTTGCATGGATAATATGGCGGATATCAGATAAAAAAGCTGGAGCACATTAGTGCCCCAGCTCATTTTTTTTAGTGTTCAACTGTTACTTTCACTGCTGTTCTGATGCCGTTTGGCGCCAGTATATAAATCGTTGTCGTTCCTTCGCTGACTGCCGTGATCTCGCCGGTCTTGGAGACCGTGGCTATCGAACTGTCGGCAGTTACGAACCTGATGATAGGACAGTGGCCTTCTCCAAATAGAGCCTTGCCTGACAGGGTGTAAACCTTGGCTTCGATCTGTGCGCTGTTGCCAGCCGTAAGTGATACGTCAGCATCTGCGGCAGTTACTTTCGTCGCATTGTAGCGATCAGTGTAGGATGAAACTACAACTACATGGGTCGTGCGGCTTGTGCATAGTCTGTCCGTGTCGCCGTAGGCCACAACGTAGTATTTGTATGACCTGTGGGCTTTCAGATCCTGGAATGTGCAAGATACTGCGTCGGCACTGACTGTCTTCAGTTTGGCATACTTGCTGCCAGCGCCGCATCTGCCTCCATAAATGACGTATTTAGTTGCTCCGTCAACAGCAGTCCATGTCAGCTTGACACTTGTTTTGCCGCTGACCGCCTTCAGAAGGATGATCTGAGGGGCTTTGCGCTCTGGTGTCGGAGGCGTGTAGTTGAAAGGCTGCGTTACAGTGTAGCTGAAACTCTCAACATCGCTGTCTCTATAACCGCTCTTTTTTGACATAGCATTGACTGTCGCACTGCCGCTGATAGTGATAGGAGCAGTGTAAAGCTTATTTGGTTCGCTGCCGTCAGTGCTGTAGTATATCTTGGCGCCTTCTGTTCTGCTGGTAAGCTTTATCTCCTGGGTGCCGGTGTAGCTGCCGGATTTCAGCGAAGACTGAGGCCTTTCTGCCTGTTCTGCTGCACCAAAGTGGACTGTCAGTGAAACACTCTTGGAAATGCTGTCAAGGTTCTTAACAGTGTCAGGAATAGTGACAGTCCCATTTACAGTAATGTCCTGGCCAGTAACTTTAGTTTTGTCATAGCGGACTGTCTCCCATGCAACACTTGCAGTTTTCACTGTTTCATCTGTAGTGCGGATACTGACTTTAGATGGCAGTTTACCTTGAACTACTGACGCTTCGGTGCCGTTTGCAGCATAGATATCGGCTGGCTGGCTGATAGATAGAAGCTTAGTATCGGTCTTTGCAAACGGGATGTAAATGATCGCATCGCTGCCGTTGCCAACCAGCGTGCCCGTGGCCGTATTGCCGTTTACCTTGATGATAATATTGTCGGCAAAGAAGAACTTAAGATTTGGGGCATATTGATTTATTATGTCTTTATCCAGCTTTACAGCCGCTGTATAAACTGTGCTGTAAGCTGCTGTAGATGCTGCTGGACTCCAGGCGATTGAAATTAGGCGGGTGACATCGTGCGGATTTGTTACTGTGACGATGCATTTGGTTGCAGCAGTACTCAGCTGTTTACCTGCTTCTGGTGGAGTAAGAGTCAAATCGATAGTTTTAACTACAGGGTTGTAAATCGCTTTCAGTTCAACAGCTCCTTGCAGATTGGAAATGGTTATGGTACGTTTGTTCAGAGCTGCAGCATCAAGACTGGCATTACCGCTGACAACTTCCCAGTGATCGAAGACCTCATCGGCAAAATCCTTGTCATTGTCTTGCGGCGCTGTAAGGGTGACATTGCTGCCCTTGGTGTAGTCAGCCGTACGCGTCACAGACCAAGGGGTAGCTCCATTAACATAAATGCCTGTGTCTGAGCCTTTAAACGTTACAGGATACTTAGGCATTGGCGTCGAGATCACATATGTGAAAGTGACAGGTGCACTGTCGTCCATACTTCCGCTGTCGGTGGAAACCGTGTATGCTGTGATCTTATAGACGGTCGTTTGGCCTTCAAAAGGTGCTTTGAGCAGGATTCCAGCATTTGTATAGTCAGCAGAGGCGGTATCAGTTCCATTGTTTTCTGATACAGTGTATTTGATCGTCGCTCCGGTTGTTGCCGTCGCAAGTTTTACAGTCTGGTTCTGCGTGGAGGTCGCCGGATTGCCGCTGGTCACAGTTGGTGATGCTGCTATCTGCTTTGACAGTACCGTAACTGTTGTTGAAACTGTATTGCTGTATGTATTTTTATCGTTGTTTAGTTCTGCCAGATCAAGGGTGCCGGTGAATGTATAGTTACCAGGTTTGCTGCTGTCATATGCAGCGCTGTCCCATGTCACTTTTGCCGGCTTAGTGCCGTCTTCTGTCTGCACTGCAATGGCAGATGGAAGCATAGCAATAACTGCATCCTTTGTTTTGCCGGTGTAAACGCTGATGCCAGCCGGGTTCGCTGGCTGAGCAGTCAGCTTGGCCTTTGGCGTTGCAGCAAACGTATATGTGATGACGATGCTGCCGTCCGCAGGATAGTATGTGCATGCTGCAGCATTGCGGTTGACTGTTGCGGTGAAAGGTGAGGCAGTAGTTGAGCTAAATTCAACATTGTTTGCCTTATCATTTGTCAGTGTCACAGTGGCAGTGTATGCCGTATTGTAGGCAGCTTTGCCTGAAACTTTATTGGCAGCGTCTGTCCAGACGATGCCTGGGGTTGCGTTGACGCCTGTAAGCCCCGTGTCTGCGCTTGCTACCAGGTCGGTTCCAATGCTCGGTTCAGTGATAGTCAGAGCAACGGATGAAACTGTGTCACGGTAGATTGCCTTTAGTACAACATCACCTTGTAAGACGGCGATCGTTATCGTGCGGTTTACTTTATTGGCATCTGTAATGCCGGTGGTTCCGCTGACTGTTTCCCAGTGGTCGAACACTTTATTCTCATAGTTCGGCGCAGTGAGGATCACATTGCTTCCATTAGCGTACTGGGTTGAAACAGTAGCTGTCCAAGGTGTCTCGCCTTCACCGTATGATCTGGTATCTGAGCATGTAAACGTTACAGTACACTTAGGCATTGGCGTCGAGATCACATATGTGAAAGTGACAGGTGCACTGTCGTCCATACTTCCGCTGTTGGTGGAAACTGTGTATGCTGTGATCTTATAGACGGTCGTCTGGCCTTCTGTCGGAACTGCAAGTTTGATGCCGCCAGATGTATAGGCTGTATAATCACCAGAAGTCGGACCATCGTTGGTCTGCAGTTTGTACATTATTTTCGCTCCGGTTGTTTCCGTGGCAAGTTTTACAGTCTGTTCCTGCGTGGAGGTCGCCGGATTGTCGCTGGTCACTGTCGGGGCTGCTGCCATTTCCTTTGCCTGTACCGTTACTGTCGTTGTCACTATATCTGTATAGTTGTTAACAGTATCCGGATCCACATTCAGTGTATTCAGATCTAGGGTGCCGGTGAATGTATAGCTTGCTGCTTGATTACTATTAAAGCTGTCGCTTGCCCATTTCACGCTGGCCATCTTAGTGCCGTCTTCAGTCTGTATGGCAATGGCAGATGGAAGCATAGCAATAACTGCATCCTTTGTTTTGCCGGTGTAAACGCTGATGTCAGCCGGGTTCGCTGGCTGAGCAGTCAGCTTGGCCTTTGGCGTTGCAGCAAACGTATATGTGATGACGACGCTGCCGTCCGCAGGATCGTATGTGCATGCTGCAGCATTGAGGTTGACTGTTGCGGTGAAAGGTGAGGCAGTAGTTGAGCTAAACTCAACCTTGTTTGCCTCGTCCTTTGTCAGTGTGACAGTGGCAGTGTATGCCGTATTGTAGGCAGCTTTGCCTGATACTTTATTGGCAGCGTCTGTCCAGACGATGCCTGGTTTTGCGTTGACGCCTGTTAGATTCGTGGCTGCGCTTGCTTCCAGGTCGGTTCCAATGCTCGGTTCAGTGATAGTCAGAGCAACGGATGAAACTGTGTCATGGTAGATTGCCTTTAGTTCAACAATACCTTTTAAGCCGGTGATCGTTATCGTGCGGTTTTTCAGTGCTTCAGCGGTCAAGCCAAGAGCTGCAGCATCTTTATAGGCAGTTGTGCTGACAACTTCCCAGTGGTCGAACACTTTACTCTCATAATTAGGCGCAGTGAGGATCACATTGCTTCCATTAGCGTAGAAGGCTGAAACAGTATCTGTCCAAGGTGTCTCGCCTTCACCGTATGATCTGGTATCTGAGCATGTAATATTCACTTTATAGTTCGATATCGGCTTTGATATCACATATGTGAAGGTGACCTGCGCGCTGTTATCCATGATCCCGCTGTCGGTGGAAACTGTGTATGCTGTGATCTTATAGACGGTCGTCTGGCCTTCTGTCGGAACTGCAAGTTTGATGCCGCCAGATGAATAGGCTGTATAATCACCAGAAGTCGGCACATCGTTGGTCTGCAGTTTGTACATTATTGTCGCTCCGGGTGTTGCCGTCGCAAGTTTTACAGTCTGTTCCTGCGTGGAGGTCGCCGGATTGTCGCTGGTCACAGTTGGTGTTGTTGCCTTTTGCTTGGACAGTACCGTTACGGTCGTTGTCACTGTACCTGTATATTTATTAACAGTATCCGGATCCACATTCAGTGTATTCAGATCAAGGGTGCCGGTGAATGTATAGCCACCAGGGCTGCTGCTGTCATATGTAGCGCTGGCCCATGTCACGCTGGCCATCTTAGTGCCGTCTTCTGTCTGTACGGCAATAGCAGATGGAAGCATTGCAATAACATCATCTTTTGTTTTGCCGGTGTAAACGCTGATGCCTGCCGGGTTAGCTGGCTGAGCAGTCAGCTTGGCCTTTGGCGTTGCAGCAAACGTATATGTGATGACAACGCTGCCGTCCGCAGGATAGTAAGTGCATGTGCCAGCAGCAGCATTACCATTGACGCCTGCAGTGAAAGGTGAGGTAAACTCAACTTTGTTTGCCTCGTCCTTTGTCAGTGTGACAGTGGCAGTGTATGCCGTATTGTAGGCAGCTTTGCCTGATACTTTATTGCCATCGCTGTCAGTCCAGACGATGCCCGTAGTGGCGTTGATGCCAGTTAGATTCGTGGCTGCACTTTCTGTCAAATCAGTTCCGCCTGCAGGTGCGGCAATCGTCAGAGACGCTGACGAAATTTTGTCTTTGTAGACCGCTGTTGCAGTGAAATTGCTGGCAGGCATTATGAAGGTGCCTACAGCCGTTGTTGGCATTGCAGGTGCATTCACTCCAGATGACAAACCGCTTATCTCCCAGTGGTCGAAAATCTTGCCTGTTGGCGTAGCTGCATTGATAGTGACAGTCTCACCTGACTTGTGCTGATCTTTGATCGTATTAGTTGAGGTAATTGCAGTAAGGTTATACGGATCATCAGCTACTCGTTTCTTTATGTAGATCTTGTCACTATCAGTCGCTTTGCTGATACAATATATGCTATCCTGGTCGCTGAATAAGCAGCATGGATTGCAGCTGGTAGCATCAGTTATATATCTCGTAGAACCGGTAGTAGCTGTTATTCCGATATTAGAACCTAATGACAAGTTGTCAACATTAAGCATAGGGAGATAACCAAGGTTGAGATTACTTGTCCTGTTTGCAATATAAAGGTTATCTCTATATTGCTGATTATTACTTAACGAAGTGTTGTCATCCGCAATTACATTGCCGGAAAGTGTCAGCACATTAGAGGCAAAAAGCGGCGACTTTTTAAGGCATATACCACCGCCTGACACCGTGCAGGAATTGTCTTGAATTGTACAATTGTCTATTGTATTGCTGGTGTTTGCGACGCAAACGCCGCCACCTTCTTCCTTACAATTATTATTTGTGATGCTGCAGCACGTAGTATAGCAGAAGGTTTTGCCGCAATATATGCCGCCACCATCGCAACTGGCCTTGTTGTTTTTGACGATGCAGTTGGCAATTAAAAAATCATCCTCGTTGACAAATATGCCTCCGCCTGAACCTGTAGAGACCAGAGATCTGGTTGCATCACTATCAAGATTAACAGCTTTATTGTCTTCGATATTTGTATTTCTGATGATTGACTTTTCTCCATAGTTTAAATAGATACCACCGCCCTGATCTGCCGTATTGTCGTTTATTTGTATAGATTTTTCGCCATTGATCACTGTACCTTCTATGATAAGAGACCCTTCTAAATTTGCGTTGGCATAAATGCCGCCGCCGTAATAAGATCCAGTTGCTTTATTATGTGAAATGCTGCTGCCCTTGTTGATTGTCACATAACCGTAATCACTGCAGATCGCACCTCCATGGCTGCTGATAGACTTGTTGTATTCAAGTTTGCTGTTATTGACCTGCAAATGGCTGGGATTGCTGTTGCTGCCGCCGAGATAGACTGCACCGCCGCCATAGGATGAAATATTGCCTGCCAGTGTCACGTTGTTCAACGTGACATTGGCACCTGCATCTGCTGTTATGCAGCCGCCGCCGTCGGAATTGTAGCCGCCTGCAAGCATGCCGCCGCCATATTTAATACTGCCGAAATCGTCCTCAGTCATCCAAATCCCCTGTGATGTTCTGCCCATATGCCAGGTAGTTATGCTGGCATCGCTGGCATCTTTTCCTCCGTTGATGATCAAAGTTGAGTCTTCTCTAACGTGGAAAAGGCATCCGTCGCTTACAGCACTTGAAGATTCAACGTCACCAGCTAGGTGCCGGTTCATGATATGGCCGTTAAGGTTGATGGTTACGGTTTCTCCGCCTCCGATAATAAAGGGACCAGTCCATGTTGTGCCGTTATCTTGATAGTCCCAGTCTCGATTCAGGTTGATGGTTCCGCCTTTATGAATAATTATGGAACTAAAAACCTTTGACATAGTTTCAAAATCCTGGGTGGTACCATCGTTGAAGACTACCGTTGCGACAGGACCTTCATCCGCATAGACACTGACGTTCATTGCCGGCATCAGGCCGACTACTATGAAAAATGCCATCATTATTGTTAGCATTTTTTTAAATAATACTTTCTTCATTTTCCGTCCCTCCTAAGTCACAATTAAACTACGAATCGTATAACCTAATAATAACAAATCAATAGCCCCAAAACAGCGACAAAATAACGTTAAAATCAATTCAGGAAGACACAAAAAGAAAACCGCCGGAGATATTTTCTCCAGCGGTAAGCATACAGCTCTCATCTTGATTTCTCAATTGAACCAAGGGTCATTTCGGCCCAGCTGTATTGGGCCATATATTCACCACTATAGGTGTTGATGGCGTTGATATCGTTTGCAAGCATTTCGTAGTAGTCACAGTCCAGTTTGTCTGGAACAATGGCAAACTGGTTGCGGGTTTTCGCAAAGATATCCTCCGCGTCTACTGCTGCCAGTGAATGTGAGAGATCTGCCAAAAGCTTGCGCAGGTATTTCCGCAACTCCGGGGAATCTGGCTTTTCTTCCCAAAGCACGGCGCAGAGCTCGGCGGTGTTGCATGCGGCACCGCGGCGGTCGATCAGATATGCGAGCAGTTCCTTTGTTTTCTGATAAGTATAGCTCACGACTTTACCGTCGGCAAAGACCTCAAAATTGCCGAAGCATTGAACTCGGATCCTGCTCGTAGGCTCACGGCTTACCGGATAGCGCAGGTTATCAATCTCATACTTTACTTTTTCCGCCGTAACCGGTTTCATCAGGTAGCCGCTGGGGTGCAGGGCAAAAGCGTCAAGTGCGTAGTCGTTGTACGCAGTAACAAAAATAATGTTAGTGTGCGGACTCATTTCTTTAATGCGTTTTGCCATTTCCAGGCCATTGATGCCGGGCATTCTGATATCCAATAAAGCGACATCCGGATAATAACCATTTCCGCTGATCTCGCTTAAGGCTGCTGCTGCCTGGGAAAATCCCCTCAGCTCCGCGTCGGGAAGCGCCTCACGGACTGCAGCTTCAATGCTCTGCAGTGCAAAAGGCTCATCGTCAGCTGTTAGAATCTTCATAATGACCCTTCCTCCTTATTCCAGTGCGCCTTTATACTTTGTGATACCTCCGATGTTCTCGGCATCGTAGCCGTTGGCACTGAGGATGTCGCATGCGCGCCCGGCTCTGGCGCCGCTGTGGCAGTAGACATAGATCTTTGCATCAGGATCAAAATCTTCGCTGTCCACGCGGTTCAGCGGAACGTTGATGCTGCCCGGAATGTGACCGCTTCTGTATTCATCAGGCGTGCGCACGTCGAGCAGTATGGCGCCTTCGGTTTCTTTGGCCGCGGCAGCGCCTTTGTTGATGTCTGGCCTGTTAAAAAGTGACATATTTTTTCTCCTTAAAATTCTTATTTATTAAATCCGTTGTGAAGTATTGCGTCTAATTCGTCGTCTTCGTTTTCAACGTCGGCAAAGGTATAGCTGGTCATCATGATCGAGCCGAGTTCGCCAAAGTTGTTCCAGACCCTGACGGAATCGTCTTCGTTGATTGCGCCCAGTGCGTAGATCAGCGGAAGGTAATGTTCCGGCGTCGGCACAGCCTTCGACCAGTCGGGACTGATTTCTTTATAGTTGATGGCCTGTCCATATTCGCCGGCTACGATCAGCCTTCTGACTTTTTCGTCAAACTCTTTCGCCCAGTTGTAGCTGTCGTCCAGATTCCAGTCGACCATGCCCAGATTGTGCACGATGTTGCCGCTGGCGAAGATCAGAACGCCTTCGTAACGCAGCGGTCTCAAAGCTTCTCCGATTGCGAACATTTCTTCTGGCGTGGCTTTTGCGTTGACGCTCAACTGAACGACAGGGATGTCTGCCGACGGAAACATGTGATGCAGCACCGCCCATGTGCCATGGTCGATGCCCCAGCTGTTGTCGACCTGAACATCAAAAGCGCCGCTGGCGATTTTGTTGCCGTCATGGCTTTCGACTGAGGCGCCAGCCGTCATGGCTGCTCCGGCGATTACGCCGCTGTCATGGCTTTCGACTGAGGCGCCAGCATCTCTCAGAAGCTGGCGAACTTTGGCAGCCAGTTTTGGCGATCCAGGCGCAGGGTACTTCAGATCGTAAAGCTCCTGCGGAAATCCGTACATGTCGTAGACCTGCTTAGGGTCAGCGCTGTCGTTTACGTAGGTGCCGCGAGTGTACCAGTGTGCGGAAATGGCCAGAATTGCAGCTGGCTTCGGCATTGAAGCTCCTTCACTGGTCCAGCCTTGCGAAAATTTATTGTCAAGTATTGCGTTAAGCGGCGAACCGTGTCCCGCAAAAACTACAGGCATTCTTTGTGACATTGTGTTATCCTCCCTTTTGATGCTGCTTTGAAGTGGATGGGACTTTCCCATTCACTAATGATTTTTACCCATATAACGGAAATAAAAACGTTATATGTTGCATTGCGGCAGAAATTGATGGCGCAATGATGCAATCTTTTGTTAAATTGCGGTATACTACCGAATTCGGTAGTATTACATACGCTTATATCCAGAGCTATCGGCATTACGTTTTATAATACTACCGATATCGGTAGTTTATTAAGATATTAAAGGGAATACACTATATGAAGCAAACATACCTAAGACGTTTCACAGCATCAAAAGCAACGGAGATTTAGAATGCGGCGAGAACGCCAGCGACGCTGAAAACAAAAGGCGGCAGAGTAAATCCACCGCCATTGCTTTGATCATTTGGTTACTAAGGGAACTATTTCTTTGGGGTCGCTGACAATGACAGCTGCGCCGCACTCGGCAAGAAAATCCTTGTCGCGATTGCCCCAGCAGACTGCAATGCAGTCAAGGCCGGAATTTGCGGCTGTCTCCAGGTCAACTTCTGAATCGCCGATATAAATGCAGCGGTCTTTGCTGCAGCCCAGAGCTTTGATCACTTCAAAAACAGCATCCGGTGCTGGTTTGCGGCGAACATTGGCTCGCTCGCCGACGGCAATATCGAGCAGGTCACCAAAATACTGGCGGCTAAGTGGTTTCAGTACTGTGTCCAGCTTGTTGGAAATGACTGCCGTCTTCAGGCCAGCTGCCCGAAGCTCTGTAAGCATGTCAGTGATGCCAGGATAAACGGAAGTTTTGTCGGCTGCATGGCCCTTGTATCTGGCAGTGAAGACCCGGAAAAGTTCTTCTTCTTTTTCAGGAGTCGTGCCAGCAGGCACGCTGCGCTCTACCAGTTTGCGCAGTCCGTTTCCAACGGATTTACGCGTCTGTACGAGCTCTCGTGTCGGCAGCCCAACTTCTGTCAGCGCAAAGTTGAGAGCGTCGTGTATATCGGCCAGTGTATCCAGCACTGTGCCGTCTAAGTCAAAAATTACTGCATCGTATTTCAAGTTTCGTTACCTCCAAAGTTTAGTGCGTCGCGGCTTTTACAGTGAAGCTGAAGTGTCAGGCCGCCTTTCTATATATTTGAGAAATTTTCTGCCGGCAGGTGACAGCTCCTTGAGCGAAGGGACCGCAATGCCGATCTCTACCGTCTGGGGCGGATCAAGGGGAATCTCTTTCACGTTGCCAGCCCAGTTTTTTACGATTAAAGAATTTGCCATGCTGATGCCAAGGCCGGCTTCAACCATGGTGAAGGCAGTATAGCTGTCAGCCGTCGTGTAGCGGGTATTCGGCCTGATTCCACAGCTTTCGAAAAGCCGGGAGTTATCGGTCTCCTGTCCGGGATAGATGGAAATGAACTGCTCTTTTGCATAGACTGCAATCGGGATGCTGTTGGAATCGGCCAGCGGGTGATCCGCAGGGATCAGTGCCAGCAGCTCGTCTTCACGAAAAGGTATCCAGTCGAAATTTCCTTCTCTGCGGCTGATAATGCAGAAGTCCAGCTTGGAATCTTCCAGAGCTCGAGTCAGTTCAGTGCTCGTCGCTTCCGTAATGTCAATTTTGATACCGGGATAGTCTCTGCCGAAATCTGCGATCTGTCTGGAAATCTCATGCAGATAAATGCCGTATGCCGTGCCGATGCGGAGTTCACCTGTTTCCAGCCCAACTACACTGCCTGCAGTCTGACGGTAAACTTCGGTCCATTTAACCAGTTCACGCATGGCAGGCAGCAGATCCTCGCATTCACGCGTTGGAATCACGCCGCCGCGGCTTCTCGTGAGCAGAGGAAAACCGGTCTCCTGCTCAAGTCCGGCCATCATACGGCTGACGCCGCTGGTCGTGTAGCCAGACTTTTCCGCCGCCGCCGAAAGGCTTCCGGTTTCAATGGCGCTGAGCAGCACCCTGCATTTTTCTGTATCCATTTTCTCCTCCATCGCCAGTAAAAGGTTTGCCGCATGTCGACATAATGGCCAACAAAGCCACCGCCAGCTGAAGATTGCGGTTCAGTTAACAATGTTGACGTTTACGCAAACTAATATTGATTTTCTATCACTTTACTCAATGATAAACCGGCATTATAATCATGTCAAGAAAAAGGAGAAGAAAGAAGATAAAGATGAGCAGAAAAAATGCGGAAATACTGCTGGCGGCAGTCATAATAGCAAGGAGCACCTCATACATGTTTTCAAAAATGGTGATGGAAACGATGGGGCCTTTCAATCTAATGGGAGTGAGGTTTACAATAGCCTTTGCAATACTGGCAGTGATTTTTCACAGGAAACTGCTTGCACTCAATAAAAAAACCTTGCAGTACGGCATGATCATCGGCGGTATATATTTCCTGACGATGACAGCCGAACTCTTTGGCCTTAAACTCACAGATACTTCGACTACTTCCTTCCTGGAAAATACAGCCATAGTTTTGGTCCCGCTCATCGAGGCAGTGATCTGCCGCAAATCTCCGGCAGCAAAAGCCTTGTTCAGCGCGGCGTTGACTTTGACCGGCGTTGGATTCCTGGCATTCCGTGACGGTTCGATATCGCTTAAGCCAGGAGTCATACTATGCCTGCTGGCGGCAATGCTGTATGCCGTAGGCATCATTTTGACAGACAGGCTGGCTCGGAAAGAAGACCCATTGACGATCGGCATCCTGCAGGTCGGATTCATGGGCGCATTCAGCGTGATCGCTTCATTTATCTTTGAAACACCGAGACTGCCGGACAGTACCATGGAGTGGGATTCGATAATAATGCTGGCAGTAGTATGCAGCTGCTTTGGTTTTACGCTTCAGCCTGTTGCCCAGAAATACACGACGTCAGAGAGGACCGGGATGTTCTGTGCGCTGAATCCGCTGACAGCCGCGACTCTTGGCACGCTGCTGCTAAATGAAAGCCTTGGGGTTCAGGGAATTGCAGGGGCTGCACTTGTGCTTGGAGGCATTTTGATTTCAAGCCTGAAGCTGTCGTCAAAAGTTGAAAAAGTGCCGGCCGTATGATAAACTGACCAGTATACTGGGAGGTAAAAGTGATGAAGATTTTAGAGATCACAGGCAGTCCGCGACCGGAAAAATCAAGCAGGACTGCGCTGGCGGCAGACGCTTTCGTCGCGGGAATGAAAGGTGAGGGGACTGCAGCTTTGTTCAGCACCGGCGTTGGGATGCCCGGCGCTGTTTTGCGTTCCGGAGGCTGGATACCTGACTGTGCCAGGGTTCGAACAGTACGCGGAGCCTTTGATGGCGAAGATCAAAACAGCCGGCGGGGAGTTCGCCGCGACGGGCAGACTGAAGAAAGAGACAGAGGCACAACTGTCGGAACAGTGGCTGCCGGAAGATTTATTTCTGGAGACACATAACGGCTGGGCGAACAAAATCGCCGGGCCGGAAATAGACAGTGATATACGGCTGTAGGCCAAATTGATGAATTTCAAGACAAACGTACAATGTACATTGCTAAAGCAATAGAATGATGATAAAATAATCTAAAAATCACTAATAGGAATGGAGGAAGCTGCGTGATTTTTAGAAATCCTATGCGGAAACTCGCCGCGGCCCTGCTGGTTTTCATATTTGTCATTGGGTCGGCGGCTGTGCCGGCTGGTGCAGAAACTACTGCGCAGAAAACCGTGAAAGTGGCGGTATATAATAATTCGCTATTTGCATATCAAGATGATGAAGGAACCTGGCGTGGAACCGATGTCGAATGCCTGACTCGTATAGCTCAGACGGCGGGCTTTGAAGTGAAGTTCATTGACGCTTCCAATGATCCGGATTTTTTGAAGGGACTTAGCGAAGGCAAATATGACATTGCCTGCAATGTGGCAAAGACTGTGGATCGGGAAAAGAATTTCCTTTACAGTGACATGGCTCTAGGCACGCTGAGTGGAACACTGGCGGTAAGGGCAGATGATGACCGCTGGGACTATGGGGACATTGATCAGATTTCCAAGATGAAGATCGGCGTCATTAAGTCATTTTCCAACAACAAGGGGTTCAGAAACTGGTGCAGCGTCAGAAAACTCACACCCAAGATCGTGGAATTTGATTCAATTGACGGTATGACAAAGGCATTGGCAGACGGAAAAATAGATGAAGAACTCTATAGTTTTGACTACGGAGAAAGCTATACCAGCAAATACAGGACGATACTGCAGCTGCTGCCGCAGAGTTATTACTATGCTTTCAGAAAAGACGATACAGATCTGAAAAACGAGGTGGACGAGGCACTGACCCAGATATTCATCGAGGATCCTAACTACTTGTCAAACCTCAACGAAAAGTACAGCTATCAGTTCAAGGCTAAAGAAGAGCCGCTAACTGCGGTTGAAAAGAAATATCTGGCAGCACATCCGGTGCTCAAGGTTGCCGTTATCAGAAAGGATGCGCCTTATCACTCGATCAGCAAAGGCATCGACATTGGCATCATCCCCGACTATTATAAATATCTGGCCAAGTACTGCGGCGTAAAGTTTAAGTATGTCAGCTATGATACCGGGGACAAGGCAATCAAAGCAGTCAGCGACGGCAAGGCTGATATCCTGGGGATCTTCAGCGGCGGGGTGATTGCGGCAAGCCAAAAAAATCTGATTTTAAGTTCATACTATGGCACCATAAGCGGCGTTCTGCTGACAAAATCATCGACCAGTGCTTCGGAGATAAAGACTATCGTCGTCAAAGGCAGGGCGATCGGCTCCGTCCAGGGCAGCATATTCAGCCAGCTAAAGGGCACGACGCTTAAGACCTGCGACAGTGCAGACGAATGCTTCAAAATGGTGAAAGATGGAGATGTTGACGCTGCACTGCTGGGGATGCCAAGTGCAACATGGCTTCTCAACAATAACAGCTCCAATGCCTACAGTATCACGCAGCTGGCGGGACTGGAATTCGAGCTATGTGCAGGATTAAAAGAAGATAATATTTTGCTCAGAGGTATACTTAACAAAGGCATTGCGTCCACGCGTCTGAGTTTTGACAGCATCGTTACCAGAGACACATTGGCAGCTGGCGGCTGGAAAAACGTACTAAACCAGATACCGCCATACATGATTATGTTCATAGCACTGGGACTTCTTGCAGTTGTGCTGATCCTGATATGGTCGCTGATCTCACTCAAGCGCAGATCGGAAGAGAGAAACGCGCTTGTTGAAGGCAGAGCAGAGGCGGAAAGACAGCGAATGGAGATCGAGGCGCTGCACAGGAATGTAGAAGAACGCAATCAGTTCTTTTCAAATATCAGTCACGACATGAGGACGCCTCTCAATGCAATCATGGGTTTCATCAGGCTCTCTAATGAGAACGACGATTATCCTGAGTTGAGGCATATGTATCTGGAAAAGGCAGAAGCAGCTGGCGACCTGCTGCTGAATCTGATAGATGATACGTTGACAATATCCAGGGCTAACAGCGGCAAGATGGAACTGCTGGTCAGGCCTTGCAGGACCTATGACATCATCAGAGATGTCACTGTGCCAATCAGCGAAATCGCAAAGAAGAAGAACGTTGCGTTCAAAGTGGAAGATGCAGGACTGTCAGATTTGTATGTCATGGCTGATATGCTGAGCGTGGAAAAGGTGTTTATAAACCTGCTTTCAAATGCTGTAAAGTTCACGCCGGAAGGCGGTCATGTCTGGTATACAGTCCGCGAACTGAGCAAGAGTGATGAACGCGTGTGGTACGAGGTGACAGTACGTGATGACGGGATCGGCATGTCCAAGGACTTCATGGTCCATATGTTCGAGCCGTTTTCACAGGAAAAGAGACATGGTTATGATGCAATGGGAACAGGTCTTGGGCTTTCTATAGTAAAACAGATCGTGGATTATTCAGACGGCGATATCAAGGTGGAAAGTGAGATCGGGAAAGGCACGACATTCGTGATCAGATGCGGATTTGACGTAGTTGATCATGTGGCAGGCGACGAAACAGAGGAGAGAGTTTACAGCGGAAAATCATTCGCAGGAAAGAAAGTTCTCATCTGCGAGGACAACATGTTCAATCGTGAGATAGCGGTGGCAATGCTGAAGTCTAAGGGGATAGAGACTGTGACTGCGGCAGACGGCAAGGATGGAGCTGCAGCCTTTGAAGGAAGTGAGGCTGGCAGTTTTGATGCAGTGCTCATGGACCTCCGCATGCCGGTGATGGATGGATATGAAGCGGCGCAGGCCATAAGAAATCTGGACAGACCTGACGCAGCGACGGTGCCTATCATCGCCATGACAGCGGACGCATTTGATGAGGATGTTCAGAAATGCCTAGCTTCGGGCATGGACGCCCACATAGCCAAACCTATAAATCCAACAGTCTTCTTCGATACACTCGGGAAATTCATCGGGTGATTCCAAGTGATTCATTCGGGGAAATCCGGGAATAAATGAATCAAAGCGGTTGCCATTAAGCGACCGCAGACCGAAAGGAGAATAAGATGGAGAAGGAATTGCTGTTTTTCTATCTGCCAGGATGCCCTTACTGCAGACAGGCGGAAGAACTTATAACGGAGCTGACTGCTGAGCATCCAGAATACGCCGGCGTCAATATACATAGGGTAAGTGAGACAGGCGAAGCAGACTTTGTAAGCAAGTACGATTACTGGTACGTGCCTTGTTTCTGGCTTGATGGCCGCAAACTATATGAGGCTGATCCAAAGGAGTCAAGGGAAACCGTGAAGGCAAAACTTGATGGAGTATTCCAGCAGGCACTCAAGGCATAGAAAGTTATATAATAGCGTCAGAAAAATATTTTTGCGTTTTTCCTATATGGACTTCGCAAGAATATTTTTTTTTGGTATAATATCTAGTTAAGAAGTTTTATTATTACAGGACATTAAAGGAGTAGTTTATGAAGAAAAAAGTCATCCAGGTTGAGGAAAGACCTAATCTAAGAGAGTCGATCCCGCTCAGTCTGCAGCACATGTTCGCTATGTTCAGCGCCTCAGTGCTTGTTCCGAATCTTCTCGGAATAAACCCTGCAGTCGTACTGTTCATGAACGGTATCGGTACACTGATTTATATCCTTATTTCCAAGGGCAAAGCACCTGCTTATCTGGGATCAAGTTTTGCATTTATTGCGCCTGCGTCAATCATTATCGCAACTCAGGGACTTGGTTATCAGTATGCACTTGGAGGATTCGTCATTACCGGACTGATGTTCTGTATCGTGGCAACGATCATACATTTCTGCGGAACTAAATGGATAGACATCATACTTCCGCCGGCGGCAATGGGATCTGTAGTAGCCCTTATCGGACTTGAGCTTTCGGGAACCGCAGCTAGCATGGGCGGACTGGTCCTGTCTGATACATATACGGAGATTGACCAGAAGAAGGTGCTTGTATTCATGATCACCCTCTGCGTTGCAGTATTCGGCTCGGTACTTTTCAGAAGATTTATGGCACTCATTCCTATATTGATCGCCATCGTCGTAGGCTACATCGTAGCTGCAATGATGGGAATGGTCGACTGGGCAGTGGTACAAAATGCACCAGTATTCGCGATCCCGAACTTCGAAGTTGCCAAGTTTGACTGGACAGCGATTTCAATCATACTGCCAGCAACTGTCGTAGTTGTATCAGAGCATATTGGGCATCAGATAGTAACAGGAAACATCATAGGCCGTGACATCATCAAAGATCCTGGTTTGGATCGCACCCTCATGGGCGACGGAATCTCAACCATGCTTTCTGGATTCTGCGGTTCAGTACCAACGACAACTTACGGCGAGAACATCGGCGTAATGGCCATGACAGGCGTTTACAGCGTATGGGTCATCGGCGGCGCTGCAGTTATCTCGATCGTTATTGCATTTTTCGGTAAAGTATCTGCACTGATCATGACTATTCCGGGACCTGTAATGGGCGGAGTCAGCTTCCTGCTTTACGGAATGATAGCTGCATCAGGCATCAGGCTTCTGGTTGAGCAGAAGGTAGACTACAGCCGCTCAAGGAACCTGGCAATGACAAGCGTTGTTCTCGTAACTGGACTTTCAGGAGCATTCATTCAGATGGGTCAGGTAAAGCTTACAGGAATGTGCTTAGGCGCTGTAGTAGCAATGGCTCTGGGAATCATATTCTGGTTCATCGACAAGTTCCATCTTGCCAATGACTACGAAGATGACGATACGGCTGCTGAAGAGGAATAGAATGGAATATGAGCATCACGTGCAGCCCTTTGAACCGGTGTTTGATGAGCATTCCAGGATATTGATCCTGGGATCTTTTCCATCGGTAAAGTCTAGGGCTGCCGGATTCTATTACGGCCATCGCCAGAACAGGTTCTGGAGGGTGACTGCGGCTGTCTTTGAAGATGCAGTGCCGGAAACCATCGCGGAAAAGAAGCAGTTTCTGCTGAGAAACGGCATTGCAATCTGGGATGTCATAGAAAGTTGTGACATAGCTGGTTCCAGCGACAGCAAAGTAAAAAATGCAGTAGCGGCTGACATACCGGGACTTCTGGAAAAGACGAAGATCCGGGAAATTTATGTAAACGGCTCGCTGGCAAAAACAATGTACGACAGGTACGCCTTCCCGGTGACGGGAATAGAGGCGATAAAACTGCCGTCTACCAGTCCGGCGAATGCGGCTTTCGGACTTGACAGGCTGATAGAAGAATGGAAAATGATCAATGATCAGGAAAGGAACAGGGAAAATGGATAAGGAAAAGAGAAAAGGCTTAAGAAACGAATTTAGGGAGTTCATAATGCGCGGCAATGTAATGGACATGGCTGTCGGCATAATTATAGGCGGTGCGTTTACCGCAATCGTTACATCGCTGAATACGGATATCATTTCACCGTTGCTCAGCATTTTCGGAGGTGTTGATCTGTCGGCTCTGAAGGTAACCATTGGCTCGGGTGCAGATGCTCCAGTCATCGGATACGGCAAATTTATCATGGCAGTGATAAACTTCATCATTATCGCCTTCGTGGTCTTCATGCTGGTCAAGTCAGTCAATAAGATGAATGATCTGGCTCAGAATATTTCAAGCCGTCAGGCGGAAGAGGAAGCACCGGCTGCACCGACGACTAAGATCTGCCCTTACTGCAAGAGCGAGATCTCAATCGATGCAACCAGATGCCCGCACTGTACATCACAGCTGGATGACAAAGAGTGACGGACGGCTACCTATTTCTGACGTTGACCAGGTCTTCACCGTTGAGCCAGCGTTTCATGTTCTCTAGAGCGATTGCCGCGATTTTGTCCACGGTCAGCTGAAGGTGGAACTGTCCTGCAACGTGAGGCGTAATGATAAGGTTCCTGCAGTTCCATAGCGGATCGTCCTGAGGCAGAGGTTCTTTGACTGCCACATCGATGGCTGCGCCAAAGATTTCGCCGGTGGTCAGCGCCTCGCAAAGTGCATCCTGATCGACGATGTTTCCGCGGCCGGCGTTGACGAAGATCGCTGAATCTTTCATGGCTGCAAATTCCGCCTTCCCGATGAGATTCGTCAGTGACGGATCGCCTGGCATTACAGAGGCGAGAATGTCGACCTGCGGCAGAATGGCAGGAATGTCATTAATTGAAAAAATCTTATCAAAAGGTTCTTTTGGAACTGATGCTGATCTGCGGACGCCGTAGACTGTGCCGCCAAGAGCTTTCAGGCGAAAAGCCAGTTCAGTGCCGATGTCGCCGGTGCCTAAGATCAGTGAAACTGAACCTACTATAGACGTTATATGGCCTTCGTCGCGCCAGACTTTGTTAGTCATGTTGTCGCGATAGAGATGGAGGCCTTTTTTTAGTGAAAGGATGCAGGCGAGCAGATGCTCAGATACGGCTACGCCGTAAGCACCTGATGCCGCTGTCAGCAGAGCGTTGTTTGGCAATGCGTTGGGCTTGTCGTAGGCATCGCTGCCGGCGCTGCTGAGCTGCATCCACTTTAGCTTGGATGCCTGGCGGACGACTTTCAGCGGTGCGTTGCCGATTATGGCATCGGCGTCTTTGACGTCTTCTTCGGTTATTGCGCCTAGAGTCAGGACAGAGCCTGATACATCGCCGCAGTCTTTGAATACTATTTCGTTTCCTTGTGAAGCGTCAAGAAAGCTCTGCTTCTGCGCTTCAGTAAGAGGTAATGCAATTACGATTTTCATATGCTGCTCCTTTGCTGTAATTTGCTGATTCTGTGATATGTTTTATAGTATCATGTACATAGAAAAAATTCAATTTATTATTGACTTTAGATGACTCAGGCGGTAAGATAGTCCCGTTGGTTTTGAAAGGGGATGACGAGAATGCACTATACATACAATACTAACGGAACCTGCTCAAGAAAGATAGATTTTGACCTGAACGACGGCGTCGTTACTAATGTCGTATTTACAGGCGGATGTAATGGCAATTTGAAATCAATACCGCTTCTCATAGAGGGCTGGCAGGCTCAGGACGTGGTGTCAAGACTCAAAGGCGTCACTTGCGGATGGAAGGAGACTTCCTGCGGTGATCAGCTGGCGACAGCACTGGCTGGAGCACTGGCTAAAGAAAAAAATTAAAAAAACACTTGAAAAATACGAAAAAAATCTGCTAGAATATATTAAGAGTTGAGTAGCGAAAGCGTAAGTCCAAACGGACCTGCGCTTTTTTTTATGCTTTAGCGTTCCCTGTGGCTGCAGCTGCGGGAACTTCACGATACGAAAGAGGTGTAGAAATGATTCCAAAAGACAAGAAAAAAATACTTACAGCTGTGCTGTCGCTGTCTCTGCTGACAGTAATGGCAGGCGCAGCAGTTGCGCCGGCTCTAGGCGTTATACGCGCATACTTTGCCGATGCTGATCCCACTCTGGTGCAGATGATCATCAGCATTCCGGCACTATTCATAGTAATAACCAATTTGCTGTTTCCGAAGATGGCAAAGAAAATGTCTGCTAGAACGCTGGTCATCGTTGGCCTGGTGTTCTATACCTTCGGCGGCTGTGCGGCTGGATTGTTCAGTAACATATATGCTGTCCTGGCAGCCAGAGCGCTGGTAGGCGTTGGAGTTGGCATGATCATGCCGCTGTCAACAGGGCTGCTGGCCTTCTACTTTGACAGAAAGAGCCAGTCCAAGCTCATGGGTTATTCATCGGCAATGAACCAGATGGGCGGCGTCATTGCTACGCTGCTTTCAGGTCTTCTTGCCGCGATCTCATGGCGTGCCAGCTTCCTCGTATATCTGATGGGCCTCATCAGCCTAGTCCTCTGCCTGGCTTTCGTTCCGGCGGACAACATTCACCCAGGTGTACAGACAGACGAGACATCAAAAGCATCAAAGCCGTCTCGCGCATCAAGGACAGATGCACTGCAGAACAAAGGCGCACACAAGGAAAAGTACGGCGCATTCATTGCAGCCATGTTCTTCCTGATGATGACGTTTTTCATCTACCCGGCGAACTTTGCAATGATCACAGCTGAAAACGGTGTGATCCCGCAGCATCTGATTGCAGTCATCATGGCGTTTATGGACTTAATTGCCTTTGGCGGCGGGCTGCTATTTGCCAGAATGCATAGGAAGATGGGAGACAAAACGCGTTTCGTATCTCCGCTGCTGTTCATAGCAGGTTATGGACTGCTGATGGCATTCCACGGATATGCAGGGACAATTGGAGGGTCAGCACTCATCGGCTTTGCCAATGGTGCAGGCATACCATATATCATTTCAACTGTGTCAATGAAAGCTGGTAAAAATGCTGGCACAACTGTAATGCCGCTGATTTCGGCAGCTCTTTATCTGGCACAGTTCACAACCCCGGTCGTTACATCGGCCGCAACAACAGGTCTGGCTTATGTCGGAGTCGCAATGTCGCCATTTGCCCTGGCAGCCGCTACGGGAGTATTGTTCCTGGCGTGTTCGGTAAAATGTGTTTCTAGTCACTGTGTTGAGACGCTGACTAATGAAGACTATGAAGAGGAAAAGACTGCATAGCAAAAGTGCCGCCCGGATCTAAATCTGAGCGGCACTTTCGTCCCCTGATATAATGTGTTGAAGATGAACTTCGTTATTTGCTATCTCTGAATGTTGGTGATCTGAACGTAGTTGTGAACCATGTCCTTAGAATATCTTACATCTGCAGCAGTTGTTCTTCTGATTTTGATGTCTGCAAGAGCAGCATCATCGGAAAGCTTAGCTGAACCATTGGATGCAAAGTAAAGAAACATTTTATCTAAAATTCTGTTCATTGACATATTATTACCTCCTGTTACAATGACAAACTATATTGATTATCTATTATGTTTTCTAACGTATTTTGTATACAGCAAGTACCGTGCCAACTTTAAACCGTTGAAAAATGGGGATTTTTCAGCCGTTTTGCAAGCTAAATGAACCGATATAGAATCACCTCCCGAACCGGATAACCAAAAACGGGTCAAAACCATGCTTTTTCAGAAAACTCCGGAAAGACTGAAGTTTCACGCGAAATAGATGCGAAATATGTGTCTACATTCTGCGCCAATCATGGTATAATTATCTTTAACGGGCAGGTCGAAAACCCTGCCGAACAGCTAATGAATAATAGATGATCATTATCATAGAAGGAGGATCATATGGAAACAGAAAACAGACCTTATGTCGGATGGGATATCATAGGAAATTTCATGATAGACGCATTCAAGGCAGCAGGCGTGCCTGAAGAAGATGCAAAAATCTGCGCAGACGTGCTCATGGAGAGCGACCGCAGAGGAATCGAGAGTCACGGTGTCAACCGTTTCAAGCCTATATATATTGACAGAATCAACGACGGTATCTTGAATCCAGTCACTGAGTATGAAATTGTAAAGGAGACGCCAACTTCACTGGTAGTCGATGCTCATGACGGAATGGGAATGGTAGCGTCATATAAAGCCATGACGTCAGTCATTGAGAAGGCAAAGAAGTTTGGATTTGCAGGAGCGGCGATTCGCAACTCATCACACTACGGCATTGCCGGATACTGGGCAACCATGGCATCCAAGGCAGGGCTCTTAGGAATCACAGGAACCAATGCACGTGCATCCGTAGCACCTACATTTGGTGTTGACAACATGATGGGTACCAATCCGCTGACATTTGCATTCCCAACGGATGAGGAATTTCCATTCATCCTCGACTGTGCTACATCGATCGTACAGAGAGGCAAGATAGAATATTATGCCCGCAGCGGTAAACCAACGCCTGCAGGAATGGTAATCAGCCAGGACGGCAGTGCAATGACTGACAGTGCAGAGATACTGGAAGCTCTGAAGGCTGGAACTGCAGCACTGGCCCCTTTGGGAGGCATCGGCGACGAACTTTGCGGATATAAGGGATATGGCTATGCGGCTGTTGTTGAGATACTGTCTGCAGCTTTGGCTAACAACCTGTTCATGAAGGATCTGACCAACGTTGATGAAAACGGCAACAAGAGGCCTTATCATCTTGGACATTTCTTCATGGCTGTGGATCCTGAAGCTTTCATGGGACTTGAAGCTTTCAAGAAAACTACAGGAGACATACTGCGCGCTCTCAGAGCATCCAAGAAAGCACCGGGCGAAGACCGCATCTTCACTGCCGGTGAGAAAGAATGGGAAGTTTGGAAGGTCAGAAAGGACAAGGGAGTGCCAATGGGCAAATCCGTTCAGGACGACTTCATGGCTGTCAGAGACATGTACAAGCTGCCATATAAGTTCCCGTTCGAAGACTAATAGTTTCATTAAAAGAAACAATAAATTGAATTTTCAAAAGCCTGCGTATGCAGGCTTTTTCTTTGCACCGCAGTGAGGAATTTTGTTTCGCTAGAGGAAACGAAAGCAAAGACCGTTTCATCTGAGGAAACGCCGCCCAACTTGAAAACCATCTTCGGCAGGCATAAAATTTAAATATAATGTAGTTATGTTACGGGAGGTAATATTTATGAGCGAAGAAATGATGTGGGCACTGGTCAAGGATAAGCCTGAGCAGGGCGTTTGGATGAAGAAAGTTCCTGTTCCGGAAGTAGGACCTAACGATGTAAAAATCAAGATCCATAAGACAGCAATATGCGGAACGGATGTACATATCTATCAGTGGAACAAATGGGCACAGAACACTATTCCTATGGGTCTGACTATCGGACATGAATATGTTGGAGAAGTCGTTGAGACAGGCGCCGGCGTTGAAGGCTTCAAACCTGGCGACATCGTTTCCGGCGAAGGACATATCACCTGCGGAAAATGCAGAAACTGCCTGGAAGGACATAAGGAAAACTGCAAGGATGCAAAAGGCGTTGGCGTAAACAGAAACGGCGCATTTGCTGAATATCTCGTTATCCCTTCATCAAATGTATGGCCTAGGAACCCTAACATCCCGGAAGAGATGTATGCCATCTTTGATCCATTTGGAAATGCAACGCACACTGCACTGTCATACGACGTGCTGGGCGAAGACGTTCTGATCAGCGGAGCAGGCCCTATCGGATGCATGGCTGCAGCTATCGTTAAGTTCTCAGGTGCAAGGCACGTTGTAGTAACTGACTTCAACGAATATCGTCTGGATTTGGCAAAGAAGCTGGGTGCAACGAGAACAATCAATCTTAAAGAAGAGAAACTTACCGATGTTATGAAAGGAATCGGAATGACTGAAGGTTTCGATGTTGGACTGGAAATGTCAGGCAGTCAGGCTGGACTTGCTGACATGATCCACAACATGAAGCATGGCGGAAAGATCGCACTGCTCGGACTGCAGGAAGCAGACACTAAAGTTGACCTGGAAAGCGTGATCTTCAATGGACTCAACATCAGAGGAATATACGGCAGAAAAGTATGGGATACATGGTACAAGATGTCAACAATGATTCAGGCTGGTCTGGACATTTCCGGCATCATCACCCATCACTTCGACATCCGCGATTATGAAAAGGGTTTCGAGGCTATGATTTCCGGTCAGTCTGGAAAAGTCATCCTGGACTGGTCCAAGATCAACGAGTAAGTTAATTGAGTTTGAATACAAGGAGAATATAATATGTTTACTAAAGCAAACGCATTGGAATTTTACAAAAGCGAAGTTGAACAGATCAAAGAAGATGGCCTGTTCAAGGGCGAACTTCCTATTTCATCACCTCAGGGTGCAACCGTTACATTGGCTGACGGACGCAGAGTTCTGAACATGTGTGCCAACAACTATCTTGGCCTTGGCGACAACAAAACTCTTATTGAGGCTGCTAAGAAAACTTATGATGAGAAGGGTTACGGAATGGCTTCCGTACGTTTTATCTGCGGAACTCAGGATATTCACAAACAGCTTGAGAAGAAGATCGCCGAGTTCTTCGGCATGGAGGACACTATCCTCTATTCATCATGCTTCGATGCCAACGGCGGGCTGTTCGAGACGATCCTCGGTGAGAACGATGCAGTTATCAGTGATGAATTGAATCACGCATCCATCATCGACGGTGTAAGGCTCTGCAAGGCAAAGCGCTATCGCTACAAGAACAACAATATGGCTGACCTTGAGAAACAGCTTCAGGATGCTGACGCTGCTGGCGCAAGGATCAAAGTCATTGCAACAGACGGCGTGTTCTCAATGGACGGCATCATCGCTGACCTTAAGGGTGTGTGCGACATGGCTGACAAATACAACGCTCTCGTTATGGTAGACGACAGTCACGCTGCTGGTTTTGTTGGAAAGACAGGAAGAGGAACTCCGGAGTACTGCGGCGTTCAGGGCAGAGTAGACATTCTGACTGGAACTCTCGGCAAGGCACTTGGCGGAGCATCCGGCGGATATACAACTGGAAGAAAAGAAATCATCGACCTTCTCCGTCAGAGAAGCAGACCGTATCTGTTCTCCAACACATTAGCACCTGCAATCGCTGGCGCAAGCCTAGCATGTCTGGACATGCTTGAGAAGAGCACTGAACTGAGAGACCACCTGGAAGAGATCACAGCGTATTACCGCAAAAAGCTGGTAGACAATGGCTTTGATGTCATCGAAGGCGTTCACCCATGCGTTCCTATCATGCTTTATGATGAGAAGCTGGCTGCGGCATATGCCAAGAAGATGGTAGAAAAGGGATTCTACGTAGTAGCATTCTCATATCCGGTAGTACCGAAGGGAAGAGCGAGAATCAGGACTCAGGTTTCTGCAGCACATACAAAAGAAGACCTCGACAGGATCGTCGATGCCTTCATTGAGACTAGAAAAGAAATCGAAGGAAAATAAGAAAACTAATAAGGAGAGCAGCAATGCTCTCCTCTTTTATAGCTATTCACGAATGATCGTCAGCATGTTTTCCTTCCTCATGCGTTTGATATCTTCCTTACTGAAGATCAAAAGCTCGCGCAGAGCTTCGTCTTCGGGCAGAGTGACAGGCGTCAGCAGTGATTTGATGGCGTTTGGATACATGGTGGTAAAGGATATGCTGGACAGCAGGCCCATATTGTAGCCGGCATTATCAAGGCTTTCTATGCAGCACAGAAATGTATGCTCTGTGCTGTTCCTTTTATTTACGAACTGGTAGTTGACCACGGTGCCCTGACGTGACATGTGGCCTTCGTAGACGGCACGGCATTTTTCTGGCTGACTGAAAGACGGAACATCGTAGAAAAAAGTAGCGCTCAGTTCATTGCTTCTGTCGGAATAATAGTGGTCGATGATGCTGCGGGTCAGCCGGTTGCGGGCGTAGGTATATAGGTACTGCCGGCTTTCAAAGGCGCCGGCGCCTGCCTGCGCGCGGTCGCTGCCGCTGGATGCCAGCAGCTTGAAGAGAGGCACGCCGAGTACTTCGGAAATGTCATAAAGCGTGTCTAAATCTATGGAAATAAGGCCGTTTTCGTATTTGGAAGCGGTCGATTTACTCTTGTGTATGCGGTTGGCAAACTCCTGAAGGGAGATGCCCATGGCGAGGCGGAATGTACGTATCTGCTCGCCGGTTTTGATTCTGTGGTCCACTTTGATGCTCCTTAAAAACCCTACATCAGCGGTATTGCTGTTGACTTCCGTTTGAAATCGCCTTCATTATATCACAAGGCCGGACTCAGTGACAGAGGAAAATCAGTTGAGATAAGGCTGCTTTTGGAGTAGAATTAACATAGTAATATGATAAGGAGCGGCAAGACGGACATGAAAATATTTATTTACAATATACGTGATTACGATGAAAGACCGATTTTTGACATGTTGTCTGAGAAATACGGTTTTGAATATACTGGCATTGACGGGTATGAAACTGAAGAAAATGCCCGCATGGTGGAAGGCTGTCAGGCAGTTTCAATACTTGTTTCCGGGCTGACGGACAGGATACTTGAGATTTTCGCAGAACACGGTATCAAATATCTGATCACCCGGAGCGTGGGAACAGATCATATAAACCTGGAGAAATGCAGGGAACTTGGCATCAGAGTCAGCCATGTGGACTACGGTCCGGAAGGCGTGGCAGAGTATGCCGTAATGCTCATGCTGATGCTGCTCAGACGCATGGGACATATCATGAAGAGAGTTGAAGTACAGGATTTCTCTCTGAAGAACAAAATGGGCAGGGAAATATCCCAGTGCACGGTGGGCGTGATCGGTACCGGAAGGATCGGCAAAACTGTCATCAGTGATCTTTCCGGCTTTGGGTGCAAACTACTGGCCTGCGGACATCATCCGGAAGAAATGCAGGGTCAGAGAGCAGAGGCTGTCAGCTTTGATCGGCTGATAGAAGAGTCTGACATCATCACACTCCATACGCCGGGCGGAGAGGACAACTTTCACCTTATCAGCAAAGCCGCAATTGAGAAGATGAAGATGGGAGTTTTGATCGTCAACACGGCGAGGGGAACGCTGATAGATACCGATGCGCTGATCGAAGGCATTGAGTCGGGAAAAATCGGCGGTGCGGCTCTGGATGTGCTGGAAGATGAAAACGGCCTCTATTACTGGGACCGTTCTGGCGACGTGATCGACAACCGTCAGCTGGCGATGCTGAAGAGCTTTCCTAATGTAATAGTCTCGCCGCATACGGCATTCTATACGGATCAGGCGGTCTACGGGATGTGCTACCACGTGTTTGAAGCGGTGCGCCGGTTCGAAGCGGGAGAAGAAAACCCGTTGGAAGCAAAGGCGTAACTGCAGGCTGGTCAGTTGATCGCGTGCCATCCATTTTCTATTATGTGCCGGACACTTTTGAATAAATACAACTAAAATATATTAGTTTATTCGTATGATTTTGACTTAAAACGTGGCTAAAGTAAAATGTTCCCAAAAGCGAAAGTAATTCTTCGATTTGGGAACATTGTTATTTCAAAGAAAATTTTATGTCAACTAAAACCATGCTTTGAAGCTATACTGGTGTGGGAAAATATGGATTTTGCATAACTGCGTCATATGATATTGGAAATACATGACAAAAAAGAACCCGATGGCTAAAAATCAAGGTGAACCATCGGGAATAATTTAGAATTTGAGTATGCATAGCTATTCACATGTTCCCAAAAGGGCAATTTATTCTTTGAAATGGGAACATTTGGCGAATCACGCCTGTTTTCAGAATGGCGCCAAATTATTATTGCATATTATTGTAAACCTGCTATGGCATCAAGTAATCTGCCATCCGCCTTTGCATGTAAATTATGCGCATCAAAATCATTGCAGTTCAATTTCTAGTCTGAGCACGCTGACGCAAGTTATTTTTCTTCTTTGTGAAGTCTGGACGGAGTCTTCATAATAACTTCTGCCAGGGTGAAATCGATGATCATCGGCTCTGTGAAACCATCGATGACCATGGCATCGATGCCCTTGGTGTTCTTTGCCAGATCGACGCACTGCTGGAAGGTCATGATCTCCAGATCGAATTCATCTTTATAGTCCTCCTGCATCTGGTTCATCATTGAGAACATCGGCAGATAGCGGGTGCCGTCATCGGATTCAAGCATGTCAGGCTTATGGCTGACTGGAATCAGCGGTACGATGAGTTTGGAATCGCGGATGCAGGCGTGGAGCCAGTCCAACTGTTCTTTGGTTCTCTTGTTCTGGAATCGGTTCTTCAGATAAAACAGGGTGCTGCCGTCCTCCAGCATTTTATCGGTGTAATTGTCTTCGTTCATGAAGTGCCTCACTTTCTGCGGCTTTCCGCGATATTTATGGTTTTGATTATACAGTATTTCCGCCAGCAAGTAAACAGGTGATAAATGAAACGGACCTAATTTTGCTGATGTAGTGTCTGCCCGAAAACGAAAAATACACGGCTTGGAAACCGTGCACTTTTCGGATTTAATTTTATTTTACTTTATTGTCGTGGACAACAAGGTTCCCGGGTACCCATCCGAAGCGTATGCTTCGAGGATGGGTGGGGTTCTTATTATTAGGGTCATTATTAGAGTCGCTATTATACTATTTTATGGATTAAAGGATTTACATAGTTAGTAGTAAAGTTAAGCTGCTTTGGTGACATATGTCGTAGATTTCAATTCATCTGGCAGCTGCTGTGACTGGAAAACGATATTCGTGATATCGTATGAGTCGATTGCCAGCCCTAGATCCTGGGCGTACATCAGGAGAACATCCACAATCATTTTATTGGTATCTGCCTGATTGAGTTTGGCGCCTATGCCGTTTGCCTTCATCTGGTTGAATTTGTTGTTGATGAGTGTGCTTACACTGCTGTTGATAGTCTTCATATTGTACCTCCTTCTTACTCCAGGAATTGTTCATCTGGAATCTTTTCATTTTTTCTTTGCAATAGTATATAGCAATTAGCGTGCCAAAAGTTAAAAAGGCTGTTTTTCAGCATTTTGGCATTTGATGAGTGCGTTTTTGATTTGAAATCAACTCAAAAATGTGGAACCTTGAATTGAATATAAATCAGAAATGTGATAAACTGTGGTAAAGACACAAAATCGCAGGGAGGTGCAGCTAATGCTAGACAATTTTGGCCTTTCCAGGATACTTGAACCGAAGGGAACTGTTCCTGTTACGGCCTGGAAACTTGACAACAGCAGAGAAATCGGAACAAACGAGGCCAGAGTCAGGCTGGAACTCATTGACGTAGATCCAAACAGCTTCATTCAGATGTGCAGTCAGTGCGACTACGACGAGCAGAGAATGAAGGAAAAGATCATTGATATCGTGAACAAAAGGGGCAAGCTGCACAATCCGTTCACTGACAGCGGCGGTGTTTTCTACGGCAAAATAGAGGCAATGGGTAATGAATATGCCCAGGAAACCGGTTACAAGATCGGTGATGATTATTACGCACAGGCTACGCTTACTGCCATTCCTATCTATATTGAGAAAATCGAATCCATTGATTTTAACTACTGCCAGCTGTATGTAAAAGGTTATGCAATAGTATTCGAAGGATCGATAGTATATGAAAAAGGGCGCTGCAGTGATGCCCGCTATATCTTAAAGGCATTGGAGGACACGGCAAATTTCTACAGCGTATACAATTCCATACCTGCCAGGGCCAACGTGGCGATAATCGGCATGGATATCATGATCACCATGATGTATGCCGGAGTTCTGAAATATGAGTGTGCAAAAAACCGCGGCGTGACGATCATCATGGACCATGAATGCTGCGGCGGATTGCCGGAAGAACAGCTGGAACGTCTGCTGCTGCTTTGTTCGGATGAGGTGATCTTCACCGATCTGCGCAACTCCATGGCAAGTCTGGAGACTATGGGCGATCAAGTCGGCAACTTTGATGTCGTAGTTAATACGGAAAGCCGCCGCGGTGCGGAGACCGTTTCCTCATTTCTGGTCAAAGACAACGGCATAACATTTTTCACCAACATGACCAATGGCATGCGCGACTTTGTTCTCATCGCCGAAAGCATGAAGCGGCACATACACACCATTGAGCGCGAGCAGTACTTTACGGGCAACGATGAGTTCACAGACAAACTTCTTTGCGACATTGACCCGATTTTGGATCAGGCCAACGACATGTTCCGCAATGTTGCTTCCAAACGGGGAGTCAGCGAGAGGATGGCGGTGATACTTTCCCAATACAGGGAGCGGAGAGTCGATGACTTTATTTACGCCAGCCAAATCACCAGCGAAATGGTCGATGAGGCAATCAACGTGGCGAAGTACGACTGCAACGTTATCATTCAGGGAGAGACGGGTGTCGGCAAAGAGAAGGTGCTGGAGATCATTCATGCCAACAGCGAGCGGAACAACAAACCATGCATCAAAGTGAACTGCGCTACGATCCAGGAGTCGCTGGCTGAGTCTGAGTTCTTCGGCTACGAGGCGGGTGCGTTTACCGGTGCCCAATCCAGCGGCAAGAAGGGATACTTCGAACTGGCGAACAACGGCATCCTCTTCCTCGATGAAATTGGCACACTGTCCATGAACATGCAGTCAAAGCTGCTGCGCGTCCTGCAGGAAAGCCAATTCTACCGCGTCGGCGGAACGGAACAGATCAACGTCAACGTGCGGGTGATCTGTGCCAATAACGTGCCGATCAAAACTCTCGTCGACGATGCGCGTTTCCGCGAGGACCTGTACTATCGTCTGAACATCTGCGTCATCACGGTGCCGCCGCTGCGTGACAGGCGTGATGATATCACGGTACTTGCAAAAGCCTTCTTAGAACGGTACAACGGCAAGTACGGCATGACCAAAGAGATGGACGAATCAGCTTACGCTGCTTTGTTCAAATACGATTGGCCAGGAAACGTCCGCGAACTTGAAAACACTATCCACCGCATCATCATCAATACTCGCGGTGATCAAATCAGCGGCAATGACGTTGAGTCGATGCTGAACGAAAACGTCTTTGACGAGTATGTTGTGAATACCCGTACAAAACTAACAGCTGACAAAATAGATTTTGAACACATTATCGAAGAGCAGGAGAAGAAACTCTGCGAATTTGCACTGAAAGAGAACGGCACTACCAGACAGGCGGCCGATGCACTGGGAATCACGCAGACGAAGCTGATGAGGATGAAGAAAAAGTATGGGCTGTAGGTGGATTGCCGTTCGCTTACTCCTTGTGGCAGGCAGTTGCAATTGTTCGTCGTTCGGAGCGTTTGGAACATCTGATTAACGTGTCCTTTTAACGAATCAGATGTAAGCCAAACGCTGCCCTCACTCCTCAAGCAACTGCAGCTGCCACTGCGGAAATCGCTCACGGCGATCCACATACAGCTAGCTGGGCCTGCGGCCGAGCAAGGTAGCAGTTCACAGTCCTCGGGCTGGGCAGTCGTTGCTTCATCAATCAGGGCGTTTGGAATGGCTGGCAAACGTAGGTCATGAAACGTGCCAGCCATTAAGCCAAACGCCTTCTTCTTGATTAGCACGGCTGCAGCCAGTCCTGCGGTATCGTTCACTGCGAGTGTGCCTTACAGCCCAGTCTGGGCCTGCGGCCGGGCAAGGTAGCGATTACCTCATCCGGCTTGGCGCCGGCTGCGGTCAATCGCAGCAGTATATATTTAAATGTAGGAGTGAGCACTTCATCGTGCCCACTCCTTTTTATGGCCTCCGGCCGAGCGCGGTGGAGAGCGACACTTTCACTAACTTCAATCCTTCGGAAATTATATACTCATAAATCAGAGTGTTTGGAATGGCTGGCAAACGCAGGTCATAAAACGTGCCAGACATTAAACCAAACGCTTTCTTCTTTATTCGTGTAATTTCAGCGAAGTCTTGAAAACAAGTGTGCAGTGCCGCCTCACCTTGCCAATCTGGGCCTGCGGCCGAGCTAGTAGCGATTGCCTCAGCCGGCGGGTTCCATGATAGAATTAAACTGCAGACTCTTGTTACGACTGCAATGAGCAGGCTCACATCGAGCGATCATAGCCTTAAATTCCATTCAGTATTTATGTGATGTGCAAGTTTTAGTATGTATTTCTGTTGTTGGTTATTTTTGAGCGGGTATTCATGATGTACTTTTGCAGTTCAGGCAAAAATGGAAGTTCTGCATCTGTGATGAAAATGGGTTTTGTGATCACTTTGGCGAAATACTGAGAATAAAACGCACAAATAAATGAAGTCACCCTTGTCTGGCAGCAGAATCTATCAGAGGCCAGGATTTCCAAGGATTACAAGTGTGATAATAAGGACTGACGATGAAGAGATCATGGCCAGCAACAGATGGCACAAGAGACGTGGATAAAATAACAGTGTGATACATTGTAAAAATGACTCCCATTATCACAGTTTAGATAACCTTGGGGGCAACAACTCAAAAAAAGTGCGTTTTTTGTGGCCATATTGGAGGAAGTGGTCACTAATCGTAAAACGGCGATGCGAGGCGGCGCTTGCACTCACTTCAATTCTTCGGAAATTACATACTCATAAATCAGAGCGTTTGGAATGGCTGGCAAACGTAGGTCAGGAAACGTGCCAGCCATTAAGTCAAACAAGTGTGCACTGCCGCCTCACCTTGCCGATCTGGGCCTCCGGCCGAGCAAGGTAAAGAGCGGCACTTTCACTAACTTCAATCCAAGCAGCAAGTGGCTCACCGTTCGCTTGGTCCTCGCGGCAGGCAGTTGCATTTGCTCGTCGTTCGGAGCTCTTGAAACATCTGATCAACGTAGCCTTTTAACTAATCAGATGTAAGCCAAACGCTGCCTTCACTCCTCACGCAACTGCAGCTGCCACTGCGGAAGTCGCTCACGGCAATTCACCTACAGCTAACTGGGCCTGCGGCCGAGCAAAAGCATTTTATAAATCGATAGAATAGACAATTGTACTGGTGCACTGGTATATTCATATGATATAATATGAACAAATTGTGGATTGCCTCATCTGTTGGGGCTTACAGTGTTCTGGAGGAATAGATGTCTATTTATTATACTGCAATCGTTTTCATGACTGCATATGCAATGGTAGTTTTGATGGCAGCAGTTATGAAAAACAGTTTTATGTCTCAGAGTCAGAAGAGAGGGTTTATGGTCCTCTGTGTTCTGCTGATAGTGACTAATATAGCAGAATGGCTGGCAGCATATCTTGACGGTGGTGCTGAAAGTATGAGAATACTGCATTTTGCCGCTAAGTTTACAGAGCTTTCGCTTACGCCTCTGATCCCAGCGGTGATTATTTTGGCAGCCAGCGGAGAAAAAATCTCAGGCAAGTTGTATATTCCGGCGGGCATCAATCTGGTGCTTCAGATCATATCGATTTTCACTGGCATAGTATTCAGCTTAGACGGAAACAATCTGTATCATCGTGGACCATTCTACCTGATTTATGTTGCAACTTTCGTATGCAGCATTATTATCTTGGTGATATTCTGCATAAAGTTCAGCAAGAGTTATCAGTATCGCAATTTCATGCTGCTTTCTATGATTTTGATATTTGCACTGGCAGCCGTACTGCTGCCGTTCATTGACAGGGAGCTTAGGCTAGACTGGGCGTGCATATCAATAGGAACGATACTGTTCTACATTTACTATAATGAACTTGTACAGCAGGTCGATGCGCTGACGGGACTTCTGAACAGAAGGAGCTTCAATCATATAGCAGAGGAAATGAAATCAAGATCGGTTATTCTTTTCTTTGATGTTGACCATTTCAAGAATATCAATGATGAATATGGACACAGTTTTGGAGATATCGTACTGTCGTCTTTGGCTGGAGCAATCAAGACATTTTTTGCAAAATACGGTCATAGCTACAGGTTTGGAGGCGACGAATTCTGTGTGACCATGGACATCAGGTACAGCGATATTACTGAAGAACTGATATCGAATTTCCTGAGAAGCCTTGATGGCATAAGAAAAAAAGAGCCGCGCCTGCCGCACATTTCAGTTGGCTATGCTTTTTTTGATCCTGCAAATGAGGAAGTTGAAAATGCACTGGACAGAGCGGATTCTATGATGTACATATTCAAACACAGAAATGAGGTAATTAGAAAGAACTAGTAATACAGCAATAGCAGAAGCTGGGCGGATAATTCGTTTTTATACTGTTAATATATTGTTAATATACTGTTAATAATGCATTACACGCAAATTAATAATCATTTGGTACCTTTAAATACATAAAGGGAGGTAATCAATATGATCAACAAAATTGACAAACGCAATTATCTTAAGATCTGGATAGGTTATATCATAGCTGCTGCAGTAGTTGCAGCGGGTTCAGCGGTGATGCTCTACATGAACTTTGCGGCACGCGTCAGTGCGCTGCAGTCTTCGCAGACGACGATGGCGGGAATGCACCATCATGGCGAAGACGCAGAGGATATTCTTAATGGCTTCACATTCACAACGACTGATAAAATCATGATTGGTGCAGTAATTGCGCTGGCGGCTGCCTTTGCAGTCACATACTGGATATTCACCGTTGAGAGCATGATAAAGCAGACTAGAAAAGACGGAACTGATACCAAACTCTTTGGTTGGCTGACCGGTATCTTTAATGTTTTGGCTGTCGCAGGATATTTCATTTACAGAGGCACGTTGCTGAAATGTCCTGAATGCGGACGTTACCAGACGAGGAAAGAGACCTTGTTCTGCAGACACTGCGGTGCCAGAATGCAGAAGGAATGTCCGATCTGCGGCGCATATATAAAACCGGAAGATGATTATTGCCACAACTGCGGTAAAAAGCTAGCAATAAAATATAATGATGTTCCAGAGATGCAGCAATAATAATATGTAAGGGAACTCTCCACTTTGAATTTAGCAGAGGCTTGACGCTTCTGCTTTTTTTGACTATTATTAAGGCGAGATGTGCCAGGCAGACACATGAGGTGACAAGGAGGAAGACTATGTTAGAGAAGCAGATACAGACTCCGGCGCTCGTGCTGGACATGGATATTTTTGAAAAGAACCTGAAGAAGGCAGTGGCAAAATGCGAGGCGGCTGGTGTTTCGCTGAGACCGCATTTCAAGTCGGCAAAGTGTACAGCCATTGCCAGGCTGGAACTTGAAGCCGGTGGCAAAGGGCTCTGCTGTGCGAAGGTCAGCGAGGCAGAAGTGCTTGTCGAAAGCGGATTTGAAGACATTTTGATTGCCAATCAGGTTGTTGATAGAAGTAAAATTTCAAAGGCGGCGGCACTGGCGACATGCTGCAGGCTGTCAGTTTGCGTTGACAACGAGGACAACATCAGGAACCTGGAAAAGCAGGCTGAGTTTCAGGGTTCAGTGATATACTGCCTTGTAGAATATGATGTGGGCATGAACCGCTGCGGAGTTAAGACGCCGGAAGGGGCGCTGAAGTTAGCCGTTTTGATAAACGAGTGCAGACATCTGCGTTTTGATGGGATACAGGCATACGCCGGCAATATCGCCCACTGCGAAGACTTTGACACGAGAAAGCAGATATCGGAGGAGACGGAAAAGCGGATCGCCAGCCTGAAAGATTTCCTGAAGGAAAACGGCGTGAAGGTTCCGAAAGTCACTGGAGTCAGCACGGGGACGCTGCAGTTTCGCAAGCCGGGAACGATTTACGATGAGGTGCAGTGTGGAAGCTTCATATACTGCGACGCGGCATATAAGGCCGTGGGCGTGAATTTTGACAGCAGCCTTACTGTGCTTGGTACGGTGATGAACGTCATGGGCGACCATATCACAATTGATACAGGTGTCAAGTCTGTCAGCATGGATCAGAGGACGCCGTTCTTTATGGAGTTCCCAGAACTGCCTATAGATTTCAGCGAAGAGCATTCTACGCTGCCGACGACCAGCGGATATGTGGGGCAGCGGCTGCACATGGTGCCGAGTCACTGCTGCACAACGATCAACATGTACGACTGGCTGTATCTGGTTAGGCATGGAAGGGTCGAAGGAAGGATTCCGGTCGACGGAAGAGGAAAAAGCATATGATTAAGTAAATATAGTCATTGAAATTTGGTTAATTTAGGGTTATGATAGCCATAACGAAAATTCTATGAGAGGTGACGTGTGATGGAAAGAAAAACGAAAACAGTTTTTGTACTGATCCTTGCCATTGCAATGACTATAATGACACTTACTACAGGCTGCAGCAGCAAACAGGCATCAAACGGCGGTTCGGATGGAAAAACCAGCATTTCTCTGTGGCTCTATCCGATTGGCAGTTTCAGTGATAAGAAAACGGTAGACAGTTTTATCAGTAAATTCAATGAGCAGGAGCCGGATATTGAGGTCAGGGTAGACTATCTTGATTATGTGGACGGCGATGAGCAGGTCAGTGCGGCTATTGAAGAAGGCACGACGCCGGATGTGATTATGGAAGGACCTGAGAGGCTGGTCGCCAATTGGGGAGCTAAGGGCGAGATGGCGGATATTGGAGATCTTTGGACTGATTCGTCGCTAAAGGACATTAATAATACAAGCAGTGTCATCGCCAACGCATGCATGGGTGCCGACGGCAAGTACTACGAGTATCCTCTCTGCATCACGGCTCACTGCATGGCGATAAATTACGAAGTTTTTCAAAAGGCTGGGGCACTGAAGTACATTGATCTTAAGAACAGGACATGGTCAACAGCTGATTTTATCAAAGCCTGCAGAGCGGTACGTGACTCGGGGCTGGTACAGACACCGGGCGTAGTATACTGCGGCGGACAGGGCGGAGATCAGGGAACTAGAGCACTGGTGACCAATTTCTACGGAGCAAGTTTCACCAACAGCGATCACACTAAATATATGATCAACCAGCCGAAAGGTATCAAAGCACTCAACAAGCTATACGAAATGTCACAGAGTGGGCTTCTGAGCAGCAATGGCGAGATGGTTGCATCAGATGAACTGAAGATGTTTGCATCCGGCACTACGGCGATGACCTTTGCCTGGAATGCTTCCAACCAAAAGGTCTATGCGGCGAATGCTGATTTTACGCCGTACGTTATGGCGTTTCCGACAGACAGCGGCAAACCGAAACTATGCAGCGGGATATGGGGTTTTGGCATTTTTGACAACAAAGATGCTGCCCGCAAGAAAGCGGCTGAAAAACTCATTCGCTTTCTGTGTGATGATGAAGAGCAAGCTCCGATTTCAGTCAGAGCAACAGGGCTGTTTCCTGTAAAGTCGTCGCTTGGAGATGTCTATTATGGCACGGATGACGAGGAACGAATGAGCAGTTACAGTCAGATGATGAATTATATCGGCGATTATTATAATATAACTCCGGGCTGGACGGCCCAGCGCACGGCATGGTGGACCATGCTGCAGCAAGTGTTCACGGGTACTGATCCGAAAGCTGCGGCAGATAAGTTTGTCGACCTGTCGAACAAAGCGGCAGAGTAGTATGTTTTGAAATGGGGAGAGCGGGCAATGAAACTGAAACTGAAACAGGCAGCCATTGTTTCCCTGGCAGCCTTTATCATCTTAATAACTTGCTTTGGCGTATTGCTGCAGGGAAATGTTTACGCAGCAGAAAAACAGAAAAAGGTCTTATTTATCAGTTCGTATTCCCTGAGTTATCCAACGGTTTCACAGCAGATCGCGGGGATCAAGGAAGGCTTGGATGAGGACGTCTATATTTATTATGAGTTTATGGACGGTAAGACGATCAGCGACGATGCTTATATAGAAAAGTTTTACGAATATATCTATTACAAATATTCGCATATCTCTGGGGTTGATGCAGTGATCGTAGGAGATGACAACGCTCTGCAGATGGTTCTCAGATATTACAACGGAGTATTTAAAGATGTACCTGTGGTGTATGAGGCTGTCAACAGCAGAACAAGGGCTGAGTTGGCCAACTCTCTCGGGATTCCGGGGATACTAGAACCGTGCACCGTTGATGAAAACATTCAGACTGCCTTAAAAAACAATCCGTCGGCAAACAGGATAATGGTTATATCAGATGACAGCAACACAGGCAGGACTTTGACTTCACATGCAAAAGCGCTGCAGAACAAGTATGTCTCGATTCCAATAGAAATAGTGGACGCATCACTTTTGACAAAGAAGGAAATATGCAGCAAGATCGCTGCTTCTGATGCTAACACCGTTTTGCTGTATGCATCATTCAATAATGATAAGAATGGGAAGAGCTACACTAATGAGGAAGCTATGGATATGGTATTGGAGTATGCTAATGCGCCGGTTTACAGCCTGGTCTGGCTAGGACGCGGAAGCATTGGCGGAGTCGAGGCAGATTTCAAGGAAATGGGAATCGAGGCAGGGAAACTGGCAGGTGAATTTCTGGATGGAAAAACAGTTGCAGAAGTATCGGCTGACGCCAGCAAAATGGAACAAGCACCTATCATAGCTACCTTTGATATTAAGGTCATGAAGCAGTACGGGATCAGCAAGAAAGACATGCCTGACTACGCTAAATATGTCAATGACAATTCGTATATCCGAAGATATCTTGGCATTACCTTTCTCTTATTAATAGGTGTTCTAATACTGCTGATATTACTTAAGCGATCAAAAAACGAGGCTAAAGTACATATAGAGAATGAGAGCCGGCTGCTGAAGACCAGCGATAGATTAAGACACGAGGCAGAACGTGACGGACTGACAGGTTTAGGCAACAGGAGGCTGTTTGAACGCGAAATATCACGATGCATTGCAGGGGACAGGTCGTTCGCCTTGTTCATCATGGATATAGATGATTTCAAGAAAATAAACGACACATATGGACATCCATTTGGAGACTTTGTGCTGAAGAAGACGGCAGGCATATTGAATTCTGTAGGCGGTCGCAGCTTTGTCCCTTACAGATACGGCGGAGACGAATTTGCATTGATGTTCTTCTCTGATGAAAGAAGCGAATTGGAGAGGGCAGGGCAGGAGATAGCAGATCTTTTCGCACTCCCGGTGGAAACAGATAACGGAGAATTTTGGATAAAAGTCAGCATTGGAGGGGCTATGTTCCCATATGATGCCGGCAATGCCGATGAAGTCGTTGAGCGTGCTGATAAAGCACTATATCATGTGAAGAAAGAATGCAAAGGCGGGCTCATAATGTACAGCCAGATTTGAGATGTATGCGGAAATACAAAAGGGCTGCCACACCGAGAACTTTAGTACGGTTCTTGGTGCGGCAGCCTTTTTTGCTGTCACTGAATGAATTTCAGCTTTTATTCATTTACTGCCGGCTCAAGCACTGAAGCAGGTTTGCTGCTGCGTGATGCCCTGACGATGATCACGAATAATACGAAGCAGATTATTGATAATACCAGTGAGAAGTGAATCAGCGCCAGATATGAATGAGTTGAGTTGTAGATGTAGCCTGCCACGAAGGAGGAAAGAGCTGCACCAAGGGCTGCACATAGAGAAGTGATTCCGTACTTGGAAGCGTAGTCTTTGTCTCCGAAAAGAGGTCCAATGATGATTGCAGGAAGCAGATTGGCTGCAGGTGCACCAAGGCCATGAAAGCCTATGAACAGCATGGCAAAGAGCATTGTATCAGGTTTATACAGAAAAATGAACTGTACTGTTGTGAACGTCATTAGGGCTACAGTACCTATCATTCCGCCGAACTTGTCAAAGATCCTTCCTGAAAGTATCTTTCCAATGATTATGAAAAGGCCTGCCATAGAGAGACTTACGGTTATAACATTTACTGGTGCTCCAAGATCTGTAAGCAGAGGAACAAAGTTCACAACAACTGCGTTTACGATGATGCCCACCAGTACTATAGTGAAGCAGAGCAGCCAGAAAACAGGCTTTTTCAGGGTTTCAGCATAAGAGAGACCAGTGCCTTCTTTAACTTTTGCGTCAGCATTCTGCTTTTCGTAGCCGTATGGCTTTAATCCTTTTTCCTCAGGAGTCAGTCTGAATACGAAGGCGGAAAACGGGACTATGCAGACCAGGATGAGTACGCCGAGAACGAGATAAGCGGTTCTCCAGCCGTAATTTGTAAGCATGGATGAAACCAGCGGGGTCAGGATCATTCCGCCGATACCGCTTCCAGCCATTGCAATGCCCATGCAAAGACCTCTTTTTTCTATGAACCAGTTTGTGATGAGTACGGATACAGGAATAGTAGCGCCGCCTGAAAGCGCGATGCCCATGATAGCTCCTGCAATGTAGATCGTTACCAGACTGTTTGCTCTTGACAGCATAAGATCACCCAAAAATGCAAGGACGACACAGGCGGTAACCATATATCTGATCTTGACTTTTTTTACGAGCATACCGAATATCGGGTTTGCTATCATAGACAATATGGTAACGATTGAGTAGAAGTAAGTGAAATCTGATCTGCCGATGCCGAGATCTGATGTGACCGGCAGAACATACAGCGAGAATGTATTTATGATAGATGCAAACAGGACTGCCATGATAACTGTGCATCCTATTACTATCCACCAGCCGTAGAAGAATTTTCCTTTGTTATTGATGTTGTTTGCGTTTTCCATTTGTTTCACCATCCATTTTCATATTTGAGTACGTTGAACATTATCTGTTGAGCTTTGCCCAAATATATAGCACGAAGCGTGCCAATTCATATTGTATGCTAAAAAGCCTGAAATTTCAAGGCTGCGTTAATTAGCGAAATTTATGTATCAGATATGGAGTAAATAAATTTTTACACGTGATGTAAAAATTAATTCACATGAGTATAATTTTATTTACAATGACGAAAACCGCTTGAAATGTACTTTTTTGTGTGTTATAACTGAAGCCAGATGTAACCCGCCTCAGCGAGGCAGGCGGCGGGTTCCATGTCCGAATTTCAGTGGATGGCTAATATTTCCCACTGAAATCCGGCCGAGCTGAAGCTCCTGGCTTCAGATGCAGGCCTTCGCTGCGCCTGCAATGAGCGAACTCACTGCGAGCTACGCTTGGCCTTAAACTGAAGCCAGATGTAACCCGCCTCAGCGAGGCAGGCGGCGAGCTACGCTTGGCCTTAAACTGAGCTTCCTAACTAGAAATCAAAATGAGTACGTTGATCATCGGTTAATGGAGGAAGAAATGAATAATGAAATTTTAGAAGCTGCACGCAGATCTCAGCCACAGATAGTAGCTGACAGACGTTTTGTACACAAACATCCGGAGATAGGATTTGATCTGCCAAATACGTCTTCATTTATACAGAAGAGACTATCTGAGATGGGAATAGAATCCCAGATATGCGGAGGCGTGATTGATGAAAAGACCAGAGAAGCGTTTAAGTTTGCCGGATTTCCTGACATGGCTAATTCTACAGGAGTAGTGGCTACAATTGGCAGCGGCAGTCCGTGCATCCTGCTAAGGGCAGATATGGATGCATTGCCGATGTCTGAGACGGCAGGACTTGTAGACTTTACATCAGAAGTGCCGGGCATAGCTCATATGTGCGGACATGACACACACACGGCCATGCTTCTAGGGGCAGCGAAGATACTCAAGGATATGGAAAAAGAGTTATGCGGAACGGTGAAACTAATGTTTCAGACTGGAGAGGAATGCGGTTGCGGTTCAAGATTCATGGTGGAGCATGGGGTGCTTGAAAATCCAAGGGTCGATGCAGCGTTTGCACTGCATATAATGCCTCAGGAAAAGAAAGGAACGGTTAGGTACACTAAAGGTGTCACATCAGCAGCAATGGACACGTTCATGGTGAAAATCAAAGGCAAGGGCGGACACTCGTCTATGCCTCAGTCCACGATCGATCCTCTTATGATAGCAAATCAGCTTTATACCACCCTTAATCTGGTAACTTGCAGAGAAATCGATCCAAGAGAAACTGTTGCACTGACCGCAGGAAAATGTGGAGGCGGCACGGCTGCAAATGTAATTCCTGATACGGCTGAGATTATGACAGGAATCAGGACGTTCAGCAAAGAGGTACGTGATCATCTGAACCAGCGTGTTCCTGAGATAGTGGAACACACCGTAAAGATGTGGAGGGGTGAGTATGATATGATGGATTTCCATACACCTTCAACGTTTAATGATCCGGATTTTGCTGAAGAAGTGGTTCCGCTGCTGCAAGATATAGCTGGGGCTGACAATGTTTCAACGGCGCCATGCATGGCAGGCACTGAGGATTTTGGCTACATTACGGAAAAGGTACCGGGAATGTTTGCTGTATTGGGCGGAGGAGATGAAAACCACGCACCTGTACACAATCCAAATATGACAATAGATGAAGACATCCTTTATCTTGGCGCGGCACTCCATGCTGGGGTTGCGGCAGGATGGCTCATCAAACACAAAGGGTGATCCAAATCACAGATCAGATATGGAGGGCATAATATACACAATTTTTTACAACGGCAATATTTATACTCAGGACAAGGCATATCCGCACTGTACGGCTTTAGCTGTCAGCGGCGGTGTCATAATGGCAATGGGAGATGATGAAGAACTGCTGAAGATGGCGGACGGCAGCACTAAGACCATTGATCTGAAAGGCATGATGATGCTGCCGGGGTTTTCAGATACACACATGCATCTGCTGTCATATGCCCAGAAATCAGACATGCTGGACCTGTCAAAAGCGAAGAGTTTTGACGACATCAGAAGGATTTGCTCAGAAGATATTGAGAGGGCAGAAAGAAACGGCAAGTGGATTCTAGGCACACGATTTAACCAGGACTACTGGGATGTTAAGAAACTGCCTGACCGGCGCGATCTGGACAGCATTTCAACAGCGGTGCCGATTTGCATCACCAGAGCTTGTTATCATATTTCTGTATGCAATACCAAAGCTATGGAAATAATGGGAATAGCAGGTGACAGACAGGAAACGACTAAAGAAAATATTGGCTTTTTCTCTGACGGCACGCCAAACGGCGTAGTGAAAGAGGACAGCCAAAACCTGATCTATATGTCTCAGCCAATAGCAACTATTGAAGAAATCAAAGAGATGATCGTCAGGGCCTGCAGAGATGCGGCAGCTCAGGGTATCACCGAATTGCATACCGATGATATGCAGTCGGTACCCGGAGTCAGCTGGGAGCTGGTGATGAAGGCATATCAGCAGCTGGCTGAAGAAGATAAGCTTCCTGTAAGGATCTATGAGCAATGCAGACTGGTGGATACAGATGAACTGAAGGATTTCCTTTCAAAGGGGCACATGACTGGCGAGAGTCATGGATTCTTCAGACTTGGGCCTTTGAAGATATTGTCGGACGGTTCGCTGGGCGCTCATAGTGCAGCCATGCTCGAGCCGTACAAAAACGATCCGCAGAATAACGGCATGCTCAACCTTAGAGATGACGAACTTATGGATCTTTGCAAAATGGCACACGACAGCGGCATGCAGATCGCGATCCACTGCATCGGAGACAGAGCTTTGCAGCAGGTACTTGATACTTTTGAGACGATACAAAAGGACAATCCGCGCGCAGACTGCCGTCACGGCGTGATACACTGCCAGATAATGAGCGCAAAACAGCAGGACAGGTTCAGAGAAATGAACATCCTGGCCTATGTCCAGCCGGTATTCATAAAGAGCGACATGAACATAGCAGAGGACTGCGTTGGACATGAACTGGCAGCGTCAAGCTACAACTGGCGCAGATACGAAGATCTGGGCGTACATATGAGCGGCGGATCCGACTGTCCGGTAGAAGCCTTTGATATTCTCCCGAACATTGAGTATACTGTGACAAGGGCGACGCCGGAAACGGACAGAGCCTGGTTCCCGGAGAACGGTCTGACCATTGAAGAGGCTGTGCGTATGTTTACGCTGGAAGCAGCATATGCTTCTTTCAGCGAGAATCTGCATGGAACGCTGACTATCGGCAAGTATGCAGATCTTACTGTAATAGACAGAGATATATTTGCAGGTCTGGCTTCAGATATTCACAATGCAAAGGTGAAGCTGACCATGACCGGCGGCAAGATCACTTATTCTGAAATATGACGATAAAGTCCCTAAAGATCGGCGTGAAGCCAGACTTTAGGGACTTTTTCTCATGCTTTTGCATCACTTTTTCATTTCGTACTTATTAAGTTTCTGATTCAGAGACTGCCTTGTGATCCCCAGATAATCTGCAGCAGCAGTGAGGCTTGGATGTGCAGCAATAGCTTTTGATATCAGGGCTTTTTCATAAGCGTCCATGTTGTTTTTCAGACTGCCTAGCCACTGAATCTGGCCTTCGAAGGTGTCGTCGTCAGGCAGAATGCTTGCAAGATCAACTTCTGACATGATGTATGACGGCAGATCTGACGTTGCGATTATCGTGCCTTCGCATAGATTGAAAGCTCCCTCTATTACATTCTTGAATTCGCGGACATTGCCAGGCCAGGAATAGCTTTTGAAAATTGTCATAACATCTTGAGATACGCCAATAATGGACTTGTGCATTATGGTATTGTATTTCGATATGAAGTATTCGGTCAGAAGCTCAATGTCTTCAGGCCGTTCCTGCAGGGTTGGAAGGTCAATTGTGACACTGCCTAGTCTGTAGAACAGATCTGAGCGCAGGGTACCATCTTTGATGCACTGCATTGGTGACTGATTTGTAGCTGCAATGATCCTGACATCGACGCTTACCGATTCGGTGCTGCCGACTCTGCTTATCTGTTTGCTTTCAAGAACGCGCAAAAGTTTTGCCTGAAGATTTATGTCCATGGAGTTTATTTCGTCAAGGAAAATCGTTCCTCCATCGGCATCCTCAAAGATTCCGCTTTTGTTTTCCGCACCGGTGTAGGCGCCCTTCGTAGTTCCGAAGAACAAGCTTTCCAGCAGTGTGGCAGGAATAGCCGCACAGTTTTGAGTGATTAAGGGCTTGCTTTTCCTGTCGCTGCTAGTGTGTATGGACTGAGCAACCATTTCCTTGCCGGTACCTGTCTTTCCGTAAATCAGGACCGACGATGAGGTCTGGGAGATTCGCTGTATCTGCATACGTATCTGCTGCATTTTAGGACTGCGGCCAATGAGGTCGGTGATACGGAACAGATATTTAAGAGGTTTGGGAACTTCGCTGTAAATTTCAAGGGGCATATTGATCGTATTGCTCTCCGGAAATGTAGCTATATCGACAGCACCTATGATTTCGCCGTTTTGTATAATTGGAAAGGAGTCATCAATTATTTCAAAATGCGTGCCCTCGTCGGTGACAAGGGTCCCGCGGCAGCCCTTGGTCACAACGCCTTGTTTCAAGGCTTTCATCAAGGTGCTTTTCTTAGGGTCTAGAGTTGGGTAGACTTCAAAAAGGCTTTTGCCTATGCATCTTTTTTCGTCGAGGGGTGTGAAATCGGGCCTGAACTGATTGATGTAGACAATTTTTGCGTCCTTGTCCAGCACCAGGATCCCGTCAACGTAATTTTCCATATTGGTGACTATGCTCATATATTCTTCTAACATTTTGCACCTCCTGTTTAAACACATTCTAATACTATAATCGTGCTTAGTAAACTAAAATTTACAAAATGTAAAGAATTATTTACTCGAGCTGTTAAAAACTGATATTGTCAAACTTAGAAAGCTTGAAATATCAGCATAATGAAGTCTCAAATACATTGGCATAGTTCTTGCTCTTATAATTTCTATCAAAAGTAAAGCGAGGAGACGACGATGAGAAAAGGTTATATTAACGGTAAGATATTTACAGGCGATGTCGATGATCCATTTGCTGAGGCAATGGTGACGGAAGATGGAATCATAAAGTGGTCTGGCAGCGCCGGAGAATTCGACAGATCCCAATGCGATGGGGTAACCGACCTGAAGGGGAAGACCGTAATCCCTGGTTTTGTTGACTGCCACATGCACCCGCTTATGCTGGCTGAATTCAGCCGTCAGATATCATGTCTGCCGCCAAAGGTGAATTCCATTGCGGAGCTGTCTGAGGCTATCAAAACCGCTCGCGCGGATCTGCGTCCCGGCGGATGGATCCGCGGCTGGGGCTACGACGAAGGCAAGTTGGCTGAAAAAAGGTCGCCTAACCGCTATGATCTGGACAAAGGAGCTGCAGATGTGCCAGTGGTCATGATACGCACATGCGGACACATTATGTGCGTCAACAGCAAGGTGCTTGAGATGGCCGGCATCGACAGATCGACGCCTGATCCCGACGGAGGGGAGATCGTGAGAGATGAAAACGGCGAGGCGACGGGAGTTTTGAAGGAAAATGCCAGGAACGCGGTGGTCAGACTGATGCCGGAGACATCTGACAAAGAGAAGGTAGACGTTTTGGTCGACCTTGGCAGACTGCTGCTTTCTCAGGGCATCGTTGCGGTGACGGATATGGGGAATTTCGGAGGTTTGGAGGCAATGCCGTATTATGAAAAGGCGGCGGCAAATGGTTTCAAACAGGAAGTCGCCATGTATTACCTTTGGGGCGATCCTGAAGATGGCAGCAACATCAGTCCGTCGGCTGAAACTTTTGATCGAGGCAGGCAGATACGGACTGCGGGACTGAAGCTGGTAGGTGATGGCAGCGTATCAGGACGGACAGCCTGGATGGAAGAACCTTATCTCGGCACGGAGAATGACTTCGGATTCCCGGTCTATAAGGACAGCACCATTGACATTGCAATACGCTTCTGTAGGGAGAACCACTGCCAGCTGGCGGTCCACGCCATGGGCGGCCGAGCGATCAGTCGAGTTATAGACAGGGTATACGGCGAGGACAACTGGATGAATGAGGACATTCCATTCGTGAGAGTGGAGCACGTCACCGAGCCGTCAGAGATATCGATGATGAAGGCGGCAGACAGAAACATCGCCTTCGTGACTCAGCCGATTTTTGAATACTGCGAGATAGAGAGCTACCTGAACAACCTGGGACTGGAGAGGACCAGAAAGGCGTATCCATACAGAGATATGCTGAACAAAGGAGTCAGGGTGGCATTTTCGACGGACTCTCCTGCCACGTCGTGGGCAGTGCCGTCAGACCCATTCGTGAATATCAAAAGCGCCGTCACCAGGATCGCCTGGGACGGCACTGACTGCGGCAAAGAGCAGGCTGTCGACGCTGAGACTGCTGTCAGGCTTTACACCAGCGAGAGTGCATACGCAGCCGGCTTCAAAAATCTGGGCAAGCTAAGAGCTGGTTACAAAGCAGACTTTGCCGTGCTCAGCGACGACATTTTTACCGCTGATCCAATGGATATAGACAAGATCAGAGTAGAACAGACATATGTTGGAGGTGAGTTGGCATATCAACGCTGATTAGAGGGCGTTTTTTACCAAATAGGGTTGGACCATTTCGTCATTAGTGTTATAATGGTCATTGTGATAAAAAAATAACAGAATGATATAGTGACATATAGGAGAAGAAATGGCAAAGACAAACAACGAAGAGTATAGGAAAAAACTGATGCCTATTGATGAGGCAGTCAGAATGGTAAAACCTGTAGACAGGGTTTTTGTTGGATTCGCAAGCGCGACAGCGTTTGCTTTGATGGATGCGCTCTGGGATAGGAGAGCAGAACTGGAGCATGTTCAGATACTATGCAGCAACGGTCAGCGTGACTGTAGGATGTATTCTGAGGATCCGGGAGAGCTGGGTGATCCATTCGAATTCAACACGGCGTTCATGGGATACAGCGAGAGAATTGCAAGGAAGCACGGCCGCAAGGTCACATTTACATCATGCCCTTTGAGTGAGGTAGATGCCTGGATGAGGGATATCGCCAAGCCGAGAGTGGCTTTTCTGCTGGTTTCACCGCCGGATGAAGACGGCAACATGTCCTTTGGTGCGTCGGGCACCTGCAACGGAATCTATGCTGCTGAGAAGGCAGATGTCATAGTGCTGCAGGTAAACAGCAATGTTCCTTATGTCAGAGGTGAAGACTGCATGATCAGTCCGGATAAGGCGGACGCTATCGTTGAGGCAGACGAAGACCTGGGAGAAGTGGCAGAAGCTGATTTTGATGATACTATTCGCAACATATCAAAGCTAGTCCTTGAGGAGATACCTGACGGTGCGACAATCCAGCTGGGCATCGGCAAGATGGCAACGGCAGTCAGCTACGGACTTAGAGAGCGCAACGATCTGGGCATACATTCGGAAATGTTTTCGGAGTCGATGATGAAGCTTATGCGTTCAGGCAACATTACCAATAAAAAGAAGGGATTCATGGACGGCAAGAGCGTTTTCTCATTTGCAATCGGCTCCAATGAAATGTACAGGTTCATGGATCACAACGATGATATCTACGCAATGCCGTTCCCGGTAGTCAACGACATCGACGTGATTGCCAGCAACAAAAGAATGATTTCTATAAATTCGGCGATCGCCATTGACCTTTATGGCCAGGTCGGCGCGGAAATGATAGGCAGAACGCAGTACAGCGCTGTCGGCGGACAGACTGACTTCGTCATCGGCGCCCAGCGCTCCGAAGGCGGCAAATCAATCATCGCCATAGAGTCAAGCTATATGAAGAACGGTGAGCGTCACAGCAAGATAGTCTTTGATCTGGCACCTGGCTGCGCGGTCACGACGCCGCGTTCCTATGTGCAGTATGTGGCAACCGAATACGGCTGCATCAACCTGAAGAAACTGACGATGGAAGACAGGGTAAGGGCAATGATCAGCCTGGCACATCCGGACTTCCGCGACCAGCTGACAGAACAGGCAAAAGAATACGGACTGATAAGGAGATAGAAACCAGATGAACATACAGATCTTTGGAACGAACAAAAGCTTTGATACCAAAAAAGCAATGCGCTATTTCAAAGAGCGCAAGATCAGTTTCCAGTTTATCGACATGAAGGAAAAGGAGATGAGCAGAGGGGAACTGACCAGCGTAATCAGGGCGGTCGGCGGAATCGATGCTCTGATGGATCCGGAATGCAGGGATCAGGATGCGCTGGCACTGGTGAAGTACATTTCTGAGAACAGCAAAGAAGACAAGCTGCTGGAAAACCAGCAGGTGATCAAACAGCCTGTGGTCAGAAACGGCAGGCAGGCTACTGTAGGATATCAGCCGGAGATCTGGAAAGGCTGGGAATAGAATAAAAATTGCAGAGCGAGAGCGCTGTCATCAAATCAGGTGGCGGCGCTTTTTTAGTGGATCGGAGCCGACGGATGGTGCAGGCAGCGGTTCGATTTGTTTTTTGCAAAAAATGGAGATTTTGTTGTAGATGCAACATCAAATTGCTTATCAAAGTGGTATATTATTATCAAAGGGAGGCGAATACTTCGCCAGATATGACACCCTAATGAAAGAACGAGGCGCCGCCACTGGGTTTTGGAATGATTATGGAAAATATGATACGGTGTGCCTGGTCGGTGCAGCTACGAAAAAAAGAAAAAGTCACAGTGAAGAACTTAAAAAAATTTTGACAGATAGTATGGAGGTATGATCATGGAAAATCTAATAAAAAACATCGATAAGGCAGAAGTCCTTAAATTAAAAGAGCAGGTTGCATATCAGGACGGTCAGGTCGTAAGCAAAACTCTGGCACAGAACGATGCAGTAAGCGTTACTTTGTTCTCATTTGCAAAAGGGGAGGAAATCAGCACTCATGAGTCTGGCGGCGACGCCTTTGTTGTATGCCTTGACGGCGTTGGACAGGTCACAGTGGACGGCGTTAACTACGAATTAAAGGAAGGCGATGCTATCGTGATGCCAGCGGGACATCCGCATGCGGTCTTCGGCAAAGAGCAGTTCAAAATGCTGCTGACAGTTGTTTTTCCAAGAGGATAGCAGCAGGTATTTGTGTAAATAAGGCAATGAATTAAGGAACGACATGGCTTTGATCATGTCGTTCCTTTTTTGTTGCCTGCTGCAATAATATTTTATAAAAACATATTGACACAGTGTCAGAATAGATATATACTACAGACACTGACACGGTGTCAGAATAGAACAAAAGCTGATAATAATAACAGAAAAGGAGATATATACATGTTAGGAAGTTTTACATACTGCAATCCAACTAAACTGCACTTTGGGGAGGACGCTCTGCGGTTCCTGCCCGATGAACTGTCAAAGTACGGCGAAAACGTGCTGCTGGTCTACGGCGGCGGCTCGATCAAAAAAAACGGCATTTACGACAGCGTCATAGAGATACTGAATAAAGCCGGCAAAAACGTTGCTGAGGTGTCAGGCGTAATGCCGAATCCAACTGTACAGAAACTATACGAAGGTTTGGAGGCTGCCAGAAAGCAGGGAACTGATCTTATCCTGGCAGTTGGCGGCGGCTCAGTCTGCGACTATTCCAAGGCGTTGTCCGTATCGGTAAATTGCGATGAAGATCCATGGGAAAAGTATTACCTGAAATTTGAAGAACCGACATGCGAGACGATTCCGGTTGGCTGCGTACTGACTATGGTTGGAACTGGTTCAGAGATGAACGCCGGTTCCGTGATAACAAATCACGAACAGAAGCTGAAGATCGGACACGTATTTGCCGATGAGAAAATCATGCCGAGATTCTCGATACTTGACCCGGCATATACGATGACGTTGCCTAAATATCAGATGGTATCGGGTATTTACGATATATTCAACCACATTTGCGAGCAGTATTTCTCAGGTGAGGATGACAACACCAGCGATTACATCAGCGAGGGACTGATGAAATCAGTTATCCATTCAAGCCGCGAAGCGGTGAAAGATCCGCAAAACTACGAGGCGAGGAGCAACCTGATGTGGACCGCAACCTGGGCGTTGAACACTTTGATCGCTAAAGGAAAGACCACGGACTGGATGGTTCATATGCTGGGGCAGGCAGTGGGCGCTGTAACCGACGCGACTCACGGCATGACCCTTGCGGCAGTTTCTCTGCCTTACTATAGGCACATCATGCAGTCTGGAATGCCGAAGTTTGCACGCTTTGCCGTAAATGTCTGGGGTATTTCGCCGGATGGTAAAACTGAACAGCAGCTTGCAGAAGCTGGACTTGATGCAATGGAAAGCTGGATGAAGGAAATCGGAGTGACGATGCGCATTAGCGAGCTGGGCGGAACCAGAGAGATGATCCCTGATTTTACGGCGGCAACGATGATCCTGAAGGGCGGCTACAAAGTATTGACGGAAAACGAGATCACAGAAATTTTCGAAGAGGCGATTTAGCCAGCTAGCCGTGAAAGGAGAATGTCATGCCAAAAGCATCTGAAGAGAGAACCGCGGCACGGCGGGATGAAATCATCGCGGCCTGCGAAAAACTGTACGAGACGATGGGGTTTCGCGATGTGACTATCAAAGAGATCGGCGCGGCGACCAGTTTCTCAAGGCCAACGATTTACAACTATTTTGAAACAAAGGAAGAAATTTTTCTGGCGCTGCTAACTAAAGAATATGCAGCGTGGGCCGACGAACTTGCTGAGATTGCCGCATCAAAAGGGACAATGGACTGCAACACTCTGGCGTCAAAGATCGCCGGCAGCCTTTCGCACAGAGAAGTCATGCTGAAGATCATGGCGATGAATCTATATGAAGTTGAGGAAAACAGCAGGATAGAGTGCCTGAGGGATTTTAAAGAATCCTTCTTCAGGGCAGCAAATGAGATGGAAAGCTGCCTCAGAAAGCTGAGACCGGAGATGCCTGAAGAGGACAGAAACCGATTCAGGTACACATTTTTCCCGTTCATGAACGGTGTTTATCCATATGCCCATCCGACATGCAAACAGTGTGAAGCCATGGATATGGTGGGGATCTGTCATCCAAGCACATCTGTATATGAACTGGCATACTACTGCCTGATAAAATTATTGAAATAAACTGGAGGAAAACACATGAAAAAATTAGTAGCATATTTCAGCGCCAGCGGAGTTACCGCCGGCAAAGCACAGCAGCTGGCAAAGTTAGCCGGCGCAGATATTTATGCCATCGAGCCAGCTGTAAAATACACGGAAGCAGACTTGAACTGGATGGACAAGAAGAGCCGCAGTACAATTGAAATGAATGATAAGGCTTTTCGTCCTGAACTGGCCGAAAAGAACAAGGATCTGTCGGCATACGACATGGTTTACATCGGATTCCCAATCTGGTGGTATACAGCGCCAACGATCATCAACACATTTATTGAGAGCAGTGATCTGGCTGGAAAGCAGATCGTTTTATTTGCCACTTCAGGCGGATCTACTATCGACAAAGCTGTGAAGGATCTGAAGAAGCAGTATCCGTCGCTGAACATTACCGGAGGCAAGACAGTTAACGGTGGGATCACAGGGGATATTGCCTAAATCGGAAACGAGAGCATAAGGTTTTGAATTGAGTCATTGCATTTATCACATGCAGTGACTTTTTTGTGCCGTAGGCAATAAGGTTTTCGTGGAATTGCTATAAATAAAATATAGATATTATATGCTGATTATGATATAATAAATGCATAAAACTGATTGGGAGGGTTGCGCTATGAAAATCAAACCAACTACATATATAAGAAATGAATATGCCGAGTTGTCGTCATACTGCAAAGAGACAGCTGAGCCGGTCTATATCACCAAGAATGGTGAAGGTGATCTAGTTGTCATGAGTGTAGACGCATACGAAGATTTGAAGAACCGCTTGAACGATGCGGAGGAAAGGGCCTATTACCTGAGCAAACTGATTGAGGCGGATGAGTATAATAAGGATAACCCTGATACTTATACATTGGAAGAGACTATGGAAAGGGCAAGGGCAAAGATCAATGAATGCGGGCAAATCAAATAAGACAAAGCAGGAGAGTGCTTTTGTTCCAAAAGTATGCGATATTATATACACTTTATGATGATATCTTGTACATAGATGGTATAGTTGATTAGCGCTCAAACTATAAGTCTGTGTAGATCCTCCAATCCGAAAGTAAAAATATTTTTTATTCAGAGCCATTGTATATTGCAATGACTCGTTTTTTGTTGCTTCAGACAATACCTGCAGTTATTTATAGGTTTTTTACGGTGGCACCCGCCGGATCTTATTGGTATAAATATTTACATCTGTGGTACAATATTCCCGAAAGAGCAATGATTGGACAACGATGTTCATGCAAATGAAAATATACTTTATAATAAAAAATATTTTCTGTACTATGAAGCTGATGTACCGATACTAATGTGAGAAAATGTGGGTTTATTGGCATAGAAATCGTTGGCATATTTTTTGCTCTTATATTATTTAGACAGCGGATGACTGACCGTTGTCATTATGCAATTATTTATTTTTATAGGAGGTATGAAATGAGTGACAAGAAGACATCCATTCAGCGAGTGTTGGACAGAAGTGTTGGCTTGAAGAGAACCATGTCGACAAAGGCCGCAATCATGACCGGAGTTGGCGGAACAATAGGCACTGGCCTGTTCCTCAGCTCAGGAAATGTAATTGCCACGGCAGGTCCTGGCGGCGCGATCGTAATGTATATCGTTGGTGGTTTTATCGTTTATCTGATGACTACGTGCTTGGGCGAAATGTCAGCAGCAATGCCAGTTGCAGGAAGTCTGCAGGCGTATTCTACTGAATTTGTCAGTCCGGCAATGGGATTCACCATAGGCTGGGTAAACTGGTTTGGAGGCGCGATGACTATTACCGCACAGGTAGTAGCGGCAGCCATTATTATGAAAGACATTATTCCAAACTCCCAGACATGGGTATGGATCGTAGTATTTTCATTATTGCTCTTCGGCGTCAACATGCTGGATGTAAAGATATTCGGCAATATCTCATTCTGGTGTTCGTCGATCAAGATCATCATGATAGTTGCCTTCATCATAGTAGGCGCTGGCATGATGGGAGGAGTTGGCTCAGGAACTGCAGTTGGACTTTCCAATTTCAGCGACGGAGCATTCCCGACTGGATTTGCCGGAATGGCGGCAGTCGTGCTTACTTCATTCTATGCTTATGCCGGAACAGAAGTCGTTGCCTCAACGGCTGGCGAACTTGAAGATGAGCACAAAATGGGCAAAGCAATCAACCTGACGCTGCTCATTCTGATCGGTGCTACTGTAATCAGTATCGCTATCGTAGCCGCAATGCTTCCTTGGCAGCAGGCTGATGTACTCGGCAGCCCATTCGTATACGTATTCAGAAATGCAGGAATGGCTAATGTGGCTCTGATAGTCAACATCGTCGTTCTTACCTCAGCACTTACTTCAGGAAACTACTTCACATATGCATGCGCAAGATATCTGTGGTCAATGGCAAAATTCGGCCAGGCTCCTCAGTACTTTGCAACTACAAACAAGAATGGAGTTCCTACACGTTCACTGATCGTCAGCATGCTGTTTGCAATGATCGCTATCGTTGCACAGTTCGTTGCTGAGGATACAGTTTATCTGTTTATCGTTTACTTCATCGGCGGTGCCAACATATTCATGTACACCGTAATTTGTATTTCAGAATTCAACTTCAGAAAACGCTATATCTCTGAAGGCGGCAAGGTCGAGGATCTGAAATTCAAGGTCCTGAGTTATCCGCTGGTTCCTATCCTTGGCGTTATCATGTTCATGCTGATGCTCGTTGCATCACTGATTGATCCAAGCCAGAGAACGGGCATCATCGTAAGCTTCCCTTGCTATGCTGTTACTTATGTCATTGCACATTTCTATGTAAAGAAGCACGGAAACGTTACAGCTGCAAATATCGATATGTAAGACAAGAATATCCAAAATATCAGAGGCAGCGTGATTTCATGATGCCTCTGATATATGACTAACTGGGAGGGGAAAAAATGATCGATAAAAAAAGACTTTATGAAAACATGAAACGGCTTGTAGAAGTACCAAGTGTTTCTGGAACAGATGAGGAAAACAAGGGGGCTCTCAAACTGCAGGAACTGCTGTATGAGATACCGTATTTTCAGCAGCATAAGGAGAACGTAAAACTGGTACCAGTATTCAACGATCCTTTCAACAGATCCATTGTGACAGCATATCTGGAGATGTGTCCTGAAAGCAAGAAGGCAGTCATTCTTACTGGACACTACGATGTTGTTGACGTTGAAGAGTTCGGAGGACTTCAGGACGATGCCTATGATGTTGAAAAGATCACAAAGACGATCAACAAGCTGGCTATGGATGAAGATGCCAAAAAGGACTATGAAAGCGGAGAATGGCTGTTTGGCAGAGGTACCGCTGACATGAAATTCGGGCATGCAATGTGCCTGGAACTGCTCAGACATTTCTCAGAAGAAGGCGGAATCAATGGAAATATCCTCTATACCGCAGTCTGCGGCGAGGAAACAAACTCAGAAGGAATGCTGAGAGCTGTACCGTTCTTCAATGAACTGGCTGAGGAAAAAGGCATTGATTATCAGGCGCTGCTGCTTACAGAGTGCTACACCGTTGACGAGAAATCCGACGAAAATACACGCTACATCCATATGGGCGCATCTGGAAAGATCATGCCGATGTTCTTCTTTGCAGGAGAAGCAACTCATGGCGAGGCACCATTCCTGGGAATGGATCCAAACCTGCTGTCTGCAGAAGTTTACAGAAGGCTGTCAATGGACGTTGAATTCTGCCAGTCAGCAAAAGGTGAATCCACGCCTCCGCCTGTATGCCTGAAGAATCAGGATCTGAAGACGACCTATTCAGTATCGACACCAATGTATGCCGCTTCATATTACAACATAATAACCGTTGACTTAGACCCGGAGGATGCGTTCAGCAAACTGAAGAAGATCGCCTATGACAGTTTTGATGCTGCCAACGAACTCTACGATAAACGCGCCGAAGAGTATGAGAAAGCCTTTGGAGTAAAACCGCTGAGACATAAACCAGAACCATGCGTGAAGACATTCAGCGAGCTGCATGAAGAGGCAAAGAAAAACTACGACGGAGATCTGGACGCATACATCGGCGGGCTGATCAAAGGCTGGCAGTCAGAAAAACTGGAGATGCAGGAAATCGCTGTCAAGGCAGTAAAAAAGATCTATGAGCTGTCTGGAAACAATCATCCGACTATCGTGATCTCAATTATTCCGCCTTACTATCCGGACGTATATCCTGACGTCAATGATCCGAAGGTAGCAAACCTGCTGACAAAGATGGACGATGTCATGGATTATGCTAAGTCAGAATACGATACCAAACTGGTAGAACGTGACTACTACATGGGACTTTCTGACCTGAGTTATACAGGCTTGGATGCTTCCAAGAATTTCGATGAGCTGTTTAAGAACGTGGTCGGAGTGAACCAGATGTATTCACTGCCAGAAGAAGATCTGAAAAAGTTCGTCGTACCGGGCATTGTAATGGGCGGCTACGGAAAAGACTTCCACAAATGCACAGAGCGGCTGAACAAGAAATACAACTTTGAGATACTGCCGTATCTGTACATTCATCTGATTAAATCATTGTTAGACTAGAGGAGGAGACATAAATGAACGTCATCAGCAGAGAGTACGTAGAATCCGAATTGAAGAGATATATGACACCAGGTATGGGCATCGGAGTGATCAAAGACGGGAAAGTATTGCTGGCTGACGGTTATGGCTATGCGGATGTCGAGCATTCCGCACCGATAACAAAAGACACCCAGTGGGGGATCGCATCCTGCAGCAAATCATTCACCGCAACACTTTGCGGTATGCTGGCTGACGAAGGATATTTTCGCCTGGACCAGCCAATCATTGAATATCTGCCGGACTTTAAGATGTATGATCCTTCAGCTACCAGGCTTTGCACGGTTAAAGATATGCTTTGCCACAGGACCGGACTTGGGGGCTATGATGCCGTATGGGCGGACAGCTGCACCAGGGAGGATCTGTGGAAGCGTCTGAGATATCTGAAACCAAACGCATCATTTCGCGGGGAAGTACAGTACAATAACCTTATCTACACAATGGCAGGCCATGTGTGTGAAAAGGTCACTGGAAAGTCGTGGGATGAACTGATCAAGGAGAGAATATTCAAACCGCTGGACATGTCTAACAGCAACACAAGCATAACGGATATGATGAAGTCACCGAATTACGCCAAACCTTACTGGCCGACCGATGATGGACCTGTACGCGTTGACAACTGGAATGTAGACCTTGGAGCGCCTGCAGCTGCCATTAATTCGACGATCACGGATATGCTTAAGTGGCTGCAGTTTCAGATCGATGACGGAGTGGTAAATGGCAAGAGACTTATTAGCAGCGACACACTTAATGAAATCCATACGGCACAGGTAAGATACAAGCTGTGGCCGTGGGATTTCCCGGAAAATCCGCCGATTGCCGGTTATGCCCTAGGCTGGTACAACGACGTCTATAGAGGGATACCTTACTACTGGCATATAGGAGAAATCGAAGGGTATGGCACGATGATGTTCGTTCTGCCGAGACAGAAAATGGGCATGGTCGTTTTCAACAACCTTCACGAGCCAGATGTTCTGATCCAGTGTTCAGTAATGTACACGATTATCGATAACGTTCTGGGAATGGAACAAAGCCCTGCGGGCAGCTGGGCAGACAGGTTCTACGCACAGAGGAACAACTATGGCAACATGCTGGGAGATTGGCACTGTGATCTGATGGGAGATCATCAGGTGAAAGGAACAAGTCTTTCACACGATCTTGACAGTTATACAGGTTCATACTTTGAACCGGGCCATGGGACCATCAAAATCGTCAGAGATGGTGACAGACTGAAGATGCTCTATCGCGGCGTTGAGCAGGAAATGGAACATTATCACTATGACGTATTCAAGGTACCTCATATTAAAATGGATACCCTTGTAACCACCGCACCGCTGTACTTCAGAACAAATGCCGAAGATGGAAGCATAGAAGGCTTCGAATTTCGGCTGTATTCCCAGGTTGGGCCAATATTGTTCACACGGGTCTGACGTACTATAATGTATGCTTTGAATTTGGAAGCTGCAGAGAATGAAAAAGCAGATCTTGGAATCCGGTTGACCGGATGTCAAGGTCTGCTTTTGAAATATTCGATATCATATTTTATTATTTGCGCAGCTGCTCTACATCGAGGAGTTTCAGTTTGCCGGCAATGACCGTTGCCATGTCGAGCTGAGTCCAGCCGTGGGACGCTGTAAGGAAGTAATCGGCAATCATGTTAACCAGGATGCAGAGAGTAACGCCTTCTTCCGGCAGCCCAAGCTGAGCACACATTAGAGTCAGGCACATGATACTGCCGCCAGGCACCGGAGGGACTGCCATTGAAAGCAGACCGGCCATAATGACAAGCATCACCAGATCAGGTAAGGTTACGGAGATACCGAATATCGGTGCAAGGCCAAGGGTCACCAAAGAGAACTCAACGGCAGCAGCTGTCTTGTAGAGTACCTGAAAGAGTGGAACTGCGAAACTTGAGAAACTCTTATCGATGCCTAGCTTGTCAACAGCTTCCAGCCTTGCCATGAGACTTGCAGCGGAAGAAGCTGTACTGATTTCCAGTAAAAAAGGCGGCAGGTGCTTTTGCAGCAGGATTTTGAAAGGCACCTTATACTTGATCATAATGTGCACTGTGCCAAAGGTGGAAATTACAAACGTGCAGATTATATAAAGAATGATCACTACTGCCACCGAACTTATTTTGGAAAGTGCGCCGGACATAGTCATGGAAACAAGGCTTAGGAAGATCAGCAGCGGCATGAGCTTGATGATAAGCGACATGAGAAATCCAAATGCCGAGTTGATGCTGCTCATGACTGCGGATGCTGACTCGTTGATTTCGCCAAGGGTCAGGAAGGCGATGCCGATGAATATTGCCAGAAAGATTATCTGCAGTGCGTTGCCGTCAATGAACGGAGAAATCAAGTCGTTCGGTATTATGTTGAGTATCATGTCAAAGATGGTTTTGGCACCGGCAGCTCCACTGGAACCGGTTGACGAAGTTATAGGCACCATCCAGATCACTGCGAGAACGCCAATTGACGCAGCAACTATGGGATCTAAAAGGATAGGCCTGAAAATTGTTTTTCCTATCTTGCCGAGCAAGGAGATATCGCCAATCTGCAGTATACCTACTGCAACTGAGAAAAAGATCATTGGCAGTGCGGCAAGTCTGATGCAGTACATCATTTTTGTTACCAGAGGATCGACCACATTCTGAGCAATCGCCGAACTGACAGAACCAGGCAGCTGCAGGAGCAGCATGCCGACGATGACTCCAAGGATAGCTGCAATGACAATGGCGATGATAGGACTGCTCTTCTTGCCTTGGATCGGTATGGAAAGTGAATTCCTGGAGCCTTTATATGCAAATGATGGCGAAAGGTCAAGCCTTACCAGCAGGTTGCGCCCTAATTCATCCTCCGCATCTGAAGCTTCATAAGGATTTACATAAGGACCATCCACAGACAGTATCACGGTGCCTTTGCCGAGCACCTGCTTGCGGCGTACGAAAACAAGCTTGTCTTCACCAAGCTTTTCCTGCCAGATCAGCAGGGCCTCTTCAGCAGCAAGTCTGGTGCGAGTTACTTCTTTGGAAGAAACTGTATCAGATATCACGTTTACAAGCCATTCGCTGATATTGTCGATACCTTCAGGAGTCAGCTTTTCCTGAAAAGTATTATCGATTTTATTCTTCATAGCTGCACCTCGATTGTAAAAAACAATAAAACATCGATTAATTAATTGTTATTTTATCAAAAGTATCATATAATATCAAGGAAAACTGAAGAAAGATCTAAAGGAGAAAGACATGTTAGACGTGAAAGATCGCTGTAAAATTGCCGTAGTGCAGGCATCACCCGTAATGTTCGACAAGAAAAAATGCTTAGAGAAAGCTTTGATGCTGACAGATGAGTGCGCGTCCCAAAAATCGGAGCTGGTAGTATTCCCGGAACTTTTTATCCCCGGCTATCCCTACGGCATGACCTTCGGTTTTACTGTGGGCAGCCGAAGTGAAGACGGCCGTGAGGACTGGAAAACGTACTATGACAACTCCATTACGGCAGACGGCCCGGAAATGCGTGCTTTGATCGAATCCGCTGTCCGCAATAAGTTATACGTCAGCATTGGCTACTCTGAAAGGGACAAGGTGACAGGCACGCTCTACAATTCAAACATGATGATATCGCCTGACGGTCAGGCGCTGAATCACCGCAAGCTAAAGCCGACGGGCAGCGAGCGCGTGGTCTGGGGCGACGGAAACCGTGATTATTTTCCAGTCATGGAGACGCCGTGGGGACCGATGGGCAACCTGATCTGCTGGGAAAGCTATATGCCGCTGGCTCGCGCAGCGCTCTACCAGAAAGGCGTTTCGATATATATTTCGCCAAATACCAACGACAATCCAGAGTGGCAGAACACGATCCGCCACATTGCAATAGAGGGACATTGCTATTTCGTCAACTGCGATATGTATTTCACCCGCGACGATTACCCGCCAACAAAGAGCGGTACTGCCGAAATATCAAAACTCCCACAGGTCGTCTGCCGCGGCGGAAGCTGTGTCATCGATCCAAAGGGACACGAAGCGTCAGAGACCATATGGGATAAAGAGGGTATCGTCTATGCTGACCTGGACATGCAGATGGTGCCGGCCAGCAAGATGGAGCACGACGTCTGCGGACATTACGCAAGACCAGACGTGCTGGAACTGAAAGTGAATGAATAATTCAGATAAAAGTATATTAGCCTAACTGTATGAGCCTGACCATAGCCCGGTCAGGCTCTTAAAAGTCCAAGATCCTATTCATATTACAGTTATAGCAAGAGAGGAAACAGCGGATCGCCATCGTTTGCCCACATTCGGAAATCGCCGTTTTCATCTGAATGGTCAATTGTCCTCATCACTATTTCATCCATCTCCATTCCAGGAAGGAACTGTCCATTGAACACTCGTCTCAGACTCCAGCGGTCGTAATCACCTTCACCGCTCATCAGCAGGGACCCATACATATTGAAACCGCGAGGCATAAAAAAATCATTGTAGATATGTTCAAGCCAAACGCAATACTCTCCAAATTTGGTCAGGTCGCAGACCAATAATTCGTCTATAAATCTCCAAGTGTTAGAATAATCTTCGAATACATATGCAACTTCTGACGATTTGGCGATAAAATCGTCAAACTCTTTTTTGATTGAATCCGTAATGGGCTTGTCAAAGGCAAGTCCTCCTTTAAAAGCTATCCAGCATCCCATAAATTTCTCCTTTCCATAAAAAAACAGATCAGGAGCATTGCTCTTGATCTGCGCTTACAGTAATTTACATTAATAAAATACCACATTATATTTTATCTTTCAAGTATTAAATGCACAGCATAAAATAGTCGGAATCTTACCTTACTAACTGTTTTTTTTTGGCCGATCCATAAACTTATATGCCATTATCGGCATGAAGATATCCACAAACATACTGCCAATAAAGAGAAATGTTACATGTCCGGTCACGCTGCATTTAATGATGGTCATTATGACTGCGACCAAGCTGGCTGTTGCCCAGAGGCAGTATCCTCCAATTTTCTTTGCAAAAAGCATGATCAGCAGACCTGTAACCATGCAGATCTTTACGATGACAAATATCACGTTAGCTGAGGGAATGCCTATTGGATAAAGCATAAGAGCGCCGCTCACTGCAAGAAGGACGGACACCCAGAGCCATATCTTGAGTTTCTTATTCATGTTAATATCGGTTGTCATTGAACCTTACCTCCTGTTATCATATTGCAATTATATTATAGCACTTTGACATTATCTATACATATGTAATAATAAAATGAATGAATATTTTTTTTAGTTCACTTCACTACGGGAAAGAATTGAATAAGTGCTCCCATGCTGATACAATGTAGCAAAGAAACTGAGTGATAATAGAGGTGTTATAAATGGATTATATCAGTCATTATACATCGCCCCTTGGCGATATGACTATGGCCAGCGACGGCGAAGCGCTGTGCGGGCTGTGGTTTGACGGCGGAAGATATTTTGGCGACGTGATTGTCCCGCCGTATGAAGAAAAAGAGCTGTCAATTTTTGATGAAACCAAGCATTGGCTGGACGTCTACTTCGGCGGCAGCTGCCCTGACTTTACGCCGCAGCTAGCCATGAGAAACAGTGATTTTGGGCAGGCGGTATGCAGCATCATGCTGGCAATTCCATACGGAGAGACGATGACCTACGGCCAGATAGCAGAAATGATCGCAGAGCAGCGGGGGTTGAAGAGGATGTCTGCTCAGGCCATTGGCGGCGCAGTCGGCCGCAATCCGATTTCTATAATCATTCCTTGCCACAGAGTGGTGGGGACCAGCGGAAGTCTGACCGGCTATGGCGGCGGGCTTGACAGAAAGGTCAAGCTTCTGGAACTTGAAGGCGCAGACATGAAAGATCTGTTTATGCCGAAGGAGGCGAAGCAACATTGAAAAAGATAGGAATCGTCGGCGGATTGGCATGGCCTAGCACGATGACATATTATCAGACAATAAATGAAGAAATTGCAAGATTGGAAGGCGACGGCAAGAATCACTGCGCTCGCATGGTCATTTCCCAGACTGATTTTGATGAAATAGAAAGAAATCAGGCTGAAGGAAACTGGCAGCATGTAGGCGAACTGATTGCTGCAGAAGCCGCAAGCCTTAAGGCAGCAGGGGCAGACTTCTTCATAATCGCCTGCAACACTGTGCACATGGCTTATCCGTATATCATGGAACACACGGATCTGCCAAACATCCACATTGTAGATCCTGTGGCCGAGGCAGCTATTGCAAAGGGAATCGGCACCGTTGGTCTCATAGGTACGGGTTATACGATGGAAGAAGACTATTTCAAAGGCAGGTTAAGGGACAAATACGGTCTAAAGGTCATAGTCCCTGAACCTGAAGAGATCAAGATGATCCATCGAGCGCTGTTTGCAGAACTGGTCAAGGACATCGTTTTGCCGGAAACAAAGCAGATGATCGTTGATGTGATTGGTCATCTGGCTGACCGCGGAGCGCAGTCCCTGATTTTAGGATGCACGGAATTCGGTCTGATGCTGCATCAGGAAGACAGCCCGATTCCTTTGCTTGATACCACTATTGAACATGCTAAGGCAGCGGCTGCTTGGGCTATGGACGATTGATGGCTCAAGAAAAATGACTATCTAAAGCTCATGGCAGCTCGCAGTGAGTTCGCTCATTGCAGGCGCCAACACCCTGCAAATGAAGCCGTTAACACCAGTTAGCTGACTGATATTCATCTATTCATTTATTCATTAATCATGGATATTATTCAACAATATTCATTAGAAAATAGGCCTTTTGCGAAATGTTCCCAAAAGCAGAAAAATATGTCCAGTTTGGGAACATCAATTTCGTTGAGATAATTTTATGTCAACCGAATTGGCTGCTATATAGTCTTAGCCTATGGAAATATTTATTATCAGCATTGTCAGACGAACAAGTATTAGAAGATTATGCCATGATTTTGACGCTATTTCTTGATATCTCAAATATCCACTGCTGCTTTTAAGATGTTTTTCTATACATGCATATTCACATGTTCCCAAAATGGGCATGGTTTTTTTAAAATGGGAACATTCGACGGATTCGGCATATTTACTGACTGCAAATAACACATTTGAAGAAATTACGGTAAACATACTCATTGGTCAGACTAAAACATATTATCCGTATTTTGAAAATTTTAATAATTGATTTCTTAAACAAAGGGTATAAACTGATACAACAAACTAAAACAGGAATGGGGGCCTGCCAAGTGCAGAAATGCCCGCGAAAGGAGACCTATATGGGATATGAAATAAAAAAGGGGAAAACTGAATCATCAAGTCCGGAAACTGATAAATACGTATGCAGCATCTGCGGTCTGGTATACGATCCGGAAATTGGAGATCCGAAACATGGAATTGAACCGGGAACAGCATTTGATGATCTTCCGGATACTTGGAAATGCCCGGTTTGCGGTGCTAAGACAGAATACTTCATGCTGAAGGAAGAATAGACAGGAGGCCCTTATGAACAAGATAATAAGCGCGCAGGAAGCAGCTTCCATGATTAGCAGCGGCATGACCGTAATGGTCGGCGGATTTCTGGGATGCGGAACTGCACAGGACATACTTCAGTGTCTGGCGGCGTCTGACGTAACTGATCTTACGATCATTTCTAACGATGCCTCGATGCCTGTTGGACCAGACAAAAGCGAGTACTACGGTCTTGCCAGCCTTATTCACAAGAAAAAGGTCACAAAACTCATAACCTCCCACGTTGGACTTAATGCGGAGGTTTCTGAGCAGGTGAGCAGAGGCGAACTTCTTCTTGTCCTGGTACCACAGGGTTCTCTGGTAGAGATGATACGTGCAGGCGGTATAGGACTAGGAGGAATCATCACGCCGACAGGCGTGGGAACCATGGTCGAAGGCTATGAATATGTAGTGGACAAAATTAATATTGACGGCAGAGATTATCTGATACAGAAGGCCCTTCACGCAGATGTGGCTCTGATCAACGGAACCAGAGTGGACACTAAAGGCAACATTTGGCATCAGGGAACTACTCGCAATTTCAATCAGGTAATGTCACTGGCGGCAGACACGGTCATAGCTGAGGCAGATGAAATAGTTGAACTTGGAAAAATAGAAGCGGAAAACATCATGACGCCAGGTGTTTTAGTTGACTATATCGTAAAGAAAGGCGGAAAATAATCATGGAACGAGAGAGAATAAAACCATTCATTGCGGCAAGAGTGGCAAAGGAACTGAAAAGCGGTCAGGTCGTAAATCTGGGGATCGGCATACCGACGCTGGTACCAGACTATCTTCCTGATGACATAGATATCGTGCTTCAGTCAGAAAACGGGATCATTGGAACAGGAGCCGCACCTCTTCCGGAGAATGCGGATCCGTTTCACATCACAGATGCTGGAGGCAAACCATCAAGCGTGGCTAGCGGCGGAGCTTTTCTGGACTCGTCGATTTCCTTTGGCCTGATCAGAGGAGGCCATGTTGACTGTACAGTCCTTGGAACACTTCAGGTGGATCAGGATGGTTCACTGGCTAACTGGATAATCCCAGGACAGAAAATTTCTGGAATGGGCGGAGCAATGGATCTGGTAGTTGGAGCCAAACGTGTGATCATTGCCATGGAACACACTGCTAAAGGGAAACCGAAGATCCTTAAGAAGTGCACTCTGCCGCTTACGGCTGTACACTGTGTCGACAGGATCATAACGGAGATGTGCGTCATGGATGTTACAGACAATGGTCTTCTGCTCATTGAATACAATCCGGAATTTACGATTGATGATATTAGAAACAACACGGAAGCTGATTTCACAATTGCGGAAAACCTGAAGGAAATGGAGTCATAAAGTCAAGTGCCGCCTTGAAAAAAATGGTGAAATGTGATAATGTAGGAAATAGTTTTTTCAATATTGCCAAAGTAAGTATGAAAGGAAATCGAAGAATACATGAGTGGTTTTTTTGGTGTAGCATCGCAGGGTGACTGCGTTTTTGATCTTTACTATGGAGTAGATTATCATTCTCACCTGGGTACAAGAAGAGGCGGCGTTGCAGTATATGGAGAAGGCGGATTTGACCGCTCTATACATAACATAGAAAGTGCCCCGTTCCGTACCAAGTTTGAATCAGACATTCAGGACATGAATGGAAATATGGGAATTGGCTGTATTTCTGACTATGAACCTCAGCCGCTGATGGTCAGATCGCATCACGGGACATTTGCCCTGACTACCGTCAGCAAAATAAACAATATCAAGGAGCTGGTTGCGGAAATTTTTGCGAATGGCCATTCTCACTTTCTGGAGATGAGCGGCGGCGAAATAAATGCAACAGAACTTGTGGCAGCTTTGATCAATCAGAAAGAAAACCTGGTTGAGGGCATAACCTATGCACTGGATAAAATCGAAGGCTCGCTGTCGATCCTTTTGATGACGCCGAAGGGAATTTACTGTGCCAGAGACAAATATGGCAGAACGCCAGTCGTGATAGGCAAAAAGAATGACGCCTTCTGCGTTAGCTTTGAAAACTTCGCATACCGCAATCTCGGATATGCGGATTACAAGGAACTTGGACCTGGAGAGGTCGATGTGATAACATGGGAAAACTGCGTTACGCTGGTTAAACCAGGGGATCAGATGAAGATATGTACCTTCCTTTGGGTATATTATGGCTATCCGGCAAGTTCTTACGAGGGAATGAGCGTAGAGCAGATGCGTTACAACTGCGGCAAGAGCATGGCTAAGAGAGATACCGTTAAGGCTGATATCGTAGCTGGTGTGCCGGATTCCGGTACAGCCCACGCTGTTGGTTATGCCAACGAATCAGGCGTGCCGTTCTCCCGCCCATTCATCAAATATACGCCGACATGGCCGCGTTCGTTTATGCCGACAAAGCAGAGCCGCCGCAACCTGATCGCCAAGATGAAGATGCTTGCTGTCGAAGACCTTATCAAAGGCAAGAGACTGCTGCTCATAGATGATTCGATTGTCAGGGGCACACAGCTTAGAGAGACGACGGAATTCCTCTACAGCTGCGGCGCTAAAGAAGTGCATATAAGGCCGGCATGTCCGCCGCTGCTCTTTGGATGCAAATATCTGAACTTTTCGCGTTCTGCTTCAGAGATGGATCTGATAACCAGACGCGTGATAGAACGACTGGAGAACGGAAACGTTACGGAGGAGATTCTGCAGGAATATGCTGATCCTGAATCGGAAAAGTATGCAACGATGCTGGATGAGATTAAAAATGAACTGAACTTCACATCTCTGCAGTACAACCGTCTTGACGACATGCTGGATGCAACCGGTCTTGACCGCTGCAAGCTCTGCACATACTGCTGGGATGGTAAAGAATAGCAATTGAATTTCAGACAAACAAGCCCTGTTTTCGGGAGACCGAGGCAGGGCTTTTTCGTGAAATAAAGTTGCCAAATCCGGAGAAATGGAGTAATGTATAATTAACCAAAAGGAAAAAATGACTCATTGCAGAGAAAAAGGCAAATTTGTTGACATTGCGTTGACATGAAAATGATATTATATCTAAAGATTATTATTTGGTTAACTAGAATGAATAAAGAGAGGCTAACTGATGAACAAAAAGATTTTCAGGGAAACAAGTCTTAAACGTGTGAACTCTCCAGAACAGCTAAACGACTATATCAAGGTGGCCAAGCCAAGCATCTGGATCATGCTGGGAGCTATTGTCTGCCTGCTGATTGGAATAGTTGTATGGGGCGTATTCGGCGTGATTGAAACCAAGGTAGATACAGGAGCAGTCGTGTCTGATGGTCAGACCGTGTGCTATGTATCAACTGCAGACGCCAGTAAGATCGTTAAGGGTATGACGGTAGTAGTTAATAATGAAACCGGCAAAGTTGAAAGTGTGGCGACTGCGCCAACACAGATCGGAAAAGAATTCAATTCATCGCTGCTGTATCTGGTGGGACTGAAAACCGGGGACTTTTGCTATGCGGTAAAACTAAACGTATCGGGTCTGAAGGATGGAACGTACAAAGCCAGTATTACAACAGAACGTATATCGCCGATATCATTTATTACTAATTAAGAGGCATTAGGAATGAGCAGACGAAATCAAAATGTGAATCAACCGCAGACTAATGGCGTCGTCAAAGTTCCGGTAGTCATCCAAATGGAAGCGCTGGAATGCGGAGCTGCATGTCTGACTATGATACTTGAATATTACGGAAAATGGATACCGCTGGAACAGGTCCGCATTGACTGCGGCGTTTCAAGGGATGGTTCCAATGCGAAGAATATCATGCTGGCAGCCCGAAATTACGGGATGGAAGCCAACGGATACCGCTTCGAAGTTGATGAAATAAAAGAAAATGGAGAATTCCCATGCATAATACACTGGAATTTCAACCATTTCGTAGTACTCTGCGGGTTTAAAGGCGGCAAAGCCTACCTCAACGATCCTGGCCAGGGCAATTACGCGGTGCCGATGGAAGTGTTTGATAAATCATTTACAGGCATCTGCCTGATGATGAAGCCGGGGGAAGAATTCAAGCCGGAAGGCAGGGAAAAGAGCATCATGCCGTTTGCCCGCAAAAAACTGCAGGGCACGGGCGTAGCCTTTGTTTTGGTTGTTGTTTCAACGATAATTGCATCACTGCTTGCACTGATAAACCCTGCATTTGCGAAAGTGTTTGCAGACCGTCTTTTGTCAGGAACGAATCCGGACTGGTTCTATCCGTTTATTTACGGCATATCCGGCGTCGCTGCAATCGAGATACTGGTCTCCTTTGTGAAGCAGACATATAATCTAAAGGTTAACGGAAAAATTGCAATTGTGGCCAATTCACAGTACATGTGGCATGTGCTGCGGCTGCCGATGGAGTTCTTTTCACAGAGGATGGTCGGAGACATCGCCTCGCGAAAATCACAGAACGAGAGTATTGCCAACGTTCTGATCTCAACTTTTGCACCGCTGATAATTGAAAGCGGAATGATGGTATTCTACCTGGTCGTAATCTTGCGGTACAGCGTCGTTCTGACCCTCATTGGCATCCTGTCAGTGCTGATCAACATGCTGATGGCCCAATACATTTCCAAGAAGAGGATCAATCTGTCGAGAGTCAGTTCCCGAGATGGCGGCAAGCTGGCCAGCGCAACGGTTGCAGGCATTGAAATGATAGAGTCTATCAAAGCCTCCGGCGCAGAAGATGGCTACTTCGAGAAATGGTCCGGCTATCAGGCTGCAGCCAACAGAGACGCGGTGAACTATTTCAACATGGATACATACCTTGGTATTGCTCCGTCATTGGTCTCAACGGTGCTGCAGATGCTGATCACCTTTGGCAGCGTATATCTCTGCATGAAGGGTGAATGGACAGTCGGCATGATCACTGCCTATGCAGGATTCCTGTCATCATTCCTTTCACCGGCAATGAAGCTGGTTGGAGCTAATCAGACGCTGCTGGAAATGCGTACTTCCATGGAACGTATCGAGGATGTCATGGAATATCCAACGGATGTGGAATACGCCGACATTGCCGTTGACAACGATGTGGAATATGACAAGCTGTCAGGGAAAATTGAATTAAAGAACGTGACATTTGGCTATTCCAGACTTGCAGAACCGCTGATAAAGGATTTCTCAATGACGGTAATGCCTGGACAGCATGTTGCCTTCGTAGGCATGTCCGGCTGCGGAAAATCAACTCTTTCCAAACTGATCTCAGGGCTGTACAAGCCGTGGTCAGGTGAAATACTCTTTGACGGCAAACCGATTTCGGAAATTGACAGAAGCGTATTCACATCATCGATTTCAGTAGTAGACCAGGACATAACACTGTTTGAGGACACGATAGAAAACAACATCAAACTTTGGGATGAATCAATAGAAGATTTTGAAATGATAATGGCTGCACGTGACGCTCAGATACATGACGATATCGTTCAGCGTGACGGCGGATATAAGTGCAAGCTGACAGAAGGCGGCAAGGATCTGTCGGGAGGACAGAGACAGCGTCTGGAGATTGCAAGAGTATTGGCAAGTGATCCGAGGATAATCATTATGGATGAAGCAACCTCGGCCCTGGATGCTAAGACGGAATACAATGTAGTAAAATCAGTTACAGACAGGGGAATAACCTGCATCATAGTAGCTCACCGGCTGTCGACAATTCGTGACTGCGAGGAAATAATCGTACTCGATAATGGCAAAGTCGTTGAGAGAGGTACACATGACGAGCTGCTGGCCAAAGGCGGCAAATACACTGAACTCGTCGGTAATGACTAGAGGATAAGTTTATGAGTTTATATGATGAGCAAATAAAACAGAGAATAATAAGCGATGAAGATGCCTTCTCCAGTGCCTTTGAATCCATGGCTGACGTTGTCATGGGAAAATCTATGGCTCGCGCTTTTGCTGACAACAGGATACAGACAAGGAATTCAATAGAAAAAATTCTGAAGTATTATCATGTGAAAGCGCCGGAAATGCCAGATTCGATCAAAGACGTCAACGACCAGCTGGACTACATGCTGCACCCAGTGGGAATCATGAGGCGTACAGTCTTTCTGGAAGGCCAGTGGTGGAAGGATGCCGCAGGCGCCTACTTTGCAATACGCAAGGACGATGGAACATCGGTGGCCCTGCTGCCTGACAAGCTCAGGGGATACATATTTCTGGACAACAAGAGCGGAAAGACACTCGGCATCAACAAGAGGACGGCAGAACTTTTCGAGACGGAGGCATTGTGCTTCTACAAGCCGTTTCCAATGCGGGAAATGTCGGTACGCGGTCTGATCGTGTTCCTGACGGAAATGCTGTCAAGAGCTGATGTGATCAGAGTGGTGGCAATCACTCTGATATCCATATTAATTGGTTTTATAATTCCAAAAGTCAATTATATGATATATAATAATGTAGTAGTCTCTGACAATATGCGTCTGCTTCTGTCAGTATTCTGCTGTCTGCTGTTTGTTACGATCACGCAAATGCTGATTGGCATCATGAAAAACATTTTCATGGAACGAATAACGACACGCCTGGATGTTGCCGTAAACGCGGCATCGATGATGAGGATACTTTCGCTGCCTTCCAATTTCTTCAGGAAATTCAATTCCGGCGAACTTGCCTCCCGTCAGGCACAGATATCCACGCTGAGCAGTACACTGATCAATACGGTGTTCTCAACTGGATTGACGTCGCTGTTCTCACTGCTGTACATAACGCAGATGATAAGCTATGCACCGGGACTGGTGATCCCTGGCCTGATAATCATCATAATATCTGTGGCGTTTTCCACATTTTCCGTTTTCATCGGCATGCATGTCAGCAGGAAGGTTATGGAATATGGCGCAAAGGAATCAGGCATCACCAACGCACTGTTCTCAGGCGTGCAGAAGATAAAACTTGCAGGAGCAGAAAAACGTGCCTTTGCCAAATGGGCAGAAATATATGCAAAAGAAGCATCGTTCAGATACGATCCTCCTAAGATAGATAAATACAGCACAGTGATTGCGACAGCGATATCTCAGATCGGTACGATCGTTATATACTATTTCACAATCAAAACCGGCGTGTCGCTGGCTGAATATTATGCTTTCATGGCTGCTTACGGAATGGTAATGGGAGCTTTTTCATCGCTGATTGGTATGGCTACGACATTTGCCACAATCAAGCCATCTGTTGAGATGGTCAGACCGATATTTGAAGCCGTACCGGAACTGTCTGAAAGAAAGAAACAGGTTACGAAACTGTCAGGCAGGATAGAATTGTCCCATGTGACATTCCGCTACGCTGAAGGTCAGCCAAACGTTATTGACGACCTGTCGCTGCAGATAAAGTCGGGACAGTACGTTGCCATCGTTGGGACTACCGGATGCGGAAAATCGACTTTGATGCGTCTGCTGCTGGGATTTGAAATACCGCAGAAGGGCGCAGTGTATTATGACGGAAAAGACCTGAACACCCTGGATGTGAAGTCGCTGAGAAGAAAAATCGGTACGGTAATTCAGGATGGAGCGCTATTCTCTGGAGACATATATTCAAATATTGTAGTAACAGCACCTCAGCTGACTATTGATGAAGCTTGGAAAGCAGCTGAACTTGCAGGAATAGATGAAGACATTCGCAACATGCCAATGGAAATGCATACTATGATTTCTGAAGGATCAGGCGGTATTTCCGGCGGACAGAGGCAGCGTCTGATGATCGCCCGCGCGGTTGCTCCAAACCCTAAAGTCCTCATGTTTGACGAGGCGACCAGCGCTTTGGACAATATAACGCAGAAAAAGATTTCTGAATCACTTGATGCGCTAAGGTGCACACGTATCGTTATTGCTCACAGGCTATCCACGATACGCCATTGTGACAGGATACTGGTCCTTGACCACGGCAAGATAATTGAGGACGGTACCTATGATGAGCTGATAAGCGCTAATGGTTTCTTTGCCGAGCTGGTAGCAAGGCAGAGAATAGATATCCCCAATCAATAATATTGAGGTTAATCAGCATCCCTGCTTTCAGCCGGGATGCTTTTTCAAATAACTGCTAGATGTATGATACAAAAGGGAGGAAAACAGGACATATGATCATATCACAGTATTTTGTGTTTTTATATTTTTCAGCTTTCTGGGGTGGACCTGGGAGACGATATACTGCACTTATAAGGGAAAGCATTTCTCTAACAGAGGATTCCTCTTCGGACCAATATGTCCAATATATGGATGTATCGTAATAGCAGGCATGGCAATCTTCCGTCATGCATATGCTGCACAGCTAGATCTGCCTATTTGGGGAATATTCATCATATGTGCCGTAGGCAGTGCTTTTGCGGAATACGTGACATCCTATTACCTAGAGAGAAGATTCCATGCAAGATGGTGGGATTACAGCAAGATGCCGCTGAATCTGGACGGGCGCATATGCCTGCCGGCTTCTTTAGGTTTTGGTGTTGCAGGCACGGTGATGGTGCATTTCATACTGCCTTTGCTTGGAACAGTGCAGGTCACACTTCCGTCTCTCGTGTATGAAGGGGCAGCCCTTGTTTTGATGGGTGGCTTTGGTGCCGACTTTGCTTTGACGGAAGCTAGTCTGTCAACTTTGTTACAGAAAATAGAGGCTATGGATAAGGAGTTCACTGAGCGTGCCGAGGCGGCATATGTTGCTATCAGCAGCAAACCTCAGCAGGTTGAGATGAAGATAAACAGCGTTCAGGAAGAGATGCATGAACGTGCGGCTGCATTGGCAAATGACTTGAACCCGAGACAGATATCAAAGGTTGCCAGTATCAGGACTTTTAAGCCGCGGGCTTCGGAACACTTCGAATTTAAAGCAGGTGAGCATCTGAGAGATGCTCTTGAAGAAATAAAGAACAGGGAGGGGCTGTCGAGGAAATGAGGATTACATTACTTGTGATAGCTGGCGTGATTGCCGCTTTGGCAATATTTCACGTTGGCCATTATGAACTTTACTGCAAATACAGAGGGGAACCGGATAAAAGTCACTGTAAGGTATGCGGTCATCGCCGCACTTGCCAGAAACTGCATAAAAAAGGCTGAAAATGCCGGAAGTCATAAAATGAAAGCTAATTTTATTGTCCATTTTGAAGATAATGGAGTATAATTAAAGACATCAAAAGGTATTGCATACAATCGTCGTTTGAAAGGTGCGTGACGGAGTGGAATATACATTTGATCAGTTAAAAGATATTATCAAGAACGTTCCAGGCTACGTTGTAATTTATGAATTTCGTGACCAGAGTATAGTACCGATAATATATACAGAAAGCGTTCCGTCTTTTTCAGGACTGACGGAAGATGAATATCTGGCACTCTATGGAGAGGATGCCTCTGAAGTAGTGCTGACTTCAGATATGCCTGCGCTTGCAGAAAAACTGGAAAAGCTTTCTGCGGGAGAAGGTGATCAGGAGGCAATCTACCGCACATATCATAAGACTAAGGGCTTTGTCTGGACTCATGTATTCTTCAAACTGCTAGGTACTTATGAGGGAAATCAGATTTTTCTGGGCAATTTTGCGGACATTTCTTCCGCCTCTGTTGCACCATCGCTCCTGCTAGATAATTCGCACCAAAAGGTTTACGTAATCGAAAGAGATACATATGATCTGCTATATGCAAATTCAGCTGCCATAGCTGATAAATCGGATGTTCCAAAGCATGGACAGACATGCTACCAGTATATCAGAAAGATGGATTCTCCGTGCCCTAACTGTGTCGTAAATCAGATCAGCGGCGAGAAAACACTGGAAACATTATGGAATGATACTACAAGGGACAAGTCCTATGGAATAAAGGCAGTTCCTATGAAATTCTTTGATAAACCGGCGTATGCCTTTTTCATCGAGGATATGACAGAGCATGTTGACCTTGAAGGACGGCTCAAGCAGGAACAGGAAAAATACCGTGCCGCTACGGAAGGTGCTAATCTGCGAGTTTATGAGTATGACATCAAGACGCATACTATTATATTGCCGGAACACGCCAGAAAACTCTTTGGCGTACCATCAAAGATTATTAATAACGTACCGGATTCACTGATGCCAGAATTCAGAGAGGAAGATCATCAGCGTCTCAGAGATTTCTTCGCTAGAGTCAACAGTGGTGAAAAAATCGTTGAAGCAACATTTCATATGTCGGAAATCCACGGGAATGCACCATATCTGCATTTTAATTTTACCGCAGTTTTCGATAAAGATGGTGTACCGGAAAAAGCTTACGCGGTTGCAGAGGATGTCACTGCACAGAAGATAGCGGAAGAAGATTTCAATATTACTATTCAAAATCTGCTGTCTGCAAATCCTAATGCCCTCTGCTCCTATAAACTGAATCTGACAAGAAATCTATGCAGTGAGGAGCATGGAACTTCTGAATATATACTCAATATGCTTCATGCAAACACTGCTGACAAGCTGTTTGAAAACCTGATGTCGATAATTCCAACCAAAGAACAGCGTGATACAGCAAGAATATTCTTTGATCGTGAATCACTGTTAGGCAATTTTGCAGCCGGCACCAAGACGATGCAGCTCGATTATCAGCGAAAAAATGCAAGAGGCGCCGTAACATGGGTACGTACATTTGTTAATATGCTGAAAAATCCTGAGACAGAGGAAGTAATGGGCATATTCTATTCAGTTGATATAACAGATGAAAAGCGCAGGAATGAGATATTCAATATTGTAACTGATCAGGAATATGATTTTGTGGCGCTGCTTTATCCTGATATCAGCAAAATAGAATTTTTCAACCTAAGTTCCAAACTGCTGAAGAAATATCATGAAGTGTTAGGCAGACCAGGTATGCTGTATGATTTTGACAGCACACGCAGATTTGCTGCCGATGGCTGGATCAGTGAAGAAGATAGAGAATATTATCTCGAGAATAGCAGCATAAGCGCCGTTACCAGAGAACTGGATAAAAACGGGCATAGTGAAATAAGCTTGCGCGGGCATTACACAGGTCATCCTGATGAATATATGTGCCGGAAACTCCAGCACTACTATTTGGATGAGCAAAAGGATACGATCTTAATTATTCAAAGCGATGTGACGGCAACCTACCTGCAGCAGCAGAATGAGACAGACAGAGCAAAAGCTGAAGCCAAACATATCGAAGACATAATCGATTCAGTGCCAACGGGAATATGCGTTTTCCGCATGCCGGATGCTGATCATCTGGAAGGCGAGTTCGTCAATCTGCAGATGTTCCGCATCATAGGACTCAACCCTCCAGACAGTGAAGATGCAAGGCAGCGCATGTTAAGCGATCCTATGGTTTCCGAGTATATGAAAGACGCTTTTACTGCCGTTCATCCTGACGATAAGGAAAGAGTTCGCAGGAGTTTCCACGATGGTTATGAGCAGAGCCATTTTAGCGGCGGAAGTTACAAGTTATTGAAAAAAGATGGAAGCACTGTTTGGGTTAATCAGAATGCAGTTTTGCGTGAAGTCAGACCAGATTGCAGGGTGTTCTATGCTGCTTATCGAGTAGTTGATCGAGAAGTTGAACTACAAGGACTGCTTGAACAGCAGCTGGAGAAAGAAAAACTGCTGCGCAAACAGGCAAATGCGGCAAATACCGCAAAGTCGGATTTTCTTTCTCGGATGAGTCATGATATCCGAACTCCATTGAACGGAATAATAGGCATGACATACCTGACACAGGAAATGGATCTGCCTGAAAAGGCAAAGGAAAATCTAGTGAAGATAGATACGTCATCTAGGTTCCTTTTGTCGCTGATAAACGATGTGCTGGATATGTCTAAAGCCGAGAGTGGTAAAATTGAGCTGCATTTGGAGCCATATCCGGTAGACGAATTTGCCAATTACGTGGATTCGATCATTGAGCCTCTCTGTGAGGAGCGAAACCAGACATTTACATTTGAACCGGTTGAGATGCTTGACAATGTGGTTCCGCTGATGGACAAGCTGCGTATCAATCAGGTAGTGTTCAACCTTTTGTCGAATGCAGTTAAATATACGCCTGAGGGCGGCAGTATCAAGTACCGCGTAGCTGAAAAGAAACTGGATGAGGGCCACATGAGCATGCACATAGATGTCGTCGACAACGGCATCGGCATGAGCAGAGAATTCCAGAGCGTGCTCTTTGATCCATTTACCCAGGAAAACCGTCAGGATATCGATGAGATGCGTGGTTCTGGTCTTGGACTGGCCATCACCAAGAAAATGGTTGATGCCATGGACGGAGATATTACCGTTGAAAGCGAATTGGGCAAGGGAACTACATTCCATATAGACCTCACACTGGATTGCATACCAGAAGAAATTGAAATAAAAACAGACGAGTCTGATGACGATATGAAGGAGAGCCTCGATGGGCGTCATGTTCTCTTATGTGAAGATCATCCGCTCAATCAGGAAATCGCTTCAGCCATACTGAGGGAACAGAATGCACTGGTGACAGTTGCTGACGATGGTGAGGCTGGCGTAAGAACATTCATAGATTCAGCTATTGGATATTTTGATTGTATTCTGATGGATATCCATATGCCAATAATGAACGGGTATGAAGCGACGATGAAAATCCGCTCGCTGAAGAGGCCCGATGCGAAAACTATACCAATAATTGCAATGACAGCAGATGCGTTTACAGACGACATAGAGGAATGTTTGGCTGCCGGCATGAACGGACACATAGCCAAGCCTATCGACCCGAATGGGCTATGCAGCAAACTTTGTGAGATGATGAGAGTAAAATAGCAGAAGAAATAAGATATTAAAGTAAATGCTGACATGGGGAGCGTACAGAGAATGAATCAAAACAAGGAAGCAGATATGATAGAGCGCAGCTGCGTTGACTGCGGAAACAACAATTGCAGAAAAGAGCAAGGCAATTTCCCTGACTTTTGTGCAACGACACAACTGAGCGAAGAAACGAAAGCAAAAGTCATCGCACGCTATCAGGAACCGGACAATCATAAGGTGATGGTCGAGTCGGCAATGGTAGAAAGTGAGTACTACTGCAAGATGACTAGAGTGGAGGAGACCATTCAGTTTGCAAAGCAGATGCAGTACCACAAAATCGGAATTGCTACATGCATGGGCCTGATTCGTGAGACAAGAGTGCTTGCCCGCATTCTGCGCGAGCATGGGTTCGAAGTGTATGGCATTGGATGTAAGGCAGGCACCATAAAGAAGGTGGACATGGGAATACCTGCTTCATGTGAGAACACAGGTCTCAATATGTGCAATCCTATCCTGCAGGCAGAACTGCTGGATGAAGCAGGTACAGAACTGAACATCGTAGTTGGCCTCTGCGTAGGACATGACAGCCTGTTCTATAAATACTCGAAAGCACCGACGACGACTTTGATCGTAAAAGACCGTGTCCTTGGCCATAATCCAGTGTCTGCTCTTTACCAGGCAGACGGATACTATAAAGAAAAACTGTCAGCAGATGAGAATACGATGATTTCACAAAAATAATACTAAAGCCAAAACTTAATATATTAAAGGGTGTTATCAAAGGGCCCTGATTCGCGCGACCCAAATATGGGTCGCGCGAATCAGGGCTTTAGCCAATAATGGGTCAATGAAAAATGTACTATAGTACACGATCGTTAGAAAATAAACAAAGCCGTGTAACCTTGAATGTGGCATAGTATATGCGGGATAGTTATTAATGATTAATTATTGTTACAATCATTGAGGAGAGAAGAATGAAAACTAAAAAGAAAAGCTATGGGGTAGTGACTATTATCTTCATAGTAATCGCTATTCTGGTTTTTGCAGCAGTTACTACTGATGCGAAAAGCGTTCAACAAACATTTTGGGGGCTGATTCCTCCAGTGATAGCCATTACACTTGCACTTGTTACTAAAGAAGTGTATAGTTCGCTATTTATAGGAGTAGTGGCAGGCGGTCTGCTGTATTCCGGATTCAGTTTCTCAGGAACCATCAAACACGTAATGACAGATGGAATCATTAAGGTTCTTGCTGATCCTTACAATGTTGGAATTATTATATTCCTGGTCACATTGGGAATCATAGTATCATTAATGAATAAAGCCGGGGGTTCAGCGGCATTTGGACGCTGGGCTTCATCCAAGATCAAAACTAAGAAGGGTGCTTCGTTTGCAACAATTGCCCTAGGCATATTGATATTCATAGATGACTATTTTAACTGCCTGACAGTTGGAAGCGTAATGAGACCTGTAACTGACAGATTCCATATTTCGAGAGCAAAGCTGGCATATTTGATTGATGCAACTGCTGCTCCGGTTTGCATCATTGCACCGATTTCATCATGGGCGGCTGCGGTATCAGGCTTTGTACCTGGAAATCAGAATGGTATTGAGCTGTTCGTTAAGTGTATTCCTTTCAACTTCTATGCACTGTTCACTATAGCATTCATGTTTGCCATTACTGCTATGCAGGCCGATTATGGCCCAATGGAAGTACATGAAATGAATGCATTGAACGGTGACCTGTACACAACACCGGAGAGACCTTTCCCTGAAGATGATGAGGCAAAAAGTGTTGAGGGCGGTCACCTTATGGATATGGTAATACCAGTGATTATGCTGATCATTTGCTGCGTTGCAGGTATGCTTTGGAGCGGTGGCTTTTTCTCAGGGAAGGGCTTGATTGAGGCTTTCTCAGCAAGTGATGCTTCCGTAGGATTAAGTGTCGGCGGAATGTTCGGACTCCTTTGCACACTAGTATTTTATATGGCTCGTAAGGTAATGTCATTTACTGAGTTCATGGAATGCGTTCCTAGCGGATTCTCAGCCATGATCCCGCCTATACTTATTCTGACATTTGCATGGAGTTTGAAAGGCATGACAGACAGCCTTGGTGCTTCAGAGTATGTAGCAGGACTTATTAAGAACTCAGCCGGAAGCCTTATGAACTTCCTGCCATTCATAATCTTCATGATTGGATGCGGACTTGCTTTCGCAACAGGCACATCATGGGGAACCTTCGGAATACTGATTCCAATCGTAGTTGCAGCATTCCAGAACACAGACCCTCAGCTGATGATCATCTCAATGTCAGCTTGTATGGCTGGTGCCGTTATGGGCGACCACTGCTCACCAATTTCAGATACTACAATCATGGCATCTGCAGGTGCACAGTGCTATCACATCAACCACGTTAACACACAGCTGCCATATGCATTGACAGTTGCCGCTATTTCAGCAGTTACATATATCATAGCAGGATTTTCAAGAAGTGCTCTTGTGTCACTGCCTTGTGGAATTGTGATCATGATAGTAGTACTGCTCTTTATAAAGAAACATGAACAGAAAAAATACGGAGCAGCGTGGAAAGACTGATAATACTAATAGATCGTGACTCTATGTCAAATGTTGGGGTAGAGCATAACTAAATTATTAATTCATCCAGGGGGTGTCGCATTAGGGTAAAAACCCAAAATGCGATGCTCTCTTTTCATGTCTGCTGTATTGCATGCTCGTCAGAACGTTTGCCAGTCCCATTTTTGCCTAAATCGCTAAATCATATCACGTATGCCCATCAAAAAATAACCAATTCCCTGTAACAGCTTGTATGATATAATGAAGGAAATATTTGAGGGAGGCATAAATGGAATACAAGATTAGGGAAATTAAAGTAAATGAAATAGATGTATTAGATGATTTCTTGTATGAAGCAATCTTTATACCTGAAGGTGCAGAACCACCATCCAAAGATATTATTAAACAACCAGAATTACAAGTATATGTTGATGGTTTTGGGAGCCGTAAGGGTGATATAGCTTTTGTTTCAGAAGTTGATGGAAAAATCGCAGGAGCAGTGTGGACACGCATTATGAATGATTACGGTCATGTCGATGATGATACTCCTTCATTTGCAATATCATTGTATAATGACTATAGAGGATATGGAATTGGCACAGAAATGATGAAAACTGTTTTGAAGGAATTGAAGAAACAAGGGTATTCAAGAGCATCACTAGCTGTACAAAAGGAGAATTATGCTGTCAAAATGTATAAGGCAGTTGGTTTTGAAATAGTTGACGAAAACGAAGAAGAATTCATAATGGTATGTAATCTATAGTTCATAGAAGCGGAATTTGATGAGGAGGACCACTCATGAAAAAGCTGAATCAACTAATTAGCGGCTACACCAGCCAATTAAAGCAGGGTTATATGGATATGTCTTACTTTTCATTGAGCACAAAACTAATAAAAGATAAGGCCTGAAGATGCCATAGTTTACGTACACTTTATTCCATGATGAAACTAACCGGCCCTGCTTTCAGGAGACTGAGAGCGGGGCTTTTGTAAGTCAAGGCAATATTGGCGGAAAGTAAGCTGTGATAAGAGCAATATGGCGTGCGAAAGTTACGGAAAACAAAGTAGAAAACGATACACTATTACAATGTTACAGACATTTAAGTCTAAAACTTTTGACTTTTCCTCTGATGCGAGTATAATCAAAAGTAGTAGTAAAAGGAGGGTCATCATGGATAAACTTATCAATCGCCCTGAATATTTGGCACAGCTGATCGAGAATAGGGATATTGACTTAGTAAAAATTGTTACTGGAATAAGAAGATGTGGAAAATCTTCTCTTTTGAATTTATTTCATCAGTATCTGCTCGACAATGGTGTTGAAAATACTAATATAATCCATATAAATCTGGAGTCTTTGCGCTACAGAGATCTGACAGATTACGTTTCATTTTATGATTATGTAAGTGAACGCATTCCAAAAGAAGGAAAGACCTACTTGATTTTCGATGAACTGCAGGCTGTGGAGCATTGGGAAAAGGCGATAGAATCATTTCGTTTAGATTTCGATACGGATATATATATCACAGGTTCAAATGCATATTTCCTGTCGACAGAGTTTTCCACATTGCTTTCCGGAAGATATGTAGAAATACGTATGCTGCCACTATCATTTAAAGAATTCCTTACCTTTTATGAATTTGGCGCATCTATTACTCAGGAAGAAAAATTCCAAAAGTATTTGCAGTTTGGGGGCATGCCGATTCTTAGAGAGTATCAGTTTAATGAAACAAGAATCAACCAGGCATTGGAAGGGATATACTCTACGGTTGTTTTACGTGATGTTTTACAGAAAAACAGTGGAGCAGATCAAAATATGCTGCAGAAAATAGTACTGTTCCTTTGCTCCAATATAGGGAGTGTCACATCACCCAATAATATAGGGAATGTTCTATCAAATGAGGGGAATATCCATAAGTCCCAAGGTAAAAATGTTGCAGGGAAGACAGTCGGAAGATATATTGATATGCTTCATGAGGCATTTGTATTCTATTCCGTTGGGCGATACGATGTAAAAGGAAAACAGCTTCTTAAAACATTGGGGAAGAATTACATTATTGATATGGGGTTTCGCAATATGCTTCTTGGATATAGAGATGCAGACCGAGGTCATATCATTGAAAACATTGTCTTCCTTGAGTTGATTCGCAGAGATTATCGCGTATATATAGGAAAAGTTGGAGAAACAGAAGTCGATTTTGTGGCGGAAAGGCCGAATGATAAACTGTATATACAGGTAACGGAGAGCATGCAGCTTCCTGAAACCCGTGAAAGAGAGTTGAGACCGTTAAAAATGATTTCGGACAACTATGAAAAAATAGTGTTGTCTATGGATCGAAACTATATTAATTCCTATGATGGAATCAAGGCTTTGAATTTGATCGATTGGCTGCTTGACGACTAATTTTATATGACCATTACATTGCCCCGCTTTCAGAAAGACCTGACGGCGGGGCTTTTGCATCTTACCGCTATATTTATACCACTTACCTCTAATGTGCTGACAGAATCCCCAAAATGCACTGTATTATTCGTAACAAAAGGAAAGGGGACAGATATGAAAGCTGAAGTCAAAATATCCGATGATGTTCTTGAGACATATGCAATGATATATACGAATCGCATGTCAGAAGAGGTCAACAGGATAGTTGAAGGTATTATATTCCAAGCTCTCCAAAAAAATATTAGCACCAGTTTTCACGAAACCGCAAACAGTTGAAAAAACTAGACAAAAAACCGGTCAAATGGGGTTTATGCAGAAAAGTTTAGCACTCATCAAACCTTGCAATTACTGCAATCGCGGGTTTTCACACAAACTACACACAAAAATTTAGCACTCGCCTATTGACAGTGCTAACAATGGTGATATAATGTAGCCATAGAAAGGAAAAGGAGGTATGACATATGTTTTTACCTAATGTATTTGGAGATAAGTTATTTGATGATTATCTAGATTTCCCGTCGTTTACGGGACGCAGAGACAACAGCTTGATGAAGACAGACATCAAGGATGAGGGGGATCATTACGAATTGATGGTCGATATGCCAGGCTTCAACAAGGAAGACGTAAAGGCACAGCTTAGTGATGGTTATCTGACCATTGAGGCAGAGACCAAGACTCAGAACGATGAAACGGATGATGAAGGGAAATACATCCGCCGCGAGAGATTCATTGGTTCGTGCAGCAGAAGCTTTTATGTTGGCGATGATATCAAACAGGAGGATATCAAGGCGAGATTCGACAAAGGCGTGCTGAGCATTTCAGTGAAGAAAGTTGAAGAACTGCCGCCTGAAGAGGAAGACAAGTTTATTTCAATCGAATAATACGGATGCGGCAGATAGAGAGTTCGCTCTAGCCTTGACAAGTAAAATCCGAACAAATCAACAGTAATATTTGGGACAAGAGAAGGGAACTATGCAGTTAAAAGCATGGTTCCTTTTTTAGTGCTTTTAGGGTAAAATATCAGCAAGAATCAACGGAACGTAAGTTCCAACACATATTGCCATAAATTACCATGAAAATTTATCACCCGGCGTTGCGATAAAAAACCAGCCTTAGGCATTTATTATATAGGAAGGAGCGAAAAAGACATGTTTGTAAACGCAGCATTGTCTGTTCTGGCATCTGCCGCAGGACCAATAGGCGACAGAGAGCTGATGGATGCATACATTGGCAGAATGGCAGACGGAGACACAGATGCGCTCAAGGATCTATACATGAGCGCCCGCGACTCAGTATATGCATATGCTTTTTCGCTGTTGAAAAACACAGAAGATGCGGAGGACGTACTCCACGATGTATTTGTAAGCGCCTATCGCTCTGCAGCAGGATATAAGCCTTGCGGCAAAGCAATAAACTGGCTGATGGTCATCACCAGGAATATCTGCCTGATGAAAATCAGATCAGGCAGGAATGTGGAACTTCTTGATGATGACAGCTGGAATCAGGTGTTTAGCAAAATGAAGGGCATCAGTGACGAGGACGGACTGTTCCTCAGGGACTGCATGAAGGCGTTGGACGACACCGAGCGAAAGATCGTCATCCTGCACGCAGTCGCCGGATTCAAACATCGTGAGATTGCAGATCACATGGATATGCCGCTATCTACTGTACTTTCCAAGTACAACAGAGCGCTTAAGAAATTGCGTTCTATTCTGAAGGAGGGAGAAGAAAATGAAGAAGGATAAAGATATTGAGCAGAAACTTAAAAGTTCATTTGAGCAGATAACGCCCGATGTCCTCGATTCGATTCTCTCCGATGCCGAAGAAGGGAAGGGACAAAACATGACGAATATCCAGCCAAAGAAAAGCACGAGAAGAGCTATAGAATGGGTCGCAGCCATTGCCGCATGCCTGACGCTGTGTATCGGCGGAACTTTTGCTGCTACAGCGCATAATGCCAGCAAGCAGGTTGCCGCGCTTGTATCCATAGACGTTAATCCAAGCATAGAACTGTCAGTGAACAAAGATGACAAAGTCATCGATGTGTCTGCAGCTAATGACGATGCAAAAGATATATTAGAAGATGACGATTATTCAGGAGCCGAACTCAAGGCGGCAGTCGACAAAATCATTGACGCGCTCATGCAGAAAGGCTATCTGGACGGAAACAAGAATTCAGTTCTTATCAGTGTTGACAGCGACGACGAAGAATTTGCCGCTGCACTTCAGCAGAAGCTGATGGAAGACATCAACGCCTATTTCAGCTTAAAAGGTTTCAAAGGATCGGTGATCTGCCAGGATGTAGACCATGATGATTCGGTAAGCGAGATCGCCGACAAGTACGATATCTCACTGGGCAAGGCAACACTTATCAAGAAGATCATTGCCGCAGGCAGTACCTACACTGCGGAGCAGCTTTCTAAGATGACGATCAGCGAGATCAATTTCATTATGAATGCAGACAACATTGAACCTGATTCCATCACCAAGGGCGGAACGGCGGTAAGTGAAAAATACGTGAGCAGAGACACCGCAAAAGCCAAGGCGTTTGCCGCAGCCGGCGTGAATCCGTCGGAAGTCAGTCATCTGAAGATCAGCCTTGATTTTGATGATGACGATGCAGTCTACGAAGTGGAATTCCGTGCCGGAGGAAACAAGTATGAATATGAGATCGACGCAATCACCGGTACTATAACAGACATGGAAAAATCTTCAAAGATCGACGAGGACAGCGACGACGATGATCAGGATGAGGATGCAGACGAAGATAACGACAGCAAGTACGAGAACGATCAGGAAGACCAGGACGATCAAGGTGAAGATGAAGACAGTGAAGACAGCGAATATGAAGACGACCAGGGCGAAAATGACGACAACGAAGAAGAAGTCGATGAGAATGAGAACGAGGATAATAATGACGGCGATGATCAGGGCGAAGACGACAGAAGATAAAGCATATGCGCCGCATAAGAGGGGAACCATGGCAATTGCATGGTTCCCTTTTTTTCGCTAATGTGGTAAAATTAAAGTTAGTACTTGAGGAAATCTTTAACCTACAACAGGAGGAATAATATGAAATTTGAAATTGCTAAAGAAGTATTTGAGCTGCTGCCAGATGCATGTTTCGGTGTGGTAGCTGTTGCCGGAATAGACAACCATAAGGCTCAGCCAGAGATCGAAAAAATGCTGGAAGAAAACGCTGCAGAATGTGCAGCTGCCTATGAAGGCATCAAGGTAAAAAATGCTGAAGAGATACAGCCTTACAGAGAGGCTTTCCGTGCAATAGGCATCAATCCAGGTCGGTATCAGTGTTCCATAGAGGCATTGCTTGACAGGATATCCAAGGGAAAGGGCATGCCTAGCATCAACCCGATCGTGGACCTTGGCAATGCCATTTCACTGAAACACCGCATACCAATCGGCGCTCATGACATGGGAACCGTTGAAGATGAACTGATCGTCAGATATGCCGTAGAGGGCGATACATTTGTTCCGTTTGGAAACGGCGAACTAGAAACGCCGGACGAGAAAGAGATCGTCTACGTGTCAGGACATCAGGTCCGTACACGTCGCTGGACATGGCGCCAGAGTGAAATAGGCAAGATCACTGAAGACACGACTGATCTCGTATTCCCAATCGATGGTTTCACCAGTTTCAATAAAGCCGAGGTCGAGGCTGCAAGAGACGACCTGGCGGGAGCCATAGAAAAGTATTTCGGCGTCAAAGCGTCGGCAGGACTTATCGACATCAACAGCACTGTTTTTGAGGCGTAAGCCTGCGATAAAGGTATTCGGCGTAAGGCATCATACGCAGTGCATGTCTGTGATATTGTGATAGGAGGACAAGATGTCTGGAATGGTTTGGAGTTTGGCGGCAAGCGCAGCATTGATGTGCGTTCTTATCGTAGCGGTATGGCTATTGCAGAAAAGAACAAAATTTGGGGAAGCCGGCAAGGTGGTGCAGTGTATCATAATAAGTGCCATTTTTGGTACGGCTGCAATCATAGCCACACATGGCGGCATAAGCAACGGCGGCATGAACCTATCAGTTAGTGACATGGCACCTCTGGCAGCGGGCTATTTCTTTAATCCGGCTGCCGCGCTGATAACTGGACTGATCAGCTGTGCTGACAGATTCATCTACGGAACATATATGGGCGGCGGTACTGCCGCGGCTATGCCTGGGGCAATAGCCTCAGTTTTTGCCGGGCTTATAGGATTCGTTTCGGGCAAATTCCTCTTTGAAGGGAAAAAGCCGTCGCCATTCTATGCGCTGACAGGTGGAGCACTGACAGAGGTCATCCGTACTTTTGTAGTATTTCTTTTCTTTGTCAATCAAATCGAAACTTACTTTCAGTATATCATGAGTTCTTCGATACCGGTGATACTTTGCGTTGCCATTGGCCTATGCATTGCCGATATCTTACTTTACATTCTCTCAGGGCAGCTGCGCAGGAAGAATCTGAAAAGGAACCTTTCCGAGATCCCGGTGACGAAGAAACTGCAGTTTTGGCTGCTGGTATTCATCACAGGTGCATTCCTGTTTACCTTTGCACTCACTTATCAGGCACAGACAGCCCAATCGATCAGCAGTGCGCAGAGCGTATTGATCCTGAATACCCGCGATGTGGAAAACAATATTAAGAGCAATGCTGAAAATCTGGAAAGAGCAACGAAATTGCTGCAGTCATCTGGAGAATCCATAGGTTTGTCAGTTGCCACTCAGGTGACATCCAGCGGCGGGCCAAATCAGGTGACCAGCAGCGAGATGAAAAAATTGTCCAGACAGTACGATGTTTACGAGATAGATGTGATCAACAGCAAGGGAATCATTACGGCGTCATCAAACCCAAAGTACGTGGGATTTGATATGAAAAAAGGTGAACAGTCTAAAGCTTTCATGGTGCTTCTGGATGGTTCAACCAAGACTTATGCTCAGGATTTTCAGCCGATAAGCTACGACAGCAACATCTCAGTCATGTATGTCGGAGTAGCGATGAATGGAGGTTTTGTGCAGGTTGGCTACGATTCGGCAAGCATCGATATCGTGTCACAGCTTGCGGACATCAAAACCGTTGCCAATTCGCGGCGTATCGGCAAAAACGGCTTTGTTTTTATACTGAAGGACGACAAAGTTGTCAGCTCTACTAATAATGTCAATCTGGATGAATCAATGTCTGAACTGGGCGTCGGCAAAAACAACGACCAGGACACATATTTCTATGCGAATATCAACAGCAGCCCAAGCTACTGCTATTATGAAAACTATGGAGACTACACGGTATTACTGACTATGAGCAAGACGGAAATGTATGAGGGGCGCAACATTATCACCTTTGCCCTAGCTATGGTCGAGGTACTTCTGTTTGCATTTATCTATATCCTGATCTACGTTCTGGTGAGACGCATTATAGTGCGCAACCTTGATAAGATCAACGAGTCGCTGTCCAAGATCACCAACGGCGATCTAAACGAGACTGTAGACGTGCGTGCCAGCATGGAGTTTACATCACTGTCACAGGACATAAATTCAACGGTTGATACGCTGAAAAAATATATTAAGGATGCGGAGAATCGAATAAACAAGGAACTTGAATTTGCCAAGGAAATACAGGAATCGGCACTGCCTAATGTATTCCCTCCGTTCCCGGATCACGGAGAGTTCGACATCTTTGCCTCGATGGGAACAGCAAAAGAAGTAGGCGGCGATTTCTATGACTACTTCATGACTGATGACTCTCATCTGGTGCTCGTCATTGCCGACGTGTCAAACAAAGGCATACCGGCGTCTTTGTTTATGATGAAAAGCAAGACGCTGATCAAAAGTCTGGCTGAATCGGGGCTTTCGCCTGCAGAGGTTCTGACTGCGGCAAACGATGAACTATGCGAAGGCAATGAAAAGGACATGTTCGTGACCGTATGGATAGGATATCTTGATCTGGTCACAGGCCAGCTGGATACCTCGAATGCAGGTCACGAGTTCCCTGCAATCATGCACAAGGGCGGAGATTACGAGTTTTTCAAAGACAAGCACGGACTGGTCCTGGCAGGTATGCCGGGTCATGGATATAAGGAAGAACACCTGATTCTTAAACCAGGTGACTCGATATTCCTTTACACTGATGGTGTCACTGAGGCGACTAGAAGTGACAAGGAGATGTTTGGCATGGACAGGCTGAAGGATTCTCTAAACAGGTGCAAAGATATGTCACCTGAACAGCTGCTTGGTGAAATCAGAAAAGATATCGATGATTTCGTAGGCGAGGCGCCGCAGTTTGACGATATTACCATGCTGTCAGTTAGGCTAAATGAAATGAATGAGCTGAAAGTCGATGCTGAAACCGATAATCTGGAGAAAGTACAGAACTTTATCAGAGCTGGAATGACCGCAGCTGGATGTCCAAAGAAGGACATTGGTCAAACGCTGATAGCGGCAGAAGAAATCTTTGTAAACATTGCACATTACGCCTACGCGCCGGATAAAGGCTGGGCGCTGGTGAAACTGTCTGTCGACAGTGTGGCTGGACGGGTGGCTGTAACCTTTGTTGACGGAGGCAGTCATTTTGATCCGCTGGCTAAGGAAGACGCCGACACTACATTGTCCGCCGACGAGAGAAAAATCGGCGGACTGGGAATCCTCATGGTCAAGAAGATGATGGACGAGGTTTCATACAGCTATGAAAATGGCAAGAATATCCTGACCATGGTTAAATGCTTTGAGCCAGAAAATACGAATCTTGCATAATTCAAAAATAAGGTATAGACTAGATATGACAATAGTTAGACGACCAATACCGTGCATAACGGCAAATATAAATGTAATTCGGGAGGTTAAATTATGTCATATTCACCATCATTCAATTCAGGTTTTGCCAATACGCAAAACAGGAGCAAATTCATTCTGCCGGCTTCTGGCATGTGCTCAATGTGCACAGAAGACTGCGGAAGCGTGTGCGAACTAGGACTGGCGGCAGTGCTTGGCGCACAGACAGTCTATCCGACAACAACGGGAGCCAATCAGATAGCCTCAGAGAAGGATTATCCGATAGATTATTCACATTTCAATATAAATGGACATGTTTTCGGTGCTATGGGCGCTGATCCGACATATGAGAGCGCAGAGATTTTCAATGTGGATCTTGGCGTGGAGTACGGCACGCTGAATAAGGTAAAAATGGCACTTCCGGTGACGCTTCCGGCAGTCATCAAGCTGAACTGGCGAGATTACTTCGGGGCGGCAGCAATGGCAGGCGTTACCTGCATGGTTGGTGAGGACGCAAAGGGCAAGGACCCAGATCTTAAGATGGAAAACGGCAAGATCACGGATTTTCCGTTCATGGGCGAAATCATAGAGAGTTTCAAGAAATATTACAGAGGCTACGGACAGATCGTTCCTCAGTGCAACGTTGAAGATGACATGCTGGGCGTGCCAGAAATAGCCCTGACCAAATACGGCGCAGAGGCCATTGAATTCAAATTCGGTCAGTCTGCTAAGGGAACTCAGCCGGTCAACAGAGTCTCCAATTTGAAAAATGCATTGGAAAAACAGAAGAAAGGTTATCTGGTACATCCGGATCCGTCAGATCCTGCAGTTCAGAAAGCTTATGAAGAGGGCGTATGTCCGAACTTTTACACATACGGCCGCCTGCCGCAGTGGGATGAGGAATTTTTCGCAAAGCGTATTGCTGAGCTGAGAAAGCTGGGTCTCAAGAACGTCTATTTCAAGATGGCGGGCTACGACAAGGCAGACATAGAGCGTGTGCTGCGCATAGCTTCGGCCAACAAAGTCGACATGGTGACCTTCGACGGCGCCGGCGGCGGCAGCGGTTACAGCCCGTGCAAGATGATGAACGAGTGGTGCCAGCCGACGGTAATGCTGGAGAGCTGTATCGTGGCAGTCGCAGATAAACTTACTGCCGAGGGATTGGAACTTCCGGCAATTACGATAACCGGCGGATTTGCTTCAGAAGACGGCGTTTTCAAAGCACTTGCAATGGGCAACGGCTACATCAAGGCAGTCGGGATGTGCCGCGCAACGATGGCGGCAGCAATGACAGGCAAGAACATCGGCGACAAGATCAAAGAGGGCAACACCCCTTCACAGTTCAAGAAGTATGGCACGACGGTAGAAGAAATATTCGCTGACCTGCCAGACCTGAAGGCACTGTATGGAGTAAAAGCTGCAGAGTTCTCAACAGGTGCTATTGGTGCGTTCTCCTTCCTGAATAAAATCGGTTTTGGAGTAAGGCATTTTGGCGCACTGAACAGAAAGTTCAATATAAAATATTTCGATCAGACAGATCTTATTCCGCTCACAGAGGCGGCAGCTAAACTTCTGAAATGACCGATAACAGATATTGCTAAGTGATTGATCAGCGGAAAGAATATATGAGAGTAAACTGTACAGGTACATCTGAATATGTGAAGGCATTCATAGGAAGCAATGCTGAGGGCAGGGTCCATTCCGTTTATGAGCATACGGTAAACCTGCTATTTGGCGGTCAGCTTCTGGCACTGCAGTCTGCGGGCTCTCAGCTTTCACCTATTAGCCTGGTCCTGGCGTTGGACGACGAAGAACTGAGCAGGATAGGCATTGCAGCAGACATGACTTGCAGAATATCAGATGGCTGCATACATGTTGCTGATGCAGAAATAAGTATTGATAATGGCAGGATCTATGATCCTGCCATTGGTCACGTTTTTTTTGACAGCAAAACTCACGGCGACCCGCCAGAAGTTTTAGGTTCTGAGAAGAGCAGAACATCTGATGATCGCGAATCAAGGATCGCGGCAGTCATTGAGAATGCGGTATTTCTTCTGCATGAGTCTGGCAGAGGCGGTTTTTCCGAAATACTGCTTTCACCAGAAGCAAGCGGAGATCTGATACTCGACAGGGCAAGAGCCGTCACAGCTGAAGCTGCAATCATGTATGCGGATGAAGATTTTGATAGGGCCGCAAAAGTGCTGACTGGTCTGATTGGCCTTGGCTCAGGACTAACGCCAGCAGGAGACGACTTTCTTACTGGTGTATTGGCTGCCCTTGCAGTTGGACGTGCTTCAGGTTCGGCTGGAACTTATGATTCATTTGCTGAAGAACTGAGAAAAGAAATAACTGCCGGATATGACAGGACGAATGATATCAGCGCAGCTTTTCTAAAGTGTGCGGCAGAAGGGATGTTCAGTGAGGCAGTGATAAAACTATTTTCTGCAGAAGGCGGCGATGCCGGAGACTTTCTGGAAATCGGCCATACATCTGGTATGGATTCACTTGCAGGTATAGTATATGGGCTGAAACTGGCCTTTAAAAAGTAAAAAATAGTTCGACCAGTTTTTAATTATGTGTTACAATAGGGGTAAAAATGATATCAGGAGGATGATCAAATGGATTTGATGCAGATTATGATGAATAGAAGAAGCGTTAGAAAATACACGGCTGAGCCGGTTTCTGACGCGGAAATACAGCAGATATTAAGCGCCGGGATGCTTGCACCTTCAGGAAAGGGGAAACGTCCATGGGAAGCAGTTGTAGTAAGGGACAGGAAGACGCTGGATGAGCTTGTAGGATGCCGTGCAGGCGGTGCCAAGATGCTTTCAGGAGCACCAGCGGCTATCGTTGTATTTTCTGACAGCGAACTTACCGATACTTATGTGGAAGACAGTTCACTGTTTATGGGCAACATGCACATGATGGCTTCAGACATGGGATTAGGCAGCTGCTGGCTTCAGGTTCGCCTGCGTCCTTCAGACAAAGAAGGCGTAACATCAGAGGAGTATGTACGCTCACTTATCGGAGCACCGGAAAAAATGATGCCGGAAGCGATTCTGGTCATCGGCCACATAGAGAAGAAGCCGGAGCCGAATAAACTGCCGGAATTCCCTAATGAGAAGATACATCAGGAGAAATGGTGATTTAACGGCAAATTTTAAGCACAAAAAGACCGAAGCGTTCAGCAGCAGATGCTTCGGTCTTCTTTTTTTGATTAAACTATAGCATTTTTCTGGCAGTTTTGCCATCAGCCCAGAAATTTATGTTTTCAAAGGCCATGACTGCTCTTCTGTCTATGGATTCTCTGGTGTCGAAACCAACGTGAGGTGTGCAGACAAGTCCGGGAACTCCAAGGAGAGGATGTCCTTCTGGCAGCGGCGGATCTTTCTCAAAAACGTCAGTGCCTGCTTTGATCTGGCCTGCCTCAAGTGCGGCAGCGAGAGCATCTGTATCAACGACTGGGCCTCTGGAAGTGTTGATGAGGATGGCACCCTGCTTCATTGCGCCAATTTCCGCAGCTCCGATCAGACCTTTAGTGTCCGGCGTGAGAGGAGTGTGCACTGATACGATGTCAGCTTCTTTCATTACGTCTGCCAGTGATTTGTATTCTATGCCTAATGTCTTGGCCTCGTCCCTTTCACTTCTGCTATAGCCGATGAGCTTACAGCCGAAGCACTTGAATATTTCTGCTGTTCTGCAGCCGATGGCGCCGGTACCAACGATGCCGACCGTTTTGCCTGCAAGCTCGTGCCCCTGAAGGCCGGCTTTGCCGTCTTTATTCTGTACGGCTGCATTGCCTTTGGTGATGTTCCTCAGGCAGTCGATAGTCAGACCGATGGCTAGCTCTGCGACGGCATCGTTGCAGTAGCCGCCAGTGTTGTATATGGCAACGCCTTTTTCTTTGCAGGCTTCTGTGTCGACGTGATCGATGCCAACAAAGGCAACAGAGATGAGCTTCAGGTTTTCACAGCTTCTGATAACATCTCCCGGAAGAGGGTGGTTGGCTATCATCAGAATATCGGCACCCTTGCTTCTCCTGATCATTTCATTTACATCTGAGCTATATTCACCATAGGATTCGAAGGAATCACCCTTTGCAGTAAATTCAGAAGACAGCTCGTTAAGTTTCGCTTCTGAGATGCCAAGGGGCTCCATTAATACGATTTTCATTCTTTTGACCCTCCATTATTATTAGTTGATTCAATGAACTTTTTCTTAATTATAACACAAATACAGTGAAATTGTTATCCATATGTTAAAAATTGATGCACCTTTTTATTATCGTGGTATAATATCAGATACAATGAATAAATAGTTGAAAGGCGGGAAGCGATGGGAGACAGATTGATATGCGGATGTATGCGTCTGCACGAGAGTGACATCAGGAAGGCAATTGCTGAAGGTGCGCAAAACTATGAGGAATTGCAACGGTTAACGGGTTGCGGCACTGGTTGCGGAAATTGCAGGATCCTGGTGGAGAAAATACTGAAATCAGTCAATTCTGAAACGGATGCTATAATTATTAGCAAAAGCTAATAAAAAAATCAGAAATATTGAAATAAATAGTTGCATTTTCATGTGAACAGGTATATAATCCAAGTAAATTATAAAAATAGGTCAACCAAAATTAAAGAAAGAGGAACTTATATGTACGATTTATTGATTAAGAATGGCAAACTTGTAACACCTGACCGCATTTATGAAGCAGAAATTGCAGTCCAGGATGGAAAGTTTGCAGCCTTCTTTGAAGCGGGTACTGAAGTTGAAGCTAAAGAAGTAATCGATGCCAAAGGCAATCTGGTATTCCCAGGAATCATAGACTGCCACGCACACCTGAACGAGCCTGGATTTGAATACAGAGAAGATTTTGAAACTGGATCCAGAGCAGCTGTTGCAGCAGGATGCACGACACTGATCGACATGCCTCTAAATAACGACCCTTCACTGATGAACAAGGAAATCTTTGACATGAAGTTAGGTAAGATTTCCAAACATTCATATGTTGACTTTGGCCTTTGGGGCGGACTTGTTGGAGATTTTGATGATACTCCTGATTCAGTCAAGAACAATATGGCAGATCTGCTTGACCTGCAGAAGGCAGGAGTTGCAGCTTTCAAAGGGTTTACTTGCCCGAACGGTCCGCTGTTCCCAACTGTAAATCTTGGAAACGTTAGAAAAGCATTAGAGATCCTCAAGCCTACCGGAGCACTTTGCGGTTTCCACTGCGAAGAGTTCGGACAGGTACTTGAGAGAGAAAAGGAATACAAGGCTATGACAGGCCTTAGCAGAGAAGAAAAGATCCGCAAATTCCTGGACTCCCACGATGTATGGACTGAGTATGTTGCTACTAAGAATGTCATCGATATGGCAAGAGCAACGGGCGGACGTGTTCATATCTGCCACGTTAGTCATCCTATGGTTGCACAGATCGTTAAAGATGCGCAGGCAGAAGGACTTCCTATCACGGCTGAGACTTGTCCTCATTACCTCGGATTCACTGAGGATTTCGTATTCGAAAAGGGAGCACCTGCAAAGTGCACTCCTCCGATGAGAACGAAAGAAGACATGGACAAGCTGTGGGATTACGTTCTTGACGGAACACTTTCCTGCCTCGGAAGCGACCACTCACCAGCCGCTGATGAAGAAAAAGACAACACTACTAAGGATATCTGGAGCGCATGGGGCGGACTGAATTCAATCCAGTTCTTCCTGCCTATGGTATTCGACATGGTAGTGAATCAGAAGAAACTTAGCCCGACCCTTATTGCTAAGGTTATGGACTATAATCCGGCTAAGATTTTCGGATTCTACGGACAGAAGGGTGCCTTCGAACTGGGATTCGATGCAGATATCGTAATTCTTGACCCTGAAAAGCCATGGAAATGCGAGCAGGAAAAACTCTTTACTAAGGGTCATGTAAGCTGCTTCAATGGGCTTGAAGGTAAAGGCGCACCAACTTGCACAATGATCCGCGGCAGAAAAGTAGCAGAAAACGGCGTGTTCATCGACGACGCCAAAGGCTATGGCAAATATGTTACACCTCAGAAATAGGATTGCGTAGATTATCGCACTATTGTATAAGGAGAAATAAACTTATGAGTAATGATACAAATAAGGGCCCTGCTACCGAGAAGAAGCAGGACAACATGAACCCAATAGCATGGGAAAACCGTACTATGAGCTGGACATCCAATACGATGCTCTGGCTTGGCGGATGTATTTCAATCGGAACACTTGCAATGGGTTCCGCACAGCTTGAGACTGGCTTGAATCTTCTGCAGCTTTTCCTGGCAGTACTTATCGGATCAACGATCCTGGTTGTAGGTATTGCACTTAACGACCAGTTTGGTTATTATCAGGGCGCACCTTATGCTATCCAGCTTAAGAGTGCTTACGGAACAAAGGGAAACATCCTCCCTGTAATGCTGAGAGGCCTGCCTGCTATCGTTTGGTATGGATATCAGACATGGCTTGGCGGAACAGCAATCAACAATATTTCAATTTTGCTTTTCCATTACGACAACGTATGGGTATTCTTTATCGCATTCCAGGTGATCCAGATACTCCTTTCAATCAAGGGATTCCAGGGAGCAAAATGGGTAGGAAACATCGGCGGAACAGTAATCCTGTTAGCAATGTTCTACCTCCTCTATATCTGCCTGACTACTCAGTGGGATGTTATCCAGGTAAACTTCTCAAACAAAGCAGGAACATGGGGAATGCCTTTCGTTGCAGCCATCATCGCCTTCTTTGGAAACAGTACAACAGTAATGCTTAACGCCAGTGACTACTCACGTGAAGTTAAAAAAGGATATTCAAGTACAGTTCGCGGATTCTCATATTTCATGGCTATGGTACCGGCTACAGTACTCCTTGGAATCATAGGAGCTATGGCATCATCAGCAACTGGAATCGCTAACCCGATCAACGCTTTTGCTCAGATGGTCGACAACAAGTTAATACTTATCGTAACACTTGCATTCATCATCTTCGCACAGCTTTCCACTAACCTGGCAAGCAACGTTATCCCGCCAGCATATGCATTCATGGACGTGTTCAAGATGAAGCACAGAACAGCCGTTATAATCGTCGGCATCCTGGCAGTAGCTACTTTCCCTTGGGTTCTGACTAACGACAGCTCCGCTGCTGGCCTGAGCTTATTCGTAAAGATCTACTCAGCATTCTTCGCACCGATTTTCGCAGTACTGATCGTTGATTACTTCATCCTTCACAAGAGAAGCTTCACAAAGGAACAGCTTGCTGACCTTTATGATGAAAACGGCATGCACAAAGGCGTAAACTGGGCTGCAATCATTGCAACAGCAATTGGCGCAGTTATCGGACTGCTGAACGTAAACCTGTCATTCTTCACAGCTACTATCCCTACAGGAATCATTTACTACCTGCTGATGAAGAACATGAAATCATGTGCAAACTTCCGCGTAGGAACTACACTTGAGAAATACAACAAATAATAACAAGCAATGACTCCATAAAATATGTCCTTTAAGTAAGAATAAGATCCAAAAGAAAATAGCCTTCGGAATTGATACCGGAGGCTATTTTCATATCTGTGATCAGGCAAGCTGCCTGACGATCGTATCAGTAGATGCAGAGTGCAGAACTGCTGGGGTGTCAGTGCTGCTGGCTGACTGCTTTGTTCATGAACTCGACTGACGAGGTCAGAAGCTTGTCTGTAAACGGATCGTCTTCATGTCTGTCGAAATCGTGTTCGTCGCTGACGGCGATGAAGCGTTCTGGAGAATAGCGGCTGCAGAGCTCCAGAAATTCGGCAAAAGGCACGTCGCTGTCTCCGCTGCTGTGGGCTGCCAGAAGAGGGCAGGGCAGCTTATCCGCCAGACGCAGGGAGTACTTGGAGAAGAAATACTTCTCACGGCCTTCATATATGAGGTCCTTCCATTTGCCAGTCTGACGTGCGTAAACGTAAAGGCTGAAGTGGGTTTCCAGGTCGCCGCTGCCGTGAGGCTGTGACGGGACGTTGCTGATGCAGGTCTCAGGAACTTTGGGCAGAGTGTTGTAGTATTTACTCTCCGCTTCAAACCATCTGTCTGTGAGGAAGCCATAGCCGTAGAAGGATATGATTCCTGCAGGTTTGATCGTCAGTTCCGGATGTACTGAGGCGATTAGTGCCAGATAAGCACCGGCTGATCGGCCGAAAAGAAAGACAGGCAGGTTTGGATCATCGGCCGGTTCCAGCTGTTTGCGGAAATCGTTGATTGACGATATAACGTCGTCCATTATGCCATCCAGCTTAGTAGCGGGTGCCAGGGGATAGTCATAGGCAACGATTGTATAGCCGGCTTTGGTGAAGGTGGTGAGATGCAGCTGAGGAAGGTCTTCTCTGTCGCCATAGAGCAGCCCGCCGCCGTGAAAGTAGATGACATAGCCTTTCTGAACGACTTCGCTGTCTCTGTAGACCGTTGCATTCTTATCATAAAACTCTGACTTGACAGAGCATTTTCTGACAATTAACATTTAAGTATACCTCGATTCTGATGCTTAGAGAATGCATGCGGGAATGCATGGCCAGCATGCTGAAAATAAGTTGATGCATTTTCTCGGTTTTTTGAAATTCAATTATGCTAAAATTTTAACGTAAATATAGCGCCTTTGTCAAGTTAAAAGAGGTACACCAAAAAAAGTATTGAAATTATGAGAAAAAATCAAAAAAACAGTTGCATTTTGCTGTGAAAAGTGGCATTATATAAATATAAAAAATAGGTTGACCAAAATACAACAACAAACCATTAAGACAAACATTACAATTAATACTTAGATCCAATTACAATTATTCAATTACGGAGGTAATATCATGAGTTATTTTAACAACGTTACAGGTTCAAGAGAATCACTGCTTTCAAACAGATCAGTAGTCAAGAAGGAAAATTATGTTATCATCGAGCCAGATGGAATCGTAAAGAATGCCATCCCGGGATACATTAACTGTGATACAACTATTCTTGGTTCACCAGCAATGGGAGCTACTTTTGCAGATTATATCTCAACAGTACATGCAGGCGGCAAGAACGACAGCATCGGAGGAAACGGAATTGAGTCATTCCTTTATGTAATGAGCGGTTCACTCCATGTAAAGAACGCTGACGGAGAGGCTGACCTTACTGAAGGCGGATATATCTATTCACCGGCAGATAAATCATTCAGCTTTGTCAACAATGGCAAGGAAGATGCATTCGTATACATCTATCGCAGAAGATACATCCCACTGGAAGGACTTTCAGCTCATACAGTTATCGCTAACATCAACGATACTCCATGGATCAACTATGAAGGAATGAGCAACTGCCTGACTAAAGACTTCTTACCAGCAGCAGGTGACTTCGGATTTGACATGAACATGCATTTCCTGAGATTCCAGCCAGGCGCTTGCCACGGATATATTGAAACACACATTCAGGAGCACGGAATGTACTTCTTACAGGGTAAAGGGATGTACAGACTTGACGACGAGTGGATCCCACTGCAGAAAGGCGACTATGTATTCATGGATTCATATTGTCCACAGGCTTGCTATGGCGTTGGAACTGAGGATTTCATCTACATTTATTCAAAAGACTGCAATAGAGACGTAGAGCTGTAACCCAAGAGGGAGACAATCGGAATAGTAAAGGAGAAATCGTAGTGAAATTTGCGAGAGAAGATTTGAAAAATCTTATGAAGAACAAGCTGATGCAGGCAGGCCTCCACGAAGACGATGCAGACACCACTGCTGAAGTTCTGACATGGTCAGATGAAAGAGGATACCATTCCCACGGTTCAGTCCGCGTGGAATATTACAGCGAAAGAATATTCAAGGGAGGTATCACCGTAGACCCTAAGTTCACATGGAAGGAAACAGGTCCATGCTCAGGGATACTCGATGGAGACAACGGAATTGGCTATGTCGTTGCAAAGAGAGGAATGGAAAAAGCAATCGAAATGGCTAAGAAAAACGGCATTGGCGTAGTTGGCATGACTAATCTGTCGCATAGCGGATCTATCGGATACTATACGGAGATGGCTGCCAAAGAAGGAATGGCTGCAATATCTTTCTGCCAGTCAGATCCAATGGCTGTACCTTTCGGTGGAGCTGAACCATATTATGGCACCAACCCGATTTCATTTGCTGCACCTACAGCAGACGACAGAACAGTCGTATTCGATATGGCTACTACTGTTCAGGCGTGGGGCAAGATACTAGACAAGAGGTCAAGAGGCGAAATGATACCTTCAGACTGGGCTGTAGATGAAAACGGCGAACCTGTTACGGATCCGTTTAAGGTAAACGCATTGGTTCCAATTGCCGGAGCTAAAGGCTATGGACTGATGATGATGGTAGACGTGTTCTGCGGCGTACTTCTGGGAGTTCCTTTCGGAGGACATGTAAGCTCAATGTATCATGATCTGTCCGAAGGCAGAAACCTTGGTCAGATGCACATCGTTATGAATCCTGCAATGTTCATAGGCGAAGAGGCATTTAAAGAGAGAATGTCTGTATGTCTTGACGAGTTGGGCAAGATCAAGCCTGCTAAGGGGTTTGATAAAGTATATTATCCTGGCGAGAGAGCTGAAATGAGAAGAGACAAGGCATATGCAACAGGTGGCGTTGAGATCGTTGATGAGATCGTCGACTACCTGAAGAGTGATGATATCCACTTTGATAGATACGATCACAAAAATAGATTTGCTGAATAGCAAAATAATGTGAGGAAGATGAAATGATTAAAACAAGCGTTAAAAAGGGAAGTTACCATGACTCCGTTACGCTGATGCTTCTTACAAATGAAGTTTCAGCACTGGAAGGAGTCAATAAGGTATCGATCATGATGGCAACTCCGGCCAACAAGGACATTTTCAAGCAGAGTGGTCTTGAAACTGAAGAGCTGCTTCAGGCAACGCCAAATGATATGGTAGTTGTAGCTGACATTACTGATGAGAGCGTACTCGATTCAGTAATGAAGGCAATAGACGAATATTTCAGCAGAGAGGCTTCTTCTGAAGCCAAGAAGCAGGGAAATGCATCTGTAAAGTCCTGGGACAAGGCACTTGCCAAGCTTCCCGACGCAGACATAGCTGTTATTTCCATCCCAGGAGCATATGCTGCTCTGGAGGCTGACCGTGCATTGGACGAAGACATGAACGTATTCATGTTCAGCGACAACGTAACGATCGAAGATGAGAAAAAGCTCAAAGATAAAGCACATTCAAAGGGTTTGTGCGTTATGGGACCTGACTGCGGAACCGGCATCATTCAGAGCGTGCCTATCGCATTCACCAACAAGGTAGCTCCTGGTTCCATTGGTATCATCGGAGCATCCGGCACTGGCATTCAGGAACTGACTACCATCATCGACAGGCTGGGCGAGGGCGTAAACAACGCCATAGGTACCGGCGGGCGTGACCTTTCTGAGGCAGTCGGCGGAACGACAATGATGGACATCATCGACGCTATGGAAAGCGATGATACCGTGAAGGTTTTGATCGTAATCTCCAAACCGCCTGCAAAGTCAGTTCGTGAGAAGATAGCAGCCAGACTCAGCGTTTACACCAAACCGGTCATCACCCTGTTCCTGGGCGAGAAGCCAGAGTATCATGAAGAAGGCTACTACCACACATATACGCTGGACGAGGCAGCAAGACTGGCTGTAAGTCTGGTCAGAGGCGAGACAGTGCCAGAAGGCAAGGTAGATGTTGACGAAAGCGATTTCTACAAGGCTGAAGACAAGAAGACTATCAAAGCTTACTATTCCGGCGGCACACTTGCCGGCGAAGCAGCAATGCTGATCAAGGACGCACTGGAGCTGCACATTCCGCCTGAAAAGGCTGAAGGCTTCATGTTAAAGACTGACGGACATATCGTAGTAGATCTGGGCGACGATGTTTATACACAGGGCAAGCCTCATCCAATGATCGATCCGGCTAAGCGTATCGAATGCATGGAAGAAGCCATAGACGATGAGTCTACAGGCGTCATCCTCTTCGACATCATGCTAGGCTATGGCTCACACGAAGACATGGCAGGCGCACTGCTGCCGACAATCAAAAAACTTCAGGCCAAGGCTGCATCAATGAACCGCAAGGTGTTCTTTGTATCTACGGTATGCGGAACAAGATCCGACTATCAGGGATATGACGAAGCAGTAAACAAATTGAAGGCTGCAGGCGTTATAGTATGCGAGACAAACATGCTGGCATGCAGAACTGCTATTCAGGCCATTGGACACGATTTCAAAGTTTCCAATAAGGAGATCCGTCCTAAGAAGGTTTCGGATTTCAAGCCGGCCAAGGCATCAGAAAAACTGCTGGCTATGCTGTCAAACAAGCCGAAAATCATCAACATCGGTCTTAAGAGTTTCGCTGACGTAGCCGAGAAATTTGGCTGCGAAGTCGTACAGTACGACTGGATGCCACCTGCCGGTGGAGATATCCAGCTGATCAAGGCACTCAACTACCTCCGTCATTACGAAGGTTTCGATATGGACGAGGCGAACCGCAAGGTGATCGCAAAAGTCGTTGCAGCACAGCCTGTTCTCAAGGACAACGTTCCTGCAAAACAGGTCATCAAAGAGCTCAACAGCGGCAAGGTCATCCTTCATGCAGGTCCACCGATCGAATATAAGGATATGCCGGCAACGGTACAGGGCTCATGCGTTGGCGCAGTTCTTTTCGAAGAATGGGCTGACAATGAGGCTGATGCAAGGAAGCTGCTTGAATCCGGAGAGATCAGGTTTATCCCGTGCCACCACGTTAATGCGGTTGGACCAATGGGCGGAATCACAACAGCCAACATGCCTGTATTCGTAGTAAAAAATGAAACAGACGGCAACTATGCTTACTGCACAATGAACGAAGGTATCGGCAAGGTACTTAGATTCGGTGCATATTCTGAAGAAGTAATCGATCGTCTTCGCTGGATGAGGGACATCCTTGGCCCAACTCTAGGCAAGGCACTCAGAACTCTTGACAATGGTCTGGCAGTAAATTCACTTATTGCCAAGGCAATAGCTATGGGCGACGAGTTCCATCAGAGAAACATCGCTGCTTCACTGGTATTCATGAAAGAAATGGTTCCTATCATAACTGCTCTTGACATGGATGAGAAAGACCGTTACGATGTCATCAAGTTCCTGGCAGATACTGACCAGTTCTTCCTGAACGTAATGATGGCAACTGGCAAGTCCATAATGGATGGAGCACGTACTCTGACAGATGGAACAGTTGTAACTGCAATGTGCAGGAACGGAGTCAACTTCGGTATCCGTATCGCCGGAATGGGCGACCAGTGGTTTACAGGTCCTGTCAATACACCTCAGGGACTGTATTTCACAGGATACGATGGAGAAGATGCTTGTCCTGATATCGGAGACAGCGCTATCACTGAGACCGTAGGAGTAGGCGGCATGGCTATGATCGCTGCACCTGCAGTAACCAGGTTCGTTGGAGCAGGCGGCTATGAAGACGCACTGAACACAAGCAATGAAATGACTGAGATCACTATTGATCACAATCCAAACTATATAATCCCTAACTGGAACTTTAAGGGCACTTGCCTGGGAATCGACGCCAGACTGGTAGTCGAGAAAGGCATCACTCCTGTTATCAACACAGGAATCGCTCACAAGATCGCAGGATTCGGACAGATCGGTGCAGGAACCGTTCATCCGCCAATCCAGTGCTTCGAAAAGGCAGTTCTGGCATATGCTGAAAAGCTGGGATTTGAAGGCTAAAATTAAAGGCTGATCATATACTGTCGGCAGGAGGTCCCAAGTGTGACGTTAATGGTTGGGGCTTCCGCCGGCAAATAATTAAATAATAAGGAGTACAATATACATGGGAGACAGAATCGTTGTGGCATTGGGCGGAAACGCACTCGGAAAGAATATCGAAGAGCAGCGCAAAGCTGTAGGGAAGACGGCAGGCATAATTGTAGACCTGATAGAAGAAGGATACGAACTTATTATCACTCACGGTAACGGACCACAGATCGGAATGATCCAGCGCGCTATGGATGATTTTACGAATATTGAGGAAGACTATCAGCAGATACCGCTTCCAACATGTGTTGCGATGAGCCAGGGGTATATTGGTATAGATCTCCAGAATGCTATCAAATATGAGCTGACTAAGAGAGGAATCAACAAGAAGGTTTCAACCATCTTGTCACAGATAGAGGTGGATCCGGAAGATAAGGCTTTCGAAAATCCAAGCAAGCCGATCGGACGCTTTATGTCGGAGGCTGAGGCTGAAGATCTTAGAAAGAAAGGAATCCACGTCATGGAAGACGCTGGCAGAGGATACCGCATTGCAGTTGCCTCGCCAATGCCGAAAAAGGTCAAAGAACTGATGACAGTAGAGACGCTTCTTGATGCCGGTCATGTGGTAATCACATGCGGCGGCGGAGGCATACCGGTGGCAGATAAAGACGGACAGCTTGTGGGAGTAGACGCAATAGTAGACAAGGACAATGTAAGCAGTCTGCTTGCCGCAGAGCTGAACGCCGACCGTCTGGTGATACTCACTGCTATAGAAAAGGTAGCATTGAATTTTGGAAAAGAGAACCAGGTATGGTTGTCGGATATGACTGTTGACGAAGCGAAACAGTATGCAGCGGAAGGACATTTTGCAAAGGGATCGATGCTTCCTAAGGTGGAAGCAGCAGTCAGGTTTGCAGAATCAGCTCCAGGGAGAAGCGCTTTGATCGCTTTGCTGGAGCAGGGTTCAGAAGCGCTGGCCGGAAAAGCCGGTACAGTCATTCACGCTTAGAACATCAAACTTGGAGTAACTAGACAAAGGAAGTTGAATTATGAACATACCTGTAAATCTATTCATGTGGATTATGGCATTTTTGCCGATAATTGTATTAATTGTATTAATGGTCAAGTTCCATTGGGGAGCCACAGAGGCTGCCCCGGTGGGACTTGTCATTACCGTGATCACCGGCCTCCTGTTCTATAAGGCGAATATTTCTCTGATTGCAGAGGAAAGTGCCAAAGGAATCTGGAACGCTATTGTAATACTGCTGATAGTCTGGACCGCCATACTGCTATATCAGGTTGGCGATCAGGCAAAGGCGTTTATGGTGATACGGAATGGAATGAGAAGGCTTCTGCCTAATGAATTACTGCTCATACTGGCTATGGGCTGGGTTTTCGAGAGTTTTCTGCAGGGAATCACCGGATTCGGCGTTCCTGTTGCAGTAGGCGCACCTCTGCTCATCGGAATCGGAGTAAGTCCGCTTTACGCGGTAGTGCTTCCGCTGCTTGGGCAGGCATGGGGAAATACCTTTGGTACCCTTGCCGCTGCGTGGGACTCCCTGGCTATGTCGTCAGGCATGACGGTTGGCGGAGATGAGTATTTCAAAACGGCATTATGGGCCGCCATATTCCTATTATTCTGGGACGCAGTGACAGGAGTTGTCATGTGCTGGTTTTACGGAAGAGGCAAAGCTGTTGTCAAAGGATTGCCAGCTGTCATAGTAATGACGGTGATCCAGGGCGGCGGCCAGCTGTTCCTCAGCCAAATCAACACGACACTGTGCTGCTTCATTCCTTCTGTAGTATCTTTGGTTGTGCTGATGCTAATGGGAAGAATGAAGATGTATCGCGATGAGTGGAGCGTGGAAGATTCCCCGATCATGAATCGCAAGGCTATCAATAGCAGTGAAGGAGAGACCATAAGTGATATGAATTTGATCCAGGCTTTCATTCCTTACATAGTGCTCTCCGCACTGACTATAGTCGTACTCACAGTAGCTCCTATAAATAAATTGCTGAGCAGTATCTCAGTCGGATTCGCCTTTCCGGAGACATCGACAGGATACGGCTTCGTGAATGCTGCTACTGACAGCTATTCACCTATCGCACCTTTCACACACGCCAGCATGTTTCTGCTGCTGTCGGCGCTGGTCGGTCTGGTGTATTACATACGCCACGGCTGGATCAAAACTGACAAAGTGAAAGACGTATTCGTGAATTCGGTCAAAATGACCATGCCGTCAGGAATCGCAGTAATCGGACTCATAATCATGTCTAAGGTAATGGGCGGAACGGGACAGACAGTCGTCCTAGCCGAGGGTATCGCCAACGTGCTTGGAACCAAGTATCTGATACTGGCTCCGTTCGTAGGACTCCTTGGAACCTTTATGACAGGAAGCAACATGAGTTCTAACATACTCTTTGGAAACTTCCAGATGACGACAGCAGGCCTGCTGAAGGTAAGTACCGCAGCAGTTCTTGGAGCTCAGACCGCTGGCGGTGCCATAGGCGCGGCAATCAGTCCGAGTAAGATCATACTTGGAACAACTACTGCAAACATTTTGGGAGACGAAGGCAAGGTTATGAAGATCATGATGATAATAACCATACCTGCGACTATAGCAATAGGTGCGGTACTGTTCCTGATCGTCGGGCTGTAGCATCAGGATAAGGAGGCAACGCAATGAGTGAGAAAAGTTTTTTTAAAACAAAAGAAGGTGGAATGACCATCGCCTTTCTGGTGGTGATGGCAGCATTCGTTTTGATAATGATTGGACTCAGTTCGGGATCTTCAGTCCCGGGCGTCATCGGCTTCGTCATGATAATTGCGGCGATGCTGTACTCTCCAGTCAGAGTCTACCTGTTTGATAAAAGAAAGAAATAGGAGGAATCACAGATGGAAATTGAAAAGGTAACTGGCAGAATAGCTCAGGATCTTGAGTATCTGAAGAGGTTTACGGCAACTCCGGGAGAGGGCTGCACCAGACTTCCATTCACCAAAGCTGCAAGAGAAGCAGTTGACTATCTGAAAGATGTAATGACCGAAGTAGGTCTGGAAGTAAGAGAGGATGCTGCCGGCAACGTATTCGGCGTTCTGAAAGGGACCGATCCAGAGGCTCCATGTGTAATGTCAGGTTCACATTATGACTCAGTTATCAACGGCGGAGACTATGACGGAATCGGCGGTGTTGTATGCTCAATCGAAATGGCCAGACAAATCATAGAAAAGGGCATCAGCCACAAAAGAGATCTGGTAGTAGTAGGCTTCAATGATGAAGAGGGCATGCGTTTCGGGACAGGTTATTTCGGATCAGGAGCTATGCTTGGACACAGAGATGAAGAATACTGCAGGAAGTTCAAGGATAAAGACGGCATATCGATTGCTGAGGCAATGAAGGGTTACGGACTTGATCCTGAGAAGATCACTGACGCAGCCTGGAAGGAAGGTTCCATTGGGCATTTCATCGAGACGCACATTGAACAGGGGCCAGTACTTGACCAGAAAGGTCTGGAAATCGGACTGGTTACAGGAATCGTTGGAATTCAGAGATACATGATCACTGTCAACGGAAGAGCTGACCATGCGGGAACAACTCCTATGGACATGAGAATGGACGCAGTTGATACTGCTTCTAAGGTCATTAGCAAGATTGCCGACTGGGCTAGAGAAAAGGCTGACGGCACTGTAGCAACCGTTGGAGTTGTCAATGTAATTCCAGGCGGAATGAACATTGTTGCTGAGAAAGCTCAATTTTCTGTTGATATCAGGTCGATGAACCAGTATAATATTGATGATATAGCGAGAAGAATCAAGGCAGCTCTTGAGCGCGAATGCAAGATCATGGGTGGAACTTTTGATATCGAAACCAAGCTTGTGATCACGCCAGTAGACCTTGACGAGAAGATGCTCTCAACACTTGAGACTTCATGCAAGAAGCAGAACTACTCATACATGAGACTTCCAAGCGGAGCAGGCCATGATTCACTCGAAATCGGACAGGTACTTCCTACAGTAATGCTCTTTGTATCAAGCAAAGACGGCAGGAGCCACTGCCCGGTGGAATTCAGCAAATACAGTGACCTGGCTAAAGCCACGGTACTTATGACAGAATTAGTGGAGCAGTTATTGAATGAATAATGGAACGAGTGGCAGAGGACGAGATTCTTTATCTGCCGTAAAAGACAATATTAAATATTTCAGGCGCGCACTTGATATGACGCAGAAAGAATTCCTTGAGTACTTTACTGCGGATGGTAATGGCGAACTTGCCATGAGTGCGGCAACTTTCTCGAATCTTGAATCAAAAGGCGGCAGCCGGCTGAATGAGATCGTGCAGGCAGTCTGCAGCAGATTTTCACTGGACCCAGAGGTGTTTTCCCTGGATGTACAGAGTTTTACTGCGGCAATGAATAACTGTGCATCTACTAACGGCGAACTGCAGGAGCTGCTGAAGAATGGAGACAAGGAAGGCAATGTTGGACAGCTTGTCAATCGGCTGACTATGTATTTCGCTGACGAAATCATCTCCGGCCGTCTGCACAGAGGCGATCAGATCGCAACTGACAGAGAACTTGCTAAACAGCTGGGCGTAGGCAGATCTGCCATACGTGAGGCTCTCAAGGTCCTTGACATTCTTGGAATGATAGATATTCGTCTTGGACAGGGTACATACCTTGTCGGGCAGGAAAGCAACTTCTTTGCTGTTCCGCTTTCATGGTCACTTTTCCTGGATGGGGGACAGATAATGAACATCCTTGAGGTGAGAAACGTTCTGGAACTGAAGTCTGCAGAGCTGGCCGCAAGCTGTGATGATGAGGCCAAGCTGGCCAAGCTGACCGATGTCTATCACGAGATGTACGGCAGCCATGCGGAACACAATCTGAATGCTGCAATCGATGAGGATATCGAATTCCACAGCTGCATAGCAGACTGCTCAGGAAATCCGGTGATTTACTCAATGCTCCAGACTATCAGAAACCTGATGCGCCGCGTAAGCGAATCAGGCCTGGGAGACGATGTTCAGCTCCATGAGATTTTCATTGAGCACAGAAAGATTTACGGTGCTATCGTGAGCCGCAACCCTGAACTGGCGGTGGAAGCCATGAAAGAACATCTTGCAGATTCATTCAAGCGTTACAAGTTCGATACCGTGGAAACGGCGTTGAATAATGTAGATAAAGGCTAAATTAGTTTATAAAGTGATATTAAAGGCTGTCAGCTATGGCAGCCTTTTTGATTGAGGTACCTTGGACAAGCATCGTAGAATTACGATTTGTGATCACTTTCGCTTTTTTAGCCTCAAAAAACGCAGAAAAATATTTTGTCCGCGCAGAAGGTTACTCGAAGCCGGGTGATTGCCTTCGTTTTGATGTGATTTTGATCCGTCAAAGTCACTGATCAAAGCTGCGGCTCGCTGACGTTGGTGCCCGATAGTCGGCAACATGGTTGCCAGTACCATATATCGTCTTCGCATCAAGGTTGAACCTCATTGCCGAACGCATGCCAGGCACCTTGCCATGACTAGGCATCGACACATCAAGAAAGGAGTGCGTTTTTAAGGATCAATATAACGAAAGTGCTCACAAAACCTGATCACACGCAAAAATGAAAATTTCCATTTTTGCTGAAATAGCGAAATCATGCCACGTAACCCCCTCAAAAAATAACCGAAGTCTTGGAAAGGTTATGATGAGATGATTGCTGAATGATTGGTTTTGCGGAAAAACAATTGACTAGTGCTTTGAGGCATAAGTATAAAGTAGTGATAGCATAGAAATAATAATAAAAGGACCGCCGCATATGAGTGGAAACTCAAAATACAGCGGTCCTTTTGTCATTGTATGATTTAAGATTTTGGAGAAGATCTTGTTTGCTTATTTATGGCTGGGGCCGTCTGGCTTCAGCTATTTCAGCAGCTCCGTCAGCACATCGTGCATGTCTGCCACTACTGCATAGTCGGCAAAGCCGAAAATCGCGGCGTGCGGGTCAGAGTTAACAGCAATGATGACAGGGTCGCCTTTGATGCCCTCGGTGAACTGTATGGCCCCGGATACTCCGAAGGTGATGCAGACGTCTGGCCTAATAACAGTGCCTGACTGTCCGACCTGCGAGGAGAACGGTATCCAGCCGTTGTCTGCCATAGGTCTGGTTCCGGCTACCGCAGCACCGATCTTTTCGGCATACTGCTGGATCAGCTGGAAGTTGTCGTCAGCCATGGCGCCTTTGCCGGCGCAGACCACGATCTTTGCATCATGCAGACTGTTGGCCGAACTTATCTCTTCGAATCCGTTAACTGTGATGGCCGAACCTGAAGTTTCAGGACGGAGAACTTCGACTGACGGAGTTCCGCCTAAAGCAGCGGGTTCGTAGTCATCGGTTTTCATCGTTATGATCTGCGGCTGTCCAATGATGTCACAGTCAACCATGATCTGAGCGCCAAAGGATGGCTTGATCTGGTGGATGACTGTTTTGCCGTCAACGACCTCGGTCCTGAGGGACGTGCAGTCCGCCGTCATGCCGATGTTCAGTTTCATGGCGATGCGGGCGAACAGCGCTCTGGCCGTGTGAGTCGCAGGCACGAGAACAGCTGAAAAGCCGCTTTTTTCTATGACGTCTGCCAGGTCTTTTGCGATAACGTCTGTCTGTACGAAGCTGACGCCTGGAAGGTCGCAGAGTACGACTTTAGAGACTCCCTGAAAACTGAAAGCTTCTTTATATTTCTCTATGTCAGGGCCTGCCGCGATGACTGTTATTTCTTCGCCGGACACGTCGGTGACTGTTTTCGCCGCGGTGATCAGCGAGCCTAGCGCTTCGTCAGCGCCGTTGGCTGTGATTTCTGCAAATACGCCTATTCCTGCCATGATCAGGCCCTCCCTTCTTCAATAAGTTCGCCGATGCGGCCAGCGATTTCACCAAAGGTGCCGCTGATCTCCTCAGCCTGTCTGCCGCTTGAGGCAGAATGAACGTCCGTTACGATGGACAAAGCACCCGGCATGCCGATCGTTTTGTCGTCAATGGCGAGGGCGTCGTCATCAACATGAGGGATGTCGGCTTTATTGGCCTGACGCTGAGAGCGCAGGGTCGGCAGCGTTGGCTCATTGCAGCCGAAGGGTACTGTCAAAACCACCGGGGTGGCGACGTGAAGCAGCATGTTGCCGCCTTCAACGCGTTTTTTGATGTCCAGTCCGCCGTCTGCAGCTGTGACGCTTACGGTTTCGCTGACATCTGGCATGCCGAAGATCTCGGCAATCATTGGGCCGACCTGACCGGTACCGCCGTCAGAGGATTCACTTCCCGTGAAGATGACATCGTAAGGACCGTGGGTTTTGATCCCGGCTGCCAGGACTCTGGCTGTGCCGAGAGTGTCGCTGCCTGCAAACCTCTTGTCTGCCAGAAGGTAAGCATTGTCAGCACCGATGGCCAGGCTTTTTTTCAGCGAAGCCATGGCGTTTTCAGGCCCCATGGAGAATACGTCAATGGTGCCATCTGTTGCGTTCTTCAGCTGAAGAGCGAATTCCAGAGCGTTGAGGTCGCAGGGATTAGTATCTGATTCGGCAGTGTCGCGGATCAGCTGGTGTGTTTCTTCATTTACTTCAACATTTTCCGCAGTGGGAACATGTTTGATGCAGATCGCTATTTTCATATTACCCTCCACTACTTGAGAAGTCTGGAGAATGACCATTCTTCAAACAGCGGTGTTGATTCGCCGCGCATGATATACTTTGCAAGATCTCTGGTTGCATAAGGCGCTTCTATGACGCCGTTGCCGCCGAAGCCTGTGCAGAGTAGATAGTTGGTAACCGGCGTGTCGCCCAGCAGCGGCAGGAAGTCTCTAGGTTCAGCCCTGTAGGAGAGCCATGAGGATGCAAGTCCGCTGTCTGCAAGACCTGGAACGTTTTCGTCCATCTGGTCGAAGAGGAAGTCGATGAAGTAGTCGTCTGTTCCGCCGACCTGAGGAAGCTTGTCTGGATCCCACTGTCCTGCATGCATTGGGTCGTCAAGATTCATTGAAAGGTGAGACTTGCAGATGAAGATGTTGTCGCCAGCGCGAAGTGCATAGAATGCAGGGAATTTCAGTACAGGAAATACATAGTCCAGCTTCTTTTCAGGAGGTACGAGGAAGAAGGCCTCTGCCTTGGTGTGCCAGATCTGAACGTCGAGTCCGACCAGTTTCCCTGTGAAGCGGCTCCAAGGGCCAGTGCAGTCGATGATCTTGTCGAATGCGCGAGTCTCTCCGTCTGAAGAAACAACTGCCTTGGCTTCGCCGTTTTCTACGATAATATCTGTAACTTCAACGCCTCTTAAGATCGTTGCACCGTTTGCTTCCATTTTTTCAGCAAAGGTGTTGGAGATCATAGTGCCGTCAAAGTATCCGTCGTCCTGAGTGTAGCCGGCGCCAAGGATGGCGTCAGTGTTCAGCATAGGGAGGATCTCCTTGATGCGATTCTTGTCTGTGATGTATTCACCTGTGTAACCGGCGGCTTTAGCCAGTGCGATGCCTGTTTTTATCGTCCTTTCGACCTTTTCGTCTGTTGCGCAGACCAGTGTGCCGGTCTTGTCGAAACCTGCTGAACCAGGTTTTTCTTTTTCCATTCTCATATATGTCTCAAAACCATAGAGGCGGACATCCCAGTAACGGTTTTTCAGGGAGTCGTCAAAGAGGCATACAGTTCCTGCGGATTTTGCTGTAGTTCCGCAGCCTATCCTGTCTTTTTCAAATAGCGTTATCTCGGCTTCTTCATAGAGGCTCAGGTTATATCCCAGAGCTGCACCGGCAATTCCTCCGCCGATGATACAAATTTTCATCTTTTCCATGTTGAATTCCTTTCTATTCGTTGGCCAGCTTTAGCATTGCAGCCGCCAGAATATCGGTTCCTTTAGAGATATCCTTACAGTCGGACCATTCAGCCCTGTTGTGGCTGATGCCGTCTTTGCTAGGAATGAAAATCATGCCCACATTAGTGATGTCTCCTAGCATGAGACTGTCATGGTATGGTCCGCTCACGATGTCGATATGCGGAATATCGAGTTCTGAAGCCGTGTGATCAAGCACATCACGCAGATGCGCGTCACAAAGCACAGGTTTGTCATGGTTCATCAGGGCTGTCTTAACTGTAACGCCGCGGCGTGAGGCTATTTCTGCCACGCCACTTCTGAACTTCTCGAGGAGCATGTCCTTGTCTTCAAGACTTATAGATCTTATGTCCACTGAGAAAGTCGCGCGTCCCGGGATCACGTTGGCTGCGTTAGGCTCAAGCCTCATTTCGCCGATGGTTCCCGTGATATAAAGACTGTCCGATTCCCTTGCAAGTTTTTCCAGAAGCAGTGCGATTTCCGCAGAAGCCATATACGCGTCTCGTCTGTCTGCCATGCTGGTCCCGCCTGCGTGGGACTGAACTCCGGTGACCTCCATCGTCATATTTGTAGGGGCGCAGATGCCTTTTACTATTCCGACTGGCACCTTTGCCTCCTCCAGCTTGCCATTCTGCTCGATGTGGAGCTCCAGACTTGCATAGACGGGAGATTTTTCAGGAAAGACATTGTTAAAATCATCGATAGGGTAGCCAGCCCCCGCAAGAGTGTCATAGAGGCTTACACCTTCAGGACTTACGTGCTGTCTGAAGTCATCGAGTCTGAGTCTGCCGGCTATTGAGCGGCTGCCTATGCAGCATACGCCGAAACGGCTCATCTCTTCGCCAGAATAGACGTTGACAGACAAATTTCTGTTAAAAGGTTGACCACTTTCTGAAATCAGTCTCAACGCTTCCATACCAGCAAATACACCTGCAACGCCGTCAAATTTTCCGCCGTTGGGAACGGTATCGATGTGGGATCCAGTCCATACCGGAGCCAGTTCCGGGCGCTTGCCCTGAAGTGTTCCGAATATGTTGCCGACGCAGTCTTCTGTGACCGTCAAACCGATGGACTTCATTTCGCTTTTTATGTATTTTCTAGCATTTAAGTCCTCTTGCGAGTAGACGGTACGAGTAGTGCCCTGGCCCGGAGTGCTGTTGAACTGATCAAGTTCGCTGATCCATCTTTCGATGTTTTTTACTTCAGATTTCATTTCCATGATTTATCATTGTCTCCTGTTTCATTGGTTGGAAAAAAACTAGTTATTACTTTTGATGCTGACAATATTTTAACAGATACGCAGAGGTTAGTCAATCGAAATTGGCAGAAAATAGCAAAAAAATAAAAAAAGGATGACCTAAATTTAAAGATGATGCGAATATTAACCATAGTGTAAGCAAAAACGAAAAAACTGCTCCTAACGGAACAGTCTTTTCAGCATTTTTCTATTGATCCTTGATATCGTTGAAGCCTGAGGCAGGTTCAGCGGACACACATCGGTGCAGGACAGGGAGTTGGAGCATTTGCTAAACTGTGTCTTGCGGTATGTCTTGGACAGCCGCCGCGCTCGGCCCGAGTCAGGCTCCTGGCTGACGGTTTTATACATTGCGTTGGCTGCCAGCGCGCTGCCGAAGTCGTTCTTGCCGGTGTAATTGGGGCAGACCTCCATGCACAGCCCGCACATGAGGCAGGAGGCGGAGAGATATTGGCGCTCGTGTTCGCGGAAATCTGCATCGCCGTCACCGTTATGGTAAGACTCAAGTCTTTCCAGCATGCGGTGGATGCTGCTGCGGTCGACCTTCAGATCCTTGATAAGAGGGAATTTGCTGAGGGGCTCCAGCTGGATGTCGGTGCCGAGATCGCGTACGAAGGAGGCACATGCAAGAGCCGGTATTTTGTTGATGACCATGGCGCAGCTTCCGCACATATTCTGCCGGCAGCTGCACTCCCACTCTATCGGATCAGTTTCATTCATATTGATATTATCCAGCAGCATGGCTACGGTGGTATCATCGTCACATTCGACCTGATATGCCGCAAAACCGCTGCTGCGTTTTATTCTCACATTTGCAATCATCTGAGTAGCCTTCCTATTTCATCTGCACGTATGGCGATTTCGCCGTTTTTATAGCTTGCGCAGACCGTTTTCCTAAAATTAGCATCGTCGGTTTCCGGGTAGTCGGAACGCATCTGCGCACCGCGGCTTTCCTTGCGGAAGATGGCGCTTTCCAGCATTGCGGCTCCGAGTTCAATGAAGTCTGAAACGGCAGAGTCCTCCGAAAGGTGGTATCTGTCAAAGCGCAGGCTACGGGATTTCATGGCTTTCAAAGCCGTAAGACCTTCCGCCAGCTGAACGCCGTTACGAACAATACCCAGCGAACCGTTCATGATCGTCTGGATGTCAGCCATGATCTTCGCTGCAGGTTCACTTTCGGCTGATGCAGCAGACTCTTCAGACGACCTCATGAGATCGCCGATTTCAAGGCGTGCCAGTTCTTCAGCAGATTTTTTCTCTTCCGCATTCAGTGAACAAAACTCACGCTCTTCGGCGGCTGACTGTGCGGCTATGCGGCCGCCATAGATAGCGCCCAGGGTTGAGTTCCCGCCAAGGCGGTTGGCACCGTGGTAGATGCAGGCACATTCTCCTGCAGCAAGTATCCCTGGTATCGTCGTCCTGTGAAAACGGTCGACATATATGCCGCCCATGAAGTAATGGATGCCGGGATAAACCGGTATTACATCTGTAAGCGGATCAAGGTCAAGGTATAGTTTAGTCGTATCAGTTATTTCCTTCAGCTTGTCGTGTACCGTGTATTCATCGAGATGAGTAAGGTCCAGTCCCACCTGCTGTTTCCCGTCAATGCCGAGACAAAGGTCATTGCAGACCTTATATATGCACTGGGAGACAACGTCTCGCGGCATCAGATTTCCGCGTTCACCGTACCAGTCTTCCATGAAGTACCAGCGCTGTCCGTCCTTCATTGTGAACAGCCGTCCGCCTTCGCCTCTGGCGGCTTCTGATATGAGCATCCGCTTTTGCGCAGTAGCAATAGTGGTTGGGTGATACTGGATCATTTCAAGATTTGCCATTTCAGCTCCAGCTCTGAAGAGGGAAGCGGTGACAGCTCCATCGCTTGTTCTGGAACCTGTGGTGTTGCCGAACAGCCCGCCTATGCCGCCAGTTGCGGTGATGAGCACATCGGACTGCAGATATTGAAGCTCGCCGGTCGCCGTGTTTTCTGTGATGATGCCGGCATATTTGCCGTCGGCCAGGATAGGCTTGACGAACTTGACGTTGGTCAAGAGTTCAACTTTGCCTTCAGCAATGTACTTCAGAAGTATTGATGACAGGCCGGAAACCAGCTGTTTGCCGATGCCGGCTTTGGAAAACACAGTTCTTTTTTTCTTTTGTCCGCCGAAGTAGCGCAGGTCAGGATCGCCGTTTTCATCGCGGCTGAATACTATGCCGCGGCCTGCCAGTTCTCTGATCAGCGACGGTGCGCTTTCTGCCATCTGCTGGACAGCAGTTTCGTCAGCCAGGCAGCAGCCGGCTTTGATCGTGTCAGCGGCGTGCTGTTCCCAGGAATCGTCTTCGCCTTTGGTGTTGAGAGCGGCATTTGTTCCTCCGGAAGCGAGCACGGATTGTGAGCGTTCAGGCGGATAGGGTGAAATTATCTTTACCCTGTCACCGTTTTCTGCGGCGGTAATGGCGGCTGAAAGGCCAGCCAGGCCGCAGCCAGTTATTAGTATTTCCATGATCAGCCTCCTGTGTAGAACGTCGGATAGTAAATGATGATTGCAATAATTGAGATAGCGGCAGGCACTATGGTAAGAAAGAAGGACAGGATATTCGCTGCCTTCATATTGCTGTCATCACTTATCCAGCCCAAAGTGATAAAACTTTTCGGAAGACCGATATAGATGTGTATGCCTACGGCAGCCAGGGTGATCACTATTAGAGAAAGCTCAAGCGGTGATGGCTCCTGGTTGAAATATGGCGTGTGATAGAAGACGAAAATTAGGAGTACTATCCCCATCACTTCTTGAATTACATAGGTGATGTTTTTGCTGATGTATTTTTTTCCGCCGCGCAGGGTGTTGGACAGCATGACTGGCAGGGCCAGTACTGCATGTACCAGTATCAAGGAGACGAGTATGCGGCCTAAGATAAGAAGAGTTACGGAAAATGAGAGTATACCCAGCATCAGTCCTGCGGCATAGAGCGCGTGGATGAAAAACAGCAGAGCACATATCATTCCTAATATGGATACAGTAAGTTTACGCAATTGTATCCCCTCGCTTTCTTTATCGATTTAATAACCATATTATACCCCAATGTGTCAACAGGATGTCAACAAGTATTTGACAGTGCAAACAAACTAAAATAGTAATAGTTTTTTGTGAAATTAAACAAAAAACTATTGACAAGACACTAGAGCCGGTGTATGGTATTAAAAACTAAGTAATAAATATTAGCAAACAAGAATATTAATGCATAATATTCTTGAAATAAAGGAGGACGATATGGCAGAATACAAGGTGTTTATCGATGGAAGCTCGGGAACATGCGGACTGAAGATAGACAGTTATCTAGGAACGCGCAGGGACATAGAAGTTGTAAGTACTAATGGTGTCAGGCGAAGAACGCTGAATGAACGAAAACGTTCAATTGAAAACGCTGACATCGCTTTTTTGTGTTTGCCTGACGACGCTTCGATGGAGATCGTCCGAGAACTTTCGGATGACTGCAGGATCATCGATACCAGTTCTGCTCATAGAACTGAGGCTGGATGGGTATACGGAATGCCGGAACTCACCAGTTCTCAGAGAGATAAGATAAGCCGTTCAAACAGAGTAGCAAATCCCGGATGTCATGCGTCTGGGTTTATTTTTTTGGTAAAGCCGCTCATAGAGGCTGGCCTGATCAGGCCGTCCAGTCACATTATGGCTACATCGCTTACCGGATACAGCGGCGGCGGCAAGAAAATGATTGCAGACTATGAGTCTGAAGAACGAATTGGAGAGAAGAAAAGTCCGGCCTGCTACGGGTTGTCTCAGCAGCACAAGCATCTGCCTGAGATGCAGGTAATGACCGGGATAGAGAACCCGCCGGTGTTCATGCCGATGGTTTGTGATTATTACAGCGGGATGCTGGTCACAGTGCCATTGATGCCAGATATGTTCATCAATGCAGGGTCAGATGATGACGCTGGCCAAGGAACAGTAATTTCAGACGATGGCATCGAACCTGAAGATATAAGAAGAATATATGAAAGGTATTATGGAGATGAGCCTCTAGTGATTGTGAATAAAAATACAATCAGGGAGGGATTCATTTATGCCTCTTCTATGAGCAGCCATGATGGAATAGAGATAATGGTGTATGGCAATAAAGAAAGGCCAATAGTCTGTGCAAGGTATGACAATCTCTGCAAGGGCGCTGCCGGTGCGGCGGTCCAGAACATGAACATCATGCTGGGAATAGAGGAGACCAAGGGACTTGACATCAGGCAATAGATGAGGCACGGCATCAAGAAGTAAGTGCAAGAACAAACAGAAATAATAGAAATGAATGAATGTGGAGGTAATTGTAATGGAATATGAGTTTATCGAAGGCGGCATATGTGCTGCTAAGGGATTTAAGGCTGGCGTGATACACTGCGGATTCCGCCGCAATGTCAATAAATGTGATCTGGCAATGATATCAAGCGATGTTATATGCGCTGCAGCAGCAGTATATACTACCAATAAAGTGCATGGAGCACCAATCGTAGTAACCAGGGCTCATCTTGAAGATGGACACGCACAGGCGATAATATGCAACAGCGGCAATGCAAACACCTGTGCGCCAAACGGCATAGAGATAGCAGAAGGAGCCGCAAACCTTGCGGCAAAAGAGCTGAACATTTCAGCCAGCGATATTATCGTTGCAAGTACCGGAGTAATAGGTGTTGAGATGAGTCTGAAGCCATTCGAAAAAGGAGTGCCTGCACTTGCCAAAAGGATGAGTTATGCCGGCGGGAAAGAGGCTGGAAAGGCGATATTGACCACAGATACACATAGCAAAGAAGCTGCCGTGAAGTTTACTGCAGGTGGCAGGACCTGTGTACTTGGCGGGATCGCGAAGGGAAGCGGGATGATTCACCCGAACATGGCGACTATGCTTGCGTTCATAACAAGCGATGTCTCCATAACGCCTGAGATGCTTCAGCAGGCATTGTCGGCTAATGTGAAGGATACTTTCAACCAGATCAGCGTGGACGGTGACACTTCTACTAACGACATGGTTACGATAATGGCCAACGGACTATCAGAAAACAAGACAATAGACAGCTGCGGCAATGACTTTGATGAATTCAAAGCAGCACTGAAAGCGGTGATGACGAAGATGGCGGAAATGATAGCAGGCGACGGAGAGGGAGCGACAACCCTTATCACCTGCAAGGTCGTAAACGCTGAGACGAAGGATGAAGCGAGAAGGATATCAAAGGCAGTGATCTCGTCAAACCTTCTGAAGGCTGCGGTGTATGGTCATGATGCAAACTGGGGAAGAGTGCTATGTGCAATAGGATATACGGAAGGCAATTTCAGTATAGATGACATTGACGTTGAGCTCAAGTCTGCTGCAGGGACTGTGAAAGTCTGCAGCGGCTCCAAATATTCAGGATACAGTGAGTCTAAAGCAGCAGAAGTGCTTGCAGAAGGTTCCGTAGGGATTTTGATAAACATGAACGCGGGATGTGAATCGGCTAAGGCTTGGGGCTGCGACCTGACATTGGATTATGTGAAGATCAACAGCAGCTACAGATCATAGGAGGAAGCAATGGTAAGCAAACTCAACATGGATCAGGTAATGGGAAAAGCAGAGATACTGATAGAGGCTCTTCCATATATCCAAAGATACGCAGGAAAGATAATGGTGATCAAATATGGCGGAAGCGTCATGGAGAACCAGGAACTTAAAGAAAAGGTGATACAGGATGTGGCAATGCTGAAACTGGTGGGGTTTCGTCCTGTTGTCGTCCATGGCGGCGGCAATGAAATAAGCAAATGGTCAGGGAGCATGGGACTGACCCCGAAATTCATTGACGGTCTCAGGGTGACAGACAGCAAAACTCTTAAGGTGACAGAGATGGTGCTCTATTCCATAAACCAGGAACTTGTGTCCATGCTTGGACAGCTTGGAGTCAAGGCGGTAGGTCTGTCGGGCAGAGATGCAGGACTTATAATGGCAGAGAAGAGGACTCCCAATGGTGTCGACATGGGCTATGTAGGCAAAATCGTCAAGGTCAATACTGAGATAATAAATGGAATGCTGAAAAATGATCTGGTTCCAGTCATTTCGCCTATTGGAATGGGAGAAGATGGACATGGCTACAATATCAATGGTGATGAGGTAGCATGCGAGGTAGCCAAGGCGCTGAAGGCCGACAAGCTGGCATTTTTGACAGATGCTGATGGCCTTTACGAAGAGCATGATGATCCTGATTCACTCATATCAGAAATATATGCTGAAGAGGCGAAAGCTGTTATCGAAGGCGGAGGAGTCGTGGGAGGCATGCTGCCAAAACTTGAAAACTGTATTGGGGCAGTAGAATCTGGAGTTTCGAGAGTGCATATCCTTAACGGCAACGTTCCCCACTGCGTACTGCTTGAATTTTTTTCAAACAGAGGAGTCGGGACTGCAATCTTAAGTAAAAAGGAGAAGAAATATTATCATGAATAATTACAAAGCTATCGACAGCGAAAACATTGCAAACACATATGCAAGGGCTGATGAACTTCTGGTAAGCGGTAAAGGTGTACTTTGCATAGATTCCAACGGACGTGAGCTCATAGACTTTTCGTCAGGCATAGGCGTCAACAGCCTGGGGTTCTGCGACGATGAATGGGTTAAGGCAGTGGCCGGTCAGGCAGCTGCGCTTCAGCATGTGTCTAACCTTTTCTATTCTGAACCGCAGATCAAACTGGCTAAAGCACTGACAGACAGGACGGGGATGTCTAAAGTCTTTTTCGCTAACTCCGGTGCGGAGGCTAATGAATGTGCGATCAAAACCGCAAGAAAATACGGGAATGCAGGTTCTGACGGCAAGAGAAACGAGATAGTTACGCTTAAGAATTCGTTTCACGGGCGTACTGTTGCAACGATCACTGCAACGGGACAGGATGAATTCCACCAGTATTTTTACCCTTTTGCAGAGGGTTTCAGATACTGTGAAGCAGGCAGTATCGACGAACTAGACAGTGTGGTTGGTGAGAACACATGCGCTCTGATGCTGGAAATGATACAGGGTGAAGGCGGCGTAATAGTTATGGACAAAGATTACGTTAAAGCGGCGGCTGAACTTTGCTGTCAGAAAGACGTGCTGCTAATAGTTGACGAAGTGCAGACTGGCATTGGCAGGACCGGGACGTTCTTTGCTTACGAGCAGTATGATATAGAACCTGACATGGTCACGTTCGCTAAAGGAATTGGCGGAGGACTGCCGATCGGAGGGGTTTTGTTCAATGAGAAGACAATGGACATCCTTCAGCCAGGAGATCACGGTACGACATTTGGCGGAAATCCGGTTGTCTGTGCCGGCGCGCTGGCGGTAATGAATAAGCTTACGCCGGAATTCCTTTGTGAGGTTGCGGCTAAAGGAGAGTATCTGGCAGCCAGACTGAAGAATATCCCTGGCATTATAGATGTTGATGGATTGGGGCTTATGATGGGTTTCAGAGTGGAGAACAAAACTCCTTCGGAGGTCGTTGCTGAGTGCCTTGCGGCTGGACTGATGACGCTGACTGCCCACGGCAAAGTCAGACTTCTGCCGCCGCTGGTCATCGGTTACGATATGATAGATAAAGGGCTTGAAATCATTGCGGCAGTCGTTGACTAGAATTAGATGCTGGTGTAAAATTACATTAATTTTCGAAAGCACATAATCTAGGAAGCAAGGGGTAATCATATGTCAAAATACAGCGTAAAAAGGCCATTCACGGTTCTTGTAGCCGTGATACTAATACTGGTTGCAGGAGGCGTTTCTCTGACTAAGATGACGCCAGACCTTTTTCCAAGCATGGACATGCCATATGTGGTTGTAATGACGCCATATCCCGGAGCGGCACCGGAGAAAGTTGAAGCGTCAGTAACCAAACCTCTGGAACAGACACTGTCAACACTTACGGACATCAAGAAAGTTCAATCTGTATCGGATTCGAACTATTCCATGATCATCATGGAGTTTGAGAACGATGTCAACATGGATACGATATCATCTGACATACTGCAGAAAATCAACATGATTGAAGGCAACTGGGACGATTCTGTTGGTACGCCGACGATCATGAAGATAAATCCGGACATGATACCGGTTACAGTTGCTGCCGTTGACAGCAAGGGGATGTCACGTGATGAGCTTTCGAACTTCGTCAGCGGCACCTTGATGAACAAACTGGAAGGAACGACCGGCGTAGCCAGCATCAGCCAGGCCGGAGTACTTGAGAAGAAAGTCAATGTTGTTCTCAGCCAGAAGAAAATCGACAAGATCAACAACAAGATCCTGGCAAGCGTTAATTCCAAGCTGGCAGATGCCCAGTCTCAGCTCGACGAACAAAAGGCGAAGATAGAGAAGGGACAGGCTCAGGTCGCGGCTGCCCAGGAAAAACTGGATGCAGCAAAAGCACAGATGCCGGCGGAAATGTTCACTCAGCAGTTTGGCACTCAGCAGGAGAAACTGACGGCAACTTCCAAGCAGCTGACCAGCGCCATGAAGAAGATAGACGCTGCTCAAGTACAGCTTGATGCACAGGCTGCAGAAGCCCGCAAAAGTGCCAACATAGGCGATAAAATCACCACTAAAATGATATCAGGCATACTGAAAGGCCAGAACTTCGCCATGCCGGCGGGTTATGCCAAGGAGGGCGGAGTCAGATATCTGGTCAGCGTTGGCGATACAATAGATTCTGAGAAAGAAGCAAAGAACCTATATCTCTTTGACACTGGCGTGTCAGGAGTAGGCAAGATCTATCTAAGCGATGTTGCTGACGTCTTCATGAGCGACGACTCAGCAGATATATATGCAAAAATAAACGGCAAGGACGGAGTGATCCTGTCCTTCTCCAAACAATCGAATTATGCTACTGCAGACGTGTGCAAGAACATTACAGCCAAATTTGACGAACTGAAAAAAGAGTACAACGGCCTGTCTTTCACGACTTTGATGGATCAGGGGTCGTATATCGGAATCGTCGTCGGCTCGATTCTGGACAGCCTGCTGTGGGGCGCACTGTTTTCGATACTGATACTGCTGCTGTTCCTGCGTGGGCTTAAGCCGACCTTCATCACTCTGGTCAGCATACCGGTCAGCCTGATCTTTGGTATTGTAATGATGTACTTCTCTGGAATAACCATCAACCTGATTTCTATGTCAGGCTTGGCAGTCTCTGTGGGCATGCTGGTGGACAACTCTGTCGTCGTCATTGAAAATACCGTCCGATTGCGGCGAAAGGGTGTTCCTGCGCCAAAGGCAGCCGTTGCCGGAGCCAAGCAGGTTGCCGGTGCAGTAACAGCATCAACCCTGACGACGATATGCGTTTTCGTGCCGATAATCTTCACAGACGGCCTGACCAGAGAACTGTTCACCGATATGGCCCTGACCGTAGGCTACACCCTTACTGCCAGCCTGATCATTGCATTGACAGTAGTGCCGGCAATGTCATCAAGGATGCTGGTGAATACCCAGGAGGAAGAAACGAAATTCTTCCTGGCTATGCTGCAGAAATACAAGTCCGCGGTGACATTTACCCTCAGGCATAAGGCACCGCTGCTCATAGTCGCAGCTTTGCTCCTGGCCGGAAGTGCATATGTCAGCATCAATAAGGGTCTGATTTTCATGCCTGACATGACGACGCCGCAGATACAGGCGACGCTGACCATGCCGGAGGGCAGCACAATGAAGGAAATGGTGGCGGAGTCTGACGAAATCATAAGCAAGCTAGAGAAAGTCGAGGACGTGGATACGGTTGGTGCTCTCTATTCCAGCGGCAGTGATGTAATGATGTCGGGCGGGACAGGCAGCGGCATGTCGGTTTCATATTATATTATGCTCAATGAAAACATCGACCGCAAGAGCAGCGCCGTGGCAAAAGAAATGAATGAAGTCTGTCAAGGCGGCAAAGGCAAATTCCAGGCCAACGGCTCTTCTGTCAGCGACTTTACCACTGCATTTGGCGGCTCAGGCGTTACTCTTAACATCTATGGCGACGATCTAAATGATCTGGCCGTTGCGGCTGAAGGCGCGGCAGACCAGCTGTCAAAGGTTAAAGGCATAAAATCCGTTGACGATGGCACCGGCGGTTCAGAGACAGAGTACCACTACGTCGTCAACAAAACAAAGGCTATGGAGAAGGGCCTCACGGTTGCCCAGATATACGCCGGCATTTCTGACGCTCTAACATATGAAGATACGGCTACGACTGTTACCTGGGACGACGAAGACTACGACGTTGCAGTCGCTTCCGACCAGAAGGAAAAGGTAACACCGTCAGACCTCAAGAATCTGAAGATCAAAGTGACCGGTTCTTCCGGCAAGGAGACTGAGATAAAGGTCACCGATGTGGCATCTATTCAGAAGAAACAGACACTGAAGTCGATTTCCAGGGACGACCAGAAAAGGTACATAACAGTAACGGCTCAGCTGAAAGACGGCTACAATGTCACTAAGGTCACCGCTGCTGCGGAGAAGGCCATGGCGAAATATGATTTGCCAAAGGGCGTGACAACTGAATTTGCAGGTGAAAATGAGACTATAATGGACTCAATGCATGACCTTCTGCTCATGCTGATATTGGGCATCGTGTTTGTTTATCTGATCATGGTAGCTCAGTTCCAGTCACTGAAATCACCGTTCATCATAATGTTTACAATACCGCTGGCCTTCACCGGAGGCCTGCTGGCACTGCTGCTCACAGGAGAGGAGATCAGCGTTCTTGCAATGATTGGCATGATAATGCTGGTGGGCATAATAGTCAACAACGGCATCGTACTTGTTGACTGCATCAACCAGCTGAGAGCAGGCGGTATGCCGAAGAAAGAGGCAATCGTAGAAGCAGGCATGATGAGGATGCGTCCAATACTCATGACTTCGCTGACAACGATCCTTGGACTAATAGTAATGGCAATCGGCAAGACGGCGGGCACGGATATGATGCAGCCTGTCGCTGTGGTCTGCATAGGCGGACTGCTCTACGCAACGCTGCTGACTTTATTCATCGTGCCGATAATGTACGATCTTATGAATGGGGAAAAGTATAAAGTGCTGAAAGAGGAAGATCTGGAAGTGCCGGCAATGGGAGACGCGGCATATTAGACTCCGTCAAAGGAAAAGGTCTATTATGATTCCTGTGAAAAGTGAAAATATCATGACGAAGGCTATGTAGATGCCGAAATGCTTCATGCCTAGGACTATTTTCAAAGCACCGAGATTGGTGATTTTGGTAGCTGGGCCAGTGATCATAAAGGCAGCCGCACTGCCGAGACTCATGCCTTCGTAGAGCCACTGCTGGAGTATAGGTATCGTTCCGCCGCCGCATGCGTAGAGAGGAACGCCGATGGTTGCCGCCATCAAAACACCGAAGAAACGGTTTCCGCCAAAGACGGCCGTCATGACGCTGGCCGGAACGAATTCCTGAAAAAGAGCGGAGAGCGCAATGCCAGCGAGAAAATATACACCTGTGGCTTTGAAGTTGCGCCACAGGTTTTTTATGTATCTGAGCATGAGGTTCGGATCTGTGTCGTGGTTTTCTGGTTCGTCGAAGCCTTGAAAATTGAAAAACGAAACCTTGCGGCAGAAGATTCGGATGAGGATTCCGGCTGCGATGCCGCAGATGAAACATGAGCCGATACGGATGCCGAGAGCGGCTGGACCTAGGGCGGCGCTGTAGATGATCAGCTGAGGATTCAGCAGTATAGATGTCATCATAAAGGCTGCCAGCCAGTCGTCCTTGATGCCACTTCTGGAGAAAGAGGCAGCGATGGGGATCGTGCCGTACATGCAAAGGGGAGAAGCAATGCCAAGAAAACTGGCAATGATTATTCCGCTGACACCGGACAGGACTGATGAGTCATCGGTGCCGAGTTTAAGCAGGGCACCATGTATCGCGTCTTTCAGAAAGACAGAGACAGCAGAGCCTATGAGCATGCCGATGATCCAGTACATGAAAATCTGATTGAACTGGATGCTGAAATAGTACCAGAAATATGTTAATGCTTGGTTCATTTGCAATTGCATTTCCTCCAATTATTTGTGTCAATTATTGCAGAATAATATGGGACTGTCAATGATATGCAGGCATTTTTTATGCTCTTAAGATTATTCAATATTAACGCAAGATTAACTTGAATAGTCTTAACAACGTGATATACTAATATAAAAAGTGGAATGGATCGTCTTTTGACTGGAGGTGATCTGATGAAAGTTGCAACTGGTTATAGCAATGCTGACAGCGTTGCTTATGTAATGGAGGAAGCGTGCAGAGATCTGCCAGATTTTCCTCAATTGATAATTTTCTTTTCTGACAGCGGGAAGTTTGCAGAACTAAGCAGAGAGATTCACGTAAGATATCCTGAAACTACCGTGATAGGAGCCTCTACCTTTGGCTCTTTTTCCAAGCATGGCTTTTGCAGAAGCGGGTTAAATATAGCAGCGCTCTCTGACGGAATCAGGGTTTCAGCTGGGCTGATGCGTGAGATAACCAGAAATACAGGCAACCTATACAGAGACGAGATACTTGGGGCACTTGATAAGATAGGTCTGGACGACTGCAGCGAAGAAAACACATGCTGCTTTGTACTGAATCCAGCGGGGACGTCTTGCGAGGAGATCGTGCTGGATACTCTAATGAAGACCCTGAGGAATCTGAACATCCCTGTTGTAGGCGGATCATCAAGTTCAGAAGTCTGCCTGTATGGGGAAGTAAGTCTGAACGGAAGCGTTTTCCTGAACAGCAGCATTTACACAATGATACATCTTGATAAGGGTGTCATCAATATCGCCCTTGAAAATATTTTTCGGCCGATGGGCAGAGAATATCTGGTAACTAAGGCAGATCCAGAGAAACGCATACTTTATGAACTTGATGGAGAACCGGCATATGACATATTGTGCCGTGATTTAAATGTCTCCGGTGAAGGACTTAATGCGGCTTTGGCCAAACACCCTTTTGGCCGGATACCGAAGGGCAACCTGTTTATCAACGAAATCGAGAAGATCAACGACGATAGGAGCATCAGCACATACTGCAGGATACTGGATCAGTCAAGACTGGTACTTCTGGAACCCTGCGAACTGACTCCAACTATGGATAAAACATGGACAGAGATCCATGAAAAAATGAGCAGCATAGATTTCAGCATTGTCATCAATTGTTACAGCCGTACCCAGATGTATTTGAATAATGGCTGGATGGAAGAGTTTACGGGGAGAATGAACAGGGAGATGGGACCTTATGAAGGTTTCACTACACATGGTGAACTCCTAGGTGATTTTCTGCTGAATCTGTCACTACTTGTGATCTCCTTTGGAGAGGTCAGATAGAAGAAAGAATAAGAAGTGATCTATATGAACGGCATCGATATTTTAAAGTTAGAAGAATTGAAAGATTTACCAACACCTTTCTATATTATAAGAACAGACGGGGACCGATCAGTTCCCGTCATGCTTTCTGTGGAAGCAGAAGACTTGATAGGATACGACTTAGATGCTTTTGCAGATCTTTATGCCAGGGATCCGATGGCCTTCATTGAAACTCAAAACAGGGAAAAGGTTGCCAGGGTATTTGGATTTTCGAATAATCATCCGGGTACGGCATTCGACACATCAATGAGATTCATTAAATCAAATGGCATAGTACTCAATTTGATGTGCTGGGGAAAGACAGTTGCAGCCGACGGCGATGTCAGATATAGGATCACTTTCCTGAAGGAACTCACATCGGTGCCTGAAGAATTTGAAATGAATGACAGTTCTTATTCAGTTGCTCTTTATGATATGCTGATGGCATCGTCCAATATCGGCATCATCAGTATTGACATTACTGATGAATATCGGCTTATATGGTGCAATGAGGCCGCACACAGCATCATAGGCTACACAAAATTTAAATATGAGACCGAATTCCACAGCAGTTTAGGCCGATTCTTTGAAGGAAATGAAGAGGAATATGAGAGGGTGAAAACTGCCATAATCGATGCCAGGCGCAGGGGAGTGCCAAGGTTTGATCTTAACGTGCGGCTCAACTCTAAACATGGTCAGGTTTGGCTCAGCGGAACGGCAACTTTTTCTGGGTACAGGAGTAGTGACCATGAAGGCAATATGGTGTATTATGCCTTTACTGATATTACAGAGGGAGTAAAACAGCGAAGAAAGCTGGAAGAGGCAAGGCAGGCTGCAGATTTGGCGAACGAGTCAAAATCAGCATTTCTTTCAAGCATGAGCCATGACATAAGAACACCGCTCAACGGAATCGTGGGATTTACGGATCTTGCCCTGAAAGAGGAAGATCCATGTATAAAGCAGGAATACCTGAAGAAAATACAATACGCTTCTATACTTCTAACTGACATCGTCAATGATACGCTTGATTTGTCAAGGATAGAGAGCGGAAGGATGACGCTAGAACGTGAACTGGTAAACAGTCACGAACTTGGAAGCTCTGTAGCCCAGGCTATAAAGCCAGCGGCAGATATAAAAGGTGTGAGAATGATTGCTGATGCTTCCAGATATCCTTCTGAGAATATCTGGATAGACAGGCTGAAGATCCAGAAGATAATAATCAATCTGCTGTCAAATGCAATCAAATATACTCCGCCGGGAGGTACCGTAACACTTACGGTATGCAGACTGGATTCCCCAATTGGCGGATGTACACGCAGATTGTTGATAGAGGACACAGGCATTGGAATCAGCGATGACTTCTTGCCAAGGATGTTTGAACCTTTTGCGCAGGAACACAGGCCGGAAGCCGGGAACGTGGCAGGGACGGGACTGGGACTTGCAATCGTAAGCAAGATGGTTGAACTGATGCAAGGCAATATCTCTGTAGAAAGCAAGGTAGGTTCAGGAACGACGATCATCGTAGATCTGCCCATTGAACTGGCCGAAGGGGCAAATGCTGCAGAAGCAGAAGTAAAAACAATGGCGAAGTCCTTAAATGGCAGGCGTGTTCTGCTGGCCGAGGACAATCGCATAAATATGGAGATCGCAACGATACTTCTGCGTGAAGCTGGAGTGGATTATGAATGGGCGGAAAACGGAGAAAAAGCAGTGGATAAGTTCTCGGCATCAGAGGAACAGTACTACGATGCAGTTTTGATGGATGTCAGAATGCCGGTAATGAACGGATATGAAGCCGCGGAAGCCATAAGAAATCTGGACCGAAGCGATGCGGCTGAGGTACCGATCATTGCAATGACGGCAGACGCGTTTACGGATGACATACGAAAGTGTCTGGAGGCAGGCATGAATGCACATGTGGCTAAGCCGATAGACCCACAGCGGCTTTACACAGTCATTGCATCGCTGGTAAAGTAATCAAAATCAATATAAATAAATGACAGTCTGTGCTGGCCGGCACAGACTTTTTTTGCCGTTGATTTAATGCAGCAGCGGCATTGGCTGTAAATATTTTTTTGGTCAGACTGTTGACATTGAGGCTGCATAATTGTTTAATGGATAAAGTAATTTGACAAAAACGGAAATCTGTTAATAGAGGTAATAAAACATGACGGAAAACAATAATAGGATCATAGCTTTGGCCGGCAAAGGCGGCGTAGGTAAAACGTCACTTGCGGCAGGTATCGTAAGGCAGCTGACCAAAAGGCATCCGGGAGCACGAATTCTGGCGATCGATGCTGATCCTGCTGTCGGACTATCCACAGCGCTAGGCATAGAAGTTGAAACGACGATAGACGACATCAGAAAGGAAGTCATCGCCACTGTTGAAAATGGCGAAACCAAATCGGCAATTGAACTTCTGGGTGAGGCTAAGTACAGACTGTACGATGCGATCACAGAGGCCGAAGGCTTTGATTTCATAGCCGTCGGACGTCCGGAAAGCGCCGGATGCTACTGCTCGATAAACTCATATCTGAAGGAAGTAATAAGCATCCTCTCAGAGAACTTTGATTATGTGGTGATTGACGGCGAGGCTGGCATAGAACAGATCAACAGACGCGTGATGGAAAAAGTCACGGATCTGCTGCTGGTCACAGATGCAAGCCGCAAAGGAACTCAGGTGGTCCAGACAATAAAAAATGTGGCCGACCAGCTGGTGATGTACGACAGGGCTGGCGTCATTCTAAACCGTGTACCTGATGCTAGCATCAGGTTTATCGTTGATGTCGGAGATCTGGAGATTCTGGCCTGCATAGAGTCAGACCCGGAACTTGCGGCTTTTGATATTAGAGGAGACAGTCTGCTTGGACTGCCAGAAGATGACCGCATGCTTGCGGGAGTCAGTGAAGTGCTGGAGAAAATGGAGATATAATAGTGAGAGATCTGAAACACCTTATTTATTTTGAAGACTTGCTTCAGGAGGCCAACAACAGTCTGGTCAGAGAGGCCCAGAGCGAGGGACGCATTGCAATCGGCAGTGTATGCTCTCAGATGCCAGAGCCGCTGATCAATCTGCCTGGCTGCTTTTCAGTGAGGCTGAGGGCGCCGAGGACCGGATCCATGGAAATGGGAACATACTACATGAGCAGTCTGATCTGCGAATGCTGCAGGGCATGGCTGGAAAGAGCCATAGAAGGAGGATTGAATTTCCTCGACTGCATCATGGCGGCAGACACCTGTGCACAGATGAACAGAAGCGTTGAGAACATCGAACATCTGAACCTGATTGAAAAAGACAATTTCTTTGTGTCCTACAGCGATGTGCCGATGAAGTGCGATGAGACGGCGCTGCGTCATTATGTGCGGCAGATGAAGGCACATGTGCTTGAACCGCTTCACGAGCAGTTTGGCATAGACGTGTCCGACGCTGCACTTAAGGAGGCTGTTGAAGAACAAAACGAGATAAGCAGGCTCATCACTGCCCTTGGGGAGTACCGAAAAGAGGAGCTGCCGCGGATCACCGGCTATGAATTTGCGGTGTTCTGTCTGGCGACATTCTGCTGCCCTAAGGACAAAATGGCGGGGAAATTGAAGGAAACGCTGGAAGAGGTTGAGAACCGCACACCAGATGAAGCCGGAAAGTACAGGGCAAGAGTTTTGATGGCAGGTTCGGAGGTAGATGATCCGGAGATCATACGCATTGCCGAGGAGGCGGGGGCGTTGGTCGTTGCCGACAGGTTCTGCTTTGGTTCACTTCCGGGCAGGCAGGAGATCGTCCTTGACGAGTCGGACGGAGCGGAGGATGTGCTTACGCAGATATGCCGCTGGTATATGGAAAAAGGCCAGTGCCCGCGGTTCATGGACACTGAGAAAATCACGGAAAGACACGAATACATTGACGGCTTGATGAAGGAGTACAGAGCTGAGGGAATTATATTCCAGCAGATGAAGTTCTGCGATTACTGGGGCTATGAGAGAGCCCACGCCAGCCATGTCATGAGGGAGCAGTACGGATATCCGGTGCTCTCAGTTGATAGGCCGTACAACGTTGGAAATTCAGGACAGCTGAGGACGAGATTCCAGGCATTTGTTGAAAGTCTGGAAATAAAGAAGATAAACAGGGAAAGGAGGGGAGCCAATGAGTAAGGAACTTGGAAAGGACAGGCTGGGAGACCTCTACTCCGGTAAGAAGGCTAAACGCCGCAGGGAGTGGCGAGGCCTGAAGGATACATGGTACGCCTATACCCAGTGGCTGGACCTCTGGAAGACACTTATAAAATTCATGGCCAAGCCCAATAACCTGAGGGGATTCTTCAGGTACAGATGGATGCTGAATTACCTGGCAGTGCCAGACTTTTTTGACCGCCACACCGAGGGCATGAGGGGTACGCAGCTGAGGATGGCTTACACGGGTGTTGGCCTTATTGTCAAGGACATGTGCAATATGCTCAACGACATCTTCAGGGCAGATCCGGAAATCGGCAATGACAAGGAATTCAACGACAAGATCGTCTTGTTCGATGAAAATATGATGAGCACACTGATGGGAGGATTCCCTAATCTTCACTGGCTTTCAGTGGAGGTGCCGTCAGTTTACACCAGTTCAATGATGAACCAGCAGGGAGTCGGCTATTACATCGATGTAACTGAGGAATACGGCGTACCAGGGGATGTCTGCCCAATGCCGGCAGCGGAATTAGGAGTTGCTCTTGCAGGGGATTTCCCGCTTGTTGGAAAGTGTGCCGTGCAGTGCAACACTACCTGCGACGGCAGTCTCATGGGCAATGGCATCGAGGCAAAACAGTTCAAAATACCGACATTCCAGTTGGCAGTGCCGATAAGGCATCAGCAGGAAAGCGTACATGAATACGCAGCCGAGGAAGTCATGAATGCCATACATTTCATAGAAGAAAACACCGGCGAGAAGTTCGACTGGGACTATTTCTTCAGCTGCATGAAGAGGTTCAACAAGGAGACCGAACACGTTCTCGGCTGGTTTGACATCAACAAAACCCCTTACCCGCAGGTCATCAGCGACAATCTGGCTCTCTACAGATACGGAGTTTACCAGGCAGCCGGCGGCAGGCTTGACGTCTTTCTAAAGACGGACGAAAAGATAACAGAAATGGCAGAAAAGGCATATTCAGCCAAAGAGCCAATCGTCAGAGAAGTGCGCCACAGAGCTATAACCTGGGGCGTTCAGGCGGCATACTATACGGCATTCCCAATCTGGCTGCAGAACTGCTGGGGCGTACTGCCGCTTCTTGACATGCTGACTACTGTTTCTACCAAGACCATCAATACTGAGGACAAGGATGAGGCTTTACTTGATCTGGCTCATCTCTATGAAAACATGATCATGAGAAACCGGTCCAACGGCGGTTACGAGGTAGGAGTAGAGGCACTGTGGAGATACTGCGAGAGCTTCAATGCAGACATGGTCATCCTTTATGAGCACATGGGATGCAAGTCAATGTCCGGCTATCACGGTTTGTTTGAAGAAGAGGCAAGGAAGCACGGCATACATCTGATTTGGGTCACCCACGATCTGATGAGACCGGAAGAGGCATCCAGAAAAGACATGCGTACTCAGGTCAACAGATACATGAGAACTGTCCTGGGTGAAGAGCCGCTGGATCCAAGTCTGGAGGATTTTGAGGACAGCTTGAGCTGGTAGGAAAGGATAGATAATGAGATACTTTGGAGGCTGCGATGCAGGCAGCACATATACTAAATGCGTTATTTTGGATGAAAACGGAAAGATAGCAGCAGCGGTCACGAGAAAGAGCAGGATAAACCCGGTGCTCAGCGCTCAGGACGCCATGGGCGACGCCATCAGCGAAGTGCAGGAATTGAATAGTGCAGAAGATCTGACGTATCTGGTCGGCACAGGTTATGGAAGAAACAAAGTTCCCTTTGCGGATGAAAATATTTCGGAGATAAGCTGCCATGCCATGGGTGTGCACTCCGTCGATCCTAAGGTGAAGGCAATCGTCGACATTGGAGGACAGGATGTGAAGGGCATTGCGGTAGACAGCGACGGAACGGTGCTGAATTTTGCCATGAACGACAAATGCGCCGCCGGAACGGGACGGTTTTTTGAAACCATGGCCGGCGCCTTTGAGATGTCACTTGACGACTTCTCCAAGCTGTCGTTAAAGGCAAAGAACGTTATCCCGATCACTGCCCAGTGCACGGTATTCGCCGAGAGCGAGGTAGTCTCGCTGGTTGGAGAGGGCAAGCCGATGGATGAGATCGCGGCAGGCATTCAGCTGTCAGTGGCAAAGAGATGCTTTGCCATGGCGAAAAAAGCGGGAGCCACGGATTCAGTTACGCTGACAGGTGGCTGCGCTAAGAACGAAGGCCTGAAAAAGGCCATTGAGAAGGTCTTGAAGATAAAGGTGGTCGACCTTCCCGTAGACCCTCAGCTCATGGGTGCTCTGGGTGCCGCAGAGTTTGCAAGACAGAAAGGTATGTAAAATGCTGAAAGTACTTTTGATAATTTTGATAGTTCTAGTCGTGCTGTTCCTTCTCAGTCTGGTGATCTTCTTCTTCAACCTTGACATGAAGTTTGCAGCGGCCTTTGGCCCCGTAATGGATAAGCATTATGACCGTGCGAAGGCTAAGCGCGACGCAAAGAAGGAAAGCGGAAAATGAGCCTAGGAATATATGACAAGACCATAGCCGGGATACTGGCTTTGCTTGAGCCTTTTGACGGAAGAAAGCTGCCGCTTGACAAGGGTCTGTCATGGCCGGATGCCGGAAAGCATAACATGGTTTTAAGAGGCGATATGGCCTACGAACTTGGCGGGAGCGAACTGCCGGCAATCAGCGGATGCGGATTCACAGCAGGCAGCGGACTGGTCGCGGCAGACGAACTTATGCTCTACGGACCTGACCTTGATGAGATCAAAGAAGATAGTCCATGTGCCCGCATCACAATAGTCGGTCTTGACCCTGAGGCCTGCGACTTGGAAGAAGACGGCAACGGACTTTATGATCTGCTGCGGAGCGTAGAGTATGAGCGCTACCATGTAGAACCGGAAGGCTTTATGATGAGAATTTCTGTTTCCGGCAGCAGGGAGCCAGTTCGTGTTGCACGGACTGCTCTTGAGCGGGGCCTCACATTTACAGAAGCAGGAAAGCTTTTCATGGGGGCATACAGAAATCATCCTGAGGTGAGAGCCGTGAAAATGATTTACATCACTGATCCGTCGTTCCCTTTCAATGAGCTGGCAAGGAAAGCAGAGCAGCTGGAACAGATAACCGCGTCTTTGGACCACATTTTCCACGACCTTATAATGGACTGCGGATCCTGTTCAATGAGGGAAGTCTGTGACGAAGTCGGTGAACTTCGGGAACTGCACAAGAAGACGATAAGTAAATAACATGGTGGGATTGACCGGGATTCCGGTGTCCCTGAGCAAGATGCTCTCTGTTCTGGTTTGGAATGGAGAGCTCTTATTGTCGTAGACAACAAGGTTCCCGTGGAGCCTGTTGTCCAAATGGATGGAATCGTTGACTTGCAAGGTTTATGGGTGTAAAATCAAAACATAGATGAGTTATCTTAAGGTAAAAATGCTGCCAAGCATTGTCATAATGGCAATACTGACAGATATATGGAGAACGTGATGAGAAATTCAATAACCAGGTTAGCAAATAAGAAGAGCGTTTATGCGTTGCTTGCTGTTTTGATTTCGGTGATGCTTATTACGGCGTCTGCGGGATATTTCAGCCCGGTTTATGCGGCAAAGACAGCTTCAGAATCTGAAACAGTCCGCATAGGTTATTTCAGCAATGGGGACTTTATGCATGAAAATGAGGATGGAACCATTGAAGGATATGACATCGAGTACTACTATACGCTTGCAAGTTATTCTGGCTGGAATTTAAAGATAGTAAAGTATGACAGTCTGGATTCGGCATTGGCTGCACTGCAGGATGGTGATATTGACATGCTCAGCGGACTTGCTAAAACTCCGGAACGAGAAGCAGCTTTCATTGCCTCAGAAATCAAGATGTGTACAGTATATGCCGCTGTTCAGACCAGGGCAGACGATGACCGCTTCGCTGCTGGTGACACGGATACCATGAATAATATGACCTGCGGAATCATGGCGGGTTCCAACATCGTTACTCTGTATTCTGCCTGGTGCAAGGCAAATGGACTTACGCCTCATATCGTTGAGTATCCTTCGATAGATGAGCGTAATGCCGCTTTGGCAGATGGAAAGGTGGATGCCATTGCTGGCGGATCGACGGTGCCTGGCGCCCAGAAGGTTGCAGAATTTCCGGCAATGGATCTGTTCTTTATGATGACTAAGGGCAATACTAAACTCAAGGCAGAACTTGACAGAGCAATGAACATGCTTTCACTGCAGGAACCAAACTATGCTACTGATTTGTATCATAAATATTTTCCGGCATCACGGAATACCAAGCCTTCTTTCTCAAAATATGAGAAAGAATACATTTCCAGTCACAAGAAACTGAAAATTGCTCTCCTTGCTGACAATGCACCATACAGTTATGAGGAAAATGGCGGCAGTATCGCAGGAATACTCCCTGAGTATTATGATCATATTTCCAAGGTCACAGGCATAGGATTCGAGTATGTGCTCTTTGACAACAAGAACGAAGTATGGGATGCTCTGGCAGACGGTAAGGTCGACATTGTGGGCGAATTTGAAAACAACATATATAATGGGCATGAACTGGGATTCATTCTGACATCACCGTATGCAAAGCTTAATATGGTGCGTGTATCAAAAGCAGGCAAAAACAAGATATCGGTAATTGCAGTATCTGACTGTTTCAAGGACCTGGTTCAGTCGAGTCTGAAAGCCATGGGTTCAAAAGACAGCATTAAAACATACAGCAATGCAGATAAATGTTTTCGTGCCCTTAAAGACGGAAAAGTAGACGCCGTAGTCTGTCCGCAGCCCTCTGCAACGTGGATGCTGAATCAGGACCGCACTTCTGAGTATACGACCACTAGCTTTGGCAGCGAAGCCTGGCAGCTTGCAGCAGCAATGAACGGAGGAGTTGATAATAATATCCTCAGGTCGATAATCAATAAAACAATTGCGGTAGATGGAGCTTATTTCAACCAGTTGGTTGCAAGTGATTCTTTGAATGCTTCATATGGACTGAAAGGGGTGTTCAACAGGCTGTCGGTTTCAGCTATAGTAGCGATGTCACTGGTTCTGGTAATGCTCCTGATAATAGCAGTAGCTGCACTGGTGATAATCATACGCCGCAGGAAGAAAGAGCGGCAGATTGAGAAACAGCAGGCAGAGCTGGAAGCTGCAATAGAAGTGAACAAGGCAAGGCATGCTTTCTTTGGAATGGTAAGCCACGATATGCGTACTCCGCTTAATGGTATAATTGGGTTTGCTGACCTGGCATCGGCGAGCGATGACATTGACGAGATAAAAGATTATCTAGGTAAGATAAGGACATCAGGCAAGGTGCTGGGAGATCTGGTAAACGATACCCTGATAATGTCAAGAATACAGAACGGGAAGTATGAACTGAAGCCTTCAAAATGCGTGGCATCTGATGTGCTTGCAGGTATCATAGAGCCGATAAGCGAATTTGCTGCCGCCAGAGGCGTGGTGTTTGAAGACAAAGTAAGCAGTGTATGTGGCAGCAATATAGTTGTGGCAGATAAGCTGAGTCTGCAGAAGGTATTCCTTAATCTGCTGACAAACGCAGTTAAATTCACTCCGCCTGGCGGAAAAGTTGCTTTTGAATGCAGCCACGATGTGAAAGAAGACGGAAAAATCTACAGTGTATTTAAAATATCAGACTCCGGGAAGGGAATATCTAAGGAATTTATTCCGAAGATGTTCGAGCCTTTTGCTCAGGAAAAAGGAACGGATACTGGAATACCGGGAATTGGCATGGGTCTGCCAATCGTGAAAAGCATAGTTGACGCAATGGGCGGATCAATTGAGGTAAGCAGCACGGAAGGCAAAGGAACAGTATTCACAGTGCATCTTGATCTTGACCTCATCCAAAGCGAAATGAAAGACGGAAGTCAGGACGAAACAAACAAGGCGGATGAAGCTGAATTTCCAGGTCTTATAGGAAAAAGAGCCTTGATATGCGAGGACAATGCACTGAACCTTCAGATCGTAGAGACGATTCTTGAGCGCAGCGGCATGCTTACCGATGGCGCGGAAAATGGTCAGGAAGGTTTGAACATGTTTCTTGCCAGTAAACCAGGGTATTACGATATTATTCTCATGGATCTTAGAATGCCGGTGATGAGCGGTATCGCTGCGGCAAAAGCGATAAGGGAACTGGACAGGCCTGATTCTCTAAGCGTGCCGATAATTGCTGTTTCAGCAGACGCATATCAGGAAAATGTTGATGAATGCATAGCATCTGGTATGAATGGCCATATAGCCAAGCCTATTGACGCATCCGTATTGCTGAAGACCGTTTATGAACAGTTAAAATAGAAATAGCGGAATCCAGAAAAGGACATACCATTGTGTGATGGCATGTCCTTTTCTGGTTTCTATGCTATTGGACTCCAGTGTCGTTTATTATTTCGTCGTTTATGTCCAGACAAGTCTGAGAAGGCGTGTAGCCAGCCTGATCAAAGGCTTTCAGATGCAGCCGCGCTACGTTGGTTTCCAGAGTGTCAGGCACTGCATACCAGATGCCGCCGAATATTCCGCCATAGTAATTTTTCGGCCAGGCAATGTTCTTGGTGATATCGTATCTCGGTGCTCCAATGACAGCCGTCAGCATCTGCACCTGTGACATGTTGGTCCTGATCTCAGGCAGAACGTCCTTGGCCAGCTTGTTCATTGCCAGCGGTGAGGAGAGTGTCTCCTTCATGACCGCATCCATGACCTTCTTGTATCTTCTTGCTCTGCCGGAATCTCCGCCAGAGGTCTTTCTTATTCTGCAGTAAGTGGCAGCCTGTACGCCGTCGAGCCTCTGAACTCCGCTTTTGGTAATGCGAGTATACGTTCCGCCGGTGTTGATTGCCGTCTCGTGTCCATAAGTGTTCATATCGCTGATTTCATCGCTCCTGACATTGATCGTGATGCCGCCTAGAGCATCAACAGTGTCAGCAACTGCCTTCCAGTTGAAGATGACGAATTCTGAGATATTCAGATCCAGACTACGGTTGAGCGATGCGCAGGTATCTGCTCCGCCGCCGTAATGGTGGGCATGAGTGATTTTGTCGAGTATCAGATTGCCGTCAGCATCGGCAACCTTAAGGTAAGAGTCACGCATGACGGAAATCAGCCGAATCTCACCAGTTGATTTTTTGATGCTCATAATGATGATCGCATCGGTACGGCTGCCGTCGTAGCCTTCGTCTGCTCTGGCGTCAACGCCGAGTATAGCGATGTTCCGATAGCCGCTCAGATCTTTCGCCGCCTGCGAACTGATGGCAAAGTCGCTGCCGCTGGTGTCGACCTTGTCGAAATGCGAGGTGACTGAGAAAAAGTAGGCGACAAGCGCAATGATGAAGATCAAAATCAGCAAAATCACGTTGCGAGCAACGGTCTTTTTATTGACACGATGTCTTACCTTGCGGCTTGAACCTCCTCCGGAGTGTCTTCCGCCTCCGTGGCCCGCAGCGGCTGTCTGGCTCTGCGGGAACAGATCGTCTTCAGTGTACGGTGCCGCCTGCTGTCGGACATCAGATGAATGTCTGCCGCTGCTTTGCTGCTGGCTGTGATGCGAATACTGGGCATTTTGCGAATGCTGGCCGTCCTGCCCCTGCATTGACTGCCTGGCCTTTCGCATGCGCTCCTGACGTTCGTATTCCTCAGCTGCCTTGGCGTATTCTGGATCCTCGTACTTCCTGATCAGCTCAGGGCTATAGTGATTCAGCTCGTCCTCACTTAAAGTGACATGCTTGTCGTTTTTATATAAATCAAGTGTTTTTCGTCTCATTGTAGTTTCCCTTCCCATGCTCCTTTACACACTTAGTTTATATTATCACCTGATGAATAGAAATGCAACAAAAACGGGAGTGTGAGAATTATCACATTTTTATATACTAAAGTTATTCTATGGTGATATAATGAAGCCAGATGGAACCAGCCTCACTAAAGAGGCGGCGGGTTCCATGCCCGTGTTTCAGCGGGGGCTGGCCCCACGCGGAAACACAGGCCGAGCTGAAGCTCCTGGCTTCACTGCAGGCCTTCGCTGCGCCTGCAATGAGCGAGCTCACTGCGAGCTACGCTCGGCCTTAAATGAAGCAGATGGAACCAGCCTCACCAAAGAAGTGGCGGGTTCCATGCCCGTGTTTCAGCGTGGGCTGGCCCCACGCGGAAACACGGCCGAGCTGAAGCTCCTGGCTTCATTGCAGGCCTTCGCTGCGCCTGCAATGAGCGAGCTCACTGCGAGCTACGCTCGGCCTTAAATGAAGCAAATGGAACCAGCCTCACTAAAGAGGCGGCGGGTTCCATGCCCGTGTTTCAGCGGAGGCTGGCCCCACGCGGAAACACAGGCTGAGCTGAAGCTCCTGGCTTCATTGCAGGCCTTCGCTGCGCCTGCAATGAGCGAGCTCACTGCGAGCTACGCTTGGCCTTAAATGAAGCAAATGGTTATGCTGCCGGAAGCGGCAGTTTTGATTGGAGGAAGGACATGAAAAGAAAGCTACTGATCATTGCATTGTCCCTGACGATGGTATTTTCACTGATGCCGGGACTGGCCGCCGCGGATACCGACACGACGCAGACCGCAGGCTCAGGACAGATCGTGATCCTGGGGACCACTGACGTTCACTGCTCAGTTACACAAAGCGCGACAAGCATGGGATATTCGGGCGTTGCCGCGTACAAGAAAGCCATGGAGAGCGAGTACGGGGAGGCAAACGTTACACTCATCGATTCAGGAGACGCGACACAGGGCGGCATCATTGGCACTGTCTCCAAAGGCGCGTATCTGGAAGAGATAATGAACAAAACAGGTTACGACGTGCTGGCGCCTGGCAATCACGATTTTGACTACAACTTTGCCAACATGCTGAAAAATGCTTCAAATTCAACGGGGACTTATGTCTGCTGCAACCTCACAAGCACCGTCACAGGAAAACGCATCTTCCCAAGGTACAGGATGATCAAATACGGCGACGTTAAGGTGGCATACGTCGGCATCACGACGCCGGAGACATTTACGACATCCACGCCTTCATATTTCAAGAATTCAAAGGGGAAATTCATCTACAGCTTTGCTGAAGATTCAACAGGAGCCAAGCTTTACAGCTGCGTGCAGAGAGCAGTCAACGCTGCCAGAAGCAACGGAGCTGATTATGTGGTGGCCGTAAGTCATCTGGGGACTTCAACCAGTACAGCCAGATGGTCAGCAGCATCCGTCATCAAAAATACCACAGGTATCGATGTGATCTTTGATGGACATTCACACGAAACCTACTGCGACGAACTGACAAACAAAGACGGAAAATCAGTGCCGCGTCTGCAGGCGGGCTACGGACTTTCGGCGATGGGCAAGGCAGTAATTGACACAAAAACAGGAACCGTCACGGCGTCCCTGGTAAAGGACTACACCATATCGGATCCTGAAGTTGCAAGTTATATAGACAGCATCAACGCTACCCTTAGCGACAGTCTCAAGCAGGTGGTCTGCACCAGCAAATACGACCTGACTATCGTCGATCCAAAGACGGGAGAGCGGATCGTCAGGACCGGTGAAACCAACCTTGGCGACCTGATCGCTGACGCCAACAGAGTAGTCATGAAGGCAGACGTCGGCATATGCAACGGCGGGGGCATCAGGGCCAGCATCAAAGCCGGCAATGTCACCCTCGGCGATGTCATGACAGTAATGCCATACGCCAACAAGATCTGCGTCATCAGAGTGACGGGACGCCAGCTCAGAGATATGCTTGAGTATTCCGCCAGCAGATATCCGGCGGAAAACGGCGGCTTTCTGCAGGTTTCAGGAGTGACGTTCAAGATAGACTCGTCGGTGGCTTCTTCTGTAGTAGTCGACGACAACAGCATGTTCGTCAAAGTCGCCGGAGACAGACGCGTCAGCAATGTCAGGGTCAACGGCAAGATCATATATCTGAACAAAACCTATACCGTGGCTGGTTCTAACTATACACTCCTCAACAGCGGCGACGGCTACGCCATGTTCGGCGCTAAGCCAGTCATCGTTACGCCGGCTAAACTCTTCGATACTACCGTCCTCAAAAAATATATAAGCGGCAGCCTCGGCGGAGTTGTTGGGAAAGGATATGAAGATCCGTACGGAAGCGGCCGCATTATAATCAATTAATTATTGTATTTCAATTTAAAAATCAATGCCGGCACATATCAGCTTGTACCGGCATTTATTTTAGTATTAGTATCTGTAGTCGTAGATCCTGGTGGACTTCTTCTCGCTGCGCGGAAGGTCGCCGATGTTGACAGCCTTAGGCACTATGCCGATGTTGATCTTTGATTTGAAAGTGTCTTTCAGTTCCTTTTCAAAATCTTTCCTGGATTCTTCCGGCAGTTTTGTCTCTACGAACACCGTGATGCGGTCTTTGCCATTCTCATGGTCAATGAAGACCTGGTATTCGCTGCTGGCGCCTTTGACAGTCTTAAGAATGTCGTCGATCTGTCCCGGGAACATGTTGACGCCGTGGACTTTGATCATGTCGTCTGTACGGCCGAGGATAACGTCGATCCTTGGATAGCTGCGTCCGCAAGGGCATTTTTCAGTGTCAGGCACGATGCGTGTCAGATCGTGAGTGCGGTAACGGATCAGCGGAGCACCTTCTTTCTTCAGAGTCGTGATAACAAGCTCGCCAAGCTCGCCGTCAGGCAGGACTTCGCCTGTCTTTGGGTTGATGATCTCGAAGTACAGATAGTCATCAAAGTAGTGCATGCCGGTCTCGTGCTCGCAGTTGATGGCGATGCCAGGGCCGTAGACTTCCGTCAGACCGTAGATGTCGTAAAGTTCAACACCCAGTTCGTCAGCTATGCGGCTGCGCATTTTTTCGCCCCAGCGTTCAGAACCGATGATGCCTTTTTTCAGGTTCAGCTTATGGCGTATTCCGCGCTTCTGAATCTCTTCTGCCAGGAGCAGGGCGTAGGAAGAAGTGGCGCAGAGTACAGTTGACTGCATGTCTTCCATGAATTGGATCTGTTTGGCTGTATTGCCAGGACCCATTGGAATTGCCATGGCTCCAAGCTTTTCAGCGCCTAGCTGGAAACCAATGCCTGCAGTCCACAGACCGTAGCCCGGCGTGATCTGGATGCGGTCTTTGTTAGTGACCCCGGCTATTTCATAGCACCTTTTGAAAAGAGTTGCCCAATCGTCTACATCCTGCTTGGTATAAGGGATGATGACCGGCGTTCCCGTAGTGCCGCTGGATGAGTGGATACGGACGATCTCCTCGTCTGGAACAGCAGCTAGGCCGAGAGGATAGGCGTCTCTGAGGTCGGCTTTTTCAGAGAAAGGCAGTTTCTCGAAGTCTTCCTTAGTCTTGATAGCGTCGACGTCGACGTCAGCTAGCCTTTTGGCGTAAAAGCCGCCGGCCTTCTTAACTCGTTTCATCTGGTACTTGATCTGGTCAAGTGTTTCATTTGTCATTTTCATATTGTCCTCCTATACACTTTCTGTGCATACTTAGCTGACTTGAGGCGATGAGTGAGGCTTAAACAAAAAAACTGTCCTTGGAAATTCCAAGGACAGATATTATCTGCGGTACCACCCTGATTGGCCGCCGAAGCGACCCGCTCTGTACGATGCTAACACATCGCGGTCATGTTACGTATGCCATACGTCCGGGGATACTTGGAAAAATTGATTCTGTTCGCCCGGCCCTCAGCGGCCCATATCTCCTGCAGCCCGCGGCGAGGATCGCACCATCCCTCACTCTCTGAACACACTTACAGGTCTTCTTCCGCTTCAACGGTTTAATTATTTCATTAGGAGCAGTATAGCACTCTTGTTAAGCAGATGTCAACACATATATCCGGAAAAGCTTTGGCAATTTCTATAGAAAATAGAAAAATATGGATTGACAGGTAATAATTTGTAGTGTATATTTATAGCATGGAAAAGAAGATGGCGGACGCCTTAGGGCGCACCGCCTTTTTTCATGCCCATTGGGCGACGCATACGCGGCCGATGTGACGGCGCCTCATGTCCTCAGACACCCCGGACATTAAGAAAGGGGTGCCATTTTAATTTAATCAGCAGAAAGGAGAATTGTATCGTATGGATACGAACATCAACAAAAGATCAAGAAGAAGGAAAGTTACTGCATTTTCACTGGCGGCGCTGCTAATGATAGCCGGAGTAGCCGCATACCTGACAGACAGCATTTCTTTTACCAATATGTTCAGCATGGCGACAGACGTTCAGGCAGTGGACATCACCGCACAGGAGCAGATGGTAAATGGAGAGGGCAGCACTGTGGCATACGCTGACCCGACAAACGTAAAAGCCGGAGACCTGGTTTCCAAGATACCGCAGGTTGCACAGAAGGGCGCAGAGAACGAGGCAGTCTGGGTCAGAGCAGAGGTGGTTCTGACGACTCCGGAAGCAGAGGCTGCAAAGACTCAGCTGACTGCCGCATCGGTAAACGGCGTTTCGGCAGACTGGACGCTGAACAATGCAGAGACCATAACAGACGAGGCAAATCACTCGGTGACTCTCTACTATTACAAGAATACCGGACTGGATATAGGAGCGACAGCAATGTCGCCATTGTTTACAGGAATACAGATTCCTACAGACTGGGGCAACGAATCTGCAGGCACAGTGCCTTCAGTAATAGTTACATTCCAGGCAATACAGAAGAAACACGTGATCCAGGGCTCGCTGACAGAGGCAAATCCTTGGGGAGATGCAACGCCAGCCGCTTTTGAGACAGTAGAATAGCATATTGAATCGGGCCGCGATCAGAAGCCGCGGTCCGGTTTTTGTTCGAAATTTGAGAACAGGGAGGGAAAACCATGAAGCAGACACTGATAATAGCGGCAGCGATAGCTTTGATCGTTGGAGGATTTTTTGCTGCAGGCATAAGGATACACTATGTGGCTTCGGCGTCGATGGAACCGGCGATACCGATGTATTCGCTGGTAGTCAGCAGGACGCTGGATGCAGAGAAGAACATAGAAACAGGCGATATCGTTATCTTCAGTCAGCGGAACGTGACAATGCCGGTGATGCACAGGGTGGTCGAACTGGGAGACGGATATGTGATCACAAAAGGCGACGCCAACAGCAGCCTTGACAGCGCTGCTGAATTGGAAAACGTTACGGAAAAGGCGATGTTCCACGTGCCTTTGCTTGGCTACTTCATACGGTTTGTGCACACGCCGGGCGGATCGAAACTGCTGGCAGCTGCGGTTGCCGCACTTTTGATAATGGGGTGCTTGCCGGCGGGCATCAGAAGGAGGAAAACAGCGTATGGCGGTGAAATTGAATAAAAGGATATTAGCTGGGGCACTGCTGCTAATAGTGTGTTCAGCTGCCGGAGTGACGGCACTGATGACGGACAGGGTATCCTTCAGCAATTCAATACACATGACTGCCCTGCAGCCGGTCACTTATGTCAGCATCGGCAGCGATATTACGGCTGCTGCCGGGACTGAGGTGGTATTGACTGCCAATGCCAGCGGGGGCAGCGAACCATATGCATATCAGTGGTACAGGAATGGTGAACCTGTGGGAAATCAAACAGATGCGGCGTACGCATTTATTGTGAGCGAAGCAGACGGGGGTTCGTCATACTTCTGCAGAGTATCAAACCCCGCTGGGTTCATTGACTCTAATCAGGTGACGCTTACGCTGGCAGTGCCTTTATCTGTTGCCGTGGCCGATATATCTGCAGCGACTGGGTCGTCACCTTTGATGACGGCGGAGGTTTCCGGCGGTACAGGACCATATAGCTACAGATGGTATGAAAAGTCAGTGGAATCAGGGGCTTTCAGCGAGATACCGGGAGCAGTATCAGAGTCTTATGCGCCACAGACTGGGACCACTGGAATGGTAACGATGCATGAAGACGAGGCAGAGTACATGTGTCTGGTGTCGGATTCTTCTGGCGGTGCTGGAAGCGACTCGGGGATCCTGCATGTTACTGGGGCGACAGAGATCCAGCGTTGGAACATAGGGGCATCAGCGGCCGGCGTAAGTTTTTCAGGCGCAAACGGGATGGCCACGGTAGCAGCTGTGCTTTACAGTGACGGTGCTCTCAATGTATCAGGTAACGGCGATACCACGGTATTTGGCACGGCAAAAACAGGGACCAAACCATGGCTGGCGCCGTGGCTCACAGGTACTTTTCCGCAGCAGGTGCTGTATGCAAGGATAGCGGATGATGTTGGAGTAACTAATATGACAGAGTGGTATGATAAATGTGTAAACCTGACAGTACTTCCGGCGGTACCAACATCTGTGGCAAATCTCGACTATACGTTTCAGTCAACAGGAATTGCTCAGGCTGACGATATTGTCGTTCCGTCAGGAGTCACGTCAATGACGGGGACTTTCCAGGACTGTATAAATCTGACTCATGTGCCTGATCTGCCTGAATGGGTCACCGTACTTAACGGGACATTCCGGGGATGCACAGCTCTGACCAGTGTACCTGACATACCTGTCTGCAGAACGAATATAGACAACCTTTACCGGAACTGTACAGGACTGACACAGGCGCCGCAGATCATGGCACCTGTGACGTCACTGACATATACTTTTCAGGGGTGTACAGCGCTGACGCAGGCACCGGTCATTCCCAATACCGTCACAACCATGAGGGCTACTTTCCTTGGCTGCACTGCACTGACACAGGCGCCGCAGATACCAGCATCTGTCACGTCGATCGACTCGACGTTTCAGGGATGCACGGCACTGCTGCAGGCACCGGTGATACCTGGTTCTGTCACCAGCATGAACAGCACATTTCTCAACTGTTCGTCACTTGCACAGCCATGTGATATTCCGTCATCAGTGACATCGATGTATATGGCATTTTACGGCTGCGCTTCACTGACAGGCAGCATGAAGATCAGCCTGACAACATTTAACACGGCTGGCAACCCATATTCTCAGACCTTTTACAAAGCGGCAACGAAAGCAGGCACTTCCCTGGTCGTGTATGGTTCGGCGGAACGGAACAACGGCACTCAGGTCCAGCAGATCGTAAACAGCAAAAGCAGCGATGCAAACGTCATCTATGGCGGACTGCAGTAGGAGTTCATCAACTTGCTGGATCAGTGGCTCTTGACAAAACAAACGTACGTTCTTATAATGGTATTCAGCAAGGCAGGACTGTCCTGCCTTCATTATAAACGTGCGAGAGGAGGCCTGAATATGGATGAGCTGTTAGACGGGCTGAACATCAGTCAGAGAGAGGCAGTGACTTCGACGGAGGGAAGCATACGCGTGGTCGCGGGCGCAGGAAGCGGCAAGACACGCGCTTTGTCACATCGGTTTGCATACCTTGTCGAAGAGCTGGGCATTACGCCTTCACACATACTCTGCGTCACATTCACGAACAAAGCCTCCAATGAAATGCGTCAGAGGATCCGTACGCTGACCGGAGACAACGATACGGGATATATCAGCACTTTCCACAGCTTCTGCGTGTCGGTGCTGCAGGAGGATGCCCATGCGGTCCAGTATCCGCAGAATTTTCTGGTGCTTGACAATGCAGACATCGACGCTATGCTGGCCATTATATACGAAGAGAGGGGCATCACGCTGAGGCAGATGACGTTCAAGGACGCCAGAGACATGTTCGAGATCCGCAAACTGAAGGACGAACCTTTCTACTATGAAGACATGATAGCCATGCCTCTTGACATACTGAGGCAGAAGTACATGAACGCTGAGAAAACGGCAGACATACTATTCTACGGATACCTATATCAGGAGAAGAAGTGCTTCGGTCTGGATTACAATGATCTGATCAAATTCACCCTGCATATATTTGCCAAGGACCCAGATATCAGGCTCAAGTGGCAGCAGCGGCTGGAATACATAATGATAGACGAGTTTCAGGACATCGACGAACTGCAGTATGATCTGATGAAGATACTGAGCGAATACCATAAGAATCTGTTCATCGTGGGAGATCCTGACCAGACGATATATACCTGGCGCGGTGCCAGCGTGAAATACATCCTGAACTTTGACAGGGATTTCCCTGGGACCAGAACGGTAATGATGATGGACAACTACCGTTCAACGCCGCAGATCATCGATGTGGCCAACAGCTTGATCGCCAATAACGTAAACAGAATAGAGAAGAACCTGAAGCCTCTGCTGCCGGACGGAGAAAAGCCTGTTTTTTACCATGCGAAAAGTGCAGAGGAGGAAGCACGCTGGATGGCTGCGGAGATAAAAAAGCTGATCGGCGAAGGTGTGAAGCCGGCAGACATCGCAGTACTTTACCGCTCACACTTTGTGACTAGAGCAGTGGAGGAAGTTTTCATGAAAGATGAGCTGCCTTATGTGCTTTACAGCGGAGTACAGTTTTATGAGAGGTCAGAAATCAAGGACGCCCTCTCGTATCTGAGGCTGATCGCTTACAGGGATGACCTTTCTGTGGCCAGAGTGATCAACAGGCCTAAGAGGAATATCGGCGACAAGCGGATGCATTTCCTACGGGAATATGCCGAAGAACACAGACTGTCGCTTTACGATGCTCTAAAGAAGACTGCAGACAGCGAGATCTTCGCTAAGACACATGTAAACGAATTTATCAGGATGGTTGAGGAACTGGGTGCCCGGTATGCGGGCTTGACCGTTTCTGAACTTCTTGGGGAAGTGCTTGAAAAGAGCGGATATGAAGAGGCACTGCGTACGGAAGGCAGCGGTGAGAGGCTGGACAATCTGGCAGAACTGAAGCAGTCTATATATGATTATGAGACTACCTGCGGTGAAGAGACAATGCTGACGGATTACCTTTCCCATGTAGCCATGTTTTCCAATGAAGACGCAGAAGGCGGTAAAGATGCAGTGAAACTGATGACGGTGCATAAGGCCAAGGGACTGGAATTCCCGGTTGTATTTCTCTGCGCTATGGAGGAAGGCGTTTTTCCGGCAAAGAAGACGGCAACCTTTGAAGCCATGGAAGAAGAGCGACGGCTTGCCTTTGTTGCTGCGACGAGAGCAGAGCGTAAGCTATATTTCTCGGACAGCGAGGGACGGAACCTTGACGGCTCTTTCAGGTATCCGTCAAGATTCCTGCTGAACATCGACAAGAACCTGCTGACGTGGATCAATGAGCCAGACGAAGGACTTATGAAGAGAGCAGTCAGGGAAATAGGCTGGAAGGAGCGCAGTCTGCCTTCCGCCGACGAAGTACTGCTGCCGGTTGGAAGCAGGGTGAAACACAACGTGTTCGGAGAGGGAACGATCCGCGGAATAGACGACAAAAATCGTGCCTATGCTGTACGTTTTGACCGTTTTGATACAGACAGAAACATCAGATTCGGTTACTGGAAGCAGGCAGCGGCAGAAATGAAGGAGAAAAACTGATGAGAGACGAGAAATTGGCAAAGGAAATAGCCGAGATATTGGAACTGAACGGCCAGCAGCCTGAAAGACTTAATGCAATGCTGAACTTGAAACTTGCTGACTGCAGCCGAGAGGAAGGCTATGTAGAGTTTGAATTTGACGTCAGGGAATGGTGTCTGAATCCATATGGCGGTGTCCACGGCGGAATGATCTGTGCTCTGTTTGACACATCTCTTGGAATTGGCGCGGTTGCGCTGACACAGAAATTCGTTTCTACGACAGACATGTCGGTGAGTTTTCTGAGACCCTTTAACGACAGCCATTACAGGTTCACTGGTGAGTATACCCAGATAGGACGCCGCATGGTAAGAGCGACGGGCAAGGCAATCAGCATAAAAGACGGCACTGTATGTGCAACGGCCATGGCAAGCTATATGCTTACGGAATCAAAAGCGCGGGGGCTGCAGGACTGATCCCGGGATCATCCTTACAGCGGCCCGCGCCGTTTTAAATTTTGATTTTATTTAGGTTTAGTTGACAGACATTTCAGTACCGATAAATACCGGAAGTTTGCTGCTGTTGTCAACGATTGCATAGATGAACGGACGATTCAGATATACCTCTGGCGGCTGTTCTCCTATAGATGTAGTATTGGCCACGCCTACGCTGGTAACTGCGCCTGCTTTGGTGCCTGCCTCATCGACCTGGATGTAGGTCTTGTGAGTAACCTTGCTGATATAAAGGTTGGCGTCTTTGAACGTTCCAATGCCTGTGAGGTCTGCATTATTACCGTCGAAAGCATCTTTGATGCCCATGGACATCAGAGCGCTGCGCATATCTGCAGAATAAGTCGACTTGAACTTTGGCATCATCGTCAGAACTTCCGTTGTTTTGGCATTCTTGATCAGGTTTCTGAAGGAAGCCCCGGTCATAGATGAGATGCAGTCAGAAACAGTGTTTCCTTCTCTAGGAAGCAGGGCTACGAAACTGTAGCCTTTTTTATATGGTTTAATGAAGCCGGTGACTTTGCTGCCGGAAATATACTGATATTCAGAATCAGACATCATAGTCACTTTCTGGGTGGTTCCGTCTTCTTTAGTGAAAGTGCCGGTGCGTACGGAGTCTTCCGCATATGGCACTGACCATTTGGCATCAAATGCCACGGCATTGATCAGGAACATGTCGTCATCGTTGGAAATCGATGAAAGCACTTTTTTGATCATTCCGCTGGTGTTGTCATTTACCCAGCCGTTTATTGCAGGCAGGACCTGATCCTGCTGGGTAAAATCTGCCTTGTATATCTGCGCGCCATAGTAGTTTGCGTTTCTCTGCAGAAAACTCTGATTGACGCTCAGGTCTGAACTGTCGCGATACCAGATCGAATTGGCGGTCTTGATAGAAGCACTGTCAGTTGATGAAAGGCTGTGGGTCCACCAGTATATGCCGCGGTTCAGTGAGTAAATCGTCTCTTTGCCAGCCAGCACATTGCGCATCTCCGTTCTGGTGGCGGATTTGGCGCCGTTTGCAGTCATCGACATTGCCGTAAGGACTGACATTGGTGCGATCATGGTGTTTGACTTGCGTCCGGAAGCAGATTTCTTGAATAGATTGATGGAAAAATCAGCGCTGGACTTGATAAAAGCAGCTTTTGCCGCTTTTGTTGGTGCAGTTGGCGTGATTGTTGGCTTGATGCCGGACAGCAGTTCAACTGCGCTGCTGTCTGTCGCAGAAGCATTGGTTTTCGCAGACCTAACGCCTGCAAAAGCAGGTACGGCCATCGTAATTGCCATAGCCAGCGACAACGCTAGAATCATTACTTTTTTGTTCATAGTATTCTTTCCCCCTTTTGTATCCTATCGGATAATATTGATTTTATCACTTGAGGTAAGAATGTCAACAATTACGGCAGTTTTACTGTCATGACATTTGACTAGAAGATAGCCTTAGCATCTTGATTTTAACAGGGAATAAACTTATAATGTAAATATATAATTTAGAGTCTACGATATGTCTGAACCGGTGCAAGACGATATCTCGTTAGCACCAGTCACAGCGTCCGGAAAGTTATCTGCAGTGGAGAGGTCAAGGTCGATTCCCTGATCAGCCTCGCTGATGAAAAACGTATATTAAAAGAAAAACTGACAATTATCAGAGAAGAGGACGAGAGGTGAAAACAATGGAAGATGAAGAAAAAAGAATCGGTAAAATCATCGTAGCATCGGCAATACTTACAAGCGGAGTAGTATTCCTTGTTTACGCTTACAGGGCAAAATACCTTGAAAGGGCTAAAGCAAAGATTATTGAAGCTATTAAATCTGTCAATTCTAAGGATTACGATGAAGAGGACAGAAACAAGGTGGAAAGGCTGAAACGCCGCTATGCCAATGCAGTGGCAAAGGCTAGAGACAAGTTTGATGCAATTGAAGTCAAAGAGGCTTTTGATGAGGCTGTTTCCGAATTTACGACCAGTGCCAAGAAACTCGCTGACAGCAAGATAGATGCTCTGCATGAGATCTATGAGCACGGACTTGATAAGCTGGACAACAACAGTGAGTACTTCTCAGAGTTGGCAGCAAAGTATTCAGATAAGATCAAGAGCGCTGTTGATATTGATAAAGTACGCAAACTGCAGAAGGAATTTGCCGCTGAAGTCAGCCGCATAGTTAAGCAGCAGGCATAATTTGATTCAATAAACATGGAAGGGACCAAGATGAACGGATCAGAACGAAGGAACGAAATATACAAGCTCATTTCCGGAAGCGACAGTCCGCTGTCAGCCAGTTATCTGGCAGGACAGTTCTCTGTCAGCCGTCAGGTGATCGTGCAGGATGTTGCTCTGATCAGGGCATCTGGCCATGATATTATTTCAACAAACAGAGGCTATATCCTGAACCAGCCTAAGAAGGTCACCAGAGTATTCGAGGTATCACACACAGATGAACAGATCGGCGATGAACTAAATTCCATTGTTGACCTGGGAGGTGTTGTCGTTGACGTTTTTGTTTGGCACAGGGTATATGGCAAGATAAGCGGAAATCTGAATATCGGATCCAGAAGAGCGGTAGAAGAGTTCCTGGAAGGGCTTAAGAGTGGTAAATCAAGCCCGTTGAAAAATGTTACTTCTAACTATCATTACCACACCATTGAAGCACCCGATGAGAAGACCATGGATTTGATCATGGATATGCTACGCAAAAAAGGCTATCTGGTGGAAAGAGAAAAATAGCTTAAACTGAACCTAATTCAAGGCCGCCGGCGCAAAAATGCCGGCGTTTTTTTTTAGTGTGCAATATTCCGATAACGCTTAAAAACGTTGCAATTACTGGGATTGATTGTATGCAATTTTGCATGACTTTGCCAAATAATTAACTTTCGGAATTGCTCTTGAATTCTGAAAATGATGTACTATAATAAATACATAATGTTTTATTAAGGAGGCAAAATAAATGGAAAAGGTAAAATTACAGGACAAATATCAGTTATTTATTGGAGGTCAGTGGAAGGATGCTTCTGACGGAGCTACATTCAAGACCACTTGCCCGGCAAATGGAGAACTGCTTGCTACATGTGCAGAGGCTACTAGAGAAGATGTTGACGAAGCAGTTACTGCAGCATGGAAAGCATTTGAAACCTGGAAGAATACCACAGTAAAAGAAAGGGCCGCTATCCTGAACAAGGTTGCTGATATCATCGACGAGAACAAGGAATTCCTTGCTATGGTAGAATCGCTTGATAACGGCAAGCCGATCAGAGAGACAATGGCTATTGATATCCCAATGTCAGCAGATCATTTCAGATACTTTGCAGCATGCATTCAGGCTGAAGAGGGCAGTGCAGTAATGCTTGGAAATGATACGCTGAGCCTGATACTCAGAGAGCCAATCGGAGTTGTTGGACAGATCGTTCCTTGGAACTTCCCATTCCTGATGGCTGCATGGAAACTGGCACCAGTTCTGGCTGCAGGATGCTGTACAGTATTCAAGACTTCAAGTTCAACTCCGCTGAGCGTTCTGGAATTCGCTAAACTCGTTCAGGATGTCATTCCGGCTGGAGTATTCAACGTTATTACAGGTGCTGGAAGCAAGTCAGGCCAGTACATTCTGGATCATCCGGGCTTCAGAAAGCTTGCATTTACAGGTTCAACTGAGGTAGGCAGAAATGTTGCCAACGCGGCAGCAGACAAACTTATTCCTTCAACTTTGGAGCTTGGCGGTAAGTCAGCTAACATTTTCTTCGACGACTGCAAGTGGGATATGGCAATCGATGGACTGCAGCTAGGTATTCTGTTCAATCAGGGCCAGGTTTGCTGCGCAGGTTCTCGTGTATTCGTTCAGGAAGGTATCTACGACAAATTCGTGGCAGAAGCTGTTAAGCAGTTCAACGCTGTCAAGGTAGGAATGCCTTGGGAAGCAGACACTCAGATGGGCTCACAGATCAATGAGGTTCAGGTTGGAAAAATCTTGAACTACATTGAGATCGGTAAATCTGAAGGCGCTACAATCGCATGCGGAGGCGCAAGGGCAACTGAAGGAGATCTTGGCAAAGGATGCTTCATCAAACCTACGCTGATGACAAACGTAAACAATAAGATGAGAGTTGCACAGGAAGAAATCTTCGGACCTGTAGCAGTAGTTATCAAGTTCAAGGATGAGGAGGATGTCATCAAGATGGCAAACGACAGCACTTACGGACTTGGAGGAGCTGTTTGGACGAGAGACATCAACCGTGCTATCCGTGTAAGCAGAGGAATTGAGACAGGACGTATGTGGGTCAACACTTACAATGCTATTCCTGAAGGCGCTCCATTTGGAGGCTACAAGGAATCAGGAGTTGGCCGTGAGACACACAAGGTCATTCTGGAGCACTACACGCAGATGAAGAACATCATGATCAACCTTTCAGAGGCACCATCAGGATTCTATCCTGCAAAGTAAAGACACAAGACTACATATTATATATTATATTAAGGCTGTTTAAAGGAGGCCGTCCTGCTGGTTGGGACGGCCTTGCTGTTTATATGAAGCAGGCTTGCGGTTATGCGGACAGAAGAACTCGGCATTGTTGTATATGATAAAAAAATAGGCCCGGCCGAAGGCCGGACCTGGAAGGTTAGTGGATTGCTTATTTATAAAGGATCGGTTTATTTCATGTTGCCCATGTACTTAAGAGTTCTAACAAGCTGGCCTGTGTAACTCATCTCGTTATCATACCAGGATACGACACGAACTTCGTAGATTCTGGTTCCGCACCTCTGTGCAAGAGTCTGCGTTGCATCGAACAGTGAACCATAATGCATGCCGATGATGTCAGAGGATACGATCTGCTCTTCAGTGTATCCGAAGGATTCATCAGAAGCTGCCTTCATAGCTGCATTCAGTCCTTCAACTGTTACGCTCTCTGTGTCGTCTTTCAGAGTTGCATCAAGGATCGTGATCGATCCCGATGGAACTGGTACACGCTGAGCTGAACCGATGAGCTTGCCGTCAAGTTCTGGGATTACCAGACCGATAGCCTTAGCAGCACCTGTGCTGTTAGGAACGATGTTTATTGCACCGGCACGAGCACGTCTGAAGTCTCCTTTTCTGTGCGGTCCGTCAAGGATCATCTGATCTCCTGTATAAGCGTGGATTGTAGTCATGAATCCTGTACGCAGTTCACGATATTCGTTAAGAGCCTTAGCCATAGGAGCCAGACAGTTAGTTGTGCATGATGCGCCAGATACTATGCGGTCTTCCGGCTTAAGCGTCTTGTGGTTGACGTTGTAAACGATTGTAGGAAGATCATTACCTGCAGGAGCTGAAATAAGTACTCTTGATGCACCTGCATCAAGATGGGCCTGTGACTTAGCTTTGGATGCAAAGAAGCCTGTGCACTCAAGAACAACATCAATACCAAGCTGTTTCCAAGGCAGAGCCTTCGGGTCAGCTTCTTTGTAGATAGTGATCTGTTTGCCGTCGACTGTAATAGAATGATCGTCATTGGAAACAGTTCCATTGAAACCACCCTGAACGCTGTCGTATTTCAGAAGGTAAGCAAGCATTTCAGGACTCGTAAGGTCGTTGATAGCTGCTACTTCAAATTCCGGGTCATTGAAGATCTGGCGGAATGCCAGTCTGCCTATACGTCCGAAGCCATTGATTGCAATTTTGATACTCATAATATATTTCCTCCTCGTTATTTAAAAATACCTAAATGGTAAACTTTTACTAAATTACTGAACCAGACTGATGCCTGACAGGCAGTGCATGATGTCTTTCCTGCACGCCAGTCCTGGTGAAAACGCAGTCGCTGATCCTGCAGCGCTGCCAAGCCTGATGGCGTAGTCGTAGTCATGAGACTGCAGGTAGCCAGCTAGAAAACCTGCGACCATGGAGTCGCCGGATCCTACAGAATTAACGGTTTTGCCTCGCGCTGTACCGCACTTGTATCTGTTGCCGTCTTCGCTGAGCATTAGCGCGCCTTCGCTGCCAAGGGATACGATGACATTGCGCGCACCTGCGTTCTTCAGCCTTTCAGCGCCTTCCTCTGCTGTAATGTTACTGCCAAAAATTTCTCTTATTTCGGTCTGATTTGGCTTGACTAGAAATGGTTCATACATCAAAGCGTTCATCAGCTGCTCACCGCGGGTGTCTACTACTGTCTCAGCGCCGGCCTCTTCGGCAATGGCGCAAAAGCTTGCGTAAAGGTCTGGCGGAGTCCCAGCAGGAACGCTGCCGGACAAAACCAGAATGTCGCCGCGTGCAAGCCCATGTATTTTTTCTTCAAGCAGAGCAAAATCCTTCTCTTGAGGAAGGGCGCCCTGACTGTTGATTTCTGTTTCTTTGCCAGCTTTTATCTTGACATTGATGCGCGTTATGCCGTTGTCAAGGGTGATGAAATCAGTATCGATACCCTGTTCTTTAAGTCCTTCGTCTAGAGCCTTGCCGGTAAATCCTGCAATAAAGCCCAATGCCTTGTTGGCAATGCCAAGCTCGTGAAGAACAACGGAAACGTTTATTCCCTTGCCTCCAAAATAGTATTCCTCGCCGGTCGACCGGTTGGTAGCTCCGTCGCGCATTGATGGAAGATGGACCACATAATCGATGGCAGGACTGATCGTAACTGTATAAATCATTACAGAACCTCCTTGACCGCTGCAGTGTTTCTTATCTTGTTGTCCGTCAGACGGTCGGTGATTATATGAACCTTGTCCAGACTGGAGAAGCGAACTGAAGAAACGCGGCCGAACTTGGAATTATCAGCAAGAATATATGTCATTGCCGAATGTTCTATGGCTGTAGACTTAACAGCGGCCTCATCGATGTCAGGCGTGGTTATGCCGCGCTTGGAGTCGATGCCATTGGCACCCATAAAGCATTTGGTGAAGTTGTACATAGAGATGCAGTTTACGGCCTCTGCACCTACTATTGCCTGAGTCGTGGACTTGAGCATGCCGGCGGTTATGAAAGTTCTGAAGCCGCGGGCGGCTAGCTGCTGGCCATGGTTGAAACCGTTGGTCATGTAGATGGCACTTTTATTCTCTATATAGTCGATCATCAGGGCAGTAGTGCTGCCGGCATCTATGAACACAAAGTCATTGTCCTCGATCAGGGAAGCTGCATAACGTGCAATGGCGTTTTTCTGCTGAACGTTGACGCTGGTCTTGTCTTCCATGGTGGGATCAACAGTCTGGATGTTTATCACTGCGGAGACCGCACCGCCGAAAACTTTCTTCAATTTATTGCGTGCATCAAGTTCACTGATGTCGCGGCGTATCGTCGATTCGCTGGTACTGTATTTGGCGGCAAGGTCAGAGACCTTGACTGCACCCTTATCAGCCAGTTCAGACAATATCAAATTGAATCTCTCTTCCTGCAGCATAAGTTTCTCCTCTTCTCTATGATTTAATAATAGCACCGACTCAGTCAAAGTCAAGCAAAATTAATCAAAAACACGCAAATATCATCAAAATTCACGCAAACAATGAATATTTGTCGGAATAAAAAAGACCAGGGATCAAATCCCCAGTCTCTGACATTTCTTTATTAGTGTTGAGTGGTCTATGCCCAAGTCTGCTGCAGCCTTGCGCTTGGAGCCGCATTTAGCGATGGCGGCCTCGATCATCTGCCGTTCCACGGAATCGGTGGCAGCCTTCAGTGTGCCGTTGGCAGGCTTGAGTGAAGACTGTGATGATGAAGGTATGCCCAGAACGCGTGATACGATCTCGCCGTCTATGACATTGGAGAAATTAATCACCACCATCCGTTCGACAACATTCTTCAGCTCTCTGATATTGCCGGGCCACGGATATTCCAGCATTGTCACCATGGCGCCGCGTGTCATGATGACGTTTTTGTTGTAGCGGGTGTTGTATCGCTTGAGGAAGATCTCGACCAGCGGTTCGATGTCTGCCTGCCGCTCTTTGAGAGGGCGGAGGTAGATTGGAACGACGTTGAGACGATAGTAAAGGTCTTCTCTGAATTTGCCTTCGGCGATTGCTGTTTTCAGGTCTTTGTTGGTGGAGGCTATGAGACGGATGTCGAGAGAAATCGTCTTCTTGCCGCCGATGCGCATGACCTCCTGACTTTGCAGAACGCGGAGCAGTTTGACCTGAAGGTCCAGTGGCATGTCGCCGATCTCGTCAAGCAGAACGACGCCGCCGTTGGCGATTTCAAACAGGCCAGGTTTGCCTCCTTTGCTCGCTCCGGTGAAAGCGCCTTCTTCGTAGCCGAAGAGTTCGGATTCCAGCAGATTGGCTGGAATGGCACTGCAGTTCAACTTGATGAAAGGTTTGCCGTTGCGGTTGCTGGTGATGTAGATGGCGTCGGCGATGATTTCTTTTCCTGTACCGCTTTCGCCTGTGATCAGGACCGTAACGTCGGTAGCGGCAACAGATTTGGCGATGGTCAGGGCTTCCTGCATGCAGCTGCTCTCTGCCACGACGTCACTGTTGGAAATCTGGCGGTCACGCAGATAATTCAGCTCGATGGTGCCCTGATAGTGATCCTTGCGCAGTTCAGCCAGATGATCTTTCAGTTCTTCAAGCCGTTCAATGTCCTTCTCTGTAGCTACGGTGTAGATGATCTTGCCGTCGTCGTCAAAGATAGGTATGCCGGTGATGTGTACTTTTTTTTCTGTACGCGTCAGCGTGCCGACACGTTCGATGCGCTCACCGGTGGTTAGAACGTCAGGCAGTACGCCGCCTGAGTAAAGCCTTTTGTCTTTGTTAAGTTCAAAGATATTCCTGCCGATGATTTCCTCTCTTTTAAGGTCGCCAAGTTTGAGATAAGCATCATTAACATATATGGTATTTCCCTGGGCGTCAGTAACGTACAGGGCGTCGATCATGTTGTCGCAGATCTTTCTGAAATCTATATTATTGTCAGCCATGCCGGCTCCTTTCTATACGGTGGTGAAATATTTCATCATGGATAAGAATATGGTGACACATTTCACCGAATATGTCAAGGGCTTGTGACGATTTGCCGTTTAATATGTGTGTCAAAAAAATCACGGAATCCTGAATGCGTTGGAAATACTGGGAAAATCACATGGTAACCAAAAAGTTATCAGATAATTTGGCACACGAATTGCGATATATTCTGGCATAAAGCAGCAAAAGAGCTACAAGTAAATAATAGTAAACATAGATACGGAGGTAATAAAAATGGCAAAGAAAAAGACAATAATCACAGCGGCTGTTACTGGAGCATGGCCTAAGAAGGAGAACAACCCAAATGTTCCTATGACACCGGAAGAAATTTCTGAAGACGTATACGCATGCTGGAAGGCTGGCGCAGCTGTCGCTCATCTTCATATGAGAGACGACGAAGGAAATGGAACAATGGATGCAAAGAAGTTCCGCAAGACTGTTGAACTGATCCATTCCAATCACCCTGACTGCGATATCATCCTCAACCTTACTACTTCAGGAGATATCCACGCAGACGATGAAACAAGATTACTGCACATAAGAGATCTTAAACCAGAGATGGCATCATATGACTGCGGTTCAATGAACTGGCTGAATTCAGGACTGTTCCTCAATTCACCTAAGTTCCTGGAAGAATGCGGCAAGCTGTTCCAGGAGACAGGGACTAAACCTGAAATCGAAGCATTCGACCCAGGCATGATCGCCAACGCAGCATATTACGTAAAGAAGGGCGTTCTTGTTGCACCGCTTCACTTCCAGTTCTGCATGGGCTGCGCTAACGGCATCCCAGGATCACTGAAGAACCTGCTGTTCATGAAGGAAACTATGGAGCAGTTCTTTACAGATTCAACATGGTCCGCTTTCGGAGTAGGCCACAGTGCAATGGAAGTTATGTATGCAGCTATCGCTTTAGGCGGAAATATCCGTGTCGGCATGGAAGACAATGTAATGTACGGAAAAGGACAGCTGGCTGACAGCAACGCACAGTTCGTTTCAAGAGCTGCACGCGTTATTGAAGAGTATGGCAACGATGTTGCTACTCCGGCAGAAGCCAGAGAGATCCTCGGCCTTAACAAATAGCAAGCGCGCCGAACAAAACGGCTGCCGCCGGGGCGCTGCCAGAAGCGCCGGACAAAGCGGCTAGCGCTAACGTATCATTCAGAAGAAGAGGAGAATAAGATGATCAAAAACATTTCAGTTCTCGGAGCGGGCACCATGGGCCATGGCATTGCTGAAACATTTGCAATGAATGGCTATCCAGTAAGCCTGTACGAGCCTTATGAACCAATCAGAGTTTCCTGCAAAAACACCATCAAAGGTGAACTTGAATTCCTTGCAGAGAACGGACTGATCACAAAGAATGCCGTTGCGGAATCCCTTGACAGGATCACTGTATATGATGACATGGCTGCAGCAGTTAAAGATGCAGATTATGTTATCGAAGCAATGAGAGAAGATATCGCACTTAAGCAGCAGATCTTTGAAGACCTTGAGAAGATGACAAAGCCTGAATGTGTATGCGCAAGCAACACTTCATCATTGGCACTCAATAAGATGATAGAAAAAGTAGGTAAGGAGAAAAAGGGCAAATGCATGGTTTGCCACTGGTACAATCCACCTCATCTGATGCCGCTGGTTGAGCTTTCATTCTTTGGCAACATGGACGAAGAGACGTTCAATGAAGTCAGGGAGATGTTCAAGAAGGCCGGCAAGCAGACTTGCAAGGTAAAGAAAGACGTACCGGGACTGGTAGCCAACAGAATCCAGCAGGGAGTTGCCAGAGAGGCATTCTCACTGATGGAGCAGGGCATTGCAGATCCAGAAGACATTGAAACAGCATTGAAATTCGGACCGGCATTCAGATATGCAACTACCGGTCAGCTGGAAGTTGCCGACATGGGCGGCCTGGACATCTGGTGCACAGTAGGCGACAATCTGCTTTCAGTTATGGATAACAGACAGGAAGCAAGTCCTATACTCAGACAGAAAGTTGAAGAAGGCAAACTGGGAATGAAGAGCGGCGAAGGATTCTTCAAGTATCCTGCAGATCAGGTACAGAAAATCAAAAATGCATTCCAGAAGAAGCTGATAATTCAGCTAAAGGCTTCACAAAACTACATAGATAAATAATGAACGGATTCCAGCTGAAATACCAGCTAGATGATCAGATACCGGCACGTGAGAATATAGTCTATGCCGCTCAGCATGTTATATTCTTCGTGGCGTCGGCAGTAGTAATGCCGGTTGTCGTGGGATACGCCCTGGGACTTAGTCAGGCAGAAGTGGGACTGACACTGCAGAGAACATTTTTCCTCTGCGGAGTGGTTTCCATACTGCAGACAGCACTGGGACACAGATACCCGATAATCGACGGCCCTGCCGGCCTGTGGGCCGGACTTTTGATCCTGATGGCAGGATCGATGGCATCCTTCGGCAAAACGCCGAGCGTGCTGAGAACAGACCTGGAGGCCGGAATGGTTATCGCCGGACTGGTGATAATGCTGCTGGTGGTCACAGGCCTGATGAACAGACTGATCAAGCTCTTCACTCCAATAATCAACGGCGTGCTGATACTTTTGATGGTACTTCAGATAAGCCCAAGCATAGTGAAGGGAATGATGGGGATAACCGCAGACAACCCCTCAGCAGACTGGAAAAGCGTAGTGGTGTTTTTCTTCACCATGCTGCTGATTTTGATGCTGAACATGTTTGCAGGCAGTTTCATCAAAAGCATTGCGACCTTTGCCGGAGTGCTGGCCGGATGGCTGCTTGCCTACATAATGGGCATAACCACAGCGTCCAACCTTACGGAAAACGGCATACTGACTTTACCGCAGCCGTTTGCCTGGGGAAAACCTACCTTTGATGCCGGAATAATAGTGACATGTATAATCGCCGCATTCGTGCTCCTGTCGATGACTTTTGCAAGCATCGGCGGCATGTCTGAGGTGATAGGCGACAAGGTAGACAGCAGAAGGATGAACAAAACCATCTGCATCCACGGACTGACAACAGTCCTGGCGGGAATATTCCCTACAGTGGCATTCATGCCTTATGTGTCGTCGACGGGGATCGTCAAAATGACAGGCGTTGCAGCGCGAAAGCCATTCTATTACGGAGCTGCAGCGATGATCGTCATGGGAATGATAGCTCCATTTGGAGCATTCTTTGCAACGATCCCGAATTCAGTCGGCTACGCAGCATTGGTGATGATATACGCGCTGATCATGGGGCAGGGCTTCAGAGAGTTCCAGAAAGTGGACTTTGGCAACAGAGAAAACTTCATCGTCGGCATTTCGATGCTGATTGGAATGGGCATAATGTTCCTTCCGTCAGGAACTTTCGACGGGTTGCCTCAGGTGGCAGGATATATACTGTCAAACGGACTGATCGACGGAATAGGAATAGCATTCCTGCTGGAACACGTGATACTAAGAAAAAAGCCCTCTATTTAGAGGACTTGTCATAAGCTTTAACGGCTTCAAGCATATCTTCGGCTGTCATTCCCTTGGATTTGGCAACGGAAACAGATTCGCAGACGAGGTCGTATTTATCCAGAATATCCTTGACGACGGTGTTGTACCTCTCTTCAGGATGAACGAGGAAAGCGTCAGGATCTATCTCGATCCCGAGTTCGGACATACGTTCGATGCTCCAGGCGTAGATAAGATCTGCTGCCGGAATCAGTTTCTGACCTGCAGGAGTAAGGCGATATTCTACTCGCAGAGGTATTTCGTTATATTGGATCCTTTCCACCAGACCGTCGGATACAAGCTCCTTGAGCTGCTGGCTGAGGACCTTTTCACTGATTGGAAAAGTCTTCTTGGTATTGGAAAACCTGATATAGCCATAATGGTTGATGTGATTGATAATACTGAGTTTCCACTTTCCAGACATGCATGAAAGTGCATAGATATAGGGATTGGTTCCCTGTAGTGCGTCACCCATTGTATAACTCCTTTCGGACACTAAATCTTTTCCTCAATTATAGCACATGAGAGGGATAACACAAGGAAAAAGTAAGAGAGTGAGTAATTAGTAACTGCATACCATTTTCGTTATGCCGTTACAAACAAGTGAGTAATTGTCAGATGGATTCACGTCTGATAATATAAATTTATAACATAGTAGATTAATTAACAAGCGTCAGAAACCTGTCTTGAGAGGGAACAGGGATCTGCACTCACTTCAACAAACTAATAATAATTATTAAACGGAGGTAAATCATGATTAAAAGAACTTTAAGCGATCTCAAGCAGTATGCTGCTCCAGGTCATTACAACATGGTAGCTATGAGGGTACATGGTAAAGAGGAAACAGGCGCAAGCAAATTCTGGATCGGCAAGTCGATCTTCCTGCCAGGCGGCGGTGCTGAGTGGGCATATGAAGACAACCCGTTAGAGAAGGTTTACTATGTTCTTAAAGGTGAAATGACAGTAACAGACAAAGACGGCAAAGAGTATGTCGTTCATGCCAACGAGTCAATCTCATTCCCGCCAAACGAGGGAAGAGGACTGGAAAACAGGACTAACGAAGTTGCTGAGATGCTGGTAATCATTAACTACCCAGAAGCATAATCAAAGCTTGTCTTTTTCGCCCGCGGCGTGAGCTTTGATGCTGTTTGATGATAATGTCAGACGCATGTGATCGCCGTCGGAGAAAACAAATCATAAGATTAACGTAGAGGAGAAAAATATCATGGTAAAAGTAGAAAAGAAATTTGTTGATACAATGTTCTCAGTTGAGGGCAAGGTTGCTATGGTAACAGGTGCCACAGGCGCTCTGGGCAAGGTACTGGCAAAGGCATACGGTTATGCCGGAGCTAAAGTAATCCTGACTGGCAGAAGCAAAGAAAAGCTGGACGCTCTTGTTGAAGAGTTCAAAGCTGAAAATCTTGAATGCTGCGCAATCGTTGCTGATCCTGCTAAGGAAGAGGACGTTAAGAACCTCATCACAGAATCAGTAAAGGCTTACGGAGAAATCAACATCCTGGCAGTTTGCCATGGATACAACAAACCTGCAAACATCCTTGATCAGTCAGTTGAAGACTGGCAGTACATCATGGATGCAGACTGCAAATCAGTATACATCGTATGCAAGTACGTTTCACAGCAGATGGTAGATCAGGGTAAGGGCGGCAAGATCGTCGTTGTTACTTCACAGCGTTCAAAGCGCGGCATGGCCGGCTACACTGGATACTGCACATCAAAGGGCGGCGCAGACCTGATGGTTTCATCAATGGCTTGCGACCTTACTGCAAAGTACGGTATCAATGTAAACTCACTTTGCCCGACTGTATTCAGAAGCGAACTGACAGAGTGGATGTTCGACCCAGAATCAGCAGTATACCAGAACTTCATGAAGCGTGAGCCAATCGGCAGACTGGCAGAGCCTGATGATTTCGTAGGATTTGCAATATTCCTTTCATCAGATGCTTCCAACTTCATGACAGGCGGAAACTACGACTGCTCAGGCGGATACCTGACCTGCTAATTATCAGCGAACAAAGCTGTCAGCCAGCATGATGCGGCGGTCAGCACAGGCGACAAAGCCGGCGCTATCAGCCTGCGGTCGTCACCAAATAGAAATTCTAAGAAATAAGTAAGAAGGAGAAATAAAAATGGGAAAAACAGTATATGTAGACTTAGCTCATCCATTCAGTGCAGAGATTCCAAGATGGCCATACTTTGACAAACCGGAAATCACTAACGCACATACAATGGCAAAGGGAGGAGTCCTTACATCAAGAATCACATGCACTATGCATACAGGAACTCACTGCGACGCTCCAAGACACGTCATGGAATATGAATTTGACGGCAGAAGAGCTCGTTACACTCATGAGATGCCAGTAGATGCTTATACAGGAGATGCAATCGTTCTGAAGTTCGACGTAGAACCTTGGACACTTATCACAGACAAGCATCTGGACGCAGCTTGCGAGGCTTGCGGCGTAGATCCTAAGGATCTTGAAGGAAAGGTACTTTGCCTGAATACAGGAATGCATCGTCTGTTTGATGATTCCAAGGCATATTACCACTATTCAATCGGTACTGGTATCGATGCAGGAAAATGGTTCGTTAAGCACAAGGTAAAGTGCGTTGCAATGGACAGCCAGGCGCTGGATCATCCTCTGCACACAGCTATGGGCAACAACGGAATGACAAGAATGAATCTTCTTGGAGCAACAGGCAGACCTATTACTGAAGAGTATAAGGAACTGTTTGGCGAAGAAGCTTACGCAGAATTCGACAAAGAAGAGTACATCAGAATCCATGGTCAGGCAGCTTATGACGAGAAGTTCGGCGAGCTTGAGAACATCGGAATCTGGGGCACTTGGGAACCTTGCCACAAGGAAATGCTTGGACATGGTATCGTTGGTGTTGAAAACCTTGGCGGAGATCTGGACAAGATCCCAGCAGGAAAGGTATTCACATTCCTCTGCTTCCCACTTAGATGGTACATGGGAGACGGATCAATGGCTAGATGCGCAGCTCAGATCGACGAGGATCTTCTTCTGGACGTTCCTGATCGTACATATGCTTATGGCGGAACTGGATACGGAACAGCTGAAGGCAATGGAGACAGCTGCTTAGAGTACATGCAGAAACTGTTCAACAGAAACAAATAGTTACATAACCAATATTGATTGTGTAGCCCCGGCTACAGCCTATTGCTACTGCGGCCGGGGATTTTTATACCCACCATACTTACCATTTGGTAACCAAAATGAAAAATGTGAATAGAAAGTCAAATTGAAGACGATCAAAGTAAATATAAGTAAATATTATTTGGAGGAAAGAATAACAATGAATAATAATCAGAAGGCTTACAGCGCCAACTTCGGAAAAGCTGGTTGGGGAACAATAGTTTACTGTCTGCTTATGTTCTTTTTCTATGTAGGAATGGTAAATGACGGAACGAATGCCTTGGCACCGGCCGTTGCAAAGAACATCGGCTGTCTTCCGGGAACAATTATGCAGCTTAACGGTTTTGCCGGCATGGTAGGAGTTGCCGGTTTCATCGTAGTAGGCCAAATCAACCGTAAGATCGGCGCCAGAGCCACATCAGCAATCTTTACAGCACTGGCAGGCGTAGCATATATCATATGCGGAAACGCAGTAAATCTGCCAATGTACTTTATCGCTATGTGCGTTGTCGTTACCGGCATCATGTCAGCTGGCTACATCTCAGGCGGTACTCTTGTTGCAGAATGGTTCCCAAAGAAAAAGGGACTTGTAATGGGTTTCACTACAATGGGCCACAACCTTTCATCGGCATTTTACGTTGCCATACTCACTGGACTTATCATCTTATTCGGCAACATCCGCGGTGGCGTTATTCCAATTGGCGTTGCGGCTATACTGCTTGGTATTGTTGGCTGGATATTCATCCGCAACACACCTCAGGAAAGAGGCATGCTGCCTGACAACGTATCTAAAGAAATCTATGAGGAAGAGTACTACACGGCAGACGACGACGGACACGAGATCGATGGCGGCTGGACAACCTCAAAGCTTCTGCATACTAAAGAGCTTTGGCTTGCAGCTATCACAACGGGCTTTTTCCAGATTTGCTCCGTTGGCGTAATGTCTCAGCTAGTTACAAGAAACATCAGAGATTTCGGCATGTCAGAGACTAAGGCTCTTGCAATGATGACTGTCATCGCTCTAATCGGTGTTTTCGGTTCATGGCTGATCGGTGTTATCGACGATACAATAGGAACAAAAAAGACAATGATGTATTTTGGTCTGTGGTACGCTGCAGCACTTGCTTTTAATTTCATGTCATCCAGCGTTGGACTTACATTCTACATCTCGATTTTCATGATTGGCATGGGCATCGGAGGTTCGGCAAACTTCACGACATCTCTGCCGACTTCTATCTTTGGCCGTCAGGGATTCGACAAAGTTAACTCAGTCATATTCCCGATCCAGGGTTTTGTAACTGCATGGTGTTTTGTCATCAATGGCATCGTTACCAATGTTATCGGCAACCTAAGGGTAGCATATATAATATTTGCCAGTGTTGCGCTTGTCAATATAGTGCTGGTATATTTGGTCAATGAGCACAGGTTTAACAGAGACTTCATGGCAGAGCAGGAATTTGAAAGCCAGGAAGAGGAAACTCCAGAAGCAGTTTAGGTAATAGGAAGTTCATCTGCCCTTGATCGTGCAAGAGCGGATGAACTTTTTTGATTGGCGTAGGCTGGAGGACGGCGCGTGCGCGCCTAATTTGCCTTGGCATGACATGTTGTCGCAAGGTATTTTCCTGGAAAGGCATTAAAAAAGCATGATTGCAGGAAAAGTTGCCCTCGGATTTTCCTGCAAATAGCAGTGAAAGCCGTGATTGCAGGAAATGTCATCAGGTGTTTTCCTGCAAGAGGAAGTGAAATGCAATGATTGCAGGAAAAACCTCCAGAGCTTTTTCCTGGAAAGGCAGTGAAAAACCATGATTGCAGGAAAAGTTGCTCTCGGATTTTCCTGCAAATAGCAGTGAAAGCCGTGATTGCAGGAAATGTCATCAGGTGTTCTCCTGCAAGAGGAAGTGAAATGCAATGATTGCAGGAAAAATCTCCTGGGCATTTTCCTGGAAAGGCAGTGGAAAACCATGATTGCAGGAAAAGTTGCCCTCGGATTTTCCTGCAAATAGCAGTGAAAGCCGTGATTGCAGGAAATATCATCAGGTGTTTTCCTGCAAACGGAAGTGAAAGACAATGATTGCAGGAAAAACCTACAGAGCTTTTTCCTGGAAAGGCAGTGAAAAACCATGATTGCAGGAAAAGTCGTCTTCGTGTTTTCTTGGAAAGGCATTAAAAAACAAAGATTGCAGGAAAACATTTAAGAATGGTTCCCTGCAACCTCTGGTGCAATACAATAATTATTGATTACTACAATAAGAACAAGCTAATTACATCATTGATATATGATGAATTGAATGAGCCGTCGATGCCATCGAAGGTATAGATAACATCTACCATTGGTATCAGGCCATGATTGATGTATGAAGACATTTTTCTATCAAAATCTATTGCATATTTTTCTTTTCCCATTAAACCACAATGTTCATGCCATTTTATTCGATTCTCAGAAACTACAAGTACTGTGAAATCTGGCGCTTCACTTTGACCATCTTTAAATCTGAGTACTTCCTCATAGCGAACAGGAATGCGTCGATGATGATATATGTTAGCAATATTCATCTCTGCTCGAGATCTTACCATATATCCTGGGATGGTTTTATGCATGAGACCTTCAGGGTATTCTTGGTAGTGCTCATATGGACTTTGCATCCACGTGGCTACATTTATTGCACCTGCTGCGTCATAGCATGTTTGAGGTATTGTCTTATATGCCTTGGCAAGCGAACTCCTGAGTATGTTGGGATCTACTCTTTGATATTGACTAATAAAGTCCTCCATCAATTCAATATTCTTATTGATAATATTAAGGCTTTGACTGAATACATGTTTCTCTTTTAGCAGGATTACTTCGTCAAAGTCACGCTTTTTAATATATCGCTTCGTGCCTTCATTATATACAGTGTAATAAGTGTGGCCATTGACAATTTTGCAAGAAAGCGAACCTTTTACATTAAGCCCCTTGAGTTGCTTTTCATAGATATTCTTCATTTCCTTCTGCTTAACTAGATCTTTTTTCATTTGATCCATGTAGTTGTAAAACATATTATTCTCCTTCCAGCACGTCAATTCACTGTCATAATTTTACACTAACTGTAATCATAGTTAAATGAGAAAATGCGCACAAATCAAAGGTAAAAGCCACACACTTTAACTATTAAAGGCATATGATATACACACATAAGCATAAGCGATAATAGAAGCAGAATCGTGGAATTAAGTAAGCCCCATTGATGACAATTATTTCCGCATAACTAATTGAATCTACGAAGAAATATCAAAAATTACTTTGACAACCCCGGACACTTGTTGTACAATATTAATGGAAAATAGTCTGAGAATCTCGGAGTAGTTTCTAAGATTATAGTTAATACTATGCGCCAGAAATATAAGCAAAAGAAAAAACACATTGGGTTCCCAATGTGTTTTTTTTAGGAGAGCGGCGCCCATCAAAGGGTTGGTGTTAAAGCAAAGGCGGCGCCTCAACAAAGGGCCGGCTGCTAAACAACGCCGGCACCCAAGCAAAGCGGCTAGCAAGAGTGGCGCATATTTAGGAGATAAGATATGGACAGGAAGACTGTATTGATCACCGGCGGCTCCAGGGGAATAGGGGCGGCGACGGTGAAAAAATTTGCGGCAATGGGATATGCCATTGCCTTCATCTATGAGAAAAACGACGACAGAGCGAAGGCAGTTGCCGAAGAGACAGGTGCGATAGCCATAAAGTGCAGCGTTGAAAGTTTTGATGCTGTGGAAAAAGCCGTGAAAGATGCGAGAACGTGTCTCGGCACTGGAAGCTTTGATGTGGTGGTGGTCAACGCAGGAATAAGCGCTGGCGGGCTGTTCACCGACATGAGCCAGCAAGAGTGGCGGCGGTTGATGGACGTAGACCTTGATGGGGCGGCCTACACAGCAAGAGCCGTGCTGCCGGCGATGGTAAGCGAGAAAAGAGGCAGCCTGATTTTTGTTGCATCGATGTGGGGCCAGGTGGGCGCGTCCTGCGAGGCGGCGTATGCGGCTGCAAAAGCAGGCGTCATCGGACTTTCCAAGAGCCTGGCAAAGGAACTGGGGCCTTCGGGCGTCAGGGTTAACTGTGTGGCACCAGGGGTCATAGATACGGAAATGAACGACTGCTACAGCGCGGAAACAATAGCGGAACTGGCTGATGAAATACCACTTGGAAGGATCGGAAAACCTGAAGAGGTAGCAGAGGTCATAGCCTTCTTGGGATCGGAGGCGGCGTCATACATAACCGGAGAGGTTATCAGCGTAAGCGGAGGCTTTATTATCTGATGGAAATGTAGTAAAATATCAGTGATAATAGGCAATTTGCCTATTCAGGAGGGGTCATGGAAACTATATCTAAAATAATTTCATCGATAACGGGAGGAATCACTGGATTCTTCAGCGGTATCAGCGGAGGGATCAAGGGTGTTTTCAGTGCCACGGATAGCACGGAACTGATATACACAGCCTTTGCAAGATGGGTTTTTATCGCACTTGCAATATTTATTGTTGTGAAGTCGATCATGTCTTTGCTTAAGGGAAAGAATCCTTCGGAAGTGTGGGCATATTTTCATATGGGGGATATGGAAAATCTGCCGCTGACACACTGGGAGAACGTGATTGGAAGAGAGAAGAACTGCGACATCAGACTGGAGGATCCCAGCGTTTCAAGGAACCACGGCATTTTGACGAGAAATGAAGGCGGAGACTGGAAATATCAGGATCTTGGGTCGATGAACGGTGCCGTTCTCAATGGCGAGAAGATACCGCCGGGAGGTTCGGTCAGCGTCAAGCCGGGAGACAGTTTAACTCTGGGCCTGACGGAATGCACGATTTTTCCGATAAGCATAGAAGAAAAAAGAAACAACATACTGCTGCGCAAGGAGGACACGATACTTTTGTCACCGTGGCCAAGCCTGCTGGCGATAACAATATTCCAGATGATGACGATGATACAGCTCAAGTTTGCGCTGGGCAAGGATTACGTGCCGACGATCACCGTTGCTTTTATTGGTATCTGCCTGGCGATGTGGATCTATGTCATTGCACTCAGGTCAATGAAGCGCAAAGGTTTCGAGATGGAGACGATTGCATTCTTCCTCTCGACTTTGAGTCTGGCGGTGACGGCCAGCAAGTATCCGGAAGCAGTATTCAAGCAGTTTGCGGCGGTCATCCTGGGGCTGATGCTTTTCATCATGATGTGCGCCTATCTGCGGGATCTAGACCGAGCAAAGAGCATACGAAAATACATGTACATTGGCGCTGCGGCGCTACTCGTTTTCAATCTGGCGTTTTCAACGACAAAATACGGCGCGGCCAACTGGGTGCAGCTGGGCGGCGTTTCATTCCAGCCGTCTGAGATCGTCAAGCTGGCCTTTATCTGGGTCGGCGCGGCTTCGATGGACGAATTGTTCGACAGAAAAGATTCATTGAGATTCATGGGTTTTTCGGTGTTCTGTTTCGGCTGTCTGGCGATAATGGGCGACTTTGGAACGGCAATCATATTCTTCGTTACTTTCCTCGTGATTTCATTTCTCAGGAGCGGAGATGTCACCAAGCTAATGCTGATCATCGGCGTTGCTGCCATTGGCGGTCTGCTGGTTTTGAAATTCAAGTCATATATTGCTGACAGATTTGACGTCTGGGGCCACGTGTGGGAGTTCGCTGATGCAGAAGGATATCAGCAGACCCGTACCATGTCAGCGGCTGCCAGCGGCGGACTGATCGGAGTCGGAGCAGGAAAAGGCTGGCTCAGCAGCGTTGCGGCGGCTGACACTGACCTTGTCTTCGGCATGCTCATAGAAGAGTGGGGACTGATAATCGCAATTCTGGCTGTTTTGTCGATCATCACCCTTTCAATATTTGCGGTGCGCTCGATTTGGGCTGGCCGTTCGACATTCTATACGATAGCGGCATGCTCGGCCATGTCCTTGTTCCTATTCCAGACGATACTCAACGTGTTCGGGTCTGTAGACCTGTTCCCGCTGACCGGAGTGACGTTCCCATTCGTGTCCAACGGCGGCACCAGCATGGTTGCGTCATGGGGCATGCTGTCGTTTTTGAAGGCGGCTGATACGCGGCAGAACGCCAGCATTGCAATACGCCTTGATAAAGACAAAACTGCTCAGGAAGGAGATGAGGCCTTATGAGAAAACTCGAACACAGGGCGATAATCTGCCTGACACTTGCGGCTGTCCTTTTCCTTGGACTGATGGTCTTCACCTTCAGATTCGTTCGCGACGGCGCCGACTGGGCGACGTTCTATGCCAATTCACACATCTACGAAGACGGACGGCTTTCGATCGGCCGCATCTACGATGTCAACGGCAAGCTGCTGGCATCGAACAAAGGCGGCAAAATCATATACAACAAAGACGAGACGATTCGGCGCGCAACACTTCACGCGGTAGGCGACATGAACGGCAACATCGCCACTTCGGCAGAGAGTGCCTTCAAAAGCCAAATCGTCGGCTACAATCTGCTGACGGGAACCTATAGCGTGACCGGCAGAGGCAATGACATAAAACTGACCATAGATTCAAACATCAACAAAGTTGCCTATGAGGCGCTGGCCGGACGTGACGGCACTGTCGGCGTTTACAACTACGAGACAGGCGAGATCGTCTGCATGGTAAGCTCTCCGGGTTTTGATCCGAAAAACCCTCCAGATCTTTCGCCAGACGACACATCGGGAGTTTACATCAATAAATTCCTTTCGGCGACTTATGCACCAGGATCGATCTTTAAGCTGGTGACTTCAGCTGCCGCTATTGAGAACATCAGCACCATAGATCAGTGGAGCTATTACTGCAAGGGCGCCCAGTACTACAACAACGAGGCGATAACCTGCACTCAGGCCCACGGACAGGTGGATTTTAAGTCCGCTCTTGCTGATTCATGCAACTGCGGTTTTGGCGAGATCACGATCAAGATCGGACCGACGCTGATGAAGCAATACGTTGAAAAGTGCGGGCTGACTACTTCCTATGATATCAATGGCATAAAGACTGCAGCGGGATCATTCGAGTTCCCTGATGATGCGGACTTGAATCTTGCGTGGGCAGGCATAGGACAGTGGAAGGATGAACTTAATCCGTGTTCGATGATGGTCTATATGGGAGCGATCGCCAGGGGCGGCAAAGCAATAGAGCCTAAGCTGATTCATTCGGTGCTGCCGACGAACAAGGAAACGTCAAGGATGATCGACGAGTCAACGGCAAGCAAATTGACCGACATGATGAAGAATGACGTTGTCCAGACCTATGGGGAGTCTAATTTCCCGGGACTTGATATATATGCAAAGTCAGGAACCGCAGAAGTCAGCGGAAAAAATCCTACAGCATGGTTCACTGGGTTTATCAAAAACGACAGCAATCCGTATGCATTCATCGTATGCGTGGAAAACAGCGGCTACGGCAGCGCGGTTGCCGGACCTGTTGCCAATTCGGTACTGCAGGCCATAGTAAACAGGTAATTATAAAGCAGGCCAAGCGAGCCTGCTTTTTTCAACAAGTCTTAATAATATCGTAATAATAGCATTAGGAATTTTGAAAGATTTATATAGTAATATCATTGTTGTAAGAGGGAAGGAGAGGCATTGATGAATATTCTTGTATGCGACGACGACAGGGAGATCGCAGGCGCCATTGAAATCTATTTGAGAAACGAGGGGTATCGGGTCTATAAGGATTTTGACGGAGCCGAGGCGCTTGGAATCGTGGAAAAGGAGGAAATCCATCTTATAATAATGGATGTGATGATGCCTAAATTAGATGGGGTGCAGGCCACGATGAAGATCAGGGAAAGCAAAAATATTCCGATCATTATGCTGTCTGCAAAGTCTGAGGACTACGACAAAATCACCGGACTGAATGTCGGTGCCGATGATTATATCACCAAGCCTTTCAACCCGCTGGAACTCATTGCCCGCGTAAAGTCGCAGCTGAGGCGTTATGTGGACTTGGGAAGCATGGACACCAAGAGCAGCGCGATCTATAAAACGGGGGGACTCGTAATCGACGACGATGAAAAGACCGTGACAGTAGATGGCGAATATATCACGGTCACGCCAACGGAGTTCGGCATACTGAAGCTGCTGACTGAGAACGCCGGAAAGGTTTTCTCAATGGAGCAGATCTACGAGGACGTCTGGAAAGAACCGGCCTACAATCCGGAAAATACAGTTGCAGTCCACATCAGAAGAATAAGAGAAAAGATAGAGATCAATCCGAAAGATCCAAGGTATCTGAAGGTGGTCTGGGGCGTAGGTTACAAGATAGAAAAGCTGTGATCCGCCTTAAGTGAAAAGGGGTACAACAATGATAGAATCAGAAAAAGAAAAGAATGAGATGCCGATGGATGAAACTCAGACGCTAACCGAGCCGCCATCGGAGGAAAAGCCGCAAGAGGCGGCAAATGTGACTGGGACATCAGGCCAGGATGAAGACACGGCATTTAGAGTAGAGTTTGTTAGGCCTAAGAAAGGTGCGGCACGTAAAGGGGTATTCTGGGCAAGCACTTTGATATTCGTCCTGACTTCGACGGCAGCATATGTAAACGCCGGAATTCTATATGCTCTTTACAACATTGAGTCGGCAGCTGATACCAGCAGCGGAACGCTGGACAGCGCCATGACGGATTCATGGATCGTATTCCTGTCACTTGCTGCAGTTATGATAGCGTCATTTGTATTTGCTGTCATGAACGTGGGCGAACGTGACGAACAGGGCAAAATGAAGCTCAACTGGTTTGACAAGATATTTCTGGAAATAGATGCTGCAATGGCATTCATGGAATGTACGCTGCTGATAGTCTGCATGAATCTTTGCCTGGGTGTGATCTATCACACGGATTTCAGCAAGAGTCTTCTGTCGGACGTAGGCCTTGACCGCGATTATTTTGGGTCCTATTTCTCAGACTTCAATCCATACTGGCTTGAGATATTTATTACACTATTGTTCGTAATCTGTCTCTCAATCGTTTCTCTGGCCACAGTGCTTTCTGTAATAAAGAAGATCAAGGGCAGATGCCTGGCTCAGAATTCACTGATAGTCAGGGTAATCAGATACTTTGCCAACGCCTTCAAAGAGTCTGAGCACATACTGCTGAAGGTCATAGCCGTGCTGGTAATCGGCGCAATTCTCAGCGCAACTGGATACGGACTGATCGCGGTACTGATACTTATCTTTGTTTTTGCACCAAAGTATGTAAAAAAATATATGGAAGTCAGAAAGGGCGTAGCCGAGGTGAGACGCGGTAATCTGGAATACAAGATCCCGGTGACCAGCAATGGTGAGCTTGACCGCATGGCTATGGATATCAACGAGATTTCCGGTGCCTCAAGCGTAGCGATTCAGAATGAACTGAAAAACCAGCGCATGAAGACTGACCTGATCTCAAATGTTTCCCACGACCTGAAAACACCGCTGACTTCGATGGTCACCTATGTTGACCTGCTGAAGAAAGAGGGACTGGACAGCCCTGATGCGCCGCAGTATCTCAATATAATCGATGAGAAGACCAGACGCCTGCAGAAACTGACCGAAGATCTGTTCGAGGCAGCCAAGGCGTCAAGCGGTGCAATACCTGTGAACATAGAAAGAATCGACATGGAATCCATAGTCAATCAGGCATTGGCCGAACTAGAAGGCCGCATCGATCAAAGCGGTCTCGACGTGATCGTCAATGCAAAGACGGAGGATACTTTCGTTATGGCTGACGGCCAGCACCTGTGGCGCGTCATTGAGAATCTGCTGGTCAACGCCTGCAAGTACTCAGTTCCTGGCAGCCGCGTCTATATGGACATTACCGATGCAGGCAGCAGTCTTCTGCTGGAGGTCAAGAATATATCAAAAGATCCGCTGAACATCAGTGCTGACGAGCTGATGGAACGGTTCACCAGAGGTGATTCTTCGAGGAACACCGAAGGCAGCGGCCTGGGTCTGGCCATCGCCAAAGACCTGACGTCGCTGATGAACGGAACATTCTCCCTCTCAATAGACGGAGACCTGTTCAAAGCCAGCATCATGCTGCCAAAAGCATAATATACAAAGTTCTCAAAGCCGATCATGGCGGTCAAGCCGCGTGACCGGCTTATTCTTATGCTGTAAAAAGGAGACTTCCGTATTTGGCAATATATAAATGCAGTTTTTCCGAATAATCGCTAGATCAACATGCCACAAGGCAAAATAAAGGGACCCGCAAGCAAAATTATTTGAAAATTAAATTTTTTTATTCTGAAACGGTTGTGCTATCGTTCAAATATGTTATAATTTGAAATAGACCGATAAAGAATTACTTAAAAATAACCCGCACTTGTTTAGTGAAAGATTGAAAGAAGGTTTGTTATGAAAAAGAAATTAGGAGCTGTTTTCCTGGCCGCAACGATGGTCATGTGCTTCATGCCAAGCATGGCGTTTGCAACAGTGGGAGCAAATAATGTAGCAAAGATTGGTGATACCGGCTATGCTACCTTAGAGGCCGCTGTAACTGCAGCAAACAATGGCGATACTATTACGATGGTTAATAATTATGATTTTGCACAAACAATAACTATCAGTAAAAGTATTACGCTCGATTTAAATGGCAAAACAATAAAAAATACAAAAACTAGTGACTATGCCGGATCTACTGCGATGTATGTACAAGGTGGATCGTTGACTGTTAATGATTCAGCAACAGGGGGGAAAATTTACTCAGAGTTTGGTTGTGGAATTAATGTTTATGGTGATTATACTGCAAATCACAATGCACCAATAACGTCAACGCTAGTTATTAACAAAGCTATTATTGATGCACAGGAATATGGTATTGGCGTACATGGACAAGGCGCAAGTGTATATGTAAATAATGGATCAATCTCGAGCAGAAATAACTGCGGTATTGGTGGTAATGGTACTAAAAATTCAAGCGCTGATAGAGGAGGCTACTATATAGAAATAAATGGTGGTACTATCACAGGAAATACTACTTCAGCAGGCTGGAAAAACTGTGGATTGTATCATCCGAACAGTGGAAATGTTGTAATCAATGGCGGTACTATAGTTGGAACAACAGGAGCTGGAATTGTCGTCAGAGGCGGCAATCTCACTGTTAATGCTGGTACTATTATGGGTAAAGGTGCAACAGTTTCAGCGAATGGTGACAAAATGGGAGATGCAGTGCCGACATATTGTGGCGGTATTGAGTTAGGCTATTCCGTCAATTATCCTGGTGGAATGGGCGTAATCAAAATTGCAGGAGGAAATGTTTCAAGTGAAACATCTAAAGCTGTATTAGTAATTGGAACACCTACTGCCGGTTCAACAATATCTGTAACTGGCGGAACTTTCACAAGTGATCCGTCAGCATATGTAAGTTCACCTTACGTAGTATCTGGAAGCGGAACATCATATTCCGTAGGAATCCCTTATGTGGCACCTCCAGCAACTTCAACAACAACAACAACTACTACTCCGACGACTCCAACGGGTGGAACTGGAACAGAGACTCCAGTAGCAACAGTAACAACGACTACTCAGCCGACGGTTACTGTAACGGATAATACAGCAAAAGTCACAGTTCCGGCAGAAGATACGGCAAAGATAGTTGAGCAGACTGCAGCAGCAGAAAAAGCAGCAGCAGATGCAGGAACTAAAGTTGAATCCAATATCGTTATCAGCGCAGGAACATCGACAGCAGCAAAGACAGAAGTCGTTCTCCCTGCAGCAACAGTAAATGATATAGCGACTAAGACAGACGCTTCACTGACAGTTGAAACTCCGGCAGGCGATGCCAAGATCGATCCAGAAGTACTCGACAAGGCAGCGGAGACAGCTGGAACTTCAGGAAACGTTACTCTCGTTATCGAGAAGATAGCACTGGAGACACTTCCGGCAGAAGCTCAGGAAGCTCTTGGAAAAGATGCAATAGTTGTTAAGGTAGAACTGATCACTGATAACGGCAACATCACCACATTCCCAGAAGGAAGCGGGATCACTCTTTCATTGGCGCTCGATCCAAGCACTGATGTCAGCACAAAGAGATTCGTATATGTAACCAGCACAGGCGTGATAACTGAGCTCCCATACAAGGTAATAAACGGCAAGGCTGTCGCAAAGCTTCCTCACCTGTCATATTATGCATTCATGGATAAGGCACAGGCAGATGCAGCGATAGCAGCTCAGAATGCAAAGATCAAGGCCGGCGTACAGGCGACCAAGGTCATCAGTCTTAAGGCAGTTCCAACTAAAGGCAAGGTAAAACTTACATGGAGCAAGACTGCAGGCTACAAGATGGACGGATATCAGATCTACAAGTCATCAAAGTCAGCAGGCGGTTACAAGCTTATGAAAACAGCGGCAGGCAAATACTACATCAACACTATGGGACTGAAAGCAGGAAATACTTACTATTACAAGGTAAGAGGATTCAGGACCATCGACGGAGTCAAGGTTTACACTTCCTTCGCTAAGATCAAGGTTGTAGCAAAATAAAAAAATTTAGACATGACATAAATTTACCGCTCCGGAATTTCCGGAGCGGTATTTTATATGGGCTCCATGCAGCCGTTTACAATCTGCCTTTGAATATGGTAAAATCATATAGAATAAACCGTAACAGAAAGGCAAATCATGAAACGATTGACCATAGGCATTCTGGCGCATGTTGACTCTGGAAAGACATCGCTGTCGGAGGCCATGCTATATAAAACTGGAGAAATAAAGGAACCGGGCAGGGTGGATCACGGAGATTCATTTCTGGACACGGATCCGAAGGAGAGAAACAGGGGCATCACCATATTTTCCAAGCAGGCGATCCTGGAATGGGACGACATGTATGTGACGCTTTTGGATACGCCGGGACACGTGGATTTTTCTGCGGAGATGGAAAGATGCCTGTCAGTGCTGGACTATGCAATACTTGTAGTCAGCGGCAGCGAAGGCGTGCAGAGCCATACGGAGACGCTTTGGAAGCTGCTGAAAAGATACCAGATACCAACCTTTATTTTTGTGAATAAAATGGATCTTTCCATATGGAAAGAGTCGGAACTCATGGAAATCCTAAAGAAAAGACTCAGCGGACAGTGCGTGAATTTTGGGCTGGGCGCAGCAGATGGGAAGACTGCAGTCAGCGGGAAGAGTGGAGATGGCGTCAGCGGCAGCGGAGAAGCAGACAGGCAGGCCGAGAGCGGATTTTTTGATGAGATAGCCATGTGCAGCGAAGCTTTGATGGACAGCTTTCTGGAAAAGGGAAGCGTTGGACGTGATGAGATCGCGGAAGCGGTGAGAGAACGCCAGGTATTCCCATGCATTTTCGGGTCGGCGCTCAAGATAGAGGGAGTCGAAAGGCTGCTGCAGACAGTCAGCGAGTATACGCTGCCGAAAATACCAGTTAGAGAATTTGGCGCCAAGGTATTCAAGATATCAAGAGATCAGGCAGGCACCAGACTGACTTTCATGAAGATCACCGGCGGCACATTAAGAGTAAAGGACCGGCTGACGGGAGTCACCCGCGGTGAAGACTGGGAGGAAAAAGCCGATCAGATCAGGATATATTCAGGGACTAAGTTTGAGACAGTGGAAGAAGCAGAGCAGGGAATGGTCTGCGCCATCTGCGGTTTGGGCAAGACCTGGGCAGGAGAAGGACTGGGAGCGGAAACTCAAGGCATGGAAGGAGCGCTGGAGCCGTACCTGACTTACAACGTGGTGCTGCCGGATGGAGTCGATCCGCACACTGCGCTGCAGAAGTTCAGGGAACTGGAGGAAGAAGACCCTAAACTCAATGTGACCTGGAACCAGGAGATAGGCGAGATCCACTTCCACCTGATGGGCGAGATCCAGATGGAGATACTTGCAGCAACCATCAAAGAGAGATTTGGGTTTGATGTGGCCTTTGACCACGGGAGCATAATATATAAGGAAACGATAAGCGATTCCGCCTACGGAGTCGGACACTTCGAGCCGCTGAGACACTACGCCGAAGTGCACCTGCTGCTGGAGCCAGGAGAAAGAGGAAGCGGCATGTGTTTTGATACGGCGGTCAGCGAGGACGAACTGGATAGAAACTGGCAGCGGCTGATACTCACGCACTTGGGAGAAAGAGAGCATCTGGGCGTTTTGACAGGTTCGCCTATTACCGATATGAAGATCACGCTGGTTGCAGGCCGAGCCCACAAGAAGCACACCGAAGGCGGCGACTTCCGGCAGGCCACATACCGGGCAGTGCGCAACGGCCTGATGAAGGCGGAAAGCGTGCTGCTGGAACCGTGGTTTGATTTTTTGGTGACGGCGCCGACGGAAAACATTGGACGCGCCATGGCGGACATCCAGAAGATGAACGGAACCATGGGAGAACCGGTGCCTGTTGACGACGGCAGCGGAACGGCTATGTCGGAGCTTACGGGAAGCGCGCCGGTGTCAGGCCTCAACGGCTATCAGCAGGTGATGAACGGATATACAAAAGGCCGCGGCAAGATCATGTGCTCGATCAAAGGTTACGGTGTCTGCGCTGATGCGGCGTCTGTCATTGAAAAGACAGGCTACGACCCGCTCAGCGATCTGAACAACAGCCCTGATTCGGTGTTCTGCGAAGGCGGCGGCGGCGTGACCGTAAAATGGGATCAGGTGGAAGACCGCATGCATGTTGAAAGCGCGCTGAAGAGGAGCAGTGTTTTTGACGACGATGCGGCAGTGGCGGCCAGAGCAAAAGCCTACGCGTCCACGCTGGCCAGCGATGCAGAGCTTATGGCAATATTTGAAAAGACCTACGGCCCGGTCAAGGACAAGCGCAACATCGGATCTCGGGTGATCAAAGCACGCCCTGCGGTGTCTGATGAGCCGGTATATAAAGGAAAGTCAAGGCAGTATGACGGAGTGCCATATCTGCTGGTGGACGGATACAACGTGATACATGCATGGGATGAGCTTTGGGACATTGCCAAGAACGATTACGGTGCCGCGAGAGACAGGTTAATAGATATAATGTGCAATTACCAGGGGTTCACTCAGGAAGCGGTGATCGTTGTTTTTGATGCGTATAAGGTAAAAGGCAATCATGGCTCAACGGAGAAGGTCAGGGGAGTCAGCGTCGTTTATACTAAAGAGGCGGAGACTGCGGACATGTACATAGAGAAGGTGACCCATGAGATTGCTAAGAAGCATCTTGTCAGGGTCGTGACTTCCGACGCTCTGGAGCAGATGATAATCCTCGGCCATGGAGCGCTGAGAATATCGGCAAGAGAATTCAGATCTGAGATGGACAAGGTGGAAAGTGCCATCCGGGAATACTTCGGATAGGAATTTTGAGCATAAAAAAATGGTGATCTGTGACGGGTTCGAACCGGCGACCTTCTGGTTGTGACCCAGACGCTCTCCCAGCTGAGCTAACAGATCATCAAATGATATAAGACAGTATAGCACAAAACTTCTGCTTTGGACTATATATCAGTGAATTTTTTCAAAGTTTTTTTCAGGATCTCCGGGTCGAGAGGCTTGGAGATGTGAGCGTTCATACCTGCTGCAAGGCAGCGTGAAACATCATCGCTGAAGGCGTTGGCAGTCATGGCGATGATTGGAATAGTCTGTGCGTCCGGTCTTTTCAGAGACCGGATTTTTTTAGTGGCTTCGTAGCCGTTCATTTCCGGCATCTGTATATCCATAAGGATTGCTGCGAAGCCGCCGATTTCTGAATTGCTGAAAGCATCTACTGCTTCAGCACCGTTGCTTGCAGTGAAGGTTTCGTATCCGAAAGTGGTAAGCAGACGCACGGCGATAATGCTGTTGAGCCTATGGTCCTCAGCTATAAGAATCTTCGGAGCGCTGCCACGTGGTCTGGATGCCGATTCGTGATCTTCGAAGACCTGAGCATTATTGGAGACTGTGTCCATAGCTTCAGGAAAGCGGAAAGATACGCTGATCTCAGTGCCTTGCCCGACGGTGCTGGTGACATTTATAGTTCCGCCCATTAGGTCGGTGAGTTTTTTGACTATGGAAAGGCCCAAGCCGGTGCCGTTCATTTCATGATCCCGCAGCGGGTTGTCTGTCTCCTGAGCAAAAGGCTCAAACATGGTTTTCTGGAATTTTTCGCTCATGCCGATGCCGTTGTCTTTGATAGAAAAACTGCAGTCGATCATGCCGTTGTCAGTTCTTTGTCCAAAAGATGTGAAGGTTATCGTACCGCCGGCATTGGTGTATCTGACAGCGTTTGAGATGATGTTCATTACGATCTGATTCAGCCTGACCTTGTCAGTAGTTATAACTGCACTAGTTCCAGTCTGCTCAACGTGGAAATTGATGGATTTCTCTACGCAGAGCGGTTCGAACATGTTGGTGATGTTGCTGATGAATTCACTGTATGGATATGGTTCCGCCCTCAGTTCAATGTGGCCGCTGTCGATTTTTGAAATGTCCAGCATGTCGTTTATGAGACTGAGCAGGAAGGCGTTGGAAGCTTTGATCGTGCTGAGGTCATAAGACAGCTTCTTTTTATCATTCATGTCAGCCATGGCAAAGGACGTCATGTTGCTGATGACGTTCATTGGAGTTCTGATGTCGTGGCTTATGCGCGAAAGAAAATCTGACTTAGCTCGGTTTGCGCTTTCTGCAATTTTCAGAGTCTCTTCCATAATGTGCAGCTGATTTTGTTCCTGTTCGTACGATTCCGTAAGATCTGTCTGTATGACGAGAATCTCAGTTTTGGAATCGTTGAGCCAGCTGTATTGCAGCTGTTTCAGGAGCATTTGGTCGCCGTTGTTATGCCTGTATGTGAATGAATAGCCGGGTCGTTCCGAGATCTCAGCAATGATTCGGGAAATGGCGGTATTCTGCCTGAAAAGTGAGTGGTCTTCGCTTGCAACAAAGTGCACAATATCATAGGTAATACACTTTTCGTAGTTCATGCGTGTCTTTATCGGCAGTTTATCTATATTTTTATTAGTGTTGTGGAATTCAAAAGTCCTTGCAGCCGGATCTATGAGGCCAATATAGTCGCACTTTTCATCGGTAACTTTTGCTATTATCTCATCATCTTTTTTCTTCTCTGTGTTGTCGACTGTATAGCAGAGCGCTTCTACGTCGCCTGTATCAGGGTTTTGAAGCAGATGAACGTAAACTTCAGCCCAGTGAAGTTTTTCATCTGAGAGGACTATTGGATAGGTAAAGTCATATTGTGATATGCCGTGCCGGTACCCGTCTATCAGTTGCTCGCGAGAGAAGTTGCTGATGAATTCTTTTTTCATTTTTTCATCAGCAATACTGCATGCAACCGATGATATATATCCGTCCACGGTCCCGGCTTTCTGGCGAAGCAATATCTCAGGGTATGGGCTCTGGCCGTCGCCGCAGTAGTTCGTGGTCAGATTGAGCCTGAAGGAGCCGATGGAATTAGGGTTGTTCTCAGTAAGCTGTCTGTAAAGCCTCCTGTATTTTTCTGCCTCCATCTTCTGAGAGGTGACGTTCTGACCAATGCCATAGGCGCGAACAGGTCTGCCCGATTCATCAAATACAGTAGTGTATGTTATGTATTCACATCTAGGCTCGTGCCCCTCGTTGAGCTTGTACCATACTTCGCAGGAGGCTGTCGGTGATCCGGCATCGATTTTTTTGTAAAGATCGAGGAATTTCTCGGCATCTTCATCAGCTATGAACGGCAGCAGAGATTCGGGAACGTTATCCATATGGGGAGGAAGACCAAACTTATTGTGATCATAGGAAGTGAATTCGTTGGTACCCATTGTAATGCAATGATGAACGATATCATATTCCCACACCACCAGTTTGCCCACTGATACAGCCGCTTCGTACATGCTTCTTGCGTTCTTTGCTTCTAATTCACTGGCTTTTTCAGCGGTGATATCGGAAAGACATGCAAAAACCATGCGTCGCCCAGAGAGTATTGCTGCTCTGCTGTTGATGCGGACCCAGCGGTATTCGTCAGAATCAATTGAATCTCTGTATCTGAATGCAAAGGATACGTCTCTTTCATTGAAAGGAAGAGAAATCATCTCTTTCATAACGTATTCACGGTCATGTTCGTGGATTTGGGCAATCATTTTCGGATCTGAAAGAGAAAAACCGGCACCGGTGTTGAGTATTTTCTGGACATATGGATTCACTGCAATAGGCGTGACTTTACCGTCCTTGAATTCGCTTACGCCGACGCCGACAGGAAGTCTGGTTATGATGTCCTGCAGCATGTCTCTGTCATAGGTCAAACTCTCCTGCTGCTTTATCTGTTCGGTTATGTTGGACGAGAAAATGGCAATTGCCTGGTGGCCAAACCAGTCTACTTCTCTGCAGTCAACGCGGAACCACATGTCGAATTCAGGTGCATAAGAAGCATCACCGTGGTAAAAGCCGTCTTTCATGTTGGCAATAGAGCACCACGGGCATGGTTTGTCAAGATTGCTGACATACTCATAACATTTGCGGCCACAGTAAGACCCGTTGCCTTTGACGCCCATTATTGCCTGATGGTTGGCGTAAAGGAGCTCGTGAGTATTTTTGTCTATCACGTAGGCGATGTCAGCTGATCTGTCGAGCAGGCTTGCGTGTGATTCTGTTGTCGAAGAGATGTTGGTAAATATGGAGATGATCAAAGGTGCTCCGTCGGAGGTTCCGATCATCCTGCCCTTTGCCATCACCCAGGCGAAGGATGTCTCGCGGTGATAGATCCTATATTGAAGTGTGACGTCGCTGCCCGCCAAAATTGAAGGTATGTTGGACGCTACCAGCTCTCTGTCTGCGTCCATAACAATGGCAGACGCGTCTGCCGCTGTCATTTCTTCATATTCTTCTTCCGTAAGTCCGGATATCCGAGCAAGTGAAGGAGAATGGTATATGGTGAGAAACTTGCCGTCAATTATCTTGTAGATGGCAAAATCACCAGGATTAGAACTGATGATCTTTTCTATATCTTTACTATTTAGTTCCATGATGGTATCCTCCTCAGGATATTCTTTTTGCCGCCGACTGGCAATTGGTGCCGCCTTTTGCTGACTTGCGGGCGTCGGGCCATTGCAAGCCTTCGAATAGTGGCAGCCTATGATGTTATCTTGACATTATTTTACCATAACGCCAAGGTCATTACAATAAAATCAAGCCGTGCGAAATGTTAATTGTCGGCGTAGCTGCGTTCAAAAGCTGAATATACCTTTTGTCATTATTTTCTATACTAATCTGCGGAAATAGTATATAATAATTCTGTGGCAGGTGGCGGGTTACGGCATATACCTAAGGCCCGCCGCCCTATACTATCAAATGGAGAGGATATAATGAAAGAAATATTTGTTTCAGACCTGGAAAGCGGAAATGAGATCACCGCTTTCTTTATGGTCAAAATGATAGGAGTAAAACTTGGATCGAATAAAAAACAGTACCTGGATGTGACTTTGGGAGATAAGACCGGAGAGGTCTCATCTAAGAAGTGGGATGTAGACGACAGAGAACTTGACGGACTTTCGGGCATCAAGGCTGGGGATATTGTAAAGGTTAAGGCTCAGGTAACTGAATGGCAGGGCATGACACAGCTAAGGATATCCAGGATTCGACCGAGGGCCGAGTCAGACGAGATCGTAATGGAAGACTATATCAAGGCAGCGCCTGAGGATTCAGAAATGATGTATGAATACATCTATGGCGTAGCTGATGGTCTAGAGGATCAGGATCTCAGAAAACTCTGCACAGAACTTCTGGCGAGAAATCACGACAGACTTATGTATTATCCGGCGGCATCCAAGAATCACCATGCGGAATACGGCGGACTGCTGTATCATGTGAAGAGGATGCTGATGACAGGAATTAAGGTTTGCGAGGTATATACAAATCTTAACAGGGATCTTGTCTGTGCTGGAGTCATTCTCCATGACATTGAGAAACTCAATGAGATAGAGTCAAATGAATACGGAATATCACCGGGATATTCGTTTGAGGGTCAGCTGCTTGGGCACATCGTTCAGGGTGTCAAGCTTTTGGATAAGGAAACCGAGAGGCTTGGATTCCCAAGGGAAAAGGCAATCATGCTTGAGCACATGATACTATCCCATCACTATGAGCCTGAGTTCGGAAGCCCTAAACGTCCGATGTTCCCTGAGGCAGAGCTGCTTCATTATCTGGACATACTGGATGCCAGAATGTTCGATATGGAAGACGCTCTTAATTCAACAAATGCCGGGGAGTTTTCAGAGAAAGTCTGGACCCTGGATAACAGAAGGGTGTATAAGGTCAGTGACGAAAAATAATGATTTACGGAGGAACTGAAATTGATTAAATTTGACAAGGATGTTCTATCAGCTTTGCATAAGCTGGAGAGCGAAGGTTTCGAAACCTATGCAGCCGGTACCTGTGTAAGAGAATCTCTTGCAGGGGCGACCGTATACGACTGGGATCTCATAACCAGAGCCGGAATAGACGATATGAAAAGATTGTTCCCGGATTCCCTGGTGTTGAGTCAAGCCAGGCAGATCATCAGAGTTGACTATACATACGAGGTCGAGAGAAAAGATGAGGACGACAATGTTACGACCAATCTGGAAGGAGCAGTTCTCGACATACGGAATTTTGAGGGTGAAGTAGAAGAATTCCTCAGGAAACAGGGTTTTACTATCGATGCGATGGCAGACAATCCGGAGAGAAGCTTTATCGATCCATTCGAAGGAAGAGAAGACATAAAAAAGAAGCTGATCAGGACGATAAAGGATCCTGACGAACTGTTCAAGGCGGAGCCGATTAGAATGCTGCAGGCAGTTCGCATGGCTGCAGAACTTGACTTTGACCTGCATAAGTCAGTATTCGATGCAATAACAGTAAACTGGAGACGTCTGGCAGATCATGACGCTGATGAGATCAGACCTGAATTTGAAATGCTCTTAACGGCCGACAATGCCGGAAAAGGTCTCAATATGCTGGCAGGTACTGGACTGATGCCTGTAATTATCGGAGAAGATCTTGCAAGACATATGAAGTCAGGTGAGATGAAGAACTTTTTAAAGCTCTGCGAAAATATCGACAAGACGATGCCGGTGAGAATGCGCAGACTTGGACTTTTCTATACTATATTCGACAAGAAGCGCGGCCTGGAGGCTATCGAGCGCATGAAATTCGATGAAGAGAGCCGCGGATTATTAAAAGATGCAATGCTTGAGTTTATAAATATCCAGTTCCTAGGCGATATCAAACAGTTCAAGAAATACGTAAGTGAACTGGGTATGGAACGTTATGATTATCTGCACAATCTGAACAAAGCTCAGAGAATAGTATATGAACAGGAAGTAACAAAAGTCGACAGCAGAAACTATTACATGAAAGAAATCGTTACAAATAAGGAGCCACTTTTTGCAGAGGATCTCTGCATAGATATCAATGATATCATGGAAGCAGGAATAACCGATGATCCGGAGAAAGCTGAAAGTATTCTTTTCATGTGTCTTGCCCCGGTACACGACGATCCAAAGAACAATGACAGAACGTACCTGCTGAAGATGGCGAAAAAATATAGCAAGAGCAAACTGGCTAGCTCTACCAGGTATGTAACCTGGCTGAAGTAGCCGTACGACCGGAAACCGGAAAGAGGAAATGGAAGAAAAACAGGGCACAATAACTGAAATAATATTCCGCAATGATGACAACGGCTACACGGTTGCCGTAATGGAGACAGACGAGGAAGAATTTACCGTCGTAGGCGTACTGCCGGTATGTGTAAAGGGTACCGGATACCGCATGCGGGGGAGTTTTAAAGTGCATCCGACCTATGGCGAACAGTTTGCTTTCACAGAATACGAAGAATTGCTCCCTGAAGGCGCTGACAAAATCACTGCCTTTCTTGCGTCGGGAGTAATCCGCGGCATTGGCCCAAAGACTGCGGCGCTTATCGTCGGACATTTCGGTGAAAACACCCTGAAGATAATTGAAGAGGAACCGCGCAGGCTGCTGGAGATCAGCGGCATAGGCGAGAAGAAAATCGCCATGATCAAAGAGTCCTACGATGCACATCGCGAATTTGCAACCATTTCAATGTTTTTCCAGCAGTACGGCGTGTCCAGTGAATACGCACTCAAACTGTACAAAGCCTACGGCGCCGATTGTGTCGACATCATCAAGGAGAATCCTTACCGGCTGGTCGAGGAGGTCAGAGGCATAGGTTTTCATAAGGCTGACGTCATCGCCAGCAAAATGGGGATCGAAGAAGAAAGCCCCTTCAGGGTAAGGAGCGGGATACGCTATGGGCTGGTCTATTACGCAGGCGAAGGCAACACCTTCATGCCGCAGCAGGAGCTTTGTGAGAAAGTAGCAGAACTGCTGGACGTGTCCACGGAGCTGGTATACGATAATCTCGTGCAGATGGCCTTTGAGGGTGATGTGAAAGTCGACGCTGTGGATGGACAAAATGTGGTCTATCTGTTTTTCTATTATCTGGCAGAGCAGAAGGTATGCGCCAATCTTGCACTTCTGAGTTCGGCGCCGCTTAAGTCGCTGACCGTTGACCCTGACAATATGATATCCATGACGGAAGGCGAGACTGGAATCAAGCTTTCGGATAGGCAGAAAGACGCGGTCAAGAGTTCGCTGACAAGCGGCATCTCAGTGATCACCGGCGGTCCGGGAACAGGCAAGACAACGATAATCAATGCAATAATAAAAATATTCAAGAATAGCGGCCTGAAGACTGCCATTGCAGCACCTACGGGACGTGCAGCCAAGAGGATCACGGAAACATCAGGCAACTATGCTTCAACTATCCACAGGCTTTTGGAGTATGCCTACTCTGACAGCGAAGATGATATGCAGTTTGGCAAGAATTCAGACGACCCGCTGGACTACGACGTGATAATAATTGACGAGGCTTCAATGATCGATCTGCTGCTTATGAAGGGGCTTACTGACGCTATCAAGCCCGGTACCAGGCTCATCATGGTGGGAGATGCAGATCAGCTTCCATCAGTTGGAGCAGGAAATGTCCTCCGCGACATTATTGAAAGCGAATATGTGCACACAGTCAAGCTGGTGGAGATCTTCCGCCAGGCAGAGGAAAGCATGATCGTCGTAAATGCCCACAGAATCAATAGAGGCGAGTATCCGTTCCTCAATGAGAAAGACAAGGATTTCTTCTTCATGGAACGACAGAGCGAAAAGGACATGGTCAGCCTGATCTTGGAGCTGGTGACCAAGAGACTGTCTTCCTATTACCGCGATATTGAGCCAATCAGAGACATTCAGGTGCTCACTCCGGTGCGGAAAGGAAATCTTGGCTGCGTATCGCTGAACAGCGAGCTGCAGCAGGCGCTGAACCCGCCTGATCCGTTGCTATCTGAGAAAAAATACGGCGACAGGATCTTCCGTGAGGGTGACAAGGTCATGCAGATCCGCAACAACTACGGTCTGAAATGGAAGAGGATGAGCGATTATACCGAAGGAGAGGGAATCTTCAACGGAGATGTCGGTTTCATCGATAAGATAGACACAGAGTTCAATGAGGTCAACGTAATTTACGACGATGATAAATACGTGACTTATGATTTCTCACAGCTGGAAGAAGTGGAACTGGCATATGCTATTACGGTCCACAAGAGTCAGGGAAGCGAATTCCCAATAGTCGTAATGCCGGTGTCATATTTTCCGCCGGTGCTGGCTACCAGAAATCTGCTGTATACGGCAGTGACCCGCGGAAAGCAGATCGTCGTCATGGTTGGATCGGAAAATCGCATGAAAGCCATGATAGACAACAACCGTATAAAAATGCGTTATTCAGGACTGAAATTCAGACTGAGTGCACTGGAAAAATATGAAGATCAGCAGCCTGACTGAGAAGGGTCTGGACATACTCTATCCGCCGTCTCTGTACTGCAGCTGCTGCGGGAATGTGATAGACAGGACCAGAACATACAATCTATGTGATCACTGCATCAGTCACATAAAATGGGATGCCGGGGAGATCGTAGAGAAAGACGGACTGAAGATGCTCAGGTGTACTGAGTATGGGATATATGAGAGAACGCTGATCTTTTCACTGAAGTATAATGGAAAGAAATACATAGCCAGAGACCTGGCGGCCATCGTCAGGGACAGACTGGAACTTGAAGAACTGGATTTCGATATCATAGTGCCGGTGCCGATGGAAGCAGGCAAGGAGAAAGACCGCGGCTTCAATCAGGCAGCGCTGATCGGCAAATATCTGGCAAAATATACAGGAAAAGAACAGATTGCCGATGCTTTGATCAGAAACCGCAGAACCATGCCGATGCGCGGACTTGGACCTTTTGAACGTGAAATGAACGTGCGCGGTGCATTTGATGTAACGCCGGCGCGGGAAGACAGGCTGAAGGGAAAACGCATTCTGCTGCTTGATGACTTTTATACGACTGGAAGCACGGCGAGAGAGTGTGCCAGAGTCCTGACCCAGGCGGGGATAGAAGACATCTGGTTCATTGCCTTTGCGGCAAAATATTAAAGGCGCGGACGAATACATCGGTAGACAAGAGGACCAGCTGCAAGACAATGTGAATAAACAACTGAATAACAGGGCGCTGCTCAGGCTGTCCGGGTCTGTGGTTGAAAGTCCAGGCCAGATGCGGGCGAAAGGATCCACGTAAGCTGATCCGCAAGGCGGCAGTGAGCACGGCGCATTCTAGATGTAAGTCCTCGGGAAAATCCCGGTAAAGGCAGATGTGGGGTCAAAGACCAGGTCAGCCGGACAGTCTGAGGAGCGCCCTAAAGAATACATAAGAAAAACATACTCATTTCACATTATCTATGTTATAATAGAATCACAAAATAACTTATGGCCAATGTGGCCCTGAGGCATAAAGGAGGTCATCAAATGAAGGTAATAGTTACAGGTAAGAATTTTACGACTTACAAGAAACTGCAGGATACCCTGGAAAAGAAATTTGATAAACTTGGAAAGTATTTTTCAGATGACATCACTGCAAATGTAGTATTATCTCAGGAGAGAGGCAAAGACAAGATCGAAGCTACAATAAACGCCAAGGGAGCAGTTTTCAGAGCTGAAGAAACGTCTGCCGATATTTATGAGGGAATCGACAAGGTAGTAGACAGGCTTTCTAAGCAGATGTCAAAGTTCAAAGGCAAGCTGCAGAAGAGGTACAACGACAATAAATCAGTAAGATTTGAGTCGCTGCCAGAGATGGAGGAAGAAGTCGAAGAAGTCAACGTTGTGAAGAAGAAGAAATTCGAACTCAGACCTATGACGGTCGAGGAAGCGATCCTGCAGATGGAGATGCTTCAGCACACGTTCTTCGTGTTCATGAATGTAGATACGAACAGCGTAAACGTTGTTTACAGAAGAAACGATGACGATTACGGACTGCTTGAAACTTCATATTGATCTGATAAACTTGGGCTGCTTTACCGCAGCCCTTTTTTTGCGCAGGTAATTGGGTGATGCCCATCTATATTTGCTACAATCCCTTGCACTTTCAGCGTGTTTTTAGTAAAATAATAGTAACTATGATTAAGGGGATAATTTATGACTGATTTTTTCAACAATCTGACTGCGGGCATTGCCGTGACAGATGTCCTGGACATCCTGATCGTCACTTATGTCATATATAAGATACTCGCATTTATAAGGGAAACGAGAGCACAGCAGCTGGTCAAGGGGCTTTTGATATTGGTGGCTGCGTATTTTCTGTCGGATCTGCTGCATCTGTATACGCTGCATTGGATCCTGAAGGCAACCGTTACACTGGGTGCCTTTGCTTTGATAGTCATCTTCCAGCCAGAACTGAGGAGAGGACTGGAGTACGTTGGACGAAGCAAGCTGGTGAAGGTCGGTCAGCTGGATAAAGACCACGCTAAACGCATAGTCGACGAATTCGTTCGCGCCATTGGGGAGTTCTCACGAACGAGAACAGGCGCTTTGATAATCATTGAGAGAGAGACTGCACTCAACGACATCGCTGAGAGCGGAACACTGATAGATGCGGACATTACCGCGCAGCTTCTTGGCAACATCTTCTACGAAGGCGCGCCACTCCATGACGGAGCCGTGATCGTACGCAGAGGCAGAGTCTATGCGGCTGGCTGTGTGCTGCCGCTGACGGAGAACAAAGAACTGAACAAGAGCCTTGGTACCAGACACAGAGCAGGGATAGGAATTACCGAAAACTCTGACGCCCTGGTTTTTATTGTAAGTGAGGAGACAGGCATTATCTCCATGGCAGAGGATGGGAAACTGACAAGGTTCCTGGATACTAAGGCCGTGGAAAAGGTACTGCTCAACATATTCGTACCAAAGGCAGATGAGGAAAGCCATAAGTTCTGGCCGTTCAAGTTTAGCGTAGACAAAAAAGACCAGGACGAAGATGGAGGTGACGGCAATGCTTAAAAATAACAGAGTCAACTTCATCATTTCACTGGTGATCGCCATCGCCCTTTGGGTCTATGTCAACGGTGAAACTAATCCGCAGACGACCAAGACATTCAAGAATATCCCAATAACTTTTGACAACGAGCAGACACTGACAGACGAAGAACTGGCGGTGCTCAGCACCAGCGCAGATTCACTGAGTGTGACGCTGTCTGGCTCAAGAAAGAACGTCAGCACGGTTACTTCATCGGAGATAACGGCTACAGTAAATCTGGCAGACGCTGACAACGGAGACAACAGTCTGAAAATCACGGTTACCGTACCAGAAGACGTTCAGGTGGACAGCACCAGCCTTACCAGAGTCGATGTCGCTGTCGAGAAGCTGCTTTCCAAGTCGGTAGACGTTACTGTCAGGTATTCAGGCAAATTCAATGAGGACTCAGAACCTCTGACTGTTGATACCAGCAGGAACAGCGTCACCGTAAGCGGAGCAGAGTCGCTGGTGAACAAGGTATCTGCAGTCACGGCGACTATCGATTCCTCCAAGGTCACTGATAAGATGAAGAGGCTGGAAGGCGTGCTCTATGCCGTCGACAGTTCAGGAAATGCAGTAAACGGCGTAAATCTGTCAGCAAAAACAGTGAAGGTGTCTACGGTGCTCGCCATGGTGAAGACTGTTACGCTGGACGTTCCTGTGACAGACGACACAAGCGACTCGGTCGACCGCACGTATTCCGCGCCTAAGACCATCACCATCAAAGGCAAGGCTGCTGACGTGGCGGATATTGATTCCATCACGGCGGAAGACATAGATATTTCCAACGTCACCAAGGACAGTTCAATAACAATCGTGCCGATCCTTCCTGACGGCGTTGAGGTTTCGAACAAATCACAGAGCCTGAAGCTGAAGGTAACGGTTGCGGAACTTTCAAGCCAGACGTTCACATTCTCTGCGGCGGATGTAGAAACATCCGGTCAGGATGACACCTTGGATGCCAGCGTCAATACTGATGAGATCACTGTAACTGTAACGGGAAAGGCTGACAATATCAGCAACATTACAGAAGGAGACTTCACTCTTTCCTGCGATCTTTCTGATCTTTCTGCCGGCAAACACAGTGTGAATCTGGATGTCAGCTGCAGCGGCACATACATCAAGATGACGACTTCACCGCAAAAGGTAAGCGTGACATTGACAGACAATAATTAATTATGGCAGATCAGCAGCAGACGGCATCGTGGTCAATTGTGTCTCTGCGCTGATCGTAAATAGAAAAAGAGGTAATTATGGGCAGACTATTTGGTACAGATGGAGTCAGAGGCGTCGCAAACTCTGAGCTCACACCAGAACTTGCATTCAACATAGGGAAGGCCGGCGCCTTTGTTCTCAGGAAAGAGAACGAAAGGCCGGTAATAGTAATAGGAAAAGACACCAGAGTCTCAGGAGATATGCTGGAGAATGCCCTTACGGCAGGAATCCTGGCAGTCGGCGGAAATGTGATCAAGGTTGGCGTTATCCCAACGCCTGCGGTAGCCTTTCTCGTCAGACACTATCAGGCCGATGCGGGCATAGTGATTTCCGCATCCCACAACTCATTTGAGTTCAACGGCATCAAGTTCTTCAACGGCGAAGGTTTCAAACTGGACGACGCTTTGGAGGATAAGATCGAAGACATAATCATAAGAGACATTGACACCAACAGCCATATGACCGGTGATGCAATTGGAAGATGTGTCGAGGCTGAAGAAAACGCAGAGGATCTCTACTGCGATTTTCTGCTGTCTACGGCAGATTTCAGACTTGACGGCATGAAGGTCGTGCTGGACTGTGCAAACGGCGCATCGTACAAGACGGCCCCAAGAGTTTACAGAACCCTTGGCGCGGAAGTGGTGACCATCGGCGATGACCCGGACGGCGTGAACATAAACGATCACATCGGTTCGACACACCCGGAAAAGCTGCAGCAGACCGTTGTGGCAGAGAAGGCAAACATTGGCCTTGCCTTTGATGGCGATGCCGACAGGCTCATCGTTGTCGACGAAAAGGGCATGATCATAGACGGCGACAAAACCATATGCATTTGCGCAAAGATGATGAAGGAACAAGGCCGTCTGGCGAAGAACAAAGTGACCGGAACGGTAATGAGCAACCTAGGCTTCCACAAATACATAGAGGATACATTGGGCGCAGAAGTTGACGTGACCGGAGTTGGCGACAGATACGTGCTAGAGTCGATGCTGAAGTCAGGATGCGTGATCGGCGGCGAGCAGTCGGGCCATATCATTTTCCTTGAGTACACGACAACTGGAGACGGTACGCTTTCATCACTTCAGTTCATGAAGGCAATCAAAGCCTCCGGCAGAAAGCCTTCGGAGCTTTCTGCAGAGATCGAGATTTTCCCTCAGGTGCTGGTCAACGCTCAGGTAGCAGGCGAGAAGAAGGATATCTGGAAACACGATGCCGAGATAAGTGCTGCCATTGAAAAAGTTGAAAATGAAATGGCTGGCAACGGCCGCGTTCTGATTCGCCCTTCAGGCACGGAACCACTGGTTCGCGTAATGATCGAAGGCAAGGACATTGAACACATCTATGGTCTGGCACAGGATCTGGCAGATCTGATAGAAAAAAAGAGCAAGTAAATTAAAGTTACGCAGAATTTTTCCTGTCAGACAAGGCGCACGCGGTGGCGAGGAACGGCGCGTACACGAGGTACGCAAGTACCGGAGCGCACCGTGAGCAACGCCGTATGGCAGGAAAAAGAAAAATATAGTTACGCAGGATTTTTCCTGCCAGACAAGGCGCATACTGTGGCGAGGAACGGCGCGTACATGTGGTACGCAAGTACCGGAGCGCACCGTGGGCAACGCCGTATGGCAGGAAAAAGACAAGTAAAAGGAGAATTGAAATGTGTGGTATAGTAGGATATACAGGTCACGACAACGCTCGTGATATTATCATAGATGGATTGAAAAAACTTGAATACAGAGGTTATGACTCTGCAGGAATAGCTCTGGTAAATGAGGGCAAGATCACAGTAAGAAAAAAACAGGGCAGGATCTCTGTGCTGGAAGATGAAATTGCGGGTGAAAATCTTTACGGGACTACAGGAATAGGCCACACCAGGTGGGCTACTCACGGAGTGCCGTCAGATCTAAATGCTCATCCTCATATGAGTGAGGATGGTGACATTGCCATAGTCCACAACGGCATCGTTGAGAATTACATGGAACTGAAGACATGGCTGGAGAAAGAACACGGCGCAACTTTCAGAACACAGACAGACTCAGAGGTCATTGCATACCTGATCAGCGCCTTATACAAAGGAAGCCTGGAGGAAGCAGTTTACGAAGCAGTTAAGATGATGCGCGGAGCATATGCTTTCTGTGCAGTAGCTGCTGCTGAACCGAATAAGATCGTTGCTTACAGAAAGGATGCACCGCTTATTGCAGGCCTGGGCAAGGGCTGCAATTTCGTGGCTTCTGATATTCCGGCACTGCTTAAGTATCTGAACAAGATATACCTGATCGAAAATGATGAAATGGTAGTACTGACGCCAGACAACATCAAGATCCTCGGACCTGACAGAAAGCAGATCAAGCGTGACGCCCTAATGGTCAACTGGAGCATGGAAGATGCCGAAAAAGAAGGCTACGAACACTTCATGCTAAAGGAAATCAATGAGCAGCCGAAAGCTGTCCGCGAGACTCTGATGCGCAGACTTGGCGATGACGGCAAGATCAAGCTTGACGGAATAACCTTAACGCTGGATGACCTGAACAATATCAATAAGATATACATCGTTGCCTGCGGTACCGCTTACCATGCTGGCCTTGTGGGCAAGTATCTTATTGAGAAAATCGCCAAACTGCCAGTAGAGGTAGACGTGGCATCCGAGTTCAGATACCGTGATCCTTTTGTTGATGAAAAAACGCTCTTCATTGCAATCAGCCAGTCCGGCGAAACCCTGGACACGCTGCAGTCGCTGCGCGAGGCGAAAAGCAAGGGGGCAAGAGTTTTGTCAGTGGTCAACGTGGTGGGAAGTTCCGTTGCCCGCGAGTCCGACGACGTTTTCTACACCTGGGCTGGTCCGGAAATCGCCGTTGCCTCAACTAAGGCATACACGACTCAGCTTGTCTGCATGTATCTGCTGGCTCTCTACATGGCCGATCTGAGGGGAACGATCACTCGTGAATATTATGATCACATCATCGACGAACTGAAGGCCATGCCAGATAAAATCGAGAAGATACTGGAGAAATCCGATGAAATAGAGGAACTGGCAAAATCACTTTACAACAGAACTCAGGTGTTCTTTATAGGACGCGGCATCGATTCAGCCGTGGCTTATGAAGGATCGCTGAAGCTGAAAGAAATTTCCTACATCAATTCTTTTGCCATTCCAGCCGGAGAACTGAAGCACGGAACCATTGCGCTGATGGAGCCGGAGACCATCGTCTTCGCTTTGGCTACAGAGGACTTCCTCTATGAGAAAATGTGTTCCAACATCATGGAGATCAAAGCTCGCCGGGCTCACGTTGTGTCTATCGCCAAGGAAGGCAGAACGGACATCAAAGAGATCAGCCGCGAGGTGATATACATTCCAGACTGCTGCGATGAGGTGACGCCGCTTCTGACGGTCGTTCCGCTCCAGCTGTTTGCATATTACGTAGCAAGAGAAAAAGGCGAAGACATCGACAAACCACGCAACCTGGCGAAATCGGTGACGGTCGAATAGCTGCGCTGGGCTGACGCCTCGTCGCTGCAGAATAAAACTTAAGGAGCAATACAATGAGCAATTACGATATCAGAGATATCAGCCTGGCATCGTCAGGCCATGAAAAGATAGAATGGGTCAGGAACAACATGCCGCTGTTAAACGGCCTGGAAGAAGAATTCCGCAAGACCAGGCCTTTTGAAGGCGTAAAAATCTCGCTGTCAGTACATTTGGAAGCCAAGACGGCTTACCTGTGTCTGGTGCTAGCTGCAGGCGGCGCAGATATGTCAGTAACGGGAAGCAACGTGCTTTCCACACAGGACGACGTGGCGGCCGCTTTGGCAGACGACGGACTGAAGGTATTCGCCTATCACGGAGCAACTGCAGAAGAATATGACAGGCATATAGAAATGTGCCTTGAACATAAACCAAACATCATTATCGACGACGGAGGAGATCTCGTTGGCATGCTGCACACCAAGAGGCCGGACCTGGCTGCTGAAGTGTGGGGCGGCTGCGAAGAGACGACTACCGGAGTGATAAGGCTGAAAGCGATGGAGGCCGAGGGAGTTTTGATGTTCCCTATGGTGGCGGTAAACGATGCAGACTGCAAGCACCTTTTCGACAACCGTTACGGTACTGGTCAGTCGGTATGGGACAGCATCATGAGAAACACCAACCTGATCATTGCAGCCAAGACTGTAGTCGTAGTCGGCTATGGCTGGTGCGGCAGAGGCATTGCCATGAGGGCGGCGGCACTGGGTGCCAGGGTCATCGTGACAGAAGTCGACCCGGTCAAGGCCATTGAAGCCAGGATGGACGGCTACTCGGTAATGAAGATGGAAGAAGCGGCACCGCAGGGCGACATTTTCGTGTCGGCAACGGGCTGCTGCAAGACGATAACCGTTGAAAATATGCTGACTATGAAGGACAGAGCAATCCTGACCAATGCCGGACACTTCAACTGCGAAGTTGACATGGACGCGCTGGAAAAGGCGGCTGTGGCAAAGAAAGAGACACGCCACAACATCATGGGATATCAGCTTGAAAACGGGAAATGGGTAAACGTCATCGGCGAGGGCCGTCTGGTCAACATCGCCGCAGCCGACGGACACCCTGCAGAAATAATGGACATGAGCTTTGCTGTGCAGGCGCTGTCAGCGATGTATGTCATGGAAAACCATGCAAAGCTTGAGAATAAAGTCATCGACGTGAGCGGCGAGATCGACGATCTGGTAGCCAGAAGAAAACTGGCGGCCTGGGGCATCGAGATCGACAGCCTGACCGATGAACAGGAAAAATATTTGCACAGCTGGAACCTTTAGAGTGGAGATGAGAATAATGACTTATGAAGAAATCAAAAACCAGGCGGCGGAAGCCGTTACTGAACTGCTTGAAGTTGCGAAACTGAAGTCCGGAGACATCTTTGTTATAGGATGTTCTTCCAGCGAAATCAAGGGCGCAAACATCGGCAAGGGTTCGGATATAGATGCGGCTAAGGCCGTATATGAGGGAATCTACCCGATTCTGCATGAGAGAGGAATATTCCTGGCTGCCCAGTGCTGCGAGCACCTGAACAGGGCTATAATCGTTGAAAAAGCAGCGCTTCTGCCAGGCAAAGAAATCGTGAACGTGGTTCCGCAGCTTCACGCCGGCGGCTCTTTTGCGATGACGGTTTATCAGAATGCCGAGTGCCCGGTTGCTGTTGAGGAAATCAAAGCAGACGCCGGCATGGATATCGGCGACACGCTGATCGGCATGCACCTGAAACACGTTGCAGTTCCTGTTCGCATCAAGGTCAAGAAGATCGGTGAGGCCAACGTGGTCTGCGCAAGGACACGTCCAAAGTTCATCGGCGGAAGCAGAGCTGTCTACGATGACAAACTGTCCGGCGGCGACATTCCAAGATAAGCTTCAAAGGGGGCAAATCATGATAATTGGGAGTATATTATTTGTGCTGCTGATAGTGGCATTTGCAGTTGCGCTGCCAATCGTTATCGGCGTGCTGGTATATCAGGACGCAAACAAGCGAGTCGGCTGTAACGCCTTGCTGTGGGCTTTGATCTCGGCACTGGTGCCGACTTACCTGGGACTGGTATGCTATCTCATCGTGAGGCGCGACTATCCGCCAAAGGTATTTTTTGGCGATCCCAACGGCGGCTATAGCAATCAAAACTACGGCGGGCCGAACAGTTACGGCCAGCAGAACGGCTATGGCGGGTCGAACAGTTACGGCCAGCAGGGCGGAGGCTTTGATAATGGTCAGGGCTACAGCTACAACGCCGGCGGCAAAACCTACGCGGGCAAAAATAGCAGCGGGCAGGGTCAATACGGTCAGCAGAATGGCTACGGTCAGTCGGATGGCTACGGCCAGCAGAGCAGTTTCGGCGGTGAGCAGTATAACAATTACAGGCCGTCATACGACTACAAGCGAGACAAACAGAGAAAACCGATACCTACCTGGGCGAAGATTCTGCTAGTGGCAATCGGCATAGTGATCGGAATCACGATCCTTTCCGGGACCTTTAGCGCCATATTCAACGCAACGGGAACGACTTTCCCGGGGACTGGAACATCGATTTAGCATAAAAACATAGTAAAAATAAAGGAGAAACATCAGATGGATCACGATAGACTGGCGGAGCTTTTATTTCCGCAGATAACTAAGACACCGGAGGATTATGAGAAAATGTATCCTGCAAGGGAGCTGCCGGAAGGCGCTAAAGTCACTAGACTTGGACCTAGCCCGACAGGCTTCATTCATCTTGGAAACCTCTATGGCGCATTTGCAGATGAAAGGCTTGCCCACCAGAGCGGCGGTGTTTTCTATCTGAGGATCGAGGACACAGATGACAAGAGATTTGTAGAAGGAGCGGTTGAGATCATCATCAACTCCCTCAAGTTTTTTGGCATCAATTTCGATGAAGGCGCAACTATGGACGGCGACAAAGGTGCTTACGGCGACTACACACAGAGCCACAGAGCCGAGATATATCAGTGCTTTGCCAAGAAGCTGGTAGCCGAGGGCCACGCCTATCCATGCTTTCTGACGGAAGATGAGATCACGGCGATACGTGAGGGACAGGAAGCCGTAAAGGCAAACCCTGGCATCTATGGCGAGTACGCAAAGTCGAGGAACCTGAGTTTTGAGGAAGTCGAGGCGAACATCAAAGCAGGCAAACCATATGTAATACGACTGAAGTCTGACGGCAACCCGGACCAGTCCGATGAGAATGTCAGAAAAGTAAGGGTAAACGATGCAATCAGAGGGATACTGGAAATGCCGGAAAACTTCCAGGACACAGTCATCCTGAAGACTACAGGAATACCTACATATCACTTTGCTCACGTTGTCGACGATCATCTGATGAGGACGACTCACGTGGTGAGAGGCGCCGAGTGGCTGCCATCACTGCCGATACATGTGGAACTTTTCGAGAAGCTTGGCTGGGAACCGCCAATTTACTGTCATACTGCTCAGCTTATGAAGATAGACGAAGAAAGCGGCACTAAGAGGAAACTGTCCAAGAGGAAGGATCCTGAACTGTCGCTGGATTACTACAGGAACCAGGGATATCATCCGGCTGCGGTCAGAGAGTATCTGCTGACGATCTTAAATTCCAACTTTGAGGAGTGGAGGATAGAAAATCCAGACGCTCCTGTTGACGATTTCCAGTTTACTACAGAGAAAATGAGCAATTCTGGAGCGCTGTTCGATCTGAACAAGCTCAATGACATAAGCAAAGACGTGCTGCTGCGCATCCCGGCTTCTGAAATCTACGATTTCCTGAAGGACTGGGCGGCAGAGTTCAAACCAGACATCATGCACATATTCGACGACAGAGCATATCTGGAGACGATACTGGATCTTGGCAGGAACGACAACAAGCCAAGAAAGGATCTGGTTTACGCTCAGCAGATAATTGAGTTCATCAGCTATTTCTTTGATGACATGTTCAAGATAGAGGATGAGATGCCAGCGGAGGTCCCGACAGAGGACGTTCAGGAAATACTGAAGGCGTACTTGGGGACATACGATCATGCTGACGATCAGAGTCAGTGGTTCGACAAGATCAGAACCATAGCAGGACAGCTTGGCTATGCTGAGAAGCCGAAGGATTTCAAGAAGAACCCGGATCAGTATAAGGGGCATGTCGGTCATGTAAGTACGGTCATCAGGATCGCACTGATGGGCAGATCACAGTCGCCGGATGTCTGGACGATCCAGCAGATACTGGGAGAAGAAAGAACAAGAGCTAGGATCAGCGGATATAAAGGCTGATAATAGAATACTGAAAAACTGATAAAGCGGCGCTGTTAAGCGCCGCTTCTAATTTACTTCTAATTTTACATTTTTAGATATGAGTACTTTTTGGACCTACTGTGTAATCGGACACCGCCTCGTCGAGTTCTGTTACCTGTTCTTTAATGAAAGCTTTGAGTTCATCTACAGTGAATTCTATGTTTTCCTTTTTCAGTAAACGCTCCATTTCTTCGGCGATGACTTTCCGTGCAACTTCTTTTTCAACTCCTGCTACTGCGAGATTATCGCTGGCGACTGCAAAAGCTTTTGCGAACGCTTCTTTTTTATCCATTTGATACCTCCATTGCAAATGTGAAATAACCTGTGCCTAGATTGTATCACAGTGACATGAAATATGCAATCAGATGGTTCACTTAATGAGAGGCAGCGCCATCTGCATAAAATTATAGAACAGCTTGCAGCCGTAGAAAATGATGACGATACCGCAGACTACGTTGATGACTCTCAGCGTTTTGTCAGTGAAACGCGCACTGAACAGTGACAGCAGGGCAGAAATCCCGAAGAACCAGCAGACTGAGGCAGTAGCAGTGCCAAGAATGAAGGTGACTGCCTGATCGTCAGGGAGAGTGGCTCTGAAAGCTCCCAGCATCATTGAACCGTCGATGAGAGCCTGAGGGTTGAACCAGGTCACAACGCAAGCCGTTGAAATGACTTTGACGATTGGTACGTTCACGTTGGTGGAAGTGTCCATCGTATCGTGAGCGCGGAGCAGGGTGACGCCTATCCAGATGACTATTGCGCTGCCGATAAGCAAGATGGCCATCTGCAGCCAGTTCGAAGACTGCATTATGGCTCCGATTCCGAAGAAGCAGGCAAGGGCCAGACTCACGTCAAAGAATACAACGATGAGGGCCGTCAGAAAGACCCTGCTTTTTTTCTGAGTTAGAGCAGTGTTGATCACGAACAGGTTCTGCAGGCCTATAGGTGCAACATATGCGAGACCCATTGTGAGCCCCTGAAGATAGAACATCATAATTATTTCCTCCATTGAATATATTTATCTGTGTTAAATCCCTTGTTTATGGTAAAATAATACCAAAGACGTAACGGTATGAGACCGACCAAGTTTATAGTTTTCAAACCAACCAAATCAGCGAGGAGAGACAACCATGATTGAGATCAACTGGAAGCCTGAGAAGGATGCCGGCGTTCCCGTATACAGACAGATAGTGAAGTACATCACCGACAGGATCGCCTCAGGCGACTGGGTCGCAGGAGAAAGGCTGCCTTCACAGAGAGACATGGCAAAAGCCTTTGATGTCAACAGAAGCACCATCGTCAGCGCCATGGAAGAGCTGATTTCATTCGGTATTCTGGAGAGCGGATACGGCAGCGGCACCAGGGTATCCGGCAGCAGCTGGTCACTTCTAATGTCCAGACCGCCTGATTGGAACAAGTACATTAACAGCGGCCACTTTCGGGCCAACATACCAACCATTCAGACGATTAACAAGCTGGAGTTCGAGCCGGGATACATCAGGATCGGAACGGGAGAACTGTCGCCGGAGCTCTATCCAAGCGAACTGGTCACCAGGATATTCAGAAGGATGCCGGAGCGCATACCGTCGCTGAACTATCTGGGACCCCTTGGCCTGCCTGAACTTTGCGAGGCCATCGCCGAAAGAGCGCGGGCTCAGCAGGGCATAGACTGCCGGCCGGAAAACGTTCTGATCACCAGCGGTTCGCTGCAGGCTCTGCAGCTGATCTCCGTCTGCATGCTAAGGCGCGGTTCTCAGGTTTACACGGAGGCTCCGACATACCTGAAAAGCCTGCAGGTCTTCCAGTCAGCCGGCATGATGCTGACCGGAGTGCCTATGGACGATGAAGGCCTTAGCTACTGGAATATCCGCGACGCGTCTATTGACTCGCTGCTTTACACGATACCGACTCATCAAAACCCGACAGGAAGAGTAATGAGCGCCGGCCGCAGGGCAGAGGTCCTCAACTTCTGCCGACGCAGCAGCATGCCGATAGTGGAAGACGATGCCTACGGGCAGCTTTGGTTTGGATCAAAGCCGCCGGCAGCCATCAAGTCCATAGACAGCGGCGGCAACGTCCTATATCTTGGAACGGTATCCAAGACCATGGCGCCGGGGCTGAGGATAGGCTGGGCCATTGGACCTGAAGCGGTTGTCTACAGGCTGGGTGACGTAAAGATGCAGACTGATTACGGCGCAAGCTCGGTTTCCCAGTGGATGATGACGGAACTCCTCACCGGGGGAGAATACGACATCTATCTGGAAGAGCTGAGAAAGCAGCTGCTCGCCAGGAGGGACAACGCTCTGGCAGCCTTAAATAAAAACTTTGCTGAGCTGGCCGACTGGAACGTGCCGACAGGAGGCTTCTATATCTGGCTGAAATTCAAAAAGAAGGTACCGGTAGACAGGATATTTGATGAGGCGCTGAAAAGAGGCGTGCTCTTCAATCCGGGCAATGTCTACGACTATATAGAAAATCACGCGATAAGGCTTTCATACGCCTACGCTTCTCCCGATGAAATGACCAGAGCCATAGAGATAATGGCAGACATCATCGGCAGATATTATCATTGAACAAGGAGAAAAAATGGCATTCACACATCTGCACGTACATACGGAATACAGCCTGCTTGACGGAGCAGCCAGGATCAAGGACGTAGTGGCAAGAGCTAAGGAGCTTGGGATGGAATCCCTGGCCATCACTGACCACGGCGTCATGTTTGGCGTGGTTGATTTCTATAAAGAGTGCAAGAAACAGGGAATCAAGCCGATCATCGGCTGCGAGGTATATACGGCAGCTCGCACCATGGACGACAAAGATCCCGACAGAGACAAATATCAGGGCCACCTTATCCTTCTCGCCAAAGACGAAGAGGGATACCGCAGTCTTATCAAAATAGTTTCCGAAGGCTTTACCCGTGGCTATTACTACAAGCCAAGGATAGACAAAAGCGTGCTCCGCGCTCACAGCAAGGGGCTGATTTCCCTGTCGGCATGTCTTGCCGGCAAGGTTCAGCAGTGCCTGTTAAACAGAGATTACGAAGGTGCAAAGAAAGAAGCACTGGAACTCTACGACATCTTTGGCGAAGGCAATTTCTACCTGGAGCTGCAGGATCAGGGACTGGAAGAAGAAGCCCGTATCAATCCTGAACTTATCAGGCTTTCCAAAGAAACGGGGATACCGCTGGTGGCAACCAACGACGTCCATTATGTCAGAAGACAGGATGCTGAAGCCCACGATGTTCTGCTGGCGATACAGACTGCTACGACCATAGATGACGAGAAGAGACTGCGCTTTCCAAACGATCAGTTCTACCTCAAGAGCGAGGACGAGATGCGAAAGATATTTGCATATGCCCCCGAAGCCTGCGACAATACGGTGAAAATCGCCGACAAGTGCAACATGGACTTTGTTTTCGGCGAATACCATCTGCCGGAATTCAAACCGCCAGAAGGATATACAAACGAACAGTACCTGAGGGAGCTCTGCGAAAAAGGCCTGAGAGAGCGTTACGACGACGTGACCGACGCCCTGAAGGAAAGACTTGAATACGAGCTCAACGTAATAATAACCATGGGATATGTGGAGTACTTCCTGATCGTATGGGATTTCATAAACTTTGCCAAGGAACACGGCATCATGGTCGGCCCGGGCAGAGGCTCGGCGGCAGGCAGCATCGTTGCCTACAGCCTGAGGATCACAGACATCGACCCAATAAGATACGGCCTGATCTTTGAGCGTTTCTTAAACCCGGAGAGAGTCAGCATGCCTGATATCGACGTCGACTTCTGCATTGAGCGCAGAGGCGAGGTCATAGATTATGTTATTGGGAAATACGGCAAGGAGAACGTTTCACAGATCATTACCTTTGGTACGCTGAAAGCCAAGGCCGTGGTCCGCGATGTGGGCAGAGCGCTGAACTTAAGCTATGCAGATACAGATAAGATAGCCAAGGCCATTCCGTTCGGTCTCAACATGACCATAGATCTGGCGCTTTCAATGAACCCTGACCTGAAGGCCATGTACGAAAGTGACGACAGAGTCAAGAAGGTCATCGATATGTCCAAGGCTTTGGAAGGCATGCCAAGGCACGCATCAACCCATGCGGCCGGCGTTGTGATCTCCAGAAAACCGCTGGACGAATACGTACCGCTTTACGAGTCGGACAAAGGCGTTGCTACTCAATTCAACATGACGACTATCGAGGAACTTGGCCTTTTGAAGATGGATTTCCTGGGTCTTAGAAACCTGACGGTCATCCGTGACGCCCTGGAAATGATAAAAGAAGATCACGGAGTCACCATAGACTTCGCTAAGATGGGTTACGACGACCCAGCCATATACGAGATGATCGCAGCCGGCAACACCGACGGCGTCTTCCAGCTGGAAAGCGCCGGCATGACGCAGTTCATGAAGAATCTGAAACCGTCCTGCTTTGAAGATGTCGTAGCCGGCATCTCACTCTACAGACCGGGCCCGATGGACTCAATACCTAAGTATATAGAGAACAAAAAGAATCCAGGCAAGATCAGCTATGTTACTCCTCAGCTGGCGCCTATACTAGACGTCACCTACGGCTGTCTGGTCTATCAGGAACAGGTAATGCAGATCGTCCGAGACCTGGCAGGCTACAGCTACGGCCGCTCCGACCTGGTGCGCCGTGCCATGAGCAAGAAGAAAAAGGATGTCATGCTCAAGGAAAAGGAGTATTTCATCCACGGACAAAGCGATGAGAACGGCAATGTCATCATACCGGGATGCCTGAGAAACGGCATTTCCGAAGAGGCAGCAGAGTCGATATTTGCTGACATGGAAACCTTTGCTCAGTACGCCTTCAACAAAAGTCACGCCGCGGCATATGCGGTGGTCGCCTACGAGACAGGCTATCTGAAGAAGTACTACACAGTGGAATTCATGGCTGCGCTCTTAAGCAGCGTCATGGGAGATTCAGCACAGGTAGCCAGATATATAAGAAACTGCAGCGACATGGGCATCGAGGTCCTGCCGCCTTGCGTGAACCAGAGCAAGAAGAAGTTCTCTGTAGTTGACGGCAAGATCAGGTTTGGCCTTCTCGGCATCAAAAATGTTGGCGAAGGCGCCATCGACGCTATCATCAAGGCCCGCGAAGAGAAAGGTCTGCCACAGGACATCTTCCAGTTCATCAACAACGTGGACATTGCAGAGGTCAACAAAAAAGCCGTAGAGAGCCTGATCAAGGCCGGGGCCATGGACTGCTTCTCGGAAAACAGGGCAGCTCATCTGACCATATACGAAGGCCTGGTGGAATCAGCCCAGAACAATGCCAAGAAAAACATTGCAGGCCAGATGTCTCTCTTCCAGATAAGCAGCGAGGAGATGAACTCCGGCGATGCATCCGGGACGCTGCCAGACGTGAAAAACTTTGATAAAGCGGCGCTTCTGGCTCTGGAAAAGGAAATGCTGGGAGTTTACCTGACGGGACATCCGCTGGATGCCTATGCGGACAGGATAAAGAACATCATCAGCGTGACCAGCGAGGAACTGGCCGCTGCAGCAGATCCTGAATCGGGCTCGCAGATATTCGACGGCATGCAGGTCGTTATGGCTGGCATGATCACAGGCAAGAAAAACCTGGTGACCAAGAGCAATAAGATGATGGCATTTGTCGACATTGAAGACCTCTACGGCCCAGTTGAGGTCGTGGTATTCCCTAATGTTTACGACAAGTGCAAGGAAGAACTCTATGAAGACAACGTAGTAGTTATAAAGGGCAAGCTCAACTTCAAGGAAGAGGAAGTCCCTAAACTTCTGGCGGATTCAGTGGCCAGCATCAATCAGGTGGAAGAAAATACAGGCGACAGGCCGCCGGTAAAGGTCAAGATACCTTTTGGAGAAGACGGAGCCGCAGTCCTTGGAAGACTGAACGAGGTCTTTGCCAGACACAGAGGGCAGACGGAAGTTTTGATCTATATGCCGGATGGTAAGATAATAAAGACGAAGAAATATGCGGGAGTGGACGCGACAGACGAACTGGCCGATGAGCTGGTGCGCATGGTCGGCGCTGCAAACGTGAAGTTATAGGATTGGAGGCAATCTGATGAAGAGAATAGGAGTACTGACTAGTGGGGGAGATTCCCCGGGCATGAACGCTGCGATTCGCGCGGTAGTCAGGTGCGGAATAGATGAAGGCATGGAGGTCTACGGCATCCACAGAGGATACGAAGGCCTGATCGACGGTGAGATCGATCAGATGGACAGAAATTCAGTCGGCGACATCCTTCAGCGTGGAGGCACTATCCTTAAGTCGGCGAGAAGTGAAAGGTTCAGGACGCCAGAGGGAGTTAAACGCGCTTATGAAATGATGGATACCTTTGGCATCGAAGGATTGGTGGTCATCGGCGGTGACGGTTCCATGCACGGAGCGGCGGATCTGGTCAGAGCCGGGGCAACTGTTATGCTGCTGCCAGGAACCATAGACAACGATCTTGGCTTCACAGACTTTACCATAGGTTTTGATACGGCGGTAACGACGGTGCTGGACGCGATCTCCAAACTCCGCGACACTTCATCCTCTCTGGAGAGGACGACGGTCGTTGAAGTCATGGGCAGAAGCTGCGGCGACATTGCGCTGTACGCAGGTCTGGCAGGCGGCGCCGAAGGGATACTGGTGCCTGAACTGCCTTTTGATATCAATGAAATGTGCCGCAAGATCGTAATGGGAGTCAACCGGGGCAAACTGCACAGCATAATTATCAAAGCAGAGGGCGCGGGCATCGCGTCGGCTGAACTGGCTCAGACCATACAGGAGCGTACGGGCAAAGACACCAAGCTGGTTGTTTTGTCATATCTGCAGAGGGGCGGCAGCCCAACGATGCAGGACAGGCTGCTGGCAACGCTGACCGGCGCAAAGGCTGTAGAGCTGCTGCGCGACGATTCGCCAAGCAAGGCAATTGGAACGGTCAACGGAGAGATCATGGCCTACGATCTGATTGAAGCCATGGACATGAAGAGGGAGTTCGACATGGAAATGTACGAACTGATCGGAGTACTGAGCAAATAGGGGGGACTATGAAAAAAACAGCTTTGATATATCACAGCAAGCACGGGTCGACGGAGAAGTATGCCAAATGGATCGCGGAAGAGACTGGCGCGGACCTGTTCAAAGACGGGGAAGTGAAGGCCGCGGATCTCGCTGGATATGATCGCATCATCTACGGCGGAGCTATTCATTCCGGCGGCATCATGGGCATAGAATTTCTGAAGAAGAATAGAAAGAAGTTCGCCGACAAGGAAGTGCTGGCCTTTGGGGTAGGGCTTATGATAGACGATCCTGATACCAGGCAGCAGTGTCTGGAAATCAATTTTCGCAAGAAGATGGCCGGCACGCCGTGCTGGTTCTTCAAGGGAGCCTACGATCCTGCAGTGGTCAAGGGATTTGACGCCAAGGTCATGGGCGTCGTCAAGAAGATGATCAAGAGCAAGGGCGAGTTCGAAGTCACGAAAAACGAACTGGAGATCCTCGATGTCCTTGAGAACGGGGCAGACTTCGTGGACAGAAGCCAGATAGCGGAATTTGTTGAATATCTGAAAAATGAAGAGAAGCAATCCTAAAGGAGAGCTTCTCTTTCATATATCTATTCCTATGTCATTGTCTATGACCTGACCGAAGCCGATGGCATCGCTGCCGAACTTCTGCCGGATGCTGTCCATGGTGCGTTCAATAGACTCGTTTTTCGCCAGGCCTTCTGCTGGTATGTCAAACAGGGAAAGCTGCTCGCCGGTGTCTTCATCTGTCAGATTGATGCCGGTGACGGTGATCATGCGGATCGGCAGGCCGATAGTCCAGGAAGTTGCAATGATCTCCATTGCTGCAGAGCGGATGTCCGACGTGAGATTCGTAGGTCGGATCAGCTGCTTCTGGCGGGAGATCGTCTTGAAAGACGGATCGCGGATGTCGACTTTGATGCCGAAAGCCTTCAGCTGATATTTGCGCAGGCGGCTGGCTACTGTGTCTGATAGTGCTGTGACTGCGGTGAGAATGTCATCGCGGCTGGTGAGATTGCGGCGGAAGGTAGAACCGTTGCCCACGGATTTGATCTTGCCACGCTGTTCGTAGAGGCAGACCGGGCTGGTGTCTTCACCGTTGGCGTAGCTGTGGAGCAGGGGACCTTGCTTGCCGAGGAGCTTTTCTAAAGCTGCCGGATCAGCTAATGCAAGATCGCCAATCGTCTGGATGCCGACTTTGTTCAGTTTTTCTGCTGTAGCCCAACCGACGAAAAAGAGTTCGCCTGCCGGCATGCCCCAGAGGAGTTCGCGATAGTTTTCGCGGGTGATCTCCGTGGTCGCGTCAGGCTTTTTATATTCGCTGCCCATCTTGGCAAAAATTTTGTTGTAGGAAACACCGGCAGAGAGGGTCAGGCCAAGTTCTGTGCGGACGCGCGCGCGAATCGTATCGGCGATCTCGCGGCCGGTGCCGAAGAGCTTCTGGCTGCCGGTAACGTCAAGCCACGACTCGTCGATGCTGAAGGGCTCGACCATGTCGGTGTACTGCTGATATATCTGATTGATCTTATGGCTGTATTCCTTGTATGCGTCGTGATGAGGGCGTACCAGCTGGAGTTCAGGGCATTTTTTCTTCGCCTGCCAGATGGTTTCTGCCGTGACGATGCCGTATCTCTTGGCAATTTCGTTTTTTGCCAATATAATGCCGTGGCGGCTTTCCGGATCGCCGGAAACGGCCATAGGCTTGTCTTTCAGCTCCGGATGGCTGAGAAGCTCCACCGAGGCAAAGAATCCATTCATATCACAATGTAAAATCACTCTGTCCATGTGAACATTATAATAGGTAGCGGAGAAATTATCAAATAACAATCACAAATGGCGCAGATTTTATGTTATACTATCACATGAAACTGAAGACATATAGGAAAGAGAGGTGAACATAGTGAGGATATTAATAATGGCTTTAGGCATCGCCTCCGAGGGAGTAGGAATCTTTTGCATGGCGAATGCGGGAATGTCATTCATTTCACTAGCTTTTCCGGTTGGATTATTGCTTGTAATAGTAGGAGTAGCAGAGTGCTTCACTTATAAGATAACAAATGACGATGAAGAGGACAGACACTGGATGGTGATCGAAGGTCAGTCAACTTCTGTCCTTGGAATTCTTGTACTGAGCGGGCGGCTTGTTTCTGACGCCGCGGTGCCGGTGGTATTCGGCCTTTGGATACTGATATCCGGCATAAGAGGATTCGTCGTAGTGATGTCGAATTTGAACAAAAACGAGAAGAAGGATCTGAGCTTTTTCTGGGGAATCGTAGTGAACGCCTGCAGCGTGGTAATGGGACTTTACACATTCTACAACGTTTCACTGCTCATGATTTCAGTACTCATGATGCTGGGCATCATCCTGGTGATCCAGGGTGCCGATATCGTCAAGCTGGGCATGGATATGCCTAAGCGCAAGCCGGAACTAATTAAGACCAAGGAAGAAAAGGTCGAGGAAGCGGAGGAAGCCGCAGCTAAGGCTAAGAGAAAAGCTAAAAAGGCAATCAAAGAGGCGAAAAAGGCCAGAAAGGCTGCCTCTGAAGCAGCCAAGGCGAAAGAGTTCGAGGAGATCATCAGCGAACCTATCGAAGGTGAAAAGATCGTGGAGGAACCAGAGGAAGAGAATCTGGAAGACCTGCCACGCTCAAGCAAGAAACTGATAACTAAATCCGAGGCAAAGACTAAGGAAAAGGCAGAGAATTAACATGTATGATATATGCGTGATAGGAGGCGGCGCCTCCGGGCTTACCGCAGCAATCACCGCTGCTGAAGCTAAGCCGGGACTTCGGATAGTCGTTCTGGAAAAGAAAGACAAACCGGGAAGCAAGATCCTTGCATCTGGCAATGGCCGCTGCAACATGACCAATACTGAATGCTTAAACTACAGAGAAACCTTGGGGTTTTTCAGCAGTCTTGGCGTTCTGGCCAGGATCGGCGATGAAGGCAGGATCTACCCTTATTCAGAGGAAGCACTCGCTGTTCAGCGGGGGCTTTCTGACAGGGCAGCAGCACTGGGAATTGAAATACGTACTGACTGGGCAGCGGCAAAAGCATCTAAAAAAGATGCTTTTGTTGTCATTTCGTCTAAAGGAGATTCAATCGAAGCACGCTGCCTGCTCATTGCCTGCGGCGGCAAAGCGGGACCGAAGTTCGGTACTACCGGCGACGGATACGCCATGGCCAAGGGTCTTGGCCACCACGTCACTAAACTGGTGCCTGCGCTGACAGGCGTTACGGTCAGGGAGAACATCAAAGCATTGGCTGGCGTTCGCGCACGGGCTAAGGTGTCGCTGATCTTTCGCGGAAGTGAGATATTCGAAGAGAGCGGCATCGTGCAGTTCAGCGCAGACTACATTTCCGGTATATGCGTCATGAACCTGTCGCGATTCCTTTTGATACCAGAGGGGAAGAGCCTGAGCGATGGTTTTGATGATTACATCATGAGCATTGATTTGCTTCCTGACGCGGCGGATGTTGAGAGGCTTATCGTTGAGAAGGCGCAAAAACCTGGCATATCGGCTGGCAATCTTCTCAATTCCATCGTCAGCGCACCGCTGGCTGCATACATCATGAAATTTTCAAAAGGCGATGCAAAGGTGGCTGCCGGCATGCTGAAAGACCTGAAATTCAAACCTTCGGGAGTTCGCGGCTGGGAATACGCTCAGGTCACCAGAGGCGGAGTCGAACTGGATGAAATAAACATGGATAATATGGAATCAGAACTGGTTCCGGGTCTGTATTTTGCAGGCGAGATAATAGATTATGACGGTCCATGCGGCGGATACAATCTGCAGAACGCATGGGAAACCGGCATCAGAGCAGGAAGGGGGATGGCAGATGTACTATAGGATAAGTCAGATCAAGCTGGCGCCTGGCGACAGCAAGGACCAGATACCAGCCAAGATAATTACCAAGTTAAGGAGACGTGATCTGATGGTGACTGACTACAGGATCGTCAGAGAATCCATTGATGCAAGGGACAAGCATGACATAAAGCTGGTTTACACCGTGGATTTTCAGGTGGTCAAAAGGCAGAAACCTAAGCAGTTTGCGGCCCTGAACATGGACGAAGCGCCGGAATACCCGTATATTGACGTGCCGTCCGGCGAGGAACCGATGCTGCATAGACCAGTGATCGTTGGCTTCGGCCCTTGCGGTATGTTTGCCGGTCTGCTGCTGGCAAGCCGGGGATATAGGCCGCTGATAATTGAAAGAGGCAAGAATGTGGACGCCAGGATGGCTGATGTGGAAGCTTTCTGGAACGGCGGAGAACTGAATGAGGAGTCTAATGTACAGTTTGGGGAAGGCGGTGCCGGAACTTTTTCTGACGGCAAGCTGACCACGGGTATCAGCGATCCAAGAAAGATTCACATTCTGGAGATGTTTGTCGCTATGGGTGCAGATCCAGATATACTCTACCAGCATAAACCGCATATTGGCACAGATGTGCTGCGCGGCGTTGTGAAGAACATCCGCAAACGCATAATCAAAAACGGCGGCGAGGTGAGGTTTCAGACTCGTCTGGTGGAGATAAACACCAAGAACAAAGCAGTCAAATCGGTGGTAGTTGAATCACCAACTGAGGGCCGTTATGAGATAGAAACGGAAGATGTGATCCTGGCAATCGGTCACAGTGCCAGAGATACACTGAGATATCTGCTGGACCGCGGCGTGAAGATGCAGCAGAAGCCGTTCTCCATTGGAGTTCGAATCGAACATCCTCAAGCGCTGATAGATGAGGCTCAATTCGGTTCAGAAATACACCTGCCGCCGGCAGATTATCAGCTCAGCTGGCACTGTCAGAACGGCAGAGGCGTATATACTTTCTGCATGTGTCCTGGCGGAGAGGTCATTGTGGCTTCCTCCCAAACCGGAGGAGTCGTTACCAACGGCATGAGCAATCACGCCAGAAGCAGCGGCAAAGCCAACAGCGGTCTTTTGGTCGATGTGAGGACAGAGGATTTCGGCTCACCTCAGCCGCTGGCAGGCGTTGAATTTCAGGAAAAATACGAGCGGCTGGCTTTTGAGAATGCTGGCAGGACCTACAGGGCGCCGATGACTACATGGGGCAAATTCCGCGATGGAAATCCGGAGGCGAAACCGGTGATCGATTCGCTGCCAGAGTTTGCCGTAGACGCAATGCGTGAGGCCATGCCAGAACTTGGACGCAAGCTGAAAGGTTTCGACAGCGACGACGCGGTAATGTATGCCGTGGAAACGAGAAGTTCGTCGCCGGTACGCTTTGCCAGAAATGAGAACATGGAAGGCACGTTCGTTGGCCTTTATCCGTGCGGTGAAGGCGCCGGCTATGCAGGCGGCATCATGAGCGCGGCCTGCGACGGCATGAAAGCCGCAGAAAAGATCATAGCAAAATATCGGCCGTGAGCGCCGGAGCACCGATTTTTTCTGATGATAAAGTACTTTTTCTTTACATAGTGGGATCCTTCCAAACTTGGAAGGATACGGCTAATGTCGAGCAAATTTATATTGCCTTTTTTCGAGCATGATTTTCCAGAAGCCTTAGAAGCAGAAATAAAAGATGCTGGCGTTTTTTGATTCGCCAGCATCTTTTTATCTTTGATTTATTGAATTGGATTTCGTTTTGAAACCGCCGTCAGCCTGCTATTTTATCAGGCATCTGCCTGTCATTTCCTTTGGAACTTCAATGCCCATGAGAGTCAGCATGGTCGGAGCGATGTCGCAGAGCCTGCCGCCGTCAGCAAGTTCAACCGGATCAGATGAAATGTGCACCAGCGGTACCTGATTCAGGGAGTGGGCAGTTACAACGTTGCCGTCTTTGTCCAGCATCTCGTCTGCGTTGCCGTGGTCAGCGGTCAGCAGGATCTGTCCGCCGGCAGCTAATACGGCGTCGACAATCTGCGGTACGCATTTGTCCAGCGTTTCAACAGCCTTGACTGCTGCTTCCATGACGCCGGTGTGACCGACCATATCAGCATTGGCAAAGTTGAGTATGATCATGTCGTATTTGCCGGCTTTGATCTGCTCAATGACTTTTTCCGTGACTTCCGGAGCGCTCATTTCAGGCTGCATGTCATAGGTTGCAACCTTAGGTGAGGCAACGAGGATACGGTCTTCGCCAGGGTTCGGCGCCTCTACGCCGCCGTTGAAGAAGAAGGTGACGTGAGCGTATTTCTCAGTTTCAGCGATCCTCAGCTGCTTGAGACCGAGGGATGAAACGTATTCGCCCAGGGTGTTGGACAGATGCTCAGGCGGGAAGGCAACAGATACGTTGGGCATCGTCTCATCGTACTGCGTCATGCAGACGTAGTTGATGTCCTGAGGCTTTTTCTTTCTGTCAAAACCATCAAAGTCTGGGTCTGCAAAGGTGCGTGTTATTTCTCTCGCCCTATCCGGACGGAAGTTGAACATTATCATTGAGTCGCCGTCGCTGACAGTTCTGCTGCTTACGCAGGTCGGCTTAACGAACTCGTCGTTTTCATCTCTTTCATAAGCGGCATCAACGGCTGCACAGCCTGTTGCCGCGTGGAAACCTTCACCAAGGGTCATGGCATCATAGGCAAGCTGAAGTCTTTCCCATCTTTTGTCACGGTCCATAGCATAATATCTGCCGGAAACTACTCCGATTTCACCAAGACCGATTTCGTCCATATGCTGCTGCAGGCTTTCAACGTACTGGCTTGCACACCTAGGAGGCGTATCTCTGCCGTCAAGGAAACAGTGGACGATGACCTGGTCAAGTCCGCGCTGTTTAGCCATGTCAAGCAAGGCGAAAAGGTGTCTGATGTGACTGTGGACGCCGCCGTCTGAAAGCAGCCCTAAAAGATGGAGAGCCGTGCCCTTTGATTTTGCAGAATCCATCGCCGCTGCGATGGCTTTGTTCTCAAAAAAGTTGCCGTCTTCTATTGACTTGGTGATGCGTGTCAGTTCCTGATAGACGACGCGGCCGGCACCTATGTTGAGATGGCCGACTTCGGAATTGCCCATCTGGCCTTCCGGCAGACCAACTGCCAGGCCGGATGCGTCAAGGCGTGTGCCCGGGTATTTGCAGAAAATCTCGTCAAGAGCTGGCTTTTTTGCCAGCGCCATTGCGTTGCCGTAAGCGCTATCGTTGAGCCCGTAGCCATCCATGATCATCAGCATGGTCGGACGTTTTTTTATATCCATAATTATGTACCTCCGCTGTTTGTAGTTGCGAACATTCCATTTTGTATGCAAGAAGGCCGCACATACGCATATTATAGCTTATTAATGAATAAAAAACAACAATGCCAAAGGTGAAAGTGAAATCATGTCATGGAAATAATTGTGGAATATAAACTGATAATGGGGTATCATGTTATGTAGAAGACTATAATAAATACTAAGGGGATATTTATGAATTGGACCGCGCCTCAGCAGCAGGCTATAGATGAGAGAAACAAAAACATACTGGTATCTGCAGCCGCAGGTTCCGGCAAGACGGCAGTTCTGGTTGAGAGGATAAGAAAACTGATCATTGAGGATGGCATTCCTATCGATCACATGCTGATCGTCACCTTTACCAACGCCGCAGCTTCAGAAATGAAGGAAAAGATCAGAAAATCAATAAATAAGGAAATCGACGCGGATCCGGAAAATTCAGAGATGCTGAGGAGGCAGCTTTCACTGCTGCCTAAAGCCAATATCAGCACCTTTCATTCTTTTGCCTTGGACGTGATCAGAAAGTTTTTCTATCTGACAGATGTAAATCCGGGATTCCGCATCTGCGATGAAGCCCAGAGCAGCCTCCTGAGAGAAGAGTCAATGGACGAACTTATAGAAAGCTGGTTTGAGAAAGACAGCAGCGAGTTCTATAAATTCCTCGACTGGTACAGCACGGGACGAGGCACCGGCAAGGTCAGAGAAATGGTAATGACTTGCTACAATGTGCTCATGTCAATGCCTGATCCGTGGACCTGGCTGGACGACAGCGTTGCAGTGCTTGGCATGTCCAAAGACGAATTCTCCGGCAGCAGCGTCATGGAACTCATCTGGCGCTTCACCGATGAGAGCATCAAAACCGCCGCCCAATGCTATGAGAATGCGGCGGACATCCTCTCAGAAGCCGGACTCGACAGACTGGCAGCAAAGGTTGTCGACGAAGAGCAGGGGCTTTGTTTACGGCTGGAGGAGACTGCGGCAAGAAGAGACTTTGACGGCATGGCAGCAGCGCTGGCTTCTTTAGACAAGATGAGGATTGTTGCAGGCAAGGCCGAAAAAGCGGACTATGAACCGATCAAAGGCGCCGTGGCGGCAGCCCGAGACGAGGGATGGGGCATGCTGACAGGCCTTAAAGACGGGATCTTCAGGAGAAGCCTTGCAGAGCAGACTGACGAACTCAATCAGGTGAAGCCGGAGGCGGAGATGCTGGCTCAGCTGCTGAGAGATTTCGACGAGATATTCCGCGAAGCCAAGCAGTCCAGAAAATTCATGGATTTCAACGATATTGAGAGGTATTGCCTGCAGATCCTGGCAGACGAGCAGGCTGCGGCATACTACAGAAAAAAATTCGACTGCATTTTTATCGACGAGTATCAGGACACCAACAGGGTGCAGGAAAAGATAATCGATATGGTCAGAAGAGAAGACAATCTCTTCATGGTCGGCGATATCAAGCAGAGCATATACAGGTTCAGACTGGCAGAACCGAAGCTCTTCGAAGCGAGGAGAGCAAGGTACGAGGCGGAAAGCGGCACAGGCCTGTCGGAAGCCATCGACCTTAACAGCAATTACAGGAGCAAGAGCAGGATATTGAGCGGAGTCAACGATCTTTTTGCAGGACTCATGAAGGGCTATGACGCGAAGGCCGCACTTTATCCGGGTATCGAATACGACGGCGAACTGAACTTCCCGCCTGAGCTGAAGATCATAGACATGTCCTCGGCAAAGGATGCAGATGAAGCGATAGCTGACATGAAAGCGGCGGAAATCGAGGCCCTGGAGGCTGTGAAACTGATCCGCGAAAATCTGGGACGCGAATACTATGACGCGGCGGAGAATCAGGTGAAGAAGCTGGGACTGAGGGACATCGTGATCCTCATGCGCAGCGTGAAAAGTTCTGCGGAGATCTTCTACAACACCTTCAAAGCATCAGGCATCGACTCATTTATCGATGATACGGAAAGCTATTTTGATACCATGGAAATCAATGTTTTCATGGACCTGCTGTCAGTGATCGACAATAAGCTGCAGGATGTGCCGCTGCTGGCGGTACTTCATTCAGAGATCTTTGGCTTTACGGCCGACGAGTTGGGCATGGTCCGCGCACAGTTCAAGGAAGGCGCCTACAGCGAGGCTTTTATGGCATATGCGGAGTCGGGCAGCGATGAAGTCTTAAGGACCAAGTGCAGCAATTCGCTGGCGTCGATAATTCGCTGGAAGCAGATGGCGGCGGCTATGCCTCTGCCGGAATTCATCTGGAAACTGCTTCTGGAAACAGGATACTATATGGTCATGGGCGCTATGCCAGGCGGTGCGCAGAGACAGGCCAATCTCAGGGCGCTGGTTGACAGGGCACAGGGATATTCAGAAGACGGTCAGGGCACCCTATACAGTTTCGTAAGATATATCGATGCAGTGAAGACCCGTGACATTTCCATGGGTCAGGTAAAGATGGCCGGTGAGAACGATCCGCTGGTCAGGATAATGACGATCCACAAGAGCAAGGGACTGGAATTTCCAATGGTCATCATCTGCGGACTGGGTCGGACTCTGAACTACACAGGAGTCGGCAGCAGTGCCGTCATGAACTACGATATCGGTTTGGGCATGACCCTCTGCAATCATGAGGAGCACTGGCACCGCCGGACGATCATGCAGGATCTGATCGGCATGCAGACCGCCGAGGACGAGTACGCCGAGGAGATGAGAGTTCTCTATGTTGCCATGACTCGTGCAAAAGAATTGCTGTACCTGGTAGGTACGGTGAAAAAACCAGAAAAATACGAGGAAATGGTCCAGGCAGGGGTGCATAAAAAATCCAATTATCTGGGCATGATCCTCGATACATTTACAACAGAAATGATCGACTGCGACAGCCTGTCCGGCGTGGCGGCAGGCATTGCAGGCACGCTGACTGACGGAGGAGATATTTTCGCAAGCAAAGCTGAGGCTGCTGATGCGGCAGAGGCCGTTCGGCGTCTGGAATACGTCTACCCATACGAAAAGTCGAGGCAGATCCGCTCCAAATACTCAGTATCTGAGCTGAACAAAGAGCGGGCAGCGGAGGCGCTGGCCCATTCAGGGACAGTATCTCCGGCAGCCGATGAGGACAGCTTCACAGAAGGCGGATTTGCCGAAGCTGGCTTCGAACTGCAGCTGGCTGTGCCGAAATTCAGGCAGGGAGAACACCGTCTCACGGCCGCTGAACGGGGAACCGTTTACCACGGCATCATGGAGCGCATAGATTTCAGCCGCGCTGAAGCGGAGGGCAGCGACTACATCAAAACCGCCGCTGAAGGTTTTGTTGACGACGGCATCTTCCTCAGAGAGGAGATCGACGCTGTCGACTTCGATCGCGTCACCGGTTTCTTCAGAACGGATCTGGGAAAAAGATGCGCCGAGGCATATCGCAAAGGCCTGCTGGAACGGGAGCGGCCATTTGACCTGATGACGGACTATGCTGGAGAGCGGGTCATCGTTCAAGGAATCATGGACTGTTTCTTCCGCGAGGAAGACGGCTGCGTTTTGATAGACTATAAGACAAACAGGATCGACGGTGCCAAGCCTTTCGAGGAGGAAGCCGCCAGATTGAGAGACACATACAGCGAGCAGATAAAGCTCTACAGTGAGGCACTTGAGGCGGCGAAGGGAACGCCGGTCAAGGAAGCGTATCTTTATCTGTTTGACGCAGGCAGAATGATAAATATGGAGGGTTAAAATGAGCAGTGGACTGATACTAGAAGGCGGAGGCATGAGAGGAATTTTTGTTGCAGGGGTGCTTGACTATTTCCTGGACAAGGGAATCAGGTTCGATAACGTCATTGGCGTTTCGGCAGGCGCCTGCCACGGATGCAGTTTTGTTGCGGGACAGAAGGGAAGGGCCTTTGCTACGGCAACGGACTATCTGGACGATCCGGAATACTGCAGCCTGGAGAGTCTGCGAAAGACCGGAGACATGTTTGGCGCTGATTTCATTTATCACAGACTGCCGGAGGAACTTTATCCAATAGACAACGATTATTTCCTGAAGAGCGGTGTGAAATTTCAGGCCGTGATGACGGATTGCATATCAGGCAAACCAGTTTATCCGGTGATTTCAGACCTTCATAAGGATATGGAATACGTGAGGGCGTCGTCGTCACTGCCGCTGCTGGCGCGCATGGTTCCGATAGACGGAGGCGTATATCTTGACGGAGGACTTACCGATTCGGTGCCGCTGAAGCAGTCGATGCAGCAGGGCAATGTCAAAAATGTGGTTGTGCTCACCAGGGAGAGGGGTTACAGCAAGATCCCAGGTAAAATGAACTTCGCTATGGAGATGAAGTATAAGCGATATCCAAAACTGGTGGAGGCTATCAGGAACAGATATAAGATGTACAACGATACCATGGAGTTAATCGATGCGGAGGAAGCTCTGGGGCACTGCTTTGTAATTGCGCCGATGGGCCCGCTGCACATTGGCAGAACGGAAAAGAACGTAGAGAAGCTGACCAAGGCATACCGCGAGGGATATTTCGTGGCGGAAGGCCTGGGGGACAAGCTGGCAGAATATCTGAGCGAATAAATCAACAGAAAATTGCTGTCTACGACAATAAGAACCCCACCCTCCGCGAAGCAAAGCTTCGGGTGGGTTCCCGGGAACCTTTTTGTCTACGACAATAAAAAAACAGGCTGCTGCGATGCAACAGTCTGTTTTATTTTCATTGGTTTCAGCAGTATATTTTATACAATGCCCTGTGCCATCATAGCTTCTGCAACCTTCTCGAATCCGGCAATGTTAGCACCGGCAACCAGGTTGTAACCAAGGTTGTACTTCTCGCAAGCTTCAGCAGCATGTTTGTGGATGTTGACCATGATAGTCTCAAGCTGTTCATAAACCTGATCAGGTGAGAATACTGTGTGACCAGCGTTCTGTCCCATTTCGATGCATGAGCAAGCAACTCCGCCAGCATTAGCAGCCTTTGAAGGTCCAACAACAACGTTGTTAGCCTGCAGGTACTGGATAGCTTCGTTAGTTGTAGGCATGTTAGCTCCTTCGCAGAGGAACTTGCATCCGTTAGCAACCATAGTCTTAGCATCTTCAATGTGAATCTCGTTCTGAGTTGCACATGGAATGTACAGGTCAGCCTTTACTTCCCAAGGCTTCTTGCCTGCGAAGAATTTAGCTCCCTTGAACTTCTCAGCATAAGGTGCGCAGATGTTCTTGCCTGAAGATCTCAGCTCAAGCATGTAATCTTCCTTCTCGCCCTTAACGCCATCCTCATCAAGGATATATCCATCAGGTCCTGAAATAGTGATGACTTTAGCACCAAGCTGGTTCAGTTTCTGAACTGTTCCCCATGATACGTTGCCGAATCCGGAAACAACAACAGTCTTGCCCTTAAGCTCTTCGCCGCAGTGTTTCAGCATTTCTCTTGCAAAGAATACGATTCCGTAGCCAGTAGCTTCAGTTCTTCCAGCAAGTCCGCCATAAGCAAGTCCCTTACCAGTAAGAACGCCTTCGTATCTGTTAGCAAGCTTCTTATACTGTCCGAACAGGTATCCGATTTCTCTTCCGCCTACTCCGAGGTCTCCAGCTGGAACGTCTGTCTCAGCTCCGATATGTCTGAATAACTCTGACATGAATGACTGGCAGAATCTCATAACTTCAGCATCTGATTTTCCATTAGGATCGAAGTCAGCTCCGCCTTTGCCGCCGCCGATAGGAAGTCCTGTAAGACTGTTCTTGAAGATCTGCTCGAATCCCAGGAACTTGATGATTCCAGGATATACGCTTGGTGCAAATCTCAGACCTCCTTTATAAGGTCCTATAGCGCTGTTGAATTCATATCTGTATCCTCTGTTTACCTGAACTTTACCCTGGTCATCTACCCAAGGAACTCTGAAGCTGATGCCTCTTTCAGGCTCGATCAGTCTTTCGATAAGTCCAGCTTCAATATATTCTGGATGTGCCTCAAGAACTGGTTCGATTGATGTCAATACTTCCTCGACTGTCTGCAGGAACTCAGGCTCGCCTGGGTTTCTTTTCTTAGCAATATCAATATACTGCTGTACTAAATTTCCCATTTCGATCTCCTCTTTTCTCATATGGTTTAACAATGCGTTTTTATTTCGCCGTTACTTAAAATATAACACTTTGATTTTTTTTAGTCAACATATTATGGGTATAAATACTCACTTTTCAATGTTTTTATTTAGAAACAAATTGAACTGTCTGACTATTGCAATTTCAACAATTTTGCACTTCACATCCATAAAGCATGATTGCGTCACCAGCAGTGAAACCACGCAAATAACGGCTGCAGATATTCATTCACGAATAATTTTAGGCATGAATTTCCCATGAATAAAAATAGAACTCAGTTCAATACAAGTGTTGCAAAGCAGTGTGCGATTGGGGTATAATTGAATCTAGATGTCCACGCCTAAATATAAAAGGCGGCGAACTTCACTCGGCCTTAAATACCAAACGGGTATGGCTCACAATAATTAACATTTAAGCGAAAGGAAGTGAAGAAGGAATGGATAAGGTTCCCGTGCGAAAACGGAGATTCATACTTCATTACAAGTTAACACTCAAGACATCCCTGTCTTCACGGACTATGGGCTGAGCGATACAGCAATTTGGTGAATGAGGCATAAGCCGCGGCATCATTGCTTTCCTTAGTCTGAGCCCCGAATGCGGGAGATGCAGACAATTGGAAAGCGAGGACTAGACCAATGGATAACAGAGTATTGGATCTGGATGCCGTAATGGAAGAATCGCTGGAGAAAATTCTCGAACTTCTGGAAGAGAAGAAGTATTTCCAGGCAAGAGATGAACTGCTGAAGTACAACGCAGTTGACATTGCCGAAATGCTTGAGGAAATCAGCGATGAGATGGACATTCAGCGTACAGTAATAATGTTCAGGCTCCTTCCTAAAGATGTTTCTGTAGACGTATTTTCCAACCTGCCGACAGACGATCAGGTTGACATAGTCAACAGCATAACAGATCCGGAAATTGACTATATCGTACACGAGATGGATTTCGATGATAAGATCGATATTCTGGAAGAACTGCCCGCAGGCGTAGTGGACAAGATACTTGAGAAAACGCCGAAGAACGAGCGAAAACTTATCAATACATTTTTGAATTATCCCGACACATGCGCGGGAAGTCTGATGACTCCTGATTACATCAGCCTGCAGAAGGACTGGACTGTAAGTGAGGCATTGGAGCATATAAAGAAAGTCGGCATGGACGCTGAAACGATCTATACCTGCTACGTCAAGGACAGCGGCAGGAAGCTGATCGGTATTGTGTCATTGAGCACTCTGGTCATTTCAGACAGCGACACGAGAATCAATGACATAATGAGGACGGATTACGTCTTTGAAAACGTTTACGACGACCAGGAGGACGTATCAGAAGACTTCAAGAGATACGGATTCCTTGCTATCCCTGTAGTTGACAACGAACACAGGCTGGTTGGCATCATCACTGTCGACGATATCCTGGACGTCATGGAAGAAGAGGCAACTGAGGATATCGAGAGAATGAACGGAGTCCTGGACTTCGACAATTCCGACAAGGGATATTTGGATATTTCAGTATGGCATCACGCTCTCAACCGTCTGCCGTGGCTGCTGATACTGATGGTTGCATACATTTTTACAGGAATGATCATAACCCACTTTGAGGGCACTCTTTCTCAGGTCATAAGTTTGGTGGCATATATGCCGCTGCTAATGGGCACTGGAGGCAACTGCGGATCGCAGGCCGCTACGCTGATCATCAGAGGTCTGGCCACGGGCGAGGTCGAAATCAGCGATGCAGCGAAAGTCCTTTGGAAAGAAGTACGCATAGGCTTCCTGCTGGGACTGATGCTGAGCACATTCAATTTCCTCAGAGTCTGTCTTCTTGACGGTAACAGCGTCAAGGTAGGGCTGACGGTCTGCACGGCAATGCTTCTGATAGTTATATTTGCCAAGATACTTGGAAGCATGATTCCACTGATCGTTAAAAAAGTGAAACTAGATCCGGCTCTGATTGCCAATCCGTTCATTTCATCAATATCAGACGCGGTTGCTTTGTCGATCTACTTTGCAATGGCGACGATTTTCCTTGGAATATGACAGTAAACAGCTGGCATGTGAAAGCCGGCATGAACGCAAGTTGCGTATAGAAAGTGTGACAGCAATGGAAAAAGAATTTCATTTAATTACTGAAGAATACGTCCAGAGTGTGATCAGAAAAAGAGAGCCGGTTGCCCATAAGGGTGATTTTGGCAAGATACTGATCGTAGCCGGATCGGAAACAATGACGGGTGCAGCGGTGCTTGCAGCAAAGTCTGCTTTGAAAGCCGGCAGCGGTCTCGTGAAGGTTTGCATACCGGATAAACTGTTTCCGGTGATCCAGATCTGTGTACCGGAAGCGATCTGCACGACTTGGGGCGACGTGAAAAACGACCTTGACAGTTTTGATGCTATAGCGGTTGGACCTGGCATGGGTACAGGCATTGGAAGCCGCGACATAATAAAGAAAATACTGCTGGGATATGACGGACCGCTGATCATCGATGCCGATGGATTGAATACGATAGCTGATCCGAAGAATGGGATCACTACTGACATGGTGCGCAACAGCGAGGCTCAGAAGATAATGACACCTCACTGGGGCGAGGCAGCAAGACTTCTTCAGCCGCTTGATCTCAACGACATCAAACGTGGGAGAGCCGCTGAGATACTGACTGAAAAATTCAGGTCGGTTATCGTGCTAAAAGGCGAAGGCACCCTTGTTGCGATTACGCAGCAGGACATCAGCATCAACAATACCGGTAATCCGGGGATGGCGACTGCAGGCTCTGGCGACTGTTTGACGGGAATCATCACCTCATTTGCGGGTCAGGGAATGGGAGTACCGGCTGCTGCAAGAGCAGGCGTGTATATCCACGGACTAGCAGGAGATATTGCAGCGGAAGAATTGGGAGAATACGGGATGACTGCCGGCGATATAGCAGGACATGTTCCGTATGCCATAAAACAGTTCTGCCCTTTCAGCAGAAGCAAGTAAAAAAGTCAAATAAGAAAAAGCTAAATATATAATCGGAGGATGTAAATGGATAATAAACAATTTCAGGATCTGGCTGCAAAAGTCCGGATCGACGTTATACGCGCCATCTTCAATGCCGGTTCGGGGCATCCGGGCGGAAGCCTGTCTGCGGCAGACATTGTTACGGCGCTGTATTTCAAGGAGATGAATATTGACCCGGCTGATCCGGGCAAAGCAGACCGCGACAAGTTCATACTGTCGAAGGGTCATGCAGGTCCGGTGCAGTACGCAGCACTTGCTGAGAGAGGCTATTATCCTGTAGCGGATATGATGACGCTCAGAAAACTTGGAAGCAGATTTCAGGGTCATCCAAACATGCATAAGGTCCCGGGTATTGAGATGTCAACAGGTTCTCTCGGCCAGGGAATATCTGCCAGCGTAGGCATGGCACTTGCCAACAAAATCGACAACAACCCGGGCAGAATATACACTCTCCTTGGCGACGGCGAACTGCAGGAAGGCATTGTCTGGGAGGCAGCTATGTCAGCTGCTCACTACAAGCTAGACAATCTGACTGCCATAGTTGACTGGAATGGCCTGCAGATCGACGGCAGGAATGACGACGTAATGACCGTTAGGCCGATAGATGAGAAGTTCAAGGGCTTTGGCTGGAACGTAATCGTCATCGACGGCCACGATTTTGATCAGATATTTGACGCCTTCGACAAGGCGAGAGCGTGCAAAGGTCAGCCGACCGTGATCATCGCCAAGACTCACAAGGGTCAAGGCGTATCATTCATGGCTGACAATGCTGACTGGCACGGCAAAGCGCCGAATGAGGCACAGGCAAAACAGGCAGTAGAAGAGCTGGGAGGTGAGTGGTAATGGCTGATAAAATCGCAACCAGAGAGGCATACGGAAAGACACTCGTAGAGGTTGGAGCAGAAAACCCAAACCTCATAGTAATGGATGCCGACCTGTCGAAGTCCACGAAAACTCACGACTTTGCAGTAGCTTATCCTGACAGATTCTTCGACATGGGTATTGCTGAGCAGAACATGTACGGAGCGGCAGCAGGCCTTGCACTTTCAGGGAAAGTGGTATGTGCATCAACATTTGCAATGTTTGCAAGCGGAAGAGCCTTTGAGATAATCAGAAACGCCATTGGATATACTGGCGCCAACGTGAAAGTCTGCGCAACACATGCGGGCATTACCGTAGGCGAAGACGGCGCAAGCCATCAGACTTTTGAAGATATCGCATTGATGCGTACGATTCCTGGCATGACTGTAGTCAATCCTTCAGATGCCGTCAGCGCACGCCTGCTGCTGAAGCAGGTGATAGCTATGGACGGACCGGCTTACGTAAGGCTGGGCAGGGCTTCAGTTCCAGTATTTTACGATGAAAACGCAGATATCACCCTTGGCAAGGCCAATGAGCTGAGACCGGGCAAGGATGTTACCGTCATTGCCACAGGCATCATGGTTGCAGAGGCAATGGAAGCCGCAGCAAGACTTGCTGAAGAAGGCATCGACGTCAGGGTAATCGACATACACACGATCAAGCCGATCGACAAAGATGCGATCATCAAAGCAGCCAAAGAGACAAGAGGCATCGTCACTGCCGAAGAGCATTCGATCATCGGCGGACTGGGCGGCGCGGTTGCGGAAGTCGTTGCTCAGAACTGTCCTGTAAAGATGGCTATGGTTGGCCAGCTGGACACTTTCGGCGAATCAGGCAAGCCAGACGAACTGAAGGAAAAGTACGGCATGACTGCTGCAGATATTGTCAGCGCAGTGAAGAGGCTGTATTAATAGGAGCAGATAGTATCAAACATCTCAATTGAGTGAACTCGATTGAGATGTTTTTTATGGCTTGATTTAATCTCTGATTATGGTATAATTAGTCCATAATCATGGTATCAAAGGAGCAGACAAACTATGCCGCAGATAATTCCCATTAAGGACCTGAAAAACACAGCAGATATTTCTGAACGCTGTCATAATTCTAAAGCACCTATCTTCATAACCAAAAACGGGTATGGAGATATGGTAATAATGAGCGTGGAAGTATATGAGGGTACAATGGAAAGAATCAGCGCATATAAAGATATGCTGGACAGCAATGCCGAAGCGGCTGATGAGATATCTGACAAACTGCTTGAGACGGCAACAGATCAGGCTGTGACTGGTGATTAACTATGGATAGGATCCTTATTGGCAGTCGCAGGGACCGCAAGCCAGCAGATTCAGCAGACAGGCTGAACATCGGTGTGACCGGACTCAGCCGTTATGCTGGAACAACATTTATTGCATCTAGTCTGGCCTTGTATTTTGCTGAAGAAGAAAAAAAGACGGTGACTTATACGGAATGTGCAAGACCTTCGGAAATGATAAGTCTGCTCTACGATGCGGCAGCTTTTGACCGCAGATTTGCTGGACGGAAATTCTATGACTTTTATTATCTTATCAGCAGCGGCAAAATTGTCAGAGGAATTTCCAATCTGGAACTGGGTGTTGACTGGCGGCTGGTGATGCCTGGAGATGAGGACCTGAACTCAGATGGAAAAGCAAGACTCATCCGTAATGCCGGCGCGGAGGTCAACATCTTCGATGTGGAAGCTGGCGAAGAGTGGCTGGAGGTTTTGATGGATATGGATCTTGTGATCGCGGTTGCGGATCCTGTGCCATCCAAACTTATCAGGAGCAGCGGCCGATGGCAGCGGCTTATGGAACTTAAAGACGGTGGATGCGATGTAAGATGGATCGTAAACATGATGAACGAAGGCGTGAGCATGAGGCAAATAAGAGGATATCTGAAGACGGGAGACATTATAGCAGTACCGGATTTTGGGCGAAATCTGGCCTTTGCTGACGAATTTGCCTGCCGTTTTCATTGGCAGAATGAGGTTGTCAGAGAAAAATTAATGCCTGTCTTCACAGAACTTTCACACTAACTTTTAGGATATTAGGCAAGTCGGTGTTTAAAATAATGGAAAAATATAGTATACTAATTACCGGAAAGTATTATTTACAATAAGGGGATTTTAAATGATAACATTTGACAATGTAACCAAGTATTATAATGGGAACATCGGTCTGGAGAATGCAAGCCTCGATATCGAGAAAGGCGATTTCGTTTTTCTTGTGGGGCCGAGCGGTGCCGGGAAATCGACATTCATCAAACTGATATTGAGAGAAATAGAAGCCGACTCTGGCAGCATCATAGTCGACGGCATGGAAGTTACAAAGTTGAGCAACAGGGAAATACCGGTTTTGAGAAGAAAGATCGGCATCGTTTTCCAGGACTTCAGGCTGCTTCCTAAGAAGACTGTATATGAAAACGTGGCATTTGCCATGGAAATACAGCATAAAACCAAGAGACAAATCAGAAAAAAGGTGCCGCAGGTGCTGAGCCTTGTAGGAATCAGCGATAAGGCACATAAATATCCTGAGGAACTGTCCGCAGGAGAACAGCAGAGGGTTGCCATCGCCAGAGCGATAATCAACAATCCGACCATACTCATAGCCGATGAGCCGACAGGAAACCTGGATCCTGTTACAGCCTATGAAATAATGGATCTTTTGAATCAGATAAACCTTACAGGAACGACGATCGTCATGGTAACTCATGCCAAGGATATAGTTGACAAGATGAAGAAGAGAGTTGTGGCAATCGACGCAGGACATATAGTCAGAGACGAACTCGGACAGTACGGCTATGATGCAGATACATCAGAAACTGAAGATGAGGAGGTCTTTGATGAGTAGGTTAGGATACAATTTAAAGCAGGCCTTTGTGCAGATACATAGGAACAGAGGAATGAGCACGGCATCGGTTTTCGCGATTACGGCAATGATGCTGATACTGGGACTGTTCTTTGTTATAACAGTGAATGTAAACCTCTTTACAGAAGTTGTGAAAGAGGATTACGATCATGTGGAAATATTCCTTGACGATGCCACGACTGCAGAGCAGGCACAGGTCATCATGGAAAAGCTCGGCAACATCAAGAATGTGAGCGATGTCAGCTACAGAAGCAAGGAAGACGCCATGAAGATCATGAAACAGAGGTGGGGAGACAGCGCATATTTGCTGGATTCACTGGGAGAAAATCCTCTGCCAAATTCAGTAGTAGTGACAGTTGGCACGATAAAGGCAGCAAACAAGGTCACGTCATACGCGGCGAAACTCGACGGAGTTGAAGATGTAACATATTATAAGGAAACAGTAGAGAAACTCATGAGGGTGACTAACTTCCTTCAGATGGGCGCTCTTATCATAATGCTTTTCCTGGTCATCGTATCAGTGGTGGTAGTATCGAACACCATCAAACTTACGGTATTCGCCAGGTCTAAGGAAATATCAATAATGAAATATATCGGTGCGACCAACTGGTTCATAAGAGGACCATTTCTGGCAGAGGGAATTATTATTGGAATCTTTTCCTCGCTGGTTGCTGCACTCCTGACTTATGGGATCTACAGCAAGGTCGTAGACATTATTGGAACGCAGGTCATGACAATGCTGTCATCACCGCTGGTACCTTCAGGATATCTGTCAGTCAATCTGTTCGTCATATTCCTGGCAATGGGAGTCAGCATAGGCGCATGCGGCAGTATTATTTCGATGAGAAAGTTCCTTGATACGTAAAGGGGGAAAAGGAATAATGAAAAAGAAACTACTTATAATTTTCCTTATCACCGCTCTGACGGCGGCAATGTGCGGATATTACGGCGTAACATTTGCATCGACAGCTACAGAAAAGCAGAACGAACTGGATAACATACAGGATCAGCAGGATCAGGTATCAGATGACCTGTCTGCATTGGCTTCAAGAATTAAGACACAGCAGGCTGCAGTCGACAAACTGGAAGCGGAGATCTCGGCAAAGGAAGCCGATATTGCAGAGGCAGAGCAGGAGATCGCCAAGAAAAAGGCAGAGATACAGGACCGCAAGAACGGCCTGAATGCAAGACTTCGTACGATGTATAAGAGTGGTACGATCGGATACCTTGACGTAATTCTTGGTTCACACAGCGTTTCTGACCTGATTTCCAATGTCCAGATGGTGCAGGAGATATACAAGGCTGACCAGAAGACTCTGGCTAACCTTAAGCAGCAGCATGCTGAACTGGTAGCCAAGGAGGCAGAACTTCAGACACAGAAGGCATCTCTTAATGAAGAGAAGTCGAAGGCACAGGAGAAACAGGCATCGCTTCAGACAGATAAACAGGCGCTGCAGGCTAAGTATGATAAACTGCAGGAGGAGGCAGACCAGCTGGTCGACGAGATCAAGAAACTGCAGGACACTACCAAGGTTTATACCGGAGGTACGTTCCTCTGGCCTACTACTTCAACTGTGATCACGTCACCGTTTGGCATGAGAACTGATCCGTATACCGGAATCTATACCGGACATACTGGTATTGATATAGGAGTTGGTACGGGTTCGCCTGTATATGCGGCAGCATCGGGAACCGTTATCATTGCAGGAACTTACGGCGGTTACGGATACGCGGTGGTCATCGACCACGGCAGCGGGATAAGTACACTTTACGGACATAACAGCCAGCTGCTGGTTAGCGTTGGCCAGAAAGTCGAGAGAGGACAGACGATTTCGTATTCTGGATCAACAGGATGGTCGACAGGACCTCATCTGCACTTTGAAGTCAGAGTAAACGGTGCTTACGTAGACCCGATGTCGTATTTTAACTAAACTGCGATAATTAACGATTAACGAAAAGGCGTTTTATGAAACTGGAACCTAAATTAATTGAATTGCTTAATAAGAGAGGCATTACGTCGGACGAGGATATTGCAGAATTCCTCTCCGACAAGCCTCAGAAGACATATGATCCATTGCTGCTTCTCAACATGGAAGCAGGAGTGGATTTAATATTGTCTGCAATAGACGCAGGCGAGAAGATATGCATCTACGGAGATTATGATGCAGACGGCATAACTTCCACGTCTATCATGCTTGAGGTACTGTCCAGCCTGAAGGCGAATCTGACATATTATATTCCTTCGCGTTTTGACGAAGGATATGGACTGAACTGCAGCGCGTTGGACAGCATCAAAGCCGCCGGTGTCGATCTGGTGGTCACCGTCGACTGTGGAAGCGTATCTGTTGAAGAAGTAGAACACGCCAAGGAGATCGGGCTGAAGATAATGGTCACAGATCACCATAATGTGACTGACAGAGTGGCGAACTGTCTGGTGATCAATCCAATGCAGCCAGGCGACACATATCCGTTCAGATATCTGGCAGGCTGCGGAGTGGCATTTAAATTGGCTCAGGCAATCGTTGAGACTGCCGGACTGCCGAGAGAAGTTCTGACGAGGACGCTGGATCTGGTGGGCATAGGGACCATAGGCGATGTTGTACCTCTGATCGATGAGAACAGGACACTTGCTAAGTATGGTCTGAGAGCGATAAACATTGGCGGACGCAGGGGACTGGATAAGCTGATAGAGGAAACTGGACTAAAGCCGGGATGCGTTACATCAGAAAATGTATCCTATGTGATAGTGCCGCATCTCAATGCTGCTGGACGCATGAAAACCGCAAATATCGGCGTGAGCCTTTTGATTGGCCGGGATGAAGAACGTCTTGATGATGCAGTAAAGACGCTGATGAAATGCAATAGCGACAGAAAATCACTGCAGAGCGACATCTTTGATGAGTGCTGCGATATAATAGAAAGTGAAATGAGGGACGACCTCTTTTATCTAATATATTTGGAGAAAGCTCACGAGGGCATTACAGGCATTGTCGCCGGAAAACTGAAGGAACGTTATGGAAAGCCTACGGTCATTCTGACGCCTACGGGCGATGGATGTCTGAAAGGTACAGGCAGGAGCATAGAGTCAGTGGACATATACCTTCTGCTTAAGAGGTTTGAGAACCTTTTTCTACGCTTTGGAGGACATGCGGCTGCCTGCGGATTTACAATGAAGAGCGATGAATTGCCGGAACTGAGGACGCGGGTAGGCGAGGCTATGAAGGACATGGCTGATGCCGAACCTGACCTATTTGACAGCGAGACAAGGTGTGATCTGGAACTTAACAGCGATGAGGTGACCGCAGATCTGGCTGAAGAGATGAAGCTGCTGGCTCCATTTGGCTGTGGCAACGAGATGCCTCTGATACGGGTCAGCTTAAGGCCTTGTGATGTGCGGAGCATGGGCAGCAAAATGCAGTATCGCAGGTTCAGCGGGCAGCTGGCCAACGGAAGAAATGTTGCATGCGTCATCTTCAGCAACGCGGAGCGCTTTGATGCAATGCTTGCGGAAGGCAGACCGGTCAGCGTCATTGGAACGCTGGAAAACCAGTCGTGGAACGATAAGAAGTATCTGCAGATAAACGTTGCGGATGCGGAAGAGCAGGTGCAGAAATGATAAAGATGAAAAAACGCGGTTTCGTGATGCTGATAATCACGGTAGTCGTTGTGACGGTAATGGCTTGTTTTGTCGGGCTATTCCTATATACGGGAAGTTCAGATCTGACGCTGGTCAACACACAGGACTATCAGCAGATGAAGACCATTGCGGAAAAATATTCGAAGCTGTATTCCATGCAGACAGCAATAAACGACGAGTACCTTTGGAAAGTCAGCGATGAGACCGAGATGAACGGCATATATAAGGGACTTGTTAATTCTCTGGGCGATAAGTACTCAGAGTATATGACGCCAGCTGAAGTCAAGACCTGGAAAGAAGAAGTGACAGGGACATTTACAGGCATAGGGGTCACCTTCTCGGAAGACAAGAAGGGCAACTTTGTGATAATGAGCGTGCTGGACGACAGCCCGGCAAAGTCTGCAGGACTTAAGGCCGGAGACATCATTACAAAAGTCAACGGCAAGTCATACGAGAGTTCAGAGGCCGTTAAATCAGCAATGCGCGGAAATGCCGGCACAACGGTGAAGGTCACGATCCTGCGCAACGGAAAATCAAAGGTATATAGAATGGTACGCGCGGAAGTCGATGCAACCAGCGTTTATTCAGCGGTATTGAAGGGCAATATCGGATATATCAGGATCACGGCATTTGAGGAAGATACTGCAAATCAGTTCAAGAAAGAACTGACGGCTATGGAAAACAAAAACGTTAAGGGCATGATCATCGATCTGCGCTTCAACGGCGGCGGCATCATGGATGAAGGAATCAAAATAGCAGACATGCTTCTGCCAGAATGCAAGATAACATACATGAAAGATAATGCAGGTAAGACAAAAACGTACAATTCAGACGGTGACTGTACCAAACTGAAGTACGTGGTGCTGGTCAACCAGTATACAGCAAGTACCTCAGAGATATTGGCTGCTGCCATCAAAGACAACCACGGCGGCAAGCTGGTGGGTATGACGACTTTCGGCAAGGGTATCGTTCAGCAGACGACCACGCTAAATGATGGTTCCGTCCTGAAACTTACGGTAATGCAGTACTTCTCTCCTGACGGACACGTCATTCACAAGAAGGGAATTACACCGGATTACAAGGTGGATCTGACAAGCAAGGACACGACCGACAAGCAGCTTGAAAAAGCAATGAAATTATTCAAGTAGCGATAATTATGTTGAAGTCTGTGGATTGACTTTACTCCATAAAAGTGTTATACTTACTTCGTTAATGCGATGAAGTAACGAAAGGAGTAACCACATGGCTTACGATTCCAAGTTTAAAAGAGATGACATCGACGAGTTGTTTGATGCTGTTCTGACGCTTAAGGACAGAGAAGACTGCTATAGATTTTTCGAGGACATTTGCACGATCAATGAAATTCATGCAATTGCCCAGAGACTTCAGGTCGCCAAGCTTCTTTCACAGAAGAAGACGTACAGCGAAATTGAAGAGATCACGAAAGCTTCTACAGCTACGATAAGCAGGATCAATAAATGTCTGGTTTACGGTGCGGACGGTTATCAGAGAGTCCTTGAACGCCTGGCGGAACAGAAAAAACAATAAAGATATTTTCGGGGAGCGTCATGTCATATGACGCTCCTTATTTAGTAATAGACGGCAGCGACAACAGGAGGTTCAATGGATCACATATACATTTACGAAGGACAATTCAAGCAGGGAGATGAAGGTTTCCCGCTGATAAGAGAGGCGGCAGTGAGGTACTGTCTGGAGAATCAGCTTGATTACGATGTAGAAAATACGGGTATCATAAGAGAAGCGAAGGGTAAGCCGTATTTCACAGACATCCCATTGGAGTTTTCTCTTACGCACAGTGGTCAGCGATGGATGTGTATGTTCAGCGGTGTGCCATGCGGTCTCGATCTGCAGGAGGTCAGAGACTGTGATCACGAGGGAATATCCGCCAGATTCTATGGTAATGATGAACAGGAATATGTGAAGGATAAGGGCTTGGCTGGTTTTTTTGATATATGGGTGCGTAAGGAAGCGTTCTGCAAGTGCTGTGGAACAGGCTTTTTTGCAGATATGCCAGAGACTGCCGACAAGGATGGTCTTAAGGATCAGATCGTTTGGCAAGGCGCGGTTTACTATTTTACAGAGATCCCGCTGACAGAAGAACTGAAATGCGTCTACTGTTCTAACGAGAAGAAAGATGTAGAAATGAGGTTATTAGGATGATCAAATTTACTTTTTTATCGGAAAACAAAACTTACGGCTCTTGCAACGCAGAGTTCGGGCTGTCCATATTCATTGAAACTGAGGAGAAGAAGATCCTCTTTGACACAGGGGCATCATATATGTTTGCGGACAACGCCAAACATTGCCACGTTGATTTAACGTCGGTTGAAGCCGCAGTCATAAGCCACGGCCATTATGATCACACCAATGGAGTGCCGGAGTTTGCAAGAATCAACAAGACGGCGCCGATATACATTCACAAGGACGCCTTTGGCCATTTCTACGGCATGACTGACGGCGAAATCGACGACTACGAATGCGGTATCCTCTGGACATTTGCCGAAAAGCAGGCACTGGAAGGCAGACTTAAGTATACAGACGGGCCATTATGGCTGACAAAAAATATCGTGATTTCTGGCACTATTCCAAGCCTGCCGGGCACGGTGCCGACAGAACATTTCTTCAACAAAAACGCCAGAGGCGTTATGGTTCCAGATCCAATGAATCATGAACAGTTCCTGGCGATCAGAAACGGTGATCAGGGCGTGTTCCTCTTCTCTGGCTGCAGTCATAAGGGAATCATCCCGGCAATCGTTTACTGCAAGACTTTGTTCCCAGGAGAAAAGATAGCCGGAATCATTGCCGGAATGCATCTGTACTCAGCTACTGATGAGATGCGCAAGCTGGTAGTTGATAAGGTCGTTGCTGAAAATCCGGACATGGTAATGCCGGTACACTGCACAGGCATGGAAGCTATCTGCATGCTGAAGGAGAAGCTTGGTGACAGATGCGTGATTGCTTCTGCTGGGGACCACTATGAATATCTATGATTCAGCACTGAGGCGGCTTTCTGCACAACCGCGCACTGAGTTTGAACTGAGAAAATACCTTGGCGAGAAGGGCTTTATGAATTCCGAAATCGATGGTGTGATTTCGGAATTCCTTTCTTGCGGCTATCTTGACGATGCTGCGTTTTGCGCTGACTATTTTCGCTATGCCTTTGGCAAGGGCTGGGGCAGGAAACGCATCGTCAGCGAACTGAAAAAAAAGGGCGTGGACGCCGAGGTGATCCAAAACGCTTTTGCAGACTATGAGGAGGAAAATCCTGTTGATGAGCGGACGATTGCCCGTCAGGAAGCGGAAAAGATCCTGCGCATGGCTGATATAAGCGGCGAAGAGCCTGTACCGGAGAAGGTGCTGGGAAGGATCGCCAGGAGACTTGCTTCCTATGGCTACAGCCCGGAAATAATCTATGGCATAATTGGAGAGTTGAGAAAATGAGCATGTTTGAAAGAACAGAATTACTGATCGGAAGCGAAGGCGTGGAAAAACTGAAGAATTCACGAGTCATGGTGTTCGGAGCAGGAGGAGTCGGAGGCTTTGTCTGCGAGGCCCTGGTAAGAGCAGGAGTCGGATGCATCGATATAGTAGACAATGACGTGGTAGCTGAAAGCAATTTGAACCGGCAGATCATTGCCACGCGAAATACTTTGGGGATGGCGAAGGTCGATGTAATGCGAGATCGTATGCTGTCGATCAACCCGGAGTGCAAGGTGGAAACCTTTCAATACTTCTATCTGCCAGGCGTAGCAGAGAATGTGGAGCGTTTCAATTTTAAGAGGTATGATTACGTGGTCGATGCCATCGACACGGTGGCAGCAAAGATCGACATCATCTGCAGATGCAAGGAAGCCGGCACGCCGGTCATTTCCTCTATGGGAACTGGCAACAAACTAGATCCGTCACGGTTCGAAATCGCAGACATCAGCAAAACAAGCGTCTGCCCGCTGGCAAAGGTCGTCAGAAAAGAACTGCGCTGCAGGGGCGTCACAGATGTCAAAGTGCTCTTCTCCGAAGAAGAACCAATCAAAACCGGCAGCAGGACACCAGGGAGCATTAGCTTTGTTCCTTCTTCAGCGGGACTGATGATTGCGGGCGAGGTTGTCCTTGACTTGCTAGGTATGGAGAAAAAGGCCTAAAATACTGGTTTTTTACGCATATCGTCAGAAAGGTTTTACACAAACACCACAAAGTGGTAGTATAATAAACATGTTTCACAGGAATTATTCTAAATTACAGGAGGAAATGATGAGAAAATATTTATCAGAACTAGTTGGAACCCTTTTGGTCGTATTTGCAGGCTGCGGAAGTGCAGTAGCTGCCGGTGCTCTGTTCAGCGCACTAGGCATCACACTGCCGGCCGCATTTACAACTCTTGCTATTGCCATGGCATTTGGTCTTGCAACAATGGCCGTATATTACATGATAGGCAATGTTTCAGGAGGACATATCAATCCTGCAGTATCACTGGGAATGCTCATTACGAGAAAACTCAGCGTTAAGGATTTCATTGGATATATCATTGCACAGTTTGCAGGCGGCATTGCAGGAGCTGGACTTCTGGCATACTGCATCAGCGGAACGACTTCACTGGCTGCCAATGGATATGGTGATTCCAGCACATTCGGAATTTCAAGCACAGTTGCATTCGTCATGGAAGCAGTCCTGACATTTGCACTGGTTTCAACATTCATCAATGTTACAAGCGATGAGAAGACAAAGGGAGTTGCCGGAATCGTCATTGGTTTTGCCGTAACTGCTTTCTATGGTCTTGCAGTACCTTTCACAGGCGGTTCTCTGAATCCGGCAAGATCACTTGGACCTGCACTGCTCCAGGGCAGCACGGCCATCTCTCAGGTATGGGTATTTATCGCCGCACCGCTGGTAGGCGGAGTTCTTGCGGCACTCTTCTATATGCTGATCCACGGAGGATCAAAGGCTGTAGCTGAAGAGCAGGAAACAGAACAGATCGAAGCTGCTGCGGCAGCACTGATTGGTGAAGCTGTTGCAGAAGCAGAAGCTGATGTTGCAGAAGCTGACATTGAGGAAGCAGAAGCTGAAGCAGAAGCCATTGACGAGGCTCTTGAAGGTGAACCTGAAGAGAAGTAATAAAATCTGATCATTATTAAATAATAATAAACACGAAAAAAGAGATCGGCTTAAGATCTCTTTTTTCATTGGATTATTTTATTTTACTTTATTATTTAGGAAAACGCACTATTATTATGTTTGGTAAAGATGAATTAGTTCATCATCTTTGACTGAAAGCTGTAATCTGAAGTAGAATCTTTCAGTGCCTGGAACTGCGATCTGATATATGATTCAACTTCTTCAGATGAAACAGCGATCCTGTTTTTCTTTGCATAATCCATCATGCCGTTCTTAACGATCTCAAAACTGATTTCGTCGTCGCCTCTGCGAACAACGTCGTTAACTGTAGCTGCATCATATGATTTCTTTAATAATACTTCTTTACTCATTTTATTTACCTCCGTAAAATTTGTTTTTTGATTTATTGGTTTGCACTTTGTACAATTTGATTGTCTAACTTGTTTTGCACCAACCTATATAGCATAACCCGTGCCAAGATTCTGCGTGAAATATGAAAAAAATAAAAACGTTGAAATTGCAAGCCTTGAAAGACTGCAATTTTTTTTCGATAAATAACTGCTTGAAGAAAACACACTCATTTGAACCAATAATGGGTCACGATTTGACCCGTTTTTGCCACAAATGGAAAATTGAACTGCTGTGTTCACCTAATGCGCGTTAAAAAAATAGCCCGGGCGCTATGTCCAGTATGGGTAGATTCCAAACTGGATCAGCGTCCGGGCTGAGTGCTGGCTATATTATGCTGCGCCAGGACCGTTGCCTGCTGCTGCGTCGTATCGCAGCCGCGGCTTTGATCGGGCAGAAAGTGTATTCTATTGTGTGTTTAGGCTACCGGCTGAAGATCGCTGACAGCCTTGCTGAGGCAGTTGGCAATGAGTCTATGGCCTTCCTGATTCGGATGCATGCCGTCGATGCATAGCAAACTGCTGTAGTTTATAAGGTCGAGAAATTCTTTCCTGATGTCGACGACAGGCAGGCCGTATTCGTCTGCCAAAGTAAATACCATGTCGTTGTAGGCGGCGTGCCACTTGTAGATGTTGTTGACGTCGTTGCCTAGGAACTTCATGATGTTTTGCCTGTTCAGATCTTTGGAGATCCAGTCAAAGAATCTTATCGGATCCAGCGGCGGCAGGGACAGTAGTATCGGATGGCTGCCGGCTTCAATGGTTTTCCTGATCATGGTGACGTAGCATTCTCTGAATTTGTCGAGAGGAACTTGAGGATCGTGAATCTCATCTGGTGATTCAGATATTGCTGCCCAATTCATGTCACAGTCATTTCCTCCGAATTCGAGAATCGTATAGCTGTATTCTGTAAGCTTGCCCGTTTCCTTTTCCATGATTTCCTCACCTTTGGATGCTGTGCAGCCGAATTTAGCATAGTTCTTGAACTGAACTGCGGTTGCTGCCTGAACCAGGGCGATAAAGTTTTCCTTCAGGAAGGAATAACGGTTCTTGGTTTCGTCGAATACTACCCCTTTTGCTACAGAATCTCCGAAAACACATATATTCATTATTAATACCTCCTTTTGAGATGTTAAATACTATGTAATCTGATATTCAATATTATATTTAATAATAATCGAAATGTCAATAAGAAATTGAAAAAATAACTTTCATGGTGTATAATATGCCTATTGCATGACATTGGAACGCGCCTGGCGCGCAGGTGCAGGAGCGGTGACCAAACTTCACGTTTCACAACAGGAAGGCAGGAATGAAAATGAGCAAAATAAGCACTGAAATCGTAGATAATATAAAAGAAATACTGGAGCAGCGCAGGCCAGAAACCTGGGAGCACATACCTGATATCGATCTTTACATGGATCAGGTGATAGGTTACATGCCGCGTCAGCATATTGGCCTTTCAATGGAGGATGGTGAGACACTGACCCCGGCGATGATAAACAACTATATAAAAGAAGGCCTGCTGCCAAGGGCGAACGGCAAGAGATATAACAGGGATCACATAGGATACCTGACTGCCATTTGCCTGCTTAAGCAGATACTCAGCGTAGGCGAGACGGGAACACTGCTGAAAAATCAGATGGATCATCGTGACGTACCGGATTTCTACCAGAACTACTGCACGACCCTTGACAGAGAATTCAGCGAAACGGCAGATAAGATCAAAAGTAAAATGTCTGGTGAAGAACTGGCACAGCTGGCGCTGGAAATGGCGATCTCAAGCTATGCCCAGAAGCTGGCCTGCGAGAAGATATTGCAGGCGATAAGCGGCGAGGAAGATGAAGCCAAGGCCTGATGACGGGCGAAGGCAAGGCAGCAGAGGCATTATATGAGCAAACTGGAACTTAAGACAATTAAAGATACTGATAAGCTGAGCAGCTACTGGAAAGCAGAGTGGAAGGTAGTTGCTCTAATTGTGGTGACTGGAATATATTACAACGCTATGATGGAATTCGGCCCTATTTTTCAAGGCAAGATCATCGACCTGATTGCAAATCATGGAGGTTCAGCCATTATTGAAAGGCGAATCATCGAGTTTGTCCTTTTGATAGTGACTATACAGTTCAGCCGCTTCCTAAAGCGGTATTTCGTGCGGAACTTTGCTAACCGCACCAGTGCGGCAATGCGCATGAATGTCTACGACAACATACTCAGCCGTTCTATGGAGGAACTGAAGGGCGAGACGGCTGGCGACCTGATGACGAAGGCTATTTCAGATGTCGGCGCCTGCGTTGAAGGCATGCGTAAATTTACTACAGAGATATTCGATACCGGCGTACTGATGGTGGCATACTTTGTCACGCTGATGATCTATTCACCAAAACTTACCCTCTGTGCATGTATCTTCATTCCGCTGGCAATGTTCATTGCGGAACGCATGAAGACTGTGATCTACAGGTTTACCAGCGAATACCGCGCCCAGCTGTCACGTGTATCTGAGATCACACTGGAAAATGTCAGCAACGAGCTGCTCTACAGGATGAACGGAGTTTCAGATATCAAAGAAGCCGAATACGACGACGCTCTAGACGATCTGCAGAAGAAAGGCGTCTGGGCAAGCATTTTCGAGAATTCCATGCAGCCGATCTACAAGGTCATCGCACTGATCGGCATCATTCTAGTCGTGGTGTGGGGCGGCAAAATGACAATCGACGGTATCTGGACGATCGGTAGATTTTCCGCATACATAACGATTTTTGCCTCCTTTGCCGGCAAGTGCAGCAAAGCTGCCAAGCTGTTCAATTCGGTCCAGAAGGCGCAAATATCATGGCGGAGGATCAAGCCTTATCTGTCAAAGCCGACGGCTGGCGAACAGGCAGCGGACTGCACATATGCTTCGGGTGTCAAGACGGCTGGCAAACAAAGCAACCTTTCAACGGCAGAACACATTGCTGCGGCAGACGCTGTGACATTGAGGGTCAGAGGGCTGTCTCAGGGCATTGTCGAAGAAGCAGACTTCGAGGCCATGACAGGCCAGCTGATTGGCATTACCGGACCAGTTGCCAGCGGCAAATCTACCATTGGCGCGGCGCTGCAGGGGCTTTGGCCATACGGCGGCTCAATTGAGATCAACGGCAGAGAACTTTCGGATATGAGTCAGAAACAAATCAGCCGTTACATTACATATATGGGACACGACAGCCAGCTGCTGTCAGACACGATCTACAACAATATCACCCTTGGCGCAGGCGGCGATGTGAGCCAGGTGCTCAGCGACGTGTGCTTTGATGCCGATCTTCTGACCATGCCGGATGGCGTGGACACTATGGTTGGAGCTGCAGGAGTCAGACTTTCCGGAGGACAGCAGGCGAGGATATCCCTCGCCAGAGCTTTGTTCAATAAAGCCCGCATCCTTGTGCTGGATGACCCATTTGCGGCGGTCGACGTGGAGACGGAGCGCAGGATAACTGAAAATCTGCGAAAACGCTACTCTGACTGTCTGACGATTTTGATATCCCACAGGGTGACAGCCTTTGATCAGGCAGACAAGGTGCTGCTTGTCGACAGAGGCCGGACGACTTTTGATACCCATGACGCGCTGATGGCGTCATCGGAAGTTTACAGGCAGATCTTCACTCTGCAGAAGGAGGGTGAAGATGCTTAGAAAATACAAGATCAAAGAGAAAAAATACCTGGTTTTCATCGTTCTGATCATTGCGGCCGAGGTGGCGACGAGTCTGCTGCCGCCGCAGATACTTAGGATGATAATCGACAATCACATAATGACAGGCGAATACAACGGACTGCTGGTCATGGGACTGCTCTACTTTGCAGCCTTTGCCGCCGGCGGTGCCGCAGACTTTTTCAGCGGCTGGGTGCTTACCATCGTTGGACAGAAGATCGTGAGACGAGTGCGCTCAGCTATGGACCGCAAGATAGCAAAACTGGGGGCAGGATATTTCACTTCCCATTCTCAAGGCGAAATAACGTCAAAGTTCATGGTCGATGTTGATAACGTGAACACACTGTTCACAGACGGCATCGTAAGCATGGCCATCGACAGCTTTACGATCATCGGCATCATTATTTCGATCTGGATATTCAGCTGGCAGCTTGGCGTCTTTGCCCTCTGTCTGGTACCAATCGTTGTGCTGCTGACACGCTTCTTCCAGAAGAGGATGCTGAAGTGCCAGAAGGCGAATCTAGAGGAGCTTTCCAAGGTAAACAGTCACATTTCAGAGAGTATTAAAAACATGGTGATGGTCAAGACCTTCAGCCGCGAGCCGTATATGAAGTCGAGGTACCGTCGCTTCCTGGCGGACAACTACAACACGATGGACAAGGTCAATTACTACGATTCATGTTACTCTCCAGTGATACAGGTAATTGCAGCGGCTTCAACAGGCTTGCTGTTCTACATGGCATCAGGCGGAAGCAGCAACAGCCTGGGCATTTCCATCGGAGAGATCGCGGCTTCCGTCAATCTGCTGGCCAGCCTCTTTTCGCCAATAGACAGTCTGGGTATGGAACTTCAGAGCATACAGACTGGAATCTCCGGCATTCACAGCGTCAGCGAATTCCTGGATCTGCCGGAGGAAGAGCCGAAATCCGAGTTCGCAGAGCTGGACGAAGCAGTGAAAACTGGCAGGGTGAGTTTTGTTTACGATAATGTGACCTTTGGCTACGACGCAGACAGAGACGTGATCAAAGCATTCAGCGAGACTGTTCGGCCGGGCGAAAACGTAGTCTTTGCCGGACGCACCGGCGCGGGCAAATCTACGCTTCTGAAGCTGACTGCTGGGCTCATCGCGCCAGACGAAGGCGCAGTGAGGGTCAACGGCATTGACATCAGCAAGGTTTCACCTAAGCAGAAACGCCGGCTTTTCGGGTATGTTGAACAGGATTTCTCCTTTGTCACCGGCAGCGTGAAGACGCAGATCAGTCTGGGTGATCCTGGGATCACGGAAGACGAGATCAGACGCGCTCTGCGCTTTGTTGATCTGGAAGAATATGTGAATGAATTGCCTCAGGGCATCGATACCGTCGTAAAGCCACAGATGTTTTCTCAGGGGCAGAGACAGCTGCTGGCCATCGCCAGGGCAATAGCCGCAGATCCGCCGGCGCTTCTGCTGGATGAGGTCACGGCAAATCTTGATACCGTAACAGAAGAACGGGTAGTTGACGTATTGAAGCGGGCAGAGGAAGGTAAGACCATCATTTCAATCGCCCACAGACAGTCGACAATAATGAGTGCAGAGAGGATAATCAGGATCGGAGGACAAAATGAGCTTTAAAGCAGTTTTTTTCAGAATATACGACAGGAAGATAGGTTCCGGTGAGATAACGTTCAATGCCACCGGAATCAATAAAAACGATTTTACCAGACTTTGTGTCGAGCCGTATTTCGTCTTTAACAATAAGACAATGGAACTGATCAGGGAGACTATGAAGCTGACGGACGCGGAAGCCGAAGAACTGGCAGCGGCAAGGGCGGAAACAGAATCTGAAGGCGAGGCGGCTCTGGAAGCTGCCTGGGACGCAGAACATGGAGAAAAATGATGCAGAAATATGCTAAAGCTTTGATCGTAACGGCGGGAGTCTGCTGGGGATGTATAGGACTGTTCATCAGGATACTCAACAGCTTCGGAGTCACGGCCATGCAGCTGGTAGAGGCCAGAGGACTTGTCGCTGTGGTCATCATTGGCTGCATACTGTTTTTCTACGACAAGAGCCTGTTCAAAATCAATATCAGGCACATCTGGTGCTTTGCCGGCACTGGCATCGTCGGGATAATACTATTCAATCTCTGTTACTTTACGACGATAGCAGAGACATCCCTGTCCGTAGCAGCTGTTTTGCTGTATACGGCGCCTATTTTCGTCATGCTGATCTCAGCACCTCTCTTTGGAGAGAGGATAACCAACGTGAAACTTGTGGCGCTGGCCATGGCCTTTGCCGGATGCGTGCTGGTAAGCGGCGTGCTGAACGATGCGGCCGTCTTGTCAACGAAAGGCCTGATTATCGGCCTAGGCGCAGGCGTCGGCTACGCGCTGTACACGGTGTTTGCGCGCTATGCGCTGAACTACGGCTACAGTTCGCTGACGATACAGTTCTATACCTTTGCTCTGGCCATGTGCCTGGGGGCGTTCTTTACGGATTTCGGACAGCTGGCGGCGGCATATGAGGCTCATCATATGAGTTTTCTGGCGGCGATCATAGGCATAGGACTGATAAGTACGACAGTGCCTAATCTGCTGTACACGACGGGAATGAAATACATTGACAACGGAAGGACTTCGGTAATGGCATCAATTGAACCGGTAACGGCAATAATTGTTGGAATTGTCGTATTTCATGAGATCCCAAGCTTATCCGGCTTCATAGGTATCGGGCTGGTGCTTGGCGCCCTGATAGTCGTGAATATTGGCAGCAGCGACGAGAGTAAAAGAACGTGACTTTACCGTAAAAAAATAGTACAATTAGCGTGTTAGGAGATCCGCGCAAATGCTGCGGATCCGAGGAGGTATTTACATGTTAGGAGCTATAGTCGGAGACATAGTCGGATCAAGATACGAATTTGACAACCATAGGAGCAGGGAGTTTGAACTCTTTGACGAAGACTGCACCTTTACAGATGATACAGTTATGACGATCGCAGTGGCCAACGCACTTGTCGAATACGATAAGGCAAAGGATATTGACGCCTTCAAGGTGAAGCTGGTCAGCGAGATGAAGAGGCTGGGGCGCAAATATCCGGACAGAGGATACGGCGGCAGGTTCGGAGCATGGCTGCGCGCAAAAGACAGCGAGCCATACGGAAGCTTTGGCAATGGATCGGCGATGCGCGTTTCGCCAGTAGGTTTCTATGCTGATTGCATTGAAGAGGTAATGGAACTGGCAAAGGCTTCAGCAGAGGTGACTCACAACCATCCTGAGGGAATCAAAGGAGCGCAGGCGACGGCTGCTGCGATATTCCTTGCCAAAGACGGATGGGATAAAGAACAGATAAAGAGCTTTATAGAGTCGAGATTCTATAAGCTTGACTTTTCAATAGACGAACTCAGCCCGGTATACCGCTTTGACGAGACATGTCAGGGCAGCGTGCCTCAGGCGCTGCAGTGCTTTTTTGAAGGTGAAGATTTCGAGAGCGTCATCAGGAACACGATTTTCCTCGGCGGTGACTGCGATACCACTGGCGCAATAGCAGGAGGAGTTGCAGAGGCTTATTACGGCATACCTAAGGAAATAGCCGATGAAGCCATGGAATATCTTCAGCCGATAGCAGGCGACATTGAAGGCTGGTGGAGCGGCAGCGAGAGATAACAGGAGTAACAATGCAGTACAGAAACGATATTCATGGTGAGCCGATTTCAGCCTTGGGCTACGGCTGCATGAGGTTCTCAAAAAAGGGAATCGGCATAGACCTTGACAAGGCAGAAAAAGAAATATTAAAAGCTATAGAACTGGGTGTAAATTACTTTGATACGGCTTACAGCTACCCGGGCAGTGAGGCGGCTCTGGGAGAGATCCTGGAACGCACAGACATGCGAGACAAGGTAAACATTGCTACCAAACTGCCGCAGTATATGGTCAAGTCATCTGCCGGCATAGACAAGTACTTTAAAGAAGAACTTTCCCGGCTCAGAACGGATCATGTGGACTATTATCTGATGCACATGTTCACAGACATTGCTGCTTTCGAAAAGATGCAGCGCTTTGGCATCGAGGAGTGGATCGCTGCAAGGAAGGCAGACGGAAGCATAAGAAACATTGGCTTCTCGTATCATGGCAACACGGAGATGTTCCTGCAGATCCTCAATGCCTATGACTGGGATTTCTGCCAGATACAGTACAATTATCTGGATGAGAAAAGCCAGGCAGGCAGAGAAGGCCTTATGGCTGCCGCAGCTAAGGGCATACCGGTCATCATAATGGAGCCTCTGCGCGGCGGCAAGCTGACCGACGGACTGCCGGCTGCAGCGAAAGAAATAATATCAAAAGACCCAGCGGGTCGTTCCGCCGCGGAGCTGGCACTGCGCTGGCTTTGGGATCAGCCGCAGGTAACTTGCGTTTTGTCTGGCATGAACTCCATAGAGATGATCGAGGAGAACTGCCGTGTAGCGGATGATGCGTTGCCGGGAAAATTTGGCAGCGGAGATTTTGATGTATATAAACAGCTGAAAGAAGCCATCGACGCGGCGACAAAGGTCGGCTGTACGGGATGCGGCTACTGTATGCCGTGCCCGCAGGGAGTCGACATCCCAACGATCTTCCGCTGCTACAACAGGATGTACAGCGACAAAAAGAACGCCGGGCGGTGGGAATACCTGCAGATCACTTCGCTGCAGAAGGAGATGAGAACTGCGGCGAACTGCATAAACTGCGGCAAGTGCGTATCCAGATGTCCTCAGAAGATCCATATACCTGATGAATTAGTTAAAGCCGACAAGGCTCTGATGCCGTTTTATATTAAAGCGGCCCTGAAAGTAGTACGGGTGTTCAAGTTCTGGTAATAGGAGAAACTATGGAGAATTTCACACATGTAAGCATTGACTTTTTCCCGTTTATGGTCATGGTCGTGCTCTTCTTTAACTGCAAAAAGACAATAACAGGTCCTTTGATGAAGGATCCTTTTGGCGTATTGGCAATGCTGACATTATTTGGTCTGGTTGTCGACGATATTGCATGGTGTCTGTCGGGCGAAGAAGGGACTGCAGCATATGCTTTCGGCATATTTTTTAATATGCTGTATTTCTTGATTGATGTCATGCTGGCATTTTACTGGATAAGATATATATGGTTTGAACTCCATGGAACCGACATTGTGAGGAGCCGTAAAGTTATGATACCCGTTGGGTGCATCGCATCGGCATATTTAGTCGTGCTTCTGTCAAGCCCGTTTACCGGGGCAATTTTCTATCTTGATGAAAACAACGTTTATATTCGAGGACATTATTTCATTTTTTCTTTCATTATCATTTTTGCGTCGATGATTATCAGCATGCTCATACCGGCGGTACATTATCTAAGTGAGCCTTCAAGAGCAACTAAGAGGACCTGTATCTATCTGATACTGTTCAATCTGCCATTTTTTGCAGGTGCCGTTGTACAGGCCATATGGTCAATTTGGCTCCTGTGGCCGGGCGCGTCTATGTCGATCCTCATTGCATTCATTAATATCCGAAACAGGCAGATCACATCAGATCCGTTGACCGGTTTAAATAACAGAAATGCATTGTCGAGATTCCTGAAAGACCGTGCAGACCATTATGACAAGCAGCCGATGGTAGTGATCATGATGGATATTGATAATTTTAAAAGGATAAACGACCGCTATGGACATACTGCTGGAGATGAGGCACTTTGGAATATGGCTGACGTTATGAGGGAAACATTTGGTCACAGGCCTGTTTTTCTGTCGAGGTACGGCGGTGATGAGTTTGTAATGATCAAGGATTATTCTGGTGAGGCAGATGCAAAAGAAACGGTCAGACAGCTTAGAGATGCGCTGGATAAGTGCAACAAAAGTGGACGCAACGCAATACAGTTTGGGATCAGCGCAGGTTACGGCGTGCTTGATGGTGTCAGGAACATAGAGTTTGCAGACGCTGTCCGGGATGCTGATGATATGATGTATGATGACAAAGCTCAGAGAAGAGAGGAGGCTATGCCATGCTTGTAAATGTAAGCAGGTACTTCCAGATCGATCTGATAATCATCCTGGCTATGTTTATTCTGTTTATCAACGCAGTGCAGTCACTGCCTTTTTCCAGAAGCAGTTCAATAATCAAGCGTCAGATACTGCTGCTTTCTATACTGGTGGTGTGCGATTACACAGGCTGGGTACTGGATGGAAATCCGGCAGGATATGCAATAACCTTATCATGGACAGCCGATATAGTATATTTTTTCCTTACGGTTACGGTTGGCGGAATGTGGATGTTATACACATTCAATGAAGCTTATGACGATGAGGTATTCTTAGATAAGGTGTCGAAGTGTGCAGTTGGACTGCCGGTCGCTGTCTCAGCGGTTATCGACATTTCTTCCTATTGGAGTCATCTGGTGTTCTATATAGATGACCAGGGCAACTATATAAGAGGGGAACTGTTCCTTGCCCAATATCTGATCAGCTTTGTATATTTGCTGGCAGCATCAGCAATTTCATATAAGGCTATGAAAAAAGAAAAAAACGTTGAGAAGAGAAATCGCTTTCAGCTGCTTACGCTGTTTCCGCTGATTCCTATATTCGGTGCTGTTATACAGAATTATGTCAATGGTGTGCTTACATTGTGGCCGATGACAGCGGTGGGATTTCTCATTGTGTACATCAATATACAGCATGAGCAGATATCGATGGATGCCCTTACGGGACTCAACAACCGCAGAAGATTCAATCAGTTTTTCAAAGATAAGTTCACTGACGGCAGAAATAGTCGTAACTACTATCTGATAATGATTGATGTGGATGAATTTAAGAGCATCAATGACAATTATGGGCATATTTCAGGCGACCAGATACTTAGGATGATTTCATCATGGTTCAAGGCGGAATTCGGCAAAAAGACATCTTTTATCGCACGTTTCGGCGGAGATGAATTTGCTATTATCCTGCAGTGCAGACAGGACGAAGAAGCATATGAGATGCTGGAAGCGCTTAATAGCACCGAGGGCAGAGTCTACAAGACTGGTGAAATGGCCTTGAGGGTGACGCTAAGTGCAGGGGGCGCATGGTTCGATGAACCGGCGGAACAGACGCCGGAAGCACTGCTGGCCCTGGCTGATGCCCGCATGTACGATGTGAAGAGACGCCATAAGAGAGAGAAAGATTTGAAGTTACCGGAGGTGAGCGAAGATGCTGAATAAGGGAAATTACAAGGACTTTCTATTGGTTGATACTGAAGGCAGGATCATTTGGGCTGACATTGGCAATCCTCAGTATTTTAAGGTGGGACTGACCAGCATAACAGGGCTGAACCTCCGGGATATTTACAGCGATATCGACAATGACTATCCGCTGCTTCAGGTCATGAGGACGGGAAAGGCCATTGAAAAATTTGAAATCGATATGACGACTCACCGTGGCATCAAAGTCAGAAAGACGGGCTGTGCCTATCCGATATTCAAGACAGGCAGAGCTATTGCTGCCATTGAGTTTGGCGATTTCTTCTATGACAGAAATCATATTGGAGATATCGAAGGCCATTCGGAACACATGATTTACAGGGGCAATAACACCAAGTACGTCATTGACGACATCATCACCGGCGATCCGCAGATGATTGCTCTGAAGAAGAAGATAGAGGACTATGCAATCACCGATTCAACGGTGTTCATATACGGAGAAACTGGCACTGGAAAAGAACTGATAGCTCAGGCACTGCATAACTGCAGTCGCAGGTACTACAGAAAATTTATTTCACAGAACTGCGGGGCGATACCGGAAAACCTGCTGGAGGGTATACTCTTCGGCACGACGAAGGGCAGTTTCACTGGGGCTGAAGACAAGCCTGGACTGTTTGAACTCGCCGAAGGAGGAACTTTGTTCCTTGACGAGATCAATTCCCTCAGCATCAATCTGCAGACCAAGATACTGCAGTCTGTGGAAAGCAAGGTGACAAGGAGGATAGGCTCAAGCCGTGAAATCAAGGGAAACGTGAGGATAATCGCCGCGACTAACGAGGAGCCAGCCGACCTCATACGTCAGGGCAGGATGAAAGAAGATCTATACTACAGGCTGGCGGTCATATACATCAGACTGCCTAGGCTGGCAGAACGAGACGGCGACATCAGAAAACTTACCAACTATTTTGTAGATTATTTCAACAAAAGAATGAATTCCAGAATACTTCCTCCAGAAGAAGAAGTGATGCGGATATTTGAAAATTATTCGTGGCCTGGAAACGTAAGAGAACTGCGAAACGTGCTGGAAGGTGCCTTTGCTTTTGCTGATGATGAGAAGATCACCATTGACGATATCCCTGATTACATCTTGCAGAGTGCAGGAATGGAAAATGAAGGAAGCCGAAAAGCAAGCGGATCATTGAGCGCTAACATGCAGGAACTAGAAAGAAACATCATCATGACCCAGTACGAGAAAGACGGCAGGAAGCTGACCGCCACGGCAAAAGATCTGGGTATCACCAAGCAGCTTCTGAGGTATAAATTAGACAGATATGAAAAGTAAAGCGGATATACAGGAAAACTTCCAGGATATTCTCCTGGTCGATGAAGAAGGTAAAATTGAATATTTTAAAATCAAGGCTCCGGATTACTTTGATCTGTATCCGGAGGATCTGATAGGAAAGAAAATTCCTCAGCTATATTCAAACCTTGACGAAGAGACGAGCACCCTCATGCGCGCAATAAAATACGGGGAAGAAAAACTGGACTTTGCGCAGGAACTTTACACGATGGGAGGCAAGGTTGTCACCCAGCGAAGCGATACTTTCTGTGTCATGGACGACAGCGAAACAGGTAAGGTGGCCGGTGCAGTGGAATTTGCATATTACGATCCAGGCAAAGGCGTGCTTTCCAGGGGTATGCAGGATGAGTCCAGCCGCTCCGATGCTATGGAAAAGGTTAAGCTGGACGATATTATCGGTCAGTGTCACGCCATACTCAACGTGAAGAAAAAAGCTGCCAGGATCGTTGATCTGCAGTCGCCGATTCTGATAACAGGTCATACAGGAACGGGCAAAGAGATGCTTGCCAGAGCCATCCACAATTCAGGTGAACGCAGCAAGGAGCCTTTCATCTATCTGAATTGCAGCGCCATACCGGAAAATATACTGGAAGCCATGCTCTTTGGCATCAAGCCGGGAAGTTTTACAGATGCGGTGGAGAAAGACGGACTCTTCAAAATGGCAGACCGCGGCACTCTCTTCCTGGATGAAATCGATTCGGCGCCGCTTTCAGTGCAAGGCAAGATACTGAAAGCAATTGAGGACAAGCGCATACGTCCAATTGGCGGAACAGAGGAGATATTCCTGGATGTGAGGATAATTGCCTCCTGCAGCAGAACGCTTGCGGAACTGATGAGCAGCAATACGCTGAGACAGGACCTTTATTTCAGACTGGCGGTGCTGCAGTTCGAACTCCCGCCGCTGAGAGACAGGGGCGACGATATAGAGCTGATTGCAGATCACTATCTTAATGTTTATGCAGAGGGAAGCGGCAGACCGGTCAAAACACTGGCACCTGAGGTGCGTGACTTTTTCAGCCGCTATTCGTGGCCTGGCAATGTCCGCGAACTGAAGAACACTATAGAGGGAACTTGCCGCGGACTGCGAAAAGACGTGATCAACATGTCTGACATCAGAGTCAGATTCAGTCAGTCGTGTTCAGGACCAGTCGACGGCAAAACCGCTGCTGCAGAATGGGAAGACTATCAGGCTTCTGGCATGCCGCTGAAGCAGTACCTTAAGGAGACAGAGGAAGGCAGTATCAAAGAAGCCATGCGGCAGACGTCAACCATGGCTGAGGCAGCGTCGATCCTCGGCATTTCACCGCAGTTGCTGAGGCATAAGCTGGAGAAAATGCAGAAATCGGAAAAATAATTGTACGTAAAAAATATTTAGCTTTACAAACGGCCTTTTGGCCGTTTGTTTTATTGAAACGACACTGAAATATCAACAAATTATTTCAACTATTTGATGGCATGATAATTGCTTTTATATTTTGTATAACATTTACAAGCCTATCAATCTATACCTTTCAATACATGCAGAGGAGACGCAGGCCAACACCAACTGCCTTTGCCTCTTCTGCATGGACACGCTAAAACAAAAGTCCGTCAGCCATTGGGCCGACGGACTTCTGTTTAGCATTTTATTATTCTTCTGTGGTGATCACTCTGCCGGTGCTGTCGACCGTGAGTGTTTTTCCTCTAAGTTCTGGTTTTACATACCTTAGGCCTATGTGTTTTGTGCTCTTCGGCAGAACTACGCCTTTGACATTGTGTGTAAGCTTGAAGCACTTGGATCCGATCTTGGTTACTGGTTTTCCGCCGATTTCGGCAGGAATGTTTACAGTATCAGCGTGACCGAAATACCTGAGAATTTCAATGTGATCAATAAATTCATCGTAGCTGTAGTCTCCCTCACACTGAGGAACAGCGTACTTTTGAACATAGTAGATGTCCAGAAATTCTTCTGTGTATTTGCCGAATACGCTTCCGCCTACAGCCTGATGTATTCTGATATCGCTGGCAAAGTTCTCTTCAATGAGGACCGGACCGTCTTCTGCAATAGCGATATCCCAGCCAATCATACCTATATTAGGAATAGTGTAATGACAGCGAATTGCCATGTCGACTATTTCATTGAAGTACGGAACATCAAAGCCATCACCAATTTCGAAACCTGATGGAAGGACTTTGATACGGTTATGTTTTTTATCAAGTGCCCAGTCGTTGGCACGGCCTGTTTCAGGATTTACCCCAAACATGCAGCCGCCTTGTACGTAGTTGTCAACTCTGGCGTTTGGACCGCCGACTTTGATGAGGGCGGCAACCGGTACGATCCTGTCGCCAAGCCTTACAGTGGTAAGTCTCATAGTGTTGATCGTCGTGGTGTTGAGCTGGTTCATGAACGGATGCTGTTTGATGCTTTCCTGGACAGTGGTACTTATCTTGGTCTTCTTGAATTTATCAAGCATTGCATCATAGTCCATTCCGGAGAAAAATTTGACAGTTTTGCCTTCTCCAGGGGATGAGTTGCTCTTCCAGACGATTTCACTGCCGTCAGCCATGTGATCTGAACAGATTTTAGCCGCGTCTTCAATAGAGATATGCTTGAAATCTGTGTCAAGGAAGATGCCGTCAAGAAGACGAACCAGGGTTTTCGGCTGTCTAGCTTCTGGGAACACTCTCGGCAGATATGCTTTGTTCTGCCATGGGAACTTGTATCTAGGCGGTGTCAGCGCGTCAGGATTGAGTTTCCTGAAAATATAAGGCATGCACTTAGGGTCGAACACGCCTGTTCTGTTCATTGAAGTCTGTACTGCCATGTAAGGCGGCCTCATTGAGTAGGAATACTTACTCCAGAACGCCCCGACTTCCTTGCGCTGCTCTTCTGTCAGCGGAGTGTCGTCAGGATTGGAGAATTTCGCATCAGTTTCATCCATGGAATCCAGAAGTCTTTTCCTTCTTCTGGCAACGGATTCACTCTCGAGGATGGCCTTCCTTTTCATTACAGAGCCAGTTGCAGGGGTCTTGGCAACTGCTTTTCTAAAAATGCTCATATTATCTGAGCTCCTTTCTCTTTTTATCAACCGCGTAGAATATCACTCCAAGGATGATCCAGACAACCAGGCATATTCTTGCCGGGAAGCTTAGGAATGACGGCATTCCAGGGACGACCAGCAGTACTACGAATACCAGTGATAATCCGGTGCCGACAATGGAAGTGACCTTCAGCAGCGGTTTCTTGTCTTGAGGATTTGCTTTCAGTGTTCTCCAGGTCGCAAAGCTTGTATATGCGTAGCCGATCGCGGCGCCTATAGAGGACATATCTACGATCCATCCGAGTACCTCGCGTCCAAACCATGGAGCAAGCAATGAAATGATCATTATGAATAGGATGGAATTTTTAGGAGTCTTGTGTTTAGGATCAATGACGCTGAACCATGCAGGAAGGGCATCTTCCTTTGCCATGGAATACAGCAGTCTGCTGGCCGCCATATAAAAGCCGATGATCCCGGAAAGCACGGCGCAGATAAGCGCAATGCCCAGGAATAACAGTCCGAACTTGCCCATGATGATTTCTACAGCTTCACCTGCAGGCCAGTCATAATTTTTGTCGAGCATTTCCTGCCAAGGCAGCACAGATGCGGTGATGGTGTTCAGCGAAATATATACGAAAGCTCCGAACAAAATAGACAGTATCATGATAACGTTTGCTTTCTTAGGTGAGAAGTTGAATTCCTCCGCTGCCTGCGGGATGGAGTCAAATCCAACATATGCCCATGGCGCAACGGCTACGATTGCCACGATAGCGGCAAAAGATGATGTGCCTTCTGGATATGCCGGCTTCAGGTTAGAAGCAGACGATTCAGGACTGAGCAGAGCTGCGACACAGAGGACCAGAACTGAGCCTACGAGGGCCAGCACCATTACGGTCTGCAGCCAGCATGCCACGCTGATGCCTTTAATTGAGAAAATGGCAAAGAGTATCAAAGCCGCCGATGCGAGAATAACTTCTCCAGCGTACACATCCCAGCCAGCAATCGTGTACATATAGCCGAACTGCAGCAGTCCGCCAAGGAGCTTTCTGCTTACCAGGCCGAGAGCTGTGGCGTTCAGAGGTACTATTGACAGATATGACAGTCCGAGGAACCAGCCGCAGACATACGCATGTTTTTTGCCAAGTGTGTTGTTGGTAAATGTGTATTCACCGCCGGCTACAGGGTATTTCTGAATCATATAACCATAGTTGAGCGCAATGATGATCATAACGCATGCACCAAGGAGCATGCCGATGACTGTTCCTAAAGTACCAGCCTTAGGAAGGAAAGTCGTGCCCGGCATGACAAAGGCTCCCCAGCCTATGATGCTGCCGAGAGCTAGAGCCCATACATTCATTGGGTTCAGCTTTCTTTCAAGCTTGATTTCATTTTTCTTTTCCAATTTTGTTTCCTTTCGTTGACTGCGCGGCTGTTTATTGCGCGCCGAATGAAAAATACATAGTTTTTTTACAAAATAACCAAATAATTATAGCATGTACTGAAATAAGATACAAGAAAAGATGACGATAAAAAGCGAAAAAAGGTTAGTAAATTAACCCTTTTGGCTAGTTTTGGTCCAAAGCCACTTCTTAAATTTGCCAGAATAATATCTTTCGGCAAGTCCCAAAAGGATATCATGCTGATTGTCAGACGGCATTTTTTCGCAGTGCTTTAGCAGGGTGTCCATAATGGCGTTTTGTGATTCACGGCCTTCAATGCCGATTGCTTCCAGATCGGACCTTGAAATATCAAGGTCTTTGATCCTAAGCGGATCGCCTTCCTTCTCGACTTCAGCCAATATTTCTTTAGGTTTAGGACGGCGTTTGCCCTTTTCAGGTTTTTCGGATGCATTGATCAGCAAATAAAGCTGCTCAGTGTAGTCACACATATATAAGTAAAAGTCGCGTCCGTACTTTCCGACGAAGAGTCTGCATGATTTTTTGTCCTTGATTTCAATAAATGTCATGCACTGATCAATGGCGTCTGTCATCAGCTGGATCCACTCCGGCTCAAAATTTGATTCCTCTAGTGTCTGCCTGGTATTTTCCGGCCCAAAAGGAAACATGAAGAAGTTGATGCGCTTGGCCAGATCTGTCTCTTTGCAGTTGTCGATGTTGCTGAGGATCTTATTATATGTTCGGCGGTACATTTTCTGTTTAATTGGCAGGCAGTGAGGCAGGCAGAATTTCATGAGGCCGCGGTCGTCGAGGACTTGCAGCGTATGGCCTGGAGCACTCATCTGCAGGACACCCATGATCTCATCGAATCTTTCTTCCTGAGTGATGACGGAATCACGGTCTGGAGTCTCGTTCCAGCAGCCGAAGTCAGCCTCTTTTACATCACCGTATTTCTTGACTTCCTCGAAAAGAAGCTTAAGCTTTCCAGCTGGCGGCAGTTTTGCGAATGCGGATGAATCTTTAAGTGCAGATGTAATATCTTTTTCTGATAGTTTGTCCATTTGAAACCTCCGTTTGTTGATAATCTGCCTTTAATTATGACTCATTTCCCTCGCAAAATCAACAGTGACCATGATAAAGACGAGGCATATCAGGTAAAGCAATTGAAAAAATAACCGAATAATGTATAATATGTAATGGAATAAACTATAGGGAGAATGACAGATGAAATTTGTAATACAGAGAGTAACAGAGGCATCAGTTACAGCAGACGGAAAACCGTCAGGAAAGATCGGACAGGGCTTTCTGGTGCTGGTAGGCATCGGACATGACGACACAGAAGCAATAGCTGACAAGTTTGTTAAGAAACTGATAGGCCTGAGAATATTTGAAGATGAAAATGGCAAGACTAATCTTTCTCTGGGAAGCGTTGGGGGCGAATTGCTGCTGATCTCACAGTTCACGCTATATGCAGACTGCAGCCATGGCAACAGGCCTAGCTTCACCAACGCGGGTGCACCGGACAAGGCAGAGCAGCTCTATGACTACATTGTCAGCGAATGCCGTAAACAGGTACCAGTAGTGGAGACCGGGGTATTTGGCGCAGACATGAAGGTGTCGCTGGTTAACGACGGCCCGTTCACGGTCGTATTCGATGACAGCATTCTGTAACTTGGCAGCGGGGACAGGTAATATCAGAAAGCAGCAATAGTATTGACAGAAAGTCATTAATGAGGAAATAAATCAAGGGGAAAAACAATGAATCAGAATTATAATAACGGCGGCTTCGAGCCGGAATTATACATCGACAAGGACATCTTTGCATGTATCGTATTTTCTGTCGTGAGCCTGGGAATCTATTATCTTTACTGGGTCTATAAGATAATGAGAAAGATACACATACTGAACGGCGAGTATCCTGACTCGGGACTGGAACTCCTCTGCTATGCCCTAGTGCCGTTCTATAATCTTTACTGGTTCTACACGAGGACCACGAGACTGGCTCAGGGGCTGGGCCGTCGGGGTTTCACATGCCACGATAACGGAGTGTTGAACATCATACTTGCACTCTTGGGGTTCCCGATCATAGGCATTGCCATAATGCAGGATGACCTGAACCACCTGGCTAACAGCCGGATGTACTAATCTTCGAGACTGTGGCATGACCGCAGTAAGCTAGCATATGAGAAAACATGTATGCACAGACAAAAGGAGAAAACATGCAGGAATTACAGAAACAGTTAGAAGAGATACTTGAATCATGCAGAAGCTACACCAACATGGGCAGGGTCGCAGACTACATCCCGGAGCTGGCTTCTGCCAACAGAGATGACATTGGAATCTGCGTTTCAATACCGTCGGAATCAGAATATGGAGGCATTTGGCATGCCGGGGACTGGGAAAAGCAGTTTACGATCCAGAGTATCTGCAAACCGATTCTGCTGCTTCAGGCAATCATCGATAATGGAACCGACTACGTGAAAGAGCACGTTGGCATGGAAGCGACAGGCAAGCCTTTCAACGCCATCGACTACTCCGAACACCTGCTGCTCCGCGAACATATCAATCCGATGGTCAACATAGGAGCCATAGCGGTGTGCGGCATGATCAAAGCTGACAGCGATCAGGAGCGGTTTGAGAAGATTTTGTCCATGCTGAAGCGCATAACCGGAGACCCTGACCTGGCGGTTGATGAGAGAGTGTTCAATTCTGAGCGTGAGACCGGCAACAAAAATCGTGCGCTGGCCTATCTGCTGAAGAGTTCAGGGATGCTCAGCGGTGATGCTGAGTCTCTTCTTGAAGTCTATTTTGCAATGTGTTCTATCAAAGTCTCCTGCCGCGATCTGGCGGCGGTTGCTTTGCTCCTGGCAATGCACGGAAAAGACGCAGAAGGACGGCAAGTGATACCTGAAGACGCGGCGCGGATGCTGAATGCAGTCCTTACGACCAGCGGCATGTACGACGGATCTGGTGAGTTTGCGGCAACCGTAGGCGTTCCCGCAAAGAGTGGCGTCGGTGGCGGCATCATGGCCGTGGTTCCTGGGCGAATGGGCATCGGCATCTATTCACCGGGCCTGGACAAAAAAGGAAACAGCGTGGCCGGCGTGAAAATGCTGGAAAGGCTTAGCAGAGAAATGAATCTCAGCATATTTTAGACTGCCTAATCAGTCACGATAGTATTCGGATAATTGCGGCATGGTTGCCAAAAACCAATGCCGCTTTTTTGTTGAGATTTCAATGAAAAAATCGGTTGTGAAATTTTTGTTAAATACATGTTAAATATTTGACAAAAGTATTGACATGAGTTCAATTTCATGTTATAAATATAACACACTACATATTGACTAATTTTTAACAATAAATTTTAACAAACGGAGGAAATTATAAATGGCAAGATTTACTTTACCTAGAGACCTGTATTTTGGAGAAGGTTCACTGGAGAACCTGAAGACCCTTGGCGGCAAGAAGGCTATACTCGTAGTAGGTGGGGGATCAATGAAGAAATTCGGATTCCTGGATAAGGCTGTTGAGTATCTGAAGGAAGGCGGCATGGAGGTTATGCTGTTCGAAGGCGTTGAACCAGATCCGTCAATTGAAACTGTAATGAAAGGCGCTAAAACTATGGAGGAATTCCAGCCTGACTGGATCGTTTCCATGGGAGGCGGCTCACCTATAGATGCAGCAAAGGCAATGTGGATATTCTACGAGTATCCAGATGTGAAGTTTGAAGACGTTATCACGCCTTTCAGCCTGCCGACGCTGAGACAGAAAGCAAAGTTCTGCGCTATCCCTTCAACTTCAGGAACAGCAACAGAAGTTACCGCTTTCTCAGTTATCACAGATTATGCAAAGGGCATCAAATATCCGCTGGCTGACTTCAACATCACTCCGGATGTAGCAATCGTTGACCCTGAACTTGCAGAAACAATGCCTAAGAGCCTGACTGCCTATACAGGAATGGACGCCCTGACTCACGCAATCGAAGCATATGTTTCAACTGCCAACGGACCTTTCACCGATCCGCTTGCACTGAGAGCAATAGAGATGATCAAAGACAATCTAATGGCATCATATGAAGGCGACAAAACTGCCCGCGCACAGATGCACTATGCACAGTGCCTGGCCGGCATGGCTTTCTCCAACGCGCTGCTGGGGATCGTACATTCAATGGCACACAAGACAGGCGCTGCCTTCTCAACAGGACACATCACTCACGGACTGGCAAACGCAATGTATCTGCCATACGTTATAAAATACAATTCAGCAGATGAAACTGCAGCAAAACGTTATGAAGAGATCTGCGACTTTATCAATATCACTGGCAGCAGCCGTGAAGAGAAGATACAGAATCTGCGAGACATGATCATAGAAATGGATCACAAACTCTCCATCCCGACAACTCTAAAGGAGTTCGGCATCAACAGAGACGAGTTTGAAGAAAAGATTGCAGCAATTTCAGAGAACGCAGTTGGCGACGCCTGCACAGGATCCAACCCTCGTTCAATAGATCCGGCAGCAATGGAGAAACTCTTCAGATGCATATATGAAGGAACTGAAGTAGAGTTTTAACAAAGTGTGACTTTAAGGCATATGGCCGCCCGCGGTGAGTTCGCTCATTGCCGGCGGCCATTTGCGTGCCGCCGGCCTTTTGCGTGCCGCCGGCCTTTTGCGTGCCGCCGGCATTTTGCTGCCGGCTTTGACGTGGCAGCTGATCATTTTATTAGATGTTAACACTTTGGCAGAGAGCAATATTGATTCTATTGCCCCGAAATCAGCTGGTATGGCGGTTACTAATATAGACGAACATCGATATGTGAGCAATTCCGCAGAATCGCCAGCAAAAAACTCACTTTTTTGCCAGAAAACAGTTCCTGCATAATATGCATTAAGAAATTTTGCAAATTCTATAAGATCTAGCTGATCAAAAGTAATGACTATGCAAAACCTGCCAGCTGTTTTATAACATTTGGCAAGGGACAACGGAGGCAATGCAATGCCATGACCAACTGCTGCTGAGGTAGTTTCCCAAGAGAAACTGATCCGTCTTCAAATCCATGAAAAGTGCGTTTTTTTACAGTGTAATTGCAGAAGTGATCACAAAACCCAATTTTGCCAACTGGAAATTATTGCATACTTATTCTTGCCAGAGTATAAATAGCCGCAAATGCTGGAAAATCATCTGACTTAGACGCTGATCATCCTGCAAATTGAATCCCAGTACGCTAATATGGTTCATATATCTGCTGTAAACATAACTGAAGCAATATGCCTCAGACTCAGTGAAGCAGGCGGTCTCTTTGCATTGGAACAAAAATGTTTCTTTTTTGCAGTCAGGGTGTATAATTGCATAGGAGGGAAATGCTATGAAAGAAGTATTACTCAGACCAGACAAGCCCTTTTTCAACAATGTGGATGTTGCGGTAATCGATTTTCCGCAGGGACGGGACGGCGGCGAAAGGCAGAGATGCAAGATAACCGTTGAATTTGCCCAGTGCGACGTCGATGAACTTAAGGCAAAGAACATGGATTTTGATGCTGCAATGGACTACTACAAGGACTGGATCTATAACGTAGTCAAGGTCAATCTTTCAACAGACTGGGAATGCGTTGGAGGAATGGATGAGACTATGAAAATAGTGCAAGAGCACATAGAAAGATATTTTAACAGAAAGAGATGAGGGAAAATGGCAAAAGTAGATATTTTCTCCGGTTTCCTTGGAGCCGGAAAAACAACACTGATCAAAAAACTAATTGAGGAAGCATATCAGGGTGAGAAGGTAGTCCTGATAGAAAACGAATTCGGCGAAATCGCTGTAGACGGAGGCTTCCTGAAGGATACTGGCGTACAGATCAATCAGATGAGCGCCGGATGCATCTGCTGCACTCTTGTAGGAGACTTTGGGAAAGCGCTGAATCAGGTAATAGATGACTATGATCCGGAAAGAATCCTAATAGAGCCGTCCGGAGTAGGCAAGCTTAGCGATGTAATCATCGCCGTGCAGGATCTGAAAAACGACAGGATACAGCTCAACGGCTTCACTACCGTTGTAGATGCCAAGAAATGCAAGATGTACATGAAGAACTTTGGTGAGTTCTTTAACAATCAGATAGAAAATGCAAGTTCCATTATTCTAAGCCATACTACGGGCCTTTCACAGGAAAAGCTTGATGAGTGCGTTGCCATGCTTAGAGAGCACAATGCATCTGCATCTATAGTTACTACTCCTTGGGAACAGATAACTGGCAAACAGATCCTTGATATTATGGAAGAGAAGAAGACATTGTCTGCAGAACTTGACCATCTCCGCGAGGAAGCATATAAGGAACAGGCAGAGCACGAGGCTGAAGAGGCTGAGGAACATGAGCATGAGCATCATCATCACGACCATGACGATGACGATGACGAGCACAATCATGAGGAGCATGAGCATCATCATCACGACCATGACGATGACGATGACGATCACGATCACGATCATGAAGAGCATGAGCATCACCATCACGACCATGATGACGATGATGACGATCACGATCATGAGGAACATGAGCATCACCATCACCATCATCATCACCACGATGGACACCATCATGCTGATGAGGTATTCGAGGACTTCGGAACCGAGACTTCTCACAAGTTCACTCAAGAGCAGATACAGACAGCTCTTGAGGGACTGCAGAATGAGGAAGAGTGCGGCATGGTCTTAAGAGCCAAGGGCATCGTAGAAGGTACTGACGGCAAGTGGATCCACTTTGACTACGTTCCAGGCGAGCCGGATGTAAGAAACGGCAGCGCCGAGACGACAGGTCTGGTTTGCGTCATTGGTGCTGGGCTGCATCAGGACAAGATCAAAGAACTGTTCGGACTGTAGAAGAAATCTGCAATGCTATCGGAGGAATAATTAATGGAAATACCAGTATATTTGTTTACGGGGTTTCTTGAAAGCGGTAAGACCACATTCATACAGGATGCAATGGAAGGCGATGACTTCAACGCAGGAGAGAGGACTTTGTTCCTGCTATGCGAAGAAGGTGAAGAAGAATACCATCCAAGCCGTTTTTTCGGGACCAACGTATACTTTGAAAAAGTTGAAAATGAAGAGGACCTGACCACTGAACTCATGATGAGGCTGACTGCCAAACATAAGGCAGAGAGAGTCGTTGTCGAGTACAACGGCATGTGGAATTTGGACACCTTATACAATAACATGCCTGACGAGTGGACGACATATCAGGAAATGATGTTTGCTGATGCGACGACTTTCCTGCAGTTCAATCAGAATATGCGCCAGTTGACAGTCGATAAGCTGAAGAGTGCAGAAATGGTGGTTTTCAACCGCTGCAAGAAAGGCTTCGACAAGATGCCATACCATAAGATCGTCAGGGCCATCAACCGCAAATCTCAGATACTTTACGAATACGGCGAGGACGATGTGGAGCTGGACCAGATACAAGATCCGCTGCCATACGATATCAATGCGCCGGAGTTCACGGTAGAAGACAGCGACTACGCCGAGTGGTACCGCGACATCAACGACGAGCAGGACAAGTACGAGGGCAAGACCATTACGGTCAAAGGCCGCAGCGTCTTGGGCGGCGGCATGCCTGACGATAAATTCGTCTTTGGCCGGCACGTGATGACATGCTGCGTACAGGACATCCAGTTTGCCGGTTTAGTCTGCCACTGGAAAGGCGCAGCAAAGTCACTGACTCACGGCGGATGGGTGACTATAAAAGCGAAGGTCAAAGTCGAATACGACGAAGTCTACGGCGAAGTCGGACCTGTGCTCCACTGCATCAAAGTGGTGCCGGCCATCGAGCCTGATCCGGAGGTTGCGACTTTCTAAGACTGATCAGCGAGCATCAAAGCCGGCGAACGACATCAAGCCGACTGTGGGAGAAAGCAAAACGAAATTATGCCGCCAGTTCTAAAAATAGTACTGGCGGCTTTGTTGTATCTGTCTGAACTATGTGAAGAGCAGAAACTTGGAGGAAAGAATATGAAGAAAATCAGCGCATTACTTTTGACGGTCGCTATGGCGATGACTATGACCCTTGCCACAGCACCGGCAGTTTACGCCGATACGTATGCAACGGTCACCGTTTCTGGTGTACAGAATGTAAACTATGCTCAGGAGGTCTTGAAGCTGGTGAACAGAAAGCGAGCGGCTATGGGCCTTCAGCCATTTGTCATGGACAGCGAGCTTCAGTCGGCAGCAATGGAGAGGGCGAGAGAAATTGCAGTGTACTATGGGCAGACAAGGCCTGACGGCAGCAGTTTTTCGACAATATCAGCCAAAACTGCAGCAGAAAACATCAACAATACCCGAACGAATGCTGAAGGTGCCGTGGATGCCTGGTCAAACCTGACCGGATATAAAGAGAATCTTTTCAGCGACAGCTACAAGTCAGTTGGAATAGGCTGTTTTAAAGGTAAGCTTGGTTATTGCTGGACAATGGAGTTTGGCTATGATGCAGGCGATGGAACCGCAGCGTCAGGGGAAGAGAACGTGACTATGCCAGTCAATGTATCGCTGACCATGGTAAAGCCTGAGTATTCCTCAACGACAGGGAGCAGGATCAGCCTTTCTGATGCCGACGGAATCAGGCCGCAGATCGTCTGGGCTTATGGAACGCCATATTCTCTCGACCGCAGTCTGTTCAACTATTCTTCTTCAAACGAGAAAATATTTACAGTGATGAACAACGGCAGGATACTGCCTCAGGGCATCGGCAAAGCTGTGTTCACCGCAACGCTGAAAACCGATCCGTCCGTTACTGTCAGCAAGACGATAACTATTTATAATGGACGGCCGCCGCGTGTGAATCTCTATAAGGTACAGCAGGCGACGAAGAGCAGCGTGAAGATGTACTGGAAGGAGCTTAGCTGCAGCGGTTATCAGATAAGCTATTCGAAATACTCATCTGACGCCAGCGGAAAAACAGTAACCGTAAGGGGCGGCGGCATGCTTCAGCAGACCATATACGGCTTGTCGGGCAGCACTCGCTGTTTCGTAAAAGTTCGTGCCTATAATCTGGTTGAAGGTGTGCGGCAGTACGGCCCGTATTCTGATATATATGCAGTATTTATGGATAGATAGGAGATATGTGCAATGAAGAAACTATGCGTTTTGTTGTTGTCCCTGGTCATGGTCGCAACCTTGACTTTTATCGGCGCGCCGACGGCCTTTGCTGAGTCGGGCAATGTTGCCGCTGTCAACGTGACCGCAGTCCAAAACAGTGACTACGCACTTAAGGTGCTGCAGATCGTCAACAAAGAGCGGGCAGCCAATGGCCTGCAGCCGCTTGTAATTGACAGTGAACTGCAGGATGCCGCCATGCTTCGGGCAATGGAGACGCTGGTTTACTGGGATCACACAAGACCTGACGGTACAAGCTGCTTTTCGGTTTCAGACAAGGTTATGGGTGAGAACATTGCCTATGGTCAGGGCTCGCCGGCATCAGTCATGAGTTCGTGGATGGACTCGCCAGGCCATCGTGCAAATATATTAGGAAGCAGATTCCATTCGATTGGTATTGGCTGTGTCTATTTCCACAGTGCATATTATTGGGTGCAGGATTTTGGTGAGGCTACAGGGGACGGTATAGCTAATGCCGGTAAAAGCAAGGTCACTCAGCCTGTGCAGGTACAGCTTTCACTGGTGAAGCCAGTATACGACTCCAGCTGCGGCAAGAGAGTCAGTCTATCAGATACTGATGGCATCATGCCTAAAATCGTTACAGATACAAGCGCCGGCTGGTATGAACCCTTTGCTTTCGACAGCAGCGATTTTGATTATTCTTCTTCCAACGAAAAGATATTTACTGTGGGGGAAGACGGAAGGATACTTCCTGTAGGCACCGGAAGCGCAGTCTACACTGCCGCACTTAAGTCAGATCCATCTGTCAAAGCTGCGGCGACCATAACCGTCTATCAGGGCAGACCGCCGAAACTCACGATTTACAATATGTACAGCCCATCAAAAGGCAGAATCAAGGTATCATGGCTTGAGCGCAGCTGCAGCGGATATCAAATCAGGTATTCGAATTCGCCTTACTTTACCAGCAGCAGCACCATCACGACAAGCAGTGACAGCAACGTGTCTCGGACGCTAAATAATCTGACCAGCGGCAAGACTTATTACATCAAAGTCAGGGCCTACAATCTGGTCGGAGGCAAGCGTGTATACGGGTATTATTCGCTTTCGTATGCCGTGTACTGCAAATAGCATGAAAATCTGATAATAACCTAAGAAATCTAGCATTTTTTAGCATTTCATACTCCAAAAATAACCTTACAATAAGCACAAGGTGTTATATTTATGCTAACAAAGACATGTGGAAGTGTTAATGTAGTGTGATAAAAGGCAAGGACTAGATTTTGGAACCCGTTGCATTACATTTAAGTGCAGCGGATTTTTTTTACAAATGTGGAATTGTAAGAAGGAAGGTATGTAAAATGTTAAAGAAATTAGGAACAATATTCCTGGCGTTGACGATGATCATGGCATTCTCGTTCACGAGCATATTGTCGACATCGTATGCAGATGGGACAACATTTGATTCTGTTTCAATAAGTGGTTCAGCAGATTCGAACACAAGCTATTCATTATCTGGAACTACTAATTGGGTACTAATCAAACAGGCTAATGGTCCATATATTATTTGGACAAAAGATACGTTAAGTACTGATGCTGAGAAAAATGCATTTTTGACAAAATTGCAGGCTTACGCATTGTTACATAAGGATGAAAATGTTGATTATGGTACGATAAAGAAAACTTCTATTAATACATGTACTTTTGTTTCAACTGCTACTAAGGATAATAAAGTAATAGTAGATGATTTAGGAAATGTAATTATTAATCTTGATCCTACAGCATCAAATGCTGGAATATATGAAATTGCACACGTTAATGGAAATTTAGTAGTGTCTGTAAAGAATCATTCAGGTACATTGGATAAAGGAAAAATAAGCCATTTGGATTGGGGTACGTATACATTACCACCTGTAGCACCAACAACAGGCAATTTCAAAGTCACTAAGACATTGGCTGGAGATGCATTGGCAAGTGGAAAAACTGCAACGTTTTACTTCACACTGTTTGACAGTTCAAATGCAATAGTTAAGACAACCCAGAGCGTTACTTTAGATAATACAAATAAGAGTGCTAGCATTACTTGGACAGACTTAGCGCCTGGAGCATATACGGTTAAGGAAACAAATGCATCAGGAACACCTATTGCTGCTGGTGATTTGGGAGCTGTTAATAATGCTTCTTCTACTGATGAATATTCGTGGACAGGAACAATCGAAAATAACGGTGCCGCAACTGTAACGGCGGGCAATACTGTAAGCCTCAATGCTACGAACACTGTTACTAAAACAAACTATGTTGGAAGCATTACTGTTAACAAGACATTATCCGAGGCGCTTGATAAGGATATGACATTCTATTTTGCGGCATTCAGCAGCAATAACAATGGGGTCCTGTCAGGTAAAACTGGAGCTGTAGTAAGTGTGAAGGTTTCTGCAAATGCTGATGCAAATACTGAAGACGCTGCAGCAACAATTACAGATCTTCCGCTGGGAACCTACTATGTTGCTGAAACTGATGCCAATGGTAATCCGATAACGGGTCCAGTATATGTAGGCTCGGTGACTTCTAACAATGAGACTACTTATACATATTATCAGCCAGATGAAATTGATACAGCGACATTGACAAAGGATAATCCTACAGCATCAGCTGCGATCAACAATATTATTACAGAATCTGTTCAGAAACTTGGAGATATAACAGTAACGAAGTCATTGACTGGTACAACTGGACTCCCTAAGGATACAACGTTCTACTTTGGACTCAAAGATACTACGCCAGAAGTTACAGAAATGGCAGAGAACACTAATGGCTATGTAAAGACTGCTTCTGTAACGATCAAAGCAGGAGATACGGCGGGCTCTGTAAAATTTGAAGGGCTTGATATAACTAAAACATATGAAGTTGATGAAATTACTGCAGAAGGAACACCAGTTGATCCAAGTCAGTCATATACTATGACTGGAGTTGGAAGCGATAACATTGTTTACTCCTTTACTCCATCTGATAGTGCACTTGGAAATGATGTGGCATTTACAACTGACAATACATCCGCAGCAGTAACGATTGAAAATGCTGTAAGCATTTCATACAATGGTAAGATAACCGTAACTAAGAATGTGCAGAAAGATGGAGCAGCTAGTCCGGTTACTGCAGATACGCACTACTATGTAACTTTATTTAATGATGAAGGACATTTGGCTAGAGCAGATTACAGGACACTGGATATCTTAGTATCAGATGGTCAGTCATCAGGTTCAGCTACATTTACAGGTTTGCAGCCTGGAACATACTATCTTGCTGAAACTGATGCAGATGGGAATGCTGTTGCTGGTGCAAATTTAACTATTACTTTTGACAAGCCAATTGTAGTATTAACTGATGCGAATGATGTTAGTGATTCGGTAGTGATGACAAATAATACTGTAACACCGCCGACTCCGCCGACACCGCCGACTCCACCAACTCCACCGACACCTCCGATTATCATTCCTGATAACCCAGGCAATAACGAGACTCCGGAAACTCCAACTACACCTGAGACTCCGGTAGTAGTACCTGATACACCAGACAACAACAATACTGGAAATCCTACGACACCTGTTGTGGTAACAGATGACGAAGAAAACAACAACGCTGAACAGCCTAAGACAGGCGACGAGAATAACATGGTTCCGTGGGCAATCATCCTGGCAACGGGAATTGCAGCAACCACAGTTATGATCAAGAGGCGTGAAGACAACTAAGAGTTTCACTTAATACACAAACACATACATTCCACAAGGAACAGAGAGCTCGAAAGAGCTCTTTGTTCTTTTTTGGCGCGCCCTAGTGTATATTAGGAATTTTGCCGGTTGAACTGGGCATTTGACTTTTCTGAAGGCAATGAAAAAGGAAAAATTTACCGCTATTGTGAGAGATTCCAGACGAAACTGCATATATATTTAGGCGTATACAGACCCTAAAATTGGACTTTGATGAAATGTTCCCATTTCAAAATAAAAAGGCAGGTTTGGGAACCATGAGCTCGTAAATATGTGTCAGATAAGACAATGGATTTGATAAGATGAGTAAAAATTGATGTCACTGACATGTATGAGCAGGTATTAACCCTGCTGATTTCTATGATGAAGGTGATCCGTGTTGCCGACATGTTGGATTTGCAACATGGATAAGCAAAGCAAAACACATATTCTTATACATCATTATTCATGTGTTCCCAAAACGATGAATTTTTCATCTAAATGGGAACATTTGCGGAAATATACGATTTTGCACTGGAATTAGAATGAAAAACATTGATGAAAGCCAGAACTTCCAATAATATTGCTTGAGCAGCGACCTGACTAAAATCGAGTCTAGCCCGAAGTATAGGGTAATCTGAAAATATTCAGAGAATATTCGCAATTTAAGGCATTTTTTTTGCCACTTACATTTTCATCTCGGGTGTGTTATAATACTATTGGATAGTTATATCATGTAAATGATGTTTTATATTATGTCATTATTGAAAGGAGATGCATTATCAGAATGTACGAAGTTGACGACCTGATCATGTACGGCGGGACGGGCGTCTGCAAAGTATCGGATATTACCACACCGGAATTTGAGAGCAGAGAAGAAAACAGACTGTATTATGTTCTCGAGCCACTTTACCAAAGCGGCGTGATCTACGCACCAGTAGACAATCATCAGGTATTCATGCGCCCGGTAATATCAGCAGACGAAGCAAACGACCTGATCGATACGATCCCGGAAGTCCACACAGAAATTTACAAGAGCAGCAGCATGCAGCAGTTGTCGAAGTATTATCAGTCTGTACTTGACACGCATAAGTGCGTAAATCTTATCAAGCTGACCAAGTCTATACACGCAAAGAAGTTAGACGCGGAAGCCAAGAACAGGCATCTTGGACAGATCGATAAGAAATTCATGAAGAAGGCAGAAGACCTTTTATTCGGAGAACTTGCAGTTGCATTGAAGATTTCAAGGGACGATGTAGAGTCTTATATTCAGCAGAGACTTGAAACAGCATAGGGCTGGAAGAACAGCAGGCATCACATTGTGGGTGCCTGTTTTTTCGTGCTGAAAAAACTGCTGAAATCATTAAAATTTCTATTGACACAGCGATTAAAAACAGTATAATTGTATATGCTGTAGTTTAGAAATACTAAACCTCAAGTTTAGAAACTTATTCATCAGAGACAGGGAGATAAAATGGACATAGGATCCAAACTAAAAGAACTCCGAGTGCTGCAGGGACTGACCCAGGAAGAACTGGCTGACAGAGCTGAACTATCCAAGGGATTCATATCACAGCTGGAGCGAGATATCACATCGCCGTCGATTTCGACACTGGCAGACATACTTCAGTGCCTTGGCGTTTCGGTTGCTGACTTTTTTGCTGAGGACAGAGACGATCAGATCGTTTTCAGAAATGACGATTACTTTGAGAAGATCGATGAAGAAAAAGGCAATAAGATAGAGTGGGTGATACCAAATGCCCAGAAGAACGAGATGGAGCCTATCAGGCTCACATTGCAGCCAAAGGGAGAAACATGGCCGGAGGAGCCCCATGAGGGGGAAGAATTCGGGTACGTGCTTAAGGGCGAGATCACTATCCACTATGGGACTAAGGTGATCAACGCCGGGACTGGTGAGTCATTTTATTATACTTCAGATAAAAAACATTACATATCGTCAAAGCGTGGCGCCACACTGATCTGGATCAGTTCGCCGCCGAGTTTTTAACGGAGGACAGGAAAATAAATGTCATCATTAATTGAACTTAGGAATATTTCAAAATCATTTGGAGACACACTCGTGCTGGATGAATTTGACTTGACTGTAAACCAGAACGAATTCATTACGCTGCTGGGACCGTCAGGCTGCGGCAAAACCACGACGCTTCGTATCGTTGGCGGTTTTGAGAAACCGGATACAGGCAGAGTGTTCTTTGAGGGAAAAGATATAACTGACGTGCCGCCAAACCAGAGACACATCAATACGGTTTTTCAGAAGTACGCCTTGTTTCCACACATGAATGTGGGACAGAACATAGCCTTTGGGCTAAAAATCAGCGGAAAGACCGATGCCTATATAAAAGATAAAATAAAATATGCACTGAAGCTTGTTAATCTTGTAGGTTATGAAAACAGAAAGATCGATTCGCTTTCAGGCGGACAGCAGCAGAGGATCGCCATGGCCAGAGCCATAGTCAACGAGCCGAAGGTGCTGCTTCTTGACGAGCCTTTGGGAGCACTGGACCTCAAGCTTAGGCAGGACATGGAATATGAACTGATTAGACTTAAGAACGAGCTGGGAATCACTTTTATTTACGTTACACACGATCAGGAGGAAGCCCTTACGATGAGTGATAAGGTAGTTGTCATGAACGGCGGCTATATTCAGCAGATGGGCACACCTGAACAGATATACAACGAACCTGAGAATGCCTTCGTTGCAGACTTTATCGGCGACAGCAACATACTAGACGGTATCATGCTTCACGATCTTCTGGTGGAGATCTGCGGCATTGAATTCCCGTGCATCGACACGAGATTCGGCACGAGAAAGCCGGTCGACGTAGTAATCAGACCGGAAGATCTTATCATCGGCAGACCGGGAGAGGGAAAGCTGGACGGAGAAGTCATTCACAATGTGTTCATTGGCGTTCATTATGAAATGGAGATAGAAGCAGGCGGTTTCACATGGCTGGCTCAGAATACAAAGAGCTATCAGCCGGGCGAAAAGGTCAGCCTTGACGTTATTCCGGAAAACATTCAGATAATGCATAAACCGGAAAGCAAGGACGAGGAGGCCATAGAACTCGATGTCTAGAAAACTGCTTTCAAGCCCTTTTCTGATCTGGATAGCCTGCGGAACGCTGATACCTCTGGGAGTCATTGCGTACTACGGATTTACAGACAGAACTGGGGCATTTACAAAAGAAAATGTGACGGCGATCTTTGGTGCGGATAACGGAAAAGCTCTGATTCTGGCACTGCTGCTGGCATTTATCAGTACACTGGTCTGCTTCCTGCTTTCAATGCCGCTGGCAATGATACTTAGGAAGAGCAAGATAGGCAGAAGAGGCTTCATTGTATTCCTGTTTATATTGCCGATGTGGATGAATTTCCTCCTGAGGACCATGGCCTGGCAGGTCATTCTGGAAAGAGGCGGGATAATCAATGGGCTGCTTGCAGCCGCACATCTGCCTGAGCTGCAGATAATCAACACGCCGGCTGCCGTGGTACTAGGAATGGTTTACGACTATCTGCCATTCATGGTGCTGCCAATTTACAATACGCTGATGAGGATAGATGACAGCCTGATAGAAGCTGCCTATGACCTGGGAGCAACTAAGAAACTGGTGTTCAAGGACATCATACTGCCGCTCAGCATCCCTGGAATCGCCAGCGGAGTTACCATGGTATTCGTACCTTCACTTACGACATTCGCCATCTCCAATATCCTTGGAGGCGGAAAGATCAATTTAATAGGAAATATAATCGAGCAGGAGTTCACCACGAGCGCTAACTGGAATCTGGGGTCAGGACTGTCTCTTGTTATGATGATATTCATCGTAATAAGTATGGCGGCACTTGCCAAACTCGATAAGAACGGGGAGGGGAATATGATATGAGCAAATTCTTCAAAGGCCTCTACCTCGGTCTGATAATTCTGTTCCTGTACCTGCCGATTGCAACGCTGGTGGTTCTGTCATTCAATCAGAGCAAGGCCATGAGCGTCTGGATGGGATTTTCACTGCAGTGGTATCAGGAAATGTTCCGCAATGACATGATCATGCAGGCCATCTGGAACACATTTACCATCGCTCTTGCAGCAGCTACTATTTCAACGATTATTGGAATAATGGGCTGCGTGGGCATCCTGGGAATGAAGAAAAAAACCGAGAATGCAATCATGGGACTGAACAACATACCACTGCTCAACGCGGACATCGTGACAGGTATTTCCCTGATGATGACCTTCCTCGTGTTTGGCATTACGCTGAACTGGGGCACCGTGCTGATGGCACACATCACATTCTGCTTGCCATATGTTATTCTGTCAGTCATGCCTAAACTTAAGCAGACAGCAGACACCACATACGAAGCGGCCCTGGACCTTGGCGCCACGCCGTTTTACGCATTCCGCAAAGTCGTGATGCCGGACATCTGGCCGGGCGTTGTGTCAGGCTTTCTGCTGGCGTTCACAATGTCGGTTGACGACTTTGTTGTAACGCACTTTACCCGCGGAGCGGGCATAAATACTATTTCGACGCTGGTCTACAGTCAGGTGAAGGTAGGCGTGCGTCCAACACTGTTTGCACTATCTACGGTAATTTTTGCCGTGGTTTTGATTATACTTGTGATATCAAATATTATTTCGAGTAGAGGAGAGGGAGAAACAAAATGAAGAAGAAGGTGTTAGCAATTGTGCTGAGCGCGGCGATGATCATGGGCATGTCAACTGTCCTGACAGGCTGCGGAAGTTCAGGAGGCAAGAACGGCGAGGTTCATGTCTATACGTTCGGCGATTACATCGATCCGGACCTTGTCGGCGAGTTTGAGGATCAGACGGGCATCAAAGTCGTCCTTGACACGTTTGACACTAACGAAGAGATGTATCCGGTCATCAAAAATAATTCTGCCCAGTATGACGTAGTCTGCATGTCGGACTATATGGTAGAGAAAATGATCGGCGAAAAACTGCTGGCTGAACTTGACTATAATAACATTCCAAACATAAAGAACATCGATAAAAGTTATCTTAAGATTGCAGAATCTTATGATCCGGGGAACAAGTATGCAGTGCCTCATACATGGGGAACGATGGGTATCATCTACAATACCAAGAAGATCCCAGAGGGTTCGATCACTTCCTGGAACGATCTTTGGAATAAGAAATACAGCGGGCAGATAGTAATGCCTGACAGTATGAGGGACACTATGGCCATTGCTCTGAAGGCAAAGGGCTATTCTCTGAATTCAACTGATGAGAAGCAGATAAAGGAAGCTACACAGTATCTGATTGCCCAGAAGCCGCTGGTATATAAATATGCTAACGATTCCGCAAGAGATCTGATCCTTGGCGGATCATGCGATATTGCTGTTATCTGGAGCGGAGAGGTCTATTACTGCAAGAAAACAAATACAGACCTTGCTTATGTAGTGCCGAAGGAAGGCAGTGAGGAATTCGAGGATTCATGGGTAGTGACTAAGACAGCAAAGAACAAGGAAAACGCTGAAAAGTGGATCAACTTCATGTGTGACAAGAAGACTGCTATGAAGAACTTTGAGTATCTAACATATTCTATTCCGAACGTTTCTGTTATCGACAAGGTAAAGAATGAAAAAGACCAGGCAATGATGGATGTGCTCTTCCCTAAGGAAGCGGTGCTGAAGAACTGCGAGGCGCTGAAGAGTCTCGGCGCGGAAAACGATGATATGTATACCAAGTACTGGAACCAGTTTAAAGGTGAGTGAGGTACGACAAAACCCTGTGCCTTATCAGTCACAACTGATGTAACATGAATAAAAAACGGACTGGCTGATTGGATGACACTTGAAATGATTCCAATCGGCAGTCCGTTTTTTTATGCTTGTAGTTTTCAGCGAGATTATTTGCTTACTGTGATTTCCTGCACTGGGCTGAAGTATCCGTAGACATTCAATCCGCTTTCAGTAGTTTTAAACGCGCGGGCTTTTACGTAGTATTTCTTCCCTGACGTTGCCCTATATGTACGGTATTTGGCATTGCCTGTCGCTATAGTGTACTTGTGTACATATCCAAGAAAATCGTTTGACCTGCTGAAGCGCACCTGATAGCCGTCAGCTGTTGTATCTGTAGTCACGTAGACGCGAAGTTTGCCTGCTGCCGGGCTGGAAACGGTGATCGCCTGCTTTGCAGGCTTTGTCACAACACTAGGATCAGGTGTGTCAGGGGGATCTGGCGTAATAGCTGCATCTGTAACGTTTACCGTTACTGTCTTGGTGGTCTTGCTGTATGTGGTCGTTGCAGCACTGGTGATCGTTATCGTTGCAGTTCCGACTTTGCCGTGAAGGGTGACGATGCCTGCTTCATCAACAGTTGCAATCAGTGAATCGCTGGTTGCATACGTCAGTGCACCGCCGCTGTTGGAGACGGCATTGAGATCGAATGCTTTGCTGGAAGTAGTCTTATCATAAGTTTCTTCTCCCGTGGTGATCGTTGCCGCACCTTCGCGGACGATGATCTTAACTTTCTTGGTCCCTGAAGTGTAGTTGCCGTTAGGCGCTGCAGTAACTGTGATGTAAACGATGCCGGCATTGCCGTGGAATGTCACATAGCCGCTGCTGCTTACTGTTGCAATTGATGAATCACTGGATTCATATGAGAGTGTTCCGCCGCTGTTGACCTTCGTATTGATCCTGAATGAAGGGCTCGTCTTAACGCGGGAATATGTGCTGTATCCTGAGAAAGTAGGCGCTCCTGCGACGATCCTGAAGGTCTTGTTTACAGAACCGCTCAGGTTGCCGATCCCAGTGATCGTCACCGTACCGGTGCCGACGTTGACATTGTTGCTGTATGAAAGGGTGTAGTCTACTCCCTTTGTCAGTACGTTACCATTGAGGCGGACGACTGGCGACGGCGTGATTTCGCTTCCTGTGTAATTCTTATTTGCAAAGGCTCCAACTGTGATGCCTGTAATACTTGACGGATTGATAGTGAAAGGTGTTATGGAGACATTTGAATATGCGCCGATTCCCCTTACCATTGCGTATCCTGTGCCTGCCTGAACGTTCTTTATGTAGCTTACCTTGTAGTCTGTGCCTTCTGTAAGCGGCATGCCGGCGTAAGTTACTGAGATGCTTGGCTTGTGTGCCGAAGCGTCGTAGTCGAAGCTGGTGCTGGAAAGTGAGACGCTTGCATCTTTGATAGATGTAGTGCCGTCTTTGGTTGCTTCAGCGTTGTTGTCGTAGTACCAGAAGTTGCAGTCGATGGCGCCGATAAGTCCCGGAACCGTGCCTGATGAGGTGTATTGCCAGTATTCATACTTGCCCCCATATGAATTGCTGGTGTTGTACTGCGCCATCCAGATCTTGTACTGGCCTTCGATCAGCGACATATCCATGCTGTTGTTCATCATGGATAAGTATGAGTAAAACATTGGTGTGTAACCTGCGTTTTTAATGGTTGTAAGGAATGTTAGAGCATTGGCGGTCATTTTGCTTTTTCTGCTGCTTGTGGTCCAGCTTGAATAAGCCTTGGAAAGCCTGCCTCCGCTGATGAACTCGTAGTCCATGACGACTGGCAGGTCGATGCTATAGCTCTGAAGCTTGTCGATGACCCATTGTGCTTCATTCTGTGCCTCGGTAACGCTGGTCGCCTGTGAGTAGTAATACACTCCGACCTGCAGGCCGGCTGCCTGCGCGCCTTTCATAATTGAGTCAAAATAACTGTCTAAGTTGCGGCTGAATGTCGATCCTGTGCTGGTGTAGCCAACGCGTACGAACACGTAGTCGATGCCCGCGGCCTTGACCTGATCCCAGTTCAGGGTGCCTTTGGAACCCTGCCAGTATGAGGCGTCAATGCCGTCGATGACGATGCAGTTATCAAAAGTGCTGCTGTGAGTGTAGGTTTTGGAATCTACATGGGCGCTGCTCGCAAAAGCTGCGCAGGTCGTCAATATGAAGGCGGCCATGATCACAACAAAGAATGTCAGTAGTTTTCTTTTTCTCATGTTTCTTCTCCCAATTTAGTCTGTAAGTTTTGTCCATTCCTGATTACAGGTGTCCCTTATTACTCTATGGTAACAATTATACGGCAATCTTGTCAACCTTATGGAGGTAAATTTCACATAAAATCCTTGAAAAGAACAACGGTATACATTAATATATAAGCTATGTTAGGTTATGTAATAATAAACAAGGACGAACTGAAGGTTCGGGAATTCGATTTATATAAAGCGTACTACTGCGGGGTATGCAAATCCATCGGCAGCCGCCTTGGACAGGTGCCGCGAATGGCGCTGAGCTACGACTCGGTTTTTCTGGCGCTAGTCCTCTCCGGACTAGACGGCGGACCGGATGTTGTCGACCATGAGCACTGTGTCATGCATCACGTACAAAAGCGCGGTGTTGCGAAAGGTGATCCTGCCATCGACTACGCGGCTGACGTAATGGTCATCCTCGCCTATCATAAATTCCTAGACGACTGGCACGACGACAAAAGCTTCGTCGGGCTTTCTGGCAAAACGGCTCTGACATCAGCCTACAACAAAGCTGCTGCCCGGCTGCCGAAGGTCACAGAAGGTGTAAAAAATGGACTCGACAAGCTATCTGCTCTGGAAAATGAGAAAAGCGGCAACATTGATTTGCTAAACGATGCTTTTGCTGATATAATGGAAGCGCTTTTTACAGGATACAGCGGTGCTGATACTTTTGATGAAGCCACACTGCGTACGCTTGCTCAGCTCGGCAGAAACCTTGGAAAGTGGATCTACACCATCGACGCGGTGGACGACTTGGAAAAAGACAAAGAGACTGGCAGCTACAACCCGTTTATTTACCGCAAAGGAGGCGCGGACGGGGCTGACTTCCTTCTATACGACTATTTGGCCGGGGCGGCAAACGCCAGTGACCTTTTAGATATAAAAAAGAACAGAAACATAATTGATAATATAATTTATATGGGTCTGCGCGGGCGAACCGACGCGGCTCTGGGGAAAGGAAACGAGAGAAATGATGAACAATCCTTATGAAGTCCTGGGGGTAAGGCAGGGGGCTTCAGAAGCTGAAATCAAAGAGGCCTATAAGGCTCTGGTGAAGAAATATCACCCTGACAAATATCAGAACAATCCGTTGGCTGACCTGGCTGAGGAAAAACTCCAGGAGGTCAATGAAGCTTACGACTATCTTATGAAAAACGGTGCTGGTGCGGGCGGCAATTATGGCGGCTCAGGTTTCGGGCCTGGCGGCAACAGCGGCTATGGCGGGTATAACAGCGGAGCAGGCCAAGGCGGCTACTCAGGCAGCTATGGCAATTATAACGATATCCGCAACGCCATCAACCGCAGTGATTTCGTTACAGCGGAACAGATGCTGATCAATGCACCAAACAGAAATGCCGAGTGGTATTTCCTTAGCGGCATCCTTTCCTATAGAAAGGGTCTCATCGACGACGCAAAACAAAACATTCAGCAGGCGGTCGACATGGATCCAACGAATCAAGAGTACAGAAACGCTCTTGGCCAGATCCAGCAGGCGGGCATGTTTTTCCGCGGACGTTCCAACATGCAGGGCTACGGCAACACCCAGTCTTCAGATACCTGTGCAGACCTTTTGGCCTGCTACTGCTGCTCATCACTGATCAGCCCATGCTGGTAAAATTCATATTTGCAAACAAAACCGTCATCACGGGAATGTGATGACGGTTTTTTAGGTTTAGCGCTGTGGGCGGCTCTTAGCAGCATTGTCATTCAGCCAGCCTGATCATGTAACAGACAGCATAAATTGGTTTCAGTCAGTCTGATACGGTGACAGGAAAACAGCAAAAGTTAAAATGTTCCCATTTTGAAAAAAATATGCCCGTTTTGGGAACATATGAATACCAATGTATAAGAATATTCGGCTTATAAAAGCATATGGATGGCGAAAGACCTGAACTAAATGACATTGACAGTGAAGAGGAGTTAGTGCAAGTGCGTTAAAAAAGACTTGCGCTGCAAGATATTTAGTCGTCAGGAGTGTTATTAGAAATTGACTGATATAAAATAGAATCTTTATGAGATTTATGTTCCCAAAAGGGCGAAAATTTATATGAAATGGGAACATTTCGAGTGAGTCCCATTTTCGGGTCTGTATGCCAGTGAATAAAAATGAGAACCTAACTAAAAGTAACAAAAAAGCGGCCGTTTTTTGCAGCCGCTTTCAATAGCAAAAGGTTAAATTACGTGGATATAATCCATAAGTTCTTTTTCCATTTCAACTCTGTGATGTTTGGTATAGATTCCCGGGATGCCGCCGGTGTGGAGCATCAGAACGTTTTCGCCCTGTTTGATCAGCCCGGCTTTTGTCATCTGAACGATGCCGTTGAACGTTTTGCCGGTGTAGCAAGGGTCGAGAATGATCGCCTCACGGCGTCCCATGTAGTAGATCGCCTCGCGGACTTCCTTTACAGGGTTGTTGTATGCGCCAAAATCGTAGTCGCTGGTGCAGTCAAAGTCACCAGGTTCGGCGTCGATGCTGAGTCCGTAGAATGCTTTGACTCTGTCAAAATAGTCTTTGGCGTATTTCTGCAGTCCGCCTGGTTTCGGGCTGATGCCAATGCCTGTCACGTGCTGCGGCAGTTTTTCGTTCCAGACGCCGACCTGCAGGCCCATATATGTGCCCATGCTGCCAACGGTGGAGATTATGCGAACGTCTTTCAGCCCCATCTCGCTGACCTGCTTATTGATTTCAACTGCGCAGTCGTAATAGCCGAGTATGCCCAGCTCGTTGGATCCGCCGACAGGGATGTAATAAACTTTTTCGCCCTTGGCTTCCCACTCGGCTGTGACCTGAGCTACGCCCTCGTTCATCTGCTCGGCCTCGCTCTTTGCTGGGTCTGGTTTAACTAGGTATACTGGGCAACCCATTATGCCGTCGAGCAAAAGGTTCGCTGACATTTCGCCCGGGTAAGGGTCTACGGCTACGATAGCAGCCTTCATTCCATATTTTGCCGCAACAGCGCCGGTCAGTCTGCCGTGGTTCGTCTGCGCGCCGCCTACAGTCAAAAGCATCGTTGCGCCTTTGTCTTTTGCGTCTTTAACAAAATATTCAAGTTTGCGAAGTTTATTTCCGCCGGTTCCATAGTTCGTCAAGTCGTCGCGCTTCATATAGAAGTTGATTCCAAGGTCTTCGGAAATACCGTCTAGCCGCTGTATCGGAGTCGGTGTGTTAAGAAAACTGATTTTTTCATGTCCTAATGTCATTTGTATACCTCCTCATGTACTACTTAATATGCTACGAGCATTATAACATGAAAAGGTAGATTTGAATACAAAGCAAATGTTTATAATGAAGGGTTCATTGACATCAACATTTGGAAAAAATATAATAGGAACAAGATATTATCCTTTTTTAGAGATATAATAGAAAAAGGATAAAATATTATCTCAAATAGGAGGAAGTATGCTTGATTGGTATTTATATCCTAAGGATGTAGCAAAGACAATTGCAAAAAATGAAAAGGTGAAGCGGAAAGCAAGAAAGCTAACACAGAGAGAGCTTGCTGGCAGAAGTGGCGTTACGCTCGCTTCACTAAAGCGTTTTGAGCAGACGGGCGAAATATCTCTGGTGTCGCTGCTGAAAATTGCCGAAGTTCTCGAAGAAAAAAGTGCTTTCATAGAACTGTTTACAACGAAAGAATACAGCTCAATTCAGGAAGTAATAGATGAAAGGAAATGTAGACAAAGTAAATGATTGATCAAGGAAATAATGAATGGCGGTTGGAATATTGACATTTAATGTAAACATTGTTATACTCGTAAAAACCATAAAATTACATATAAGGTAATAATAGACGCGAGCTGTAGCGTCCTTGTAGATTTGAAATAATTTTTCAGAGAATATATATATTTTTTTGTTATGTAATGATATCCTTCCAAACTTGGAAGGATAGAAATGGGTATTCTTCCAAACTTGGAAGGATGTCACTAATGTAAAGAAAATATATATGCTAGATTTTCGTATGAATTATGGAGATGTCAAATGAGAAAAAATGAAAAAGAATTTATGAATGCTATTGAAGCTGCTGAAGCATGGGGAGTAACGAGGCGGAGGGCTTTGCAGTATTGTAAAGAAGACAGGATTCCAGGTGCATTAAAGCTGGGCAATTCTTGGATGATTCCTATTGATGCAAAAAAACCCGCAGATATGCGACAAGTTCAAAAAAACAAGAAGGCTTCGATACTATTAATTCCGATATTGATTGATGAAGATGAATGGTTGGAAGAAACAGTCATTAGTGAGGGGAAATATTCTTCAATTGCAATCCAGGCTGAAAGAGAGCGAGCTTTCTTTAGAGGGGATTTTGAAAGTGCAATTGTTAAATCAATAAGCAATGCTGATATGAGACCAAAGTTTAGTGAACTGCTCTTCACAACTCATGCGGATGTAATATTGGATAATGGCCGGCACACTGAATTAAGGGCATCAGATTTGCTGTACTATTCAAGAAGAGACAATGATCCGCAGTTAAAAAGCTTATTTATGCTTGGGGTAGCAAGCATTTCACATTATCTTTATGGAAATAAACGGATAGCGAATTGGATATCAAGCGCAGACTTTGATAAGGTTGAAGAGCGAGTCAAACCGTTTGCATTACTAATGTATGGAACGTCGCTTCTGATGCGTGGTGAGTATGAGAGGGCAGCTGAGGCAGCAGGGATGGCAAAGTACTTTTTTGATGTTGATGAAAAACCGGCTGTGGGTTCGCTGCTTTTGATGTTGCAGGCGCAGGCTTTGAAATGCTGCGGCAGGGAATCTGATGGTTTGGCGGCAGTTATGAAAGCCGCGGAAATTGGAGCCAAACATGAGCTTTATTATCCACTAGCTTTGTTCAGCGAACCAGATAGCATGGCTGATGAATATTTTCAAAACAAAATTCCGGAAGCGTATGATAAAATTGCAGAAATCAGGTCGAAAATTGACAATATTACCTTGTATGATTACACATATTCATGGTAGAATATAACGAAATTGTCGTATGAAATCGTAAGACGAAGCGGAAAATGAGCGGCGCAATGACGACGCATGGCAACTGCGAGAGCGACAAAAGGAAGGAGAAAATTCATGGCAGCACTTTGGGGAGGAAGATTCGAAAAGGACATGGACGAGATCGTTAAGCAGTTTAACGCGTCCATCGGTTTTGATAAGAGGATGTATAATAATGATATCGACGGGAGCATTGCTCATGTGACGATGCTGGCGGATCAGGGAATCGTGACGCAAGAAGAAAAAGAACAGATCGTTTCCGGTCTTGAAAAGATAAGAGAGAGAATCTATAATGGAGAGGTAGTCTTTACCGTAGAAGATGAAGACATCCATATGGGAATAGAAAGCAGACTCATTGATGAGATCGGCGAGGTCGGCAAGAAGCTGCACACGGCAAGGAGCAGAAACGACCAGTGCCAGGTAGACGCAAGGCTTTGGCTGCGCGAGGAGATCGGAGAGATCATCGATGAACTGATCTATATGGAAAAAGTCATCCTGCAGAAGGCAGACAAGTACGCGGATTCAATTACCGTTGGCTTCACGCATCTGCAGCACGCACAGCCGATCACACTGGGTTTTGTTTTTATGGCATATTTCCAGATGTTCAGGAGAGACATTGACAGGCTCATGGACACCAGGGACAGAATGAACCTCTGCCCGCTGGGCGCCTGCGCTTTGGCCGGCACGACGCTGCCGACAGACAGGCAGAAGACGGCGGCTTTGCTCGGCTTTGATGCGCCGACAGAAAACGCCATGGACAGCGTCAGCGACAGAGACTACATGCTGGAATTCCTCAGCGACGCGGCAATCTCGATGATGCATATCTCAAGGTGGGCCGAAGAGTTCGCATGGTGGAATTCACAGGAATTTTCGTTCATCGCCATCGATGACAGCTTCTGCACTGGCAGCAGCATAATGCCGCAGAAGAAAAACCCTGATATGGCAGAACTGCTTCGCGGCAAGAGCGGCAGGGTCTACGGCGACCTCATGCAGCTGCTGACCGTAATGAAAGGCACGCCGCTGGCATACAATAAAGACTTCCAGGAAGACAAGGAAGGCCTCTTTGATGCCGTCGACACGTGGAAAGCCGGCGTGCAGATATTTGCGAAGATGCTTGAGAAGACTGAGTTCAGAACGGATCAGATCGATAAGCAGATGGGCAAGGGATTCCTCAACGCCACTGACATCGCCGAACATCTGGCAATGGAGGGCATCCCGTTCAGAGAAGCACACAACATAGTCGGACACATGGTCAAAGTCTGCGAGACGCGAGGCTGTGATTTTGATGATCTGACTGACGCAGAGCTGGCACAGATCGATGCCAGGGTATCAAAAGCGTCACTCGGCGACATAAGCATCAAAGCATGCGTCTACGCGCGCACATCCTTCGGCGGAACGGCTCCGTCAGAGGTAAGGAGACAGATCAAAGTCGGCAGCGACTGGTTAACCGGGCTGCCGGAGCAAGAATAAATTTGAAAGGACAATCAACAATATGGACATGAAGGAATTAGCATTAAAAAAGCATGAAGAATGGCATGGCAAGCTGGAAGTAGTATGCAAATCGCCGATCACGACGAGAGAGGAACTGGCTATCGCCTACACACCTGGCGTTGCTGAACCTTGTCTGGAGATACAGAAAGACGAAAGTCTGGCGTATAAGTACACAGGAAAGGGCAACACCGTTGCCGTCATCACAGACGGTACAGCCGTTCTTGGCCTTGGCGACATCGGACCGTCAGCAGGAATGCCTGTAATGGAGGGCAAATGCGCACTGTTCAAGACTTTTGCGGACATTGATGCTATTCCGATCTGCATAGACAGCAAGGACCCGGATGTCATTATCGACACGGTCTACAATATTTCCAAGAGCTTTGGTGGCATCAACCTGGAGGACATCAGCGCTCCCAGGTGCTTCCGCATTGAGCAGGAACTCATTGAAAAGTGCGACATTCCAGTGTTCCATGACGACCAGCACGGCACGGCGATAATTACCTGCGCCGGACTGATCAACGCCATTAAGTTCACAGGCAAGAAGATGGGAGAGATGAAGATCGCTATCAGCGGTGCAGGCTCCGCCGGCATCTCAATTGCCAAGATGATCATGAAACTGGGCATAGGCGAGCCGATACTCTGCGGCAGCCATGGAACGATCTATGACGGAGCTCCATACAACAATCCGGAACAGCAGAAGATGGCTAAGATCACCAACAAAGCCGGCATTGCCGGAACTATGGCCGACGCCATGAAGGGCGCCGATATTTTGATCGGTGTGTCCAAGCCAGGCGTTGTGGATCAGGACATGATAAGATCAATGGCCAAAGATCCAATCGTTTTCGTAATGTCGAACCCTGTACCTGAAATCATGCCAGATTTGGCTAAAGCAGCAGGAGCAGCAGTTGTCGGCACCGGACGTTCGGATTTTCCTAATCAGGTGAACAATGTTATCGCATTCCCGGGCATCTTCAGAGGCGCCCTGGATGCAAGAGCAAAGAAGATAACGGAAGAGATGAAGGTTGCGGCCGCACTTGCCATAGCCGGAGTCGTTCCAGAAAACGAACTTTCAGCAGATTACGTTCTGCCTGATCCGTTCAACAAGGAGACGGTAAAGCACGTAGCAGCGGCTGTCATGGCCGAGGCGAGGAAGGGAGAAAAATAGTGGATTACAGGATCGAACACGACACCATGGGCGAAGTGAAAGTCCCGGCAGACAAGTACTGGGGCGCCCAGACCGAGAGAAGCTTTGAAAATTTCAAGATAGGCCGAGAAAAAATGCCGCCGGAGATCATCCGCGCTTTCGCTGTTTTGAAAAAAGCGGCTGCCCTGGCTAACTGTGACCTGGGCATGATCGACAGCCAGCGGGCTGAGCTGATCGCCAAGGTCTGTGATGAGATCCTGGCGGGCGGACTTTCTGACAACTTTCCGCTGGTAATTTACCAGACGGGCAGCGGCACTCAGTCCAACATGAACATGAACGAGGTCATAGCCAACCGCGGCAACGAGATCGCCGGCGAGAAGCTCCTCCATCCAAACGACCACGTGAATAAATCACAGAGCTCCAATGATACGTTCCCGACAGCGATGCATGTTGCTGCGCTGGAGACCGTTGAAAATCGCCTGCTGCCGTCACTGGCGGAGCTGCGCGACGCTTTGAGGGTCCTGGAAGACAAGTATATGGAAATCGTCAAAACCGGCAGAACCCATCTGCAGGACGCAACGCCGCTGACCCTCGGACAGGAAATCAGCGCATGGCGTTCGATGCTGGACCACGATGAGGCGATGATCAAAACTTCTCTTGCCGGGCTTCGTGAGCTGGCTCTCGGCGGAACTGCTGTGGGCACCGGACTCAACGCCCATAAAGACTTCGGCGAAAAGTCGGCGGCTCGCATCAGCGAGATCACCGGCAAAGATTTTGTTACCGCACCGAATAAATTCTACAGCCTGACGTCTAAGGACGCCATTGTCTTCACCCACGGAGCACTTAAAGCGCTTGCCTGCGATCTGCTGAAGATCGCCAACGATGTGAGATGGCTGGCTTCCGGACCGCGCTGCGGCATCGGCGAGATAAACATCCCGGAAAACGAGCCAGGCAGTTCAATAATGCCTGGAAAAGTCAATCCGACTCAGTGCGAGGCGCTGACAATGGTCTGCGTTCAGGTCATGGGGAACGACGTAACGATTGGTATGGCTGCTTCGCAGGGCAATTTTCAGCTCAATGTATTCATGCCGGTGACGATATACAACTTCCTGGAGTCGGCGAATCTGCTTGCTGACGCCATGGAGTCATTCAGGAAAAACTGCGTAGTTGGCATCACGCCAAATGAAGAGAAAATCAATGAGAACATGGAAAAATCTCTTATGCTGGTCACGGCGCTTAATCCGCATATCGGCTACGAGAACGCGGCAAAGATCGCCAAGCTGGCTCATAAGGAGAACATAACACTGAAGCAGGCGGCGGCTAAGCTGGGACTGGTTACAGAAGAAGACTTTGATAAGTTCGTTGTACCAGAGAAGATGGTATAAATGTACTGACAAAAAAACATGAACAAGTTGCAAACCATATTCAGGAGGGCTCTAAGGAGCCTTCCTTTAAATTTCAACGTTATTGGCACATGATTGAAAAACAGCGCAGACATTTCAATTAATTGGACTCGAGTATAATAACCTTTTAATAACTAAAGAATAGTAGAATAACCATAACTTAAGAATTTGTGGATATATTCTTATAGTTATGGTGTGTATGTGTTTGAAATTTGGGCGTTAGGGTGACCTTCCGCTTGTTTGGCCTACTAGTGATTGCTTTAAGAGAAATGCATATGTTTACCAGACTGTATGGGATATGTCCCGTACAGTTTTTTTATGTGTGTCTGCATCTTTTTATGGAGATGCAGGAAATTGTGGAATAATAGCAAACCTGCCGAAAGGCTGGGACGCAAAGCCAAGGGACTAAAGCCTGTGGAATGGCCATGTCAGCCAGCTGCCTCGCGATTAGAGATAATTAATAGGAGGGAAAGATGAAAAAGAAGTTATTGGCTATATTGCTATGTATGGCAATGGTCGGAATGTACAGCATGGGAAGCACAATCTCAGTATTCGCTGACGACTCGCAGACTGGCGGAACGCCGGCTGCAGAGCCAGCACCTCAAACAACTGAGGCTGCACCGGATGATGCGGTAACAACGCTATCACTCAATGTCGGCACTTTAGCGCTGACGATTGGTACACCGGGAACTTTGACGGCAACAGCTCCAGCTGGATCAACAGTAGCCTGGACATCAAGCAGCGATGCAATTGCAACTGTTTCTGGCGGAACAGTAACGCCGGTTGCTGAAGGAACAGCAACGATCACGGCAACGGCAACGGTTGGCGAGGCAACTCAGACAGCAACTTGTCAGGTGACGGTAAGCAAAGCTGCACCGGCACAGGATCCTGGCGAGGCTGAAGAATTGCCAACAAACTGTGCTGTGCTCAATGATAATATTAAAGTGACATACGACACTATCGTAGCAGCAATCAATGCAGCTAAAGACGGGGACACGATCAAAGTGTATGGAACGGTTCTTTGGGGCGGTGAAGGTACGGCATCAGATAAGAACGTTACAATTACAACGGGAAAGGGCGTAAGTGATGATGATGCTCAGGCTCATGTAGTGCTGAATGGAGCAAACAAGTACAATTTCCCAACGAATCATGGGAACGACGATACTCCAAACATCACGAACTTTAACTGTGGGACTACGTTAGACAATATTAATGTCGAAAGGAGCGATGGAATTAATTTCCTGTTTGCAAATGGCTATAAACTTGTGATAAACAGTAATGTAGTGTGCAACTCAAATGGAAGTGAGTGCTCAGGCGAAACCAGCGGCTCTAACTTGATAGCCGTTGGCGGTTCATATAGAAGCGAAGTTGCATCTGCAGACATGACGCTCAATGGCGGTTCCTATGAGTATGTCATTGGCGGTGGGCTTGGCCAAAAGGTTACTGGAAACATTAGTCTTACAACTGGCACTTTTGCATATGGAATCCTTGGAGGGTCATACCGATCAGACGTAGGCGGTTCAACTGCTATAACTGTAAATGGTGAAGTAGGAGTGTTAGGCGGAGTCTGCGGCGGCTGCTATGAAGGCAGCGTTGGCGGAAATACAAGTGTGACTATAAATAATACTATAGGCAATTCAGGATATTCTGCAGTTTTCGGCGGCAGTTTATATAAAGGAAGTGTTGCAGGAAATACCAATGTGGTTATTGGAGCAAAAGGAAACGTTGGGTCAGGCGTATATGGCGGCAACAGCGGAATGGTAAACGATCCAAATCCTCTTGGAGCAGGCAACAATCAGAGATATTCACAAAAGGCAAATGAACAGGTGATATATCCGGCTGCAAGGACGATTGAAAAGAGCTTTATTGGAGGAGATACTCATGTAACAGTTGAAGCTGGCGGTATCTGCAATGATGCAGTATATGGCGGCGGAGCTGATACACCTGTAAATGGAAGTACATTCGTCACAGTTAATGGTACCGTTTATGGCGACGCCAATGCTGAAGGTGTTTACGGAGGTGGAGCATATGTGGGTGCTGACATTGGTAAAGATACCAATGTTGTAATAGGTGAGACTGCAAGCATACCAATGAGAGAAGTAAATTATGATTTTATGGGCGGAGATACTAGAATTGGAGGAGCAGTCTTTGGCGGTGGAAGATTCTCAGCAGTTAATGGGAATACCAATGTTACACTCAATGGAAAAGTTGGAAGTGAAGGACTTGGCGGGCTTGTCTTCGGCGGAGGATATGGAGCAATGCGTACTGGAACCGCAACTGTTTTAGGTACTTCTACAATTAATGTCAACGTTGCACCGTATACATATACAATTGATAAGAGTCTCGGATGGCAGCAGTATACATTCAATCATTTTGGATTAGAGAATGGTCAGACAGGAATATTCGGAGGTGGTATGAACAGCGACTGTGATGCGACGTCAGTGATAAACATTAACGCAGACCTCAATGGCAACCCGGTCTATGGTGATGGACTTTATGAATGGATTACTGGTAAATCTACTATTAATGTTAACAAAGGCGGCGTGATATACAAAGTTTGGGGCTGGTACGATGATGAGAAGACGGATGGCTATTACAAGCGAGCTGAAGGTGACTATGCTAATGTCATCTTCAACGACAACACAAGTTCTGCTGAACAAATCAACAATGCAACTTTAGTCAAGGTAACCAACAATTCAGCAGTTACCATCGATAACAACAACGCAGACAACCAGCAGCTGGTTGATGTTCAGAATCTGGCTATAGATAATAATGGCAAACTCACGCTTCTGGCAACGGCTGGCATTTCCGGCAGTTACACAGGAGACGGAACGGGCACACTCGTTGTACCTGCTATGAATTCAGACATCAGCAAAGATGATTCAATAGGCAGACTAAATATTGGCGGAACCGTTACAGGCGTGACGAAAATCAGCATAGTGGATACTGATGCAGTAAAAGCTAAAGTAGGTCAGGTTTATGTAAAGTCAGCAGGCAGCAGAGATGATGCAACTGCTAAATATAACTGGATAGATAAGAGAAGCGGAATGGCAATGGCTTGGAAGAGCGTTGGAGATTTCTCCAAATGGTATTTGGAAAAGTATGATGAGCCGATAAATCCGCCTTATTATCCTCCGGTAAATCCTCCAGTTAATCCTCCGGTAGTAGATCCGGGTGACAACAATAATACACCGGAACCTACTGATCCGACTACGCCTACAAAACCGGACACGCCGGTAGTAGATCCAGGTGAAAACAACAACACTAACGAACCTGTAGTAGATAAACCGGATAACAGCAATGCAGACCAGCCGAAAACTGGTGATGAAAACAATGCTGTACCATGGGCGATAACTTTGTTCGCTGGATCAATGCTCGCAGGAGTAGTGATCAAAAGGCGTAAAGACGCATAAATAAGATTTTGAACCTTGATCAGGGAGCTTGTCTCCCTGATTTTTTCATAACTGAAATTTAAGTTCCGCTTTCTCAACAAAGCAGTCAACAGGTTCTATGCTTAAGTTTTAGCTGCAGGTTTTGCTGTGCCTGCAAAGAACGAGCTTATTGCGAGTGACCTTTGGCCTATAATATTTTAAACTAAAGGTCATCATACCAGTTGCGTTATAGATGTACTTATAAAAAAACATGAACACATGACGAAACACGCCTAGGACAAACTTTAAAGAAAACCTTTGAAATTTCAACGATAATGCAATAATAAATCTCAGATAGCCTTGGATAATAGGACGAATATTCTGAACATGAACAAATAATTACTAACTTCATGTTAACCGTTAGATGATAATATAATTTTATAGAAAAAACATGTGGACATGTTCTCTATGGTTTGCGATTGTGTGTTTATTTAGGATGACTGAAAACTGTACGGGATGGTCCCGGCAGTTTTTTTGTATACCAAAAATGCGGCTCGTGTATGGCTGCTGTAAAAGTATTGATTGTGGAAAACGGCAAACCTGGCGAAAGCCAGCGGCGCAAAGCTAAGGGACTAAAGCCTCGATAAGGGGTATGTCAGCCGGCTGCCTCACGGTTAGTAATAATCAAGGAGGAAAGAAAGATGAAGAAGTTATTGACGATTATGCTTGCGATTGCAATCGTCGCAATGTACACCTTCGGGAGCATCGGCACAGTATTTGCCGGTGGTACTAGTACAACTCAAAATGCGAGTATAACGACGAACAAAACTGCAAGCTGGGCGGATGGCGCAACCAACAAAGACGCCAGTATCGCCAATGTAAACCTGACTATAGACTGCAAGAACGCTGTCCAGGTAACGACGAAATCCACGAGAATAGTGCTCGTGCTGGACAGATCAGGCAGCATGGGTGAAACAAAAGGTGGTGAGACTCTTACCAAGATGCAGAAACTGCAAAACACACTAAATACGGAAAGTACGGGATTCATTGATTCTGTACTTGGTATTCAAAATGCAGATGTACAGATAGCAATAGTGTCATACGCGGAATCTGCTAGTGATGATCAGGAATTTACTGATAAAGAAGAAAACCTAAAGGGTGCGGTAAATAGGCTGCATGCTTCAGGTGGTACAAATATTCAGGATGGAATTAGACATGCTGAAGATATGCTGAATAAAGTGACAGCAGATAATGAGTATATTGTCCTGCTAAGTGATGGTGAACCCACTTTAAGTTATGTGGGCACTGCAGCTGTAGATGCAACGAATAGCGGATTAAACTATAATAGTACTGAATGGCCTGCTAGAATTACTTCCTTTACTAATCAAGTAATTGGACAAGGTTACGATTATTATTTCGCTAATGATTATTATTTTGATTATCAAAGATACAACAATTATAATATTGAAAAGTATTCTTATGCTGATGAAACATTTATAAGTACGAAGGGTTTGGATCTGAAGAATAAAGTATATTATTATAATGATAATGGGACAAAGTATCGCATACATTATTTTCAAGGAAAGTATTACTACTATAAATTGGTTGATAATGGATATTACTATGAGTGGCAGTATACACTTTTAAATGATGGGGACATAGTCTCAACACTAAGTACACACACAAGTTTTAATATTAGTAATCATGGTTTTGGAACAGTTGGCGAAGCATACCTTGCAAAACAAGCAGGAAGCACAATATACACAATTGGGTACGATTTACCTGTTGATGTAGATGGCGGTTCTAGAGCAAGATCTGTAATGAATTGCATTTCAAGCGGCGATGGATACAATTTCCTAGAGGGTACCAATAGTTTGGACTCGATTTTTTCAACAATAAGCAATCAAATCAGTACGCAGGCAGCGGGAACCGGAGCTCAAGTAACTGATATACTTGGAAGTGATACCACTGCCGGAGCGCAGTATGAATTTGAGATCGTGCCAAATACTATTCAAGTAACATACAAAGAAAACGCAACATCAACTCCTGTAGTAATGGAAAATGTTGCATATAATAACGAAGATACTCGCACAATAACTTGGAACGTTGATAATGGAGATTTGAAAGAAGGAACTTATAACCTTTCATATCAGATCAAGTTCAAGAACTATTCAGCAATGAAGGGCGCTGGTATCAAGGATTTGAGTTCAGTGTTATCTAACAATAATGCAGTACTGAACTATAAGGATTCGGCAAACGCAGATCAGACTCTGACATTTACCAAACCTACACTTGATGTAACTCAGTATAAAGTTCATTACTTCTACAGTGATGATAATGGAAAGACATATACTGAGAAGACAGACCAGGCAGTTCCGCATACGGCAATCGTTGGATGCAGTGCTATTGCGGCCAATGACGCTAACGGCATCATCACCGACGGCGCTGTAACAGGCTACACATATGACAAGATTGAATACGGAACCGATAAAAACACTAAGGGACTTGCAATTACTGATACAGCAGCAAATAATGTCATCAACGTCTACTATAAGGAAACAGGCGTAACGAGCAAGACTGTTGAAAAAGTATGGTCATACGCAGGTGATAACTATGCGCCGCAGCCAGAAAAAGTAACGGTTGCTTTGAAGGATGGCAATAAAGAAGTTGCCACATACGATTTGACTGAAGCTGAGGACTGGACTCATATCTTTACGGGTCTGCAGGCATACAGAGATCTTCAGCCGATTAATTACACTATCGTTGAAAAATCCGTCCCTGCAGGATATGAAATGACAAGTTCAGTATCCGGTGACAAGACGACTATCAAAAATACATATACGGATAATCCAACAGTCAGCAAGACGTTTGCTAAGCTCTGGGATCCAAGAATCACGGTATTCCCGGAGTCTGTAACTTTGCAGCCGGTATCGATCATCAATGGACGCATGAGTGATTATGGTGATCCGGTAACGGTCACAGCTGCAGACAAATGGCAGTACACCTTCGACAATCTGCCGCAGTATTCTGACGGATATGAGGTGTTCTATTCTGTGAAAGAAGTAGCAGTAGCAGGAGCTGTATCTACAGGAAACGGCGCTAGCTTCATCTCCTACTTAGGCGGGAATGAAAAGAGTGCGGTGCTTGGTTACTGGTCACCATCCAACGGCATTGACAGGACTAGCGTAGTAAATTCATGGGTACCGGCAGAAAATATTGAGACTGGCAGCATCACTATCAATAAGTATGGCGTTGAGGGACTGACAGATGGAGAAATGGCAGATGCGGCACAGCTTGCTAATGCAGAATTCACTCTGTACAAGGCTGACCAAGCAGTAGGAACATATACGACAGGGACTTCAGGTTCGGTCACGATTGACGGACTGGCAGCAGGCACGTATACAGTAAAGGAAACTGCTGCTCCTGAAGGCTACACTGCAAGTAGCCATGAATGGACTGTAACTGTAAATGGCGATGATGCAAAGTTTATAAGTGCCAGCAAAGACAGCAACGGCATTTTCCAGAACATATGGAAACTTGCAACAAGTTTCGAAAATAATACGGCGGCTGATTTTACAATCAGCGGCTCGACATTGAATGTTTACGATGTAGCAACGTCGAGTTTTGCAGTTAACAAGATTTGGATCGACAATAACAACCAGGACGGATATCAGCCAAAATTAATAAAAGTTGGATTATATAAATCTGTAAATGACAGTGATCCAGTAGCCACTGGCGATGAACTAACACTTTCAGACGATAATAATTGGTCAGGATCATTTGGCAACTTGCCTAAATATGATGCACTAGACCATGAAATCAACTATTCTGTAAAGGAAAAGGCATATGCAAATGACGACAAATACACCACAACAATAAGTGGCGGAACAATAACTAATACTCATACGCCAGAAACTGTTACCAGAACAGTAAAAAAGGTTTGGGACGACAAGGACAATCAGGATGGGACCAGACCATCATCAGTAGAGGTTCAGCTTTATGCGAATGGTACGCCTTTTGGAGAACCAGTTTCATTAAATGCTGCAAACAGCTGGAGCCATACGTGGGATGGTAATAATTCTTTGCAAAAGAGAAGTAATGGAACGGAGATAACATATACAGTTGCTGAAGTAGGGGCAGATGCCAATGGCAATTATCAGAACGGCGAGTACAAAGTTTCATATTCGTCAAAAGATAATACGTTCACGATTACCAATAGCCATTCTGCAAGAATTACCGAATATACAGTTACCAAGTCATGGGATGACAATAAAAACCAGGATGGAATCAGGCCTGCAGAAGTAGAAGTCAATCTGATCCAGACGGTAAACGGTAAGTCAAGCATAGCTAAGACGGTTAAATTAAGCAATGACAATGGCTGGCAGTATATGTGGAATAATTTGCCACAGAGAAGCCAAGGTAATGATATTACATATTCAGTAGCTGAATCAAAAGCTTATGATGGATACACAGCAGAAGTTAACGGGGCGGAAATAACCAATACGCATACTCCTTCGGTCATCTCAAAGAATGTTGAAAAAATTTGGGTTGACGACAACAACCAGGACAACTCAAGGCCTGCAAGCATTGAAGTGGCTTTGTATGCTAATAATCAACCTTATTACATTGAACAGGCAAATTCAGATCAAAAGAAAGCATATTCAATCACTTTAAATTCAGCAAACGGATGGAAAGGAACATTTGATAATGTCCCTGAGTACAGAAACGGCCAAAAAATCATATATGCAGCTGTTGAACGTGCAACCCATGATGGCGAACTTGACCAGTATTTACCTTCTCAGAATACGGCACAGGATGGAACACTTCAAATCATTAATACGCGTAATTCATTGACGACAGGCTTGACTGTAACTAAGAATTGGTCCGATGGGGATAACCTTGATGCGCTGCGTACGCCTTCTGTTGAAGTTGAATTGTATGCTGACGGAAAAGCAACAGGGAAAACAGTAACGTTAAATGAACAAAATCATTGGACAGCTGGCTGGTCAGATTTGGCCATGAATAACAGCGGTAAAGCTGTTGTCTACACGGTAGTTGAAAAAAATATTCCTACAGGCTATTCAGCAACATACAGCACCATGGCCAATGGAATGATCACCATTACAAATACCCATACGGTATTGCCAGTAAAAGTAACTTACCATTCGAATCACGACACTGATGAAACGAAAGTATTCGACAATATCGCGAAGGGAACTGATTACACAGTTGTTGGCAACACATTTGTAAGAGCTGGATGGACATTCACAGGATGGACCACCAATGCAAATGGTACTGGGACTTCATACAGTGCGGATAGCAAGATAAATCACATCATGAACGATGTAGATCTTTACGCAAACTGGAAACAGGATGTAGTTCCGCCAATCGTCGTACCTCCAACGCCGACACCAACACCGAATACTCCGATAGTAGATCCTGGCGACAACAACAATACTCCTGAACCAGAACCGACACCGACACCGGAACCAACAACTCCAGTAGTAGATCCTGGCGATAATAACAACACGCCAGAACCGACAGTTGTTCCTGATAAACCGGATAACAACAATGCAGAAGAGCCTAAGACAGGTGATGAAAACAACATGATCCCTTGGGCGGTAACACTGCTTACAGGAGCGGCTCTAACAGGAGTTATGATAAAAAGACGTAACGAAGAATAGTGAACAATAACAACTAATTATTAATAGCACAATACACATACACACATATAACATTCCACAGGGAAAAGGGCTGAAAAAAAGGCCCTTTTTTCTTTGACCTTTTCCTAAGATTGAACGATACTTTATTGTCCTTGATATAGTACTTACACATGAACGTTTAATGTATATAAATAAATACATGAATATTAGCCAATTATGTTAAAGTAATATAATTGGGATATAACGTTGAAATTTCATAATATGAACAGTACGAATTATCGTACAGTTAATTTTCTGAAAATTAACAAAAATTAGCACTTTGTTAACTTTTTCATAACTTGCTCGTGATATTATTTAGCCACTAGAAAAGCATGTGGATGTGTTCTCGATAGTTTGTGGTTTTGTGTTATATGGATAGACTTTTTTTAATTACTTTCAAACTACTAACTGTACGAGACTAAATCCGTACAGTTTTTTGTTATCATCAATTGCGGCTTGTGTATGGCCGCGGCAACAGATTAGATTGTGGAAAAACGGCAAACCTGGCGAAAGCCAGCGACGCAAAGCCAAGGGACTAGAGCCTCACTTAGGGGGGTATGTCAGCCGGCTGCCTCACGATTATTTATAATCAAGGAGGAGAGAAAGATGAAGAAGTTTTTGACGATCATGCTTGCAATAGCAATCGTCGCGATGTATACCTTCGGCAGCATTGGGACTGTATTTGCCGGCGGTACTAGCACAACTCAAAATGCGAGCATCACGACGAGTAAAACTGCAAGCTGGGCGGATGGCGCTACAAACAAAGACGCCAGTATCGCCAATGTAAACTTGACATTAGACTGCCAGAATGCGGTCCAGGTAACGACATCATCTACAAGGATAGTACTCGTGCTGGACAGATCAGGCAGCATGGGAGACAAGACTAATGGAGTCAGTAAACTTGACAGATTAAAAAGCACTTTAACAACTGCTGATACTGGCTTCATTGACAAAGTGTTGGGAATACCTAATGCGGATGTGCAGATTGCAGTAGTATCGTATTCATCAGATGAAACTGCTGGATATGACAAGTATGGAGTACTTCACGCGGGTTGCTCTCAAGTGACGACTAATTCTGGCTTCAGCAGCAGCGCAGCAGATTTGAAGGCAGCTGTCAATGGGATCGATGCCTGGGGTGGAACCAACACTCAGGCCGGCATCAGGCAGGCAGAGTCACTGCTTAGCACAGAAATAGCTGACAATGAGTATATAATTCTGCTGAGTGACGGCGAGCCTACTTTTAGTTACAAGGCAACTGCGGCAGTACCAGCTGATACTGGCCTCAACTATAATAGTACAGAGTGGACATCTAGAATAACTGAATTTAGCAATGATATAGTAGGTACTGGAGATTCATACTATTTTACCCCGTATTCTTTGACAAGTTACACTTATACAGCAGAGACTTTCAGCAGTACCAAGGGCCTTGATCTTAATAAAAACTATTATTATGCGAATGATAGTTCCGGAAATAAAAGATTAATCAGGTATGATGATGGTGATGGAATATCCATCGATTATGATCCTTACTATTATTACATGGAACCTACGTATCATAAGCACCATACCGAATGGAATGAAGTAAAACTTCAGGACGGCGACACAGTCTACAAGCTTACTGTGACCAATCAGGGTACAATCAATAACAACGGATATGGCACAGTCAGTGAGGCTTACCTGGCTAAAGCTACTGGCAGTACTATATACACAATAGGCTACGACGTTGCAGCGGGCAGCACTTCAGACAAAGTTATGAAATCAGTTGCAAGCAGCAACGACAACAGCTTTGTTTCAGGCATCAGCGATTTGAATTCAATATTCACTACTATAGGCCAGCAGATTAAGGAACAGGCAGCTGGAACCGGTGCAGTAGTATCCGATATACTTGGCAGCAGTTCAGTTGCAGGTTCTAAATATGAGTTTGACATTGTGCCAAACTCCATAAGCGTTACATATAAGGCAAATCCTACGGCAACTGCAGTGGCAATGCCGAATGCAGCGACTTACGATTCGAATTCGAGAACGATCACATGGAATGTAGAGGATGGAAATCTGAAACAGGGGACTTACAGCCTTTCGTATCAGATCAAGTTCAAGAATTATTCAGCAATGAAGGGTGCTGATGTCAAGGATCTCAGCACAGTATTATCTAACAATGATGCGGTACTGAATTATAAAGATTCGGCTAGCGCAAATCAGAGCCTGACATTTACCAAACCTACTCTTGGTGTTACCCAGTATACGGTTCATTACTTCTACAGTGATGACAATGGAAATAAATATACTGAGAAGACCGATAAGGCAGTTCCGCATACAGCAATAGTCGGGTGCAGTGCGATTGTGGCAAACGATGCCAACGGCATCATTACCGATGGAGCTGTAACAGGCTATACATATGATAAGATCGAATACGGAACTGACAAAAACACTACGGGACTTGCGATCACTGACACAGCAGCAAACAACGTAATCAACGTTTATTATAAGGAAACCGGGAAAGTAAGCAAAAGCGTAGAAAAGATATGGGCGCATTCCGGTGACAACTACAGTGCTCAGCGGAAAAAGTCACGGTGGCTTTGATGGACGGCACGACTGAGCTGACAACACAGGATCTGAGTGCAGCAAACAACTGGAAATACACATTTGCAAACCTTCAGGCGTACAGAGACCTTGCACCTATCAATTATACGATAGTAGAGAAGAGCACACCTGCAGGTTACACAATGACCAGCACGGTAGATGGAGATAAAACTACTATTACCAACACATATAGCGGAAATGAAAAAATAGACAAGACATTTACTAAGACTTGGGACCTCAGAGATCAGGGAACGCTTCCAAGCAATATCACAGTAAAACTGCAGCAGCTTAAGGATGGAAACCTTGTTGATGTAGCGAATTCTGAGAAAGTTGTCAGTGCAGATGAACAGGGTAAATGGTCATGCACTTGGACTGGACTGGATAAATATTATAAAGGCAGCGAAGCAGTTTACACCGTGGCAGAAACCAAGATAGGAACTATTGATGTTGACAGCAATGGAATGGCTTTGATCAATGGCAGCGCTGCAACAGCGGCAGGTGTAAGACAAGTTATAGGATACTGGCAATGGCTGCCTGATACATCAACCAATACATGGGTACCGGCAGAAGATACAGCTTCAGGTACGGTTACTATCAACAAATACGGAGTTTCAGAATTGACAGCAACTGCAAAAGCTAATGCTGATGTTCTTGATGGCGCAGAGTTCACTCTCTACAGCGGCACCAAAGCAGTTGGAACTTATACAACAGCAGAAGACGGCACAGCATCAATTGCAGGACTTGCTGCAGGCACTTACACGCTTAAAGAAACAAATGCTCCTGATGGCTATACGGCAAGCAGCAATACTTGGACAGTAACTGTTAGTGACACAAGTAATACTCTTGTAAGCGTTAATAAAGACAGCGATGGCATATTCCATAATATCTGGAGTATGCTGACAGGAGTAACGGCAACTGCGAACAGTGATTTTACTGTAAGCAGCTCGACTTTGTCAGTATATGATGTGGCTTCAGTTTCAAAGACAGTACAGAAGGTATGGAACGACAATAATGACCAGGATGGCGTAAGACCGGATTCCGTAAAGATCGATCTGTATGCACAGTCCGGCAGCGGAACTGCAACAAAAGTTAAGACACTGACACTGGACAAATCCAACTGGTCAGGCAGCTTTACTGATCTTCCGAAGTATGATGCTGCAGGAAATGCAATCACATATTCCGTACAGGAGCAGCCGATAGCCGTTAAAGACGGTCATGCAACAGGCTATACAGCCAGCGTTGCAGCAGGCACTGCAGATAACGCGGCAGACTTCGTAGTAACGAATACGCATACTCCTGAGACAGTATCTAAAACAGTTACGAAGGTTTGGAACGATGACAACAACCAAGCGGGCGACAGACCGCAAAGCGTAAGTGTTCAGCTTTCCGGAGACGGGGCAGCCGTAGGCAGCGCAGTTGCAGTAACTGGCGGCAGCAATGCAGGCACATGGACTTACACATGGAACAATCTTCCTAAGTATAGCAACGGAAAGGCCATTTCATATGCTGCAGCTGAAACTGCAGTTCCAGCAAACTATAAGCTGGAAAACCAGCTGTCAGATACTCCAATGACTATAACTAATACATATAATGTTACTAATACAACTGCTGTTACAGCAACCAAGTACTGGGAAGATAACAGCAACCAGGACGGAATGCGTACAGCAAGCGTAAAGGTTCAGCTCTATAAGAATAACGATCCAGTAGGAGCGGCTAAGACTCTCAACGCTGACAACAACTGGAGCTACACTTGGACTAACCTGTACATCAAATCAAATGGAACGAATAATGTATATACAGTTCAGGAAGTTACAGCAGTAACTGGATATGAAGCAAATGTTACTACACAGGACGGATACACATTTGCAGTAACCAACAGTCACGAGCCTGAGACGATCAGCAAGTCAGTGACCAAGATCTGGAAGGATGACAACAATCAGGATCATTCAAGGCCGACAAGCATTGAAGTATATCTTCTTGGCAATGGAGAAACTGTAATGGAACCTGAAAAGGATGTAACAGCTCAGGGCGCTAATGATGACAGCGATTCCAGCGAACCGCAGGAGTACGTTCTTACGCTGAACGATGACAATGATTGGACAGGCACTTGGTATGCACTTCCTAAGTACAGCGGCGGAGAACTGATCAGCTACGAAGCAGTTGAACGTGAAGTCAACAGGGGAGACCTTGCACAGTACTCACCTTCGCAGAACTTTGACGAAAATGGAAACTTCATTTTGATCAATACGCGTCAGTCGGCTACTGTTACCAGGACGGTCAGCAAACTCTGGAACGACGGAGACAACATGGATTCCATTCGTCCTGCTTATGTTAAGATTAATCTGCTTGCAAACGGTACTCCATTAAAGACAGTTAACTTGAGTGCGGACAACAACTGGAAAGCAACGTGGACTGACTTGCCGGCTAATTCAGACGGCACTGCAATCACATATTCAGTGACTGAGGATGCGGTAAGCGGATACAATGCTGAAATCAGAACGGACGGAGACAATTTCTACATCACAAACTACCATACAGTTTTACCTGTAAAGGTTACATATCACGCTAACGGCGGAGTCGGCGATGATGTTGTTTATACAATCAACAAAGGAACCGATTACACAGTACTGAACAATATGTTCACTAGAGTTGGATTTACATTTACAGGATGGACTACAAATGCTAATGGAACAGGTACAGCATATGCTGCAGACAATACCATTGCAAATGTCAAGGCAGATGTAGACCTTTATGCAAACTGGACGCAGGATGTAATTCCTCCAAATCCTCCGATCATCATACCACCGACCCCTCCTATCGTTGATCCAGGTGACAACAATGAGACACCTGAACCTACACCGGAACCAACTCCGGTCGTTGACCCAGGGGACAACAACAATACGCCAGAGCCAGTAGTGGTTCCTGATGAGCCTGACAACAACAATGCAGAAGAGCCAAAGACAGGCGATGAGAACAACATGGTACCATGGGCGATCACGCTGCTTACCGGAGCACTTCTTACGGGAGTTGTTATCAAGAGACGTGACGAGGAATAGCAAAAAATAATCAATAATTAATGAATTTCACAACACACATACACATATAACATTCCACAGGAAAAAGGGCTGAAAATCAGGCCCTTTTTCTCTTGCAGCCGCTTTACTTTGATTAAACTTTAGCGAAAAAAATCATTTTTTATGATTTAATACAATTTCGGTTATTTTTTTTGGTATACATTATGAAATGTGATGACAAAGTGAAGATAATTTGCTATAATAAATAATCAAATGTTGTTATTATTATCAATTATCACTTAATTCTTACTTTATTAAGAAAGAGAGGACTTTATGAGTTTTACTGAAGCAGTATCCGCATTTGATGGCTTCTTATGGGGATTACCACTAATCATCGTCCTTTTGGGGACGCATTTGTTCTGTACTTTCAGAACCGGCTTTATTCAGAAATACACTTTCAGAGGAATCAAATTATCAGTTACGCCTGACCCTGACGGCGAAGGTGAAGTATCGCAGTTCGGAGCTCTTGCAACAGCTCTTGCGGCTACAATCGGTACAGGCAACATCATCGGTGTTGCAACAGCGGTTGGTGCCGGAGGACCTGGAGCTGTACTGTGGATGTGGCTGACCGGAGTATTCGGAATCGCTACTAAGTACTGTGAAACAGTAATGTCAGTTAAATACAGAGAGCAGTCAGAAGATGGAAGAATGCTTGGAGGCGCAATGTACGCGCTTGAGAGAGGACTTCATGCTAAATGGCTGGGAGTACTGTTCGCTGCACTAGCTGCTATTGCAGGCTTTGGTATTGGAGACGCAACTCAGGCTAATTCAATTTCTACAGCACTTAATCAGAACTTTGGCATTCCTACTTGGATCGCAGGAATCCTGATCGCTATCTTCGTAGCAATCGTAATTCTTGGCGGAGTTAAATCAATCACTAAGGTATGTGAGAAATTAGTTCCATTCATGGCGGTATTCTATGTTGCAGGATGCATCATCATCCTGATCATGAATGGTCACTTTGTTGGTGTTGCACTAGTTGCAATCTGCAAGTCAGCATTTTCATTCCAGTCAGGAGTTTCAGGTTTCGCTGGTTACGCAGTAGCCATGGCTATCCGCTACGGATGTGCAAGAGGTCTGTTCTCCAATGAGTCAGGAATGGGATCAGCTCCTATCGTAGCAGCATCTGCTAAGACAAGGAACTCAATCAGACAGTCACTGGTTTCAATGACTGGAACATTCTGGGATACAGTAGTTATCTGCCTGATGACAGGCCTGACACTTGTAAGCTCAGTTTGTGCACATCCTGATCAGTTTGCAGAGGTTGTTACTAATAACAAGGTATTGACTTTCGAAGTATTCGGAATGATTCCTGTTATAGGCAAACCTTTGATTACAGTTGCAATTGCACTGTTCGCATTCTCAACTATCCTCGGCTGGTCATATTATGGCGAGAGATCCGCAGAATATCTGTTTGGACCTAAGGTCATAATCCCTTACAAGGTACTTTGGGTAATCATGGCATTCGTTGGCAGCGTAACTTCACTGGATGTTGTTTGGAACATCGCTGATATCCTTAATGGATTAATGGTAGTTCCTAACGTAATCGGTGTTTGGCTGCTGAGCGGAGTAATCATGGCTGATACTCACAAGTATGTCAATAACATTGATGAAGTCGATCCGGCACCAATACCGGTAAGGCACGTAAAAGTTGGCGACATTGACTAGCGTTGATAATAATAATGACAACTTAATCAATTAAAAATGGAGGCTGCCGCAAGATGCGACAGCCTCTGCTATTGTATTAAGCTGTTAATTATAAGGGCAATGTCTGCTAGAACCACTTTCTTTTCTTGAAGATGATCATAAGGATCACCACTACGGCAACAGCCACGGCAATGACTACAGGATAACCATATGCCCATTTGTATTCCGGCATAACAAGGTTCATTCCGTACCAGCCAGTGAGGAGGGTAAGTGGAAGGAAAATAGTTGTAATAACGGTAAAAAGCTTCATGATGTTGTTTTGCTCAATATCTATCTGTGACTGGTATGCTTCGCGTACCTGCTCTTCATATTCCTGCAGATGGATCACAAATTCAAGCAGACGGTCGAATTTTTTATCAATGAAGGCGAAAGACGAGTCTGCAGCCGCCATTTCATCGGTCATGAATTCCATCTGCTCGTAATAGCGTTTCATGTGCAGGATCTTCTTGCGTACAGTGACGATAGCCGAAATGCCTTCTTTGTCAGGTTTGTTGTCGACGAGGAGTCTGTCTTCCAGCGCGCTTATGCTGTTTTCCAGATTCTCGAGTTTTTCTATGTCTTCAGATGTTAGCTCCATGAAAAATTCATAGAGCTGCAGCATGCCATTGTCCGGAACATCTATGTTGCCAGCAAAGTCGGCTACTTCCTTGCTGTCGGTGATGACGATGAGTTCGTCACAGCATGAATAAATCGTGACCTTCTGATGGTCCAGCCAGTGAAAGGTTAGGAAGAAAACATTTTCATCAAGTTTATAGAAAAAATTGCGGCTTTCATCGATTCGCCTGAAGATGCGTTCATCAACTTTTTCGCTGAGCCTTCCAATTTCTGAATTGCTTAATATCATTACCATGTAAGGTCACACCCCCAAAATGTCAAGTATTACGGATATCCAGTTTCCGTTTGGTTTTATTGTAGCGATTCAGCAAGTAAAAGTCAATAAAATGAAGATTTCGCTTGCATTCTTTTGCTGCATGTAAGAAAATAGAATGGTGAGCAAGAACACGAATTATCACGTTTGCGAGGTGTAAAAATGGCTAATTTGACAGATAAGGAAATAAGCAGAGCTCTGCGGAATCTTGACTACTATGTAACGCTGGAGCCGGCAGATAAACTAAGAGTACTGGTGAAAGATATCATGCGAAACGGCGACATGAAAAAGGCAAATTTTGAGAACTTCATTTCGCTGGTAGATGCCGCTGGAGATGATGACCCGGTAAATCAGGAACAGAAAATGGACATCATTCTTGAAATACTGGAGATGCATGCGCCGACTAAAACGCTGCAGGTGCTTCAGAAGACTGGACTTATGTCATATATGCTTCCGTACTGTTTCCCAATCAAGCATGTCATGGACAAGCGTGACTATTATGCTATCATAGACAACATGGATAAATGTGCAGATGAGGAACTTGCAGTCAAACTCAACCTGCTGCTGTTTCCTTTTGAGGTGCCGGCAGTCAAGAAGACCCTGGAGGAATCAAACTTCGAAGAAGATGCAATTGACACGATAGTAAACACTCTGGATCTTTTCATCGAGTTTATCAACATCAAGAGTTCAGGCAAGCTGAAAAATTTCGTGCACAAAAATGGCAGGGCGTTCTATATATACATGGACGAATATGCAACTCTGGTAGATTCTTTGATCAATGCTAAGGAATACAAGAGGATGAACAGCCGTAAGGTATTCGACATCCTTATTAAGCGCGGCGATCCATTCTTCGTTTCTGACTTGAAAATCGGCAGAGATGAACTGAAAGAGATCGGCATCACCGACGAGAAGGAAGCTGATGCAATGCTGGAGCTGCTGCTGGATCACTGTCTGAAGAAACCGGAAGACAATATCAGGGTGACGCTGCTTGAGCTAGCTCAGAAAAATATGGGCGGCAAGCTGAAGAGAAAAGTCAGAAGCATGTCATGAAGACGGTGATCGTTGAATTTGATGAAAAAGAGGCGGCCGCGGCGGCGCAGAAGGCTTTTGACCAGATAGTCGGGCTTGGAGATGGCGCTGGCGGTTTTGATCTGCAGCCGGAGACGGATGACGAGGCAGACGCAGAGCGTTTTGCTGCAATGAACGAAGGATCAAAGCGCAGGCTGAGGGTTTACGCCCAGGAGGCACATGAGCGCTGCAGTCGGAGGATCGCGCTGAAGGCGGCATACAGATTCGATGAAGGGCGGTATTTCTACGCTTTGACAGCAGGGGAAGGGTCCGCAGCGGAATCAGATGATGTGATGGCAGCCTTTATGGAAGACGCGTGGGCGACGGCTTACGTAAATGCCGGAATGGAGCTTTTGCGTGAGAAAATTGCAGAAGACCTGGCGGAAAGGTTCCCGGGAGACGGTGAGGTAGTTCTGTCGGAGGCCTTTGGACCTGGATATTTTGGAGAAAGCATAGAGAAAACGGGAGAATATCTCGCGGCGGCTGGCGGCGGGGAGATTGGCATCACCAACCTGGAAGGCGGTGCAATGATCCCGGAAAAGTCGTGCACGGGAATGTATATAGCGACTAGAGACCCGGAAATCGGACCGGGACCCGGATGTCTGAAATGCGCGGGGAATCCTGCGGGATGCGCATACTGCAGCATCAGGAACAAATGAGTTATGGCTGGAATGAATAGCAAAGGAATTTAGGATCAGATTATGGGAGATTTGGCATTATATCTTGGCATTACCGCGGTCGGCTACATTGTCGGCAGCAGACTCAGGCATCTGAGGGATAAGATCAACTGGACGAGGACGGCACAGATGCTGGCGATAATCACGCTGGTTTTCATCATGGGACTGAGGATGGGCTCAAACAAAGATGTCACGGGCAATCTCAATTCCATCGGACTTTATGCCTTTGTGATGACTGTCGTGATCATGGGTTTATGCGTGATACTCATTGGAATCACGCGAAAGTTTTTCGGAATCAACAGATACGGTGAGATGGGCGGCAGCGATGTCAAACCAGAACATGCGGTAGAAAATCAAGGTTCGGGCAGAAAAATCGACAAGATGACGATCTACATACTCTGCTCGGTAGGCTCCGGTATGGTTCTGGGATATTTCTTTATTTTGCGTATATTCAGCGATTTTGCGGTTTTCGACCATTTGGCCGGGATCCTCATAAAAATCGGTCTTTGCGTCATGCTGACCTTTGTAGGCATGGACCTGGGACTGGATGGGACAGTTTTCACGAATATGAAGAAAGTAGGCTTCCGCATACTTGTTTTTCCCTTTGTGACTGTCGCAGGTTCTATTGGCGGCGGACTGATATGCTCGCTTTTTCTGCCGATCACGGCAAAGGAAGCCATGGCAATTGGTGCCGGTTTTGGATGGTATACACTGGCGCCCGGAATCATTATGGCAAACGGCTACATGACAGCAGGAGCGATTTCTTTCATGCACAATGTCATGAGGGAGCTTTTTTCCATTATACTCATTCCTACGGTTGCGCGGAAGATAGGCTATGTGGAAACCACATGTCTGCCTGGAGCGGCGGCAATGGACGTATGTCTGCCAATAGTCGAGAGGGCGACGAGCAGCAATACGGCAGTGTATTCCTTCGTTTCAGGAGTTGTGCTTTCAACGGCAGTGCCGATTCTGGTGCCGCTGATCATAGGATAGGAGATAGCAATGTTTTATGTTGCACTTTACTGGGGATTCATGGCTGCAGGATATCTTGCCGGATGGAAGCGCCGCGGTAAATTTGACGGACAAGGCATGGTTGACAAGGTCATGATGATATGCATCTCAGGATTGGTATTGCTCATGGGCTTGAGGATGGGTTCCAATGAGGAAGTCATTGCAAGCTTGGGTACAATTGGTCTGGAAGCATTGGCGGTGACCATACTGCTCTGGGCAGGAACGGCGGTTTTTGTTACTTTAGCAAGAAAGATATTAGGCTACGACAAGCAGGGCAGGCTGAAGAGCGGCGCTGAGGTGTCTGAAACTGAAGAACTGGCTGAATATGAGTCGCAGGAAGAGACAGAGGAAAAGTCATCAAACGCCATGACGATCGTCATTTTAGTGTCCGTGGTTGTCGGACTTCTGGCTGGGTATTTCTTTGTCAGGACACACGTCAGTGATATTGACGGTTTTTCATCGATCACAGGGAATATTATGACAGCCGGCCTCTGCGTGATGCTGGCTTTTATAGGCTTCGGAATGGGACTTACAGGCACGGTTATCAAACAGCTGAGGTCAGCCGGCCTCAGGGTGCTTGCATTTCCGCTGGCCATACTTATAGGAACCACTGTCACTGGTATCGCCATAAGCTTTATCATACCGCTGTCAGTCAAGGAGATGTTGGCTGTATGCTACGGCTTCGGCTGGTATACGTTTGCGCCTGTTGCCATAGCCAACAAAGGTTACGCTATCGCCGGTGCAGTATCATTCATGCACAACGTTTTCAGAGAGCTGGGAGGATTGGTTCTTATACCGGTTTTGGCGGAAAAGATCGGATATCTGGAGGTCATCTCCCTGCCTGGATGTGCGGCAATGGATATCTGCATGCCTGTGGTAGAACGGGCGACAAGGCAGGATATGGTAGTGTATTCGTTTACAGTAGGCATTTTGGAAAGTCTGATGGTACCGCTTCTGGTACCGCTGGTAATAGGACTGTAAACTGACATAAATGTTTTTTAGAAAGGCAAAATCAATGAAGAAATTTACGGGAAGCAGTGATTATGTAGCTTCCAAGGAACTTATGAACGCCGTCAACGTAGCGATGGCACTGGAAAAACCTCTTCTGATCAAGGGCGAGCCTGGCACCGGCAAGACAATGCTGGCCGAGGCGATAGCAGAAGCGCTGGATATGAAACTAATAATCTGGGGCATCAAGTCAACGACCAAGGCGCAGGAAGGCCTTTACGTTTATGATACGGTGCAGAGACTATACGACAGCCAGTTTGGAGAGGGTGACGTGGCAGACATCAGCCAGTATATCAAGCTGGGAAAACTGGGTGAAGCCTTCACCTCGGATGAACAGGTAGTGCTTCTCATCGACGAGATCGATAAGGCGGACCTGGAATTCCCTAACGACCTTCTCTGGGAATTGGACAGGATGGAATTTTACATAAATGAGACCAAGAAGACGGTAAAGACAAAACATCGTCCCATCGTCATCATCACTTCGAATGCAGAAAAGGAACTGCCAGACGCATTCCTGCGCCGCTGCATTTTCCACTACATAGAATTTCCGGATCAGGAAAAGATGGAAGAGATAATTCGCGTACATTACGGAGATATTGACAAGAAGCTGGTGGATGCAGCCATGAAGGCGTTTTACGACATCAGAGCCATGAGGCAGATACAGAAGAGACCAAGCACATCGGAACTTCTGGACTGGATTCAGGCGCTGAGGATCAGCGGCATAGACATCAAGAGGATAGGCAGCGAGATCCCTTATATCGGCGTTCTGCTGAAGAAGAATCAGGACATCGATGTGGTGAAGGACTACAGAAATGTTTATTGATTTTTTCTATCTTCTGAGAGCCAGGGGTCTGGAGATATCTCTTGATGAATGGCTCTGTCTAATAGAAGCGCTGGACAAGGGGCTTGCAGACAATTCCCTTATAGAGTTCTATTACCTGTGCAGGAACGTGCTTGTAAAGACAGAAGCTGATTACGACAAGTTCGATCTGGCATTCGCCGAATATTTCCAGGGCATTCAGACTGTTGAGGATATCCCGGAGGAATTGTGGAACTGGCTGAATCAGGATGAACTGGAAAGAGACATCATGGACAAGCCTGACTGGGCCAAAGAATACAGTCTGGACGAACTGAAGAAGATGTTTGAGGAAAGGCTAGCTGAGCAGAAGGAAAAGCACGACGGAGGCAACTACTGGGTAGGGACCGGCGGCACATCGCCTTTTGGCCACGGCGGATATAATCCGGCTGGCGTCAGGATCGGCGGCGAAAGCAGACACAAGTCAGCGGTCAAAGTCGCCGGAGAGCGTAATTTCCGCGATTTTCGTCAGGACAATTCACTTGATATCAGGCAGTTTCAGATGGCCTTCCGCAAACTCAGAGAGTTTTCAACCAGGGTGGACAGCTCAAGGACGGAACTCGATATAGACGAGACCATTGATGCAACAAGCAGCAATGCAGGTATGCTTAAACTGGTCTATGAAAAACCGCGAAAGAATACTGTCAAACTTCTTCTGCTCATGGATTCAGACGGATCGATGCGCGAATACAGCAGACTATGCAGTCAGCTGTTTCAGGCAGTAAATCAGTCAACTCATCTGAAAGACCTTAAGACATATTATTTTCACAACTGCGTTTACGACTATCTGTTTACGACGCCGGAGTGCAGGCGGGGCAAATGGGTAGATACAGACTGGGTTTTCGGCAACCTGGACAGTGAGTACAAGGTGATCTTTGTTGGCGATGCAGCCATGTCGCCTTATGAACTTATGTCGGAAGGCGGGAATCTGGACTGGGACGTATATAACTCGGAGCCGGGGATCGAGTGGCTCAGAAAATTTACGAAAAGATATAAGAAATGCATCTGGCTGAACCCTGTCAGGGAAGAACGGTGGAAATGGGCATGGGGAGCCAGAACGATAAAGATGGTAGGAGAAGTGTTCCCTATGTATGAACTAACGTTGGACGGCCTGGATAAGGGGATCAAGAAGCTTCTTTAACTGACATGTCATGCGGCTGTCGGCTGCAGGCACGAAAGGAGATGACAGGCCGTGTATCTAACGGTGGGAGAAATATCCAAGGCTCTCGGAATTTCGACCGAGGCGATAAGGTATTACGTAAGCGAAGGCATCATCACGCCCGTACAAAACGAGCAGAACAGCTATTGGGAGTATTCGTCAGACGATCTCATGAAGCTGACGGACATCATGTTCTACAGAAGCATGGATCTCAACATCAAAGACATCAAAACGATCATGGACGGTCTGCCTCTCGAGCAGATCGGCGATGTGATAAGTTATCGCAAAAGCGAACTGATCAAATCCATCCGTGAAAACATGGAGGCGCTCTACAACCTAAACGACTGGGCGGAGAGATACAAAGAGGAAATCGCGCTGATCGGGAATTATGTGATCGGCGAAATGCCTGCAGGGTTCAGAAGGTACGGCTGCTTCGAAGAGCCGAACCATATGGCCAAGTACCTGGAGGAATGTTTTGATCTTGATAAAGAGGATTGGGGCTCTGTGTCCATTTCTTTTTACTATAACATGAACATGCCCGATGCCAAGCTTCAGAGGTATCTTTCCATAGAAGGTTCGCAGAAGATAAAGGCGTCCAACGTCAACGAAGCGGCTATAGAAGAGAAGGCTGAGAATTGCCTGATCACAGAGGTCCATTACAGCGATAACGTATTCGATATGATAGATCCAATCGCCGAATATGCTTCGAAGAACGGCATGAAACTCAGCGGCGAGTTCTACGGACGTGAGAATACCAACTATTTCGTAGATGGAAAGCGCTCTGGAATATATAAGGTATACGCTCCGCTGTCGGTGGATAAAGAATAACAAAACTGAATGAATATGAATTTTCTATTGACCTCGTGGTAACCACGAGGTTTATTCTTTAATTGAGGGGAGGCAGTGAAACATGAAAAATGAAATTGTAAAAAATTACTTTGATGTTCACAAAGACGAAATAATCGCTGACCTTGGAGACTTTATTGCCATACCAAGCGTGTCATCGGATAAAAAAGAGGTGGACAGGGCTTTGGACTATGCTCTTGACCTTGGCAGAAAACTGGGATTTCATGCCGAAGCTGTCTGCGGACATCAGATCGGTATCATAGAAATCGGAGAAGGCCCCGAGACAGTGGGTATCCTGGCTCACGTTGACGTTGTGCCTGCGGGAGACCTTGAAGACTGGGAGACCGACCCTTTCAAAATGGAGATCAAAGACGGCAGGCTATACGGCCGCGGCACACTTGACGACAAAGGTGCTGTTGTGATCTGCCTGCATGCCATGAAGGCAGTGATGGACAGCGGTGATCCGCTGAAAAAAAAGATGCAGATGATACTCGGTACACAGGAGGAAGTAGACTGGACCGATATGGACGCTTACAATGCGGCTGATTTCAAGCATCCTGACTATGGATTTTCGCCAGATGGTGAATTCCCTCTGTGCAATATAGAAAAGGGAATAATAGACTCGGAGATGCATTTTGACATTGCCGACACGCCTGAAGGAGACGGATGGTTTCTGACGTCAGTTGACGGCGGTGCCATTGCCAACGCTATTCCGGGGAAATGCATTGCTGTGCTGACGCGCTTTGAAAATGGAAAGTTCGCCGAAACTAAGGCTCTGACTACCTCGGGAAAGTCTGTGCATTCATGTCAGCCTGAGCTGGGCGACAATGCAATATATAAGATGGCTGAGCATATAGAAGACATGGACGTCAGAGACAGCATGCTGAAGCAGATACTTTTGATGACAAAAGAGAAGTTCGGCAGCATCTTCGGAAAGGAGATCGGCCTGTACAGCAAGACAGAAGTCATCGACGGCGATTTTGTTCATCGCAACGCTTTCTCAGTGACGATGTTCAAGATGGAGGGAAAGCACGTCATGCTGCACATCAACTGTCGCTTTGCCTGGGGCACGGAATCAGATGAGATAGTTGCAAAACTGACTGAACTGGCAGCCTCATATGGCGGCAGCCTGTCGGCTGTGGAGGCGCTGCCGGCCGTATATGTGAACAGCCAGAGACCATTCATCAAAGAGTTCAACGACGCCTATGAAGAGGGCTCAGGTTTTAAAGCTGAGTGCGTCCTTGCATATGGCGGATCCTACGCTAAGGCGATGCCGAACATCGTTTCCTGGGGACCGATTTTCCCTGGCGAGGAAGACACATGCCATGAAGCAAACGAATATATACCGATAAAAAGCCTATTGGACAATGGCCGGGTATTTGCCCTGGCTTTGGGACGCGTAGCACTGTCAGACAAGCTTTTTAAATAATATGATATTTCTATTGATAAAGGAAAGGAGTGATTTTTTATGAGTTTTGGCATCTGGAGTCTAGTACCGGTAATCGTGATCCTAGTATTCGCAATCATTACTAAAGACACGTTTATTTCTTTGTTTCTGGGCGTTGCAACCGGCTTCATCATGATTGCCGGAGGACAGCCAGTAAAAGCTTTCAACGGATTTATGGATTCTCTTTATACGGTAATGACAGATTCTAACACTGCCTGGGTACTGATGATTTGCGGACTATTCGGTTCAGTGATAATGCTTATCACTGAAGCAGGAGGCGTCCTCGGATTCTCGAACCTGGCCAGCAAAGTACTCAAGACCAGAACTTCAACTATGATCGGAACATGGATCCTCGGAATCATAGTGTTCGTAGATGATTATCTTAACTGTCTGGCTGTAGGAGCTGCAGTAAGAAAGATAGCCGATAAGCAGAGGATTTCCAGAGAAATGATAGCATATATTGTAAACGCCACAGGTGTTACGGTCTGCGCTATCGTTCCGTTCTCATCCTGGTCAGCATTTATGGGTGGCCTGATGAAGAAATCAGACATGCTCGGCGGACTCAGCGTAACGGGTGCATATGTTCATACGATCCCGTTCGTCATCTATGGCTGGCTGGCAGTTATCACAGTTCCTTTATTTATAACTAAGGTGCTGCCGCTTTTCGGGCCTATGAAGGCTGCTGAAAAGAGAGCGATAGAGACTGGCGAAGTACAGTCACCGGAAGCAAAGGCTGCTCATGGCGAGCTGCCGGACGAAGAACTGAAGTTCAAGGACAAGAACTGCAGGGCAATCAACTTCCTGTTACCTATACTAGTCATAGCAATATTCACTGTAGTGGTCGATGACCTGCTGATAGGAATTTTCGCAGGCATGCTCTGCTGCTTCGTGATGTATCTGCCTCAGAGACTAATGAATGTAAGCGAGTTTTTCAACGGCGTACTTGCCGGAATCACTGACATGTGCTCTATGCTCGTAATAATCATTATGTCATATGTCCTTATAGAGGTAAACAACCAGCTGGGTCTGGTAAAATTCGTAGTAGACGCAGCTCTGAAAACAGTTAACCCTTCACTGCTGCCGGTAACGATATTTGTTGCCATTGGACTGCTGTCATTTGCATCAGGTACATTCTGGGGACTGGCAGCAATTGCATTCCCGATCGTCGGACCACTGGCAGCGGCTCTAAATGTGAGCCCGTATCTCTGTGCAGGAATTGCAGGCCTTCGCTGCGCCTGCAATGAGCGAGCTCACTGCGAGCTGCGCTCGGCCTTAAATGAAACCGATGGAACCTGCCTCAACGGAGTTGGCGGCGGGTCCAATGCCGGATTTCAGTGGTTATAACTTAAGTCCCACTGAAACCCGGCCGAGCTGAAGCTCCTGGCTTCATTGCAGGCCTTCGCTGCGCCTGCAATGAGCGAGCTCACTGCGAGCTACGCTCGGCCTTAAATAGAGCCATGAAAGGAAGGTGTATTAGATTGAATAATTTTGTATATGACATACCTACTAAGGTTTATTTTGGAGAGGGTCAGCTGGACCACTTGGGAGAGGAGCTGAGCCGCTTTGGCAAGAAGGTCATGATGGTTTATGGCGGCGGCTCGATCAAGAGAAGCGGCCTCTACGACAGGATCAAAGCTGAGACGGACAAGGCGGGCCTCACGATCATCGACTTTCCGGGCATCGACCCTAATCCAAGGATCACTTCCGTCAACAAAGGTGCGGCGATCTGCAAAAGAGAACACATCGACGTGCTGCTGGCTGTCGGCGGCGGTTCAACAATAGATGCAACAAAGTTCATAGGTGCCGGCACTTTTTATGACGGCGACGCATGGGACTTTTTCACTGGCAAAGCGGAGGTCAGCGGATGTCTGCCGATCGTTACCGTACTGACGCTCTCAGCAACAGGTTCTGAAATGGACAACGGCGGCGTGATCAGCAACATGGAGACCAACGATAAGATAGGACATTCCAGTCCTTACATGCTGCCTAGGGTCTCTTTCCTGGATCCAACGAATACGTATTCAGTAAGCCCGTATCAGACGGCTTGCGGCTCTGCCGACATACTGTCGCATATTTTTGAAGTATATTTCAGCCCTGACAAGGATCTGTTCATGCTTGACCGCATTATGGAAGGTCTGATAAAAACGGTGATCAAGTTTGCACCTATTGCCATGAAGGAGCCGGATAACTATGAGGCAAGAGCAAATCTAATGTGGACATCATCATGGGCAATCAACGGATACCTTGACGGCGGCAAGACTCAAGGATGGAGCTGCCATCCAATGGAGCATCAGATTTCGGCATATTACGACATTACCCATGGACTTGGCCTTGCTATACTGACTCCAAGATGGATGAAGTACACATTGGATGAGACAACGGCAGAAAAATATAAAGAGTTCGCCTGCGGTGTCTTTGATGTTGACAAAGCACTGCCTGCTATGGAAGCTGCGGAGCTTGGCATTGCAAAACTGTCGGAGTTCTTATTTGGTACGATTGGTCTGGATGACAGTCTTTCCAAACTGAAGATCGACGACGCTCACTTTGCTGACATGGCTAAAAAGGCCTGCGGACGCGGCGGTGTCATCAGGGGATTCAAGCCTCTGACGCCGGCGGATGTTGAGAAAATTTACAGGATGAGCCTGTAGGAGGTTGAAAAATGGGGGAAGAGAAGGATAAGGAAAAGGTGTGCTATCAGTTCATCTGCGCCAGATATCCCAAGTGCGACAGGGCAAGGGGACAGTGCTGCGCCATAGAAAAGAACGAAGACGTGCCTGAGGTGGCAGAGGGCGAATGCACGGAAGACAACGGCTATCCGCTGTTCGTGCCGGACCACATAGTTCACATGAAACTGTACTGATCAGATGTTAAGACATTATGCTGAAATTTGACAAAAAAATTGCCTAAGCAAAAAAACACGCTGAACTTATCGGTAATCGATGAACTCAGCGTGTTTTATTGTCTTAGACAAAAGGTTTTAATAATTAGCTGAAGTAGCGGAAAACGCCTCTGACCTTTCCCAGTACCTTTACATCCTGAACGATAATCGGACTCATGGTGTCGTTCTCAGGCTGCAGTCTGACGTGACCTTTTTCTTTATAGAAGGTCTTGACTGTTGCTTCGCTTTCAAATCCGTCGATCATTGCCACAACGATCTCTCCGTTGGAAGCCGTGTTCTTCTGTTCGACAAGTATCAGGTCGCCATCCATGATGCCGGCATTGATCATACTTTCGCCGTGTACCTTTAGCATGAAGCTGGTTCCCTTAACATAGCGGGACGGAACAGGGAAGGTATCTTCAATGTTCTGTTCTGCAAGAATAGGAGTTCCTGCTGCAACCTGGCCAATGACTGGTATGTCGATCACGTCTTCGCGTTCTGCGGTGTCGTGATCAGCCGCTGACGGCATATGACTGACGTAGTCGTTCTCTCCGTCAACGATCATCAGAGCTCTCGGTTTGGCAGGATCCTTCTTCAGATAGCCCTGCTTTACCAGACTTTCTATATCCTTATGTACGGTTGAAGTGGATTTGATGTTAAGGGCGGTGCATATCTCTCTGACTGTAGGGGGATAGCCCTTCATTCTGATTTCACTTTTCATGAAATCCAGTATCTTCTGCTCTCTATCTTTCAAATCGCTCATTGATCAGACCCTCCAAATCAAAACATCTGTTTGCACTTATTTTCTAAAGTATATCATAAAACAGAACAGATGTAAACGTTTGTTCTAAAAAAATCATTGTTAAAAACATGAATACATGGCTGTTCCGCATTGTGAAACAGCCTGCTCTCATATCAGAACTGGTGCCGTTGACATCCCGAATATTCAGAATTATTATTGTCGTAGAAAACAAGGTTCCCGGGGATCTGCCCGAAGCTTTAGCTTCGTAGAAGGGTGGGATCCTAATTAGGGCAATGGATGACAGTAAGGTCACACAGGTGACAATTTCAAGGAGGAGAAAAATGTTTGGAGCAAAAACAGGTTCTAGTGTAAATCCTAACCCTGAAGCTGCTGGAAGAGAAGCGGCTCAGGCTGTTAAATCACTGAAAGACATTAAAATGGCATTCGTTTACAGCGGAGTGCAGTATGACCAGAAGAAACTTCTGGGAGCGATCAGCAGTGAACTTCCAGGCGTACCTCTTGTAGGAAACACGTCATTCACAGGCGTGATCACGCAGGAAGGTTTTATTAGCGGAGACGATGGATTCGTCGGCATCATGGCTATGGGCGATGATAAGATGAAGGTCGGAGTTGCCGGATCACCTAAAGACGGCGATGCCAGAAGTACCGGCAGAAAGGTAGCTATGGCAGCCCTTAAGAATGCCGGCATGAATACGGCACCTGACTACTTTTACATGTCAGCGCCTCCAGGAGAAGAAGAGTTCTACCTGAAGGGAATAACCGAGGTCATTGGACGTGTTCCGTTCTTTGGCGGCAGCGCGGCAGACAATACGATCTCAGGCGACTGGGTACTTTTCACAGATGAGATGGTAACGCCAGACGGAGTTGCAGTTGCATTCTTCTACACGGAGAAGAAATTTGCAAATGTCTACACTGGCGCTTATGAAGAGACTGAAAAAGTGGGCATAATCACCAAAGTAAGGGACAACAGAACGATCTGTGAAATCGACGGTGTTCCTGCACTGGCAAAATACAGAGAGTGGACAGGGGCAACCAAAGAAGAAGTCGCTGGCGGAGGGCTGTTGGCTTATGCAATCACGGCACCTCTTGGGGTCAAAGATCCTCTTGGAGATCTGATCGCTATCAGACATCCTATGGCAGGCAATGACGATGACACGATCACAGTAGGCAACAACGTAGCAGTAAATACGGCAGCGATCCTTATGAAGGGTTCCGTTGACGGACTCATTGCATCCACAGGCAAAACTTTGGAAGAACTCAATGGCAAACTTGGCGCTGAGCCAGGCGCATACATGCTGGTTCACTGCGGAGGCAGAAGAGCGGGCATTGGCGACAGGATCGGCGAAGTAGCAGAGCAGCTGAAGAAGGCAGCAGGCGATACACCGTTCATTGCTGAGTTCACATTTGGCGAATATGGCTACGAGGATGACAGCAAAAACACCTGCGGAGGACTGATGCTTTCATTCACAGGCTTTGCAAAGTAGCATCTGGCAGTTGGCAATACAATTATTCAGGAGGCAGATAATATGAAAATGATTATAAATGGAAAACTTGCGGACAGCGAGTGCGGACAGACTTTTGACGTAATCAATCCGGCAGACGGAAGCGTCATCGACAGCGTGCCGCGTGCAACCGCCAAGGATATAGAGGCTGCAATCGATGCGGCAGTTGAAGGGCAGAAGGTATGGGCAAAGATTCCAACTTGGCAGAGAGCAGAGATACTCTATAAGTTCGTTGACCTGGTTAAGGTCAACAAAGAGAGTCTGGCGCAGACGCTTTGCGCAGAGAACGGCAAGCCGATCAGCGAGGCGAGAGCTGAGATCGGAAACATTCTGATTGCCTTCCCGGCATTCATCGAGCATGCAAAACACTTCTATGGCAGCTTTATCCCTGCCGGACAGGAGCCTGGAAATGATACCAACCTCCAGCTGCTGACCAGAGAACCAATCGGAGTCGTTGTGTGCATCATTCCATTCAACTTCCCTTGTGATCTCTATGATCAGAAGGTAGCACCGGCGCTGATGATGGGTAATGCCGCCATCGTTCTTCCGTCCTCAGACAATCCGCTGACTTTGATGAAACTCAGCGAGATCATGACAGAGGCAGGAGTTCCTGCAGGCGTTATCCAGTGTCTGACAGCACCAGGAAGCGTAAAATCTGCAGCTGTCACTGACCCGAGAGTTGGGCTGGTTACACTTACAGGAAGCACTGAAGTAGGTATTGACACTGCGAAACTGGCAGCTGCCAACCTTACGCACACAGCTCTGGAGCTTGGCGGAAACGATGCCTTCATCGTCATGGAAGACGGCGACGTAGACCTGGCGGTTGAAGAACTGGTATGGGGCCGCATGTACAACACTGGACAGGTCTGCTGCGCAAGCAAGCGTTTCTTAGTCCACAATTCCATCAAAGACGAGTTTGCGGCAAAGGCAGTCGACAGGATCAAAAAAATCAAAGTCGGCGTTCCGTCAGAGGAGAGCAGTCAGATGGGCTGCCTGATCAGCGAAAAGGCGGCAGTCAAGGTTGAGAAGGAAGTTGAACGCACTGTTGAGCAGGGCGGCAAGATCGTCCTAGGCGGACATAGAAACGGCGCATATTATGAGCCGACTGTTATCGTCGATGTACCAAAGACAGCAGATGTTGCATACGATATGGAGATATTCGGACCAGTAGTGCCTATCATCGGTTTTGATACTGAAGAGGAAGCCATAGAAATCGCCAACCAGTCGAAATTTGGACTTTCAAGCTGCGTATTCTCAAAGGATGCAAAGACGGCAATGAGAGTTGCTTCCAGGATGGAAGCCGGCGGAGCAGTCATCAATGGCGCAAGCTTCTTCAGATCATTTGAACTCCCGTTCGGTGGCTGGAAACAGAGCGGCATTGGAACTGAAGGCGTATTCTCAACATTCAATGAGATGACCAAGGCCAAGAACATTATCTTGAAAAACATTTACTAATATAGTTTGACCACTATCAGAGGCTGACATTCATCGCCAGCCTCGCCAAAAATCAAAGAGGATATTGCATTAGGAAACAAATCCATTATGCGATATCCTCTATTGTTTTCTAATGCAGGTCACAACAGGTTCCAGTTCTATTCTGCATATCCCATGCTTTTGGAGATCTCCATGGCCTGCTGTTTGACGAACTCTGCCACAGCTGGCATTTTTTCGTTGGTCAGCACAGTGGTTGGACCGCTGGCTGAGATAGCGGCAATGATGTCGCCGCGGTAGTCGTAAATAGGGGCGCCGATGCAGCGGTGGCCTGACTCTGATTCTTCATCGTCGGCTGCCCAGCCACGGGTACGGACGCGGGTCAGATCGTCTATCAGCTCTTCAACAGAGCCGATGGTTTTGTCTGTGAATTTGATGAAGCTGCAGCCAGACATTCGGGCTCTGACTTCTTCTGCAGAATAGTTTGCCAAAAGACATTTGCCTAGGGAACTTGAGTATGCATGGACGTGGAGACCGATCTGAGAGTAGAGCCTAATATTGGAGTAGACATCCATCTTTTCTATGTAGACGACTTCTGTTCCGTCCAGAACGCCCAGATGAGACGTCAGCCCCAGCTCTGAGACGATGCGGGCAACGTAAGGCCGGGCTTCGGTCTGAAGCTCCAGACTGTTGATGTAGCAGCTGACACATTCAATGAGTTTCAGTCCAATTTTGTAAGTGCCTTTTTCTGTCTTCGAAATGTAGCCGCGGTTTGCCATTGTAGTGATTATGCGGTGAGCGGTGCTCTTATGAAGCCCGATCCTGGCAGCAATTTCAGTTACACCGAGGCCTTCGTTTTCATCAGAGAGAACCTCAATAATATCAAGGGCCCTGTCAATCGACTGCACGTTGTTATCAGTTGCCATATCCTGTATCTCCTTTATATTTATAATATACATAGTATAACTTATTATTTATTTCTATGCAAGATTGTGTTAATATGTGTACATGCATGAATTAGCGATTTGTTATCAGATGATGAAAACCGTCGACAGTGTATGCGCGGCAAATAATGTGAACGAGGTTCGGGAAATAATTCTTGAAATTGGACAGCTTTCTGACGTGATACCTTCATATCTGCTACAGGTCTGGCCGCTGGCGGCGGAAGACTCGCGGTATGAAAAAACTGAGCTGACAATAGAGAAGATCCAGGCTCTCGCCAGGTGCAGACAATGTGGCACGGAATTTCCGCCTGTCGCGCTGGACGGAGTATGTCCAGAATGCGGGCAGGTGGATTTTGACGTTATCAAAGGGAGAGAATTCAGGATAAAGGATATTGTCGCCAGATAATCATCCGGTATGCAATGGAATGCATTGTACTGTTTATTTTATATTTGGAGGAAGAGAATATATGGACTTTAGTCAGGAATACAAACAGAAACTGAGGACTCCGCAGGAGGCGGTCATGGCAGTAAAGGATGGAGACTGGGTCGACTATACGTCGGCGCTGGGATTTCCAAAGCTGCTTGATGCAGCACTGGCTGAGAGAGTTAATGAACTTCATGATGTAAAGATTAGGGGCAATCTGATCCCGGGACCGTCTATCAAGGTGGCAGAGGCAGATCCAACCCATGAGCATTTCACATATAATACGTGGCACTGTTCCGCCTATGAGAGAAAGCTTTGCGACCAGGGACTGGCATTTTTCATACCAATGGTATTCCACAATAACTCCGCATATTATAAGCATTTCATCAAGCTAAACGTAGCGATGATGAGCGTTACGCCAATGGACAAACATGGATTTTTCAACTTTTCCATTACCACCGGCGTAGCAGGCGAGATAATGAGAGAGGCCGACATTGTCATATTGGAGGTCAATGAAAACCTTCCGAGGATGTATGGCGGTTTTGATGAATCGATACACATCTCCGATGTTGATTTTGTTGTTGAGGGAGAGCATGAACCGTTCAAACCTCTGCCGAAGAACAAACCGACGGATGTTGATAAAGCTATCGCTGCCAACATCATGCCATATATCACTGACGGCGCGACACTTCAGCTTGGCATAGGCAGTATGCCTGACCTGTTGGGGGATCTGATCGGAGATTCAGACCTGAAGGATTTCGGAATGCATACGGAGCTTTGTTCGGATGCCTATCTGAATCTTTACAAGAAAGGCAAGCTGACGAATAAGAAGAAGAACCTATTGCCGGGCAAAGGCGTTACGGGTATAACCATCGGTTCGCCGGAGCTTTACGAGTGGGTCGATCAGAATCCTATGGTCATCGCCTGCCCGCTTTCATATGTTAACGACCCAAGGACGATAGGCGAGATTGACAACATAGTTTCCATCAACAGCTGCATTTCCGTGGATCTTTACGGTCAGGTGAATGCTGAGAGTTCAGGACTCAGACAGATCAGCGGGACTGGCGGACAGCTGGATTTCCTGGAAGGGGCTTCATTTGCACGGGGAGGCAAATCTTTCATCTGCATGTCGTCGAGCTACAGGGACAAAGCCGGCGAGATACATTCCAACATTTTGCCGAGGTTTTCGGGTGAGATAATAACATCACCAAGAAGCCAGGTCTTCTACATTGCAACGGAATACGGCATTGCTAATATGGAAGGCAGATCTACATGGGAGAGGGCAGAGGAACTGATATCGATCGCTCATCCTGATTTCCGTGACGATCTGATTCAAGATGCAGAAAAGCAGAAGATTTGGCGCCGGTCAAATAAGATAAGGTAAAAAAACGTTGACAATGGCGGATATCCATGGTAAGATATCACGGTAACAAAGAAGAAGTTATCCGCTTCTCACCTTTCAGACGTCGGCTGAAGCCTTCAGTTTGCTGGGTTTATGATAGTTAACAACATGCTTATGCGTGTTTTGAGGCGGATACTTTCGTATCCGTTTTTTATTGCCGCAGGCAACAAGGTTCCCGGTGACCCGCCCGAAGCTTTAGCTTCGTGGAAGGGTGGGGTTCAAATTATTTAAACAGGAGGTGCTGACAATTAGCAAGGATATCAAAATAAACGAAGAAATTCGCGATAATGAACTGCGTGTTATCAATGACGACGGCGAAATGCTGGGAGTTATGAGCAGAGAAGAAGCGCAGGCGCTGGCTGATGAAAAAAAGCTTGATCTGGCTATGATTTCGCCAAACGCGGATCCGCCGGTATGCAAGATTCTCGATTATGGAAAATATCGTTATGAAATCCAGAAGAGAGAAAAAGAAGCCAAAAAGAAACAGAAAACGGTTCAGATAAAGGAAATCAGATTGAGTACTTTTATTGAGGACCACGATATCCAGGTTAAGGCTAAGGTAGCGTGCAAGTTTCTTGAAGAAGGAGATAAGGTCAAAGTCAGCCTGAGATTCAGGGGCAGAGAGAAGGACTACGTGGCAAGAGGCCGCGAGGTAATGGAGAAGTTTGCTCAGGAATGTGCAGAGGTTGGCAATGTGGACAAGAAACCTACTTTCGAGGGCAGGAGCCTTACCATGTTCATGTCACCAAAATCGGATAAGTAAGTCATATTTTTACATAGGAGGATATAGTTATTATGGCAAAGAATAAAATGAAGTCTCATAGAGGCGCATGCAAAAGACTGCACCTTACAGGATCTGGTAAAGTTAAGAGAAATAAGGCATATAAGAGTCATATTCTTACTAAGAAATCACCTAAGAGAAAAAGAGGACTGCGTAAGGCAACTACTCTCACAAGTGCAGATCTTAAGAGAATGTTAAGATCAATGGCAAAATAATTGAAGGATAAGGAGGTAAGAATAAATGGCAAGAGTTAAAAAGGGTGTTACTGCCCACAGAAGACATAAAAAGGTATTAAAGCAGGCTAAGGGTTTCTACGGTTCGAAGAGCAAGATCTTCACAGCAGCAAATCCAGCAGTAATGAGAAGTCTGAGATCAGCTTACATCGGAAGAAAGATGAAGAAGAGACAGTACAGACAGATGTGGATCGCAAGAATCAACGCTGGTGCTAGAATGAACGACATCTCATACAGCAGACTGATGGACGGCCTTAAGAAGAGCGGAATCGAAATCAACAGGAAGATGCTCTCAGAAATGGCTATCAATGATCCTTCAGGATTTGCAAAGCTCTGCGACACAGCTAAGGCTGCCTGCGGAAAATAGATATAAGATTAACTATTGACGGATGGCTGTGCCGGATGTTACAATAGCTTATCAATTAAGTCACGAAGGCTTATTCCACCCACGAAGGGTATGTTAATAAACGTACTTGGAGTGGGTTTTTTTATTGCCTATGACTAAACTTAGGAGGTACTCAGATGCACATTCCTGACGGATACATGGCTCCGCAGACGACAATACCGGTTCTTGCCGGAATGATACCTGTATGGGGCGTGGCTGCCAGACAATTCAAAAGCAAAGTCGGAGAAAAGAATCTGCCGGTGCTCTCGCTGGGTGCTGCGTTTTCATTCACCATCATGATGATGAATGTTCCGGTGGAAGGAGGAAGTTCTGCCCACGCAGTAGGCGCAGTACTGATCGCGATACTGCTGGGGCCGTGGGCTGCTACAGTTGCTGTATCGGCGGCTTTGTTCATACAGGCGCTGGTTTTTGGCGACGGCGGCATTCTTGCTTTCGGCATGAACTGCCTAAACATGGCGGTGATTATGCCTTTTTCCGGCTGGTTCATCTATCGGCTGGTCGTCGGCAAAACTTCGCCCGGTTCAGTTAGAAGTCTCGTTGCTTCAGCGATTGCAGGTTATGTCGGTATAAACCTTGCTGCCTTCATGACTGCCGTGGAGTTTGGCATTCAGCCGCTGCTGTTTACCGCTGCTGACGGAACCGCTCTCTATTGCCCATATCCGCTGTCTGTGTCGATCCCGGCTATGATGCTTGCACACCTTTTGGTTGCCGGACCAATCGAGGCAGCTGTCACAGCGGCTGCAGTAGCATACATCGCAAAGGCCGCGCCTCAGATGTTTCTTGAGAACCAGCAGCTGGCGTCGGTGACATCTGAACTTAAGGGATCTGGATGCGCAGCAGTTTCCGGGAAAGCCGAAACATTCGGACGCCCATCGTTTTTCAGACAGTATAAGGCGGTGATAATTCCGCTTATAATCCTCATCTGCCTCACGCCGCTGGGCCTGATGACGAAAGGCACCGCCTGGGGAGAGTGGGGCGGTGACGAACTGAAGTCCATGGTTGGCTACGTGCCGGCGGGATTCAAGTCAACGGCCGACTGGTGGAAATCACTGATGCCTGACTATTCAATTTCCGCCCTTGGCAGCGGAGGTTCAGGCTCGATCACAGCATATATTATTTCGGCAGTCGTCGGCATTGGGCTCATTGCCTTGCTGATAGTGCTGTTCTCAGTTTACGCAAAGAAGAAAAAGGATAAACAAAGTGCATAAAAACTCGATGCCTGCCTGCGGAAGCGGTTTCCTTGCAAGGACGCTTACCCGGTTCGCACAGCTCTTTGAAAACGAACTGTACTGCGAACGCTATTCTTCCAATAACAAGCTGCTGCAAAGCCTTGACCCAAGGGTCAAGGTTGTTGTGATTCTTGCATTCATGGTGTTTGCCAACTTTGTTACTTCCCTGGCCATACTTGAGGCAGTGGGGATCGTGGCTTTTTTCTACGCTTGCGCTTCTGGACTGCCGAAAGCAGACTATCTGCGCCGCACGTGGATGTATCTGCCGGTCATCATGTTCATCTTTTCGCTGCCCGGCGGAATGAGTTTTTTTGTGAAGGGCGAGCCTATGATCTGGCTTGTGCCTGCCGGAGCATTAGGCTCAAATGATGGTGTTTACATGACTGCCGCCGGTATGGCAATGGCTGCACGCATTGCCTTGAGGACAGGTGACTCACTTTCTTTTGCCTTTCTTCTGCTGATGACCACCAAATGGTACGGCATCACCGGCGCACTGAGGCGGATGCACCTGCCGGAGGTATTCGTATCTGTGCTGAACATGGCCTACCGCTACATTTTCCTCATCGCCGAGGTCGGCACATCGATGATGCAGGCACGGCACATCCGTACCGTTGGCAGGATCAAAACCTCTAGCGACAGAAAGTATATGAGCAATATGGCTGGCCAGCTTTTCATACGCATCCATTACATGAGCGAGGAGATCTACGGTGCAATGGTCCTTCGGGGCTACGACGGATCGGTGACCACGGCTGACGTTATGAAGACCGATGCCGCTGACTGGTTATTTCTGCTCCTCAACGCCGTTATTATAATGATACTGACACTAGGGGGATATATATTTTGAGCAATAAGATCTTTCAATTAGAAAACGTCAGCTTTGCTTATCCAATGAGTGAACCGCTGCTGACTAACTGCAGTCTGACGATCGAGGCGGGTCAGCGTGTCTGCATACTCGGAGCCAACGGCTGCGGCAAGTCCACGCTGCTGAAGATATTAGCCGGACTTCTGACGCCGCAGAGCGGCGGGTTTCAAGCTTTCGGCCAACCAGTCAAATCGGCCGCACTGAAAAAGGAAGCCGCGAAGGCTTATCACCGCCGGGTCGGCTACATTTTCCAGGATCCTGACGTGCAGCTTTTCTGCAGCAGCGTCCGGGAGGAGCTGGCTTTTGGTCCTCTGCAGACTGGAATCGGTGCAGAAGAAGCACTTCAGCGTGTAGAATTGCTGGCAAAGGAGCTCGATATTGAAAAGCTGCTTGACAAACCGCCTTTCCACCTGAGCGGAGGAGAAAAGAAAAAGGTTGCCATCGGCAGCGCTCTGATACTGGAACCGGAAGTTTTGATACTTGACGAGCCGACCAACGACCTTGACCCCAGATCACAGACATGGCTGCTGAAACTGCTTCAGAGCCTGGGAAGAGCGGGGAAAACCCTGATCTTTGCCACACATGATTTGGATCTGGTGCCTCACGTGGCTGACAGGGCGATCCTCTTTGATGAGGAACACAACATTGCCGCAGACATGGCGGTAAAGGATCTGCTGGCGGACGTGGAACTTCTGCGCAGCGTCAACCTGGTGGATGAGCATTATCACACACATCCGTGGGATTTTGAATAGCCGCAGGCATTAATATGCACAGGCAGACGAGGATGCTTGACAAGCAGCACCGCTAGGCATGGTGAAGATGCTTGGCAGGATAGGCGCAAATGCCGATAAGGAAAAAATGAAATTTAGGAGGCAATACATAATGACACTTGAAGAATTCTTCCAGGCACACCCGAAGGCAGCACTTGGCTTCTCGGGCGGCGTGGATTCATCATATCTGCTGTATGCAGCAAAAAAATACGGAGCCGACGTAAAGGGCTATTTCATAAACGGGCAGTTTCAGCCAAACTTTGAGCTGGACGACGCCATGAGACTTGCTCACGACATCGATGTCGGCATTTCGGTAATAGATGCTGATATATTATCAATAGATGAGGTTGCTGCCAATCCTGATAACCGCTGCTATTACTGTAAAAAACAGGTCTTCGGTCTGCTGCAGGAGGCAGCCTCGGCAGACGGATATGAGCTGATAATTGACGGCACCAACGCTTCAGATGACGTTGACGACAGACCTGGTATGAAAGCCATTGGCGAGATCGGCGTTTTATCGCCGCTCAGGCTCTGCGGCCTGACCAAGGACGATGTGAGGCGGATGTCAAAAGAAGCGGGGCTCTTCACCTGGAACAAACCGTCCTATGCATGTCTGGCCACGCGCATTCCAACGGGCGAGCGGATCACTGAGGATGCGCTGATCCGCGTCGAAGGGGCAGAAGATGCTTTGTTCGGCATGGGTTTCACTGACTTCCGCGTGCGAAAATACGGTGAGGCAGCAAGACTGCAGCTCCCAGCGGATCAGATGGCGAGAGCCGTTGAACTGCGTGGGGAGATACGTCAGGCCGTCGGCGAATTCTTTGATGTAGTAATGCTTGATCTAAAGGAGAGATAGAAATGGATAAATCGCAGGTAAAAGAAATGCTGGAAAATGTGGCGGCGGGCAGCGTATCCGTTGACGACGCTTTGATGAAGCTGAGAATGGAGCCTTTCGAGGAGATGGGGATCGCGAATCTCGACCACCACCGCGGACTTCGGCAGGGCGCGTCGGAAGTCATTTATGGCGCTGGCAAGACGCCGCAGCAGATCGACATGATATCGCGGCATTTATGGGACGCAGGCCAGAAGACGATCCTGATAACGAGAATGAGTGAAGAAGCGGCTTCGGCAATGAGTCCGTCGCTGCCATTCAAATATTACAAAGACGGACATGTCGGCTTGGTCGGCGAAATGATCCAGCCAAAGACTGAGGGCACTATCCTCGTAGCTACCGGCGGTACCAGCGATATTCCTGTTGCCGAGGAAGCGGCACTCACAGCGGAGATCATGGGGAACAAAGTCAACCGTGTCTACGATATCGGCGTGGCGGGCATCCACAGACTGCTGAGTCATACGGAAGATATCATGGAAGCTCATGTGATCATTGCAATCGCAGGCATGGAGGGCGCTTTGGCCAGCGTCATCGGCGGCCTTGCGGACTGTCCGGTTATTGCAGTTCCGACAAGCGTCGGCTATGGCACGGCATTCGGCGGCGTTACGGCTCTGCTTTCGATGCTGAATTCCTGCGCCAGCGGTGTCAGCGTAGTGAACATCGACAATGGTTTTGGAGCTGGATATCTGGCTAGTATGATCAACAATATGGAGGCGGTAAAATAATGAAGATTTTATACATAGAATGCAATATGGGCGCGGCAGGCGATATGCTGATGGGTGCACTGCTGGAACTATTGCCTGATAAAGCAGTATTTCTGTCAAAAATTAACGGACTGGGAATCCCGGGTGTTGTTGTTTCCGCAGAAGACGGAGAGAAGATGGGCGTTCACGGGACGCATATGCATGTTTTGATCGACGGCGAGGAAGAGATGCCGGCAGAGGATGTTGCGGATGATGGTACGATGTTGGCGGAGACTGGTCATGACCATGAATCTAGCCACCATCACGACCACCATCACGACCATGATCATGCAGACTGTCAGGAAGGCCATCACCATGATCACGAATTCGTTCATTCCCATGAACACGAGCACGAGCATGAGCATGAACACCATCACCACCACAGCGGTATGGATGACATCATGCGGCTGATTGAAGGTATGGATGTTTCTGACAAGGTGAAGAATGATGCAATCGAAATATACAGGCTCATTGCAGATGCTGAAGCGAAGGTACACAGCCAGCCTGCTGAAGAGATACACTTTCACGAAGTAGGCAGTCTTGATGCCGTAACGGATGTTGTAGGAAATTGTCTGCTGATGGATATGATCGGAGCGGAAAAGGTCGTAGTGTCGCCGATCCATGTGGGAAGCGGTCAGGTGAAGTGCGCACATGGCATACTGCCGGTACCGGCGCCGGCGACGGCTTTGATACTAAAGGGCGCGCCGATATATGGCGGAGAGATACGCGGAGAACTGTGTACACCTACCGGTGCGGCGGTTTTGATACACTTTGCTGATGAATTTGGACCGATGCCGGCTATGGCTGTTGAAAAGACTGGCTACGGCATAGGAACCAAAGATTTTCCGCGGGCAAATATCGTCAGGGCTTTCCTGGGAGAAGCAGCTGAAGAAACTGGCGGTGCAGGTCAGGCTGAGGCGTGCGGCAGGACGGACAAGGTACTGGAACTGTCGGTGAACCTTGACGACATGACTGGTGAGGAAATGGGTTTCGCCATGGAACAGCTTCTGGCAGGCGGCGCGCTGGATGTTTACTATACGCCGATAATTATGAAGAAATCAAGGCCGGCGTATAAGCTGACTGTAATGTGCATGCTAGAAGACAAGAAAAAAATGGTGGAGCTATTGTTCCGGCATACGACGAGCCTTGGCATCAGAATAGCGGAGTTCGACCGCTGTATCCTGGAGAGGCACGGCGAAGAGGTGATGACTGAAATGGGCAAAGTAAGAGTCAAGGTCAGCGAGGGCTATGGCGTTAAGACGGTGAAGGCTGAGTATGACGACGTGGCGGAGATAGCGAAGCGATAGGAGGAACTGCAGCATGGCATGGTCTGAAGAATATCCAAGAAAGTATTACAGCAAATACAAGCGCCGTCAGGTGGCGAACGATCATGGCTGGTATGAGGTATATGAGGTGGAGGAAGGCGTTTTCTGCATCTGCGAGCCGCAGCATTTTCAGGAAGTACATTTTTATCTGATATGCGGCAGTAAGAGGGCTCTGCTGTTCGACACGGGTATGGGTTTTTATCCGATCAGGCCGCTGATAAGCGAGCTGTATGATGGAGAGGTCATCGTATGCAACAGTCATTTCCATTTTGATCACATTGGCAGCAACTATGCGTTCGATAAGGTTTGGGCTCATGTGGATCCGCTGGTTGCAGCAGTTGCAGAACATGGACTGCCTCATGAAGCCTACGGCAGCCAGCTTGAAGAAGAGATGTTCCAGTTTGGCATACCGGAAGACCTTGAACTTGGAAATTTTGCAGCAAAAGGATATAATGCGCTGCCTTTGGCGGAGGGACAGATCTTCGACCTGGGCGGAAGATCGCTGGAAGTGATTTTTGCACCGGGACACAGTCAGGATGGCGTTGTGTTGTATGATGAGGAAAACAAAATACTGTTTACCGGAGATTTTTTCTATACTGGCGCGCTGTATGCGTTTTTTGATAATGAGATCTTCGGCAAAAGCAGCTGCGAAGAGTACTATCGCTCGGCGCAGAAGCTGAATGCCATGCTGCCGGAGGATGTGAGGCTGTTTTGTTCTCATAACGAGCCGGTTGCTGAAGGCAGCTGTCTGAAGAAACTTGAACAGGCTCTTGGGGAAGTAATAAATGGTTCGGCGCCGAAAGACGACGAGGTAGGAAAAGAGCATGTATTTCTGGAAGACGGGACAATGCTAGCTGAATTTCCTGCGGGAGTTTTTTCAATAGTATATGCGATAAAGGAAGAAAACAGGAAAATGCATGAGTAAGATTGGAGAGACGGCAAGCCCGTCTCTTTTCTTTCTTGCAGACTGAAACCTTCCAGCGTGTCTGAAATAACCGTTTTGCACAAAACACTATTTTTCTATGATTTTGAGTCAACTTTTATATAAATCAATGCAGTATAGTCATATCATTACCATGTTTTCATCATGTGCATAGTTTGTATACCAGTATTCTGCGGCTTGATCAGCGTAATGACGTCAATGTTTTGCAAATTATTATAATGCCTGCACAACATATAATAGAGATGTTGCAAAGCTTTCGATTGGTTTCCATCTAAGGAGTAAAAAGTTGACTCAAAGGTATCAAAAAAAAGCTATTTGTACAAAACGGTTATTGCCGCAGACAGCAAGGTCTACGAAAACCCGTCCGCAACATCTTGATACTGTCAAGCAAAATACCATTCTTGCAAAATCCCATGGTTAATAGTAATATGTATATATCTATAAATGAAGCATACATCACCAAACAAGGAGAATAATATAATGAGAATACTAGTTATCGACGGCCAGGGCGGCCGTTTGGGAAGACAGCTGGTGGAGTCGCTGAGAGCGGCGATGCCGGATGCCCTCATACATGCGGTTGGAACCAACAGTGTTGCGACTGCCACGATGCTGAAGGCAGGCGCGGACGATGGAGCAACGGGGACCAATCCGGTCGTCGTTGCAGCCAGAAAAGCAGATGTTATAACGGGGCCGATAGGCATCGTTATTGCCGATTCGCTGATGGGTGAGGTGACGCCGGAGATGGCCGTTGCAGTAGCGCAGAGCGATGCAGTGAGAGTTTTGATACCGATGAATCTGTGCGACAATCTGGTCGCAGGGCTTACAGCGCAGTCAGTCAATGAACTGATTGCCGACGCAGTTGACAAGATAATAAAATCGGCCAGGAAGTGCGAGAAGCCGGAAATCAGGGCGATATAGCATGGATCTGGATCATCTGCAGAAGTACAGAGAAAACAACAGGATAGAAGCCAAGAAAGCAACTGGCGGGTTGCCTGGCAGCCTGTGGGAAACATATTCCGCCTTTGCAAATACAAGCGGAGGCGTTATTTTGCTCGGAGTCGAGGAGAAGAAGGACAAGACTTTAAACCCGATTTTCCTTCCGGATCCGGAGAAGCTGGTCAGTGAGTTTTGGGCGACGATCGCCAACAGGCAGAAGATAAGTGCCAACATACTGAAGGCGGACGACGTTCAGATCGCAGAGGCCGGCGGCAAGCAGATCATAGTCATCAGCGTGCCAAGGGCAGGGCGGCTGGACAAGCCTGTCTGCATCGGCATGAATCCTTTCACCGATTCATACAGAAGAAATGGCGAAGGAGACTACCACTGCACGCCAGATGAGGTGCGCAGCATGCTGAGGGATCAGGCCGACGAGTCACAGGATATGCGGCCTTTGGAGACAATGGGACTGGAGGCTTTTAGTGTAGCAAGCGTTGCGGACTACAGAGAGGCATACGATGGAGCGGCGGTCAAAGCTGCCGGCGAGCCGATCAAAACAGCCAGCCAGACGGACATGCCGACCAAAGCGGCAAGCATGATCGAAGCTGCCAGCGGCAAAACTGCCGGCGCAGACCTTACGGCTGAAGAGATAGATTTTCTCATCAGCATCGGCGGGGCAGCCAGAACAGAAGACGGAGAGATAAGGCCAACGCGGGCCGGACTTTTGATGCTGGGCGATGAGCGGTATATCATCCGCGAGTTCCCAAATTACGTCCTCGACTACCGCGAAAACAGCGAATCAGACGACAAGAACAGCTGGACCTGCAGATTCACTTCGGCAGACGGCGACTGGAGCGGCAATTTATATGACTTCTACCAAAAGGTAGGAAAGCGGATGACAGATCCCGTGACAGGGGAACCGGATGAAGAGGCCAAAGAGGCGATAATGGCAGCCCTTGCCAACGCTTTGGTACATTCAGATTACTACGGCAGGCGTGGGATAATTGTGAGACGCTGGACGGGAGAAGTCGTGATCGACAATCCGGGAGGACTGAGAATGACGCCGGATGAAGCTATAGAAGGCGGAGTTTCTGACCCAAGGAACGCTATGCTGATCAGACTCTTCAACGGAATTGGGGTCGGGGCCAGAGCAGGCACCGGCGTACCGCTGATATTCAGTCTGTGGGAAAAGAGAGGCTGGCAGACGCCAAGGCTGCACGAGAGCTACGAGCCGGAGCGGACCCACATCCGCATGGCAATGAAAAAAAGAGACGATAAATATAAAAAAGTGACGATAAAATCTGACAGCCAGAAGGCGGCAATCACAGAATTCCTGTGGGAAAACGATTTCGGCAGAACAGCCGATTTTGCTGAACTTCTGAAGGTTGGGCCGACCAGGGTGAAAAAGCTGGTGCATGAGCTTGAGAGCGAAGGCATTGTGACGGCCAGAGGCGGTAACAGAAACAGGGTTTACATACTGACGAAAAAGGAGCACTAACATGTTGAAAGACAAGACAGTTTTACTGGGGATAAGCGGCGGGATAGCCGCATATAAGACGGCATACCTGGCCAGCAGACTGGTAAAGGAAGGGGCAGACGTACACGTTATCATGACGAAAAACGCCTGCAATTTCATTAGCCCGCTGACCTTCGAGACGCTGACAGGCAACAAATGCGTGACAGATACATTTGACAGGGATTTTGAGTTCAAGGTTGAGCATGTGGAGCTGGCCAAGGAGGCTGACGTGTTCCTGATCGCGCCGGCAACGGCTAACGTCATGGCCAAGCTTGCCCGCGGAATCGCTGACGACATGCTGACGACTACTTTTCTTGCCTGCAGAAAGCCGAAGATAGTAGCACCTGCCATGAATACAAATATGTACGAAAATCCGGTCACACAGGACAATATAGCGCTTCTGAGGCATTACGGGATCACGGTCATAGAACCGGCGTCTGGACATCTGGCATGTGGGGACACTGGAGCCGGCAAAATGCCGGAACCGGAGGTTTTGTACGGCTGGATCGAGAGAGAGATCGCCAGAGAAAAGGATATGGCCGGCATGAAGGTCATGGTGACGGCCGGCGCAACGAGAGAGTCTATGGATCCAGTGCGCTTCATTACCAATCACTCTACGGGCAAGATGGGTTTTGCGCTGGCGAAGGAGTGCATGCTGAGGGGAGCTGACGTGACGCTTATCAAAGCGTCGACTACGGCTGAACCGCCGATGTTTGTGGACATAGTTGACGTGGCAAGCGCTGCAGACATGTTTGACGCAGTCACTGAGCGGGCTGACGACTCCGATGTGATCATCAAAGCCGCCGCCGTGGCGGATTACAGGCCGGCGGAGGTTGCAGACAACAAAGTCAAGAAAAAGGACGGCGACATGTCCATCAAAATGGAGAGGACTCAGGACATCCTGTCGTATCTCGGACAGCACAGGCGTGAGGGGCAGTTCCTCTGCGGTTTTTCTATGGAGACAGAGAACATGCTGGAGAATTCACGGGCTAAGCTGATAAAGAAGAACGCTGACATGATAGTGGCCAATAACCTGAAAGATTCAGGTGCAGGTTTCGGTACGGACACCAATCTGGTGACGCTGATCACGAAGGATGGGGACAGACAGCTGGAACTTATGGGCAAGGACGAGGTTGCCAAGGCAATAATCGACAGGATCATGGAAAGTTTCCATTGACAAAAGGTCATTCAAGAGTATAATGAGATTTGCAAATGATTTGCAAATTCAAACGAGTTGCATTTTTCTGTGCGGCTCGTTTTTTTTCGGGAGAATATATGATAGAAGCTTTGCTTGAAGCGCTGACCGACAGTCTAAAACTGATACCTTTCCTCTTCCTGACATACCTTGCAATGGGCATTCTGGAGAGGGCGGCAAGCGACAAGTCCAAGAGAATAATTAAAGAGGCGGGAGTCATCGGCCCTATCTGGGGAGCGCTTCTTGGTGCTTTCCCACAATGCGGTTTCTCAGCGGCGGCCTCCAATTTCTATGTTGGCAGGATCATCACACTGGGAACTCTGATCGCCATATATATGTCAACGTCAGATGAGATGCTGCCTATTTTTCTTTCAGAAAAAGTGGCAGGCGGAACGATACTGAAGATTATTGCAGCCAAGATCGTAATCGGAATAATCTCCGGATTCCTGGTGGAAATATTCTTTGGCTGGCTGGCAAAAAAGCACAAGAAGCCGAAAGACTTTGATGAAAAGAGCCATGCGGAGCACTGCAACTGCGGAGCAGGAGTTTTGATGAATGCCATTGGGCATACTCTGCAGGTGTTCTTCTTCATACTCATCATATCAGCAGTCATCAGCGTGCTGATCTACTGCGTTGGAGAGGGTGCGATATACTCGTTCTTCTCAGATATACCGGTTCTTGGCAACTTTGTTGCCGCACTGGTCGGACTGATCCCTAACTGTGCTGCATCGGTGGTCATCACTCAGCTTTATCTGGATGGAATAATCGGACCAGGCCCAATGATCAGCGGACTGCTCTGCAGCGCCGGCGTTGGACTGCTGGTTCTGTTCAAAGAGAATAAACACATAAAAGAAAACGTGACGATAGTTGCGATCCTATACGTTGTCAGCGTCGCCTGGGGAGTTCTGATCGAGCTCGCCGGAGTGACTTTCTAGGAGGCATATAACCATGGAAAAAACATATCATACAAACAGCCGAGCCAAGATACTGGAGTATCTGCAGGATAACAAGGACCGGGCGGTCACGGCGGCGGCCATAGACGAACATCTGAAGGCTGAAGGCAGCATCACTAATGTGACGACTATTTACCGCAATCTGGACAAACTGGAGAAGGAAGGCCACGTCATCAAATACGCATCGAAGACAGGCACATCTTTTCAGTACGTAGAAAGTGAGCACCGCTGCGATGAACACCTGCATCTCAAGTGCGTGAACTGCGGAAAGGTGATCCATCTGGACTGCGAATTCATGGATGAGATATCGGAGCACGTGAGGAAAGACCACGGATTCGAGATACAGTGCCGCAATTCGGTGATATACGGAATATGTGAAGACTGCCGCAAGGCGGGGATAAGGAGACATGTATGAGCATGTCTTTTTTGTCAGCGAATCATGGATGGGAAACTGTACCTTGGATACAAAATTGAAAAAAGTGTTTGATTTTTCCATATATGTGGCATATAATACTATGAGTTTCGCTTTTATGCTGGTACTAAGCGAATGCTGATAAGTAATTTAAGCGATTGGAGAACAATTAATGAGCAGTATTAAACACAAGATAGGAAGACAAACATTTTCAACGGCTTTTGACGTTGCGTACAGCAAAGTAGGCAAGGATAGAGATAAAGCCCTTATGGACATCTGGAAGATGTCAGTTCCGTATGTTAAGAAAACAGACGTAAAGATAGACTTCGACAGAGGTGAGGCAATGGTTGCTGATCCTAACAGCGTACTTATGAAATATGCAGGCAGAGTGATAGACGAACTTGATAAAAACGTGCTCAAGCAGGGTTTTATGAATTTCCTTTATGAAGCGATGCTTTGCGGAACCAAGACCATGGAAGATGCAAGAAAGAAATACGAATGCAATGTGCCATGGCTGATCCTTATGGACCCGACAAGCGCATGCAACCTTCACTGCACCGGGTGCTGGGCCGCAGAATACGGTCACAAGATGAACCTGACATTTGAAGACATGGACAAGGTCATCACTGAAGGCAAAAAACTTGGAATCTTTTTCTACATGTACACTGGCGGCGAGCCGCTGGTAAGAAAAGATGATCTGATCAGACTTTGCGAGAAGCATTCAGACTGTGCTTTCGCATCATTCACCAACGGAACCCTGGTCGACCAGAAGTTCTGCGATGACCTGAAGAGAGTCGGAAACCTTTACCTGGCAATAAGCCTTGAAGGTGAAGAGAGCGTCAATGATATGAGAAGAGGAGAGGGCGTATACCAGAAAGTCATGGACGCCATGGATCTCCTGAAGAAGAACGGATGTCTCTTTGGAACATCCATCTGCTACACGAAGAACAACATCGAGACAGTAACCTCAGACGAATTCATCAACATGGAAATCGAAAAAGGCGTCAAGTTCTCAATGTATTTCCACTATATGCCGGTGGGCAATGATGCGTCGCCGGAACTGCTGCCGACAATGGAGCAGAGAGAGTACATATACCACCGCATAAAAGAAATCAGAAGCCTGAACGACGGAAACGGACTGTTCTGCTTCGACTTCCAGAACGACGGCGAGTATGTAGGCGGATGCATAGCAGGCGGAAGGAACTACTTCCACATCAACGCCAACGGCGATGCAGAACCATGCGTTTTCATCCACTACTCAAATATGAACATCAAAGAGCACTCGCTGCTTGAGGTGCTGCATTCACCATTGTTCATGGCATACCACAACAATCAGCCGTTCAACGACAATCTGCTGAGACCGTGCCCGATGCTGGAGAACCCGGACATCCTGCCGAAGATGGTCAAGGAGACAGGTGCCAAGTCAACTGACCTGCAGTCGCCGGAAGATGTGGACAGCCTCTGTGCCAAGTGCCACGAATATGCAGACTGCTGGGCACCATATGCTGACAAGCTGGAGCGCAAAAAGAGCAAAGTAAAAGAACTGAAAACAAAGCCGGTCGTAGATTCTGACATCCACGAGCTGGAAAAAGACGCCTGATGTAAGAGAAAGCAGGGAATATCATAGCGTATCGCAAAGAAATAATTATTGCGGTGCGCTTTTTTGTATAATTGAGACGGTTGAAATATATTCAGCCAGATGATATACTTACTTTAACTGGTTAAAATGCAACAAGGAGGTTGAAAAATGATATATACAAGCGAAGTTGAAAACATGTGTATTGTTAACAAGGGCGCTGATCACGGTCCTGCTCCTATTCCTGAAGAGGGCAAATGGGTACAGGCAAAGGAGATCAAGGACATTTCCGGTCTTACACACGGAATTGGCTGGTGCGCACCTCAGCAGGGCGCATGCAAACTGACACTCAACGTTAAGGATGGAATCATCCAGGAAGCTCTGGTAGAAACTATCGGATGCTCAGGCATGACTCATTCAGCAGCAATGGCAGGCGAGATCCTTATCGGCAAGACGATCCTGGAGGCACTGAATACTGACCTGGTATGCGATGCAATCAACACAGCAATGAGGGAACTGTTCCTGCAGATCGTTTACGGAAGAACTCAGTCAGCTTTTTCAGAGGGCGGCCTTTCAGTAGGCGCCGGCATGGAAGATCTGGGCAAGGGCCACATGAGCCAGGTTGGAACGATCTATTCCACAAGTGCCAAGGGACCTAGATATCTGAACCTGACAGAGGGTTATATCCTTGAAGAGGGACTTGACGCTGAGAACAACATTATAGGATACAAGTATGTTAATATGGGTAAGATGATGGACTTTATCAAAGCCGGAACAGACCCTGCAGAAGCAATTGAAAAAGCAAGCGGAAAATATGGCAGATTCGACGAGGCTGTCAAGAAGATCGATCCGCGCAAGGAATAGGGGGTGCTGAGATGGAATTATTTGAAAACTACGAGAGAAGAATCGACAAGATCCAGAGCGTAATGGATCAGTATGGCATCAAGGACCTTCAGGAAGCACGCAAGATGTGCCAGGACAAGGGTTTTGATCCTTATGAAATAGCTAAAGGAATTCAGGGCATCTGCTTTGAAGATACCGGCTGGGCATATGTGCTTGGTGCAGCAATAGCAATGAAGAAAGGCGCGGTAAGCGCAGCAGAGGCAGCAAAGGCAATAGGCGAGGGCCTGCAGGCTTTCTGCATTCCAGGTTCAGTTGCTGACGACAGAAAAGTCGGTCTTGGCCACGGCAATCTGGCATCAATGCTTCTGAGCGAAGACACGGAATGCTTCGCATTCCTGGCTGGCCACGAATCATTCGCCGCAGCTGAAGGAGCAATCGGTATTGCTAACTCAGCTAACAAGGTAAGACAGAAACCGCTTCGCGTCATCCTCAACGGACTTGGAAAAGACGCCGCAATGATCATTTCCAGAATCAACGGCTTTACCTATGTTCAGACTGATTTCGACTACTTCACAGGCGAACTTAAGGTAGTAAGAGAGATCAAGTATTCAGATGGCGACAGAGCTAAGGTAAAGTGCTACGGTGCCAACGACGTTCGTGAAGGCGTTGCCATCATGCACAAGGAAAATGTTGATGTTTCCATAACAGGTAACTCAACAAACCCTACAAGATTCCAGCATCCAGTAGCAGGAACCTACAAGAAGGAAAGAATCGAACAGGGCAAGAAGTACTTCTCAGTTGCTTCCGGCGGAGGCACAGGAAGAACTCTGCATCCAGACAATATGGCTGCAGGTCCTGCATCCTACGGCATGACTGATACAATGGGAAGAATGCACTCCGACGCACAGTTCGCAGGCAGCTCATCAGTACCAGCTCACGTTGAGATGATGGGCTTTATCGGCGCAGGCAACAACCCTATGGTCGGCATGACCGTAGCCGTTGCAGTAGCGGTTCAAGAAGCCTGCAAATAGCAGACCCTGGTAGAGCATCTGCTGAATAATTAAATACTGGGCGGGTCGAGCAATCAGTACGTATACACTCAAAACGCAAGGCGTTTCATTTTCAAAGAGATGAAGCGCCTTTTTTGTATAAAGCTAAAATCATCAGCACTAAAAATCAAGAGCCTATTGTCAACCAAAAAATATTTTAGGTTGACGTTATATATTCTCTATGCTATTATTAAAACCAGGTAAATTGAAAATAGGAGAATTAAATGAAAAATATATCAACTAAAGATATCACTTTGATCGGCTTTTTTGCGGCACTTGTAGCTGTTGGAGCATTTATTAAAATACCTGTTCCGGTTGTGCCGTTTACGCTGCAATTCCTTTTCACAACGCTTGCCGGCCTGCTTCTCGGCGGCAAAAACGGATCAATCAGCGTTGGTGTATACCTCCTTTTGGGGCTTTTGGGACTGCCAGTTTTCGCCTCTGGCGGCGGGCTTTCCTATGTGCTGAATCCCACGTTCGGTTATCTGATCGGCTTTTACGCTGGCGCATACCTGACAGGAAAAATTGCAAATGCCAGCCCGCAGCCGTCCTTTCAGAGGCTGCTCACCGCGTGCTTTTCAGGACTTCTGGTCGTGTATCTGTTTGGCATGATCTACTATTACGGTATCAGTAATTTCTATCTTGACAGTCCCATCGGGCTGCTGCCGCTGTTTTTGTACGGTTTTATTCTGGCAGTGCCCGGCGATATTGCGCTGTGCGTTCTCGCTTCCGTACTTGGAAAGCGGCTGATTCCACTAATTCAAAAGAACAGGGTGTGATATTCATGTTTGATATGGAAAAGATTACAGAAAAAACTTTGGGCGGAGGTCAGGTGACCAGAGAGGAAGCTCTTATGCTTTACCGCCAGCCGCTGGACGAACTGTGCCGTGCGGCGAACAAGATCCGCGTTCATTTCTGCGCCGACAGGTTTGATATTTGCACGATTATCAACGGCAAGAGCGGGAGCTGCTCTGAGGACTGCAAATTTTGCGCGCAGTCTGCCTGGAACCTCACATGCGCTGCCCGCTACCCGCTGCTTTCCGCCGACGAAATCACGGCTCAAGCTAAAATCAATCAGGAGCAGGGGGTTCTCCGCTACTCAATCGTAACCTCCGGGAAGTGTCTTTCCGATGCAGAGGTGGACGAAATGTGCGCTGCCGTCCGCCGGATCAGAAGTGAGGTGGGAATCTCGGTTTGCGTTTCCTTCGGACTCCTGAACGAAGCGCAGTACCGCAAACTGAAAATGGCTGGTGTGACACGAGTGCACAACAACCTTGAAACCTCACGCCGCTTTTTTCCGCAGGTTTGCACAACCCACACCTATGAGGATAAGATCGGAGCAATCAGGGCCGCACAGGCCGCGGGGCTGACAGTATGCAGCGGCGGCATCATGGGCCTGGGGGAGACGGCCGAGGATAGAATCGATATGGCACTCACATTGCGGGAGCTAGGGATTAAAAGCATACCAGTGAATATGCTCAATCCCATTCCCGGAACACCTTTTGAAAACAATTCCAGACTGACGCACGAGGATATGCGGCGAATTGTAGCTGTTTATCGCTTCCTGCTGCCTGATGCATCGATTCGTCTTGCGGGTGGAAGAGGGCTGTTGGAGGACAAAGGCGAGAGCTGCTTCATTTCCGGAGCAAACGCAGCCATCTCCGGCGATATGCTGACCACCGCCGGGATTACAGTCAAGACAGATATGGCACTGCTGAAAAAATTAGGATACAAGGCGGGTCTTTGCAATGAGTAAAAAACTATTTATTACCGGAACGGGCACGGATGTGGGCAAGACCTATGTCACGGGGCTGATTTTGAAAAAACTGTGGGAAAGCGGTAAAAATGCTGCTTATTATAAGGCTGCCATGAGCGGAAATGTGCGGGATCCGGACGGACGGCTGATTCCCGGCGATGCGCTGCAGGTCAAGACAATGTCGGGCATTGAGCAGCCATTGGACTCAATGTGCCCATATGTCTATGAGGCAGCGGTATCGCCACATCTTGCTTCCCGAATGGAGGGAAACCCTGTACAGCTGTCACTTGTCCGTGATACCTTTCAACAGGTTTGCGGAGAGTACGATTATGTTACCATGGAGGGCAGCGGCGGAATCTTGTGTCCTCTCCGCTTCGACGAGGAAAAGCTTTTGCTGGATGACCTTGTAAAAGAACTGAATCTTTCAAGCCTGATCGTGGCAGATGCAGGATTGGGCACGATCAACAGCGTGGTGCTGACCGCGAAGTATATGCAGGCAAAGGGGCTGGCGGTGAAGGGCATTGTTTTTAATAATTTTCATTCAGGAAATGTAATGGAGGAAGACAACCGCTTCATGTGTGAAGCGATGACAGGACTGAAAGTGCTGTCATGCGTCTGCAGCGGCGACACGGAACTGGCAATGGATGCGGACGCCATCGCTCAGCTCTATGAATGATAGGAGGAAATATAAATGATATGGTATCCATACCAGCAGATGAAAACGATGAAACCGCCCTACAAGGTGGTCGACGCCGAGGGAGTTTATCTCTACACGGAGGATCAGAAACTGATAGATTCCGTCTCATCATGGTGGAGCGTCATCCACGGCTATAAACATCCAGTTCTGACGGCGGCAATACAGGAACAGGCTGGCCTGTTCTCGCATGTGATGCTGGGCGGGCTGACCCATGCGCCGGTGGAAATGCTGAGCGAAAAGCTGGCGGCGTTTTTGCCGGGCGACCTGGATTATTGCTTCTTTTCTGACTCCGGCAGCGTGGCTGTTGAGGTGGCGCTGAAGATGGCGCTGCAATATTACAGGAACTGTGATGAAACGCAGCGCACCATGGTGCTGGCGCTGGAGCACGCCTATCACGGAGACACCTTCAAAACAATGGAAGTTGGCGATGATGAGGATTACCATTTTGTCCTCAATGCCTATGGCAAAAGCCCATATGTGATTCATATACCGACAGAAATCGACAGGCTGGAAGAGGCGTTTGCACAATATCATGACAGACTCAACTGCATGCTTGTGGAGCCGCTTCTGCAGGGAGCGGGCGGCATGCGCATGTACGATGTGCCATTCCTGAAGCGGGCAAGGGAACTCTGCGATCAGTATGGGGTTCTGCTGATTTTTGATGAGGTTGCCACCGGCTTTGGGCGCACCGGAAACCGGTTTGCAGCCGACCTGATCCAGCCGGATATTTTGGTGCTGGGCAAGGCATTGACCGGAGGATATATTGGCCACGCCGTGACAGTCGCCAACCGCCGCGTCTACAATGGGTTTTATGACAGTGACCCTGCCCACGCACTGATGCACGGTCCTACTTTTATGGGCAATGCACTGGCGTGCAGCGTGGCATTGAAATCCATAGAACTGTTTGAATCCGAAGACTATATGTCTAAAATCAGCAGGATCGAAGCGGTTACGAAGAGAGAAATGCATGGCTTTTCTGACCCACGCATCAAGGAGATCCGCATTATGGGCGGCTGCGTCTGCATTGAGGTATACGACCAGACTTCATTGGATGGCTATCAGGAATTTGCATATAAAAACGGTGTGTTCAGCCGTCCGTTTTCGAACTATCTTTATGCGATGGTTCCATACATAATAGATGAGTCAGAGCTTGTTCAAGTTTTGTCAGTCATGAAAAAGTGGTTTCTTATCCGGTGACATAATTTGTCACGAGAAAAAACACCAGGAATCGTAATGGTACGGTTCCTGGTGTTTTGGTTTGGAAAGAAATTACTGTGTGTTTCTGTCTTTAATGTTATTTATCTGTATTTATAAAATCCTTCGCCCGCTTCAACTCCATTGTGCCCCTTGTCCAGATAGTCATTCTTCAGCATAGCTGCAAGTTTAGCATGCTCTGAATTCGGATCGTCTGCAGTATCAGCGTAATTCTTGAGGATGTTGTACGCAGTCTGGATACCGACAACGTCAAGAATCTGGAAAGGTCCGACAGGGGCGCCGGTTGCAAGTCTCCAGGTCATGTCGATAGTCTCGATATCAGCAACGCCGTTCATCAGCAGTGTCTGTGATGCTTCCAGGAATGGTACGAGGATTGAGTTCAGAATATAGCCTGGCTGCTCTTTTCTAAGTTTCAGAGGAATCATGCCGATGGATTCAGCAAATTCTACGACTTCGTCATATACTCTTTCCGAAGTGTCTTCGTGAGCCATGATTTCTGCAGTGTTGTTCTTCCAGATCTCATTGGCAAAGTGAAGTGCAAGGAAACGGTCAGGTCTGCCAGTGTACTGTGCAAACATGCTTGGCAGAAGGGTAGATGAATTGGTTGCAAAAATCGTCTGTTCTGGCGCCAGCTTGCCCATCTTGGTGTAAAAGTCAGCTTTGATCTTGATCTGCTCTGGAATGGCTTCGATCACAAGATCGGCATCCTGAACAGCTTCGGCAAGGTCTGAAGTGAAAGTGATCCTGCTTGGTACTCTTGTCACGAATCTGATTTCGCTGTTGATCTTGTCATAGAAGAGCTCGTCCAGTCCGGAAATGAGGTTCTTGTTATAGCTGATTTCCGATGCTGACTTGCCGTAAGTGGATTCTGCGTGGTGGATCTCTTCAGTGTAGATAGTTGCAAGAGTGTTGATACGCTTCTTGCATTCAGAGACTGCCGCCTCGTTGACATCATAGATGGTTACATCAAAACCTTTATACGATGTCTGGAACGCGATCTGGCTGCCGAGAACTCCGCCTCCGGCAATAGTGATTTTCCTGAATTTCATGTGATAACTCCTTTCGTTGGCAACGAATGCTGAGTCCGGCATCTGAATCAGCAGATAGATATAGATATGGAATGACGTCATTGCCGGCATTATTCTATTTCCTGCATTGCCATGGAGTTTTCAGCCTTAATAAAAACAGAGTGGAATTACAGCGTTAGAGGCGCGATGCCGCGCAGCCGGACCTTGCAGACAAAGTCTGAAGGCTCTTTCCAAATAAATTTTATGCAAAGTATATCACCGTTTTTTTTCGGTGTCAACGATTTCGGGCATTAATTTAAATTTTCACACATTTTTTTCAAATTGCCTATTTTTTAACGAAAAAGTGTTAAGAAATTAACGTAATATGTTGAAATTTCAACGCTATATAGAATGGAAGAAAAAGGAATAAATATTAGTTTTTAGATGCATTATTAACAAAAAAAGAGGGACTTAAAGACTAAAGTTTGGTAAATTAGCCATAAAATAACCTAATAATTATGCATAATATAGAATAAATATTAACATATCGATAGACTTGCCATTGCATCTGATGACATTTTAGTATACAATTGAGCAGTAATTTGACAAGAAATGATGAACAGAGGTATTGCTTTAATGAAAAACAGACAGAAAACAGGATATTTGATGGTGCTTACTGCAGGAATCCTTTGGGGAACTATCGGTTTCTTCGTGACCATACTGAAAAATATGGGAGCAGAACCGGGGACAGTATCATTCATGAGGATCGCATCTGCTGCCGTCATACTGATTCCGGCTCTGCTTGCGGTCGGCGGCGTCGGCATGTTCAAGATAGACAGAAAAGGACTGCTTTGGTGTCTGATGCTGGGAATCTTCTGCCAGGCCTTGTTCAACTATTCCTATACTGAATCGATAAACCATGTTGGCGTGGCTGCAGGCGCAGTTCTGCTCTACACTTCGCCGGTTTTCGTCTGCATCATGTCGCGTATGTTCTTTAAGGAACACATCAATAGAATCAAGCTGATCGCACTGGCTGTAAACATCGTCGGATGTGTTTTGACGGTGACGGGCGGCGACTTCACATCGGTGCATTTCTCTGTAACAGGAGTTTTGTTCGGTGTGGCAGCTGGCTTCCTCTATGGCCTGATGACGATAATCAGTACCGCTGCAATGAAAGACTACAATCCGCTGACGGTGATATTTTACAGTTTTCTGTTTGGCGCCATAGTGCTGGCCATTATCACCCGGCCGTTTGACAACATCGGCAGCGTTGCCAGTCTGAAGTTCTTTGCGGCAGCAATCGGTTACGGACTGATTCCAACCGTCGGCTCCTATTTCTTCTATATGCACGGTTTGTCGCGTGGTCTGGAGACATCAAAAGTGCCGGTAGTGGCTTCTGTAGAAACCATCGTAGCGGCACTCATAGGTTTAGTCGTATTCAGCGAGGCGGGCGGCCTGTTCAAGCTTGTCGGCATCGCCTGCGTTGTTTCTTCTATTGCAATAATGAATCTTTCCAAACCGGCATCAAAGCCTACAGATTTCCCGGATACACGTATCTGAGGTCTTCTTCGGCGATGCGGCAGAGCCTGCGTATGGTTTCCGCCGGAGTTGGCGCCAAGTCGGTACATTTGTAGCGCGGAAAAAATCTGGTAATATGCAGAGGAATCTCAGGACTCAGTGAAGCGAGCCATGCAGATTCCCTTTTGATTTCATCAGGGTCGTCGTTCTTGCCCGGGATGATCAGGGTAGTGATCTCAACGTGGCATCCGGCTTCGTGAGCCATCTTGATCGTCTGCATAACTGTTTCCAGGTCTCCGCCGATCCAGTCATAGAACTTCTGGCTGAATCCTTTTAAATCTATGTTCATTGCGTCGACATATGGCAGCAGTTCGGTCAGCGGCTGGCGGCAGATCATTCCGTTGGTAACCAGGACAGAAAGAAGTCCCTGCTCATGGAGCAGCCGTCCGCAGTCTCTGGCAAATTCCCAGCTGATCAGCGGTTCATTGTAGGTGAATGCAATGCCGATATTGCCTGTTTCTGAATTAGCCTGAAGGACGGCGGCAGACACTAGTTCTTCAGCTGTCACCATCTCAACAGAACTATCTGGAAAATCAGAGGCTGAGGCTTGTGAAATGCTGCTGTTCTGGCAGAATGGGCAGCCGAGATTGCAGCCGTAGCTTCCAACAGATAGTATATAGCTGCCGGGGTGGAACCTGGCAAAAGGTTTCTTTTCAATGGGGTCCATGGCTGCCGAAGTGATTGCACCGTAATTTGCGCTCACGACTTTGCCGTCTTTGTTCATACGCCCTCTGCACCAGCCGGTTTCGCCAGACGCCAGACTGCAGTGTCTAGGGCAGACTGGGCAGACCATCATAGGTGTCTCACCACTTCGAAGCGCTTGAGAGTCACTGGTTCATCTTCTTCGATTCCGGCTTTGCGTTTGGCGATAGAGACTTGTTCCTCAGGCGTGTCTACGCCGGCAAGATCAGGCAGCAGCAGCCCGCGGCGTCCGCCTCTTTCAACGATGACGCCGTATCTGCGAACGTCCAGCTGCGACATATCGCTGATAGGTTCCGCTTCGCCTAGGACATCAACGCTGTACGTGATGTCATCAAGTTCGTCTTCCGTGACAGGATCAAAACGCGGATCGCGGGAAGCTGCGGACACGGCATTGCAGATTATTTCCATGGCCAGCGACGGTTCCGTCGGGCTTATGGTGCCGATGCAGCCCCTCAGCTGTCCATTTATCTTCAGAGATACGAAGGCTCCGGCTTTTCTGTATTTCAGGTCTTCAGGCAGTCCCGCAGGCATCCTTATCTGGCTTCCGGTCTTAACATAAGTCTCCAGACTGAGGCGGGCAAGCTTTACATATTCGTCTTCAGCATCTTTCTTTTCATCCAGTATGCGGCGGCGTTCGGTCTCGTACTGCTTGTCGAAGTTTCGCGATTCGTCATCTCCGGTAATATCAAAGCAGGCAACGCCGTAGCCGACGCCAAATGGCCCCTCGTAGGACAGCAGTTCGCTTTTGACTGATTTCTGGTCAAGGGCTCCTGCCATTATCCAAAACGATCTGAGTCCGCATTCAGCCGCAGATTCGCATAGATCCGTACCCATGGACAGCATGCTGAGAAAGTCTGCATCTGCCAGATAGCGGGTGATCTGCTTGTCAAATTCTGGACCTTCAGGCACATAGCCGTAAGGCCCGTCATCAAGCAGCTTATGAGAAAGGTCGCCGCTGGCAATAAAGCAGACTCTGCGGCCCAGCTGATCTGAAGTTCTGGCAATCTCCTTGCCAAGTCTGTAGTGCTCAGCTGGAGAAAGCCCCGAAAGCCCAATGCGTACCAATTTAAAATCCCCATAATAATCCTGGAGAAATCTCAGCGGTATCATCGTGGCATGGTCCAGTTCACGGCTGTTTTCGCCAAGTGTTCCGGCAGGTATACCCATGGCCTTGCAGTTGCGGGAAAGGGCATCAACGAAAATGCTGTCGTAGTTGGCCTCGATCCTCACCTGCGGGGCTCTGAACTGAGCAAAGCTTCCAACGGCATAGGTGCCAGGGGATATATGAAAGTAATCAGAATAGATGACCGAGTGGGGACTTGTCAGGACAATAGTATCCGGTCTGAGTTCCGAAATGTGGCGCATCACTTTCTGATATGATTTTATTGTTGTATTTATTTTCTGCTCTTCGCCATGTCCCACTTCGGGGAGTATTATTGGCGGATGAGGAACAGCGATTGCTGCTAAGATAGGCATAAGCACCTCCGACTAGATTTAGTTAAGTATAGAATATCTTTGACATCATTATATCACCATGCAAAAATAGCGGTAGAATTTTTTTTGTGATTGGAGTATAATATAGCCATGTTTAACTATAATAAAGAAATGTACAACAGGATAATAGAAGGCAAGATGAAGACTTCAGACGGAGGATTTACGCCAAAGAACGTAGTGGGGATCATAATGATCGCAGTTATCTTTGGTTCTGTTATCTTTACGCTTCTTTTCCGCTAACTAAAGTCATTATGGTACTGCGGTCAGAAGCATTGAAATAGCATAAGAAAAACTTGCCGTCAGCCACCGGGTAGGCGGAGAACAGGTCTCACGGACTTCGAAAGGTCATAGCAGAAGTCTCGGGGGGACTTTTTTTTTCGAGAAATTATGGAGAGTGGACATGGAAAGCATAGGAAAGGAATTTGGCAGATATACATTTTTCAATATAATGTCGGCGATGGGAACGTCGGCATATGTTCTCGTGGACACTTTTTTCATTGCCAACGGTGTTGGCCCCATGGGTCTTACAGGATTGAATCTGGCGCTGGTCATATTTGCAGTGATGACGGCAACCGGTGTCATGCTTGGCACGGGAGGATCCATAAGATTCGCCATAGAAAAAGCCAGGAAAAACTACGAAGGCGGAAATTCTGCATTCACCGTCTGCATGATCATCGGAGTTTCACTAGGGTGCATCGTGCTTTTGGCCGGATTGCTTTTCTGTCGTCAGATCGCAATGTTTCTTGGAGCTAACAGTGAGACCATGAGTCTTACGGTGGTCTACCTGAAAACTGTAATGGTATTTGCTCCGATGTTCATAGCCAACAACATCATCGTAGCTTTTATAAGAAACGACGGCGAGCCAAGGCTTGCGGCAATCGGCATGATAATCGGCAATCTTGCAAACATCGTCCTGGACTGGGTCTTCATCTTTCCAATGGGCATGGGTATGTTTGGCGCGGCCCTGGCAACAGGAATTTCACCGGTGCTTTGCATCGCCATAGTTTCCATCCACTTTATCAAAAAAAAGAACACCTTCAAGTTTGACAGGCGTTCAATCAAAAGCGGAACCAGAGGGATGACTTTCGGCGCAAGGCTGAAGGATATCATGGGTCTGGGTGCTTTCTCATTTGTAAACGAAATATCTTCTGGCATCGTTATCTTTGTCTTCAACAAACTGCTGCTGGATCTTGGCGGGAATATTGCTGTTGCTGCTTATGGAGTGATTGCAAACGTGGCGATAGTTGCTATTGCCGTCTTCACGGGAATAACGCAGGGAAGCCAGCCTCTGGTCAGCCGCAGTTACGGCAGCGGAAGCGAGGCAGATGTGAAGAGAGTGTACAAGCTTGCCGCAGAGACAGGCCTGATCTTTGCGGCCCTGATTTTCACAGTGGTTGCGGTGTTCAATGACGGAATCGTCAGTGCTTTCAACAGCGAAAACAACGCCCAGCTTGCCGAGATCGCCTCGTCAGGAATTGTGATCTTCTTTCTGGGCTATTTCATGGGCAGCGTCAACATTATCACAGCCGGAAGTCTGTCTGCAGTAGAGCAGGGTCTGAGAGGATTTGCAATCTCCATCACCCGTGGGCTTGTGGCCGTAGTGCCTGCTGCCATAATACTTGCCCGTCTGTTTGGCATCAGCGGCGTGTTCATGGCGTATCCAGCCGCCGAGGCTGCGGCATTCGTCGTGTCAATGTGCGTCAAAGGGCCTCTTTGCGGTAAAACAAAGTGTTCAAAATGACCGATGTTTCTGATGTGCCGAAGTAATTGACCTTAGAAAGCAGTTCGGCAAGTTCGTCGGAGTCGTGGACTGCGACGTGCAGAAGGGCGTTGAAAGGTCCGATGATGTGGAAGTGTGATTTTACCCTTGTGTCTTTCAGGCAGAAGTCGCAGAAAGACTGATATTTCTTAGGATCGACGTTGACGCTTACAAAGGCCTGAATAGTGTTGCCGGTTTTGATATAGTTGACGTCGGCGTGGTAGCCTTCAATAACGCCTTCTTCCTCCAGTCTCTTGATGCGTTCTGTAACGGCAGGGGAGGAGAGGTTGACGTCGGCGCTGATCTCCTTGATCGTGGCACGGCCGTCGCGTTGCAGATAGTTTATTATCTTGATGTCTGTAGAATCCATGATTGCCTCCTCGTGTTCAGGGTCTAGACAGCCCTGATTAATAATATAAAGTTTTTGACCCTTATATTTTACTTTATTAAGCAATCGAAGGCAATGTCTTTATCGTAAATATATACAAAATCACGGGAAAAAGTATAATAATAGTAACAGAAATAAATATTATCTCTCCGGAAGCTGTTTGAGAAACGTAAGCCCGGCTCATGACGATCAACATCCCTACACTAGTCATGGACTGAGGCAGAGTGAATCAGGACAGCTTCTGAATTTTTTTGCAATGTTAAAAGCACTGAGAACACAGTAGACAATAAAAAAGGATGTCACATATTGAATGACATAATGTGATATCCTCTTTTAAGATAATAGTTGATACTGATCTTGGCAGCTGTTTAGCCCACATCACCCTGCGCCGGGGTGAAGAGCTGCTCTGCCATTTTTACCAGTGTCGCCTTGTCGGCGCCTTTGTCCATAGTCACGCTGTAAAGCAGACCTGGAACAACGTCGAACCAGACGATTTTGCCGCTGCCGTCTTTGTTGAAGTAAACTCTAGCCGGACAGTAGCTGACTTTTGCGGTGCCGCTGACGGCGTAGTCGGAATCAGGTTTGCCAGATATGTCGGCAAAATTCTTATCTACGCTGGAAGTGGCTGCGTTTCTATATGAATAATTGACGCCGTCAAGCACGAATGTTGTTTCAGCAACGGTGAGGCCGTCAAGGGCCATGGCGTTGTAGGTGACATCGGTTGCGTTGTCTGGTGCAACTGCCATTTCATATCCTAAAGTGTCGACGATGTCCTGCGCCGTGTGGAGAACATCGAGGGCGTTGGTATCTGAACTGCTGAGGCACCACTGAGTGCTGTCGTCAGCTGAATACCAGCCGACCCAGGACGAAGAGCCCGATGATGTTTTGCGGAGCTGCATGTCCAGGCTGCCTGTTTTCCAGTCAAGTTTCTCCTTGTAACTGGAATCGCTGCCGGAAATGTCTTCAGCAGAATCAGTTTTCAGCGCTCTGCAGGTGTAGGTGTCTTTGTCTTTGACGAAAGTGACCTGCACTATCGGTTTGCTGGAATCGGACGTACTGTTGTCGACCTTTGAATATACTACATCTTTTGCGCCGTCTGGCACTGGAAGAGTGTAGCCCATTTCTTTTACATCTGAGGCAGTAAGCGTATCTTTAGCTACGTTGTGGCTGTGGATCAGAGATCCTGAAACCACGAGGCAAACGCAGGCGGCAACCGCTACCGTAGCAATCATAAATTTTTTGCTGCTTCGTTTTCTCGGAGCCTGTGCTTCTTCTAATAAATCGTCGTCTATGGAATTCATAAACAGTTTGAATCTCTTTTCGTTCATATCATAAATCCCTCCCTTTTGATTGAATCGTGGAGTTTGTTTCGGGTACGAAACAGTGATGATTTCACCTTTTCCTGACCTGCACCGCAGGCATCAGCGATTTCCCTTATGCTTTCGCCATACCAGTAGCGGCGGATGAAGTAAACTCTTGCATCTTGTGTCTGCTCCCTGAGAAAACCGTTGATGAAGCTGCGAAATGCCTGTTCGTCAATAGAATCCTCAGGGCCCCCTGAAAGATCACAAATACAGAAGTCTAGTTCTTCAAATGCTTCGGTAAGTGCTGAGCTGCGTCCAGCAGCGGTATTATAAGAATATTTGTCGATCGCCAGATTTCGGGCAATCTTTGCCAGATACGCCTTCAGCGATTTCGGTCTGTCCGGCGGAATTGCGTTCCAGGCCCTGAGAAAGGTATCGCTTGCACATTCTTCTGTGTCGCGGTCATCGTTCAGTACTCGTTTAATAACGCTGCGGCAAAGACCCCCGTACTTTTCCTGCATCTGACCGATTGCTTCCTCGTTCCGCTGGAAGGATAGCTCAATTATTTTTTCATCTTCCAAAACATTTACCTCTTCTTTCCTGTCGATGGTGTATAGCTGGTGCCGGCGTGCGCATATGCGATACCGAAGGGTTTCACATAGCTGCTGCCGATGGCTCCTGCACCTGATCTCCATGTCCTTTTTCATGCCCTTCTGCAATATATGACGGCATGAGATCGGATTGGTTGCACCGACTGGGGAAAATACATTATTTTCCAATTTTACTTATGCTGGCGTAAAGCCGCTTTATGATGCCATTGTAGCACAGAGAGGCGTCGAATGAAATGAAACCCTTTGTTTACCGCTGGACATTTGTGGTATAACTATGATAGAATTCAAGTCGAGCAAAAAAGGGGAGGTAATATGATGTCAGGATTTTTACATCAGATGATATATATCGTGATCGTTGCGCTGTTTCTGGCAGCTATGGGAATAATCGCCGTAGTGATCGGTGAAAAGAACGACAAGAACCGCAATGTATCGGAGGAAAATTGCAACTTCTCATGCGGAGGATGCGGCATGCAGTCACAGTGCCACAAGCCAGAAAAAGATCTGAAGAAAAGCTAATACTCAATATTTGCAAAGACGCCAGGCCAGGAGCTGATCCTCGGTCTGGTTTTTTTGTATCAAAAAATAGCAAGCTTCTAGCTGTGTGGAAGCTTACATTACATTAGTTGGATTTTCCATTTGGAAAGCAGCCTATCAGTTTTGGGTAAAGTTGCAGTATGCTACCGAATTCGGTAGTATAATAAAGTCTAATGCCAAGGCGCTTCGCTATAAGAAACTATAATACTACCGAATTCGGTAGTTTATCGCTATGTTAGCAAAAGGTTGATTGCATCGTTCGTCAACAAAATGATCAGCAAAGCATTGTGCTATCACCAGCCAGCGGCAGAATCTATGGCCGGCGAAGTCCGTCGAGGCAGTTTTCTAATCAGCAAACAAAACCCGGCGGTAAATATTTGAAAAATTAGTCAAAAACAACAAAAAAAGAGCGATGTTTTTGAAAAAGTACACAGAAAGCTATTGACTTCACGCTTTAATGTGGTAATATATTAACCTATGAAAGGAGTTTACCAAGGCAATGATGATCAACAGAAACAAGATGAGAACCGAAGAAAAGGCAAACATCGAACTGAAGCGTCTGTTCGGCAGCAACGGGTTTTCCGAATACAGCCTGGGCAGGTTTGAAGAGTATGAACTTTATGTAAGAAATAAAGATTTCATAGCATCTGACAACATTATCACCTTCAGCGATGTCAACGGCAAACTCATGGCACTTAAGCCGGATCTTACTCTCTCTATAGCAAAGAACTACCATCATATCCCAGGATATGTAGAGAAGGTTTACTATAGTGAGAATATTTATCGTGCTTCCAAGCATGATCATACTTATAAAGAGATCCTTCAGACAGGCCTGGAGTGCATGGGAGACCTGGATGTCTACAATATCTGTGAAGTGACGATGCTTGCAGCTAAGAGCCTCGCGGCAATCAGCAGCGACTACGTCCTTGAGATATCCCATATGGGGCTGATCTCGGACGTCCTCCATACACTGGATGATGACGTAAGGGACAGCATACTGAACTGCATAAGCGAGAAGAACATCCATGAGATACGTTCTATCTGTCATGCCCATTGCGTTGATGAAGAAATATATAAGTCCATTGAAACACTGGTATCAACATACGGAAATTACCGGAAAGTCATTATACAGCTGCGGAAGCTCAAGCTGGGCGAAGAAGGCCGAAGGGCTCTGGACGAGCTTGAGACCGTGTGCAGCGTACTTGCAGCTAACCGATGTGCAAGGAACCTGAACATCGATTTTTCGATAATAAACGATTTAAAATATTACAGCGGCATTCTATATAAGGGATTCATAGAAGGAATTCCGTCGAGCATACTTTCCGGCGGTCAGTACGATAAGCTGATGCAGAAGATGGGAAAGAAGGCCGGCGCCATAGGCTTTGCTGTTTACCTGGATTCACTGGACCGTTTCGATGTCAATGAGAAAGAATATGACTTCGATGTGGTCTTTATTTATGATAAGGACACAGACATGACAGCACTTCTCAGAGAAGTGAGAGCCCTGACAGACAAGGGAATGTCGGTGCTGGCGGAAAAAGCCCTTCCTGAGAAGCCGAAACTGAAATACAGAAAACTGATGAAGTTTACCGGCGGGGAGGTACAGGTAATTGAAGACAACGAATAGCGATATGATAAGCGTAGCACTGCCGAAAGGAAGATTGGGCACCAAAGTTTACGACATGTTCGAAAAAGCAGGCTACGAATGTCCGGATATAAAAGAAGACAACCGCAAGCTGATATTTGAGAACAGGGAAAAAGGCATACGATTTTTTTGGGTCAAGCCAAGCGATGTTACCATCTACGTTGAAAGAGGAGCTGCAGACATCGGCGTGGCAGGCAAAGACATTCTGCTGGAAAACGAGCCGGACGTCTATGAACTGCTGGACCTGAAGGTAGGCAAATGCCGTATGGCTGTGGCAGGCAAAAAAGACTACCGCGAAGACTACGGCAAAACCCTCAGGGTCGCCACCAAGTTCCCCAACATCACCAGCGGATTCTATGCCGACCAAAACCGAGACATCGACATCATCAAACTCAACGGTTCGATAGAGCTGGCGCCGATATTAGGCCTTTCAGATGTCATAGTCGACATCGTAGAGACTGGAAAGACGCTAAAGGAAAACGACCTTGAGGTCATCGAGACGGTGGTTCCCATTAGTGCCAGGCTGATAGCCAACAAAGCAGGATTCAAGTTCAAGACAGAAGCTATCCAAAAGCTGTGCAGCGAACTCAGCGAACAGGTGGAGGCAGCGGAAGCCGAGAAAAACAGGAGAATGAAAAAATGAGCAGATATCTGAGGAAAAAATACATGAAACTTGAGGCTTATGTCCCTGGCGAACAGCCGAAAGACATGGCCTATACCAAACTAAACACCAATGAATCTCCATACCCGCCAGGACCTCGGACGATCAAAGCAGTCAGCAATGACGAAGTGGCGCGTCTGAGACTTTATTCTGATCCGGACAGCACTGCACTGAAAGATGCCATTGCAAAGCGTTACGGCATGACAAGACAGAATATCTACGTATCCAATGGTTCAGACGACATTCTGAACTTTGCTTTCATGGCTTTCGCCGATGAGAGGATGGGCGTGATGTTTCCGGAAATAAGTTATGGCTTTTATAAGGTCTTTGCGGAATTCCACGGAGTCAAATATGAAATGGTACCGCTGAAGGAGGATTTTTCCATAGATCCAAGAGACTATTACCAGAAACACAAGCTGATCGTCATTGCCAATCCAAATGCGCCGACGGGCAAAGCGCTGACCAGGCAGCAGATTGAGCAGATCGTCATGACGAATACAGAGAGCGTAGTGGTCATCGATGAGGCTTATGTGGACTTTGGCGCTGAAAGCGCCGTGGAACTGGTACACAGATATGATAACTTGCTGGTAGTTCAGACATTTTCCAAATCAAGGAGTCTGGCAGGAGCAAGACTTGGCTTTGCTATTGCTCAGCCGGCACTGATAAGCGACCTGGAAAGGATCAAGTACTCTACCAATCCGTATAACGTAGGCAGGCTGCCAAGCACTGTTGGAATAGCAGCGATTGAAGAGGACGACTACTATAAGGCCAACTGCCAGAAGATAATGAAGACAAGAGCAAAGGTCACTGCAGAACTTGAGGCAGAAGGTTTCAAAGTCGTACCTTCACTGGCCAATTTCATTTTTGCAGCAAGCCCGGATATCGGCGGCGAAGAACTGTATATGAAACTCAAAGACGAAGGTGTGCTGATCAGGCACTTCACCGCTGACAATATCAAAGATTACAACCGCATTACGATTGGTTCTGAAGAGGAAATGATCATCTTATTGGACGCGATCAGAAAGATTAAAGGTGAAATGGCATGACAACGAAGAAAAATGTCACCGCAACTGCAGCGGCAGCTGGCAACGGCCAGAACAGAACTTCAGAAATTATAAGGAAGACTGCAGAAACTGACATCAGGATGATGCTGGACCTGGATATGGCGCCGGGAGACAGCCTGGCACCGGCAGTCATTGAGACAGGCTGCGGCTTTCTGGACCACATGCTGACCCTCTTTGCCAGACACGGCAGATTCTGGTTTTCAGTTACATGCACCGGTGATACATATGTAGATTATCATCACACGGTGGAAGACATCGGCATAGCTTTAGGGGATGCCTTTGCCGAAGCCCTGGGAGACATGAGAGGCATAACCAGGTATGCAGACATGGTGCTGCCGATGGATGAAGCTTTGATGCTCTGCGCCGCAGACGTCAGCGGAAGAGGGTATCTAGGGTTTGACGTGACGATGCCTACGGAGAAGGTCGGAGACTTTGATACTGAACTGGTGAAGGAGTTTTTCCTGGCGTTTACCAGGAGAGCTCAGATCACACTCCACTTTAAAGAACTGGCCGGCGAGAATTCACACCACGTAATTGAAGCAATGTTCAAAGCCTTTGGCCGGGTCATGGCTAAAGCTGTGGCAATAGATGAGAAGACAAAGGATGAGATCCCGTCAACCAAAGGCATGCTCTAAGCAGGCACCACAAGCAGACACAATAGGTGCGTAAGGAGAATAAGATGATTGCAATAATAGATTATGGTGTGGGAAATATTTTCTCACTATACAGTTCCTTTGGACACATAGGCGAAGAAGTCGTGCTGACAAGCGACGCCGAGGCGATAAGAGGAGCCGAGAAGATCATTCTGCCGGGAGTAGGCGCCTTTGGAGATGCGGCGGACAAGCTGAGATCCACGGGAATGGGAGAGCTTGTGCTGGAACAGGCGGCGGAAGGCAAGCCGGTACTTGGCATTTGCCTTGGCATGCAGCTGCTCTTTGAGAAAAGCCTGGAGTATGGCGAGCACGCGGGGCTAGGTCTGATCAAAGGCACAGTAAAGCCGATCGCACCGGTAGTGCCAGCAGGGTACAAAATACCGCACATAGGCTGGAATGCTCTGCATTTTCCAAAAGACAGAGAGCGGAGCCCGATTTTCAGGACTATAGAAGAGGGCGACTTTGTATATTTTGTTCATTCATTCTACGGCGCTGACTGCGAGGAATCAGTCATTGCAACGGCGGAATACGGCGCTGAACTGACGGCAGTTGTGGCAAAGGACAACGTTTACGGCGTTCAGTTCCATCCTGAGAAGAGCGGCACTGCAGGGATGAAGATTTTGAAGGCATTCTGCAGCCTTGGCAGAGATGAAGACGGAAGGGAGAACGGTGAAAGATGAAGATTTTTCCAGCGATAGACCTGCGTGACGGCAAAGTTGTCAGGCTCCTGAAGGGGGATTACGACCAGATGACAGTCTACGGTGACGACCCGCTGACGACAGCCAGAGGTTTTGCTGACTGCGGTGCGGAATACATACACATAGTCGATCTGGACGGCGCCAAGGACGGCGGCACTCCCAACATGGATGTGATCAAAGCTATTGCAGAAGGCACTGACCTTAAGGTCGAGGTTGGCGGCGGCATAAGAAGCGAAGAAGTGATCGCTGCGTACAGAGATGCCGGAGTATGGCGTGTGATCATAGGAACGGCAGCAGTCGAGCGGCCTGAATGGACGGCGGAGATGATCGGCAAGTATGGCCGTGCCATTGCTGTGGGAGCGGACGTGGCAGACGGCAGGATAGCAGTGCGGGGATGGAAAGAGGTCACCGATGTGACGCTGGACCAGCTGATGGCTGACCTAAGCAGACTGGGCGCCTCAGGCGTGATCTGCACGGACATTGCCAAGGATGGTGCCATGGAAGGAACCAACCTGCCGCTTTACCAAAGCCTGTCAGAAAAATACGACCTGGACATCGTCGCTTCCGGCGGCGTGTCAACAATGGATGATGTAAGAAAACTGAAGGAAATGGGTGTATTTGGAGCCATTATCGGCAAGGCGCTATACAGCGGGGCCATTGATCTCAGAGAAGCGATAGAGGAAGCCAGATGATTACGAAGAGAATAATACCATGTTTGGACGTCAAGAACGGCAGAGTGGTAAAAGGAGTGAATTTCCAGGGACTTTCAGATGTCTCGTCGCCGGTGGAGCTAGGCAGATACTACAGCGATAACGGGGCTGACGAGCTGGTGTTCTATGACATAACTGCCTCGGTAGAAGGCAGGGCGCTGTTTGCCGGAATCCTTAAGGAGGTAGCGTCTACGATATTCATCCCACTGACAGTAGGTGGAGGAATAAACACTATCGAGGATTTTGACAGGGTGCTGAAGCTGGGCGCAGACAAGGTGTCCGTAAACTCAGGGGCCATCAGAAATCCTGACCTCATTGGCGAGGCAGCAAAGATATACGGCGACCAGTGCGTTGTCCTTTCTGTGGACATCAAAAGAGTCAACGGCCGATTCAACGTTTTCGCTCTCGGCGGACGAGAAGACACCGGACTTGATGCCATCGAATGGATCAAAAGAGGCGAGGCGGCAGGCGCCGGCGAGATCGTAGTCAACAGCATCGACACTGACGGCGTCAAGAAGGGTTTCGACATTGATATGCTGAAGGCAGTCAATGAGGCTGTTTCAGTACCGGTAATTGCTTCTGGCGGTGCAGGCTGTGCGGAAGATTTTCTGACGCTTTTCAGAGAGATACCTGACATTGACGCAGGACTTGCCGCATCTATCTTCCACTTCGGCGAAGTGAAGATAAACGACCTGAAACTGCAGATGAGAGATGCAGGCATAAACGTGAGGATATGAGGAATATATGGAGGATGAAATGATCAACATAGATGAAATAAAATTTGATGAGAAGGGTCTGATACCGGCAATAGTCCAGGACGCAGACACCAAGAGGGTGCTGACTCTGGCGTATATGAACCGGGAGAGCCTGGAGATCAGCCTTAAGGAAATGAAGACGTGCTTTTGGTCGAGATCAAGGCAGGAGCTGTGGCTGAAGGGCGAGACGAGCGGCAACTATCAGCACATAGTAAGCATCATCGCAGACTGTGACAGAGATGCATTGACTGTTTTGGTCAAAAAAGACGGGCCAGCCTGTCACCTTGGGACGGATTCATGCTTTTCGTATCCTTTGATAGGTGAAGCTGACGGTACCGTAGAGCCTGGTGTGCCGGGGTTCTCTGTGAAGACGCTGTATAAGATGCTGGAACAGCGCAAAGCTGAGATGCCAGAAGGTTCATACACAACCTATCTGTTTGAGAAGGGCTTGGACAAGATCCTGAAGAAGATCGGCGAAGAATCGACGGAGGTCATAATCGCTGCCAAGGACGAGGACAAGCCGGAAACAGTTTACGAAATCGCAGATCTGGTGTATCATGTTCTTGTGTTAATGGTAGAGGCGGGGATCGGCGTGGACGATATCATGGCAGAACTTGAGTCAAGACACGTCATCGACCACAAAATCAAACAGGAGAAGATGAAATAGATGAATATACTGAATGCTGACATGAAATCTAATTTTCATACCCATACTTATCTCGACGACGGCAGAGACAGTGCTGACGAAATGGTGAGGAAGGCCATAGATCTGGGATTCACGACTATCGGTTTTTCTGGCCATGAAGAGGCTTTTGACGAGCCATGGTGCATGTCGCCGGAGAGGACGGAACACTACAGGAAGGAAGTCCTTGAAGCAAAGGAAAAGTATAAAGGGAAGATCAAGGTGATGCTCGGCATTGAGAGGGATTATTTCAGCCCAGACTGTGATTATCATTATGATTACGTCATAGGCTCGGTCCACTGTGTTAAGGCAGGCGGAAAATTCCTGGCGGTTGACGAAACGGCTGAGATCATGGAGGAAAACGTCAGAGAGTACTTTGGCGGCGATTACATGGCCTATGTGAGAAGCTACTACGACCTTGTGGCCGGAGTGGTGGAAAAGACGGGCTGCGATATCGTCGGTCATTTTGATCTGGTGACGAAGTTCAACGAAGGCAGCAAATATTTTGATGAGGAATCGACTGAGTACAAGCGCATGGCACTGCGGGCACTGGCAAAAGTCGCGGTGAAGAGACCGATCATTGAGATAAATACCGGGGCAATAGCCAGAGGTTACAGGACCAGGCCTTATCCTCCGAAATTCATCATTGAAGAGGCAGACCGGCTGGGTTGTCCGTTCCTGCTGGCAAGCGACTGCCACGACAGAGATAAATTGGATTTTGATTTCAGGAAAATAATGTCAGAGTTTGACACCATTTGACTGAGTGTGATAAAATGTCCTCCTAGCATATAAAAGTGCGAGGAGGATTTTTTTATGAAAAAAATGATTTCGATAGTATTAGCCGCGGCAATGGTTCTGACCATGTCCATGATGTTTGCATCCTGCGGCAATAAAAATAATGATACGTCTGATACAACCAGCAAGACGGAAACCACTGCGCCAGAGAAGGAAGCGGTGCGTGTCACAGTGATTGCTGCGGATACCTTTGTTGAGGGCTCATACAGCGGACTGGCGAAAGCTGGTCTGGAAAAGCTGGAGAAGGACTATGGCGTTAAAGGAACGCTGAAAGAGTGCGGCGGCAAGAATTTCAAAGCCGCAATGGAGGAAGCTGCCAAAAGCTCCGACATCATCATTCCTATCGGCTGGCAGTTTGAAAGCGTGGACATGGTGGCGGCCAAGTATCCGAAAGTAAAGTTCATCTGGCTGGACAACACCAAAGACACCAACTACGACAACCTGATCTATGTCACCTACGCCGAGAACCAAGGTGCATTTCTGGCGGGCTACATTGCGGCCAAAACCAGCAAATCCGGAGTCATAGGCGCGGTGGGAGGCATGGACAACGATTCAGTTGAAGACTTCATCACCGGCTACCGTCAGGGAGCGGAATATGCAGACAGTCACATCAAAGTACTGACGAACTTCATCGGCAACTTCAGCAATACGGCAAAAGCGGGAGAATGCGCTCTGCAGCTGAACAACAAAGGTGCCGACGTGGTATTTCAGATAGCTGGCGCTGCCGGCACAGGTGTTTTTGATGCTGCGAAACAGTACGGTTTCTATGCCATTGGCGTGGATACAGATCAGAAGTCCATTGACCCTTCTCACATCATCTGTTCAGTAACCAAGGATATCGGACAGTCGATCTATGATATCGTCGGCGACTACTGCAAAGACGGCACCTGGGAAGGCGGCAAGACAGTGGACTTCGATATGAAGTCCGGTTACATAAGCATTAGCTACGGTACGGACGAAATGGAACAGCAGGTTAGCGAAAGTCTGAAAAACGATGTTCTGGACTTGCAGAAGAAAATCGAAGATGGCGATATCGTAGTGGATTCAGCCATTTAACAGGGGTAGCAATGTGTATTTTGTGTGAAAAGCAAACATAGGGTTTGAAAAACACAAGATTACATGATAGAATTAAATTGTTCCCATGCGGACAATAATCAAAAGAAAAAGGAAGACAGAGATGAAAAAGAAAATCCTAATAATTGGTCTTATTGCGGCAATGAGCTTTACAACAGTATTTGCGATGACTGGATGTACTAAGAAAGCTTATGACTATGATCTTTCGGAATACGTGAAGGTCGGCAATTATAAAAATCTAGAATACAGCAAAGTATCTGTTTCAGTAACTGATGATGAAATTCAGAAGGAAATACAGACAAGACTGCAGAACGCAGCCACAACGGAAAGCCAGAAAACAGGAACCGTTGCGGATGGAGACACTATCAACGTTTCTTATGTCGGCAAGATCGACGGAAAGACTTTTGATGGCGGCAGCGCAGACTCGTCAGACATTACAATCGGAACAACTTCAATGATCGACGGATTCACAGACGGGCTGATCGGCAAGAAAGTTGGATCCAAGGTAACCCTGAACCTGACATTCCCTAAGGATTATTCCAACACGGATGTAGCCGGCAAGGATGTAGTGTTCGTAGTAACGATCAACTCCAAGCAGGTTTCGGTAGTTCCAGAATACAACACTGCATTTATAAAGGCAAACTCGGATTATGACAACAAGACAGACTATGAAGCATCAGTAAAGAAGGATCTTCTAGCTACTAAGAAGTCAGATGCTGAGAACGACATCCTCAACGATCTGTGGACTCAGGTCATAGACAACTCCAAGGCTCTGAAATATCCAGATGAGGAACTGCAGGCTGAAGAAAAGACTCTGGCACAGCAGTATAAGGACCAGGCAGACAACTATGGAATCAAGTGGGCAACGTTCCTGAAGGAATACATGGGATATGACAGCGAAGCTGCTTTCAATAAGGCAATCAAGAAATACGCCAAGAAGGCAGTGTTCCAGAAGATGGTAATGTACTCGATCGCAAGGACTGAGGACATTGAGATATCAGATAAGGACTATAAGAATTATCTGGCAGATCTTCTGAAGGGCGCAGGCTTCACAGAGGATACTTTCAAGAGCAGCTACGGCGAGACTATTGAACAGTATGGTGAGGAAAATGATTTCAGAACTTCATATCAGCTGCAGAAGGTTTGCCAAAAGATCAAGTCTTATGGTAAGGAAGTAGCTGCAAAGAGTTCAACCAGTTCAACAAGCGATGCGAACTAGTAACAGACGGCAATAATAGGAGAACGATAATCTGCGTCAGGCCCGCGATGGTCAGGCGCAGTATTTTTTTACACTTCGAAAAACCGCATTTTTCATTTATTTTTTGTGGCAATATAATACAAGATGTAGTAAAATATCTTATGTATGCGATATTCCTTAGTGTATGTTTGGAGGTATAAGGATGAAATGTCCATATTGTGATAATCCGGAGACAAAGGTGATCGACTCCAGGCCAACAGAGGATGGCCACGCTATCAGGAGAAGACGTGGCTGTGAGAAATGCGGCAAGCGCTTCACGACCTATGAAAAGGTTGAGGAATCAATGATCATGGTCATAAAAAAAGACGGACGCAGAGAAGCATTCGACAGGAATAAGATCCTCAACGGCATCATTAAGGCCTGTGAGAAGCGACCGGTTCCAATGGCGGAGATCGAACGCATGGTCAACGACATTGAACGCGGACTCAACAATCTGATGGAAAAAGAAGTAGAGAGCACATTTATCGGCGAACTGGTCATGGATCAGCTGAAGAAGGTAGATGAGGTGGCCTATGTAAGATTTGCTTCCGTGTACAGGCAGTTCACCGATGTCAACACCTTCGTTAAGGAAATCGAGAAGCTGATCGGCAATAAAGACAAGTAATGGGAGAACCAGATGAAAGACATAATCAGGATCGCCGTCGACGGGCCAAGCGGTGCCGGCAAAAGCACTATAGCCAAGGCCATAGCGGCTAAACTTAAGATAGACTATATAGATACAGGCGCTATGTATAGAGCGGTAGGGTATAAGATGCTCCAGGAAGGAGTCCCTCTGGACGATCTTAACAAGCTGGCAGCAATGCTGGATGCCACCGACATCGATTTCTCAGAGGGTAACATCATACTTGATGGTGTGATCGTCAATGATAAGATAAGAACGCCGGAGATGTCAAGGCAGGCATCAGCCTGTTCGGCCATCGGAATGGTACGTACCAAGCTGGTGGAGATACAGCGGAGGATGGGAGAACGCAAAAGCGTCATCATGGACGGACGTGACATTGGAACAAACGTAATGCCTGATGCAGAGTATAAGTTTTTCATTACCGCTTCTGCCGAAGAAAGAGCGCGAAGACGCTTTGATGAACTGAAGGAAAAGGGCGACGATGTCAGCTACGAACAGGTGCTGGAGGATATCAAGGCCCGCGACTACAACGATTCTACCAGGGAAATCAACCCTCTGAGGAAGGCTGACGACGCTGTAGAGATAGATACAACCAGGATGACGATTGATGAAGTCGTTAATAGTGTATGCGAGGAGATGAATTATTATGGCAACAGTAAGACCGTTTAAGGCAATCAGACCTGCAAAAGATAAGGCAGCACAAGTTGAGTCATTGCCTTACGACGTAATGAACAGAGAAGAAGCAGCCGAAATGGCAAAGGGAAATCCGTATAGTTTTCTGCACATCTGCAGATCAGAAATAGATCTGCCGGATGAGAAGGACGTATACAGTCCGGCAGTTTATGCAAAAGCAAAACAGAACATTGAAGACAATCTTAAGAGCGGCGTATTTGTTGAAGAGGAAAAACCAGCTCTTTACATCTACAGACAGAAGATGGACGGACGTTATCAGACCGGTATCGTTGGCTGCGTCAGCGTAGATGAATATAAGAATGATACTATCAAAAAGCACGAGCTCACAAGAGTTGAGAAGGAAAAGGACAGAATCAACCACTTTGACGCCTGCAATGCAGACACAGAGCCAGTATTCCTGACTTATAAAGATGACCTGAGGATCAGAACTATCATTGAAGGTTACATGAGCGGCAATGCTCCGGAGTATGATTTCACTGACTCTACGGGCATCGGCCATACACTCTGGGTCATCAGAGACGACAGCATCGTAAGCTCACTCAGCGAACTGTTCAAGGAAGTACCTGCACTTTACATTGCAGACGGACATCACAGAAGCGCTTCAGCAGTTAAGGTTGGAGAGAAGAGAAGAGCAGAGCATCCGGATTACACAGGAGATGAGGAATTCAACTTCTTCATGGCTGTTATCTTCCCGGATAACGAACTGAAGATATTTGACTACAATAGAGTCGTAAAGGATCTTAACGGACTCAGTTCAGCTGAATTCATGGAGAAAATCGAGAAGGCTGGATTTGCAGTTGAGAAGGTCGGCGGAGATATCTACATGCCGCAGAAACTGCATGAGTTTTCAATGTATCTGGAAGGCAGCTGGTATAAGCTGACTGCATCAGAAAAGATCGTTCCTGACGATGTAATTGGAGCACTTGATGTATCCGTACTGCAGAACAATCTGCTTGGACCGGTTCTGGGAATCGCTGATCCTCGTACAGATGAGAGAATCGACTTTGTTGGCGGAATCAGAGGACCTAAAGAACTGATCAGAAGAGCAGAGAGCGACATGAAGGTTGCTTTTGCCGTTTATCCGGTTGGTATCGACCAGCTGATGGCAGTTGCTGACGGCGGAATGGTAATGCCTCCTAAGTCAACATGGTTCGAGCCAAAACTTGGCAGCGGACTGTTTATGCACAGACTGTAAAAACCGATTAGTCTTGTAACGCATATTGAGAAATGATATAATTAAGTGATATTTTGGAATTTGAACGTGACAGTTAGTGGACATGGAGGAATCATATGAACATTAAACTGTTGCCGGAAAATGAACGTCCTGCGGAGAAAGCTCTGAGAACAGGAGTGGACAGACTGTCCAATTCTGAACTGCTGGGAGTTATTATCCATACAGGAACAAGAGAGAAATCAGCAATTGGACTTGCTGAAGATATATTGTCGCTGTTTCCGGAAGGAATTTCCGGACTCAGCGGCTGTATACCAGAAGACCTGATGAAAGTTAACGGTGTCGGAAGCATCAAGGCATCGGCAATACTTGCAGCGGTGGAACTTGGGAAACGGATATCAGCCGATGAAGCACCCAAGAGAGTCTCCATAGAGACTTCTGAGGATGTTGCAAGGATATTCATGGACGAGCTTCGCCATATGAAAAAGGAATATTTCAAGAGTGTACTTGTGAATTCGAAGGGAGAAATAATCGCGGTCGACGAAGTGTCGGTAGGCGAGCTTTCAAGCACGGTGGTGCACCCAAGAGAGGTATTCAGTCAGGCTGTCAGAAAGAGCGCTGCGGCGGTTGTATTTGTACACAATCATCCCAGCGGCGACCCAAAGCCAAGCTCGGAAGACATAGAGACGACTAAACGGCTTGTAGAAAGCGGCGAACTTCTTGGGATACGCGTCCTGGATCATGTAATAATAGGAGACGGGAAGTTTTCAAGTTTGCGCGGACTCGGCTTTATGAAATAAATCAAAATCAGATAAGCACATTAATGGAGGTAGCTTGTAATGTTTAACTTTTTTTCAAAAGACATGGGAATAGATTTAGGCACTGCCAACACTTTGATATATATCAAGGACAGCGGGATCGTACTCGATGAACCATCAGTAATAGCTATGGACAACAGAAGAGGAGGCACTCTTGCCGTTGGTACGCAGGCAAAACAGATGATAGGCAAAGCACCGAGCAGCATTTCAGTTATCAGACCGCTGCAGGACGGCGTTATTTCCGACTTCGACAGAACTGCAGACATGCTGAAGGCGTTCATAGAGAAGGCTGTTTCAGCTAACAAAGTCAAGAACTTCAGAGTCGTGGTAGGCGTGCCTAGCGGTGTAACAGAAGTTGAGAAGAGAGCTGTTGAAGAAGTCGTAAGGCAGATGGGCGCTTCAGAAGTATATATCCTGGAAGAGCCAATGGCAGCTGCCATTGGTGCAGGCCTTGATGTCGACAGTTCCACCGCCTGCATGATTGCAGACATCGGTGGAGGCACTACAGATATCGCTATTATAGCTTTAGGCGGCATAGTTGCCAGCACTTCCATCAGAAATGCCGGAGATAAATTTAATGAAGCCATTATCCAGTATATGAGAAAGAGACACGCTCTCCTCATAGGTGAAAGAACGGCGGAAGAACTTAAAATCAGCGTAGGAACTGCATGCCTGGACGTAGATGAGAAGGGCGATGAGATAATCAAGTCCGTTTCGGCTGCAGGCAGAGATATTATTTCAGGCCTTCCTAAGACAATGGAAGTGACCAACAGAGACATCATGATGGCTCTGCAGGAATCCATCGACATGATAATCGATGGCATTAAGTCTACTATTGAGAAGGCACCTCCTGAAATCGCAGCAGACATTGCCCATTCCGGACTGGTACTTTCCGGCGGGGGCGGAATGATCAACAACCTGGGCAAGCTTGTTGAGAACAGGACTGGAATGAAGGCGACCGTTGCTGAGAACGCCTTTGAGGCAGTGGCACTGGGAACAGGCATGAGCCTTAACGACATTGAGAAACTGAAGATATACGCAACAAGCGTTAAGAGAAGATAGAGGCCAACAGGCCATGATTGGAAAAGGGTATGAAGTGGATAAAAAATCATAAGATTATAAGCGTGATTATTGCAGTCCTTATCTTGAGCGCTGGAATGATGATTGCATCCATCGCTAGTGGCGGCGCCGGAAACGGAGCTACAGGAGCAGCAGGCACGGTGATCACGACTATTGAGAGGCCATTTTCAGCAGCCGCTGGTGCGATATACAGCAATATCAGCGGTATTTTGTCATATAAAGATCTGCAGAAAGAAAATGATCAGCTTCAGTCTGAGAACGAGAAACTCAAGCAGGAACTCATCAACATGAAGCTTACAAATAACGAATTGACGGAACTCAAGTCGCTGTCAAAGGCCCTGAACTATAAGGGAATAAGCGGCAGCAGTGATATCGTCTCAGGCGATGTAATTTCAATGGACGGGACCAACTGGATGAATATCTTCACTATCGACGTTGGAACTGAGAGCGGCATCAAGACAGGAGACGTGGTTTACTGCGGCGACGGACTTGTAGGAAGAGTACAGTCCTGCGGCAAGAACTGGTCAAAGGTAGTATCCATTATCGATGAAAACAGTAAAGTCAGCTTCAAAGTATCGGGTAACCTTCAGCTGATAGGCGTCGTTGAAGGTTCAAGCGACGGGACACTGTCAGGATTTATGCTGGACAGCAAGGCAAAAGTAGCTGAAGGAGACAGGATAATCACTTCTGGCATGGGCATTTACCCTGCAGGAATTGAAATAGGAAAAGTTACGAAGGTGAAATATGACAGTGATGAGCAGCTGGAGAAGGTCAATATCAAGCCTTCGGTATCCTTTGCCACACTGCAGAAAGTTTCGGTGATATTATGAAGCTCTGGAAGGGGATAATCATTTATGCCGCAGCCCTGGTGCTGCAGCCGTTTATCAACTATCTGACTCCACACACCGGCTTCACCGCGAATCTGATCCTGGTCCTTACAGTTATCATCACATTCATATATGATGACGATGAAATGATCGGAATTGGACTAGGAACGGTTTTCGGACTCCTTAGCGACATGGCATTCGGACAGTATATTGGACCTGGAGCCTTCTCTATGGCAATCACGGGCATTACGGTACTGTTTTTAAAGGGTTTTGCAAACCGTGACAATTTCGTCAACGGCATAGTGCTTACCCTTATTTCTACGTGGCTCTATTCATCGGTCTATTGGCTTATCTATTTCATGGCCAAAAGTCCGTACAGCTACGTTTATGCAATGAAGACGATTCCGCTGCAGATGGTGTTTAACTGCATTATCGGCCTCATATTATATCTGGTATTGATTAAGAAGACTGCGAAATACAGAAAAGACAGGTATATCAGATGATAAACAAGAATGTAAAACTATTTGAATCAAGATACAGGAACATAGTATTGATCATCCTTCTGCTCATGGTCGTTTTGGCGATAAGGCTTTTTATCGTGACAGTAATTCAGAACGACAAGTGGGCTGCAGAAGCGTCAGACCAGAATACCAAGGTCATTACCACATCGGCGCCAAGGGGAAACATCTATGACAAGTATGGCAGACTGCTTGCCGGAAACAAGCAGATTTTTACCGTACAGATGAATGTCAGCTCTCTGGATACGGAACAGATCAACGATTCGTGCTATCAGCTGATAAACGTGCTGATCGACAACGGAGACAAGTATACAGACAACTTCCCGATCAAGATCACATCTTCCGGAAAGTTCTACTATACATATAAGAAGCAGATAGAAAAATGGCTGGAAAAACAAGGTTACGACAAAGATACAACAGCAGCCCAGGCCTTCCGGAAACTGAGAAGAAAGTATGGCATTGAATCATCTATGAACAGATACGAAGCGATGAAGGTGCTGAATGACCAGTACAATGTTTATCCGCCTATTTCTGAAAAGACGATGGTGTACACCTATGATCAGGAACTTGAAAGCTTCCTTGGAAAGTTTGGCTTCACACAGGATGAGATAGATGCAGGCATTACTGCCAAGGACTGCTTTGCAAAGCTGAGAGAAAATTACAGCATAGACAAATCCCTCAGCAACAAAGAAGCAAGAAAGATTTTCGTAATCAGAAACGAGGTAGCGACCAACGGCTTTACAAGATACAATCCGATAACAGTTGCCAAAGACTTGAATAAAAAAACCATTGCATACATAGAGGAGGCAAATATCCCAGGGGTATCGATTTCGTCAGAATCGGAAAGATACTATCCTTACGGGACTACCGCCTGTCATATCCTTGGCTATATGGGAAGCATATCCGAAAGCGATGCCAGCTACTATGTAGATCAGCTGGGCTATAGCGCCAGCGACATGATCGGTCTTGACGGCATCGAGGCTGCCTACGAAGAAACACTTCACGGCACGCCTGGAACTAAGAAAATCAGAGTAAACAGTTCTGGAGAATACGTTAGCACTATAAGTGAAACCGCTCCGGTCAAGGGCAAGGATGTTTACCTGACAATAGATATAGATCTTCAGAAGACTGCGGAAGCAGCGCTGAAGAAGGCAATACTGGAAAACGAAAACAGTGAAAGCGGCGCTACGGCAGCCGTTGATCCTAGTACCGGCAACGTGCTGGCGATGGCCAGTTATCCGGTATTCGACCCTAATATGTTTGCAGACGGAATTTCCGACAAGGAATGGGAATCAGTGCAGCAGAGCAATCCTAGGGACTCACTGTCACCGGCTCCGCTGCTTGACTATGCAACAATGTGTTCCGTACAGCCAGGATCGACTTTCAAGCCGATCACTGCAATAACGGCACTGCAGCAGGGACTTAATCCAAATGCGTATATTTACGATAAAGGATATATTAATTACGGAAACAGGCAATGGGCATGTTCCGCTTACAATGATTACGGCGGCAACCATGGAAGCGAGGACCTGGAGTGGGGCATTGGTAACTCCTGCAACTACTACTTCTACTGTATTGCCACAGGCAAAGACTGGGGAACGGGAGCTTCGCTTGGCTACAAGATCAGCGTTGACAATATCCTGACCACGGCTAAGAAGTTCGGACTTGGCAGCAAGACCGGCATTGAGATCGGTGAAGCTATCACGCCGCTGGCATCAGCACAGCGCAAGATGCAGACTTACCACGCACTGGTCTGGGATGCACTATATTCAGGAGCACACAATTATTTCCCGACAAAGGTAATGAACAATTACACCAAGCTGACAGAGAATATAGATGAGATATCATCGTGGATATACGACAATCCGTCATATAATGAGATACTGCAGCTTCTTAAAGAAAAGACTGATGTTAAATCCAGCGAGATAGAAACAGTTGCCTCGGTTATCAAGTTCGATTATTTCGAACAGGCCAAGTGGACTACAGGCGACCAGTTCAATATTTCGATAGGACAGGGCGACAACGCCTATACTCCGCTGCAGATGGCAAACTACATTGCCACAGTCGGCAACGGCGGTACCAGACATCAGGTCAGCGTCGTTCAGGGCGTTGAGGGTGAAGGAACGACAGTAAGAAAGGCAGCAACCCAGATCAAACTGAATTCAGATACGATACCAGAGGTGATCAAAGGTATGAAGCGAGTTTGTTCAAGCGGTACGCTGTCAGGCGTTTTCAGCGGTTTCCCGGTCACCGTTGCAGGCAAGACAGGAACGGCAGAGAACCAGTCTATCAAGCAGCCGGCAAGCGAGGTAAAATTCATCAAAAAGTACCTCAGCTACCTAAACTCATCTGCAGGTTCGTCAGTTAAATGGTCACAGGTGGAATCGACGATGAAGTCCCTTATGAAAGAGGCTCCTGACATGTATTCCACAGAGGATGAGACTGTCGACGACGCTGTTATTAAAGCCAGCGGCTACAAAATCACGCAGTCGATGATAAACGCCAACAAAGGCTCTTATGATTACTATTCATGGACCGTGGCGCTTGCACCGGCAGATGATCCGGAAATTTCTGTATCAGTTCTGCTGATCCAGGGCGGCTATTCATCAAACGCCGCACCAGTAGCAAAGACGATAATAGAAAAGTATCTGAACGTTTATGGCGATGACGTGCCAGTTACTACTAAAACAGATAACACAGGAAAGAACAGTATAGACTGATAGCGTGGCACAATAGAAAGACTGCAGTCAGCCGGAGGAGATCTATGGGTAAGGTATTTTTAATTGCATCGGGAAAAGGCGGAACGGGAAAGACTATGTTCGCTGCCAATTTTGGCGCCACACTGGCGAAAAGAGGCAATCAGGTCGTCATCGTGGATCTGGATCTCGGACTAAGAAATCTGGACCTGTATTTCGGCATGGAGAACAAAGTAGTTTACGACGTTTACGATGTCCTGACAGGTGTCTGCCGCATAAGACAGGCATTGATCAAAGATAAGCGTTTTGAAAACCTCTACATTATGGCGGCTTCGCCGACTAAAGACGACGGGACTCTTTCTCCTCTGCATATGAAGGTGCTTTGCCGCAAACTTTGTGCACAGTTTGACTATATCATCATTGATGCCCCGTCAGGCATTGAAGACGGGCTTGTGCTAAGCGCAGCGGGCTCAGACGCAGCAGTGATAGTTACAACGCCTGAATATGCTTCCCTGAGAGATGCGGATGCTGTTGACAGGGAACTGCTGAATTTGGGGATTTCAGAAAGATATGTGGTACTGAATAAGGTAATGGCTGAAATGATGGCTGCGGGATACATACCTAAGCTCAGAGAGATCACTTCCATGCTTAGACCGCAGCTGGCAGGAGTCATACAGTTTGACGAGAACATCAACATCTCAACAAACCTTGGCGTGCCGATCGTCATGAAGGAAGGCACATACATCCAGGAGAACATCGAGAAGATAGTAGACCGAATAACAGCTGAATAATAAAAAGAGTTCTACGACAAAAATTAAGAGCATGGCGTGTGCGAAACTTCGCATAAGCCATGCTCTTTCTGTTTGCATATAAGGCCCGCCTGACGGGCAGGAACGGCGATCAGAAGTTGATCGCTTTGTTCCTCATGCCGATGTTCAGCACGAGGCCTATGGTGATCATGTTGGCAAGTATCGATGAACCGCCGTTGCTGAGGAACGGAAGCGTGATGCCTGTGACTGGCATTAGGCCGATGGTCATGCCGATGTTTTCGAATATCTGGAAAGCCAGCATGCCGATGGCTCCGGCCACGATCAGTGCACCATATAGGTTAAGTGCATTTCTGACTATATTGGTCATTCTCATCAGCAGGATCAGATAGAGACCTATTACGACGAGACCGCCGATCAGACCTAACTCTTCGCCGATGACGGAGAAGATGAAATCTGAAGTCTGTACTGGAATGAAATCAAGTTCCTTCTGCGTGCCGTTGAACAGCCCTTTGCCGAAAATTCCGCCTGAGCCGATTGCCACCTTTGATTCCCATACCTGGTAATTGCCCTGCAGTTCCAGATTGGAAGGGTGAAGGAACGCCTCAATACGTTCTTTCTGGTAGGAGGCCATGAAGACATAGGCTACAGGAACGGCCGCAGCCACCAGTGCCATGAATCCGCCGAAAACCTTCAGGTTGATGCCGGCAAAGAATATCATTACCAGCCAGATCAGCGAGAAGACAAGCGCGCTTCCCAGGTCTTCCTTAAGTACTATTAGTATTATAGGCGCAGCCACAAGGCCGGCCTTGATCAGTCCCTTGAAGTTGTACAGGTCTTCGTGGTGCTTATCCAGATAACCTGCCATGATGATTATGAACAATACCTTAACGAACTCTGAAGGCTGGACTGTTGTGATCTTCAGATCGATCCACGCCCTGGAGTTGAACTGCTCGATGCCAAGACCCGGTACATATACCGAGAGCAGCATACAGAGAGATATGACGTAAAGTATGCGTTCGAATCCTTCAAGGATTGAGTAATTATACGATAGAATTATGAAAATCGCTATTAGTCCAAGCACATAAGATGCGGCCTGAACGATCACTGTTCGTGTCCAAAAGCCGTCTGCAATCTGAGTGCTTCCGATCATTGTAATGCTTATAACCGCTAGTATCCCAATAACTATGCAAATTACCTTGTCAATGTTTTTAGATAAAATTGAAAAATTGTTCATGTAATCCCCTTCGACTATTGATATTGCTGTATTCAGCAATTCTTGTTTTTCTGAATGGTACTAAAAAGGTACTAATTATCCAGCTCGGAGAAATTATCAATCATTCTATCCACATCTGATTCATAAATATGCGAATATATCAGATCGACCACAGCCGGATTATCGCCTATCCGATCCGCTATGGCTCTTGTCCCATAACCTAAGTGGATCATCAAAGCTACGTGAGAATGTCTTATGTCATGTATTCGGATAATTTTAACTCCGGTCTGATTGCATCCTTGTTTTATTCTATAACCTAATGTCTGATTTGTAAAATCAAAAATTAAATTATTTTCATTTAACATTTCCTTAACAGCCAGTTCCCTGAGTTCTGCCATCAGGCTATCATGGATTTTTACATTCCTCCTGCTGTTTGATGTCTTAGGTGAGTCCTGGATGATCCGTCTGTCTCCGGCTGAAATGATGTTCTTGGTTATGGATATGTATCCATCTTTCAAATCTTCAGGAGTCAATGCCAGCAGCTCTCCGACTCTGAGGCCGGTCCAGTATAGTGACTTAACAGCCAGCTTATACTGCGGATCAAGATCACGCTTCATAAATTCTCTGAACTCTTCAATGGTCCAAAACTTCATCTCTCTGCTCTGCGTTTTGATTTTAATATCATTTACAGGACTTTTATCCAGCCCAAAATGTACAACGGCAAAATTCATCATTGCCTTTAAAACGCTGACATATGTTTTAAGTGTGGTGTCTTTAATGCCGGTTTCACGGATTTTATTGGTCCATTCGATAATATCATTAAGGGTGTTATTTCATTTATGCTTAAATCGCCTAAATAGGGCTTAATTAGGTTATCTGTTACACTGCATTTTGAGTAGTATGTTTGAGCCTTCCAGTTTGGTTTATTGAGTTCCAGGTACCGATCCGCTAAGGTGCTGACACTGATTGTAGCATCTGCTGTGTGGTACTCTAAAAATTTTCTTTCGTATTCGTCTGCATCACGTTTAAGTTTAAATCCTGATTTCTTCTTTTGTTTGCTCTCCCCATTCCAATCTTTGTAATAAAATTTACAGTACCATTTACCATTGCTGTCCTTGTATGACGGTATATGATTACCTCCTAAAAATGTATATTACCTAATGCATTTAAAATGCGGAATGCGAAATATAGAATTGCAGCTATGAATACTAAAAACAGAGCTTTTTTATAAAGCCTCTCATGATGTCCGTCATCGAACCATGCAAATAGTACAATGTACCATCCTGCGGCAATAGGTATTATGTAATCCATGGTAGCACCGTTTATTTTCCCCTTTCATACAAGAATTCTGCGTACCTGATCAAATCTTCCATCTCATCATCGCTAAGCTGGCAGAACAAATTCAGCAGCTTCTGAATCTTATCAGACTTGGCATTATTTACTATACTAACTTTATCAGTATTAACGGAAACATTAAATACCGGCAGTTCGTTTGCGTCATCTGTTAATCCGAGCAAGTATAGCAAATTAACATGGAGCTTCAATGCTATTACTCTTATTCTGTCAGTAGGGATTTTTTTAGTAGTACCAGCAGCATAACGCTGCAGAGCTGATTTAGGTATGCCGGTCATTTTTTCCAGGTCATTGTAACTTATATCCTTATCATTTAAAACTGACTGTAATCTCTGACTAATTAATTTAGGATCAATTTCATAAGATGTACCAGTGTCATCTACATATTTCATTTGCTCACTTCCTTTCTTTTTATATGTCTTTATATGCATATTATAGTGCAAGTGTCCCAAAAAGTAAATACATATAACCCAAAATGGGACAGAGAAGAGGTGAAAGAAATGGACAAATACAAAGCATTAGGAATTTTGGCAACCAAGGGAATGTCACAGCGTAAGCTGTCGGACAAGCTGAATGTGTCTAAGAACACGGTAAACAGATGGATCAATAACGAGTGTGCTATTACTGACGATAAGATCATTGCCATGTGCAATGTGCTGGAAATACGTGACGCACAACTCATTGTTGATATTTTTTTACCCGAGTTGTCCCAAAATGGGACCAAGGAGAGGAGATAACTGTCATGATCGAACCGTCATACTATAGCGTCACAGATGTTATGCAGCTGTTTGGCATTAAGCAGTCTAAAGCCTATGCGATTATCAAAATGTGCAACAGTGAGCTGCAGAAAAAAGGATACATTACAGTATCCGGAAGAGTGCCAAAGCGGTACCTGAATGAAAGGATGTACGCTAATGAGACTGAATAACATTAAGAAAACAGTGGCAGATGTGCTGCTGAATGATCCGTGGTCTAGAAATGATGATTTCAGACTGATCTATAAGGTTTACAGAAATCTTAACTACAACATGAATATTCCATTTGGCGAGATGCTGCTTGGTCATAATGACAGTCAGATGCCTAGCTTTGAATCAATCAGACGCTGCAGGCAGATGCTGCAGAGAGAGGCTCCTCTGATCTATGGAGCAAATCATCAGACTCAGAAACTGAGACAGCGTCAAGAGGAACAGTATTTGGATTTTACGAGAGGTGAAGCATTATGAGATTTAAGATTTTAGCCGCACTGATTATAGCGGCATTGATCATGGCGGCAGACATAGCCAGCCGCCCTTACCTGGCCTTTGGTGGAGGGTCACTGCTATTCGTGGTCACTTTGGTATTATCAGTTTTATACATGTTATCAGGGGAGGAAAAATAAGATGGCAAAACTGTACGAAGTTAAAATTACCGAGGTTAGGTATAAAACAATAAACATTTTAGCAGACAGTGAGTTAAATGCTATGGACGATGTAGCAAGTGCCTACGCAAATGACGGAATCAACATGAACGATGCGGATATTGATGATTATAAGATAGAACTTAATTAGGAGGATACGATGGGAAAGAAATTAGCTAATGTCACTAAGATGACTCATGATGATTGGCTGCAGCGTCATATACCGACAGTGACAATGAAACTAAGCTCGTAGCATTGGGATTCACGAGATCACTGATTAAGGATGGATCAACATCCATATTAGGCAGAAAAGTTAATTCAACAGCTGAGATGGCAGAAATAGCTCAGGTATTCCGTGATCCGAGATTCGAGACCATGAGGTATATTTTCCTTAATGCTGACAATAAGGTAGTATTTCAGACCGGCATAACCTGCAGGCTTCCTTCTACGTCTCAAACATTTGACGGTGATATGAGCAAGTTTTTCCCTTCACTTATGCGTGCTGCAGTAAGCAGAGGAGCAACATCAATATACATGCTTCACAATCATCCTTCAGGATCACCAAAACCTTCTGCAGCAGATTTATCGGCAACAAATACATTATCAAAATACTTTAAAAAATGCGGATTAGAATTTAACGGACATGTTATTATCAACCATAATAAATTTGGATGCATTGATGGAGATTTGAAAATATCTATAACCGATCTGAGTAAAGGTGTCAAGGATATGATCATGACACCTGAGATTGAGCATCCGCTTCTGAATAAGCAAATAACAAGCATTACGATTTTAGCTGAGGCGGCAAAGGCTGTTCAGGTTAGCGATGATATATCAACAGCAATATATGTAAGCAGCATAGGCGAGGTAAGGGCTATAAGTGAATTCAGCAACAAACTGAAAGACAAGTCTAAATGGATTAAGAAATCAATGGTAGAGCTTGGCGGCAGCACTGTTTACATTTCTACAAACAGTTTGGATGTAAGAAATGAAATGAACAGAATTATGGGAATAGATGGAACCATAATGGATGTCATTTACTTTGACGATGAGAATTATGCCATAAGTTCAAGTGGTAACGGTGCTATTAAAGGAACAATGGACTTTAATGAGTATCCAGCCAAGAGGGTAGGACCGGACACAAGATTCTCCATGAAGGATTCATCTGACAGACAGCTAAGCAAGGATCAGCAGGAATACTTTAAAGACAGCAAAGTAAGGGACAAGAACGGCAACCTTTTAGTGATGTATCATGGTACCAACAGCTATGGCTTTAACGTTTTCAAAACAGAATACGGTGCATTCTTTTCAAGTGATAAGGAATATGCAAGAGTATATACGAGGAATGATTCAGAAACTGATAATCCTGGAATATATGAAGCATACCTTAACATAAAAAAGCCTTTTGATACAAGAAACAAAAAAGAAAGAGAAATATTCAATCGTGAGTTCTATATGAAGTACGGAAATGGTACTCCTCTTTCAGAGTCAGGACTTCCGGACTGGACAGATGGTGATGACCTTATTGATTTCATTAATGAAAAAGGATATGACTATGACGGTATTGTAATCAGTGAAAGTAATGGTGGAAAATATGAGGAAGTCAGCTACGCAGTGCTTAGCCCTGAGCAGGTAAAGTCAGTTGATAATCAGCATCCAACAAATTCAAGTGATATAAGATTCCAGCTCAAAAGTATTGGAAAATACACGATTAGGGAGTATAATAAATATGGATGGGCAATCAACAACGGTTTGCTCACAGAAAAAGAATTATCAAATCTTTTCGATAAAATTAGCGATAAACATCTAGGCACACAGTTTACAAAAAATCGAGATGGTTTGTTCATTATTCCAGTTGGTGATGAGTTTGGAATCAATAATAAACTGATTTATACAAATGGAAATTATTATGACCCTTCAATAGAACAAGTGGTTACTATTAATCTACATACTGAAACAAAAATTGATATGATAAGGAGGAGCATACTTTATGAAGAAGCTAATGGATGGGAACCTATTTGGTACTCGGATAGAATTAATACTGATTACTCAGAAAATGAACTTATCTCGAGATACTCAGCTACTGATTATAGGCTGCCTGGGGGAAGTACCGGAAGAGAAAAAGGAAGAAAAGGCGAAAGAATTAATAAAGGCAATAAATGGGAAAACGGAGGAACAAATAATAAAGGGAATAACAGAAGGAAGTATTGCTTAAAGAATTCTCCTAACGGTGATGAGGACAGCAAGGGCCGTAAACTGACAGACGGACAAAAGAAAAAGTATGCGGACAGTATGGCTCTTGACAGAGACGGAAGGCTGGCATCACTTTATCATGCTACTGACAATGGCGGATTTACAGTATTTGATCCTAAAGAATCTGATGATAAAAGATCACTGTTTTTCACAAATGAATTAGATACTGCACTTTCGTATACTCGTTATTACAATCCATTATTTATTCCAAAACCAAATGATCCAATCGAAAGTATTACAGACTGGATAGATAATCAACTTACATTACATAGCTCTAACGTTACTAATGTAATCAGGACTAATGGAAACGTATATTATAAGTTCTGGGACTACTTTAAAGATTTCCCAATTAATGAATATCCTAATGGTACTGATGATTTAGAAATGACTGTTACAATTAAAGGTAAAAGAGCTACAACTTATTATGGTTTTGATGGAATAAAAAATATATTGAATAACATCATCAATGATAAAAACAATGGAAAACTGAATGACTATACTAGCGAGGGAGTATACGAGTGTTACTTGAATCTCAAAAATCCTTTAATCATTGATGGAAACGAGCAGTATTGGGATTCCATAAATTTAGAATCATCAGGGAAATGGATAGAGGCTGCTATTCTAAATTATTATAATAACAGTGGCACCTATTCGTTTGAAATCTATGATAATGATGACGATTATGACTCTATTGATACTGATAATAAAAACAAAGCTATAGAATTTTTAAAAAAGCATGGCTATAGCAATGATGCCGCAAACGCTGCAGTAAATAAAGCTAAGGAAAAAAATGGCTATGTTAAAGAAAATTTCATGCTTGATGAAAATGGAGATATACCTGACGGACATAATACACGATACTGGTCAAAATATGCCAAGGAAAACGGATATGACGGTGTTATTTTCCGTGATATTTATGATACTGGTTCTTATGGAGATCAAGAGTCACAATTTACATCAGATGTATATATCGCATTTTCTTCTGAACAGGTTAAATCGGTAGACAATGAGAATCCTACGGACGATCCGGATATACGTTTCAGCATGAAAAAGCCGGTGGAGACAAATAAGAATCTGATAGCCATGCATAACCTTAGTGAGAACAACATGCTTAATGCCATTGAACTTGGCGGATTTCCTATGCCAAGCATTGCTATTGCTAAGGATAAATACGGTCATTCTGATTTCGGTGAGGTATCCGTGCTGTTTGACAAGGAAACCGTTGATCCTGGATTATCAGCACTTAACAGAATTTACGACAGAGATGCATGGACACCAATATTTCCACAGATAGATGCAGAGATTAATCATGACATTTTCGATAAGGCTTTAAACAAACTTTCTGAGCTATTAGCAGATACTGAGTTGAGTGTGCCTTCAGTGCTGACTTATGCTGATCAGATGGCTTCAAGCATTTTAAGCAGCAGTGTGCCGGAGCTTGTTGGAAAAAGCAATTCAGTTAAATATGCATATCTTAAGGAGATTGGCAAATCGTTTGAACTACCCATGAAGAATGATAATTTGTCAAGAATTTATGATGATGATACTATCATTAATATAGCTGACAAATTATCAAGCGTAATGTCAGACAGTGAAAAGAGTGAAAGACCGTTTTCAGAGGCTACGCTGAGCAAGTACGAACCTGTAATTAGAAAAGTTATTGCAGACAAGTACAAGGATAATCCTATCAAATCAATAAGGGAACGTGTTGCAAGTGAGCCGATAAAAACGTCTAAGCTGGGTCCTATTATGGTGTCAGTAAGACAATACTGGAATCATCAGTTTTATTCGGTACTAGATATTGATAAGTTTGATAAAATGCTGAATGAACGTGTTGATCAGAATGAATTTAACAAGTGGTTGAACAGGCTATACGAGGGTCTTGTGTACCGTAAAGGAATCAGAAACAATCTTGATAGATTTACAAATGCAGGAAACGTAAGATCATTCAACGCACTGCATGATGATTATTCGCTGGACAATCTTGTTAAAGCCATGAAGCGTCAGTCTCAGGTAGGTGGATCGGCATATAGCCCAACGCTGTCTACTATTAAGGGTGCAATGGCGAAGTCATATGACAGTATTCCTGCAATAAAGAAGGATACCGAAAAGATAAAGGACCTGAACGTTGAGGAACAGGAAAAGTTTGCTGAGGAGTGGGACAGTTATCAAAAGCTGCTTTTCAATACAGAACGAATAATGGCTAAGGACAACTGGCAGCTTGAGGATGGTGCCAGCTATGCAATATTGGAAGCTGTAACTGACTACGGCAGCAATACAAGCAAGGCTTTAAACTATCTGCATAAGGAATATGACAGAGTCTATGACATAAACGCTGAGGTTGAGGCAAACATTAAAGATATAATGAATTACCTTAAAAATACAAGCACAAAGTATTTTGAGGCAAAACCTAAGAGAGCTGTTGAATTAAGCGAGATTAAGGTTGTTATTATTCCGGATGATGCATCATCAGACTTGACAGATGCGTTAAAGTCAAACGGCATCCCATACATGACATATAACTACAGCAAGGCCGATGACAGACTTGAAAAGGTTAATCAGGCAGCTGCAGAATACGATCTGAAGTTTCAGATGAAATCTGACAAGGATAAGCTCTTGAATCAGAAGAATAAGGAAATAGAAAATCTGAACGAAAAGATCGCATTCCTAAAAGCTGAGACTAGGCTCACTAAGATTCCGGTACCTGAAGAAAAGGTTATGAATAAGAAGATCAGCGAAATCATCGAGGATAACCTAGGCCATATGGATTCAGCTCTGCATGGTGAAATTAAAAAGGTATTCAAGGAAATATATACTGAGCTTAATAAGGGCGAGGATATGTCAACCGGAATGCTTTACGATCTTGCAGAGGGTGCAGCTAGAATGATACTTTCAAAGTACAAAATGATGCATGATTCCTATGAGGATAACTACGAGAGCATCAAGCGAGATCTGAAGAACAGAACTCTTCGCATAGACAGCAGCTATATCGGTGACTTTGGCGGAGAAAAGGGATTTGCTGATTTCAAAAGACGCAATTCAAAGTGGTTTAAACTTTCCACAACTGAGGGCTATAGCGTAGATGAAATGTACAATGACCTTGCTGCTGAGTATCCTGGCCTCTTTGACGCAGACACATATACCAACGAAGCGGATCAGATCAGCAACATAGCAAGCATGATGAATGACATGGAGCCGTGGTACGAAACCTACAGCATGCGTCAGCAGAATGAGCTTACACCTTTTGTAGCCAAGGAAATACTTGATGCCGTATATTCTACGGAGCCGCATCAGACCTATGCCGACAAGACTAAAGCCAAGTATGATGAAATGCTGCAGGAGCAGCGTGAAACATACAAGCGTAAGCTGGCTGAGAAAACTGAGAAGTATGTATCAGAGCGAAATGCTGTGATCCAAAAGCACAAGGACAGAATAGAAGCTCGTTACAAGGCCAAGCTGAATGCGGTAAAGAAAAACAACAAGGACAAGACTAATCGCAAGTATTACACATCAAGGATCGAAGCATACGCTGAATGGATGTCGCATACGCTGCTTGAGCCGGCAGATGACAGACATATACCTGAAGGATATAAAAAGGCAATAGCAGAAATGCTGGCCGGTTTTGATTTCAGCACTAAGAGAAGCAGAGCGTATACAGAAAAGAACGGTCCGTCCAAGCGGACTATGAGATTCATCGCACTCAGCAATGCTTACTCAGAAACCATTAAAGCGGATGACTCCCCATTGGAGCCGGATGAGGAAATGGCAGATCAGCTGAAACTGCTGGCAGAGGCTATGGATGGCAGAAGGTTTGAGGGCCTGAATCTTGATGAGCTGGCGGATGTATACCACATCATTAAAAAGATCAGATATTCGCTGTCAACCATTAACAGAGCTTTCTCTGAGGGGATTAAGCAGAATATAGCTGAGCTAGGTGATGCGGTAATAGCTGAGGCTGCTACACATAGCGACAAGGCTGACAAGTCAGGCTTCATTCCGGAGGTTATGAGATTCCTTAATGAGTCAAACGTAAATCCTTCTGATATGTTTGCGGTTATGGGCGGCACAGAAAATATGCTTTATCAGAACATGAGAAACGCATTTGACAAGAACATCATGAATGTAGATCAGATAAAGCAGTATGTTGAGGGGCTCGGATCAAAATACGCTATCAAGGAATGGGAGAATAATGGCAGAGCTGAATCCTTTACGGTGTCAAGCGGTGAGACAATAGAGCTGCAGCCGGTGCAGATAATGTCGCTGTACTGTTTGAGCAAGCGTCAGCAGGCACTGACACATCTGCTTGGATCAGGAATCGTAGCATCACCTATGCAGACATTTGCCGGCAAGCGACAGGAAATCATGAAGGGAATATACTCCAAAAATCTGTCTCAGAACAAAGTGAGAGTTACCTATGAGGACCTGCAGAAAATAATATCAACGCTTAGCAGTGATCAGAGAGCAGCTGCAGAGGAAATCCAGGATTTTCTTAATACTACATGTGCTGACTGGGGAAATGAAACATCCATGAGGCTATATGGTTACAGAAAATTTACTGAGAAGAACTACTTCCCAATAAAATCTGCAGATGCATTCCTTAATGAAATGTTTGATAACAGGCAGCCGGCAAAGATCAAGAACGTGGGCTTTACCAAGAACACTGTGGTCAATGCCAATAATCCTATAGTTATTGATGACATTTTCAACGTGCTGACGCAGCATGCGACCACCATGTCGATGTACAACAGCCTAGTGCCGGCAATAACGGACTTTGAGAGAGTCTACAATTATAAGCAGAGGCAGGACAAGATCATAACAGCATCGGTGCAGGACAGCATCAGAAAGGCTTATGGAAAGTCAGCCAACGCTTACATTAAGCGTTTCATGAATGACTTGAACCAAAACTATACGAGCATCAGCGACCATAACCTTATCAATTTCTTCTTAAGGAAAATGAAGCAGGGAACATTGGGCCTGAATCTGAGGGTTTTAGTCCAGCAGCCTACAGCTATAGTCAGAGCCGGAGCTGTGATAGATCAGAGGTATCTTGCTAATCCTACTAACCTTGGAATCAGTATTAAGGAGATGCAGGAGAAATCACCAATCGCCAAGTGGAAGAGCTGGGGCTTTTACAACACTGATGTTAGCCGTGACATGAAAGATATTTTCATGGACAACAAATCGACTGCAGATAAAATTTTCATGGGAGCTTACGGAAAAGCTGATGATATTGGCTGGGCTTGGATATGGAATGCTGTTAAGCATGAGATTAACGCTACGAGAAAAGATCTGAAGCCTGGATCAGAAGATTACTGGAAGGCCGTAAACGAGCGTTTCAGCTATGTTATTGACCGTACTCAGGTAGTTGACAGCGTGTTCCACAGATCGCAGTTTATGCGCAACAATGACACCATGAGTAAGATCGTAACATCATTCATGGCGGAGCCTACGAAAACGTATAATCTGCTGAGGACAGAGCTGCTCATCGCAGGCCATGATTTCAAGGCCGGAAAAAAAGCAAGTGCTACCAAGAGAGTGGCAAGGGTTATATCAGTATTCATGGCTAACGCTGCAGCTGTATCAATAGTAGCGGCATTAATTGACGCTCTGAGAGGAGCTGATGACGATGACAAGGATAAGACATTCCTTGAGAAATGGCAGAAATACAGCATTCAGAATATTGGTCAGAATGTAAATCCGCTTACGCTGCTGCCTATGCTGAGGGATGTTAACTCGCTTTTCCAGGGCTACGATGTTACAAGACTGGATATGGAAGGTATTACAAATTTGGTCAAGGCAGTGACTAACTGGCAGAACAGCAAGCTGTCACTGTATCAGAAGATCAAATCAACAAGCAAGGGTATATCCGATGTGACTGGAGTACCTTTGTACAATGTGATGCGTGACGGTGAGTCAATATGGGAGCAGACATATAAAATGGTTGTATCAAAATCTGAGACTGACTACATCAAACATAAGATGTACTATTCCATAGACGATAAAAAGAACGCATCAATTTTCAAGCGTGACTTCATGGCTGCTAAAGAGGCCGGTGATTCAGAGGCTGCTGAAAAGATCAAGGCGGATATGCTTGAGCATGGATATAAGGAAAAGGAAATCACTGATTACGTGAATTCCAAAATATCTGAGGAATACTCAAGCGGCATTGACAAGGCTATAAAGTCAGGCGATACCGGATCAATAACTGATGCATATGAGAATATGGTTGCTGCCGGTTATCCGGAGGACAAGGCCAAGGGCAAACTGAAGTCAGCACTTAATTCCGTTTACTACGATGCTATAGACGAATCTGATTATTCAACGGCAAAGTCAGTGCTGTCGATATTAAGACAGTACGGATTCAATACCAAGAACAAATTCCGGAGCAGTCTGTATAGCAAGTACAAGGATGCAATGCTTGCAGGAAAAACTAATGAGGCCAAGAAAATAATCGCTATCATGCGGAATAACGGTGTAAGTGAGGATTATATTGAAAAGACCGTGATAAAGGGTGTGAAGCGAGAAATGGCTGTCAACGAGCTAGGTAAGCTGCTTGAGGCTGGCAACACATCTGAGGCATGGAGAAGGGCTTGGAACTATCACTACAAGTACGGATGGGAAACCAAGAGTCTTATTGCCGGAGGCTATGAGACATACGAGAAATAGCAGGATAAAGCAGGGAGGCGAAACACTCCCTGCTTTTCTCTATAATTGGGCTATATAAAGAAAGGAGAAATGCCATGTATGATATACCCCGAGTTTGGATGAAAAGAGCTTAAATCTTTAAATTAAAAGCAAGGGAATTGTTGAAAATTCAATATTTAGCTTGCTTTTTTATTGACTTTATTGTATAATATATATGTAGGTAGATACTTAGATAGAGGTGACACTATGTATATAGAATGCTGCAAAAACAATGGAACCGAATATCTCCGTCTCGTTGAGAGCCGGAGAAGGACCAACGATGACGGGAAGCGTGTTTCCGGCAAAAGGGTCGTCTTCAACATCGGGCCTCTTTCCCGTTATGATGACGGGCAGCCGGATTATGTCGGCAGGCTCAAACAGTCATTTATCGATGGAGAGCCGCTGATCGGATCACTCATGCCGTATGTCGTCAGGGGATCTGTTCCCGAGATCTTTCATCTTGATTTCGTCTCAGGCTCAGAGCAGTGCATCGGGCATCCGAAGTATTATGCCGGATCTCTGCTCGACAGCATTTTCAGCGAGCTTGGCCTGAATGCACTTTTCACATCGGTCAAGCACAATGAAAAAATCAGTTATGACCTGTGCGGTCTTGCGCGTCTCATGGTCTTCGGACGTCTTCTTGATCCTGCTTCCAAATATTCGACTTTTTTTCAGAATGATATGTATTTCAAACCGCTGACTGATGAGACTGACATTTACCGCATATATGACGTCCTTGATCTGATACATGAAAATCGTGACAGGATCATCAGGAGGATGAATGCTTCCATCCGCAGGGACCGCGGCAGTGATAACGACGTCATTTTCTATGATGTCACCAATTTTTTCTTTGAAACAGAGGATCCCGATGACGATACACAAGCCGACGGCGAGACGGTCACCGGTACAAGACAGATGGGAGTAAGCAAAGAGAACAGGAAGCAGCCGATCGTCCAGATGGGATTGTTCCTTGACAGTTCGGGTATCCCCATCTCGATCGAAATGTTCCCGGGAAACACCCTGGATCAGCAGACTCTGCGTCCGGCACTGAAAAAGAATATCGACAAGCTGGGATTCCCTCGTTTCGTTCTGATAGCCGACCGCGGACTCTGCTCCGGCAAGAACACTCTGCATCTCCGCTCAGAAGGGAACGGATATATCGTCAGCAAAGGTTTGAAATCACCGAAAACAGGCAGAAGTGAAAGAGAATGGGCATTATCGGATGAGGGCCTGATCTCACTGGGCAGCGATTTCAAATACAAGAGCAGGATAGTTGAACGCACGGCAGAAGACGAAACCGGTCAGAAGCACACGTTTAAGGAAAAGGTGGTCGTATACTGGAGCCGCTCATTCTGGGAAAGAGAGAGGCATGAGAATGAAAGATTTCTGAAGTTCATAGACCAGCTGAAAGAAAATCCGGCATCATTCAGGGTGACGCAGTCGCAGAGCAAAAGCATCCGACGGTTTTTAAAAAAAGAAGTAGTGGACAAAACCAGCGGCGAGATACTGGATCCGGGAAAACTCCTGACAATGATCGATGAAGAAAAACTCAGCGAGTTCAATGAACTGATGGGATACTATCAGCTGGTGACATCAGAACTCGACATGGATCCTCTTGAAGTCATCGACAAATATCACGGACTCACACGGATCGAGGATCAGTTCAGGGTCATGAAAGGTACGCTTGATACCAGACCCATCTATGTAAGGACACGTGAGCATATCGAAGCACATTTGATCATATGCCTGATAGCGCTTACGATGATGCGCCTGCTCCAGACAAAGATAGTCGAAACAGAGATGCCTCCGGGGAATGACGATCAGAAGAAACGGTACTGGACTTACGGGCTATCGGCAGATCGTATCCAGGCTGCTCTGAAACGCTGGACAATTGAGGAACTTCCTGATGATTACTATCGTTTCTGTGATGCAGATGATCCGGATCTTTACAGGATCCTGAAAGCTATTGACAGCATACCGGAAAAGAAACTTTACACCCGCGGAGAACTGAGATCCATGAAATCTGCAATGAAGCTGAAGGTGTAGGTACATATTATTACGCAAAAAATGAATGGACCCCTTGCAATGATAGGGATCCATTTATTTTATCCGTCCAAACTCGGGGCAGGATAAAGCAGGGAGGCGAAACACTCCCTGCTTTTCTCTATAATTGGGCTATATAAAGAAAGGAGAAATGCCATGTATGATATACACATAACAGTGAACGGTCAGACTGCAGTGGTTCAAGAGCATAACATAATTGTATCAGATGCTAAAAACTATCTGAATGCTGTTTTCACGTTTTCCTCAGAATGGGATGGAATGACTAAGACTGCTATTTTTACAAGGAAGGAATTGGTAAAACCTGTTTTATTGACTGATGATAGGTGCGTGATTCCTTGGGAGGTTATTAAGCAGGGAGGTTTTGTTGTTTCTGTAGTTGGTATGGCTAATGGAACCGTAATAACTACCAGTACCGTTTCCATTGGACCGGATTTAAAATGTATCCCATTTCCGGTAATGATAAACGAAACTAGTTATTCAGCAGGTGACACTATAAATCCGCCTACGGTGGACATATACGAGCAGATCATCAACATGCTGATTAACTCTGCTGAGCAGGCGAGAGAGGCAATTAAAGGTGAGATCGACACAATAAAAATTGATGCATCCAATCATCTGATCGTTACCAACAAGGCCGGTCAGTCTTTCGATTTTGGCTATGTTAAGGGTGATAAAGGTGATAAGGGCGATCCGTTTATTTACACTGACTTCACGTCAGATCAGCTGCTGGGCTTGAAGGGACCTAAAGGCGATCCATTTGTTTACGATGATTTTACCGCAGATCAGCTGACAGCACTCAAGGGAGCCAAAGGTGATCCGTTTGTATATACGGATTTTACTCCTGCACAGCTTGCGGCACTGACTGGACCAAAAGGCGATAAAGGCGATCCATTTATCTATTCAGACTTTACATCAACTCAGCTTGCAGCTTTAAAAGGTGAAAAAGGAGATGCATTCAAATATGCGGATTTTACACCGGCACAGCTTTTAGGATTAAAAGGAGACAAAGGTGATACTGGGGCCGCTGCTACAATAGAAGCCGGAACCGTTACTACAGGCGATGTTCCGAGCGTTTCCAATGTCGGCACTCCGACAGCAGCTAAGTTCAACTTTGTGTTGCCAAAGGGTGACAAGGGTGACAAGATGACCTATGCCGATCTGACGCAGGCTGAGATAGACGTACTGACATCAAAGGTAGCTCAGACAACACAGAGCATAGTAATTTTTCCTCTTGAGACTGTAACATATGCAGATATTGTTTCGGCATATAATGCAGGAAAATATATATTATTAATTGAGAATGAATCGGATTACTATCAATTAATGGCCTCAGCTCTTTTTGGAACACAACGTATTTTCTTATTTTCGAATTATTGCCAGGATAGTAATAATTTATATTTGTATCAAATTGAGTTTCTTCCAGCACAAACAACCCGTACAAACATAAATTTTCCTTCAGTAAAAAATGTATCGGACATGATAAAACCTACTTATATTGAAACTACAATGTCAGCTTCTAAATGGAATAGCGGCTTATATTCCTTTGAGGCTACATATCATTTTGCGACAAAGGATATAGAAATATTTCTTGCACCTACCGCAACAGCAGAACAATTTGCTGCATGGACCGGAGCAAGCATAGGAACCGGAAGCATGACGGAGAATACCGCTAAAGCATTTGGTACAGTTCCAACCATTGATCTTCCGATTGTTATAAAGGTGGTGAATAAATAATGTTACAAGTTAAAAATGTAGGCGGTGGTACAGGCGGTGGAAGTTTTGATGTTGTAAATGGAGTTATTAATGACTTTCTTTCATCAGGTGCGGACATAGCCGCCAATACTTTTGTTGAGTTTGTTGTTGGAGGATCAAAAGGAATTTTTTGGGCTGGTAATACATTTGATATTTCGGCTGTGTTATTAGATTCGACACATGTAATGGTATGTTACAGAGGAAATTATTCTTATGGGAATTCAATAATATTAACTATTAGCGGAACCGATATAACAAAAGGAACTGCAACCGTGTTTAATTCCAGTTATACATGTTATATTTCTGCTGTGAAGCTGGACTCGACACATGTAATGGTATGTTACAGAGATGAGGGAAACGGTAACTACGGAACGGCACAAGTCTTAACCGTTAGCGGAACCAGTATAACAGCAGGAACTGAAACCGTGTTTAAATCCGTTGGTATATACAATATTTCAGCAGTAATGCTGGACTCAACACATGTAATGGTATGTTATAGAGACAGTGGAAATAGCAGTTACGGAACGGCACAGGTCTTAACTGTTAGCGGAACCAGTATAACCACAGGAGCTGAAACCGTGTATTATCCTGGCTCTTCTTATTCTATTTCAGCAGTAATGCTGGACTCAACACATGTAATGGTATGTACTTATAATGCTTCTAACGGTATAGCACAACTCTTAACCGTTAGCGGAACTAGTATAACAGCAGGAACTACAACCGTGTTCAATGACGGTACTACAGATTATATTTCTGCTGTGAAGCTGGACTCAACACATGTAATGGTATGTTATCAAGACGGAAGAAATAGCAGTTACGGAACGGCACAAGTCTTAACTGTTAGTGGAACTAGTATAACAGCAGGAACTGAAACCGTGTTTAATACTGGTATTACAACCAAGATTTCAGCCGTAATGCTGGACTCAACACATGTAATGGTATGTTACATTTTGAGCAATGGATACGGTATAACAAGGGTTTTAACTATCAGCGGAACTAGTATTACGGTTGGTCCTCCAATAGAATTTAATGAGATTGGTACAGACTCTCTAACGTCCTTAATGCTGGACTCGACACATGTAATGGTATGTTACCAAGATATTGTTAGTGGAACCGCACGGATTATTTTTGACCATTCTCTAGCAATCAAATCAACTAACAGAATACAGGGCCTTACTAAAACTAAATGTACGTCAACGGTAGCAGGAAAAGTGTGGACCTTATAATCGCACATGATTTCTACATCAGCAGTTTCTTCCATCATTCGGTAGGCAGTCACAATCGTGACTGCCTTTTGCTATTATGTAAAAAAAGCAGAAAGGAGATAGCGATGCCTGATATGAACTGTGTAACACATAGCGAGTGTGAAAATTATAGGAAAGACTTTTCGGACAAGCTGAATGATACAAGCAATGATGTAACAGAGGTTAAGACAACTCAAGACTTTTTAGTAAAAGCCTTTTGGGTTTTATTTACTGCTATTGTTACCGGCTTTGGATCAACAGTGATTGCTATTCTGTCTACGAGATAAGGAGGACATATATGAAAAAGAGAATGAGAAATCCATACTTTTGGATAGGAATAATCGGTATCGTGCTGACTGCTATGGGAGTATCGGCTGATACACTGACATCATGGGATGCGGTCTACGCTGCACTGCTGCAGCTGATCCATAATCCGTACATGATCGGATCGGTAATCATAGCACTAGTCGGAGTGTTTGTTGATCCGTCAAGCAAGGGTCTGCTGGACAGCAAACCGATGATAGAGAGAGAGGATGAGTAGTATGTTTAAAGGCATTGATGTTTCGTACTATCAGAAAAAGCCTTATGGTTTCAGATATAAAAAGTTTAAGGATGCAGGCTGGGATTTTATCATAGCAAGGATCGGCTATGCTTATGCCGGCTATCGCAATCCGGACAGCACATTTGATCATAACTACAATATGTGCAAAAAATATGGTATCAAGTTTGGAGTTTACTTTTACAGCAATGCCAAGAATGCGGATATGGGCCGTGATGAGGCAAAGTATGTATTGAAACTCTTAAACAAAAGGAAGATAGATTATCCTATTTGGATCGACATTGAGGACAATGCGACATCCGGCAAAGCATCACCTGAACAGCTGGCGGCTGCAGCAAGAGCGTTCTGCAGGACCGTAGAAGCTGCAGGCTATAAGGCAGGTGTTTACGCATCATACTCGTGGATCGTCAATAAGATAGGCGATATATCTGATCTGCATAAGTGGGTAGCCCAGTACAATGAAACGTGCAGCTATACCGGCAGACATGATATGTGGCAGTATTCTTCTACTGATACGGTTCCAGGCTTTAAGGGCAGAAGGGATGTCAATAAATGCTATGTTGACTACAGCATTAAGGAGCCGGAGAAATATTCCGGCAAGTTCCCAGCTCTGCCAAGGAGAGGCTACTTCAAGTTAAATGATAAAGGCAGCAATGTAAAACTGCTGCAGGCTTACCTGAATTGGTCCGTTAATGCTAAGTTGAAACTTGATTGTGTGGTTGGTCCTAAAACCATTAATTCCGTAATTACATTTCAGGATAAGAACGGTTTAACTGAGGACGGTCTTTTCGGTAAGGACTGCCTGGAAAAAGCTAAAGCTGTAAAGTTATAAGGAGGTGATCCAAGTGTCTAAGGGTAAAAGAAAAAAAGGCGGTGGCGGAGGCTGCTAGCCTGATCGATTGTTATAACTAATAGCTGCTAGATAAAAACACAAAAATACAGAAAACATCCGCAGGTTTTATCGCTTGCGGATGTTTTTTTGCATAATATAAATGGTACTAAAATGGTACTAAAAAGTTTCGTAGAGAGCATTTTCGTGGTGTTATTTATGGAATGCGTGGAACAGAAACGCTATATTGCAACAAACACCATTATATAATAGAAGTAAACGTAATTAGATAAAATTGAAAAATTGTTCATTGTTTTCCCTCTTGTTCTTGACATTATGTCGCCTAGAACATTATAATATAGTTTGTGTGAATATATCAAGATTTAATTAAGTAATGCATATTTTTTTTGAATAATTTTCCTTAAATATATTGAACTGAATAGTGAAAGGAGGTGCTTTAATGTCTCCAATAATTGTAACAATTATTATTGCTATAGTTGCGTTAGTCTTAGGACTATTGATCGGATATATATATAGAAAAAACGTTGGGGAGAAGACGATCGGCAGTGCAGAGCAGAAAGCCAGGAATCTGATTCTTGATGCAGAAAATAAATCCGAAACTATAAAAAAAGAGATTACATTAGAAGCAAAAGAAGAAGCCCATCGCATGAGAAGCGATGTTGAGCGCGAGGTCCGTGAAAGAAGGGCCGAGATACAGCGTTCAGAAAGAAGACTCGTTCAGAAAGAGGAGTCTATTGACAGAAAGTTAGAGAACATTGAGAAAAGGGAAGAAAGCATTACTAGACACGAGAGAGATCTTGAAGAGAAGAAGGAAGAAGCTGAAGCTTACGTAGCAAAGCAGATCGAGGAACTGGAAAAGATTTCCGGTTACACTGCTGAGGAAGCTAAGGCCCTGCTGTTCGACGAGATCGAAAAGGATGTAAAGCACGAGGCTTCAGTCATGATCAAGGACGTAGAAGCCAAAGCAAAGGAAGAAGCCGACAGGAAGGCAAAGGAAATCATCACTGGCGCCATCCAGAGATGTGCGGCTGATCATGTTGCTGAAAGTACCGTCTCAGTCGTGGCACTGCCTAATGATGAAATGAAGGGCAGAATCATCGGCCGTGAGGGCAGAAACATCAGAGCTATCGAAACGCTGACAGGTGTTGACCTGATCATCGATGATACTCCGGAAGCAGTTATCATTTCAGGGTTCGACCCTGTAAGGCGTGAAGTTGCAAGACTGGCGCTGGAAAAGCTTATTGTTGATGGAAGGATCCATCCAGCAAGAATTGAAGAGATGGTAGAGAAGGCTGAGAAAGAAGTCAACGCCACCATCAAGGAAGAAGGAGAACAGGCTACATTTGAATGCGGCATACACAACCTTCATCCTGAACTTGTTAAACTTCTGGGCAGACTTAAATACAGAACTTCATACGGACAGAACGTACTCAACCATTCGATCGAGGTATCACATCTGGCCGGACTTATGGCAGGAGAACTTGGACTTGATGTCAAACTGGCAAAGAGAGCCGGCCTTCTCCACGACATAGGCAAGGCACTGGATCATGAATACGAAGGTACGCATGTAGATATAGGCATTCAGGTACTGAAGAAGTACAAGGAATCCGACGCAGTCATCAATGGCATGGCAGCGCATCATGGAGACTATGAGCCTAAGAGCATGGAAGCCGTTCTCATAGCAGCTGCCGACGCCCTTTCAGCGGCGAGACCGGGAGCAAGAAGAGAGACTTTGGACGTTTACATCAAGAGACTTGAGAAACTTGAGGAAATCGCCAACACGACGCCAGGTGTCGAGAGGTCGTTTGCTATTCAGGCAGGCAGAGAGATCAGAATCATTGCTAAACCTGATGAGACCACAGACGCTGATATCGTAATGCTGGCAAGAGATATCTCCAAGAAGATAGAATCAGAACTGGAATATCCGGGTCAGATAAAGGTAAACGTTGTAAGGGAAACCAGAGCAGTAGACTACGCAAAGTAAGGATTAACTCCCCATGTAACAGTGGGGAGTTATTTGATGTAACAGCAGGCGCCGATGGCAGAAGCTTCAGGCACCTTAGACCAGGCGGATGAATGCCGCCGATTAATTGAAAAGAGGAAGTAAATAATGTTTGTATATCTTGACAACAGCGCTACTACGAAACAGTATCCGGAAGTGACCAAACGCATGGCGCTGGCTGCAGAGAACTACTACGGAAATCCGTCTTCACTGCACACCATGGGTGTGGAGGCAGAGAAGCGTCTACGCGAGGCCAGAAAGATGGCAGCAAAGGGATTTGGCGCCTCTGAAAATGAAATCATTTTCACCTCTGGCGGCACGGAATCCGACAACACGGCTATCTTTGGCGCTGCAAGAAAAAAGAGAAGAGACGGCAATAAGATCATAACTTCTAAAGTTGAGCATCCGGCTGTGCTGGAGGCGATGAAGCGTCTTGCTGATGACGGCTTTCAGATAGAGTACATCGGGGTCGACAGCAAGTGCAGACTCGATATGGAACAGCTCAAAGCTGCAGTAGACGACAAGACGATACTTATTTCCATCATGATGGTAAACAACGAGACGGGCACATTAATGCCAGTTCGTGAAATAGCAAAAATCAAGGGAAACGCCCTGTTTCATGTTGACGCTGTGCAAGCCTTCGGAAAAGTCGATATAAGCGGCACAGGGGCCGATTTAGTAGCTGTAAGCGGGCATAAGATCCATGGCCCTAAGGGTGTAGGCGCACTATATATTAAAAACGGCACCAAACTTCCGCCATTCATAGTGGGAGGCGGGCAGGAAGACCATATGCGTTCAGGCACTGAGAACATTCCAGGCATCGTGGGTTTTGCAAAGGCCTGCGCGATGTCTCTCGACAGATTCGACGAGAGAAACCAGACAATGAAGTCATGCAGAGATTATCTTCTGGCAGGCATCAGAGACCAGATAGGCGACATCATTGTAAACAGCCCGGATGACGGCGCTGCATCGGTACTCAACGTTTCGTTTCTCGGCACCAGAGGCGAGGTCATCCTCCACACTCTGGAACAAAGCGAAATCTATGTGTCGACGGGTTCGGCATGTGCTTCCAACAAAAAAGGACAGAGCCACGTGCTGACGGCAATGGGCCTCAGGCCACAGGAAATCGAAGGCGCTCTGAGATTCAGTTTCAGCGAATTCAACACCATCGAAGAGATGGACTACGTACTAGACAGACTGCAGACCGCTGTAACCCAATTCAGGAAACTTGGTTCATTCAGATAAGGAGAAAACAGTGAACGAACAGAACATATTTATCGTCAGATGCGGCGAGGTTGCCCTCAAGGGCATGAACAAGCCGTACTTTGAACGGATGCTGGTTGAACGCATCAAAAACGCGCTGAAGGGACTTGACGGGGTCACAGTCAGGCGCCACGAAGGACTGATATATGTCAGAGCAGATAAAACTACAGACAGTGACCAGATCGTAAAGCAGATATCCAAGGTTTTCGGCGTGGCATCGATCAGCCCGGCGGTAGAAGCAGAGAGCAACCTCGATGCCATTGGCGAAGAGGCAGTGAAATTCATGCTGAAACTCATTGAAACGAGAGGCATCAAAACATTCAAAGTCGAGGCAAAGCGTGCCGACAAAAATTTCCCGGTCAAATCGCCAGACATCGCCAGAATCATTGGGGCGAAGGTTTTGATCGGCTGCAAGGTGCTGAAGGTAGACGTCCACGAACCGGACTGCCATCTTTTTGTTGACCTCAGACATGATGAAACCTTTATCTACGAAGAAAAAATCGCCGGTTTCGGCGGACTGCCTCTGGGCACCAACGGCAAGGGAATGGTGCTTTTGTCAGGAGGCATAGACAGCCCGGTAGCCGCATGGATGATGGCTAAGCGCGGCATGGTCGTAGAGGCCGTTCATTTCCATTCATATCCTTACACTAGCCCAAGGGCCCAGGAAAAGGTGGAAGAACTGGCGGGCATCGTAGGTTCCTATTGCGGCAACATCAAGATGCATATCATCAATCTGCTGCCGATCCAGGAGCAGATCGTGCAGAACTGCCCTGAGGAGGAGACAACGATCCTCGTGAGACGCTTTATGATGAGGATAGCTGAAAAGATCGCAGAAAAGAACGGAGCCATGATGCTGATCACAGGAGAAAACCTGGGACAGGTGGCAAGTCAGACTGCAGAAGCTCTTGTCGTTACAGATGCCGTAGTGAAAATGCCGGTGATGAGACCTTTGATAGGCATGGATAAGGTAGACATAATGGATAAGGCTCAGGAAATCGGTACTTTTGAGAAATCTATCGAACCTTATGAAGATTGCTGCACCGTTTTTCTGCCAAAACACCCTTCTACGAAGCCAAAACTGGCTAAAATAGAGGAATCTGAATCAAAATTGGATGTCGATGGACTGGTTGAAGCGGCAGTAGAATCGGAAGAAGTAAAAATAGTACGACAAAATCCAATTTAGACTTGCAAAAAGTATACAAAAGTAGTTTAATATAAATGTATGCGCTGTTATTTTTGTAACGATTTGACAGCACTACTGAATACGGTGTTAAAATCCTTTCACAAGGGAGGACCGTTATAATATTTTAAGGAGGCATTTACATGAACTTTCAACTAACGAAGGAACAGGAATTCGTAAGGAAAATGGTAAGAGAATTTGCCACGAATGAAGTTGACCCGATCGCTGCTGATATCGATAAGGAACACAGATTCCCTACGGAAACAGTGGAGAAAATGGCCAAGTATGGCATGATGGGAATTCCTTTCCCTACTGAGTACGGTGGAGCAGGCGGAGACGAGATCTCCTATGCAATCTGCGTTGAGGAACTTGCAAGAGTTTGCGCATCAACTGCCGTAATCGTATCAGCTCACACTTCACTTTGCTGCTGGCCAATTTACACATACGGCACAGAAGAGCAGAAGCAGAAATATCTGCCTGATCTGCTTTCAGGAAGAAAGCTTGGCGCTTTCGGTCTGACTGAGCCAAACGCCGGTACTGATGCTGGCGGACAGCAGACAAGAGCCGTGAAAGACGGCAACAAGTGGATACTGAACGGATCAAAGGTATTCATCACTAACGGCGGATATGCTAACACATTCGTTGTTATGGCTATGACAGATAAGAAAAAGAGCACTCATGGCGGAATCAGTGCATTCATCGTAGAAAAGACTGATCCAGGCTTCTCAATCGGCAAGACTGAGGACAAGATGGGTATTCACGCTTCATCAACTACAGAGTTGATTTTCCAGAACTGCGAAATCCCTGAGGACAGACTTCTTGGAGAAATCGGAGATGGATTCAAAGTTGCATTGTCAACTCTTGATGGCGGCCGTATTGGTATCGCTTCACAGGCTCTGGGTATTGCTCAGGGAGCATTCGACGTTACAGTTGAATACATGAAGTCAAGAAAGCAGTTTGGCAAGAAACTTTCACAGATGGAAGCTCTTCAGTTCGAGATGGCTGATCTTAAGACCAGAATCGAAGCTGCAAGACTGCTGGTATATAAAGCTGCATTCCTCGAAGATAAGCACGCTGATTATGGCGAGGCTTCAGCAATGGCTAAGCTGTTTGCTGCTGAGACTGCAATGAAGGTAACTACTAAGTGCGTACAGTTCCACGGCGGATATGGATACACTGCAGATTACCCAGTTGAAAGAATGATGAGAGACGCTAAGATTACTGAGATCTACGAAGGAACTTCAGAAGTTCAGAAGATCGTAATCGCAGCAAGAACTTTCGGAAAATAATATAGGAGGAATATAGATATGGCATTTAAGATTATCGTATGCGCTAAGCAGGTACCAGATACTAACGTTATCAAAATTAACCCTAAGACTGGTACTCTGATCAGAGAAGGCGTTCCTAGCATCTTGAATCACGATGATGCAAACGCTCTTGAAGAAGCATTAAAGATCAAGGATAAGTATCCTGATACACATATTACAGTTATTACAATGGGACCTCCTCAGGCTAACGATCTGCTCTTCGAGTGCATCGCTATGGGCGCTGACGAAGGTATCCTGGTTTCCGACAGAGCAGTCGGCGGTTCAGATACATGGGCTACTTCCAATACTCTGGAAGCTGCAGTTAAAAAGGTTGGAGACTTCGACCTTCTCTGGTGCGGCAGACAGGCTATCGATGGAGATACAGCACAGGTTGGACCTCAGCTTGCTGAAAAACTTGGAATCCCACAGGTAACATACGTTGAAGAATTCGAAATCGCTGAAAACCTGAAAGACATCACTGTTAAGAGACAGCTGGAAGACGGCTATGAGCTGATCAAACTCCAGACTCCTTGCATGCTGACTGCTATCAAAGAGCTTAATGAGCCTAGATACATGAGCATGGGCGGAATCTTCGCTGCAAAGGAAATGAAGACTTGGAACGCTAAGGACATCGAAGTAGACCTTAACACTGTTGGTCTGGAAGCTTCTCCTACAAACGTATTCAGATCATTCACACCTGCTCCAAAGGGCAAGGGCGAAATAATCTCAGGAGATACAGAGAAAGAAATCGCTGACAACCTTCTGGTTAACCTGAAGGAAAAGCAAGCTATCTAATTAGGAGGAGGATTAACAATGGCTATTGAAATTTTAAAAGATAAATGTACAGGCTGCGGACTATGCTTTAAGTCCTGCCCTTATGATGCATTTGAGTTTGAAGCCTATGATGGCAACAAGCTTGGCAGAGTTGCTAAAGTTAACTCAAAGTGCTCATTCTGTAACCAGTGCCTGACTGCCTGCAAGTTTGGAGCTATCCAGGAAATCAAGGATACAGAGGTTGTTGACCTTTCAGCTTACAAACACGTTTGGGTATTTGCTGAGCAGAGAAAAGGCAAGCTGATGAACGTAGCATTAGAGCTTATCGGCGAAGGCAAGAGACTGGCTAAAGAAATCAGTGATGACACTGATACTTGCGCAGTACTTGTTGGAAACAACATCGATCACCTGGCTGCAGAGTGCTTCGCTTATGGCGCTGACAAAGTTTATATGATCCAGGATCCACTTCTGGAGACATACACAACTGATGGATACACTAAGGCTATCACAGATGCTATCCACGCATACAAACCAGAGATCGTTCTTTACGGAGCAACTCATATCGGCCGTGACCTTGCACCAAGGATCGCTGCCAGATGCAACACTGGTCTGACTGCAGACTGCACAAGACTGGACGTTAAAGTATCAAGCTACATCGACTTCGCTAAGAAGAAGACAACTCTTGACACTTCAACATTAGACCCTAATGATCCATCAACTGGAATCAAGCAGACTCGTCCTGCATTCGGCGGAAACCTGATGGCTACCATCATCTGCCCTAAGACTAGACCTCAGATGTCAACTGTACGTCCAGGCGTTATGCAGAAGAGAGAAAAGGTTGAAGGAGCTACAGGAGAAATCATCAACTACAAGCCTCAGCTGACTAAGGATGATATCCATGTTCAGGTTGTAGAAGTTGTTAAATCAGCTAAGGAACTCGTTTCCCTGACTGATGCTGACATCATCTGCTCAGGCGGACGTGGTCTTGGTGATGCTTCCGGATTCGAACTGATCAAGAAATTCGCTGACAAAGTTGGCGGAGTTGTTGGTTCATCACGTGCAGCAGTTGATGCTGGCTGGATCGATCATTCACATCAGGTTGGACAGACTGGAACTACCGTTAAGCCTAAGATCTACTTCGCTTGCGGAATTTCCGGAGCTATTCAGCACCTGGCTGGAATGCAGACTTCAGACGTTATCGTTGCAATCAACAAAGATCCAGATGCACCTATCTTCGAAGTTGCTGACTTCGGTATCGTAGGCGACCTGTATAAGGTTATCCCTGAGATCATTGCTGAGTGGGACAAGGCTGAAGAACTTCACGACGCAGCTACTAAATAAGCAAAACTGACATATAAGTCATCTATAGAGCGTGTACGGTTAAACGTATGCGCTCTTTATTTGTCATGAAGCCAAAACTTGAATTTCAAGTCCGATAATTCGTATCAAAAAAACTCACAGACACCGTTCGGTAACCTTATAAACATTGAGAAATAAACATTATGAAGATTTTGTGAAAATTTTCAGCAAAGCGCTGAAACTATTGAAATTATATAAAGCAAGTCCAGAGCAGGTAACCTAAAGATAATGCAAGAGTACTAAATTAAATCTAACAAAAGCGGTGGAATGCGAATGTTGTGTGTACTTTTTATTAATGTGGAACTATAAGCACACAGCTTTGCTGGGTGCTTTTTATATCTTTAAGAATAGTGTATGTGAGGTAAATGAAATGAAAAAACAATTATTAGTATTAGCACTAAGTCTGGCAATGGTCAGCACTTATTCATTCATGAGTATCGGGTCAGTGTTTGCTGACAGCGATGCCAGCGGTAATGGAGCTCAGGTAACCGGTACGGACAGCGCAGTGACAGAAAATACTGCTCAGACTGTAGCACCGGCAGCAGAAGGCACAAGCGGAACCGATGGAACCGGCGATACTTCAGCCGACACGACTTCAGGAACTGGTGAGCAGGCTCAGACTGCAGCGGCAGAAGCTCCTGCACAGGAACCGGCTGCTGTGGAAAAGACTACTGCAGATCTGGACACGATCTATGTAGCGGCAGACGGCACTGACGCAAACATAGGTGAGACCGCAGAAGCTCCAACAAGCCTGAGCAATGCACTTGAAAATTACAAGACGGGTGCAACGATCATAATGGCAGGAGGAGAATATACTCTGGCAGGCGGAACATATGACAGTGGTGCTGCAGCATGTTATCTTAATAGATCAGTCAGCATTCAGAAGGCATCTGGCAGCGAGAGTGCTGCAGTTGTCACTCTGACAGGCGGCAGTTATGGAATCGTGATCAATGGAAGCGGAAGCTACAGCTTCAGCGGATTGACGATCAATTCAGCAACCAACCTGTCAAATATTTCTGTAGAAAACTATATGAAAGACATAACTAATACCACTTCAACAGACTATACTCTGGATGCATCGCAGAAGGCTGTTGTAAATGTTTCAAACTGCGTAGTAACCAATACCTGGAAATCCGCAATCGATTTTGAAGGCAACGGAGCAATTTCTTCTAACTATGCAAACTACGACAGAAACTATTTCGACCTGACAGTTTCCAATTGTGACATTACTGCTGATCCGGGAACTGACAAGGGACATTGGGGATACGGCATAGGAAGCGGACTTTCAAACAACTACTGTGACCTAAGCCACAGTTCACTGACTGTAACAGGATGCACATTCAATAAAGGCCAGGTTACATATAACGCCACCTATGGAATCAGGATATGCTCAAACTCAACGGCATATGCCAATTACAACATGGGAAGCGTAAATATCTCCGGAAATTCCTTCTACAATGTAAACAACGGAATCTGGTATGCTATCTCATCGATAAACAAAGAAAATATCATAATCGACAACAACGATTTCACACCTATGGTGCAGACAAATGCTGATACAGGAAATGGAAACGCTCTGGGCGTATACAACTACCTGACAGACACGTCAGATCCATACAGCTACAGCTTTGCCAAAGAAATGAAGGGCAACAACTTAAGCGGAGAAAAGATACTTACACTTTTCAAGGCAAACATAGACGTTATCTGGTTCCCAGACGGACAGGCCGTTAATGCCACTAATTTCAACAACTTCAGTGATACTAATACCACTGATGCCGGTACCAGATACCTGAAGTACGGCGTATATTCCAAAGCGCTGGTACTGACAGACTTCGGAATCGATCAGGATCTGCTGACATTTGCCACTGCAGCTTCAGCTTCTCAGACATTTACTTTTACATATAACACCAAGACTGTATCAGGCGCTTATTCTAATTATACAAACATGGAGATGGGAGCAGCGGACAGCTATTTCACAGAAAGCAATACTAAGCATGCTTCGTCAGATTATCTGGCAAACTATACTAAGTCATACGCCATCACATCATGGAAAGAAGTCAATGCAGCTGGTGAAGACTATGATTCAGGACTCATTACATTTGAGACCACTTCAGCAGGAACGGTTACAGTTACTCCTACAGGAGCTGGAACAGGCGTTGCATACATCAAAGCTACAGTAGGAACAGGCCCGAATGCAAAGTCAGACATTATAAAGATCAACATCGGAAGCACTCCAATCATTACGCCGATCGTAGATCCTACGCCGACACCTACGCCAACACCGGACCCGGGTACAGTAACTGACGATCCAACCAACAACAATACTGACAATCCGGGAACTACGACAGATGATCCGGAAAACAACAATACCGGCAGCAATACCGGAAATAATCAGGGAACCGTTACTGACACTGTGACAGAAAACGAATCACAGCCGCAGACTGGTGACCAGCAGAACATCTTTGCATGGATCGCAGTTCTCCTTTCGGGAATGGGATTCACGTTCCTCTTAAAGCGGAGAGACGATAAAGGGACAGACAATTAACACACATACACACATACATTCCACAAAAGGGGCTGTTTTCAACAGCTCCTTTAAATTTAATCTAAAAAAAACTTTTTAAACCCCAGTCAAATTATCTGTGAATTATTGAATAAAAAGCAATAAGATGTTATAATGTAAAAATAATTTATGTTGATTCACTTTTTGGGAAGAAGGGACAGCTTATGCGTAAGACAACGACATCCAACAATAGCGGTGCTACAATACTTATTGCGTTGCTGTTCTTTTTAGTTTGCGCAATTGCGGGAGCCATAATTTTAGCTGCTGCAACGACATCATCAGGACGTATTGCCGGACTTGCAGGACAGGAGCAGACCTATTACTCCGTGACGTCCGCGGCAGACCTGATAAGAGACGACATTGGAAATCAGAAATTTGACTATTATTCAGAAACAGACGATAACGGCGCTGCAATCACCAGCGGAGTGTACGCCGGCGCAGAGCCTGGCGGCAAGCTGAGTGCTTTGTTGTCTGCAGCTGCGGAATCAGTGTTCAAGACCGGAAACGCTTACACCGACGACATAACCATAACCCCTGATACAGCGGAAACAGCGGATGCCATGGGAACGGTGACGGGCACATACACAATGAACCCGGACTACAGCTTGACGTTTACTCTGTACAGCAAAGACAAACCCGACGAATACAAATGCACGCTGACCATACCGGCTGACATCACCATGGACAAAATGAACAGACAGGTGGTCACGACGAATGAAGACGGATCAACGACAACAACAGTCAGGACTGAGACAAGCCTGACATGGGGTGCAGGCAAGATCGCGAAGGTTAACTAAGGCAGGCAGCTAAGATGAAGATGATAAATGAGAGAGAAAACTGCATATTGAAAAAGCTTAGGAGCCGCAGCGGTGAGACGCTGGCAGAAATGCTCGTAGCTGTTTTGATAATTGCCGTCGGCATGCTGCTGATCGCGTCTCTTATCGTGGCTTCAAACAGGCTGATCGCCAAGGGAGACTCCAAGATGACGTCGATATATGAGAATATGGATCAGGCGGAAAAGAATACGGCGCCAGCCACAGAGCAGAAGGTGACCGTGACATTCGGGCAGAATGGAACGGCCAGCGCAAGTTTCGATGTGAACGTGCACCAGGATGAAGACAAGGATTTTACTACTTACGAGAAGAAGACAGAATAGGAGGACCGTTATGAAAAAAAGAAAACTGAATAGCGGCGGTTTCACACTGTCAGAGCTCCTCGTCGTAGTTTTGATCCTGAGCATCGTGATGATAGTGGTCGTTGGCGGCATAACAGTCGTCAAGGACTCCTACAACAGCATAAAGCTTAAGGCTGAGTCCGACACGCTGATGTCAACAACCATTGCAGGCGTCATGGACGAGATGAGGTACGCGGGTGATATCAAAACCGAGGCGCAGACATTTACGGACAGCTCTGGCACAGCGAAGACAGAGACTGTGACAACTTTCCTCAGCGGGCCGAGAGGCTACAGGATATTTTTCTCCAACGACAGCGGCAGCAAGGGGATAATGGTCAATTCCGAAGGCGTGGCCCAAAGCCAAAGTGCGCCGCTTATGACAGGAAAAACAATGACAGACGGTTTGATACCGTCGATTTCATACACGTATGATGAGGCCACAGGTCTCTTCACGGCAACCATAACCATCAGCCATAAGGGCGCAGAGTTTGCAAAACAGACAATTACCGCAAGGCCACTTAACTGAGAAAAGGAGCAAGCAGATGAAATACAAGAGATTAGGAGACGTTCTTGCATCAGTAGGACTTCTGACTGAAGACCAGCTTCAGGAGGCTCTGAGCATCCAGAAAGAGTCCAAAGACAGACTGGGAAAGGTGCTCATCGACAACGGATTTATTACAGAGACTCAGCTGATTGAAGCGCTGAGGATGCAGCTCGGCATTGACTTTGTCGACCTTACCAAGGTGACGATACCGCCTGAGATGGTTTCACAGCTGCCAAAGACGATTGCAAAGAAATACGGCGTGGTGCCGGTTAACGTGTCTAAGGACACTTTGTTCCTGGCGATGAAAGACCCGCTGAACTTTATGGCAATAGAAGAAGTGCGTTCAGTGACGAGAAAGAAGATCGTTCCAATGATCGCCACGGACAGCGGTGTTGAGCATGCAATAAGCGCGCTTTACGGAAATGAAGGCGCTGCTAAAGCTATGGCTCAGATGCGTGCTGAGTCAGGCCTTACTCCGGAGAATTCCACGGATACGGAGTCAGAAAACGATGAGGCCAGCGCACCAACGATCAGGCTGGTAAATTCAATAATCGAACGAGCTGAGATAGAGAAGGCAAGCGACATACACTTCGAGCCGGGTGCTGGGGACATGAATATCAGGATGCGTATTGACGGCAGGCTCCACAGCATTCTGACCATACCGAAGGACCTGCAGGAATCAGTGATCTCCAGACTGAAGGTAATGGGCAGGATGAACATTTCTGAACGCCGCATACCTCAGGACGGACGTGCTGAACTGAGGATGAAGGGCAAGAAGGTCGACCTTCGTATGTCGACACTGCCGACGATCTTCGGCGAGAAGTTCGTAATCAGAATACTGGACAGAGATGCAAATATGCTGGACAGGAAAGGCATAGGTCTGATGGATGAAGAATCCAAAAAAATGGACAGGCTGATGGCTTTCACCAGCGGTGTTATCCTGATAGTAGGGCCTACCGGAAGCGGCAAGTCCTCAACGATGTACACGATGATCAAGGAACTCCTAAGCGAATCAACGAACCTGATCACTTTGGAAGATCCAGTAGAATATAATATCGAGGGCACAACTCAAGTGCAGATAAACGAGAAGACGGGCATGACCTTTGCCAGCGGCCTCAGGGCCATATTGAGACAGGACCCGGATATCATCTGCGTCGGCGAGATTCGTGACGGAGAAACCGCCGAGATCGCCATGAGAGCTGCTATGACCGGCCATCTGGTCGTGTCCACGATCCATACGGAAGATGCGGTATCCGCAATCGACAGACTCAGAGATATGGGCGTTGAGCCGTATCTGATCGCTGGCGGCATCAGAGGCATCATCTCTCAGAGACTTGTCAGAAGAGTCTGCCCTAACTGTCGCGAGGAATACACTCCGGCGCCGGAACTGCTGGAAATGGCTAACATCAAAGACGAGCCAGGACGTAAGTACTATAGAGGCGCTGGCTGTCCTCTTTGTTTCCATTCCGGCTACCGCGGAAGGATAGGCGTGTTCGAAGTGCTGACATTAAACGAAGAGATACGATCAGCAATCACCAGAGGCGCCAACAAACAGGAGCTGAAGGAACTCGTGCGCAAGACGGATTTTGTTCCAATGATCAAAAACGCCGACTCCCTCATCAGCCGCGGCATAACGACAGTTGAAGACGTATGCCGTACTGTCAGCAGCATAGACTAGGAGAAACCTATGAACGCAGTAGATTATATCAGCAAAGGAAGGGACATGGGCGCGTCTGACGTTCACATCGTCAGCGGCATCTGTCCAAAGTGCAGAGTAGACGGCAAGCTGGTCGATTTGTTCCCTGAAATAGTGGGACATGACGAGTGCGAGGCGCTGGCAAAAGAGCTGGCGGGCCGTTACTACGACGAGATCTCGGAAATCGGAGAACTTGACCTGGCGAAGACCATTGCAGGCGAACGTGTCAGGATCAATCTGTTCCGTCAGCAGGGAGAGGTCTCCGCGGCCCTTCGTATACTCAGCAATAGCATACCTAAGTTGGCTACGCTGGGACTGCCGCCTGTGGTGAGTCAGTTCTCATCCTGGCAGAAGGGCATAATACTGGTCACCGGCGAGACTGGAAGCGGCAAGTCGACGACACTGGCTGCAATATTAGACGAAATAAACCACAGCAGGGCTGATCATATCATTACCCTGGAGGATCCAATAGAATACATTTATACACCGGACAAATGCGTTATCAATCAGAGGGAGATCGGCAAGGATACTGAATCATATGCCGACGGACTGAGAGCGATACTGCGAGAGGATCCGGACGTAATACTAATAGGCGAGATGCGCGACCTGAGCACTATTGAGACTGCGCTAACGGCGGCAGAAACCGGACACCTGGTATTTGCCACCCTGCATACCAATTCGGCCATAGATTCCGTAGACAGGATCGTAGGCGTTTTCCCGGCAGAGAGGCAGAGCCAGATCAGGCTTCAGCTTTCGACCACCCTGAAAGCAGTGCTTTCTCAGCAGCTGCTGCCAAGACGCGAAGGCCACGGGAGAGTAGCTGCCTGCGAGGTCATGCTGATGACCCCGGCAATTCAAAACCTTATCAGAGAAGGAAAAACGCCGCAGATGATGTCATCAATGCTTGCATCAACGGCTTTAGGCGCGATAACAATGGATAACTGTCTGATCAAAATGAACAGAGATCGTTTGATTTCAAGCGATACAGCCATTGAAGCAGCCTTTGACAAAGAATATTTGAAAAAAAGTGTACGATAGTAGAAAAAATTTAAAAATAACTCTTGTTATTTTTGGGTTACTGGTGTACAATAAAAACACCAAGAAAGGATGGCTCACGTGATTACTTATCAGTATAACGCGATAACACCGGACGGGATAAAAATCCGAGGCGTGGTCCAGGCGGCAGATGAATTTTCCGCCGTTGAAAAGATCAAGGCCACCTGTCCGATCGTTACCAAAATCACACCGGTAAGCGCGAAGTCAGGAAACATATTGCAGAAAGACATAGGCGGCAAGACAATAGACGCCAAGGCATTATCAGTAATGTGTTCCCAGTTCTCGATTATCCTGAGGTCGGGGGTGCCGATCTCCAAATGCATGGAACTGATAGCAAATCAGACTGAGGACAAACGCCTGAAGAAAATGCTCATAGGAGCTTCTGAAGACGTAGCTGAGGGTACCGGAATTGCAAAGAGTTTTGAAAACAACTGCAAATTTCTTCCAATTACCTTCATAGAAACCATCCGCGCTGGTGAAGAATCAGGTACGCTGGAACGCTCATTCCAGACGCTGGAAAAGTATTACGACAAGTCGTACAAGACCCAGCAGAAAGTTAAGAGAGCAATGTCCTACCCGATATTCGTACTGTGTGTAGCCGTAGTCGTACTTCTGATCGTAATGATCAAAGTAATACCGACACTGGCAGACACTTTTGGAGATCTGGGAGGCGAACTTCCGGCAATGACTAAGTTCCTGATCGGCACGTCCAACTTCTTTGCGGATTCGTGGCCGATTATCCTCGGAGTGATCTTCGCGGTAGTGATAGCAGCCAAGCTGCTTCTTAATACCGAGAAGGGAAGAGTCTGGGGAGCAAAAAGAAAACTTACGATGCCTGTATTCGGAAACATCAACACGCTGGGCGGAGCTGCCCAGTTTGCCAACACGATGGCAACGCTGCTGGAAGCAGGAATCCCCGTTAACAAGGCGATAGAGACGACCGCCAAGGTCATGGACAATTATCAGCTGAGTATTGAAACGAGGAGAATGGCAGGCAGCATTGAAGAAGGTAAACAGCTGGGAGACTGCATGAGAAAATGCGAAAGCTACCCGGCAACCTTAACCGAGATGTGTGCCATTGGTGAGAAGACAGGAGAACTTGAAGAAACGCTCAAGACGATAGGCGCCTACTACGATAATGAGGCGGACAACGCAACGCAGAAAGCCGTTGCCAAACTTGAGCCTACGATCCTGATTTTCCTGGCGATATTCGCAGGGTTTATCGTAATAGCGATTTACCTGCCGATGTTCACCATGTACGATCTCATGTAATGATCAGAAGGCATTTCAACCCGATGCCAGAAGACAATTGATTCGCAAACAAAAACCCGTTTTACAACCCGAAATTAACAAGAAAATTAGGAGGACAAAGAGATGTTAGCAATTCAGAGGAAAGATAAGAATCAGAAAGGATTCACATTAGCAGAGTTACTGGTAGTAGTAGCAATCATCGCAGTACTGGTAGCAGTATCCATTCCAATCTTTACAGCTAAGTTAGAGAAGTCAAGAGAAGCAACAGATATCGCAAACATGAGAGCAGCGAAAGCTGCAGCAACAGTAGAACTGCTGGACAATGTAACAGCGGCAAATGTAGCCCCAACTACAGATTCAGTAACAGAATACTATGATACTGAAGCAGGTAAGATGACAGCAACTATGCCAACTACATATGGAAAAGGTACATCAAAAAATGGTGGTATGACATATTCTGGTTACACAAATACTGAAGCATATACGTCAAAAGTTATTTCTGCTACAATCAATTACAAGGAAGATACGGTTACAATCGGTTGGGCAGCTAAGAGTGGTAATTAGTAAGTATGAAAGCAGTATTTAGATGAAATTATAAAGGAGATAATGAAATGTTAGCAATTCAGAGAAATAATAATAAAAAGGGATTTACTCTTGCAGAACTATTAGTTGTGGTAGCAATCATAGCAGTATTGGTTGCAGTATCAATTCCAATTTTTACAGCAAAGTTGGAAAAATCAAGAGAGACAACTGATATTGCAAATATGAGAGCGGCAAAAGCTGCAGCTACTGTTGAACTATTAGCTAATGAGGACTCTACAGGAGCGACAGTATCATCAGGAAGTAAGACTGAATACTACAACATAGAGACAGGAAAACTGGTTGCAGCTGCACCAAAAACTTATGGCAAAGGAACAACTAAAGATGGAAAGGTAACTTATGCCGGATACGATAGCACAAAAGCTTATACTGCTTCAGATATAAGTGTAACTATTGATTATGACAAAGATACCGTTACAGTTGGATGGTCACCAGCCGTATAAGGAAAATTAAATGAAAAATTCATGGCCGTTCGGGTTGCGGCCTTAAACTCTTAATCCAATTTGTGGAATGGAAAGAACCCTGCGAGATCGCAGGGTTACTTCCATTTTTACTATCAGGCATAATTATTTCTAGGTTAGTAAGGCAAATGGTGGAAATATGAGAACAGTACATACGAAAAATGACGTAAGAGGCTTCACATTGGCGGAACTGCTTGTCGTAGTTGCAATAATTGCTGTGCTGGTAGCCGTCTCCATCCCAATATTCTCTGCCAAACTTGAGAAGGCTAGAGAAGCAACAGATATTGCCAACATGAGAGCTGCCAAGGCATGCGCAATTACGTACGTGTTGGAAGATAATATTGCTGCTAATGTATACAATATGACGACAAATCCAGGTGGTGTTTTCAAAAATGACAATGGCAATACTTCCTATATTGCAGATTATGATGCGTACAATGGCAAACTTGTCAGACCTGGCACCGTAATTAAGAAATATGGTCAGGGTACTGACAAGCCAGGCGGAACAAAAACCTACATGGGTTATTCAGCTGATACTGATACTCAAGGCTTAGTTATCAGAGTATCAATTAATCGAGCTACTGATGAGATTACCATGAGTTGGGGACCTTATTAGTAAATAGTGCATTTTGGGAGGACGATATGAATTTAAGGGAAAAGAACGGTTTTACTTTAGCTGAACTCTTGGTAGTAGTAGCGATAATCGCGGTGCTGGTTGCTGTATCGATTCCGATCTTTACGGCGAAGCTTGAGAAGTCAAGGGAAGAGACAGATATTGCAAACATGAGGGCCGCTAAGGCTCTGGCGGTTGTTGAACTGCTTCAGGATGAAAATTGTGACGGCGTTGATTTTGCGACAGCACTGAAATCAGCAGACTATTCTAATCACAAGTTCATAGATGAAAACTATGACACAGAAAAGGGAGTGCTCCTTTACAGAGGTAACAACGGCGGCAAAGATGGTACAACAATTGGAAAGGGCACTGCCAAGAATGGAAAAGCGTCATCGTATTTAGGGTACCACAATGATCTGGACTATACCCATGCATTTCTGTTTGTAAGGATATATCCTGAAACTGAAACGGTAGAGGTACACTGGTACAGCAGCGTAAACTCACAGAATACAGTGACCGGAGATGCTAATATGAAATACATGCCGTATAATTAGCCGGGAGGAAAGATGAACTACTTTGTCAGACATGGATATTCGAGAATAGAAGTATTTTGTGCCATTGGCATTATGGTGATCATCGCCGCAGCCGGTATTCGCATCGGGTACGTCTTCTATGTCCACAGCATTCAGCGGGGGGACGATAAGATGATGGTTCAGACATGCGAGTCGGTGGTCAGGGTCAACCTGGTGGACGAAAGCTGCGTGGTAAGCAACTGTACTGACAAGTACAAGGTGTGTCCTCATCAGATCAGCGGTGGTTATACTTGGGGATATTACGACGAGGTATCTCATAAGGTAGTAGATACCAAGATGAAAGGCTACAACGAATATCCGGTGATGAAGATCGACGGGAAAGAATACAGAGGTGACCGGGGAACCATGATAATCAAGGTGACCGGCAAGATAGACGATATAAGACTAGAGTGGGTAGAAGGAGACAACTGATGCTTTATCAGGACACATTTTTAGCTGTTTACATACTGGTGATTGCGGGAGTCCTGGGAGCGGTCTTTGGAAGTTTTCTAAACTGCATGGCATGGAGGATCGCCCACAATGAAAGCGTGCTGAAGGGAAGGAGTCACTGTCCGTCCTGCGGACACATACTTGGGCCATTGGATCTGATCCCGATATTCAGCTGGCTGTTTTTAAAAGGAAAGTGCAGGTACTGCGGTGAGAAGATCTCCGCAAGATACTTTGCTGTAGAAGTGATGATGGCGGCAGCCTTCGTTTTGATCGTTGCACGGTACGACGTGAGCTTTGAGGCTCTGAGGTACCTGGTGCTGATATGCATACTGCTGACTTTGTCTCTTGTGGATTTGGAGCTGTACATTATCCCTGACGGAACGATAATCGCAGGGATAGTGTGGTGGCTTGCTACGGTGCCTTTGATGGCGGAGCCGTGGACAGAACAGTTAAAGAGCGGACTTATCGCAGCCTTCGGCGTAGCAGCTGCAATGCTGATTTTGTCGATTTTGTTCGATAAGATCACGGGCAAGGAAAGTCTGGGAGGTGGAGACGTAAAACTCTTCTTCATGACGGGACTATATTTAGGGCCGTGGGTGACGCTGTTTAATTTGATATTGGCGTGTGTAGTTGGTATAATATTTGTAATAGCAATGAAGCAGAAGAAGATACCTTTCGGGCCGGCCATTTCGGCGGCCGTGTTCGTCAGCCTGCTGGCAGGCAGCGATGTGACGGGCTGGTACCTGAGTTTGTTCTAGAGAAAGTGAGAATAACGATGCCTAAGAAAATGCTGGGAATTGAGATCGGCAACTGCCGCATGAAGATTGCGGTGTGCTCGGATTACGAACTTGAGCGCATGATCATTGCCGAAGTGCCGGACAATCTGGTGCGCGACGGAGTTATCGTATCGTGGGAAGCAATGTCGGATTTTGTACGCGAGACCGTTAGATCGAATAATATCACTTACAAGACGGTGGCGCTGGTGCTGCCGGGGAACCTCTGCTTCGTAAAGCGGGTAACGATGCCGCTGATGACTATCGAGCAGCTGAAGTTCAATCTGCCTTATGAATTCCGCGATTACATATCGGATGAAAAGGATAAGTATAATTACGATTATGCAGTAATCAAGATAGATGAGAAAAATGGTGAGGAAGCAGGCACGGAGACTGACGGAGAGTCGGAGATGGAGCTTATGGCTGCGGCGGTTCTCAAGGAAGACATCAGCAATTATAGGACAATGTTCAGAAGAGCTGGACTGAAGCTGGTGTCAGCGGCGCCGGAATATGCGGCTTTCCGCAACATCATCAAGGATTATGACGAGGTGCACAACGTGCCGGACGATGATTTCGCCATACTCGATATTGGACACTTGACCTGCAGACTCAACTTTTTCACTAAAGGGGAGTATGAGGCCACGCGTATCATCGAGACAGGCGGCGAGGCTCTGACGCGGTACATCGCAGAAACGCTGGACGTTGAAGAACACATCGCCCAGATATATAAAGAGACGAATAAAGACGACATCCTCGAGAGTGAAGGCTGCCGTGAGATATACAACCAGATCGCCGTTGAGGTGATGAGGGTGCTCAACTTCTACAACTACGAGCATCCGAACAACAATCTGGAGCATCTGGTATGCTGCGGCGGAGGCGCTTTGATCGAGCCTCTGCTGGACGAAATAGGTTCGATGATCGACCTTGAGATCGAAACCATCGACAATCTGGTAACTGACAACATTGGCGACATGTCACCTGTGATCAACGGACCGCAGGCACTGGGCATCGTCTGGGAGTAGAAGCAGGAGGCTTATATGTTTACATCAAAATCAGAAACAAAAAACAAAGCCGCCGCCCAGAATGGCGCTAATCCGAAGAGAGCGGAAAAGATGAGTCTGAAGATGGAATTGGGCAGAGGCAAAGGCGATAGCGGCGGAAAGGCAGCCATAAAAAAGCAGAAACTGCCTCAGAAGACGTCGATGAATCTGCTGGTCCAGGAAACTATGGGGGCGAGCAGCAAAACCAGCATTATTGCCTTTGTTATTTTCATCATCCTGCTGGCCGTATTCGTCAAGTTTGGCGTTGTCAATCAGATAACCAAGGCGAATAAGGCGGAAAACGCCTACGAAACCATGCAGAGTGACATTGCAAGCCTGCAGGAATCGAACAAAGATTATGATAAGGTGCGTGCGGAATACAGCCACTACGGCAACGGTTATCTGACCGATGACGAGAAGCTGAGCCAGGATGTCATGGACATCTTAGGCGTTGTGGACAACCACGTACTCAAGCAGTCGTCGATAGACTCGGTGACGATTGGCAATAACCTGGCTATGATCACGATATCCAATACGACGCTGACATCAGTCTCCAAGATCGTTGCAGACCTGGAGGATGTGGATTCCGTATCGTATGTAGACGTTGCAACGGCAGGCACCGGACAGGATTCCGCTACGAAGGCGGTAACAGCAACGCTTACAATCAATTTCAAGGATGCGGGAGGTGACCAGTAAAATGATGAGCAGAAGTTTTACAAGAAGAGAAAAGACTCTTATGATCGTCTTGGCGGTGCTGCTCCTCGCAATACTGTATTACGAATTCCTATACAAGCCGACTGAGCAGGCACTGGTTACCTACGATACGACGGATCTGGAAACACAGCTGATGATGGAACAGACCAAGGCTGCAACCATTTCGCAGATGCAGGAAGCCATTGACACAATGAAGACAGAGAGTACCAGCTCGGTGCCAAGCTATAACAACCAGAAAAATGAAGTCGCTATGATGAATGGCATCTTTGATGCAGCTACGGATTACAATCTGACGTTTTCCGCACCTACGGTGGCTGGAGATTCAGTCAGGAGAAGCGTGGCAGTGAGCTTTACAGCCAGCAGCTACTCTGCAGCAGAGAAAATCATTCAGGAAATACATGATTGTCAGTACAGATGCCTGATCCAGAATCTGGACATCATGGCAGGTGAGGGCGGACGCATAAGCAGCGGCGCGGTCAGCGTCAGCATGAACGTAATCTTCTTTGAGACTACGTATCAGGCAACGACAACCGCGGGATTGGAAGAAGCAACTAATGAAAACACTACGTCAGGTTCAACAGCACAATAACAGAAAGGGATTTACCTTGGCAGAACTGCTTGTCACAGTTGGCATCTTGGCAATTCTGCTTTCCCTGACCCTCGTCGCGGTCAATGCCTATAACAGCAGGTTAAAGCTGCTGCAGATGGACAACACGGCGAAGGATATCTTTATTGTTGCCCAAAACCACCTGACGGCGGCGGAGGTTTCCGGAAAACTGGGCGTTTACGTTGACGACGCCGGGATCAGCGCCGACGGGCGTCTGGGTACGCAGATGGGGGAGGAACCGTCAGACTTTACGGATGCAAAGGCTGATGCTGGACTCAGTTCTGATCTTACCTGGAATGACGGCGATTATTACTATATAGACTACTATCCATCAACGAATGCGAATGCCGGCGGTAATTCGACGTCGGCCAACACGCAGAAACTTGATGACACTATTCTGAAATATATGCTGCCAAATGCATCTATCCAGGATGACATACGCACGATGGATCATTATATCATTGAATACAATGCGAAGACAGGCAATGTCTACGGAGTATTCTACACCGACAGCAGCAAAGGCCTGACCTATTCTGATGTTACAGCGCTCAGCACTGCAGGAGGCCGTGCCGACACGTCAGCCGGAAAAGAAGCCCGCAGAACTTATTCGAATTCAAAGGGCAAAGACATCATCGGCTATTATGGCGGTGCAATGGCTGACAGTCTGAACGCAGCTGATATGAGCGATCTGTCGATGAAGATCACCAACGCCGACACTTTGAAAGTTGAGATCACTGATCCAAACTATTTCAAGACGTCTGGCAGCCTGACAAATTACTACTATACTTCAGTTGCAGTGACAGTGAAGGGCGTTGAGAGCGGCAAAGAAGATACATTCATGCTTGACCTCACCGACAACGCATTTAAGCCGACAAAGAAGGATGCAACGCAGACTTGGTGGGATGTCGACACAACGACAGTAACCAACGCTGATTATTCAACAACAAAGGCGCTGAAGTACACGCTGACTCTTGACGACATAACGACGCCGGGCGGACATTTTGCGGACATCTGCCATGATTTGATTCCGGGCGAAGACATCGTCGTCACGGCGGCATGCTCGAGCAAAACAGTTCTTTCAGGTGTCAAAACGGTCAGGGACAACACAAACAGCCTGTTTGCCACGTCGGCTATCGACTACGATGCAACCGCGAAAAAAGATCTGGACACAAGGACTGTTAGCATCTCCAGCATCAGACATCTGGAAAATCTGGACCCTGACGTTTCCGGAGTTCCTACTAAAACTGACACGGCAGAGGAAATCAATTTCTATGTAGCCGGTGCTGTCCAGACCGCAGACCTAGACTGGGATGAGTTCAAGGCATCAGATGGCGCGACTTCCGGTCGTGATTCGATATGCCAGTACGGGCTGAATACAACCACAACTGGAGAGTGGCTGGCTTCTAACAGCTACTATGGCATAAATAATCCTGCTCTTACAAGCTATAATGGCAGCAAGAAGAGCATTTCCAATATGGTGATCACAAACACTGCAGGCAATGCGGGCTTGTTCCGCACTATTTCCTCTAAGAAAATGACGGTCAGCAATCTGATGCTGAAGAACTTCCAGGTATCAGGAACTACCGGCGCCGGCGCTCTTTCCGGATCGGTCAAAGCGATAACTGCGGAAGAGGCTAACGGCGCTGAACCTGTAGTCAATGTTCTCAATGTAGGCGTTTCCCTGACAAGCGGCACGTCTGCTTCTGATACGGCTGATTCCAGATACGCCAGCGGCTCATACACTATCAAAGCATCGGCTGGCAGTGCCGGAGGACTCATCGGTTCGTCTGGACGTGAGACTCACATCGTAAATTCGTTTGCATCGGTTCCTGTCAGAGCGACTGTCAGCGCCGGCGGACTCATCGGTGAGATCACGACAGGCGGCACAGAAGACAGCACGATAAAAAATTCTTATTCTGGCGGCAGGACTGTCAGCGGGAAATATGATACAGCGGCTTATAACGTAACAAGCACTACAGGCAGTGCTGGCGGACTTATTGGTACGATCACCGCACCAACTGACTTCACCAGCGATTATTCGACCTGCTCTGTTTCAGCTTCTGCGTACGGCGGAGGTTTCATTGGAATCGGCACAGCATCAGGAACTTCATTTGTATCATGCTATGATACTGGACTAATCTCAACATCTGCAGCCGCCGAGGGCGGATTTGCAGGCAGACTTGCTGCCGGCTCAGGCAGCGGCACTTTCATGGATGGCATAACCAGCGGCATCAGCGGCATCGGCTCCAACACAAGCGGAGTTACGGCTAGCGCCGTAGCTTATGATACGATGGCAGCAGCTTCTACCAACAAAGCAACGGCTGCGCATACTGTGGTCTATGATTCGACCCATTCAGGCAAGGCTTATCCGTTCACAGCAGTAAACGGTACCGGGTTCGACGGTGCGGACTATGCACACTGGGGAGACTGGCCAGATAAACCGGTTACATCAACGATTACCGGAACGAATATGTTTGCATACAGAGAGCATATGAAAGGAGATCCAGAAAACGTCTATCATTGGCATATCATTGGTGCAGAACTTGATCCGTCTGGAAAAGTGGTCGTAAGCAAGACATATGATGACCTGGTCACAGCAAACGGAAAATACGTTGACGTAAGTGGATATGGTTTATTGTCAACAAACGATAAATTGACAAATACTTTTACTCAGAATGGAAATAAAGTAAAGCCATATGTAAACGACTTATCTAACGGGGTGGAAGTTACGATAAATGGAAATACTTTGTACTATTATTCATTAAACATGAATCAATATAGTGGCCATCAAATATATGATACTCCGGAATGGCGTCTAGGAAATGGCAATGGTCCAACAGTCACTTTCCAGTTTAATCCAGACTTTGCTGCGGCAATGAAGGTAAAGACATTGGAAACTTATACATTTGGAACAAGTGGTCACGAGTATCAAGTTAGAACAAGTGCTCAGCTTAACAATGTGTATCGGTATCCGAGCAAATATTTCATACAGACATGTGACATTGATCTCAATAAAACTGCCGTAACTGTGATCGGCAGCGCTAATGCATCATTTACTGGAAGTTATGACGCAACTGGTATAGGCGGTGCTAAGGATTATTCAATTTACAATTACTTAAATACAAAGATCTGCGGATTGTTTGGTTATGCAAAAGGTGCAGCTATTAAAGGAGTCAATATTTTCGGTACAATAACAGATGCAGATATAAGTACCATTTTTTCAAGACCAGAACTGTATATTGGAGGCCTTATTGACAGCTGCGGAATCAGCGGCGACAACGGATGTACGGTGACTAACTGTAATGCAAATGTGGATATTACACTGAGTAAATCCAGCAATGTATGGGGCGAAGCCAGCATCGGAGGACTGATTGGAAAATCAAACAATACAGATTGCAGCAACAGTACGTCTAAAGGAGTGATCAAATTAACGAATAGCAGTATTGTCAATGCTGCATATTATGGCGGACTGGCAGGTTATTCGTCAGACAGCAAATATATAAACTGTGATACGAGCAGTGACATGGAATTTAACAGTGCAACTGTCAGCAGCGGGCTTAATGCGGGAGGTTTCTTAGGGTATTCAAGTAATGATACTATTGGAGAGACGATGGTGTCTGGATATTCGTGTACCGCAAGCGGTGATATTGCAATTACTAAAATGACAGTACCATCTGGTGCAAATATCGGCGGATTTGCAGGCAGTGTTGAAAATACTGAAGCTAAGTTTTGCAAGGCGGCAGGAAATGTAACCATTGGTCCTAGTGTGATATTTGCTTCGGGATTTAATGCGGCAGCCTTTGCCGGAAATGCATATAACTGCAATATTTCAAATTGCCAATCAACCGGAAATGTCACTATTAACAATCAAGGTAGCAGCAATAAACTCAATAATACAGCGAACATTGGCGGTATTGCAGGCTACTCATCAAGCAATACAATAAAATCATCCAAGACATCAGGAACAATGGATATTTCTGTTAGCACTGTTTATAATGCAAACATCATGGTAGGTGGATTTACAGGATATTCAGAGTATGATGCACTGGGCACTGATACTGATCCTAAATCCAAAAATATTTCTGATATGGATATAAATATCAATATAAGCGCTAATGACTATCCTAAATTATATGTTGGAGGATTTACTGGTTATTCGCTTGACTCAGAGGTTTACTATGGTGCTTCTACAGGCAGTGTAGATATGAAAAACAGCGGCTACAACTTATACAATGGCGCTATGTATGTTGGCGGCTTTGCCGGATACGCTGGAAACGATTCGGACAGATACAATCAGATATTCCAAAGCTGCTGGAGTAAAGAATCTATTGCTAATGCTAAGGGGTATTCAGCTGGCATGGCAGGTTATGCTAATTACGTTCAGTTCATTGACTGCTATGCTGCCACCAAGTTTGATGGTACATCAGCTGCCAGAACTTTCCTGTTTGCAAATGATACTGATATAAGGGCTATATTTAGCAATTACTACTCGTCATGTTATTATACATACTGCCATGGCATTGAACTTGATACCGACGGAAAACCAATCACAAGCAGTTATAAGTTCAGAAACAGCATTTATCCTTGCTATTCTGAACCAAGCTTCATGGCTCTTACAAGTGCTGCGGACGGATACTACTATGGCTACTATTATGGTTCACTGGATGCTTCGACAGAGGACATGGCAACGCTGAAAGCATACTTTGCAGCTGATGTTCAGAATGGCGTAAGCCATTGGATCACAGATGATACGGTTGCTTACCCGCAGCTGGCAAGCTTCCCTGAATCGGCGGCAGTGACAGCTCAATCGGTTAAGGCTAGTGCCAGAAAAGCTAAGCTGGCTTTGACCTCTGCAAACAATGCGGAAGGTGCTTCTGTGCCGGATATCATGAAAGAAGCATTGTCGAAAACCAAAGGTATCGCTGAAATGAAGTTCAGTATGTTGCTTCCAGCGGGAATCATAAAACAGATCCCAAAACTTAATAACTGACTATCATAAGATCACATGGGAGGCTGTTGTACTTCAAATAATGAGGTGGGGCGGCCTCCTTTAAAATGCTTTCGAAATGGCAAATTGCGAGGCGGGAAAAGTATGGCACTGAAAAAGAGCTGCCATGGGGCAGCTCTCCTTCAAGTTATATGATATTCTTACTATTAGATGAAAAGGTTTACGTTGGATTCTTCGGCATCGCCAAGGTAGGCACCTACACCGCCAAGTTCAACACCGTCGATCAGTTCTTCTTCCTTGATTCCCATAACGTTCATAGACATAGTGCAGGCAACGATTTTGACGCCCTGGTCCATGGCTTTCTTTATGAGTGTTTCCAGGGAGTCGACATTTTTATCGTTCATGATCTTCTTCATCATGGAAGTTCCCATGCCGCCCATGTTCATTCTTGACAGCTTCAGTTCAGAGGTTCCGCGAGGGAGCATAGTGCCGAACATTGACTCCATGAAAGTCTTTTTCACAGGCTGCTTTTCGGATTTGCGCAGGGCTGTGAGACCCCAGAAGGTGAAAAACATTGTGACCGGACGTCCCATGGCGGCTGCGCCGTTGGCGATTATAAAACTTGCCAGCACCTTATCAAGATCACCGGAGAAGACGATGATCGTCTTGCCCTGTGGAGATTCAGTTACTGTGGCTGGACTGGGAGTTCCGCCTTTGCAGACAGTTGCTGCATAAACGCCATCACGCTTTTCATTGCCAAGCAGCGTGTTGCCGGTGCGTTTGCACCAGGCGGCGATATCTTTGATAAAGCCCGGGTCGGAGGCCGTAACCTCCAGAACGTCGCCGTCCTTCATATCCTTCATGGCTTCGAATACCTTCATGATTGGACCTGGGCACTGAAGTCCGCTACAGTCGAGACTCAGCGAAGCTTTAGGCGTGCCGGAACAGCAGCAGGAAGTTTTGTCATCGCTGCCGCCGCAGCATCCGCTTCCGCCGTCTCCGTCACTGCCGCCGCAGGAGCACTCACACTCACAGTTTTGTTCGGCATAGACCGCGCGGTGGAGACGTACGCCTCCCGGGTAAACCAGCACGTTGCCGCAGCCGTTCTGCATCAAAGTTCTGGCGGCGTTGTATGCGCGCACGCCGATGGCGCAGAAAGTGATTATCTCTTTGCTCTTATCCAGTTCGCCGATCCTGCTGCGCAGCTGGCCCAGAGGAATGTGGACTGCGCCAGGGACGCTGTATGCCATAAGTTCAGCATCCTCTCTGACGTCGAGGAGAATCGCTTCTTTATGTTTTTCGTTTATATTCCAGTCTGACAGACGTACGTTCTTGCGGATTACGTTTTCTGCAACAAAACCTGCCATGTTGACTGGGTCTTTTGCTGACGAGTATGGAGGGGCATATGCCAGTTCCAGTGAAGTAAGATCTTCAACTCCGCCGCCGAGGCGAATTGTGACTGCAATAGTGTCAATGCGCTTGTCGACTCCGTCGGTACCGACGATCTGTGCTCCGTAGAGTTTGCTGCCGTCCATGGTGAAAATCAGCTTTATTGTCATTGGAACTGCTCCAGGGTAGTAGCCAGCGTGAGAGTTCTGGGTGATCGTTACTGTCTCGTAGTCGGTGCCTTTCACCAGCCCGCGTTTTGCGAGAGCCTTTTCATTGACGCCAGTGCTGGCAGCCGTAAGATCAAAGACCTTTGCGACCGATGTCCCCTGTGTTCCTCTATAAGTCTGGTTGAGGCCGCAGATGTTGTCGGCAGCGATCCTGCCTTGTTTGTTGGCTGGTCCAGCCAAAGGAATCATGGTCTTGCCGCCGAGAACCAGATCGTTGACTTCGATAACATCGCCGACAGCGTAGATCGAAGGATCTGAAGTCTTCATATATTCGTCTGCTACGATGCCGCCGCGCTGATTGATTTCAAGGCCCGCAGCCTTTGCGAGTTCGCCGTTTGGCTTGACGCCGATGGAGAGGATCACCAGGTCAGCGGTAACCGTTGCACCGCTGTTGAGAGTGATCGAGACTTTGTCGCCTTTGTCAGCGAAGGATGAAACTCCGTCGCCAAGGTGCAGGTCAACGCCGTTTTCTCTGATCGTCTCGTGTAGCATCTGAGCCATTTCAATGTCGAGAGGTGCCATTACCTGGTCGAGCATCTCAACGATGGAAACTCTGAGGCCTGCGTGCCTGAGGTTTTCGGCCATTTCCAGTCCAATGAAACCGCCGCCAATAACTGCCGCAGATTCTATGTGTCTGTCTTGGATCAGTGACTTGATTCTGTCTGAATCTTCTACAGTCCATACTGTCTGGATACGAGGAGAATCTATTCCAGAAATTGGAGGGCGAACCGGGGATGAACCCGTTGAGATCACGAGGTTGTCATATGATTCTTCGTAAACTTCGCCTGTGTCGGCACGTCTGACAGAAATGGTCTTGGCTTCTTTGTTTATTGCCGTCACTTCATTCCTGACGCGCACATCTATGTTGTACTTGCTCTTCATGCCTTCCGGTGTCTGAAGCAAAAGGGCGCTTCTTGACTTGATAACGTCGCCGGCATAATATGGAAGACCGCAGTTTGCGTATGAAATGTGTTCGCCTCTTTCAAGTACGATTATTTCTGCAGTCTCGTCAAGTCTTCTGAGTCTGGCTGCGCAGGTTGCGCCGCCTGCTACTCCGCCGATGATAACAGTTTTGCTCATTGTAATTTCCTCCTCATGTATATATCATGTAACTTTTGATTGAGTTGTATGCTTGTTGGTTGCGCCGCGCCGGTTGGGCTGGCTGTGTTGGCTGCTTTGGTCGCTTTGGTTGTGCCGCGCCGGTTGGGCGATCTATTGACAAAATAATATCATATTCAGTGATGGACTTCTGTGATAATGTCACATAAGAGGAAACGGGTGATGGAGAATTCCTGCAAATGGTGCCGCAGAGAGTGTTTTGCAGGAAACGGGCAGTCAGGATTTTCCTGCAAATGGTGCCGAAGAGAATGCTTTGCAGGAAAGGGGCACGAAGGATTTTCCTGCAAATGACGCTGAAGAGAATGTTTTGCAGGAAACGGGCTGTCAGGATTTTCCTGCAAAAGGTGGTGAAGAGAGAGTTTTGCAGGAAACAAGTCGCCGAGAATTCCTGCAAAAGGTGGTGAAGAGAATGTATTACAGGAAAAGGGCAGTCAGGATTTTCCTGCAAATGGAACCGCAGAGAGAGTTTTGCAGGAAACGGGCAGTCAGGATTTTCCTGCAAATGGTGCCGCAGAGAGAGTTTTGCAGGAAATGGGTGGTGAGGATTTCCTGTAAGTGGTGTCGCAGAGACTGTTTTGCAGGAAACAAGCCGCCGAGGATTTCCTGTAAGTGGTGCCGAAGAGAATGCTTTGCAGGAAATGGACCGCAGAATGCATAGCTGCTTGACTTATCTGCGGCCTCAAGTATAATAAATTCATGGAACAGGAGGGTATCAAGATGAGTCTTCAGGAATATTTCCCGGTATGGGACAAACTGACACAGGAAGAAAAGGCAATACTGGAACGCGCGGCAACTAAGCGCATGGCGCCGAAGGGCACGGTGCTTCACAATGGCACAGCTGACTGCATCGGTCTGCTGGTGATACGCTCCGGACAGCTGAGGGCTTACATTCTCTCAGACGAAGGTCGGGAGATCACGATTTACAGGCTATTTGAACGGGACTTTTGCTTGTTTTCGGCATCATGCATGATGAACAGTGTTCAGTTCGATATAACGATAGAAGCAGAAAAGGATTCTGAACTGTGGGTCATCCCTGCAGATGTATATAAAAAAATCATGGAAAACTCTGCGGCTTTGGCCAACTACACCAATGAGATCATGGCATCGCGGTTTTCCGAAGTCATGTGGCTAATCGAGCAGGTCATGTGGAAGAGTTTTGACAAAAGGCTGGCTGAGTTTCTGCTCAACGAAAGCTCTCTTGACGGCAGCGATACGCTCAGCATCACCCACGACAAAATTGCCGCCCACATGGGTACGGCTCGCGAAGTCGTGACGAGGATGCTCAGGTATTTTCAATCGGAAGGGATGGTGACGCTGAACCGCGGCACTGTAACACTGACGGATAAGGATAAGCTGGAAGAACTGGCCGGGTAGATATAAAAACTGCCAAAAACAAAAAAAACAATGCCATGCTGGAGCTGTTATGCTCTTTACATGGCATTTTTCAGTGCATTGTTTTTCTGGTGAATTAGCCGATCAGTCCCAGTATCTGAGCCTTTGGCATTGCACCGACACCTTTGTTGACGATCTTTCCGCCTTCCATTACCACGAGGGTTGGGATGCTCATTACGCCAAACTGCTGTGCAAGTTCCGGCTGTTCGTCAACATTGACTTTGCCGACTTTGATGGATGGAGTCTCTTCTGCGATCTCGTCGATCACTGGTGAAACCATCTTGCATGGGCCGCACCATGAAGCCCAGAAGTCTATAAGAACAGTTTTTTCACTTTCGAGTACTTCTGATTTGAAATTTTCTTTTGTTAATGTTGTTACTGACATATTGTCCTCCTTAATTTTATAGCATTTGCTATTAACTTACTTGATTGAATTTTACTGACTAATATTTGCCCTGTTCGTGCTCAGTTCAAACAGCGCTTACAGATCCCTGTCTGTTATGGCTGTATAATACATCAGGTTTGGCAATGATTCCGTGACATTATCACAAAAGCAGATTTTTTTGTGGCGAGAGATTTTGCAAAATCGTATGGCGAGGTGAGTGACAACAGTCAGCGGGTATGATATTATATGAGTGATAAATACTCAGCTGCGGATTGCGTGGCTTTTTTGACGGGAAAAACGGAAGGATATAATGGAAAAACTGGGAGAGGACAAAGTTTTTTACAAGAAGATGGTCATCATTGGCATACCTGTGGTTTGTCAGAATCTCATAAGCATAGGCCTTAATCTTATTGACACGCTGATGATAGGAATGCTGGGGGAGAAGGAACTGGCTGCAGTTGGTGCTGCCAATCAGATCTATCTCATTTATACTGTGTCGCTTTTTGGGCTGTTCAGCGGAGCGGCAGTCTATACTGCCCAATATTGGGGCGCAAAAAATATGGCAGGCATCAAGAGAGTGCTGGGCATAGATTACATGATCGCCTTGATTTTTGCAGCAGCTGTCACCATAATCACCTATATCCTGGCACCGCAGATCATTGGGCTGTTTTCTAAGGATGAAGCAGTGATAAAATTCGGCGTTCAGTATATCAGAATCGCCAGCCTGTCATATCCAATAGCCGGCATTTCAATGTCGATTTCGTATAATTCCAGAGCAATTCAGTGGCTCAAGCTGCCAACGACGATCAACGCCATGGCGCTGGTCATGAATGCTGTGCTAAACTATATACTGATTTTCGGAAAGTTCGGCGCACCGGTACTTGGCGTAAGAGGCGCTGCTATTGCAACGCTGACAGCGAGGATATTCGAACTATTGGCGTTGATGACCTTTGTTTATACTAGAAAAGAGCATCCGTTCAAGGCCACATTCGCTGAGCTGACGAGTTTCACCAAGGCGCTATTTGGCAATGTCATGCGCACTGCGGTGCCGGTGGTATTCACAGAAGGAAGCTGGGCACTGTCTGTTGCCTTGATCTATGCCGCTTATGGCAAGATCGGTACCTCAGCATTGGCCGTTGCGCAGGTCGCCAGTGTCGTCTGCGATCTGCTGCAGTGCATATACTTTGGTGTAGGCAACGCTACAGCCATGCTCATCGGCGAGACCCTTGGACAGGGCGATAAAGAGCGGGCCTATATTTACGGAAGAAAAGCGATCAGGATCGTACTGGTCCTCAACGTAGTGATAACCGCGATCATGGTCGCGGTGAGCAAGCCAATCGTTGGCATATATAATTTTGATGCGGAAACCAGCCATCTGCTTTATGTTTCACTGCTGGCCATGGCCGTGACGATCACACCAAAGATGCTGGGCTATCTGCCGCTGGTAGGAATTCTCAGAGCTGGCGGAGATACGGTGTTCTGCATGAAGCTGGAACTTTTCGCCAACATGTGCATTGCCGTTCCCATCGCTTACATTGGCGTCATGGCACTTGGCCTCAGCCTGCCTGTGGTCATGATCCTAATCGAACTGTCAGACGTGTTCAGAATCGTGATCTCACTGCCTAGATTCAAGAGCAGAAAGTGGATCAACATCGTCATCTGATGCAATCAAAACGCCCTCAGTTTCTCTTCGATGCGGCTCCATGGGAAGCCGACAACGTTGTCAAAATCTCCATCGTAGTGATCTATGAAACGGCTGAACCAGCCTTGAATAGCATAGGCACCTGCTTTGTCGTAGGGTTCATCTGAGTCCAGATAATCAGAAAGCTGCGATTCACTGTAGTCGCTGCAGAAGACCGTAGTGACTTCTGCAAAACATTCTCGTACCGGTTCGCCAGCCCCAATGATTGCAACACCAGTTGCTACATAGTGGCTGGTGTTTTTTATGCGCAGAAGCATGGACAGCGCGTCATCTCTGTCCTTAGGTTTTCCGATGATTCCGTCTTTGTAGACAACCGTGTCAGCGGCGATGATCAGCTGCCCGTCGGCGCGGTTTTCATCTTTCAGCAGGGCTTCAACAGCCAGCGCTTTCTTCAGCGCCAAAAACATGACTGCGTCGCGCATGCCGATGCCCTTAGGCAGGGTTTCATCTACATCTGCGGGGATTATCTCAGGATCAAAACCGCGGCTCTGCATCATTTCTATTCGCCGCGGCGAAGATGATGCCAGAATTATTTTTTTTGTCATTTAACTACCTCCGAAATAATTACCTATCCATTTTATAATATTATTTTCTTTCAGTCCACACCCATTTGTTGCATAATTGTAAGAAGGCTGAAAATGGGCATTTTGGCGGCCTTGCTATTTACAAATGCGGTCATTTATGATAAACTTAATATCTATGAATATGGGTATTAATGTATGACTTTTATAATTGATTTGGGCAGGATATTGCTTGCCATAATCTACGGGATACTTAAAATTTTCCCGGTTAATGACAATAAGGTACTGTTTCTCAGCAGGCAGTCAGATGAACTGAGCCTGGATTTTTCTATGTTAAAAAAGGAATTAGAAGCTGAGAAGCCGGACATAAAAATAGTTGCTATATGCAACAGACTTGATGACAGCAAAAGCGGGCTTGCAGGTTTTGCGGGAGACACGCTGAGAAGCATGTATCACATGGCGACTTCAAGGGTCGTGGTGCTGGATGCTTATTGGCCGGCAGTATCAATGCTGCATCACAAGAAATCATTGACGGTGATACAGATGTGGCACGCCCTTGGCAAGATCAAGCAGTCGGGCTACCAGACGGTCGGCAGAGAGTCAGGCAGAAGCGAGAAGACAGCAAGGCTGATGAAGATGCACAGAAACTATGACATCATTATCGCCGGAGGAAGCGCTTGGAATCAGTTTTACTGCAAGTCTTTTGATACGACAGAAGACAAGCTGCTGAATATTGGGCTGCCAAGGATAGATCATCTGCTGGCAACGGCGGATGAAAACAGGGAAAAAGCGCTGGCCGCTTATCCTGAACTGAAAGATAAGACCGTGCTGCTCTATGCGCCGACTTTCAGGAGAAACATTGAACTGAACTGGCAGAAACTGCTGGAGGAAATAGACTTTACGCAGTATGTTTTGATCGTGAAAGGGCACCCGAACCAGAAACTTGAGTGTGACATGCCGGGAGTGCTGACATGTCCTGAATTCAAGGCGGTGGATCTGCTGTCTGTATGCGATTATCTGATCACGGATTACTCGGCAATAGCAGTCGAGGCTGCGATCCTGAACACGAAGACATATTACTACCTCTATGATTATGAGGAATACACCGAGAAGAACGGCCTGAATCTCAACCCATTCGAAGCCATGCCGGGCTGCGCCTTCCGCGACGCCAAGAGCCTGATGGCGGCCGTAGGTTCCGGTGAATACAACCAGGCTGCGCTGGACGAATATCGCAGAAAATACCTGCCAGAGGAACTTGGCACCTCGACACGCAAACTGGCGCAGACGGTGATCAGCCATATGGCTTAGTCTGTCGGCCATCAAAGCGGCTGCTGCGGCGAAAGGCCAGCAGCATGACGCTGAAAGAGATGACTACGGCAATGCAGACAGGATAACAGGAAGGACAACGGATGTTTAAATTTGCAAAAAAATGCATCAAGAAACTGAAACTCTTCGTCATTTACTGGCGGAGGATCGTATTTGTTAAGAATCATTTCAAGTGCTCGTTTTTCAAAAAGCTCAGAGCCAATATCGGCGGCGGGTTTCTGGCGGACCAGTGGATGCTCTACGACTTTGACCATAACGACAAGCATCAGTATCTGTCGGAATTTGACTGGTACAGGTCGAGGTATATAAACGAGCCTTTTGATTTTCTGCTCAACAATAAGATCGCTGCGGCAGAGATACTCAAGCAATACATACGCGTGCCGGAAAGCTACATGATCAAGAACAGAGGATTCCTTACAAGCTTCGACAGCAAGCATATGGAATACGAAGACGCTGTAGCTCTGCTGAGAGAGAAGGGGAAACTCTTCATCAAGCCATACGGCGCAGGAAAAGGCACAGGAGTCAACATCCTCATCTGCGAAAACGGCAAACTTTTCGTTGATAAAGACGAGTACACTGAAGAGCAGCTGATAGAATTCATGAAAAACCGTGATGACTGGTTCATCTGCGAGTCCATGAAGCAGCATCCTTATTCAGATCAGATATATGACAAGACGGTGAACACCATCAGGATGATCACTCTCAAGGATATAGACACGCATCAGTTCAAGATATTCTTTGCTGTACAGAGAATAGGAACTTCTGCCACTATACCTGTCGACAACGGCAGCAGAGGCGGACTCATCGCCAAGATAGATCTGGAGACCGGAGTCATGAGCGAGGCGAGGAGCCTGCACAACAGAAACGTATATAAGGTGCATCCTGATTCAGGCGCACCAATAGAAGGTGCAGTTATTCCTGATTGGGAAAATGTTAAGACTCAGATGCTGGCACTGGCCAACAAGATGCCATACATGCATTTCATTGCCTGGGACATTCTGCTGACCGAGGAAGGCATATGCATAATCGAGGCTAATACGTCTTCAGGAGTGAACATCATTCAGCTCTGGGGCGGACAGCGTAATGACGAACTCGGAAACTTCTACAGATATCATCACGTTATCAAATAGCGCTTATAGGAGGCCAAAAGTGAAATATATTATAATGGCTGATGGAAAAGGCACCAGATGGAACAATTACAATGATATTCCCAAGCATTTCATCGAGGTCGGCGGAGAGACGCTTATCGCCAGAACGGTCAGACAGATCAACGAGCTTGATCCGGACAGCGAGGTGATCATCACTTCTCATGATCCGAGATATGAGATACCAGGTGCAACGAGATATGAGCCTAAGAACAACGTGCTTGAGATAGACAGATTTACGGCGGAGCTGATTGGCAACAATATTTGTTTCCTTTATGGCGACACCTATTATTCTGATACAGCCATAGAGACGATAGTTATGTCGCCGACAGACGACCTGCTGTTTTTTGGTAACGACAGATCGATCGTTGCGATAAAAGTCGTAGACGGTAAGCTATTTAAGTTTCATGTGAACCGTGTCAGGAAGCTTTATCAGGAAGGCAAGATAGACAAGTGCATTGGCTGGCAGGTCTATCAGTCATTTCTGGGACTTGACTTTAAGAGAAAAGAAATACGCGGCAAATTCATTAGAATCAGCGACCGCACACAAGATTACAACTCTCCAGAAGATTACGAGAGCAGCAGGAGGATAAACGACTAATGGGAATGAAAAAACTGGTTGTAAACGCGCTGGCATTAAAGCCGACGTCCAGAGGATTTACAGGACGTGAAGCAAGAAGATGGGTGCGTGCAGTTTACAGGCACAAATACACAAACACGACAGGCTACACAAAAGCTCAGTCAAACTGGGCAATACAGAGGGGATTCATGCCTGAACAGGTAGAAGGACTGAATCTTACAGAGGAAAACTACAGGGATACCATTTCTGCAAAAGAATATGCCTTCCTCAGACCTCTTAATGGCGGATACAGCAAGTGGATCACAGACAAAGTGACCATTTTCACCATATTTAAACCTTTCAGGCAGTGTATGCCGATGTGCTGGTATCAGATTTCCAAGAGATATCAGGAAACACAGATCATACCACTGTATGATTTTGATGCAGGCGACACCATGAAAGACGTATTGGGCATGGTCAGAGAAAAGGGCGAACTGAGAGTCTGCCAGTCCAGAGGAACTAAGTCAAGCATCCTGTCATGGAAAGACGGCGCATACTATTTTGACGGCCTGCAGCTGACAGAAAAGCTGGTTAGGGCAAAGCTGACATCATATACTTCAGTGCTGGTTCTGACAGAAAACCTTAAGCCGAAAGAAGAATTCACAGGAGCAAGGATCAATCTGATCGTTTTCAATGAACAGGGCGACGATCCTGTTATAGGTGATGCATATATTTCGTATACAAGGACGGAACTTCTGGAAAAGCCGCTGCCTCTCACTCTTGGCCTTGACGATGATCTGGAAGAGGATGATGATGAGCCGGAAGAACTGGGAGAAGAGTTTGACAGGATCTATGCTTATGTTGACAAGGACACAGGAAAGGTTGGCCGTGCTGTAAGCATCAGAGCTGGTAAGAAAACACCTAGAGATACCAATCCAAACAACGACTGCCCTATAGCAGAAGAAATCCCGTATTGGGATGAAATCAAGAAAACTGTAGACAAACTTTGCAGATTCGTTCCGCAGATTGAGTTCTTCGGTATGGAGATAATGATTACAGATGACGGATTCAAGATCGTAAGGATGGTGAATCATCCGGCTTACCCGGAAACAGTTCCTTTCAGTAAGGCTACATCAGACTATCTGAAGACTAAGGTCGAGGCGAAGAAGGCAGCATATGCCGACCGTACAGTTAGAAGGGCAAGAGGCCGCAGGAAGATAAAACTTAAGGTAAGAGCTGCATACGCCAAGGCTTTCTTTCCAGACGGACTGATACCTTATCTTACTATCAGATGGCATCAGGATCTGCGCAAGGATTTCTGGACCAACAAGGACACCACGCTTAGCGAGAAGATATGGGCAAGGCGCCACGGATTCCTATCCTATAGGCTGCATCAGTATGGCATAACTAAAGACAATTATCTGAACTATATTTCAGACTTTGAATACAAGTATCTGAGACACATCAACAATAAGTACAGACATTGGATGGAAGACAAGATCACAGTGAAATACATCTGTTCTGACTACAATGAGTGCTTCCCGGAGTACTACTATCATATCAGCATGAAGAACGGCAACAACAAGGTTATCCCTATGATGGACTGTCCGGAGAACCTCGGCAGCAGCTTTGATGACATCTTTACGCTGGTACAGGAGAAAGGTTCGCTGGCCATGAAGCCAGACGAAGGATCACACGGAGACGGCTTCTACAAGCTTTCTTATGCTGACGGACAGTATTATCTCAACCACGAACCGGCAGAAAAAGAAGACGTGCTTGCAATACTGTCTGATGTTAAGAACCAGTATCTTATCACAGAGTATATTAACATGCACCATGAAATCAAGAGAATCTACGACGGCGCTGTAAACACCATAAGAATGATCGTTTTCAAGAAAGACGGCAAGAATCCTGTTATCGGCAATGCCTATATGAGATTCGGTTCTAAGAAGACCGGAGCTGTTGACAATATGGGCGCCGGCGGAATGTTTGCAAGGATCGACATCGAAACAGGACATTTCTACGATGCCAAGATCATTGAGGGAAACGAGATAAAGCCTTGCCTGAATCATCCGGATACAGGCGTCAAAATCGAAGGCTATCTGCCTAACTGGGAAAAGGTTAAGGCGCAGGTACTGGCAGTTGCCAGGAACATTCCGCAGCTGGAGTACTTTGGATTCGACCTGGCACTGACCGAGGACGGACTTAAGTTCCCTGAGATAAACAGGTTCCCGGATTATCCGGCAATTGAAAAGTATACGCCGCAGACAATCGATTATCTGCTGTATAAACTTGAAGGAAAGAAGAAAATGTACGGCTACGACAAGTCAAGAGGACATAAACTCTGCAAGTTGCCGAAGAGATAAATTTTGTTGCCGGCCAGACAGCCGGTAATTCAGAGAGGAATATTTTAGTGAATACATTACTGGAGATCCTAAGGGATCATCGTGATTACCGCAAGCAGATAATCAAGCTTGCTAAGTCAGATATGGTGAAAACTTATAAGGGCGCGGCGCTTGGATGGGCCTGGGCGATCATCAAACCGGCAATAACGATTTTCGTATTCTGGTTCGCTTTCTCGATCGGGCTCAGACACGGACAGCCTGTTGACGGATATCCGTTCTTCCTGTGGCTGATCGCAGGCATGATACCATGGTTCTATATGAGAGACATGCTCCAGGGCGGTTCAGGTTCGCTGAGGAGGTACTCATACCTGGTAACCAAGATAAAGTTCCCGGTAGATACGATACCGACCTTTGTAAGTCTGTCTTACTTCTTCGTACACTTGGGACTGCTGCTGATAATGATCTGCATATATACAGCCTTTGGCTTCCCGCCGAACATTTATTACCTGCAGCTGCCATTGTTCCTGTTCATGATGTTCATGTTCTTCACAGCATGGGGACTTTTTTCATCACTGCTGTCGGCAGTAAGCAAGGACTTTATGAATATGGTGAAAGCCGTGACGCAGGCACTGTTCTGGCTTTCAGGAATTCTGTATGATGCAGACAGGATACAGGTTGGATGGATACGTGAGACTCTGCTTTTCAATCCTATAACGCTTATCGCCAATGGCTACAGAAACTGTTTTGTTTACCATCGCTGGTTCTGGGAGACACCGGGACAGATGAGGAACTTCATCATCGTTTATGTAGTGATGCTGGCGCTCGCTGTGTGGGCATACAAAAAGCTGCGCAGAGACATACCTGACGTACTATAGAGGTGGCAGATGGAAAATAATAATATAGCAATAGAGTTTAAAAATGTAACAAAAGTATATAAACTGTATAAAGACGACAAGCAGCGATTCAGGGCGGTTTTCAACAAGAGGATAAAACCGATACTGAAATATGCCATCAACGATGTTTCCTTTACGATTGAAAAAGGAGAATCGGTGGCACTTTTCGGCAGAAATGGCGCAGGCAAGTCGACAATGCTGAAGATGATCACAGGCGTTACTTATCCGGCATCTGGGGAGATAACGGTGAATGGAAGGGTCAGCGCGCTGCTGGAACTTACGGCTGGTTTTGATCAGGAATTCACAGGCAGAGAAAACATTTACTTCAGGGGACAGCTCCAAGGCATCAATGATGATGAAATCCGGGGGCTGGAAGATGAAATCGTTGAGTTTGCCGATTTAGGTGATTACATGGATCAGCCTGTGCGGACCTATTCAAGCGGAATGAAAGCCCGCTTAGGCTTTGCAATCAATGCCAATATTAAGCCGGAGATACTCATCGTTGATGAAGCTCTGAGCGTTGGAGATATGGAATTCAGAAAAAAATGCAACACCAAGATAAATGAAATCGTGGGGAGCAACGTAACGTTCCTTTTCGTTACACATTCAACAGAGACTGCAAAGAGCTTCTGCAAGAGAGGCATCGTCATGAGACAGGGGAAAATGGTGTTTGATGGCGCTATAGACGATGCAGCAGAATTCTACAACAACATGGTGATGGCAGATATGGAAGCCAAGCGCAAGTTGAAGGCGGAAAGAGCAAAACAGAAAGTATTGAAGTAGTATCAAGGGTGAAATTAAGGGTGAAATCAAGGAGATATTGATATGGCAAGAAGGAATAAAGAGATATTCGCGCAGAACAACAAGTATGAGAAGAATATCTTTAAGAGATTCGGAAGATGGTTCGGCAATTTGAAAGGATGGCAGAAAGCACTGCTGATCATACTGGTCATACTGGTTGTTGTCGGCATAGTCGCTGGAAGTTACATTTACGGTAAACTGAACAAGGTGCAGAAAGTCAGCGTTGATGAAAGCAAACTTTCATGTGTAGACGTTGACGGCTACATAAACATACTCATGCTGGGCGTTGATACACGAGACATGAGTACGATCAAAGGTTCCGGCGCTGATGCAATAATGATCATCAGCATAAAAGAGGATACCGGCGAGGTTAACCTGATTTCCATTTACAGAGATACCTACATGAAGTTCGGGGATACTACTACATATGGCAAGATCACCGATTCCTGCAGGATTGGCGGACCGGAGCTCACGGTCAAGTCACTGAATCAGGCTATGGATCTCAACATCAGCAAATTCGCTGTAGTAAACTTTAAGGCTGTTTCTGATCTTGTTAACGATGTTGGCGGCATAACCGTCAACGTTAAGTCAGAAGAAATCGAACAGCTTAACAAATACACGAGACAGACTGCCAATAACATAGGGCAGAAGAAATACAATCTGGTGACACAGGCAGGAAAGCAGAAGCTGGAAGGCGTTCAGGCTGTTGCCTATGGCAGGATCAGAAAAGGAGTCGGAGACGACTACAAGAGAACAGAGAGAATGAGGATCGTGCTGACCAAAGTATTCACAAAGCTCAAGGCAAGCGATCTGACGACTGTCGACAAGATCATTAACGACATGCTGTCACAGGTACAGACAAACCTCAGCAACAGCGACATCCTGGGACTGGCAGCAAGGCTGGCTAAGTTCAACATCAAAGGCAGCACAGGCTGGCCGTACGATGTTGCAGGCGTGATGCTGAACTCCGTCTCATATGTCTTCCCTGACGGGCTGGCGGATAATGTGACCAAGCTGCATAAGGAGTTTTTCGGGCAGGATGATTACACGCCGTCTGCAAAGGTCAAAGAGATAAGCGCCCAGATACAGGCTGATGAGGCTTCGGGTTCTACATCGTCGGAGATCACCAACAACTATACGACAAATACGGATACAAATCAGGAGGACTCTAGCTCGAGTAATTCAAACTCGGGCAGCAGTACCACTGTGAAGCCGAGTACAGGCAGTGACACCGGAGGAAGCACTGGCGGAGATACCGGAGGCAGCACCGGCGGCAATACTGGAGGCAGCACCGGAGGAAGCACTGGCGGAGGTACAGGCAGCGGCGGAACTGGAACTGGCGGAGATACCGGAACGGGCGGAAGCACCGGCGGTGACACTGGCAGCGGAAGCACTGGCGGAAATACAGGCGGCAGTACCGGCGGAGACACCGGAACTGGCGGCGGAACTACTACAGATCCTGGCACAGGTTCAGGAACTGGAGGATCCACAGTATCAAGATAGGGACCGTCAAAATGTAAATTTGTAGACTATGATAAAATATAAATGATAGGAGAAAAAAATGGCTAAAGAAAAAATCAATTTCGAAGACGAAGACGTCAGACTGAGATACAGACATACGACGTCACATATCATGGCTCAGGCTATACAGCATCTGTGGCCAGATGCTAAGTTCGCTATAGGACCTGCAATCAAAGACGGATTCTATTACGACGTTGATATGGAGCACAGGCTGACAGAAGAAGACCTTCTGGCTATCCAGAAGGAAATGAAAAAAATCGTAAAGGCAAACTATAAACTTGAGAGATTCGAGCTTCCAAGAAACGAAGCCCTGAAATATGTTGCAGACCTGGGTCAGGACTACAAGGTCATACTGATCAACGATCTGCCTGAGGATGCGGTTATTTCATTCTACAAGCAGGATGATTACGTAGACCTCTGCGCCGGACCTCACATGGAGTCCACTGGCCAGATTGGAGCCTTCAAGCTCATGAGCATAGCAGGCGCTTACTGGAGAGGCGACGAACACAACAAGATGCTGCAGAGAGTATATGGAACATGCTTCCCAACTCAGGAACAGCTTGACGCATATATTAATATGCTGGAAGAAGCAAAGAAGAGAGACCACAGAAAGATCGGCAAAGAGATGGATCTGTTCATGCTCTGCGACGAAGGTCCTGGATTCCCGTTCTTCCTGCCAAAGGGCATGGTGATCAGAAATGAACTGGAAAATTACTGGAGACAGGAGCACCGCAAGAGAGGATACGAGGAGATCAAGACTCCGCTGATACTCAACGAACAGCTTTGGAGAACATCAGGTCACTGGGATCACTACAAAGACAATATGTACTTCACTAAGATCGACGATGCAGACTATGCTATCAAGCCTATGAACTGCCCGGGATCCATGCTTGTATATAAGAGAAAGATGTGGTCATACAGAGATTTCCCTATCAGAATGGGAGAACTGGGACAGGTGCACAGACACGAGCTTTCAGGAGCCCTCCACGGACTTATGAGAGTTAGGACTTTCACTCAGGACGATGCGCATATTTTCATGCTGCCAGAGCAGATCACTGATGAGATCGTTGGAGTAGCAAGGTTCATAGATGACGTTTACAAGGTATTCGGATTCAAGTATCATATCGAGCTGTCAACGAGACCTGAAGATTCAATGGGTACTGATGAAGAATGGGCAATGGCAGAAAATGCTCTGAAAGAAGCAATGAAGCAGATCGACGTTCCTTACGTGATCAACGAAGGCGACGGCGCATTCTACGGACCTAAGCTGGACTTCCATCTGGAAGATTCCATCGGCAGAACGTGGCAGTGCGGAACGATCCAGCTGGATCTGCAGATGCCTCAGAGATTCGACCTTACTTACGTAGGTTCAGATAACGAAAAGCACAGACCTATCATGATACACAGAGTTATCTTTGGATCCATTGAAAGATTCATCGGAATCCTGATTGAAAACTGCGCAGGCAAGTTCCCGCTGTGGCTCGCACCAGTTCAGGTAAAACTACTGACTGTTGCAGAAAGCTTTGCTGATTATGCTGAGGAAATCAAGGCTAAATGCGAAGAAGCAGGACTGAGAGTAGAACTTGATGTCAGAAATGAAAAGATAGGATATAAGCTGAGAGAGGCAAGAAATGAGAGAGTTTCTTACATCTGCGTAATCGGAGAGAGAGAGGTCGAGAGCAAGACATTGTCTGTTCGTTCCAACAAGGTTGGAGATCTTGGAACAATGAGCGCTGATGATTTTGTTGCCAAACTTGTCGAAGAGGTTAAGTCCAAGGCTCTGTAGAGTCTGAACGGAGGAAAAATATGTTTCTCAAAAAAACAAAGCCTGCCCAAGAGTGGCGTGACGGAGTGTTTCTCTGCACCGTCCACGATAGTTTTCAGGCCGATATAATCGAATCCAAACTGGCTTCTGAAGGGATACCTTGTATCAGAAAATATGAGGGAGCCGGCAATTACATGGAAGTCTTCATGGGCTCCAGCGTGATCAACGACATAGATTTCTATGTTCCGAAAGACGCACTGGAGGATGCAAAGAACATCATTGTTCCAGTAGACCTCGATGACTGTGAGACGGAATTCGAGGAAGAGAAAGAAGAGAAATAAGAATATTTTGACTTAAAGCAGTATTGACCTTCATGGAAATACTGCTTTTTTCTGCAAATAATCAGACGGTAAATCCGCCAAAACGAAGAGGGGAACATAATGAAAAAGTTTTTTGGAATCATAGGCGGTCTGGCTATTTCCGCCTTTGGCGTTGTGGCTTTCGTGCTGCCAAACGACATTCTGGTAGGTGGTGCCACCGGCCTTGGACGTGTGGCCTATTATTATGCCGGCATGCCGATTTCTGCAACGATAGCGGCAGTGAACATAGTGATGTTCATCATAGGCCTAGCGATAATGGGTAAGAAGTTTGCGGCCACTATCGTAGTAAGTACCTTTGCTTATCCGCTGCTGATAGATTTTTACGGACGCATACCGGGAATAACTAATCTGACGGATGATAAGATGATTGCGGCGATTTTCGGCGGCGTACTGCTTGGCGCTGGAATTGGTTTTGTCATCAGACTTGGTGCGTCAACAGGTGGAACGGATATCCCGCCTATCATTCTCAACTACAAGTTTGGGATACCCGTAGGTATCACGATGTATGCCATTGATTTTGCTGTTCTGCTGACTCAGGTGCCATTCGCCAAAATGGAGGATATTCTGCTTGGCATCCTGATGACCATGATATGCTCCATAGTCATTAACAAAGTTATGATGGCAGGTTCAGGCGACACTCAAGTGATGGTCATCAGCAATGAGTTTGACAAGATACAAGACAAGCTGAATGAGATGATAATCGGCGTAACCGTGCTATATGGCCGCACAGGCTATCTGGGCAAAGATCAGGAAGTACTGATGTGCATCGTTCCCGGCAGGGAACTGAACCGGGTCAAGGAGGCAATACAGCTGATAGATCCTAAAGCTTTCATGACGATCAGCAGCATAAGGGAAGTCAGCGGCCTTGGTTTCTCGTTTGGAAGAAGAAATGTAAAGAAGCTGAGGCAGGAAAGGAAAGCTGAAATGTAGTGGCGAAGGTGCTGGAACGTATGGTTCGCTTGGTCCAGCATTTCGGATTGAAAAATATTTCGGCGGAACGTTATTATTATAAAACAAAAGACCCGCAGGCATTGGGTATGCTCCCTAAGAGGGGATGCGCTCCTAAGCCTGCGGGTTTTGTTGTTATATTGAAATCATATAACTGCTATTTCTTGGTTCTGATCGTTACCGTAGTATAAGCACCATAGTAGTATTTGCCGTTTATGAGTCTGGCAGCTCGTACCTTGAATGTGTATGTTGTGTTCTTGGAAAGATTTGCAGCTTTGTAGTTCAGATCCGATGTCGTTGCAGCTTTAGTGAAACTTTCGCCATACTTTGATTTCCATACCTGGTAGACGATTCCGCCAGTTTCTGGAATCATGCCTGTTGCAGTGTCTGAGTTTACCGTCCAGCCGAAGGAAGCTGTGGTCTTAGTCTTTGCTATTGACGAAGAATCTATGGTAAGACCGATATTGTTCACTGCAGTGATCTCTGTCAGTACTTCATCAGAAGGCTTAACTACAGCATTTGTATTGAACAGAGCATTCCATGTCAATTTGTCTGTGTCACCTGTCAGGGTAGTCACACCGTTTGCTCTCTGGAAAGTTGCCACTGCAGCTTTTGTTGCCTCGTCGTAGGTGCCGCTGATGCTGCCGGCGTAGTAGCCAAGCTCTGTAAGACGCGTCTGAACGGCTTTGATGTATCCGGTGCGCGTGCTGCCTGAGGAGAGGTAGTATCTATAGCTGTTAGGGTTGAGTACGTATGAAATATTGTATGTACCCCAGCCTGGGTTCATAGTATAGACATTGCCTGAAGACCAGAGTACCTTGCCGCTGTAGTTTGTCAGCTTTGCCTTGTAGCCGATATCTGGCTTGAAGACTAGAGTGACATCCTTGCGGTTTGAACGGCTGTAATTGACGTAGAACGTGCCTCTGTCGCCGGCAGTGATATTGATGTTTTTGCCGTTGGCATAAAGCGCCGCACTCTTCAGAGCGTTGCCGGAGGTGTTGAGATACGTCAGACTCTTGTCGTTGGTGAGGTCGATGGACGTCAGCTTGTTGTTGTCCAGAAATACCTTGGAAAGGGAAGTGTCGTTGCTCAGGTTAGCAGACGTCAGCGCGTTGCCTCTCATTGAAAGGACGCTGAGTTTGGAGAATCCGGACAGGTCCATATCTCCCTGCAGATTGTATTCACTCCACTGGATCTTGGTTATGTTACCGTAGCCGTTGCCCATGAAGTGATATAGCATGCCGTCACCCCAGGTTTTCTTGTCTGTGGAAACGTACTGCTCATTCATAAGCTTTCCGTTGGTAGAGTAGCTGGAAGTCGGTGTTTCCAGAAAAGCTGTGAGCTTGCTGACCTCGTTTTCATCAGACACTCTCCATCCGTAACGCATATCAGGATAGATGTTGTGGTAGATGTGGGAGGTGGCGATTTCTTCTTCCGTTGGGTCGAAGTATGTATAGTTGGTCACGCCGAAGTACTGCCATACGCCGGTTAGTCGATTCCATTTATTGTTGGTGCCTACGGTTGCATCTACGAAGATCCATCTGCCGTTGACGTAGGATTCAGCCCACCAGTGGTCTTTTTTACCGATGTTGGCTTCGTTCCCCCAGTCGGTCGATGGCGGCAGTGCTCTGTGCCCGTAGACGAACCTGGTAGGTATGCCCTGGGCTCTGGCTAGTGCCAGATAAATTGCCGCAAAGCCCTGGCAGGTGGTCGCCACGCGGCCAGTTCCGTCGCTGTTGGCAGCAGCAACATTGTTTTCGTGGTTGTATATATTGTTGTACGGGTTAGCATACTGATAGTTGAACCTTGAATAAGCGTAGGAATCGTAGTAGAAACTTCCCGTCGTGTATTCATAGATTTTCAGAAGTTTATCGTAATCGGAAGACGCCCCTGCGCATACTCTGTCTGAAATAGTCTTGATGTATGCAATCTTCGATTCGTCCATGTCTTCATATACCGTGGTTGAAGGTATTTTCAAAACAAATCTGATGTCGTTTAGGTAATTGTCCAGATACCAGTTAGTGTCGTATGCCGCTCCAATTGCTTCCTTTTCCTTATTGTTGGCAATGACATCATTGTATCGGCTGATATATGGCTGACCGTCGCTGACGGTAAAGGCCATGTTCTTGAATACTGCTCCGTTGGCAGTAGTTCTGTATGTTTCAGCGACTGAATCTATTTTCTGTATCATCAGGAAGTAGCTGCCATCCTGAATATTCGTCAGCTGACTGAAATCGATAGTATAGCTGAAGCCGTATACTGGCTTGCCCAGTGTTGATGTGTCGACCTGAGCTGCCGGTATGTTGGCACCTATGTCGTTAATCTTAGTTGCGGGATCGACGCCGTAGAGGACGATCCTGTATTCATATGCTGGTATCAGCGTTCTGAAGTTTACTGTCATTTCTGAGTCATTTGTAGTGACCTTGACGTTTTCATCACTCATGTTGCTTGATGTGAACGATGTCTCTGTTGAAGGCTCATTGACCTCATCTAGAGTTGCTGCAAATGCAATGCCAGTAGAAAGGCTGGTGACCAGCATGGTCAGAATGATGACGAGTGATAATGTGATTTTCCTTCGTTTGCTTAAAGTCATTAATTTAATTCCCCCCTGATGTATGATTTAAAGCGGGGCGTGTTACCGCGGCGCATCTTTATATAGTTTAACATATTTTTGTATACATGTGTGTGAAATAAGGCATTTTTTTTGTTTTAGCAATAACTTCTGCAAAAGAAAGCAGGGCAGAAATTCAGAGAATCTCTGCCCTGCAGCAGTCAGTATGGTCTAGTGTATCGAACCTTGCTATTTGGATACGGTGAGGCCGTAGCTTTCTAAGAGCTTAACTGTATTATCATCTCCAACCAGAACATTAACGCTTAACTGAGTATTTTCTTTTGCATCATACATGTCTATCTCTACTTGATATTCATTTGGATCTATGGATTTGTCTATTGCATATTTGTCGGTAGTCACAGACTTATCATTTGACCAGATATCCTTGATGTTGTAGGTCCTGCTGCGTGCATCTGACATCATAGCTTTCTGCAGGTCTTGCAGCCTTTTGCCTTTTATATCAATAGATTCTGAATTTGCATAGTTTATAGCCGTTGCCTTTATCACGGACGGGTTGAATATGGTGTCACCATAGTACCTGGCTATGAATTCTTTGTTCGTGTACAGCTTGGCGTATTCCCTAAGTGCAGCGGCATATTTCTCGGAGTCGTTGATTTCGTATGTTCTTGAAATGGTGCCCCCGCTCTTAAGCGCGTATTTGATAGTGATCTGTGCAACAGTTGATCCGCTCTTGCTATTATTGTCGTTTGTCTTTATTTCTGCCTGGTGCAGATCCTGTACAAGTGCAATCGCTTCCGGCGTTTTCAGACGCATTGAGCTTCCATTAGAATAGACGCTTACAATGCCTGTTTGTGATGTATAGTCATTTATATCCAGATAAACGCTTGCAACGTTGTCTGCTTCCGGAATTCGCTTTTCATATCCAGTGAAGTCAAAGGCCGTGAGACAGAAAAACGCTGCGGCGATTATGCCGTATATGATGACGCGTTTAAGTGTAGCTTTGTCAAAGACTCTTGGCGTGCGTTCCACTATCATTCTGGCGATCACAAGCCCGATCAGCGCACCGGTCACTGCTCCAACGTAGAACAGGACAGATGCATGATCCTCATCAACTATTGCCGTCATGATGAAGGCAAATGCTGTCATGGATATAAAGGCCAGAAGATATGTCAGCAGGTCGCCTGCGAAGTGGAACAGCGTGGATTCACCTACGCGTTCAACTTTTGCTTTCTGATAGAGCAGGGCGGATATGAATATCAGCACCAGTGCAGCGATCAGAAATACCGCAAATACTCTGTACGAGTCGGCCGATCCTTCAGTATCCGCAGCAAGCGGGTAGGTAAGAGGCGAAACGTATTTATATAGGATTTCGTTTTCAGTATATCCATTGAGGTACATTACCAGATAAAGCTGCGTCAGCCAAAGCATGAGCAGTGGAATCAGGTTAAGGAAAACTGCAACTAGCGCGTTCATCACCGGTGTTCCGGTTATCACGCCTGCCAAAATGGAAATGGCGTAGACGAAGGTCACCGTGATGACTGTAAACAGTATCCAAACCAACCCGTCGGTTGGTGAAATTGTGCCCATCTGCGCAATGTATTCAGTGCCGTAATTTTTGGCAGCATCTGCTGACGGACTGGCTCCCGCCATAAGCGAGAACAAAATGCCCGTAACGCCGATCGGTACGACTGTCATTATCCATCCAGACAAAACCGCGCTGTTGAACAGTTTAGCTCTGCTGAACGGAAGCGAATGAGCGGCAGTCGAGGCCGAAGGTATGTGCAGGAATTTCAGAACTGATATAGCCGCACAAATCGGTATCAGCGCGTTGCCTATGAATAAGAACACTGTTGCGTTACCAAGATACTGCTGCGCATAATTTATTACCACTTCAAGTCTGTTGTAAGAAATAATCAGCGGAAGTATCCCTGTAGCAAAGTAGTACAGGAAGGCTATCACTGGAAGCGGCCAAAACTGTCTGAAATTTTCTTTCATCAGAGCCGCTGAGGTTTTACAGGATAAGTTTGCTGATCTCATCGCTTTCACCTCCCAGCTCATATATAAAGATCTCTTCCAGGGACAGCGGAAGGATGTCGAAAAGGACAGGATTCCTGCTGCCTATGGTTTCTTCTATTGTTTGCATGCTATTGGCAATGATAAGAAGTTCCACGGAACCTCTTGTATCACGGTGTATAATGTTTAGATTATCGTTGATCTCCGGCGGAAGTCCATCCTTGCCGAAGGAAACCTGAACTTTATGGATGCGGCCCTTAAGCAGATCCAGTTCCCGTTCAAGTTTCATTTCACCATGATCGACGATACCTATGTAGTCGCATATCCCTTCCATTTCCTTCAGATTATGTGAAGAAACAAGAACTGACATTTCTTTTTCGGCTACATCGTCGACTATCAGTCTCCAAACTATCTTTCTTACGATAGGGTCGAGACCGTCTATAGGCTCGTCCAGTATCAGATAGTCTGGATTCTTGGCCATTGCCAGTGCGAAAGCGACCTGCTTTTTCATCCCCTTTGAAAAAGTGCCTACCTTCTTATGCGGGTCGAGTTTGAACAAATCCATTATATGTCGGTATTTGCTGTCGTCCCAGTTCCTGTAAACGCTGCTGTAGAAGCGCCGCATATCGTCAGGTGCCGAGTTGTTTGGAAAATACAGTTCATCAGGAATCAGCCCGATGCGCTGTTTTACCCCTTCGTTATCCCAAACGTTTTCACCGTCAAAGAGAACTTCCCCTGCGTCCGCCTTGATGATGCCGGCCATATGCCGTATGACTGTTGTCTTGCCTGCGCCGTTGGTGCCGATCAGTCCATATATCGATCCGCTCTGTACTTTGATGTTCATGTTGTTGAGTGCTTGGTAGCCATCAAAGCTTTTGCACAGCCCATTGATTTCAATCATTGCGTTTACTCCTTTCCTCAGTGTTAATAATTGTTTCAACTATTTTTTTCGCTTCGTCGAAGCTCAGACCCAGATATATCAGCGAACGGAATCCCCCTAAGATTTCTTTCTCTACATTCTGGATCTTCGCATCGTCAGGCTTTATGACACTTACATCAGCCACAAAAGTGCCCCTGCCACTAGCTGTGTAAATAAAGCCTTCACGTTCCAGCTCTCGATAAGCCTTTTGAATCGTGTTCGGATTGACGGTCAGATCTTTAGACAATTCGCGAACTGACGGCAGCCGTGAGCCTTCGGGCATAACGCCAGTGACGATCAGTTCTTTCATATTGTCGATTACCTGCTCGTAAATCGATTTTGGACTTGTCAGATCCAGTTGAAACATTCTCATCTCCCCCTTCTCACCACAAGTGTACTACTTGCAATAGTACGGTGTCAACACTTTAGAGAAAAAACAATTATTAAGAATTCTTAACAATTGGCCGGACGGTCTGTGCTGCTCACATAGTCCTCGTCCCAGGCAGTTATATACGAATCAATCGGTGTGTTTGGGTCATCTGATCAAACGTCAGGGAACTTGGAAACGGATCAGATGACAGTCAAACACATACCTCTTTCTTCGTATAACTGCATCTGAGACTGCGGAATCGTTCGCAGCGCAGACCGTCCGGCCTGACTTGTTGAAGGTCCTGGTAGGGAAGAGGAAACTGTGCGCCATGCCTGTCCTCGCGCCTGGCAGTTATATACGAATCAATCGGTGTGTTTGGGTCATCTGATCAAACGTCAGGGAACTTGGAAACGGATCAGATGACAGTCAAACACATACCTCTTTCTTCGTATAACTGCATCTGGGACTGCGGAATCGTTCGCAGCGCAGACCGTCCGGCCTGACTTGTTGAAGGTCCTGGTAGGGAAGAGGAAACTGCGCGCCATGCCTGTCCTTGCGCCTGGCAGCTGCATATTCATTGTTCGCAGCGTTTGGAATGGCTGACAAACGTGGGTCATAAATCGTGTCAGCCATTTGACCAAACGCCTTGTTCGCAATTCATGCAGCTGCGACAGACTCTGCGGATCAGTCCGGCGCGCAGACCGTCCGGCCTGACTTGTTGAAGGTCCTGGTATGACTGCGGAATCGTTCGCAGCGCAGACCGTCCGGCCTGACTTGTTGAAGGTCCTGGTAGGGAAGAGGAAACTGCGCGCCATGCCTGTCCTCGCGCCTGGCAGCTGCATATTCATTGTTCGCAGCGTTTGGAATGGCTGACAAACGTGGGTCATAAATCGTGTCAGCCATTTGACCAAACGCCTTGTTCGCAATTCATGCAGCTGCGACAGGCTCTGCGGATCAGTCCGGCGCACAGTCTGTCCGGCCTGACTTGTTGAGTGGGGAGCGATAATAACCGTTTTGGACAAAAGCCGTTTTTTTTAAAGATTTGAGTCAACTTATTTTGATATATTGAAATTTACGTTTAACATTTGATAATAACCGGAGGAATGGATCGTCTTATGCAAATAAAAACCTTACTATAATGGCAGAAATGTCAAAATCGAAGCCGGTTTTTTAAGTAGATAGGATTATAACTGCTCTTAAGACTTAGACGAATGGCTTTAAATTTAAAAAGTTGACTCAAAATCGAAAAAAAATGGCGATTTGTCTAAAATGGTTATTTGGGCAGAACTATGACTCAGTCAAAATGCTTTTTCTGGTGGAAAACACGCTAGTATTTGGAACAGGCGGCAACAATGAAAAATGGCAGTTGTCATTTCACGCGTTTGTTTACAAATGCCTATTAAAATGATATAATTTCAAGCATGGTTGGCAGACTACGGGTCCTCGCCGGGGGAACGGCGGAGCCGGTCCGAAGCAAGCGGCGGAGCTGCACACGACATCGGAGCCGCTCATTATGGCGGAGCCGGTCCGCAGCAAGCGGCGGAGCTGCACACGACATCGGAACCGCGCACTATGGCGGAGCCGGAGTTTTGTTAAATGAAATGGGAAAAGGAGATTGAAGACAATGGATAATAATCAGCGTTATTATTACGATCCGAATGAAATACGAAAGAATAAAACGCCTGGATGGAAGAAAGGCCTGATCATATTTCTGATCATTGCCGTTATTGCCGGGGGTATAGGCGTGTTTTTCACTTACGGATTGCCGGGCACGAATATCGGTTCGGCTAGCGGACATGTAAAGTATTCTGATCCGTATATCGGCGTTTTGCATGTAGAAGGAACGATTTCTGAGAGCGAAAGCTCAAGCATTCTTTCGACTCAGAGCTATCATCATCAGTGGACACTGGACAGGATCGACGACATGATCGCCGACGACAACAACAAAGGTTTGATTATCTATGTAAATTCACCGGGCGGCAGCGTTTATGCCAGCGATGAACTTTACCTGAAGATAAAGGAATACGAGAAGAAGACCGGGAGGCCGGTATATTCATACATGGCTTCAGAGGCTGCTTCCGGCGGTTACTATATTTCCGCTGCCTGCAACAAGATAGTTGCCAACAGGAACTGCTGGACTGGCTCCATCGGAGTAACGATTGGAACGATATATGACGTCACAGGATTTTTGGACAAACTGGGCGTGAAATCCGTCACGATTACTTCAGGCAAGAACAAAGCCATGGGCAGCCCGGCGATCAAAATGACCAAAGAGCAGAAGGCGATTTTCCAGGGACTGGTCGACGAGGCGTACGAGCAGTTTGTCGGCATCGTTGCGGATGGCAGAGGTCTGAAGACATCATACGTTAAGAAGATCGGCGATGGCAGAGTTTATACGGCCAAGCAGGCGCTGAGCAACGGACTGATCGACAAGATCGCCACTTATGACGTTGCAATAAAAGACATGGAGAAGTCATACAAGCTGGGCAGTGTTGATGTGAAAGACATCACTTACACAGACAGCAGCAGCACACTGCTAGATAAGATTTTAGGGCAGGCCTTCAGCAATGCGCTGGGTCAGGCTATCATCAACAATCTGAATTCAGATTCATCAACGAAAGTTGATTCAGAGTATGCGGCACTGCAGAAACTGATGGAAGAAAACCAGACATTTACGATCACATATCTGACAAACGTGCAGAAATAGCGAAAAGAATTAACTGACAGGAGATGAGAAAATGACATGGGGAGCTTTGTTCATGTGCTATGAGTGCCCTAAATGCGGAAAAAAATTCCGATATGACTTGGGAATGATGGCAGAAGACGGCCCGGATTTTGGAACGTGTCCCAATTGCGGCACAGCTGGAAAATATATAAAAGAAGGACCAGTCAGCAAGGAAATCATGGAATACGAGGAAGCTGAGTAGCAGGCCGCAAAGGCTGGCATTACAATAGCTGCAACTGTAAAGCAAAAAGACTTGACAGATTGCCCGGCGTATGTTAGAGTATTTAGGTGTTAAGCCGAAATACCTGACAGCCGGGCATTTTCTGTTGCGCGATGTGACTTTTGATCACAAACGTATCAGTTACTGAAAGGAAGATAAGATGATCGATAAATTTGCTGAAATCAGTCTGCTGTACGACTTTTACGGCCAGCTGCTGACCAAGAAAAAGCAGCAGGTCATTGAACTCTACCACGACGAAAACATGTCACTGGCTGAGATCGCCGACGAGTTCGGGATATCAAGGGCGGCGGTACACGACTCGCTGAAGAGCGCCGAGCAGGCTTTGATCGGTTACGAAGAAAAGCTTGGTCTGGCTGCCAGATTCATGGAGACAAGAGAGGCGATCGCAGCGATAGACGAAAAGATAGACAGCCTCACCGCAAGGTACGGCGGCGACGAGAAGCTCGTTGAGAGTCTCGCCGAGATCAAAGCCGTCATCAACGGACTTGACGAAGAAGAGGAAGGCGGCGCGGAAGCATACGATGCGGAAGCGTCTGAATAGATCAAAGCGCCCGCAGGACGGCGCGCGGAAAAGGAAACAAAATGGCATTTGAGAGTTTATCTGACAGGCTGCAGGGCGCGTTCAAAAAGCTCAAAGGCAAAGGCGTTCTCACAGAGGCGGACATAAACGACGCCATGAGAGAAGTCAAGCTGGCACTTTTGGAAGCAGATGTTAACTTCAAGGTCGTGAAGGAATTCGTAAACGACGTGAAGGAAAAGTGCATGGGTGCAGAAGTTTTGGAAAGTCTGACACCCGCCCAGCAGATAATAAAAATCGTCAACCAGGAGCTAGTTGAGCTCATGGGAGGCACTAACAGCAAGCTTACATATTCGTCGACGGGCTTTACCACCATCATGATGGTCGGCCTTCAGGGAACTGGTAAGACGACGACCTGCGGAAAGCTTGCAAATTACCTGAAACAGAACGGCAAGAAGCCGATGCTTTGTGCATGTGACGTGTACAGGCCGGCAGCTATAGATCAGCTGGAAATCGTGGGGAAATCGGTAGATACGCCGGTGTTCACAATGAGAGACAGCAAAGAGCCAGCTAAGATCGCAGCCGCAGCAAAGAAAGACGCAGAACGCAGAGGTTTTGATGTTCTGATCGTCGATACTGCCGGACGTCTGCAGATCGATGAACCTTTGATGGAAGAGCTGGCTGACATAAAAAAAGAAGTTAAGCCACATGAGATACTTTTAGTAGTGGACGCTCTGACTGGTCAGGATGCGGTCAATGTAGCCGAGGGCTTCAGCGGAAAGCTGGGCATCGACGGGATCGTAATGACAAAGATGGACGGCGACTCTAGAGGCGGCGCGGCACTTTCTGTAAAGAAGGTCACTGGCAAGCCGATCAAGTTCATGGGTACCGGCGAAAAATTCGATGCTCTGGAACCTTTCCATCCGGAGAGGATGGCCAGCAGGATACTGGGAATGGGCGACATGCTCACCATGATCGAAAAGGCCGAGCAGAACTACGATGAAGAGCAGGCTCAGAAACTTGAGAAGAAGATAAAGAAGAATCAGTTCACTCTTGAGGACTTCCTCGAGCAGATGGGACAGGTCAAGAAGATGGGCGGCCTTGGCAAAATGCTGGAAATGATGCCAGGCATGTCGGCAGCTCAGATGAAGGGCGTTGACCTGGACGAAGGCGAGAAGGAATTCCGCCACATGGAAGCTATAATATATTCCATGACCATTGAGGAAAGACAGGAGCCGGGACTGCTCAACGCCAGCAGGCGCAAGAGGATCGCGGCAGGCGCAGGACTACCAGTCAGTGCAGTGAACAACCTCATAAAGAAATATGAAGAAACCAAAAAAATGTTAAAGCAGTTTTCAAATCCGAAGGCAATGAAACGAAATAGAATGTTCAGAGGATTACAATAAAATATTAATTTAAATAATAAATTTTTAGAAGGAGGAAAATATGGTTAAGATCAGACTGAAGAGAATGGGGGCTCACAAGAAGCCTTTCTATAGACTGGTAGTATCGGATTCCCGTACACCTAGAGATGGAAAGTTCATCGAAGAGATCGGATATTATAATCCGCTTACAGAGCCGCCTGTAATCAAAATCGACGACGAAAAAGCTAAGAAATGGCTGGAAAACGGCGCACAGCCGACAGAAGTCGTTAGAAGCCTTTTCAAAAAATCCGGAATCATTGAGTAGGAAAGCGGTGGAACTATATGACTAAATTAGTTGAATCCATTGCCAAATCTCTGGTTGATCACCCTGAACAGGTGGTAGTTACCGAAGAAGAAGGCGATCAGGAGACGGTTCTGCAGCTTAGGGTCGCGTCCGATGATATGGGCAAGGTCATAGGCAAGCAGGGCAGGATCGCTAAGGCTATCCGTACTGTTGTTAAAGCGGCAGCAACTAAGGATAATAAAAAGGTTACTGTTGAAATCGTTACTGACGAGGAAACTCCGGCGGAAAGCGAAGAAGAGTAGCATGAAGATGAGGGCACATGAATGCACCGCAAAGGTGCTTTCATGTGCCTTGATTGTAGTTTGGAGAAGCGCAGGGGCGCTTGGATAGGCCGTGATGCACGCCGCAAGCACTGGAAAACCTTGAATGCACGCCGCAAGCGCCGGAAAACCTTGAATGCACGCCGCAAGCACTGGAAAACCTTGAATGCACGCCGCAAGCGCCGTGCCAGAATATTTGTGAGAAAGAAGAATATGGAAAAGATACTTATTGGGAAAATCGTTAATGCCGTTGCGCTGAAAGGCGAAGTAAAGGTCTACAACTATTCGGGATTTCCGGAAAGATATGGTGAACTTGAACGCATAATTGCGGGCGGCAAAGAATATGAAATCGAAAAAGTCAGGTATCAGCAGGCTATGGTCATCCTGAAGCTTAAAGGCGTGGATGACAGAAATGCCGCGGAGGCAATGCGAGGCAAGGAAGTTTTCATTACTGAAGACGATCTGGCTGAACTGCCGGAAGATACCTTTTATATACGTGACCTCATCGGCTTAAATGTAGTCGATGATGAGACGGGTACAGTGATAGGAACGCTGAAAGACGTTCTGCAGAATACTGCACAGGATATTTATATAGTAAAAAGAGAGTCTGGAAGTGACATCTTAATTCCAGCTGTTGCACAGTTTGTAAAAAAGATAGATCCAAAAGGCGGAGAAATAAGGGTCAGCCTGATTGAGGGAATGGCAGAGTAGCAGCGGGATAGCGCCGCAATATTATTAACAAAAAACAAAAGAGGAAATCAAAATGAAAATTGACGTTTTGACGCTTTTTCCTGAGATGTTTGCACCGGTGATGGGCAGCATGCTTGGCAAGGCGCAGGACAATGGAATAATCGACATAAACCTGATCAACATCAGGGATTTCAGCAATGACAAGCATAACAAGGCTGATGACTACTCCTTTGGCGGAGGTCCGGGCATGGTTATGATGGCAGACCCGATATTCGGGGCCATGAGATCCATTGGAATCGAAGGGCCGGAAGAAGGAACCCGCGTGCTTTACATGTCGCCCAGAGGGCACATAATCGACAGAGCCCGCATTGAGACACTGTCGAAGGAGCAGCGGATCGTGATCCTGTGCGGACATTATGAAGGAGTGGATCAGCGGGCTCTGGACCGCTTTGAGATGGAAGAAGTCTCCATTGGAGACTACATACTGACAGGCGGAGAACTGCCAGCCATGGTTTTGATAGATTCCGTGGCGCGACTCATACCGGGAGTATTGGCCGGGGAGGAATCAGCCATGGAAGAGTCCATTTATTCAGGGCTTCTGGAGTACCCGCAGTATACTAAGCCGCGTAGTTATGAGGGCATGGACGTGCCGGAAGTGCTGGTCAGCGGCAACCACAAACTTGTAGATCTGTGGCGCTTTGAGCAGTCGCTGATGCTGACAAAGAGGGTAAGGCCGGACTTGTTTGATGATTTTGTGAATAATCACGGAGAATTGTCAAAAGATGAAAGGAAAGTATTGGAAAAGATATTGAAATGATGTAAAATATTACTATGAAAATGAGCAATAAATTAAAGATAATACTATTTGTAATAGCACTGGTGGCCCTGTATCTGATCATTTACCTAGTACCTAAGATCTCTGGGGCGCTGATATCAACATATACCGTGGAATACGGCGAGCTTCGGACGGAAGATGAAACTGAGGGTTTCATTGTCAGAAACGAGACCGTATATGTTGCTGCGTCCGGAGGTACGGAAGACAGATACATCAAAGAAGGCGCGCTGGTAAGGCGCGGCAATAAGGTCATGTCGATCTCTGGCAATTCTGACCGCAAGATCAGCAGCAAGTATGAAGATATTCTCTCTAGACTTGGCAAGAACGCTATTTCAACGTCAGACTACGTAGCAGTTGACGGGGGAATCATCGCCTACTGTGCCGACGGATATGAGAGCATACTGACGCCGGATACAATGGAAAAATATACATTGGAAGATTTCGAAAAGCTTGATCAGGACAACGTTGTCGACCTTAAGCGTGACAATGTAGCCAAGGGTGAACCGATATTCAAGACAGTGGACAGGACACAGTGGTATCTTGTCTGCTTCATCGACAAAAAGAATAGAGACAGATATGCGGTCGGCAATGAGGTGACCGTTGATTTCGGCAACGGAGATACTGTGTATTTTGATATTGAGAAGCTGGACAATATGGACGGCAAGACTAGAGTCATACTGACCAGCGATTACTATTTTGATAAATTCACCAGTTTAAGGAGGGCGGACATCTCACTGGTGACCAGCGACTCCATGGGGCTTATAGTCGAGGATGGCAGCATAACTACCAAGAAAGGTCAGAAAGGCGTTTATGTAAAGACAAGCACGGGTAAATATAGTTTTGTGCCGATTCAGATCATAGACGACAACGGGACTAACTGTGTGGTAAAGGATACATATTTTTATGATTCTGACGGGAACATGTTCAGCACTCTGGAAAATTACGATGAAGTACTGAAGAACCCCGATAATAAATAAATGTGAAAGACGGTGATAGTATGTCAATTAAATCTAACATTGAGTACATTAACGAATTGAAGGGCGAAGCTGCCATAAAGTCAGGCAGAAAGCCAGAGGACGTGCTGCTGGTGGCGGTAACAAAACTTCATACTCCTGAAGAGATGAATGAGGCAATCGACGCAGGCATTACTGATATAGGGGAAAACAAGGTTCAGGAGATACTGGACAAATACGATAGAGTTAAACCGGTAAGATGGCATTTGATTGGACATCTGCAGACAAATAAAGTAAAATATATCATAGATAAGGTTTGTATGATACATTCAGTTGATTCACTTCACCTTGCACAGGAGATAGACAAGAGAGCAGCACAGCACGGCAAAGTCATGGATATTCTTATCCAGGTCAACTCAGCGCAGGAGGAATCCAAATTCGGAATCACAACTGAGGAGACAGATCAGCTGATAAATGACATTTCACAGCAGTGTCCGAACATCATGATCAAAGGCCTTATGTGCATCGCGCCGTTTGAAGATAATCCGGACGATGCCAGACAGTACTTCGCAGAAGTGAAGAAAATATATGACAAGTATAAGGATCATAAGTCAGAGAGGGTAGATTTCCAGTACCTGTCGATGGGAATGACCAACGACTTTCAGGTTGCAGTTGAAGAAGGCTCCAACCTCATAAGAGTCGGAACAGCAATATTCGGGTATAGAGATTATCGTAAAGAAGAAAAATAATTAAAAAATGGAGGAAATAAAATGGGATTCACAGATTCAATCAAGAAAGTGATAGGTATTGAAGAAATCGAAGACGATCAGGACGATATCAGCCAGACTGAAGTCGATGCTATGAAAGAGAAGATGGCTAAGGAGCCTAGGCGCTCATATAGCGAGCCTACGATCACTTCATCACCAGACAGCAGACCGCCGTCAGTAGCAGCAAGATCATCAAAATCTTCATCATCTGGCGACAGGCATTTTTCAGTTACAACAGGAACAGGAACTTTCAGGATGGTGCTCATCGAGCCTAAATCATTTGAAGAGTGCCCTAAACTGGTTGACTGCCTGAAAGGCAGAAGGCCGGTCATCATTAACCTGGAAAAGCTGGAAACAGAAGTAGCAAGAAAGATATTTGACTTCCTGAGCGGTGCAACATATGCGCTCAACGGAAACGTACAGAAAGTTGCAAATAACATTTTCATTTTTGCGCCGGATAATGTGGACATCACAGCTCATCAGGAAGAAAAGCGCAGCACAATGGATTCAACCGCAGGTTCTGTATTCCCGTCAAGTGAAGATAACAAAAGTCCGTGGAGGTAGTCAGTGGGGATAATTTTAATTAGAGCAATCAGCTGGTTTTCACAGATTCTGATTACACTGCTCTGCGTTAGAGCACTCATTAGCTGGTTCGCCCAGAACCCATATTCCAGAGCGGCACATTACTATAGTATTCTCGTCAAAATAACTGAGCCCTTCGTTGCTCCATGCAGGAAGCTTCTGAGCCATTTCAACACGGGAATGTTTGACTTTTCAGTACTGCTGGCATTCTTTTTCATTATGCTGATAACCAAGGTACTGAACATGATAGTATACACTATCTTCTATTAAAAACAGATAGACCGAAAGGAGAAACCGGGAAATGATAACTCCTTATGACATAGAGAGCAAAGAGTTCACCAAGGCTGTGAGAGGATACAACATTGAGGAAGTGGACGCTTTTCTAGATGAGATAACAATCGATATTGAGAAACTCATGTCAGAAAATGATAAGCTTAAGGATAAAGTCGAGGAACTGACTGCCGATAAGGAAAACTACAAGAAATCTGAAGCATCGGTGCTTAACACGCTGGAGTCAGCTAAACACCTGATGAACGATATTTCTGCCAGCGCTGAGAAGCGTGCAGAGATCATCATCAGGAACGCCAAACTGGATGCCGATGTTATCATGCGTGATGCCAAGGACAACGTATCCAGGCTGAATAATGAAAATGCTAATCTGAGAGCAAAGGTGAGCAGATTCAGGGAACGATACAGAACGCTTTTGGAGAATGAGATCACAAGTCTTGACAGTCAGAGCGACGACCTCCTGGCAGATCTGGAAAGAGAATTCTATCCGGCTTCAATGCAGCAGGAAGCGGCGACGCCTGAGTCATTTGCGGAACCTGTAAAACCGGCTGAGGAAACGCCTGCAGCGCAGCCTGAAGTCAAGAGCGTCAAGCAGACGCCGGCAAAAACTTATGATAGTGATTCCCTGGAAGACATGCTGAAAAGGGATTTCGCAAGCGACCCGTCACAGACGCTGGTGGTTGGCGAAGACCTGACAAAGACAAGGATAATCAAGTAAAACTTTTAGGGGCACGATTCAGTGCCCCTGATTTTTTGCCATCAAAGTGATGGCGGCAATGCGGCATCAAAGCCAGCACTGCGGCCAGCAGACTATCATAGGCGAAAGGATGGAAACGATTGAAATATTACATTGGCGGTGTACTGCTGATCATTGCCGACCAGGTCACGAAATATCTGATCAGGGCGAACATGACAGTGGGCGAGTCCATTAAAGTGATTGGGGATTTCTTCCGCATCACATACATAAGAAACAGCGGTGCAGCCTTCAGTATCCTGGAGGGTCAGCGGTTCCTGCTGCTGCTCATACCGGTTATAGTCATCGTGGCAGTGATCTGGTACCTGCAGAAACATAAAAACATCCAGACAGGGGTTCTGATATGCGCAACGATGATAATATCGGGAGGAATCGGTAACCTGATCGACAGGGCACTGTTCGGTGAAGTAACAGACATGCTGGACTTCAGCATTTTCCCGCCGGTATTCAATCTGGCCGATATCTGTGTCACGGTGGGATGCTTCCTGCTTGTGATCATCGTTATTTTCAGCGGCGGATCATTGGAGAAACAGAATAAGAAATGAATTATGAAATCAAGATAGACAAGGAAATAGCCGGAACCAGGGCAGATGCCGTACTCGCGGAATCGATCCCTGACGTGTCCAGAAGCTTCATACAGAAGCTTTTTGAACAGGACGGCGTTGAGCTTAACGGAGCGCCCTGCCCATCAAAAAAATACAAAGTCAAAGACGGCGATATTTTCAGACTGACTTTTCCGGAACCGAAGATGCTGGAAGTCATGCCAGAAGACATACCGATCGACATCGTATATGAAGATGAAGATGTTATCGTTGTAAACAAGCCGAAGGGGATGGTCGTTCATCCGGCACCGGGAAATTACACCGGCACCATGGTCAACGCCTTGATGTACCACTGCGGCGACAGACTTTCATCGATAAACGGTGTCATCAGGCCAGGCATTGTCCACAGGATCGACAAAGACACCAGCGGGCTGCTTCTGGTCGCAAAAAATGATGTCGCTCACGAGTCGCTTTCCGCCCAGCTGGCGGCACACTCCGTCACACGGAAGTATCAGGCTCTCGTCTACGACAACATCAAAGATGACGAAGGTACAGTTGATGCGCCTTTAGGTCGTGATCCTGCAAACAGACTCAAGCGTGCAGTCTCATATGGATCAGATGCAAGACCGGCAGTGACTCACTATAGAGTGCTTGAACGTTTTGGCAAATATACTTTCATTGAGGCACGCCTGGAGACCGGCAGGACACATCAGATCCGCGTACACATGGCATATATCAGGCATCCGCTTGTAGGCGACATGGTATACGGACCGAAGGTAAAAAGACCGGGAATCAAGGTCGATGGTCAGCTCCTGCATGCCAAGGTAATAGGATTTATACACCCGAGGACGGGAGAATATATGGAATTTGACAGCAAACTGCCGGAAGAATTCGCCAGAGTGCTTGCAGAACTCCGAAGCCAGCATTGACCCGCGGCATGAACAGCAAGCCGGCGAATGTGCATAGCAAAAGCACGAGTCAGCACTGACTCATTTCCGTCACTTATTCAGAAAGGAAAGATGAAATGGCGAAGAGAAAACTTGGACCAGGCACAATGATGAGCCCGCTGCCTGTAGTCATGGTCACCTGCGGTGATATGAAGAAAAGCAACATAATTACCATTGCCTGGACAGGCATAGTCAATTCTGAACCGCCGATGACGTATATATCAGTCCGAAAATCAAGATATTCTCATGACATCATTGAGAAAAACGGAGAATTTGTCATAAACCTGGTCAATGAAAAAACTGCAGAAGCTGCAGATTTCTGCGGTGTAAGATCAGGAAAAGACATGGACAAGTTTCAGGTAACTGGGCTGACGCCTATTAAGGCAGATATTGTTGCGGCTCCGCTGATTGCTGAATCACCGGTAAATCTGGAGTGCAGGGTCGTAGAGAAGCATGAGTATCCGTCACACGATATGTTCGTGGCAAAGATAGTAGAAGTACACGCAGACGAGGAGCTCTTTGATGATAAGAACAGGCTGTGTCTCGACAAGGCATCAATGGTAAGCTTTACTCACGGCGAGTATATAGGACTGAAAAAGCAGGTGATCGGCGGTTTCGGCTTCTCTGTTATGAAACCAAAGACGAAAAAGAAGAAGAATCGTGAGAAGGCCAGAAACATCAGTACGCTGAAAAAGAAAAGCGGGGCTGACAGACAGCCCCGGAAAAAGTGACACATGTGCGCTTGTCATCATTAGTTACAGGTTGCAGTTTGATATTTGATATTTGATATTTGTGAATTGAACGTGAACAATTGGTTACAGTTTTAGTTAGATGCAGTAGTTTGGCTGCGACCTTGCCGGAAAGCAGGGCGCCTAGCCCCGCATCCATCGGGAAGGTCAAAGGTCCTAACATAATTGAGACATTCCATGCAGATGTATCCGCCCTTGAATTTCGTCATTTTGGAGCGCGATATCTTGCCGCATATGGAACAGCAGTGCTTCATAGCGATTCCCCCTTCTTGCCGGAAGCGCACGATCCGTATCAGTAAAGTCAATGTAATCCCCCAGTAAGGGGAAATCAAGTACAAAAAAAGATTATGTAACAATTCAGTAGTTTAAGTGTCAAAATTCAGTAATTGACAGAAAGGAAGGCAAGTATGTACGATAATTTTGGTTTTGAAAAAAGAAACAATGAGGTAGTCGGATATGATTTCCCATGTGAAGATCCGAAATACGTTATGTGCATCATCCATGGAATAGGAGAGTGCGCAGGACGCTATCAGAGAATGGCCGACAAGCTTGGCGCGAGGGGCATTGCAGTAATGTCAATGGACCTTAGAGGTCATGGCATATCCAAGGGCGTCAGGGGAGATGCAGCACCAAGGAAAGAAGTACTTGCCGACGTAGACGCTTTGATAGAGTATGCAATGGAGAAGTATCCAGGTCTGCCTGTGATCCTCTACGGACACAGCATGGGAGGCAACATCGGCCTTGACTATAGGGCAAGAGGCGGTCACAACGACATACCTGTAAAATACATTATATCCGCACCATGGATCGAGCTCGTGAACTCGGTTGACGGAGCAAAGTTTGGATTCCTAAAATTCATAGGCAAGTTCGTACCAAAGAAACAGATATCTTCATCATGCCCTGAGGAAGACCTTGGCAATCCGGAGTTCGTCAGACCTTATGTAGACAACCCGCTGGTTCATGACAAGATCACATTCCGCTGCGCAATTGAAGGACTGGAAATCGGCAAAGCGCTGGCAGAGGGGACAAATGAGGATAACCATAAGGCTGATGGGAAGCCGTTCCTTTTGATGCACGGAGATGCAGACAAGATCTGCTCGATCAAAGGCACGAGAAAGGTTGCCGCACGCTTTGCGGACAAGCCTTGGTTTACGTTTATTGAATGGCCGGGATACTATCACGAGATCCATAACGGCGGACCAAACGCTACAGGCGAAGAGGTCATAAAGAAAATTGGAGATTTTATCCTGGAGGATTAGGTAGATGAATGATGAAAAAGCCAATGAGCTGATGAAAGAATTCCTTCCAGATGATCCTGATGAAGCGATCAAAGCACTGAAAGAATTCGATCTGCTGATGATGCGTTACGATTCGGCACTGCGCGAGGTAAGGACAAAACTGCAGATACTCAACGACGAGCTGACGCTGACGACTGATGAAAGTCCTATCAGTGCTATAATGGCACGCCGCAAGAAGACTCTTAGCATCATTGAAAAACTGAAGCGTCAGCACAATGAAATGTCGGTAGACTCCATCGTTGAAAACCTCAACGACGTAGCAGGCATAAGGGTCATCTGCTCTTTTGTCGATGACATATACAAAGTTGCAAAGATGCTGGCTCAGCAGGATGACATCACGCTGATTCAGGTTAAGGACTATATCAAGAATCCAAAGCCTAACGGCTATAGAAGCTATCACATGATCGTGGAGGTGCCCGTATTCTTTTCCAACGAAAAGAAGTGGATGAGGGTCGAGATACAGATCAGGACAGTGGCAATGGACTTTTGGGCAAGTCTGGAACATCAGATGAAGTACAAGCAGGACATCGATCATGCGACTGAGATCATGGCCGAACTGAAGGACTGCGCCGACACTATTGCGGAGACGGATATCAGGATGCTTGCCATCCGTGAAAAGATACGGAAAAACAGCACTGGGATGCCGCCTGACAAACGGAGCAGCTGGCAGTAGCAAAAGAACAAAAAAGAATGGTTTACACGAAAGACTGTGAAGTCTGATGTAAACCATTTTTTTAGTGTTCAGTTATCAGTTGCTTTTTTCACTCCCAAGCGGATCTTCACATGGGTTGACGTACACGGTACGGTTGTTGGTGAAGATCACCATGCCAGGTTTGGCGCCGGCAGGCTTCTTCACGTACTTCACAAGGACGTAGTCCACGGGAACGTTTTCAGAGGTGCGTGCCTTGCTGTTGAAAGCAGCAACGGAGGCGGCCTCCATGATGGCGGTTTCACTGATCTCGCGACCTTCAGTCATCACGATGACGTGAGAGCCGGGGATGTCCTTGGTGTGGAACCAGTAGTCTGTCTTGGATGCGGTCTTCAGCGTCAGCACGTCGTTTTCTTTATTGTTGCGTCCAACCAGGATCGTGAAACCGTCGCTGGTTTTCATCTGCTGAGGCTGTGCCTTGAATTTCTTTGGCTTGATGTTGGTCTTGCGGCGGCGGACGTAGCCCGTCTCGATCAGTTCGTTTCTGATCGTGTCTATCTCTTCCGTGTTCTCAGTATTGTTCAGAAAGGTCAGCACTGACTCCAGATAATCGATTTCCGTATTTGTCTCATCAAGCTGAATCTGCTTTTCCTTGATAGCTGTTCGCGCCTTAGAATAGCGCTTGAAGTAGTGCTGCGTGTTCTTAGCCGGTGTGAAACGCTCGTCAAGCGGAATAGTCACCGTGGAGCCGTCGTAATAATTGACCACGTCGATGGATTTCATGCCTGGTTTGATGAGGTGCATGTTGGCGGTAAGAAGTTCGCCGTAAAGCCTGAGACCGTCCGAGTTTTCGGCCTTGAGCAGCTCTTCGCTGAGACGCTGCTTCTTAAGAAGCATCTTGTCCAGCTGGGCACTCACAGATTTTACCAGGTCGTGGGATTTCTGCCGCGTCCTGTTTGATGCCAGCTTGTTGTCAAAGTAATAGGCGACACATTCGCTGAGTGTATCGAAGTCGATTCTTTCTGCTGAACCTTCGTATTCGCTGAGGTCGGTGATGTGGTACTCCTGGGGCACGCCTTTGCTGTCCGCATAGACACGCGGCCTGAAGCTAAGTGTTTTGATAGATTCCAACAAAGCGCACAGCCAGTCGTATCGCCTGTCTGGCGCCATTTCAGCCAGCTCTGCGGCAATGGCTGGGGATATGCCTCCGACGCTGCCCAGTACTGCTTTGCGGTCGGCCGGTATGGCAGCTAGTTCGGCTGCCGTGATGTCCCAGAAGGAGATCTTGTCCTGTACCGGCGGGTATTCGTATATCTTGCCCGGCAATACCTGGCGGACCCTGTTGACGTCGATGGAGATTCTTTTGATGCTGTCGATGATCTTGCCTGTCGTCATGTCGATGAGGATGATGTTGCTGTGCTTGCCCATGATCTCGAAAATCAGTTTTTTGGATACAGTAAAGCCTAACTCGTTCATCGTCTCCAGCGATATCTCAATGATTCGCTCGCCGTCCTTCTGCTCAACACTGACGATACGGCCGCCCTGAAGATGCTTCCTCATAAGCATGCAGAAAGCTAAGGGGACCGGCGGATTCTGCGGGTTGTAGTCGATCAGATGGACGCAGGCACGGGCACTGTCAACAGAGGCATAGAGCCTTTTGTTGCCGTTTCTTGTGTGCACATTAAGAACCAGCTCGTCTTTTTCGGGCTGGTATATCTTGTCTATTTTACCCAGCATGATCTCGTTTCCGATTTCGCTGACCATTGCTGCGGTGATTATTCCGTCATAAGCCATTGTTTTCCTCCAAATTGTATTCTAAACGGGACTGTCCGTCTTGGATTCTTTTCGTATAAGTGTGATCACGACAATGTACATCACGATAACGAAGCCGATGAAGATTGTAGTTGATGCCGAAGTGCCGATCATTGCACAGGCGTCGTAGAAGCCGTGCAGGAACACTGCGCTTACGTATGCGGCAATCAGATTGGCGCGGCAGCGTCCGTGCATGCCGCGGTCGTAGAACAGTTTTGCCCGGCCGTAGAAGGTGCCCATGAATACAGCAAAGCCCATGTGGCCAGGGATCGCAAAGAGTGCGCGGGTCAGTACGACTGTCAGGCCGTAGTTGAACACATACTCGATGTTCTCAAATGCTGCAAATCCAAGGCCGATGAACACGGCGTAGACCACTCCGTCGAAGCGGTAATTGAAGGCCGGATCACGCCATGTGCGGCGCTTCAGGAAGAAAAACTTAGTTCCTTCCTCAACAACGGCAACTACAGCAAAGGCGTAGACTGCCTTGTAGTATGCAAAAGATGTGCTGACGAACAGCGGCAGCAGATTGGTGCCGATCCATTCCAGCACAATGGACGCGATAACAGCTGCAAGTCCTAGAAAAAACAGGGCTCTCAGCAGGTAACCTGGTTCCGGCTCGATTTTGTCTTCTTTATAGATATAGCGCAGAAGCAGCAGTGACGGCAGTATGGCAGCAATGACATAGATGCCAAGGATGCTGGTTGCGGCAGGTAACATTATAAACATATTAGTTCTCCATTTTCTTCAAGAATACGTCTATTCTATCATTATTGGTCTTTCATGGCAAGAAGAGGTGCGTGATAAGACGTGAATAACGCCCACTTTTTCCGTGCAAAACGCTGGCAGTCATGGTATAATATTCTAGTTATCATTAACAATAAGTATAAGGAAAAGAGGACGGTTAGATGATAAAAAGCATGACAGGCTTCGGAAGAGGCGAATACAATGATGGAAAGAGAAGCATAATAGTTGAGATCAGATCGGTGAATCACAGGTATTCAGACATCACAGTCAAGATGCCAAGGCGTTATTCCTTTGCTGAAGACAAGGTAAAGAATGCTGTGAAGAACAAGATCAAGCGAGGCAAGGTAGATGTTTCAATCATGGTTGAGAACCTGACAGAAAACGATGTGAACATCAGGCTGAACACAATGGTAGCGCAGCAGTACTGCGACAATCTGATGGCTCTTCGTGAAGAGTTTGATCTGCCGGGAGAAATCTCGCTGCAGCTGATAGCATCAATGCCGGACGTTATGAAGTCAATGCCGGATGTAGACGATGAAGAGGAACTTACCAAGTGCATACTGGCTCCGGTGAACGAGGCAGCAGATAATCTGGAAAAAATGCGTGCCATTGAAGGAGAGAAGCTTTCTAAGGATCTTCTGATGCGCGGCGACCTCATCAAGGACATCGTAAGCCAGATAGAAGTCAGGGCAGAGGATGTTCCTAAGGAATATGCCGTAAAGCTTCGTGACAGAATCAAGGAACTTATTGGAAATTCAGTTACCATTCCTGAAGACAGGATCATGGTTGAGGCGGCCATATTTGCAGACAAGTGCAATATCACCGAAGAACTTACAAGATTGAAGAGCCATATGGACCAGATGAAGATGATCATCACTCAGAGCAAGGAACCTGATGGAAAGAAACTGGACTTCCTTGTACAGGAAATGAACAGAGAGGCAAACACCATTGGTTCTAAGGCAAACGACATTGAAATCACTAACCTTATGCTGCAGACCAAGGCAGAGATAGAAAAGATCAGAGAACAGGTTCAGAATATCGAATAATTCTTGAAAAAGAGTATGCCAGATGTTATAATATATGTTCAATGAAGAAATAAGAAGACGGTAGCAGGAGAGGAAAATGTATTCAGACACAGAGCATTCCGGCAAGCTGTTTATCATCTCAGGTCCGTCAGGAGCGGGCAAGGGAACGATATGTCAGAGACTTGTCGAAGACACTAAAGTAGAATTATCGATTTCAATGACCACTCGCAGTCCGAGGAACGGCGAGGCAGATGGAGTAAACTATTACTTCGCCACGCCTGAGCAGTTTCAGAAGAAGATCGCAGAGGGAGGGTTCCTGGAGTATGCTGAAGTTTACGGCAACTACTACGGGACGCCGAAGCAGAAGGTCATCGATAAATTAAGCGCAGGAATTGACGTCGTGCTGGAGATCGATATCCAGGGTGCTCTGAATGTTAAGGAAACATATCCAAACGGAATATTCATTTTCATTCTTCCGCCTTCCATGCACGAGCTTCGCAAGAGGATAACGGGCAGGGGCACCGACTCTGAGGAAGCTATAAACCTAAGGCTTTCACAGACACTGAAGGAAGTGTCATATATAGACAAATACGACTACTGCGTGGTAAACGGAGATTTGGAGGAGGCGGTCGCCAGAGTTAAATCGATCGTCGTTGCAGAGCATTCCAGAGTTTCGCAGAGTGTATATAAGCTGATTGAAAGATATAAGGAGGAAGTTTAATGTTATATCCATCAATAAATGTAATCAGAACTAAGGCAGACAGCAGATACACCATCGTTATCATGGCTGCAAAGAGAGCGAGAGACATCATCGACGGAAAACCGGTACTGACAGATACCGCCATCGACAAGCCAGTTTCAATTGCGGCACATGAGATCGCAGAGGATCTGATAACCTACAAGCGCCCAGAAGATAATTCAGAGCAGCCTGTAGACGCAAAGGCAGAGACAACTGTTCCAGCTCAGGCTGCAGCAGAGGATGATCAGCCTGAACAGCTGTAATACCAGCAGAAAGACAACAAAAGGCTTTCACAATAGAGTTTAGCTCTAAAGTGAAAGCCTTTTTTCAATACAGTTAGTTTCTGAAGAGGTACCTTCCGGGCTTTCGTTGCAGATGCGCAACAATAATTGACCGGCTCGCAACGCAGCTTGTTATTTTCTTGACACTAATCCTTGAAATATGCGGATTCTTGAATTGGCACAGTACTTGCTCATATGTGGTACAGCAAGTTGTCGACAAACAGCAATCATTTGTTAAATTATCAAGATCAATTATACGAGAGGAGTAGAAGATGGATAAGAAATCCCTGGTAGCCCTGGTAAAGGGTGAAGACATTCAGGAAGATGTCACCAAAGTCTTCGATTTAATGGGCGGAGTTACTAACATGATACATAAGGGTTCAACAGTAGTGCTGAAGCCGAACGCAGGTCATGCAGAGCCGCCGGAAACATCGGTATGCACCAACCCAGAGGTTGTTCGTGCCGTCATCAGAGAAGTTAAGAAAGCAGAACCAAAGAGAATAATCGTTGCAGAAGCTGCAGCAATCGGATGCGATACGCTGGAATGCTTGAGAGTAAGCGGCATACAGGCTGTCGTTGAGGAAGAGGGCGTTGAGATGATAGACATGAAGAGAGACAAGGATCTTGTCAACGTTGCCGTACGCGACTACAAGTCAAACCTTGATCACATCATGCTGCCTAGATTCCTTATGGAAGCAGATCATCTTATCAACCTTCCTATCCTGAAGGCCCATGCCAGCATGGTTTTCTCAGGAGCTCTCAAGAATATAAAGGGAGTCGTACAGGATAAAGTACACATGCAGATGCATCAGCAGAACCTGACGATGGCCATGATGGACGTATGGTCAGTTTGCCGTGCGGACATCAACATAATGGATGCATATCACGCTGCCAGCGGATACAGCCCTCATATGCCGGTTCCAATCAATACGCAGCTGATATTAGGATCCAAGGACCCTGTTGCTATCGACAGAGTTGCCTGTGAGGTTACAGGTATCGATACATCCGGAGTCAGCTATTTCAAGGTAGCTGAAGAGACTGGACTTGGAAACTACGACATGGCAAATATCAACGTTGTAGGAAACACAATAAAAGAATGCTACAAAAAAATGTGGATACCATATATCGGCGACATGAGTACACGCTGGCCAGAATACGACGTAAAGTGTGACGGAGCATGCTCAAGCTGTCAGGCTCTGCTTGCAATCAACATGGAAGAACTGAAGGCTGTTGACGAATACGAGAAGAACAAGGGTATGACCATCGTTATCGGCGGCAAGAATGATATACCTAAGGACGTTCCTGACGAAAAGATCGTACTGCACGGGAACTGCACCAGAAAGTACCTGAAGGAACATCCAGGCGCATACTGGATACTGGGCTGCCCTCCAAATGAGCCGGCTCTTTATCTGACCGTTCAGAGAAAAGAGACGATCAACGGTATGGGAGACCAGGAAGACGAGATCATCCGTCCATGTATGGCTAGAGATGAGAAGGTATGGCGGGATTATGTTTTCAATGCCGCTGAGGAATACTACAAGGAACATCCGGAGGACAGATAATGAATGACTATATTTCCTATGACAACAACGATGAATTCAAGAAAATATTAGAAGATGTTTTTACAGATGAGTTCATGCAGAAGTACACGAATTTTGTAAATTTTGAGGCCTTTCGCTATTCCAGCGCCGTGATAACGGACTGGACGGCACCGCGTCTCGTGTATTCCAAGCTGCTCCTTGACGGTTTCGTTAAGGAAAGCACCAAGTTCGAGTCATGGGATGAAATGGTGACTACGGCTGCTGACATGAGGTTTGGGGAAAAGAAACCGATGGATCAGCAGTGTACGCCAGCAGAAAACAATGAATAATAAATCGTATTGGTCACAATATATTATGGAGGTATATTATGTCAGATAACAACACTAAGCTTCAGTCTGAAAACACCAAATCAAACTTTGGCAAAGGCTGGCTCATCATATTCTACTGCATGATAATGTTCTGGTTCCTCATCGGATATTCAATCGATGGACAGAACATTGTAATAAGCGTATTTTCAGCTGCCCATTGGCAGGAACTTGGTTTTGCCAGCGATACAGCTCTTCACGCAAGACTTCTTGACCTGGCAATGTATGCCGGCTTTATCGGAGTTATTGCGTATTTCGTAATCGGAAGGATCTGTGTAAAGGTAGGCGGCAGGGCACTGTCTGCTGTATGTCTGGCACTTGCCGGCGCATCATACATCTATTACGGACATGCAACCACGACAATGCAGTATTTCATCGGCCTTACTCTGGTAACTATTTTCATTAATGGTGCCGCGTATATCGGCGGCGGAAATCTGGTGACACAGTGGTTCCCAAAGAAAAAGGGACTGGCTAACGGATATACAACGATGGGACACAACCTTGGTTCAGCTCTTTATGTTCCGCTGATTGCAGCCCTTATCGGCGCTTTCGGTATGGCTAAAGGCATGACAGTAACAGGAATAGCTGGCATCTGCATCGCTGTACTCGCATATTTGGTAGTCAGGAACACTCCTCAGGAAAGAGGCATGTACCCTGATAATGTAAGCAAAGACGTTTATGAGAAAGAGTATGCTGATGTTGATGATTCAACAACCAGCAGATGGACTGTAGCCAAGCTTCTGAAGACGCCTGAAATGTGGCTTGTTGCAATAATCATCGGCATCAATCAGCTGGTTACTACTGGCGTAATGAGTCAGCTTGTAGCCAGAAATATGGAATTCGGATTTACACTGCAGAAGGCAGTGTCACTGATGACAGTATGCGCGCTGATTGGACTTGTGGGTTCCTACGGATTTGGCTTCATTGACCAGAAGATGGGTGTTAAGACAGCTGTAAGAGGCTACCTTGTATGGTACATTGCAGCATTGCTGATCAACGTTACTATGAACAATGCTACAGGCGGTTATATCTGCGTGGCAATGATCGGAATTGCTATAGGAGCTGCTGCAAACTTCATGACCTCACTTCCGGCGTCAGTATTTGGCAGACACAACTTTGACCTGGTGTATTCCATCTACTTCCCGATAATGGAGATCGTTCTGATGCTGAACTACAAGGTAAACTCTCTGGCACTGACCATGACTGGAAGCTTGAGAGGAGCGTACGTGGTATTCATCATTCTTCTGGCAGTAAATATCGTATTGATCTCGGTGCTCAACACCAAGAAATACAATCTGGACTACGCAAAGGAAGAAGAAGTGGTTGGAACATCTAAAGACGTACCAGAAGAAGCATAATCATCACAAATCATAACGGCAGGTGGCAGGCAGGCGGTATAATACCCAGCCTGCCATTCGCTTATCTCTCGACAGGATTTTGGCTGGCAGAGAGAAAAGAAAGGATATGAAAATGAGAAACGTAGTAATAGCAGCAGGCTGCAGAACGCCTATCGGCACCATTGGAGGACAGTTCAAGACGATCACTTCACTTGATCTTTCGATACCGGTAATGCAGAATCTTGTAAAGAGATCTGGCATTGATCCGTCAATCATCGAGGACGTCATCTGGGGATGCAACTATCAGAGAACATACAAGGAAAACAACCTGGCGAGAGTTGCGGCAGTCAAAGCTGGGCTTCCGGTTTCTGTGCCGGGAATCACACTTCACAGAAACTGCACGTCATCAATGTCGTCGATCCAGTTTGGCTACTATCAGATCAAAGCAGGCGAGGCAGATTGCATCATGGCCGGCGGTGCCGACAGCATGAGCACCGCACCGCATATGGTATTCGATGCAAGATATGGCAAAAAATATGGCCACATGGAGCTCAGAGATTCCATGTGGGATTCGCTGACCAATCTTGGCGTTGGACCGGCTATGGGCATCACTGCAGAAAATGTTGCAGAAAAATATAATGTAACGAGGGAAGAAATGGACAAATATTCCCTAAGATCACAGCAGAGAGCAGTAGCTGCCATCGATGCGGGAAAATTCAGAGATGAGATCGTCCCTGTCACAGTTTCAGGCAGAAAGGGAGATCAGGTCTTCGACACTGACGAATATCCGAGAAGGGACGCTTCATATGAAAGCTTGGCTAAGTTAAAGCCAACATTTAAAGAGGACGGGAGAGTAACCGCCGGCAACGCTTCCGGCATGAATGATGCTGCTTCCGGCGTCATCTTAATGGAAGAAGAAAAGGCAAAGGAACTCGGAGTACCAATCATCTGCAGGATAAAAGCAGTGGCGACAGTCGGCGTCCCTCCAGAACTCATGGGCATCGGGCCGATCGACGCCTCCAACAAAGCACTGGCAAAAGCAGGGCTGACCATCGACGATATCGATCTGTTTGAGATCAACGAAGCTTTTGCAGCACAGTGCATTGCCTGCCAGAAGACTCTAGGCATTCCTGACGACAAACTCAACGTCAACGGCAGCGGGATTTCATTGGGACATCCAGTTGGAGCAACTGGTTCAAGGCTTGTTATCACCTGCATGTACGAACTGATGAAGAGAAAGCAGAAATACGGTTTGGCTTCTCTCTGTGCCGGCGGCGGCATGGGAACAGCCGTGATCATAGAGATGGTATAACAGCGGCTGCGTACATGAATATTGCTGCAACGAAAGCAGGACAGGCGGCACAGCAGACAAATATAAAAAAAAGGCCCTCGGCATGGCTGACACCTGGCACGTAAATTCGTGTGACAGTGCCAGCTTCAGCCCGAGAGGGCCTTTTTTGATGTTCTGCGTTTATTTGTGGTCAATAGACTTAGGATAATCTATACCATAGAGCTTGATCTTTCTGGAAATCGTAGAAGCGTTAACGCCCAGCTTGGTACCGGCATCGCGAAGACTGGTGGAACTTCTGAGAGTGGCTTCTATCAGATTTTTCTCGTAGTTTTCCAGAGACTGGTTGAGTGTTCCGTTGCCGACAGCTAGAGATTCACCTTGAGTAAGATCGAGGATGCTGCGCAGCATCTCTGAATCCGCCTCTTCCCTGCCTGAGGAACAGATCGTCAGGTATTCTATGACGTTTTCAAGCTCTCTGACATTGCCAGGCCAGTTATAGGCCTGCATGATCTCCATATTTTCTGTAGACAGGGCAAAGTTGCGCTTGTGCTTTTTAGTATATATGCCAATGAAGTGATCACAGAGCTCTTCCAGGTCGTTTTTCCTTTCGCGCAGTGGCGGTATGCTTATTGGAATAACATTTAGCCTGTAGAAAAGATCTTGACGGAAGGTGCCCTCGGTGATCTTCTTTTTCAGATCACTGTTGGTTGCAGCAATGAACCTGATGTCGAGTTCGATAGGGGTCGTACCGCCAACTCTGGTGATTTTTTTGTCCTGGATAGCGCGCAGCAGCTTTACCTGCAGATCCATCGGCATGTCGCCGATTTCATCCAAGAGCAAAGTACCGCCGTTGGCCATTTCGAATAGTCCCTGCTTGCCTGAGGTGTTTGCTCCAGAGAAAGCTCCTTTCTCGTAGCCGAAGAGCTCGGATTCCAGCAGATTTGCCGGGATCGAAGCGCAGTTGACTTTGATGAAGGTCTTGCTGCTTCTATCGCTGAGCCTGTATATTTCATCGGCGACGATCTCTTTGCCGACGCCTGACTCACCGGTGATGAGCACTGTGGCGTCTGTCGGTGCGGAACGTTCAATTGTCGCGTAGATTTTCTTCAGTGAATAAGACGAGCCGATGAGACGGCCTGACGGAGCACCTGCATCTTGTGATCCCTTGAGTATCGTCACGTGTCTGTCATTCTCGTCAATAGAGCTGGCTTCTTTAAGAAATCTGGCATAGTCTTCGTGAAGAGCCTGAAGCGAGAGTATTGGCCGACTGCTGACCACGACCTGATGGAGGTCACCATTGTCGTCAAAGATAGGCACGCCCACGGCGTATCCTACCTCAGGCGGATTTTTGCGGTTGACCGTTGCCAGACGGAAGACCTTTTTGCCTGTTTCAATGACATCCATGGTTGCGCCGCCGGTGAAAAGGCTGCCGTCATTCACGATTTCCTGAGTGCTTTTGCCAAGGACTTCTTCAGGCCTGATGTCAGTATTTTTCTCGTGAGCCGGATTGACATAGAGGACTTTTCCTTCCTTGTCTGTGATATATATGCTGTCGTCCAGAGAATCGACAACAATCTTGAAGTCGATGCCGTTGTCCAGAAAGACCTGAAGGTCGTTCTGTATCTCTTTAAGCAGCGAAAGAGTCGCCTTTGGGTCGCTGTAGCTGCCGCCGGTGATTGCTTTTGTTATTTTCTGCTGTACCTTCTGTATTGCTAGAACCTGATTCATGTTACACCTCTCTTTAAGTTACAGTTTATCTATTTTGTTGTCGGTTTGCAACAACATTTTTCTTACTGCAACGGATGGCGGCACTGAATCGCTAAATTTCAACGTCTTCCCTTGGCATAATGTTTGCAAAACATATATATGAATTGTCATAGCATGATACTTTGAACATCGGCATACGCAAGGAGGAATAGGAGTAATGTGCAAAGTTTTATATATCAACTGTGAATCTGGAATGAGCGGAGACATGTTTCTCGGAGCCCTGGTTAGCATGGGCGTGCCGCCGGAACACCTTCAGAGCCGTCTGGCATTGCTTGGTGTCAGCGAGTTCGATCTGACTTTCGGTCAGCGCGAGGTAGGAGGTGTCAGCGCTACGGACGTGGACGTATTGCTTCACTGTGAAAAGGACCTGATGATTGACCCATACAGCGGCGATTACCGCACGTATAATGACATTAAAGAGATGATCGCTGCTAGCGGACTAAGTGAAAGTGAGAAGTCGCTAAGCCTGAAAATATTTGAAATCAAAGCCGAGGCTGAGTCATGGGCTCACGACGTTCCGAAGGACGAGGTCAAATTCCACGAGAAGGGCGCTGTGGATTCCATAGTTGACATAGTAGGCGCGGCTATCTGCATTGACTACATCAAAGCAGACAAAGTCATCTCAAAACCTGTTCCTACTGGCTACGGCGAGGTGATATGTGCCTGCGGAACGCTTAAAGTGCCGGTGCCCGCCGTTAAGCAGATACTGAGAAATACCGGTATTCCTTCATATCGCTCGGACATCGAACAGGAGATACTGACACCGACCGGGGCTTCAATAGTTGCCGGCATTGCCGACGCTTTTTCAGGAGATGCGCCGTCAGGCATGACTATAGGCAGGGGCTACGGCACAGGCAAGAGAAAGACTGGCCTTCCGCCGCTGGAAGTGACCCTTTGCGACTGCATAACTGACAATAATTAATTAAACTTTAGACTGAAGAGGAGAAGAACATTGGAAACAAGAAGACTGAACGACAAGGAAAAAGTTATCGTAACAGCAGCTCTTACTGGGGCGGTTACAGGCAAGGCAGATAATCCCAACCTGCCAACTCAGCCAGAGGACATTGCAAAATCAGCTGTAAGATGCTATGAAGCGGGAGCGTCCGCTGTACACATCCACGTCAGAGATGATGAAGACAAGGCGAGTATGAGATTCGACAAGTTTGAGGAAACTGTTGATCTTATCAGAAGTTCCGGCTGCCCGGTAGTGCTGAATCTGACGTCTTCAGGAGGTCAGGGTTTCTCATGGGAAGAAAGGATCCGCCCGTTCAAGGAGCTGAAGCCGGAATTGGCTTCATTTGATGCGGGAACCATGAATTGGCTCAACAGCGTGGTTTTCATGAACGAGCCTGAATTCCTGGAGCTCTGCGGAAGGGAAATGATTGCAGCAGATGTAAAACCGGAGATCGAAATATTTGACATAGGCATGCTGAACACCGCCAAATACTATATCAAGAAGGGAATCATCAAAGAACCTGCCCACTTCCAGCTCTGTCTCGGCGCAGCAGGCGGAATGGAGGCAACGGCAGAGAATCTGCTGTATCTGGTCAACCACCTTCCAGAAAAATGCACTTGGAGTGCATTTGGCATTGGCAAAGGTGCCAATGAGATAATGATGACGGCCCTCGCCATTGGCGGCAACGTCAGAGTCGGGCTGGAGGATAACGTATTCTACAACAAAGGCCAGCTGGCGGAGTCCAACGAGCAGTTTGTTGCCAGGGTAAGCCGCATATGCGGAGAACTCGGCAAGAGGGTGGCAACGCCGGACGAAGCGAGAGAGATACTCGGCGTACGTTGCTATGATGCAACGAAATAACAGTAATGCAACAAAAATCCCGCGCTGCAGGTTTTGATAGAAAAGGCCGACAGTGAGGGTTTGCAAGGCATTCAGCCACTGGAGCGGAGAATAGCTGCATTGGCACACACCTTGCTATATATAGTAGAGCTAAGATATTTTATGAAAAGGAGATAAAACAATGGGAAAACAAGTATTAGTAGATTTATCACATCCGTTCGGAAGGGGCAATCCGCTCTGGCCGTCAAACGGTGACTTCCATATCGACAGAGTGCAGCACATGCCTATGCACTACAGACTGCTGCAGACTTTCAATGATTTCCATATGCACAATTCAACACATGCTGATTCTCCGTCACATGTAATCCCTGAGGGAGCATTCACTCATGAGCTTCCGCTGGAAAATTACTACGGACCGGCAGTATGCCTGGACATCCCTAAGACTCACTGGGAGCTTATCACCGTTGAAGATATCGATGAGGCTGCCAAGAAGGTAGAAGGCGGGATCCAGGAGGGCGACTGGGTCATCATCTGCACCGGCATGAACAAGCGCTGGGGCGAGAATGACGATTACTTTGGATACAGTCCCGGATGTTCAATTGAAGCAGCAAACCATCTGGTATTCGACCTCAAGGTAAAGGGAGTAGGATTCGACCTGCAGGCTCTTGACCACATCCTCTACACATATGCAGCACAGCACGGACCTGGCCCGTATGTTCCAAGGATAGTAGAAGAATACAAGGAAGAGTTCGGCCATGAGCCTCTGGATGATTATCCTGAGTGGGAGCCGGTACACAACATCCTTCTTGGAAACAACGTAATGGGTATCGAAAACATCGGCGGAGATGTTGAGAAGGTTAAGGGACAGAGATTCATGTTCTGTGCATTCCCTCTCAGATGGTACATGGGCGACGGAACTATCGTTCGAGCCGTAGCCTTCATCGATGAAGACAAGATCAACAAGGACGTACCTGACAGGGTATATAAGTATGGCGTTTATTAAAGAAAAGGCAGCGTATCATGAGCAATAAAAAGAAAATCGCAGTCCTTGGAGCAGGCGTGATGGGTACTGGAATTGGTCAGACCTTCGCGATGAAGGGCCACGAGGTGATGATGATCTATGTATATGACGACATCACCAGGGGTAATCCTGTGGACAGAATGCGGGAAAACCTGAAGGTCCTCTGCGACAACGACGTACTTAAGGAAGAGGATATCCCGGAAATACTAGCCAGAGTAAAATGCACGGAGAGCATTGAAGAAGCAGCTGAATTTGCAGACGTATTCTTTGAATGCATAGTTGAAAACCTCAGTGTTAAGCAGGACTACTTCAAAAGGCTGGACGAGATGTGCCCTGAAACCACTATACTGGCAACCAACACTTCTGCAATTAGCGTAACTGAGATAGCTGAGAAATCAGTGCACAAGGACAGGATCATCGGCACGCACTTCTGGAAACCGGCATATCTGATGCCTCTTGTCGAAGTCATCAAGACTAAGTACGTTTCTGAGAAGACTGTCGAGACAATCTATGCGCTTCTGGAAGATGCGGGCAAAAGCCCAGTTATCGTGCAGAAAGATGTTCCTGGATTTCTGGCAAACAGAATGCAGCACGCTTTGTTCAGAGAGGCGATCTCCATCGTCGAAAACGGCATTGCTACGCCTGAAGACGTTGACAAAGCAATCAAAAACGGGTTTGGCATGCGGCTGGGCGTAATGGCTCCTTTTGAAGTCATTGATTCAGGAGGCACGGATCTGACCTACAGCATCCATAAATACCTGTTTCCGCACATTGAGAATTCCACTGAACCGTCTAAACTCCTCAAGGAGAAACTGGACGAGGGCAAGCTGGGATTTAAGTCGGGCGAGGGCTTTATGAAGTGGACGCCTGAGCAGATCGAGGAATCACAGAAGAATCTCATTGAAGGGCTTATCAGAGTTGAGAGAGCCCTGGGAAAAATCTAGCAAGAATTGATTAGGTGCGGTCATGACGTTAAGACACGCCGTGACCGTGCTTTTTACTGACAAAGGAGAACAGTATGGCTTTAATGACAGCGGCTCAATACATAGAGAGCTTAAGAAAATTGAATACCAGAGTATATATGTTCGGCGAAAAGGTCGATAACTGGGTTGATCATCCAATCATCAGACCTTCCATCAACTGTGTTGCAATGACTTATGCTCTTGCGCAGGATCCTGAGTACGCTGACATTATGACTGCTAAGTCTAGCCTGACAGGAAAGACTATAAACAGATTCACACATTTGCACCAGAGCACGGACGATCTGGTGATGAAGGTCAAGATGCAGAGGCTTCTGGGGCAGAAGACTGCAAGCTGCTTTCAGCGCTGTGTAGGAATGGATGCTTTCAATGCAGTATATTCAACGACATTTGAAATCGATGAAAAGTATGGCACGGATTACAACGGCAGATTCAAGAAGTTCCTGGAGATGGTACAGGATGAAGATCTGGTAGTAGATGGTGCTATGACCGACCCTAAAGGAGACAGGGCGAAGGCACCACACGCGCAGAAAGATCCGGATATGTTCGTGCACATCGTTGAACGCCGCAGTGACGGAATCATCGTCCGCGGCGCCAAGGCACATCAGACTGGGTCGGTTAATTCGCACTGGCACATTATCATGCCTACGATAGCAATGCGTGAGGAAGATGCTGACTATGCGGTTTCATTTGCCTGCCCAAGCGATGCAGAAGGTTTGTTCATGATCTACGGCAGACAGTCATGCGATACGAGAAAGATGGAAGCCGGAGCTGACATCGATGTCGGCAACAAGAAGTTTGGCGGACAGGAAGCCCTTGTAGTATTTGACAACGTGTTTATCCCTAACGAATATGTTTTCATGGCCGGAGAATACGACTTTGCCGGCATGATGGTAGAGCGTTTTGCCGGATACCACAGACAAAGCTACGGCGGCTGCAAGGTCGGCGTCGGCGATGTGGTGATAGGTGCCGCAGCTCTTGCCGCAGAGTACAACGGCTGCGAGAAAGCGTCTGCTGTAAAAGACAAGCTCATAGAGATGACGCATCTGAACGAGACACTATATTCCTGCGGAATTGCCTGCTCATGCGAAGGCTGCAAGACAAAAGCGGGCAACTACCAGATCGACCTGCTGCTGGCTAACGTCTGCAAGCAGAACATCACCAGGTTCCCGTACGAAATCGTCAGACTTGCAGAAGACATTGCTGGCGGACTGATGGTGACCATGCCGTCACAGGCAGATTTCAATTCTGAAGTTGCTGTGGGCCGTGAGGGTGAAACTATAGGCGATATCTGCAATAAGTACTTTGCCGGACGTGAAGAAGTGCCAGTTGAGGATAGGATGAGAGTGCTTCGTTTCCTTGAAAATGTATGTTTGGGCACTGCGGCGGTAGGCTACAGAACTGAATCGATGCATGGTGCCGGTTCTCCACAGGCACAGAGGATAATGATCGCCAGACAAGGCAACATAGAAGGTAAGAAAGAACTGGCAAAAGCCGTTGCTGGAATAAAAAAGTGATGGACTGCCTGAAAAGTAAATAACTTGATGGAAAAAGAGGCTGACAACGTGTATTAAGGCTGCGCGCTGTCAGCCTCTTTTGTCGGATATTTGTTTGAAAAAAACTGATTAACCGCTTGATTCCAACGAATAGACGCAATACAATTAAGGAGAAGAATGAACGTTTTGGAGGAATAGCGATGGAGGAGAAGTATATCAGAGTAATCAAAAGCAACATGGCGATGAAGATACGCGTTTCAGATGTCGTTTACATTGAAAGGGACCGCAGAAAACTGCATGTAGTAACCGACAATAATTATTACGAGTATTATGAGTCATTGAATGAGGTATTGCCTCTGCTGGACGACAGATTCTGCCCATGCCTGAAGAGCTGCTACATCAACATGGATAAGATTGCATCGGTCAGGGATTTTCTCGTTACCTTTGAAAACGGGGAGACATATCTGCTGGGAAGGGACAGTTATTACAAGACTAAACGTGAATTTGCTAAATATCTTGAAAATGAGGTGGAAACAGGATAGAAAATGCTTGCAATTCCAAGAGAAATATCATATAATTATTACCGGTTCTGTCATCAGGACCGGTAAATTTAATTTGCACACCTGGCTATCCGTTAAGTGGTGCCTCTTTACCGAGGGGTTCTTTGCGAAGAAGGCTGGGTGGATGAAAAACCAGGAGGAAAATAAAAATGGCAGTAATTTCAATGAAACAATTACTCGAAGCTGGAGTTCATTTCGGACACCAGACAAGAAGATGGAACCCTAAGATGGCTCCTTACATCTTCACAGAAAGAAACGGAATCTACATCATCGACCTGCAGAAGACGGTTAAGAAGATCAGTGATGCTTATGACTTCATGAAGGAAGTTGCAGCAACTGGCAAACCAATCCTGTTCGTAGGAACTAAGAAGCAGGCTCAGAATGCTATCACAGATGAAGCAAAGAGATGCGGACAGTATTACGTAAGCGAAAGATGGCTTGGCGGAATGCTGACAAACTATAAGACAATCAGCGGAAGAATCAAGAGACTCAACGACATCGAGAAGATGGAAGAAGACGGAACTTTTGACAAGCTTTCCAAGAAGGAAGTAATCAAGCTCAGAGCAGAACATGACAAGCTTGAGAAATATCTTGGCGGAATCAAAGATATGAAGGGTATGCCTGGCGCACTATTCATCGTTGATCCTAAGAAGGAAAGAATCGCTGTTAAAGAAGCAAGGATCCTCGGCATTCCTATCATCGGAATCGTAGATACTAACTGCGATCCAGACGATGTGGACTATGTAATCCCTGCAAACGACGATGCTATCAGAGCCGTAAAACTCATTGCCGGAAGAATGGCTGACGCCGTTATCGAAGCAAACCAGGGCGAGAGTTTTGATGAAGGTCCTGCAGCAGATGCAGAAACAGAAGCTGAAGAAGCTCCTGTAACTGAAGAAGAAGCAGTAGCAGAGGAAGTTGCAGCAGACGCTGAGTAGTCAGCGGAAGCGGAATAGAGGAGGAAATATTATGGCAGTTACGGCACAATTGGTAAAAGAGTTAAGAGAGCTGACGGGAGCGGGCATGATGGACTGCAAGAACGCTCTTGTAGAAACTGACGGAGATATTGAGAAGGCTGTTGACGTCCTGAGAGAAAAGGGACTGTCAAAGGCAGCAAAGAAGGCTGGCAGGATCGCTGCTGAAGGACTTGTAAAGGTTGCCTTCACAGAGGATCACTCAGAAGCTTCAATCGTAGAAGTTAATTCAGAGACTGACTTCGTTGCCAAGAACCCAGAATTTATCGAATTCGTTGAGAATCTGGCAAAGAAGGCTCTTACTACTGTAGAACCTTCTTTGGAAATGTTTATGGACCTTCCATATGAAGGCGATGAGCTTATCAAGGACGTTCTTGTAGCAAAGATCTCCAAGATCGGTGAGAACATGAACATCAGAAGATTCCAGAAGTTTGCAACTCCAGGAGTAGTATATGTTGGATACATCCATGGCGGCGGCAGAATCGGCGTAGTAGTAGGCATCAAGACTGACGCTTCATATGCTGAGATCGAAACAGTCGGCAAGGACGTTGCAATGCAGGTCGCTTCAATGAGCCCTAGATTTGTCAAGGAAAATGAAGCTGATCTTGTATGGCTTGAAAACGAAAAGGAAATCGCTAGAGTTCAGCTGCGCAATGAAGGCAAGCCTGAAGCAATGATCGAGAAGATCATCCCTGGCAAGATGAAGGCAGTACTGAAAGAGGTATGTCTGGTTGACCAGAAGTTCGTAAAGAACAGCGATCAGACTGTTGAACAGTATGTTGCAGAAGAAGCTAAGAAGCTTGGCAAGGCTATGGAAGTAGTTGAAATGGCAAGATTCGAGGTTGGCGAAGGAATCGAAAAGAAGCAGGAAGACTTCGCGGCTGAAGTAGCAGCACAGATGAAGGGTTGACCCGATCCGGCAAGTCTCGGAGAGATGCCGGCGGATCGTTGGTAACCCCCATGCGAAGCTTTCCCAAGAACGCAAGCGTAAGCGCCGCGTGATTGGCAGAAAGCGACCGCTGAACAAATAAATTTCCATTTATATCATTCTGATACAGAATATAAACTCCCAAAGTATGTAGTTGAATACATGCCTTTGGGAGTTTTTTAGTACAAGATTTTTGTAACAACTATGTCAATATTAGAAAAATTTTGTATGCTTTTCCCATTTTTGAAAATTTGCACTATACAACGAGTCCGAAAAAGTGTATAATTAATTTTGCGTTATGGGAGAACATTATGACAATATTTATGATTATGGGAGCCGCTGCTTTCGTACTGTTTATCATGTACGACATTAATCAGATTAACGGCAACAGACTTGCATTAAGACTATTATTTCCTGTAGGGAGCGCAATTCTGATTTTTTCATCAGTAAGAATAGCGTTGATTTCGCCTGCCGTGGCTTACCCCGGCAGAGGATTTTCAGCGTTTTTTTGGCTTTTAGCTGCGGTATTTTTCTCGCTTCTTATTTATACTCTCTTTTTTGCAGTACCTTTTGATGCGGCTTATGTCAAAGGGTCGAAGCAGAAACTCTGCACTACCGGTGTGTATGCCGTTTGTCGGCACCCGGGAGTTTTGTTTCTGGCTGCAGCATATGTTTTCTCAGGACTTGCAATGGGTAAAATCGAGTTTCTTATTGCTGGCGTCATATTCAGCGCCTGCAATGTCATTTACGTTGTGATACAGGACAAGTGGATATTTCCAAAGGTTTTTGAGGGCTATGAAGAGTATCAGAAAACTGTTCATTTTCTTCTGCCTCTGGGACGCATGCATAATTAGCAGGAGGAACGTATGAAGTACGGCGAAAAGCTGAAAAAACAGCACGAGGTGGATCTCTGGGGTGAGTATTGTGGCTTTATAGACCTTGATTACGTCGATTTCAGGAAGATTCAGGAAAGGCTGATGGAAGAGCAGATCAGGATATGGTCTGAAAGTGAGATCGGCAAAAGGATACTAAAAGGTAAGAACCCGCAAAACATTAAGGAATTCAGAGAGATGGTGCCTCTGACCAGATATGAGGATTATGCCGACATCTTGCTGAACAAGCGTACGGGAATGCTGCCTGAAGAACCTGTGATCTGGCTGGAAACAACATGGGAAGGCGGACGTCACCCAATCAAGACTGCTCCGTACACCAAGGGTATGCTGGAGGCCTTTGACAGCAACATGCTGGCGATAATGACACTGGCATCATCAAAGGAGCGTAATGCTTCGACCCTTAGAGATAAAGACAGGGTACTCTTTGGATTGGCTCCGCTGCCATATGTAACGGGATTGTTCCCGCTGGTACTTGAGAAAGAAATCGACTTCAACTTCCTGCCTCCGGTAAAGGAAGCAAATTCAATGAGTTTTTCCGGCAGAAATAAGGAAGGCTTTAAGATGGGTATCGCCGGAGGAATCGATGGTTTCTTTGGACTGACTAGTGTTATCGCATATATGACGGAAACTTTCAGCAAAGCAGCCGGAAGCGGTGGCCATAAGGATAAAAAAGACAAGAAAAAGGAAGAAGGTCCTAACAGCGAGCTTTATAAAATGAAACCTAAGATGGCAGCTCGTTATTTGAAGGCCAAGAACCTCTGTGATAAGGAAGGCAGGCAGATGCTGCCAAGGGATCTTTTCAAACTCAAGGCTCTTGTTTGTGCAGGAACTGATACTGCATGCTACAGGCAGCAGTTGGAAGATGCCTGGGGCATAACCCTGCAGGAGATATTTGCCGGAACCGAAATGTCCCTTCTCTGTACTGAAACGCCTAGCCACAACGGAATGGTATTCTTTCCGGATAGCTGTTTCCCGGAATTTATCAGAGAAAGTGACTCAATCAAATGTCAGGCAGACCCTTCATATCAGCCAAGAACTCTGCTTCTTGATGAGCTGGAGGACGGAAAGAACTATGAACTTGTCATTACTAATCTGAAGGGCGGTGCCTTTGCAAGGTACAGGGTAGGCGATATGTTCAGATGCGTCAGTCGCTTTGGAGACGCTTCCACCAAACTGCCGCTTGTTACTTTTGTTGACCGTGTGAGAGACGTTATAGACATTGCCGGATTCACGCGCATAACCAGAAATTCGATCACCGACGTGGTGACGCTGTCCAGACTGCCAATACAGGACTGGTCAGCCAGGAAAGAATATTATGACGGTAAAAGACCGTATATGCATATGTATATAGAGATCAAACCAGCAGATGTCGATCATTCTGCACTGAGCATGCAGGTGTTAAGGGAACATCTGAAGGTTTACTTCAAATCTCTGGACACTGACTACGACGATCTGGAAAAGCTGCTGGGCATCGACCCGCTGAAAATAACCGTGCTTAAGTGCGGAGCTTTTGCAGAGTATGAAAAAAAAGTGGGAGAGCGGATACCGCAGATGAATCCCGATGCTTACGAAATAAACAGGCTTGTTGAGGGCAAAATCCTGATGTAGGTCAGGAGGAAAGGAGTATTAACATGGCAACGGCAGTTCCGTTTATAGGCGTACCGATACTTGCGGTGTTTTTCTACGCCTTTCTGCTGATCGCCTTTTGTTCTGTAAAAAAGAACAGGCTGATCTATTCCTTCATGCTCTATATACTGGTGCTTTTGCTGTGGACCGGCGGTTCAATGCTCATGAGGCTCCAGGCTGCTGACCAGTATGTGATCTGGTATCAGATCTCAATAGTGGCTGTGTTTGCGCTGCCTTACGCCTTTTACAATTTCGTTTACAGCTATCTGCAGGGACGAAATAAGATGGAACATCATGCAATGCTCCTGATGACGATCATTATGCTTGTGCTAACGTATTTTCAGCTATTCCTGAAAGTACCTACACTAGCGTCTAATAGAGCTGGAAAAGATATATTTATTTACAATGCTGACTGGCATCTTGTATTTCCAGCTATCATGGCTGTCATACTCGTCGGTTTGAGCTGCAAGCTGGTAAAAGAAACATCATCTGTAAGGCATCAGGCAGTGACAGAATGCTATCCGGCACTGCTGGGAGCAGGCCTGCTTATAGTTGGCAATATTGCTTCAGTTATCCCGGGAAATGTATTCCCGTTTGATACTTTTGCTGGACTCATCAATGCAGCGCTGGTCTTCCACACGCTGACCAAGCGCAGAATGTTCAAGCTTACGCTTCTTGTATCACCGTCAGTAGTCATGTACATTACGCTGATCATGACAATTTCCATCAGCTCGCTGTTTATTAACGGACTGGTGGGTATCGTCAGACAGTATGTTAAATCTGACGATATGCTGATAACAGTGATATCCATTTGTTTTACCGTGTTCGTGCTGCTTGTTGGCGCTGTAGCATACAAAGCTGTGAATCGTATTACTTTAAGGCGTGAGCAGGTCGTGCAGGATCAGATCAAGAACTATTCAATATCTGTATCCAAGAGTCTGAACATGAAAAACATCATGGAAAAAACTTCAGAAGTACTGTGCCAGGGTATTGGCGTATATCACCTGATGATATTCATGTATGACAAGGACAAGGATAAATATGAGCTTTCATATACGGCTAATCCGCTAGACCGCAAAAATATTGAAATAGATAAGGCTGTGCCTTATGTCGAATACATAAAGGAAAGCGATACATGTCTCATGTTCAGCGATTTCAAGCGTTCGGTAGCATACAGGTCCATGTGGGCCAAAGAAAAGGACATGCTTGAGGACTGCAACATAGCCTGCATAACTTCCCTGAAGAACAACACAGAGATGATCGGAATCGTTCTCATTGGCAACAAAGACAACAATGCGGACTATACCTATGATGACATAGTTTTCATAGAATCAATACAGTCTATCGCCAGCATAACGCTGAACAATGCACTGCTGTTTGAACAGATTGAGAAGAGAGCAGACCGAGATGCCCTCACCGGACTTTACAATAGAAATGCATTCCTCAACAGGGCAGAAAAAGCAGTTGAGTCCTGTCGCGGCAGCCAGCTTTCGCTGATCCTGATCAACCTGGATGATTTCAGACTTTACAATGAAATCTACGGGACACAGGAAGGCGATAGGATGCTGCAGTTCGTGTCAGAGATCATCAGCAACAGCATTTCCAAGGACGATATTTCCGGACGCTACAGCGGGAAGGAATTCGTCATCTGTCTGCCTGGCAAAAACCAGATGCAGGCTCTGAAACTTACGGAGAACATCAAACAGCAGATGTCCAGAAGTCAGTTGGAATACAGTACGATGAAGATGAAGCGCATAACCTTCTGCGCAGGCATCTGTTCAATACCATATGGGGCTACCAGCTTGAAAGAGATGATGACCAACGCCAATATGCAGGTATATACGGCAAAGCATACGGGCAAAGACAAGATCATTACCTATCAGGCTGAGAACATGTCGGGCGAATATACTGAGAGTGAAAGCATTTCCGAAAAGAAAGAACACGGTCACATCGTTTTAGGAAGCTATGAAGATGCGGCCCCGACTATATATGCGCTGACGGCTGCCATCGACGCCAAGGATCACTATACTTTCAGCCACAGCAGGAACGTGGCATCATACGCCGTGGCACTGGCAAGAAACGACGGTTTAAGCAGAGAACAGATACAGCTGATCTACGAAGCAGGTCTGCTTCATGATGTAGGAAAGATCGCTATCCCTGAAGGAATACTTGGTAAACCTGGCAAACTGGAAACCTGCGAGTATGATGAAATGAAGACCCATGTGGAGCATTCCATAGAAATCATTCGTCACCTGCCGAACCTGGATTATCTGATCCCTGCGGTAGTGGGTCACCATGAACGGTGGGACGGCCGAGGCTATCCAAACGGACTTGGCGGAACAGACATACCGCTTGGTGCAAGATGTCTGGCACTGGCAGATTCCTTCGATGCCATGACTTCCAAGAGAACATACAAGGAAGCCTTCTCAATTGAATACGCCGCAGAGGAAATAGAAAAGCAGGCGGGCAAGCAGTTTGACCCTAAACTTGCACTTCTGTTCGTACAACTCATAAATGATGGCGTGATCAAACTAAATATGAGAGAAGACGGAATCGCGACATTTAAATAGCTGACTTTTGTGCTGACAAATTAAATTTTAGAGGAGCTGACGCTGCAGGAACGTAAAACAACGCTTGCGGTATCAGCTTCTTTTTCTTGGTTTAAAGCCAATGCAGGGTATGATATAATAACAGTCAAGGCCAGTATTGGTATTTAGTAAAAAGAGGAATAGCCATGGAACAGATGACAGTATTTGATATGAATGACAGAAGACCGCTGGCAGCGAGACTAAGGCCGGCGGATCTTGACGAGTTTGCAGGGCAGAAACACCTTCTGGGCGAGGGCAAAGTGCTGCGGCGGCTGATTGAGTCGGATCAGATCTCGTCAATGATTTTCTGGGGACCTCCTGGAGTTGGAAAAACTACTCTGGCAAGGATAATCGCCAACCGGACGAAGTCTGCCTTCATCGACTTTTCGGCGGTGAACAGCGGCATCAAAGAGATTCGCGGCGTCATGCAGAAGGCAGAAGACAACAGGCGTTTCGGCGAGCGGACAATAGTTTTTGTCGACGAAATACACCGTTTCAACAAAGCACAGCAAGACGCTTTTCTGCCGTTTGTCGAGAAAGGCAGCATCATACTCATCGGTGCAACGACGGAAAATCCTTCATTTGAGGTCAACGGAGCGCTTTTGTCAAGGTGCAAAGTGTTCGTGCTGCAGGCTTTGTCAGAAAGCGAGATAACTGAGCTTCTGCGCCGCGCCCTGACTGATGAACGGGGCTTCGGCGGTCAGAAGATAGAAATAGACGACGACATGCTGAAGATGATCGCCAATTTTGCCAACGGAGATGCGCGGTCTGCGCTTTCAACGCTGGAGATGGTCGTACTCAACGGTGATAGCGATGAAGACGGCAGCGTCACCGTGACTAAGGAAAACATTGAGCAGTGTATTTCGCGGAAGTCGCTGCTCTACGATAAAAACGGGGAGGAACATTATAACCTGATCTCCGCTCTCCATAAATCCATGAGAAATTCTGATCCGGATGCCGCGGTCTATTGGCTGGCACGCATGCTGGAGGCGGGAGAAGACCCGCTGTACATTGCGCGGCGCGTAACGCGTTTTGCCAGCGAGGATGTCGGCATGGCAGATTCCCACGCTCTTGAAGTAGCGGTGGCGGCGTATCAGGCCTGTCACTTCATCGGTATGCCTGAGTGCTCGGTCCACCTGACGCATGCTGTGGTCTACATGTCCATGGCGCCAAAGTCCAACGCCCTTTACGCAGCCTACGAGACTGCAAAGCAGGACGCTCTGAAGCAGCTTGACGAGCCAGTGCCTCTCGACCTGCGTAACGCGCCGACCAAACTCATGAAAGATCTCAACTACGGCAAAAACTATCAGTACGCCCACGACACGGAGGAGAAGCTTACGGACATGCAGTGCCTGCCGGATTCGCTGAAGGATAAGGAGTACTATGTTCCAACGGAGCAGGGAGTCGAATCGAAATATAAGATCAGACTTCAGCAGATCAAGGAGTGGAAAAAGAGCAGAAAGGGAGAATAACACTTGACTTAGCCGTACGGCGAAGCTTATAATATTATTTACGTAATATAGCCGTACGAACAAATGCACAATAAATGAAAATAAATTAGCCGTACGAACAAGAACGGAGGGACAGATGAAAATTACTGATACTGGAGATTTTGGCAAGACGATACGAGAACGCAGAAAAAGGCTTGGATATACGCAGGTTTATCTTGCTGATGTAACTGGGATGAGTGTGAGCTTTATTTCTGATCTTGAGAATGGGAAGCAGACTTGCGAACTTGGAAAGGCTATATATATAATGAATCTGCTGGGTTTGGACTGCAACATTACAGAAAGAGGTAGTGTATGAATAAATTGCTTGTATTTGTCGAGATTTCTGGCAAGCAGGTGGAAATCGGAGAAATGGATTGCTTAGATGATGGAAATGCAAGATTTAGGTATGCTGATGATTATATTGGACAGTCACTAGCCCAACCGATATCAGTTAGTCTTCCGCTTCAGGCGGGGTATTTTTCTCAGGAAAAAACGAAGTGCTTTTTTGAAGGATTATTGCCTGAAGGCTTTGCCCGCAAATCTGTAGCTAAGTGGATGCATAGGAGCGAAAAAGATTATTTGGGAATTCTTGCAGAATTGGGGAATGAGTGCATTGGAGCTATACGAATAGTTTCAGATAATGATACTGTCGTCGAGGCATCATACGAAAAAATGGATTCTGCCCAGATTGTCGAACTGGCAAAAGAAGGCGCAGTAAAATCAACTGAACTGATGACCAAAGCACATCTTTCACTAACTGGCGCCTCTGGGAAGGTTGGATTGTATCTGAATCCTGACGATAAATCATGGTACCTTCCACATGGCGATGCACCTAGCACGCACATTGTAAAGCAAAGCCATATCAGACTGAACAGTATTGTAACCAATGAACAGTTATCTTTGATGACAGCACGTAAACTGGGAATAGAGACACCGGACAGTTTTATCATAAATACCGGCAAAGCAGATGAGAGTGAAGTCCTCTTTGCAACTAAAAGATACGACAGAACTATTCCCGATGGCGGGGCGATGGTATCAGGTTTGAAAAAACCTCTGCGTCTTCATCAGGAAGATTTTGCCCAGGCACTTGGCATTGCTGCATCAGAAAAATATGAGCAGCCAGGGGATGGTTATGTCAGGGCAATGTTTCGTTTACTTGCAGCATATTCAGCGAAGCCGATCGACGATCAGCTGAAGCTGTGGGATATGCTGATATTTGATCATCTTATTGGAAATGCTGACAACCACATAAAGAATTTCTCCCTATTATATGACGAGCAGCTAAAAAATATACGTCTTGCGCCGGCATATGACATTGTAAGTACTGCAGTATATGAAACCAGCACCAGAGATATGGGACTGTCTATAGGAGGAGAAATAAGTATCGATAATATCGACAGGGACGCTTTCGCCAGGGAAGCACGCAATATAGGGCTTGGAACCAAAATTGCGATGCACCGGTACGATGAGATGGCGGAAAAGTTCAGCAGCGCGCTTATGAGTTCAGCAGAGGAACTGGGTGACAGCGGATTCGAGAAGGCAGAGGAACTTTGCAAGTCGATACTTGAGGCCGGAGGAATAGCCGGGAGGAAATAGCGATGATAAAAGCTTTGATATTTGATATGTATGGCGTGATCATGAAGCAGAACGGATATGATTTCCTGCCCTTCGTACGCAAATACTTCCCGGATATTACTACGGATTTTCTCTATCCGCTTGAAGATCGGGTCGATCTTGGAGAGATAACGTCAGACGAAATGTTGACTGCGCTAGGCTTTGAAGGCGATACAGCTGCGATCGGGAGAGAATATCTGGATACGATTGAGCTGAACGCCGGATTCAGAGAATTTATTGCGGCCGCAGGACAGAAATACAAGCTGGCAATACTTTCCAACGATTCTGCCAGCTGGAGCGGGTACATTCGCGGCAAGCACGACATCGACCGGCATTTTGACGTGATAAGCGTCAGCGGCGAACTGAAGATCGCCAAACCTGACGAGAGAATATTTCTGATGACCGCCGAAAAGCTGGGCGTAATGCCGGAAGAGTGCATTTATGTTGACGACATAGAAAAAAACCTAAAGACCGCAGCCAAAATCGGCATGAATGCGATTCTGATGAAAACCAATGTGTCAGGATATCAGGGAACGGCGGTAAGAAATTTCAGTGAATTAAGCGAACTTTTGGAAGGAAGCGAGATAAATGCTTGATCAAAAGGGTTTTGACCTCTGGGCGAACGAATATGACGCTGAGACGAGGTCTTCTGAGGAGAGTGACAGTTATCCCTTTGCGGGTTACAGCAGGGTACTGAGATACATATACGATTTGGTGACGGAGAGATCAAGTCCTAAAGTACTTGACATAGGTTTTGGCACTGCGGTCCTTACCGCTAAACTTTACGACTGCGGCTGCAGGATATGGGGACAGGATTTTTCTCAGCGGATGATAGAGATCGCACAGCAGAAGATGCCGCAAGCAAAGCTCTGCCAGGGAGATTTCGGCAAAGGAATAGCAGAACCGCTGCTAAAGCAAAACTATGATTTTATTATTGCTACCTATGCGCTGCATCATTTGACTGACGACGGTAAAATTGTGCTGATCAATTCTCTGGGTGGGTTGCTGAAGGACGGCGGAGCAATACTGATCGGTGACGTCGCGTTCAGAACAAGAGAAGAACTTGAATATTGCCAGCAGCAGGCTGGCAACGGCTGGGATGATGACGAGCACTATTTTGTATATGAAGAACTGGCGAGAGAGTTACCAGGGCTGAGGTTTGAGAAAATATCTCACTGCTCTGGAGTGCTGTCGCTGCAGAAGGAGGTCAATATGGAAGGACTTGAACGATTCATCAAAGCACAGGACCGCGACTATCAACAGGCTCTGATCGAAATCAAAGCCGGCAGAAAGCGCAGCCATTGGATCTGGTACATTTTTCCACAGATGGTCGGTCTTGGCATGAGCTATAATTCAGAGTACTACGGCATCAAAAGCCGGGCGGAGGCAATAGAATACCTGAAGCACCCAGTGCTGGGGACGAGGCTGGTAGAGATATCAAAAGCTCTGCTGCAGCTTGACTCCAGCGACCCGCGGGCAGTCATGGGTTCACCGGACGATATGAAACTCAAGTCATCGATGACGCTTTTTGCTATGGTGAGCGACGATCCAGTCTTCAGCCAGGTGCTGCAGAAGTATTTCAATGGCGAAAGAGACCGTATTACTGAGAAAATGCTGGGATGTTAATCTGCATTGCTTGCAGCAACGGCGCATTTATACTAGGATGTGAGCGAAAGGGAGGTATTGCGTATGTTCAGTGAGAATTTAAAAACACTTCGCAAACAAAGGGGGATGTCACAGGAGGTCCTAGCACAGCAGTTAAATGTAGTCAGGCAGACGGTGTCAAAATGGGAGAAGGGGCTCTCGGTACCGGATGCTGAAATGCTGACAAGAATCTCTGATCTCTTCAGCGTGCCAGTCAGCGAACTGCTAGGAGTCAACATGAAAGATGAAAATGAAGTCAATGAGATCGCAGCTCAGCTGGCACAGCTGAATGAATATCTGGCAGCCAAGAGCAGAAAACACAAGAGAATACTTAGAGGCATACTGATTGCTATATGTGCGATCATTTTGATCAATATTATTCTGATACTGGCTATGACTATTTCATGGTAATAGGGTGTTAGAGCAAGAATGAACTAAGAAAAGGGAAGCAGCAAAAGTGCCGCATCAGTCATTTCCGACTGAGATGCGGCACTTTTTTGTTCTTTGTTTATATTATATTAAAAAATTGTAAAGATATCTCTTGACATTTGTTATTAATGTGATATTATTTTGATATCAAATAAATACCAAACAAGATGCTAGTTCAAAAAGGGTATCTTAATAAAAAATGATATTATGAAAAGAGGAACGAATCATGGAAGAGAAAATACTAACAACGAAGAAAAACGGAATGGCAGTGCTGATACTTGAAGTCCTGCTGTACATTGTATCAATACTTCTGATCCTTGGAGGGATCAATAGCATGATCCCTGGCGGTCACGGAATGAACATTGCCGGCATAGCTATAGGTCTGATCTGGTCATGCATTGGCTGGATACTGATCCCAGGTCTCAAGGTGCTGCAGCCGCAGGAGGCGCTTGTGCTGACACTGTTCGGAAAATATGTAGGAACAATCAAAGGCGCAGGCTTCTATTTCGTCAATCCTTTCTGCGTTGCCGCTAATCCGGCAGCAAAGACCAAGCTCAATCAGAGCGGTGACATTGATGCTGCAAACAAGGGACTGTTCAAGAAAGGTGCTGAACAGGAACAGGCAATGGTATCCAAGAAGGTATCGCTGAAGGTCATGACACTTAACAACAACCGCCAGAAGATCAACGACTGTCTGGGAAACCCGGTAGAGATAGGTATCGCTGTAATGTGGAAAGTCACAGACACGGCAAAGGCAGTCTTCACAGTAGATAACTACAAAGAATACCTTTCACTGCAGTGCGACAGCGCTTTGAGAAATGTTGTCAGACTATACCCGTACGATGTTGCACCGAATGTTGACACGACAGGCGACGGACAGCCGGATGAAGGGAGTCTAAGAGGTTCCAGCGAAGTAGTTGCTGCCCGCATCAAAGACGAGATCCAGAGCAAAGTCGCAGGTGCAGGCTTGGAGATCATCGAAGCACGCATCACTTACCTGGCATACGCTCAGGAAATAGCAGCCGTAATGCTGCAGAGACAGCAGGCTTCTGCAATCATCGATGCAAGAAAGATGATCGTAGATGGTGCAGTAGGAATGGTTGAGATGGCACTCGATAAACTGAATGCAAACAATATAGTAGAACTCGATGAGGAGAGAAAAGCTGCAATGGTATCAAACCTGCTCGTCGTATTATGCGCTAATAGGGACGCACAGCCTGTAGTCAACTCAGGATCTCTGTATTAATGGCAGACAGTCAGAAAAAACAGGTTCCGCTGAGGCTGTCTCCAAAGCTCTACGACGCAATAGCCGCATGGGCTGAAGACGACTTCCGCTCAGTGAACGGACAGATCGAGTATCTTCTTTCAGAATGTGTGCGTCAGAGAAAGAAGAACGGAAAATACGTTTCAGATGAACTGGACGTTCCGCCGGAATTTGACATCAAGTAAATATAAGTTATTACAGATCCTTCTGAATGGTATATCCAGGAGGATCTTTCTTTTGTTTTTTGGAAACAAAAACCTTTGCCTTGACAAAGCCGGTTTTGTGTACTAAAGTATTATTTATGTACAAACCACAAAGAAGGGAATAAAAATATATGAGCAACTACTATCAAGCAGAGATGGAATGTGCTTCACGAGACAAGCTGAACACGATACAGAGTCAGCGTCTTGTAGAAAACGTGAAACGCAGTTATGAAAATGTCGAATATTACAGGAATTTAATGAAAGAAAAGGGCGTGGAGCCGGGAGATATCAAATCCATTGACGATCTTCACCTGCTTCCGTTTTTAAGCAAGGACGACCTGAGAGAAGCATATCCTTACGGACTTATGGCGAAGCCTCTCAGCGAATGCGTCAGGATACAGTCAACAAGCGGCACAACTGGAAAGAGAGTCGTTGCCTTCTATACACAGCACGATATAGACATGTGGGAGGAATGCTGTGCAAGAGCGCTGGTAGCAGCCGGTGCAACTAAAGAGGACGTTGTTCAGGTATGTTACGGATATGGACTCTTCACAGGCGGAGCAGGACTGCATGGCGGCAGTCATAAGGTTGGCTCGCTGACGCTGCCAATGTCTTCCGGAAATACTGACAGGCAGATACAGTTCATGGTAGACCTGGAATCGACGATACTTTGCTGTACGCCTTCTTATGCTGCTTATCTTGGAGAGTCTATAAACGAGAGAGGCTATCGCGACAAGATCAAGCTGAAGGCTGGCATCTTCGGAGCTGAAGCCTGGACAGAAGAGATGAGACATGATATAGAAGACAAACTTGGTCTAAAGGCGTATGATATATATGGACTTACTGAACTCTGCGGTCCTGGTGTCTCCTTCGAATGCGAAGAACAGACAGGCATGCATATAAATGAAGATCATTTCATTGCCGAGGTCATCAATCCTATTACAGGCGAGGTACTCCCAGACGGTGAGAAAGGCGAACTGGTATTCACAAGCATCACCAAGGAAGCATTCCCTATGCTCCGCTACAGGACTAAGGACATCACTATCTTGAGCCATGAGAAATGCTCCTGCGGAAGGACATTCGTCAAGATGAGAAAGCCGATGGGCAGAAGCGACGACATGCTTATCGTAAAGGGTGTCAACGTGTTCCCTTCACAGATAGAATCAGTACTCATGAATCAGGGTTATCCTGCAAACTATCAGATCATTGTAACCCGTGAAAACAACAGCGATAAGCTGGAACTTCAGGTAGAGATGACCAGAGAGATGTTCTCAGATGAAATGAGAGAAGTATCGACAAGAGAAGCCAAGCTGGTCAACGCACTGAAGGCAATGCTCGGAATCTATGTAGATGTTAAGCTCGTTACGCCTAAGACAATCGAAAGAAGCGAAGGCAAAGCTAAGCGCATCATCGACAAGCGCAACCTTTATTAGAAGAAAGCAGGTGCAGATATGAATGTAAAACAGTTATCGATATTTCTTGAAAACAAACCAGGCATGCTGGCAGAATTCGCAAGAGTACTGCAGGACAACGACATCAGCATGCGCGCTTTGTCACTGGCAGAAGCTCCTGATTTCGGAGTTCTGAGGATAATAGTTGACGACCCATATAAACTTTCATCGGTTTTGAAGGACGAGGGTTATGTCTACAGTGTGACGCCTGTACTGGCGGCCGTAGTGCCTGACAAGGCGGGCAGCCTGGTCAAGATCCTTGATATCCTGGCAGAAAATGACGTCAACCTTGAATATACTTATACATTCCTTGGCAGACGTCCGCAGGAAGCATACATGATACTGAGAGTCAGCGACAACGACACAGCAATCAAGATGCTTACAAAAGCAGGCGTGAAGCTGATGTGTCAGGATGACATAAACGATATGCTTAAGTAAATCTGTCATTTTCTTATACCGCGTTTTGGTGTATAATTAAGAACAAGAGTTTCAGCTCGGACTTAAATAGAAGCACTAATCAGCAAGCGAGGTATAAGAGGTATAATATGTTCAGACAGATGAGAAGAATCAAACAGGTGCTTTCAGAAGAAGAAAGCAGGAATATACTATTGAGGGGAACTTCAGGAGTACTTGCCGTCTATGGCGACGACGGGTATCCTTATGCAGTTCCCCTCAGTTACGTTTACAGCAGCGAAAACGGTGACCACATATTTTTCCACAGTGCCAGGGCTGGCCACAAGATCGATTCCATAATGAGAAACAGCAAGGTTTCCTTCTGCGTCATTGATGAAGACAAGGTAGTACCGGAAGAATTCACGACCTATTTCAGAAGCGTGATCGTCTTTGGCACGGCTTCCGTCATAACAGATGATAAGGAGAAACTGGAAGCACTGAAGGCACTGGCAGCCAGATACACACCTGACGATGAGGCTGGCAGAAATGAAGAGGCGGAAAAGGAACTCAAGAACCTGAATATGATCAGGCTGGACATCGATCATATCAGCGGCAAGGAGGCCATCGAGTTCGTTAGAGCTAAAGAGAAGAAACAGCAGGAGGAAGAGGGTAGACAGCAATGATGAAATTTCTCAGGGCCGTAAGCGGTCTGGTGCTGATAGGCACAATCGTCTTTATTATTGTAGGACGTTTCGTCACACCGATGCCGGCCTGGACAATAAGGGTCGACGGGCTTTTGATGCTGGTGATGATAGGCGTTTACGGCTATGCAACGACTAAGGTGAAGAAGCAGCAGGAAGAGAAAGATAAGAAAGAATAGCAAGGCGGCATGATATGAAGACCATAGAGTTGAAAGATCTTAAGGGTGACCAGACACTGCTGGAGATTCTAACCGCTAAGGGCGTTCCAATGAGAGCAGACTGCGGAGGCAGCGGTGTATGCGGAAAGTGCCGCATCAAAGCTGACGGAGAGTGGCTGCTGGCCTGCGAAGCGAGACTGACTGGCGATGCAGTTGTCGAGGTGCCTGACAGCGGCGAAGATGACATTCACGTAGAGTCGTCACTGTGGCCATTCAAGGCAGACGGAAGGAACAAAGGCATGGCTGTCTGCGTCGACATAGGCACAACGACTATTGCGGCAGCACTTGTCGACAGAACTGCCGGCACTGTAACGGATATGGCAGGTTCAGTCAATCATCAGCGAATCTATGGGTCCAGCGTGATCTCCAGAATTGAAGCTGCAGGAAAAGGCATGGAACCAGAAATGACCAGGCTCGTCAGAGAAGACATTGCAAAGCTAAAGGCAGCGCTGCTTCATGGACGGGACGAAGATATTACCGATACTGTTATTTCAGGAAATACGACCATGGAACACCTTTACATGGGATATCCCTGTGAGGGTTTGGGCGTGGCACCTTATAAGCCATATGACATAAGCCTGGTGAAAAAAGATGGAGTAGTGCTGCTGCCAGGCGCCAGTGCTTTTGTCGGGGCGGACATCGTCAGCGGCATCTGCGTATTGGGCATGGACCAGAGCAGCAAGTTATGCGCACTGATGGATCTGGGAACTAACGGCGAAATGGCCTTGGGCAGCAGTGAACGCATGGTTGTCACTTCGACAGCTGCGGGACCGGCTTTTGAAGGCGGGAACATTTCCTGCGGCATGGCCGGCGTGCCAGGAGCCATAAGCCGGGTACGCATCGGATACGGCGGCAAGGTAAAGACTGAGACCATAAGCGGCGTCAAGGCGGCAGGCATCTGCGGCACGGGAGTCGTGGACACGGTCAGTCAGCTGAAGCTGGCAGGCATCATAGACAAGACGGGGCTTTTGGCCGATGAATACTTTGATGAAGGTTTTCCTCTGGCAGAGGGTGTGAACTTCACCCAGAAGGACGTTCGCGAGGTGCAGATGGCGAAAGGAGCCGTCAGAGCCGGGCTGGAGACTTTGATGAAGGAATACGGCGCGGAGGCCGGCGACATCGATACTCTTTACCTTTGCGGCGGATTCGGCCAAAAGATCGATGTAGACAGTGCCTGTTCAATAGGCATCATTCCTCCGTCACTGAAGAACAAAGTCGTGGCGGCGGGGAATACGTCTCTTGCGGGGGCTGCGGCCTTTGCCTGCGACAGCAGTATGGCGCAGAGGATGACGGCAGCTGCAGAAATGTGCGAGGAGATAGAGCTGGCCAGGAACGGCTTCTTTAGCGAGGCATATATTAAATACATGAATTTTGATTGATTTTCAATGGCGAAAATGATATATATGAGGAGAAAAAATGATACAGGACATACCAGAGAAGCTTAACAACAATTTTCTGATAAAACCTTCGGAAGACGGATCGGTGGTTTTGATCTTCCGCGGTTCGGAGCTGATGACAGGGAGAGATGAAAAGGGCAGAGGACTGTGGCTGCCGAAGGCGGAAGAGCTGACAGAGACGGGCAGGGCATGTTTTGATGCTGACAATGCATACGTCTTTTCGATTGGAAGCGCTGAGTATTTCATGTACCTTGGCGACGAGGATATAGAGGCGCCGGCGGGCTTTGCATATGAAGAGGTCAGAGGCATCAGGCAGACGGAGAACAAAGACATCTGCTTTGCGGCGGCAACTGGCTGGCATCTGCGCCAGTGGTACCGCGACAACCGGTTCTGCGGACGCTGCGGACAGCCGATGGGCAGAGATACAGACGAGCGTGCCATGAGGTGCAGAAAGTGCGGCAACGTCGTCTATCCTAAGATCGCGCCGGCGGTTATCGTTGGCGTGACAAATGGCGATAAAATTCTGCTTACAAAGTATGCAGACAGGGTATATAAACGATACGCACTGATTGCGGGGTTTACCGAGATCGGCGAAACGGCGGAAGAGACCGTTGCGCGTGAGGTCATGGAGGAGACCGGAGTCAGAGTCAAAAATATAAGGTATTACAAGAGCCAGCCTTGGGGAACGGATCAGGACCTTCTGATGGGATTCTTTGCGGATCTAGACGGAGACGAGAAGATCACCATGGACGAAAGTGAACTGTCCACGGCTGAATGGGTAGGCAGAGACGATGTGCCGGAAAAGGACGACGGAATCAGCCTGACCAGAGAAATGATGAGAGTTTTTAGAGAGGGAAAAGAGAAATGAAGTATGATATTATCATCGTCGGATCGGGACCTGCAGGAATGACTGCGGCCATCTACGGACAGCGGTCTGGTAAGACCACACTTTTGCTGGATGAAAAAGGCTTTGGCGGACAGATCGTCAATACGCCTCAGATTGAAAATTACCCGGGGATCAAGGAGGTTTCAGGCATGCAGTTTGCAACTGATCTGCGCGATCAGGCGCTGTCACTTGGAGCAGAACTGAAAACCGAGAGAGTGATTAAAGTTGAATCGGATGAAGACGGCGGATATGCTGTAGAAACAAGTTCCGGAATGTATCACTGCACGACAGTTATACTGGCTACTGGTGCCAAGAACAGGCCGCTGGGCATTGAAAATGAAGATAAATTCGTTGGTTCGGGCATTTCATACTGCGCGACATGCGATGGAAACTTTTTCAGGAATAGGACAGTTGCAGTAGTTGGCGGCGGCAATACCGCGCTTGAGGATGCGGAGACCCTGGCTGCTATTGCGGCTAAGGTATATCTGGTCCACAGAAGAGATCAGTTCAGGGGCGAGGATGCGCTGGTTGAGAGACTGAAGGCGAAAGAAAACGTAGAATTTGTTCTGGACAGCGTACCTGAAGAGCTTGAAGGTGATTTTGCCATCAGCGGGTTAAAGGTGAAGAATGTCAAGACAGATGAGTCAAGACTTCTGGAAGTGCAGGGCATTTTCGTAGCTATTGGACAGATGCCTGAAAACAGTGCATTCATTGACATCGTAGCTCTTGATGAAAAAGGATATATTGCGGCAAGGGAAGACTGCCGGACGATATCACCGGGAGTGTTCGTCGCCGGAGACTGCCGTACCAAGAAGGTAAGACAGCTGACAACAGCTGCGGCTGACGGTGCTGTTTCCGCCCTTGCGGCGGTGGAGTACTGCAACCAGCAGTAAGCATAATAAATTTCGGCTTTTAGGGCCGGCGGCATAGAAAATCAGAAAGATTTGATCCTGTATATTTTGGATGTGAGTGAGATAGTTTCATAGAAATCTATCTCACTTTTTCCGTATGGGATCATTTCTTTTATTTTGCCAATTCTATATCGAATCGTGTTTTCATGGACGGAGAGCACATATGCAAGAGCTATGTCCAACATTGTAGCTTTTGGCCCGGTATTCCCAGGGCGTGAGTGCACCGAACACACGAAAAACGAATGGATATTTGCAGATTTCGGAGGATTCGAGCCGGTCATGCTCACAGCTATGGGCGTGGCAGACAGGGTAGCAATAATCACTGTGCTTGACAGCGTGATGCCGTTGATCTCCAACAATATCATGAAGGCAGGGTTCGGCGACAGGGTGGTTTCGCTTAGAAATGTCGGCATCCCAGTAGCTGATCTTTCTGATAAGGATAAGCTGGTACCGGCACTGGTAAGCCAGGCAGAAGCAGCCATCCGGGAGAACAGAGCTGAAGTCATCGTTCTTGGCTGCACGGCAATGATTGACGTAGCCGAGACCACGGAACAGATCATAAAGAAAAAAGGATACGACATTCCTGTGCTGGAGCCTGCGCAGACGGCGCTGAAGTATGTTGAAATGTATGCTCAGATGGGAATCAGCCATAGTAGGCTGACCTATGGAGCAGTGAATTAATAGTCCTCAATAATAAAATGATCCAAAGAAAGGCAGACATCACGAGTGTCTGCTTTTCTCGTTTTTGTGAGATATTTCTGCTTTTTCTCTGCCCTGAATTGTGCTAAACTTATAGCAAGTACAAGCAAGTATCGATGAAGAGGCGAGAGATATGAAAAAACACGGTACATTGAAAAAGGTAATTGTTACACTTTGCATCATCTTACTGCTGCTCCTCCTAGCCGGCTATATGGCCTTCCGCATCTATTTCGGCGGAACCAAGACCCAGCATCAGGACTACCAGCAAGGTAAGACCATGACGATGGAACAGGCGGCAAAGGAAGAAAAGGCTGGAGATACCAGCGTTTCCACTGTTTACTACACTGATGACATCAGCTCAGACGGACTGCTGAAGATATATGACGCCTTAGGCGTTGATCTGAAAGGAAAGGTAGGAGTCAAGCTCTCCTTTGGAGAAAAGGGCGACACCTATTATCTGGATCCGCAGCTGATCAAGCCACTTGTGCAGAAGGTAAACGGTACTTTCATAGAATGCAACACGGCCTATGGCGGCAGCAGGACAAGCACGGCAGAACATCTTCAGGTCGCGAAAGATCATGGCTTTGCCGACGTGGCGAAGATAGACATAATGGATGCTAACGGAACGATGAAGATACCTGTCAAAGGCGGCAGTCATCTGAAGACTGACGAAGTGGGCAAAGACCTGGCAAACTACGACTCTATCCTCGTGCTGTCTCACTTTAAGGGACATACAATGGGCGGTTTCGGCGGTGCAATCAAAAACATCTCCATCGGCATTGCATCAAAGGAAGGCAAAAGTCTCATCCACTCCGGCGGCAAGCGAACAAAGGGCATACTAGGCGATCAGAACGATTTTCTGGAGTCAATGGCTGAAGCGGCTTCGGCTGTCAGCGACTACGAAGGAGACAACATTGTCTATATCAGCGTTATGAACAATCTGTCCGTAGACTGCGACTGCGACAGCAGTCCGGCTAAGCCGACGATGAAGGATATCGGCATATTTGCCTCAACTGATCCTTTGGCCCTTGATCAGGCCTGCGTAGATCAGGTTTACGACGCTCCTGACGGCGCTGATCTTATCAACAGGATAGAATCCAGAAACGGCCTGCTGACGCTGAAGCATGCAGCAGAGATGGGGCTGGGCAACAGGGCTTACAGGCTGGTGTCGATTGACTGATGAATACGCCAAAAAACCTGTTCACCGGTGTAACATAATGTGTTATAATTGAAGCTAGATGGAACCAGCCTCAGAAAATAGACGGCTGGTTCCATGTCCGGATTTCAATGTGGATTATTATCCCCATTGAAATCCGGCCGAGCTGAAGCTCCTAGCTTCAATTGCAGGCTTTCGCTACGCCTGCAATGAGCGAGCTCACTGCGAGCTCCCCTCGGCCTTAAATTGAAGCTAGATGTAACCAAATACTTACGAGGAGAAAATGCTTATGAAGCCAAAATATAAGAGGGTGCTGCTTAAGATAAGCGGTGAAGCCCTTGCCGGAGAAGAGAAATTCGGAATAAATGAAGAAATGACCAATAAGGTCGCTGAACAGATCCGTGAGATCCACGATATGGGTGTGGAAGTAGCCATCGTCGTTGGAGGCGGTAACTTCTGGAGAGGCAGGACCAGCAAGAACATGGACAGAGCGACTGCCGATTACATGGGTATGCTGGCAACGGTCATGAATGCACTGGCACTGCAGGATGCAATGCTGGCGGCGGGACTGAAGGCCAAGGTTCAGACGGCGATTGAAATGCGTGAGATCTCAGAGCCTTACGCCAGAAGAAAGGCTATCAGCGAGCTTGAGCATAAGGATATCGTGATTTTTGGTGCTGGAACCGGAAACCCGTTCTTTTCAACGGATACGGCGGCAGCATTGAGAGCAGCGGAAATCGATGCAGAGATCATCCTGCTGGCTAAGAACGTAGACGCTGTATATTCGGCAGATCCTGCAACTGATCCGACAGCAGTCAAGTTTGATCATCTGACACACATGGAAGTGCTGGAGAAAGATCTCAAGGTAATGGATCTTACCGCAGCAACTCTCTGCAGAGACAACAACATTGCGATCCACGTATTTGCACTGGCAGAGGACGGAAACGTTCTGAAGGCAGTGTGCGGAGAGAAGATCGGAACGATAATCGAATAATTAGATTCATTTATAAGAAAAAAGAGTATAAAGCAAAAACGAGATTGTATAGGGAGGAAGAATTATGAGTCATTCACACAAGACGATGGAGGAGAGAGTTAACAAGAGCATTGAAGTCCTGAAATCAGACCTGAACACCGTCAGGGCAGGCAGAGCAAATCCGGCACTTCTTGACAAGGTAATGGTAGACTACTATGGAAGTCCGACACCGCTGAAGAACCTGTCAACGATTACTGTGCCAGATCCAAGGACATTGATGATCACGCCTTTTGATCCTAAATCAATAGGAGGCATTGAAAAGGCGATTAACGTAGCCGACATAGGCATTGCTCCTACGAACGATGGCAAGAACATTAGGCTTGCAGTTCCTCAGCTGACTGAGGAGAGAAGAAAAGAGCTTACCAAGACCACCAAGAAGATGGGCGAGGAAGTAAAGGTTGCCGTAAGGAACCTTAGAAGAGACGCCAATGAAGCTCTGAAGAAACAGCAGAAGGACGGCGAACTCACAGAGGATGATCTTAAGGAAGAACTTGAGAAAGTTACCAAGACAACTGAGAAGGCAATTAAGTCAATCGACGATATAATTGCTGCTAAAGACAAGGAAATAATGGAAGTATAACGGGTATCTGAAGTACTGATTCAGGTGCTGCAGCGATTTACTAAAACACTCAGGGGCTGCCCCGGTTTCCGGGACGGCCCTCATCTATGGAGAGATATGTTAGATAAGGAAAGAATTCCTGCCCACGTCGGCGTAATTATGGACGGCAACGGCAGATGGGCCACGCAGCGTAATCTGCCTAGGATGGCAGGGCATAATGCAGGCATGCAGTCGATGATCAAGATAGTTACCAGGGCCTCGGACCTTGGCATAAAGTATCTGACTGTTTACGCCTTTTCCACAGAAAACTGGAAGAGGTCAGAAGAAGAAGTAAGCGGCATCTTCAAGCTTTTGATCAAATATGTTGACAGCGAGCTGGAAGAACTGAACCGCAACAATGTTCACGTGCGCATACTCGGAGACTACGAGGTGATCCCGAAGCTGGCGCTGGAAAGTCTGAAAAAAACACTGGCGTCTACCAAGGACAATACTGGGCTCCAGTTCAACATAGCCCTGAACTACGGAAGCAGGGCGGAGATCGTGCGCGCCGTTAACCGCATCAAGGACGACGCAGTCAGCGGAAAGCTGACAGGAGATGTCACGGGAGAGACGTTCAGCAGGTATCTATACACCGGCGATGAGAACGGCAATATTCCAGACCCTGATCTGATCATCAGGACCAGCGGCGAGGAGCGACTCTCCAATTTCATGCTGTGGCAGAGCGCCTACAGCGAATTCGCATTTACCAAGACACTCTGGCCGGACTTTACGCCGGAGATCTTTGAAGACATACTGGAAGAATACCAGAATAGGGAAAGACGTTTTGGAGGAAGAAAATAATCATGAAGACAAGAATAATTTCCGGAGCCTGTATGGTTCCGCTTTTAGGACTAGTTTATCTGGGAGGATACTGGCTGTCAGCGTTTTGTTTCCTGCTTGGAATCCTGGGCGTGAGGGAATTCCTCAACGGATTCAGGAACATGGGATTCAAGCCTTCAGAGCCGATCGCATTTGTTTCGATCTTTGCTCTATACGCAATCAACCTGTTCTGGCCGATGAACTTTACCTATATAATGGCCTGGCTCGCCGCTTCAGTCATCGCCTGTCAGCTATATCTCTTCCATGTTGAAGAGCATAAGGCAGAAGATACGCTTATCACGATGATGGGAATCGTGTATGTAATATTCTTCTCCTTCCACATCGTATTAGTTGACCAGACCGGTCCATACTCCATACTGATTTGGACTGTGATCTTAGCTGCGGCAGGAACAGATATCTTTGCATACTTTATTGGTTCAGCCCTTGGCAAGCACAAGCTTTGCCCGCACTTAAGCCCGAAGAAGAGCATTGAAGGCGCAATCGGCGGCGTGATCGGCAGCGTTGCGCTGTGTGCTTTGTTCGCATATCTGTTTGCACCGTATCTGATGCTGCACTTCGTACTCATCGGACTTATAGGTTCGCCATTCGCTCAGTGCGGCGACCTGGCAGCGTCAGCCTACAAGCGCAAAATGGGAATCAAGGATTACAGCAATCTGATCCCGGGACACGGCGGAATAATGGACAGAATCGACAGCATGCTGTTCATGGCACCGTTCGTTTTCTACTATATTCAACTGGTTTTGGTAAGATAATGAAAAAGTTAACTATTCTCGGGAGCACGGGATCAATTGGTACCCAGGCTCTCGACGTCATTAGACAACATAAAGAAAGATTCAAGGTCATGGCCATGACCTGCGGAAGCAACAGCGAGCTTTTGGCCCGCCAGATCGAGGAATTCCATCCGGAGTTTGCGGTCTGTGCAGACGAGGAGTCGGCAAGGCGGATGGCTAAGACATACCCTGAAATCGAATTCGACTATGGAGCAGAAGGGCTGATCGCTGCCGCAGAATATGACAGCGACATCGTGCTCAACGCTCTCATGGGAATGCGCGGACTTGTGCCTACCTGCGCGGCGATCAAAGCCGGCAAAGACATTGCTCTCGCCAACAAAGAGACCCTCGTGGCAGGCGGAGAAGTAGTCATGGGGTTAGCGGAAGCAAAAGGCGTCAGGCTGCTGCCAGTCGACAGTGAGCACAGCGCAATTTTTCAGTGCTTAGAAGGCAACCGCGGCAAGAAGATCAGCAAGATACTGCTTACAGCATCAGGCGGCCCATTTAGAGGATACACTTTGCAGCAGCTGGAAAATGTTACTCTGGAAATGGCGCTGAAGCACCCGAAGTGGACCATGGGACAGAAAATCACCATTGATTCGGCAACGATGATGAACAAAGGACTGGAAGTGATAGAGGCAAAATGGCTTTTCGGCGTTCCGGTTGACGATATACAGATTCTTGTACACCCGCAGAGCATCATGCATTCAGCTGTTGAATTCACCGACACATCGGTCATAGCACAGATGGGCAGGCCGGATATGAGAGTGCCGATCAGCGTGGCACTTGGATATCCTGACAGGCTGGATTTTGACGGAAGCTCACTGGACTTTTTCTCGGAGGGTGCCAACCTGACCTTTGAAAAACCTGACACCAGCGTTTTCCGCTGCATAAGTCTGGCGGTAGAGGCATCCAGAAAGGGCGGCAGCTATCCGGTAGTCATGAATGCTGCTAACGAGGTTCTGGTCGATATGTTCCTGAAAGGGCAGATACGCTTCATCGACATTCAGAAAAACATAGAAAAAATACTTGACCATCATACTCCTGTCTTTGATCTGGGGTTAAATGATATTATGGAAATAGACCAGAAAACGAGAAGAGAGGTCAGAGGATGATCACAGCAATACTTGCAGTACTACTATTCATACTCCTGATACTTCCCCATGAACTTGGCCATTTCGTCGTTGCCAAGAGCGTCGGCGTGAAGGTCAACGAGTTCGCCTTCGGCATGGGACCAGCCCTCTGGAAGAAACAGAAGGGCGAAACTCAGTATACGCTGAGGGCCTTTCCAATAGGCGGATACTGCGCCATGGAAGGTGAAAATGAAGAATCAGACAATGACAGGGCATTCAACAATAAACCAGGCTGGGCCAAGATAATGGTCCTCATAGCCGGTTCGACAATGAATGTCCTTGTTACAGTGCTTATACTTACGATAATGATCCTATACGTTGGAACAGCAACGACGACCCTCGGGTCTGTGCAGGACAACAGCCCGGCTCAGGCAGCAGGACTCAAGGTAGGAGATGTGATCACAGAGGTCAACGGCAATAAGCTTGAAGAGTGGACAGACTTGTCCAAGAGCATCAGCGATGATTCAACGCCCGTTGAGATCACCGTGGACAGAAACGGCGTGACCAAGACCTTTTCCATTACTCCGGAAAAGGGCGATGACGGACGCTATGTGATCGGCGTCAACTGTAAAGTAAAGCACAATCCGGGGACGGCCTTTACAGGAGGCTGGAAGGCGACATGGTCGCTGACCACATCCATGTACACGTCCCTCAAACAGCTGGCAACCGGTCAGATTTCAGCCAATGAGGTGAGCGGCCCAGTGGGCATGGTAACTCTGGTCAGCGAAACGACGACTAAGGGACTCTGGTACTTTGCCTATCTGGTTGCACTGATAAGCTTGAACCTGGCTATAATAAACATGCTTCCGCTGCCGGCGCTTGACGGCGGCAGGATTCTGTTCGTCATAATCAGAAAGTGCACCGGCAAGATGATCTCAGATCAGCTAGAAGGCAGGATCCATGCTGCAGGCATGATGCTGCTGCTGGGACTGATGGTGCTGGTAACCTGGAACGACATAGGGAGGCTGATATCATGAGCAGCATAAAAAGCGTAAAAGTCAGAGATATTGTAGTCGGCGGCGGCGCACCGGTTTCCATACAGTCCATGACAAATGTGGATTCCAGGGATGCGGCGGCACTTATTAGGCAGATAAATGAGCTGACGGAGGCAGGCTGCGAAATCGTGAGAATCTCCGTGCCAGACAAGGAATCGGCTGAGGCTTTTGCCAAAGTACGCAGACAGACAGATGTTCCGCTAGTTGCGGACATACATTTCGACTATAAAATGGCGCTGGCTTCCATTGAGGCAGGCGCTGACAAGATAAGAATTAATCCGGGAAATATAGGTTCCAGGGAAAGAGTCAGAGAAGTCGTTAAGGCCTGCGCTGAAAGGCATATACCTATCCGCGTTGGCGTAAATTCCGGCTCTCTGGAGAAAGACATCCTGGAGAAAAACGGCGGAGTGACGGCCGAAGGATTGGCGGAAAGCGCACTGAGAAACCTGGCCATCATCGAAGATATGGGTTTTGATGATCTGGTGGTCTCACTTAAATCGTCGGATGTGAGGATGAACTACGACGCCCACTGCATAATTGCCGAGAAGACGGACCATCCTATACACGTGGGAGTCACTGAAGCCGGTACATTGGAGCGGGGAAAAGTAAAATCCGCCGCGGGGATCGGCGCTCTGCTTCTGGCAGGCATAGGTGATACGATGAGAGTGTCGCTGACAGCAGACCCGGTGGAAGAGGTCATCTTTGGCAGACAGCTATTGGAAGCCTGCGGTCTCAGACAGCCGGCTTTTGATCTGGTGTCTTGCCCAACATGCGGACGTACCAAGGTCGACCTGACGGCTCTTGCCAATGAGGCAGAGAGACGCCTAGGCCAGCTTTCCATGAGGAAAGGCATCAAAATCGCCGTCATGGGCTGCGTTGTAAACGGCCCCGGCGAGGCGGGAGAGGCAGACTATGCCGCCTGCGGAGGAGACGGAAAGACAGTGATCTTTGCCAAGGGGAAACCTGTGGCGACGGTTGCGGAAAAAGATACTATTGAAGAATTGATAAGGATCATCAGAGAAAATGAAGGAATTGATCAGTAAAGGCATCAACTGGGAAGAAATAGGAGAACATGACAGGAGTGAGTGCAGTTTCGCTATAGTCGACGCTGTAATTTCCAAAGAGACCGGAGAGTTGAAAATAAAGCTTCGGTCTAATTTTGTCATGCCTTTTTTAGACATGGAAAAGGTCAAAGCAATCATTCTCAGCAAGATAACGGAAATAAGCGGGATAAAATTCGAATACGAATTTCACGATGTGATACAGTCGGAGGAGGAGATCGTCAGACTGTTCATACCACATATGATAGATATAATCAACGGCAGCTATTCAGCTATTACCCAGACGATACAGACGAAAGAATTCTCCCTGGACGACGGACAGCTGACGATATTTGCCATAGGAAGGACTTCGACGGAAGCACTAAACGAGAGGGTATCCTCGCTGTTTGAGCAGCTGCTGTCAGACAAATTCGGAATCAGCAGAAAAGTAGTCTTCAAGAATCACGAGGATCTGTATTCTCAGGCTGAGGAAAAGTGGATCAGCACAGAGGAAGAAGACATACAGAAATCGCTGAGAGAACAGGCAGAGAAAAACGCTAAGGCCGCGGCGGAGTCAAAGGCCAGCGGTTTTGATGGAAACGGCAGCAAAGCCGCCAGCGGCGGTTTTGGCGGCAGCGGTTCACAGGGCGGCGGAAAAAATGGCGGATTTGGCGGAAACGGCGGCGGTTTCAAGCGCCGTGAGAAGGAATTGCCGGCAGAAGGCAACATGATAACAGGACGGCCAGTGAAAGGTGAATCCGTTCCGCTGGAAAGCCTGGAGGCAGATTCCGGACGCGTAGTGGTTGAGGGCATTCTGTTCCGCAAGGATTCACGCCCAATCAAGAATGAAAAGAAACTGGTAACGCTGCTGATCACTGACAGGAAGACGTCTGTCTGCCTGAAGATGTTCTGTTCTGACGCCAAGTGGGAAGAAATCGACTCACTGCTGAAGAGCGGAGACTATATCAAGGTCTCAGGCGATACCGAGTGGGACAGATATGACAACTGTCTGGTCATCATGGCCAAGGACATAGAAAAGGGAAAGATCAAGAGAAGACAGGACGAATTTCCTGGACTTCATCGCGTGGAACTCCACGCTCATACTAAGATGAGCGCCATGGACGGACTCAACGACGTGGAAGAAATGGTCAAGACAGCAGCCCGCTGGGGACAGCCGGCTGTAGCAATCACCGATCACGGCGTAGTGCAGAGCTTCCCTGATGCAGCCAAGACGGCAAAAAAACTGGCAGGAGATAAAGAACATCCTGTCGATATCAAGATAATCTACGGAATGGAAGGCTATCTCTATGATGACAGTGACTGCATCGAAGAGGACGGCACCATCGACTACAAGAAAAAACCGACGAATCACATCATCCTTCTGGCGGCGACGCAGGAAGGACTGAAGAACATCTATAAACTTGTTTCATACTCTCACCTAAACTATTTCTACAAGAAGCCTAGACTGCCGAGATCTATACTTTCTGCCAACAGAGAGGGCATAATCGTCGGTTCAGCCTGCGAAGCAGGAGAAGTCTATCAGGCTGTCATGCGCGGCGCTGATGAGGAGAAGCTGGAGCAGGTTGCGTCATTCTACGACTATTTGGAGATCCAGCCGCTGATCAACAACCATTTCCGCATCGACGACGGAACGGTAGCTGACGAAGAGGGCCTGAAGAACATCAACAGGAAGATAATTGCCCTTGCAGATAAGCTGGGCAAGCCTGTGGTCGCCACGACAGATGCTCATTACGACGAGCCGGAATCGGCTATATACAGAAACATACTCATGGCCGGCATGGGATTCAAGGACGCGGAAAAGGGCCAGGGCCTCTATCTGAGAACGACTGACGAGATGATGGAGGAATTCAGCTATTTAGGTGAGGATGAAGCTTACCGCGTTGTTGTTGAAAACACCAACAAAATAGCCGACATGATCGACGGCGGCATATTGCCCGTTCCGAAAGGGAAATACCCTCCAAGGATAGAGGGCGCAGAGGAGACTCTGCGTACGACCTGCATGGAGCATGCGCACGCGATCTATGGAGATCCGCTGCCAGAGCGGATAGGCACTCGTCTGGAGATAGAACTGAACTCAATTATAGGCAACGGCTATGCCGTCATGTATGTGGCAGCAATGATGCTCGTTCATAAATCAAATACAGACGGATATCTGGTAGGATCCAGAGGTTCCGTAGGCTCGTCCCTGGCTGCCACAATGGCTGGGATCACAGAAGTAAATCCGCTGGAGCCACACTATATTTGCCCTAAATGCAAGCATTTGGAATGGGGAGATATGGAACTCTACGACTGCGGCATAGATATGCCGGAAAAGGCCTGCCCGGAATGCGGGACGATGATGAAGCGGGACGGCTTCACCATCCCATTTGCTACGTTCCTGGGATTCAACGGCGATAAAGAGCCAGATATAGACCTTAACTTTGCCGGCGAGTATCAGCCGGTCGCTCACCGCTACGTAGGCGAGATATTTGGTGAAGGCAACGTTTATAAAGCCGGCACTGTAGGTACCGTAGCCGACAAGACGGCATTTGGATATGTCATGAAGTTTTTTGAAGAAACGCAGCGTCCTGTCAACAAATTCGAGGCGGACCGGCTTGCTCAGGGCTGTACGGGAGTCAAGCGTACAACAGGCCAGCATCCAGGCGGAATCATCATAGTGCCGGAGGACCACGAGATCTACGAGTTCTGCCCAGTGCAGCATCCGGCCAATGACTCAAACTCAGACATTGTGACGACTCATTTCGATTACCATAAGATAGACCAGAACCTGCTGAAACTGGATATTCTGGGTCACAACATCCCGTCAATGATCAGACAGCTGCAGGATATGACCGGCATCGATCCGATGGAAGCCGACCTGACGGACAGAAAGGTGCTGAGCATTTTCAACGGCATCGAGGCACTTGACATCAAAGACAAGGACTATAAATATACTCACGGAACTTATGCGATACCTGAGTTCGGCACGTCCTTCGTAAGGCAGATGCTGGACGATACCAAGCCGGACAAATTCGCCGACCTGGTCAGAATATCAGGTTTTTCACATGGTACCGACGTATGGCTGAACAACGCCCAGGATTACATCAGATCTGGCGTGGCAACCATGCGTGAAGTTATCTCAACCCGAGACGACATCATGAACTATCTGATCCTGAAGGGCATAGAGAACAAGACATCTTTCCAGATCATGGAGGACGTTCGTAAGAACAGGCCTCTGAAAGAGGAACAGCTGGCAGTGATGAAAGAACACGGCGTGCCTGACTGGTACATTGACTCCTGCATCAAGATCCAGTACATGTTCCCGCGGGCTCATGCGGTGGCATATGTAATGATGTCATTCCGAATGGCCTGGTACAAGGTATACTATCCGGTAGATTTTTATGCTACATACTTTACAAGTACCGTGTCAAACTTTGATACAGACACGATACTGAAGGGACCGAAAGCCTGCCTTGACAAGATGGAAGCCATCAACATGAAGGGCAACAACGCTACTGCCAAGGAAAAGGACGATGTGATGATCCTGGAAGTCGCATACGAAATGTATGCCAGAGGTTTTGAGTTCGAGCCGCCGAGGCTTGGCGCTTCCCATGCAGTCAAGTTCTGGGATTACGAAGGAAAGGTACTTTTGCCTTACGTGGCGCTGGACGGCCTTGGCGAGACAGCAGCAAAATCTTTTGCTGATGCCTACGATGAGAAGCCGTTTGACACCATCGAAGAGGCGGTAAACCGAGCCAAGCTGAACAAAACCGCCATTGAGGCGCTTCGTGCTCATGGCATATTCGACGGTTTGCCGGAAACTGACCAGCTTTCACTGTTTTAACAAGTCGCTTTTTAGGAGATTTATTTGACAATAATTGCTGTATATGCTATTATATTGATGCATGAATTTAGTATGGTAGGCAAAAAGAGTGGGCAAAACCCACTCTTTCAGTTTTGTTTAGGAGAAATTAATGGCAAAAAAGAAAATTAAAGATCTAATTGAAGAAATATCGTCGGATTTTCTCGCAGAAAACGGACTTGAACTTTATTCAACAGAGTTCGTTAAAGAGGGAAGCGACTGGTTCCTCAGAGTGTTCATTGACAAAGCGGAAGCTGCAGATGACGGTAATGCGGAAGTCAGTGATGCCGCAGAAACCGCGGAAGCGGACGCTGAAGGCTTTGATGCCGCATATGTAAGCACTCAGGACTGCGAACTGGTCAGCAGGTTCTTAAGCGACAAATTGGACGAGCTTGATCCGATCGAGCAGAATTACTATTTGGAAGTATCCTCGCCGGGAATGGACAGAGAGCTGACGACTCAGCATCACTTTGACCGTTACGCGGGTCAGCTGGTTGACGTGAAACTATACAAACCGGTTTCCGGAAGCAAGCAGTACCAGGGCGTACTGGTGGGGTTAACAGACGGAAACGTCATAATAAAAGATGAAAAAGGTAACGAAATCGTGTTCCCGCTGGATCAGGTCGCTAAGGTGAACCTGTCGGTGGTTTTCTAAGGAGGGTTTAACAAAAATGAACAGAGAATTTATCGAAGCACTGGAGGATCTCGAAAAAGAGAAACACATATCCAAGGATGTTTTGATTGAAGCTATTGAATCTGCGCTGGTTTCCGCGTACAAGAAAAACTACGGAACTTCGCAGAATGTCAGAGTTGACATTGACAGGGAAACGGGAGACATTTCCGTTCTCATGAAGAAAGACGTCGTAGAGGAAGTTTATGACGATATGATCGAGATGTCACTGGAGGAAGCTCAGGAAATCGATCCAAGATACGAGATCGGTGATGCTATCGAGTTCCAGGTGACGCCGCGAGACTTTGGAAGAATCGCAGCACAGACTGCCAAGCAGGTCGTTGTGCAGAGAATCAGAGAAGCAGAAAGAGGAATGGTCTTTGACGATTTCGTCACAAGACAGGGCGAGATAGTAACAGGAGTCGTTCAGAGAAAGAGCGGCGACACAATGTTCATCAACATGGGCAAGGCAGAAGGCATACTGCCGGCAAATGAACAGGTGCCTGGCGAATTCTACGATGTAAACGACAGACTGAAAGTATATATAATGGATGTCAAGAAGACCACCAAGGGACCGCAGGTTTTCCTTTCAAGGTCACATCCGGGCCTTGTAAAGAGGCTATTCGAGCTGGAAGTTCCTGAGATCCAGGACGGTACCGTTGAAATCAAGAGCATTGCCAGAGAGGCAGGCTCCAGGACAAAGATGGCCGTTTGGACAGAGGACGAGAACATCGATCCTGTTGGTGCATGTGTAGGAAGCCGCGGCAGCAGAGTACAGTCGATCGTTGACGAACTCCACGGCGAGAAGATAGACATCATCACCTGGAGCGAGGATCCGGAAGAACTGATCAGCAACGTGCTCAGCCCGGCAAAGGTCGACAAAGTCATCGTTTCAGAGACTGAAAGAACGGCAACCGTAGTGGTTCCTGATTATCAGCTTTCACTGGCCATCGGCAAAGAAGGCCAGAACGTAAGACTTGCCGCCAAGGTAAGCGGCTGGAAAATCGATATCAAGAGCTGCACCCAGTATGATGAGATCATGGCAAAGGCTGAACAAGAAGATGATGACGATCTGACGATCTACGACGAAGGTGCGGCAGCAGAGGCAGAAAACAGCGAAACTGAAATCTTTGATGCTGATGCAGCAGAAACTGCAGAAGCAACGGAAGCAGAAACCGCTGAGCCGGAAGCTGAAGAGACAGAGGAAACCGAAGAAGCCGATGAGCCGGAAATCGTTGAAACGGCGGCTGAAGAAGAGGTGACCGAAGGTGAAGAGCAATAACATTCCAATGAGAAGATGCGTGGGCTGTATGGAATCAAAGCCCAAGCAGGAGCTTATAAGGATCGCATACTACGAAGGCGAACTCAGCGTTGACAGAACAGGCAAAGCAAAAGGCAGAGGAGTGTACATCTGCAGGAACAGAGAGTGCATGGAAAAAGCGAAGAAAAGACGCGCTCTGCAGAGAAACTTTGATGCTGAACTGAGCGGAGAAGCCATCGACAAGATATTTGAGGAGCTGCTTACAGAGGATGAAAACCGATAAGAACAGCGCCGATATGGCGGACAAGGTATTCAGCTACCTGGGCTTTGCGGCAAAGTCAAGAAACATGGTAACAGGCTACAACACCTGCGAGATGATGATGGCTAGGAGAAAGATAAAACTTCTCATCGTCGCCGAAGACCTGGCAGAGAATACAAAGAAAAAGATGACGCAGCAATGCGATAAATACAATATTGATTTGAAGATTTTCGGAAAGAGCGAGATACTGTCACAGAAGACGGGAAACTCCGGCAAAGGCATTTTCGGTATCACCGACAGCCACTTTGCGAAGATCATTAGTGAGGAGATTGACCGGATTCAATCAGAAAGGGAGGTGTTCTAATGGCGAAAAAACTATTTGAGCTAGCTAAAGAATTAAATGTGACGAGCAAGGAACTTCAGGAAAAAGCCACTCAGCTTGGCATCAGCGTCACCAGCCATATGAGCGTTCTGTCTGATACAGATATAGAGAAGCTTGCAGCGGGTAAAAGGGAGACCAAGATCGTCCACGCGGAGCATAAGCAGACATCAGCTGAGGAACTTGAACCTAAGGTAACAGTAAAACCGGCGAAGCCGGCAGCAGGAGCCCCAGCACCTAACCGTCCTAAGCCGCCAATCGGCAGGCCGGTAGTGGATAACGAGTATTTAGCAAATAAACATAAACCGCCTGTTGGAAAGCCAGTGGTAAATACAGCAGATCTTGATAAGAGAGATGCAGAAAAGGCAGAGGCTGCAGCAAAGCAGACTGAAGCGGCGCCAAAGGCAGAACCAGCATCGAAACCAGCAGAGGCTCCAAAGGCGGAGACGCCAGCACAGGCATCAAAGCCTGCAGCAGAGGCTCCGAAGACGGAAGCACCTGCGGCATCAAAACCGGCAGAGCATAAGCCATATGAAGGCGGACATAATGACAGACCGCAGAATGGTGACAGACCGCAGAGATCAGATCGTCCGCAGAACGGAGATCGCCCTCAGAGGTCAGGAGACCGTCAGTACGGCGACAGACCGCAGAGATCAGGCGACAGGCCGCAGTATGGTGACCGTCCGCAGAGATCAGGCGACAGGCCGCAGTATGGTGACAGACCGCAGAGGTCAGGCGACAGGCCGCAGTATGGCGACAGGCCGCAGAGATCAGGTGACAGGCCGCAGTACGGCGACAGACCGCAGAGGTCAGGCGACAGGCCACAGTATGGCGACAGACCGCAGAGATCAGGCGACAGGCCACAGTATGGCGACAGACCGCAGAGGTCAGGCGAACGTTCACAGAACGGAGACCGTCCGCAGAGATCAGGGGACAGACCTCAGTACGGAGACCGTCCGCAGAGGTCAGGCGACAGACCGCAGTACGGAGATCGTCCGCAGAGGTCAGGCGACAGAAACGGCGGAGGTTCAAGACCTTTTGGCGACAGAAAGCCATTTTCCGGAAAACCTGGTGACAGTGACAGACCGGCAGGGAGAGGCGGAGACCACAGACCGGCAAGAAAGCCTGGCGACAAACCTGCAGGCGAGAAGATGGAGACTAAACCGGGATACGGAAAGCGTTCAGAAACCAAGAAAAAGGGCAAGTACGAACAGGAAAAAGACAGAAACAAGTTCGCTAAGCTAGAGAAGAGATCTCTGGAAAAGGTGACTAAGAAGAAATACACTAAGCAGAAACCACAGGTGGAGGAAGTCGAAATCGAAGAAGAAATACTACCAGAAGGAACCATTGTTCTAAATGTGCCTATCACAGTGGCAGGATTCTGTGAGCAGACTGAAGTTTCCACATCCAAGGTCATCATGACCCTTATGAAGATGGGAATAATGGCCAACATCAATCAGAATATCGATGAGGATATGGCAATGATACTCGCTTCTGAACTGGGAATCAGCGTTGCTATCGGAAAGGTCAATGAAGAACTTGAAGAAGACGGCATAGAGGATTTCAAGGATAAGGAGAAAGACCTTAAGCCTCGTCCGCCTGTTATCACAGTAATGGGCCACGTAGACCACGGCAAGACTTCCATCCTCGATGCAATCAGAAAGACCAACGTGACAGCTTCAGAGTCAGGCGGAATCACACAGCACATTGGAGCTTCAGAAGTAAAGATAAATGGACACAAGATCGTGTTCCTGGACACTCCGGGACATGAAGCATTCACTGCAATGAGAGCCAGAGGAGCGCATATCACAGATATCGCCGTACTGGTAGTAGCAGCAGACGACAGCGTAAAGCCGCAGACAATCGAGTCTATCAGCCATGCAAAGGCTGCAGGCGTACCAATCATAGTTGCCATCAATAAGATGGATAAGCCGGGCGCTGATCCGGACAGGGTAAAGAAGGATCTGGCAGACAACGGAGTATTGGTAGAAGAATGGGGCGGCGAGGTAATCAGCGTACCTGTTTCGGCAAAGACAGGCGATGGCATCAAGAACTTGCTGGAGATGATACTTCTGCAGGCTGAAGTCCTCGAACTGAAGGCTAACCCTAACAGACTGGCATCAGGATCAGTAATCGAAGCCAGACTTGACAAGGCCAAGGGACCTGTTGCATCACTGCTGATAATGAACGGCACGCTGCAGGCAGGCCAGAGCATAGTTGCAGGAACAAGTTCCGGCAGGATCAGGCTGATGACAGACGCTCACGGCAAGGCCATCAAAAAAGCCGGTCCGGCTACGGCAGTCGAGATCTTAGGACTCACTGACGTTCCGCAGGCTGGAGACATATTCAACGCTGTAAGCGATGACAAGACCGCAAGAGAAATCGCATCCAACAGAGCTGAAAAGCTGAGAGGCGAGGTACTTGCAAAGAACTCAAGCAAGACTCTTGAGCAGCTCTTCTCACAGATACAGGAAGGTGAAACAAAGGAACTTAACCTTATCGTAAAGGGAGATGTACAGGGTTCAGTAGGAGCCATGATCACTTCTCTGGAGAAGCTGAACAATGAAAATGTCAGAGTAAATGTCATCCATTCAGGCGTAGGCACTGTTACTGAGTCAGATGTAATGCTGGCAGGAACATCAGGTGCCATTATCATTGGCTTCAATGTAAGACCTAGCACGGCAGTACAGACTATGGCAGACAGAGACAATATTGAAATCAGAACATACAGAGTAATTTATGACGTTATCGACGACATTGAAAACGCTATGAAGGGCATGCTCGATCCGGAGTTCAAGGAAGAAATCCTTGGAAAAGCCGAAATCAGAAACACCTTCAAGGTACCAAGTGTCGGAGTTATCGGCGGTGCTTACATTACAGAAGGCAAGGTTGTCAGGAACGCTCAGATCAGACTGGTCAGAGATGGCATCGTGATCCACGAGGGCAACATTTCATCACTGAAGAGATTCAAGGATGACGCCAAGGAAGTAATGCAGGGATATGAATGCGGTTTGGGCATTGAAAATTACAACGACATTAAGGAAGGGGACGTCATTGAGTGCTTCCATATGGTTGAAATAGAGAGGAAATAACTGATATGGTATTCTATTTTTCCGCAACCGGAAACTCTAAATACGCAGCAGAGAAGGTCCATGATGAGTTCGGGGGAGAACTCATCAGCATTGCCTCAATGCTGCACGATGGCAAGAAAACATATACCGTGGCACCTGATGAGAAAGTCATCGTGGTGTTCCCGGTTTACTTTGCAGGACTTCCAGGGCCGGTGATCGATTTCATCAAGAATGTGGAGTTTACTGCAGAAAATCCAGAGATTATCGGCATCGGCACCTATGGGTCGCTGCCCGGGGGCGTAGATAAGGCTTTTGCAAATGCTTTCAAGAAAGCCGGATATGAAGTAAGAGCTTTCTATGCCGTAAAGATGGTGGAAAACTTCATACTGCTGTTCTCGGTACCAATAAGGGAAAAGCAGCTGATGATCCTGAACAGGGCGGATGCGGCACTTACAGACGTGATCGATTCTATCCGTTTCAATAACAGGATGAGTTACCATTCATCAGTGGCCGTAAGACCGCTGTCAGCCATAGAGCATTCATTCTATGCCGGCAGCTGCGGCACGGCTAAATTCACGGCGGCTGAGAATTGCATAGGCTGCGGCCTCTGTCAGACAGTCTGTGCGGCAAATGCCATAGAGATGGACGAAGGCCGTCCAACGTGGACGAAGGCCAAGTGCTATCACTGCCTGGCATGCATTCACAGATGTCCTGTGGAAGCGATACAGTACGGCAGATCCACCACCGCGAAGAGACGTTACTATAATCCAAAATTAAAATAGGAGAAAAAATGGGAAAAGGGTACAGACAGGGCCGTCTGGGAGAGGAAATCAGGAAACTCATCAGCGAAATGCTGCTGAGAGAGATCAAAGACCCCAGACTGTCAGGAATGATCAGCATCTCCGACGTCGATGTGACCTCAGACGGGAGCTACGCCACATGCTATGTGACGGTCCTGTCGTTCACTAAAGACGAAGAAGAAAAGAAAAAGGAAGAAGACAGTGTTCTGGAAGGACTCAACAGCGCCAAGGGGCTGATGCGCAAGGAGATAGGACACAACATCAAGCTTCGTCACGTGCCAGAACTGATATTCAAGATCGACAGATCCATGGATTACGGCAGGCATATAGACGAAGTCATACATAAGCTGACAGAAGATGAAGGCGATAAAGACGAAGGCGGCAAAGATGAAGAATAACACCTTTGACGAAATCGCCGAGCAGATAAACAGTGCCGAGAGCCTGCTCCTGTTCCCGCATGTCAATATGGACGGGGACACATTGGGCTCGTGCGCCGCGCTCTGCCATTCACTGCGCAGTGCCGGCAAGGAATGCTGGGTTTTGTACGAGGGTTCGGTTCCGCTGAACCTGAAGTTCATGACCGGCGACATGTTTACTGAAGATGAAAATATAATCGAATCAGCAGACATTTCCATGTGCATCGACTGCGGTGATACGGGGCGGCTGGGCGTCCGCAAGGACAAGTTCTTAACCAGTCCGGTCACGATATGCATCGATCACCATACGACGACAGATCCGTTCTGCCAGTTCAACTACATCGACCCGCAGGCAGCGGCAACGGGACAGCTGATATTCAAGCTCCTGAGGACGATGAACATCAAAATCGACAAACAGGCAGGCGAGGCGATCTTTGCGGCGATCACAACGGATACCGGCAATTTCCAGTATACCAATACGTCAAAAGAGACACATCTGATCGCAGCTGAACTCTATGACTCCGGCATCGACTTCAACAGCGTAAGTGTTCAGATCTATGAAAACAAGCGCAAGGAGAAGATACTGATCACCAGCAGATCCCTGGAGACGCTGAAAATGGTCAGCGAAGGCCGCGGAGGAATAGCCCGGGTGACTCAGGAAATGCTTGCTGAGACTGGTGCAGAGATGAGCGAGACAGACGGCATCGTGGAAGAGATACGCTGCATAGCAGGCGTGGAAATATCATGCCTTCTGAAGGAGGATGACGAAAACGTCGTTAAGGTCAGCATGAGAGTCAAGAATAAGGGAAATGTAGCGGAAATTGCTGCGAAGTACAATGGAGGCGGCCATGTAAAGGCTGCCGGATTCACTCTCCAAATGAGCATGGATGAGGCTTTTGATACCGTTTCTGCTGAGATAATTGAAAACATCAGAAAGTATGGCTAATGATAACAGAAGGAATAATCAACGTAAATAAGCCGATGGGCATGACATCCCACGACGTTGTCGGAAGGATGCGCCGTGTCCTCGGACTGAGAAGGGTGGGCCACACCGGCACGCTGGATCCAAACGCTACGGGAGTGCTTCCTGTTTGCTTTGGCAAGAGCGCCAGGATAATGGACTACCTGGACATGGACATAAAGAAATACCGCTGCACGATGCAGTTTGGCATTGAGACCGATACTCAGGACATCTGGGGCGAAGTACTTGAGACCTTTGATACGTCGGGTCTGACCGAGGAGATGATCCTTGGGGCTTTTGACGGACTTCGGGGGAAGATAGAACAGAGGCCGCCGATGTACTCAGCGGTAAAGGTCAACGGCAAGCGGCTATACGAGTATGCAAGAGACGGCCGCGAAATCGAAACGAAGAAGCGGCTGACATTTATCAAATCTCTGGAAGTAGAGGATATATCCCTGGAGGGAGAGCAGAAGACGGCGACTTTTTCTGTTGAATGCACCAAGGGGACATACATACGCACTATTTGCTTTGATGCAGGGCGCAAGCTCGGTTGCGGCGGAACGCTGACGGCACTTGAGCGCACGGCCAGCGGGATATTCACAATAGAAGACGCCGTAGACCTGGACGACCTGATGAGCATGGAGAGAGATGAAGTTGACAAGCTGATCCGGCAACCATGGGAACCTCTGGTAAGCTTTGGCAAGATCGTTACACATGATCCCCTTAGCGCTGCAATGTTTTCCAACGGGTGGGATATGCCGCCTTGTTACTGCAGCATAGTAAAAGCTCCGAAATATGAAGCAGAAGAATTTCCGCTGCCAATTCGCGAAGAGTTTCGCAGGGCATACTGTGTCTTTGGCGACTTCGGGGACGGAGAAGAATTCATCGGAGTAGCATTTTTAGACGATCAGACCGGCAAATTTATTGCCGACAAGATATTCAATCAAAAGGACGTGACGCAATGGAAATCTATGAAAAAATCAGCGAAATAATGGACATGGAGCCTACGGCAGTAGCACTTGGAAATTTTGACGGAGTTCATCTCGGTCACCAGGCACTCATTCGCAAAGCCGTGGAGAAGGCACATGAAGAAGGATTGAAGTCAGCAGTATTCACTTTCTCCAATCTTCCGAAGAATCTGCTCCAAAAGGAGCCGAAGGTTAAGAACATCCTTTACCAGGATGAGAAGGCAGAAATCATTGAAGGTCTGGGCGTTGACTATCTGATAAACGTTGAGTTTACCAGAGAGATCATGTCAATGGATCCAGTGGACTTTATTGATGAACTGCTGCTGGAAAAAATGAACATGAAAGCCGCTTTCTGCGGATTCAATTACAGATTTGGCTATAAAGCCAGCGGAAACCCAGATGTACTGCGCAACATCGGTCTGGACAAGGGATTTCAGGTGTTTGAGATGGAGCCTTTCAGGATCAGAGGCGAAGTTGTAAGCTCATCGCTTATAAGGACGCTTATCGCTGCCGGACAGGTTGAAAGATGCAAAACATATATGGGCAGAAACTACATGATCAACGGCGAAGTAGTAGTTGGCAATAAGCTTGGCAGGAAACTTGGCTTTCCAACATCAAACTTGATGATAGACCCGGCGATGGTGACTCCGCCGAACGGCGTATATGTCACATTCTGCGACTACAACGGCGTCAAATATCCAAGCGTGACCAATGTTGGCAATAAACCGACCATCGGCCATTACGGAGTCAACGTGGAGACGCACATCTTCAACTTCAACAAAGAACTTTACGGACATCAGATCTCAGTTGAGTTCCTGAAGAAGACGAGAGATGAAGTCAAGTTTGACAACGTACAGGATCTTTCCGCGCAGATCGTCCGCGACTGCAAAGAGGCAAGACTGTTCCACGAGAAGCTGGCTGCTGAGGAAAAATAACGCTTGAATTGGATTGCTTATTGTGGTATAGTTAATTGTTAATAAATTTACTTTCACCTAGTTTGCCGATACTCCGACGCTTACTCAGTGAAAGCTAACACAGAAAAGGAGAATAAGAAAATGATTACAAAGGAACAGAAAGAAGCAATTATTAAAGAGTACGCTACTAAAGAAGGAGATACAGGATCCCCTGAGGTACAGGTAGCTATCCTTACAGCAAGAATCAATGATCTGAACGGACATCTTCAGGTTCATAAGAAAGACTTCCATTCAAGAAGAGGTCTTCTGAAGATGGTTGGTAAGAGGAGAAACCTTCTTAATTACCTGAAGGATGTCGATATCGAAAGATACAGAACTCTTATCGCTCGTTTAGGATTAAGAAAGTAGTAAAATACTGAGAATTTTGGCGGGGCAGAACAACCCCGCCTTTATTTTAAATTTGGAGCTTTGCTCCGCTAAAAAAGGAAATCAATTAGTTAATGCCAAGAGAGAAAATTTAAATAAACAGGAAGGAGTTGTTTATTAATAATGGCAAGATTTACAGATTACAGAACATTTAAGACAGCCGTCGGAGGAAGACTGCTGCAGCTTGAGATCGGAAAGGTCTGCGAGCAGGCAAATGGCCAGGTAATGGTCAGATACGGTGAATCCGTAGTAAATGTAACGGTATGCGCATCCAAAGAGCCGCGTCCGGACATTGACTTTTTCCCGCTGAGCTGTGATTATGAAGAAAGAATGTACGCAGTTGGCAAGATCCCTGGAGGCTTCATCAAGAGAGAAGGAAGACCTAGCGAGAGAGCCATCCTCTGCTCCAGACTTATGGACAGACCGCTCAGACCGCTGTTCCCAAAGGGATATTTCAACGACGTTGTAGTTGTAGCTACAGTAATGTCAGCAGATCCTGACTGCGAAACAGATATCATGGCAATGATCGGATCTTCAGTTGCTCTGGCAATTTCCGACATCCCATGGGATGGACCTACAGGTTCAGTTCGTGTAGGCAGAGTTGACGGACAGTTCGTCATCAACCCTACTCTTGAACAGAGAGAACAGTCAGATATCAACCTTACAGTAGCAGGAACCAAAGAAGCTATCATGATGGTAGAAGCAGGCGCTAACGAAGTACCTGAAGCAGCAATGCTGGATGCCATCCTCTTTGGTCACGAAGAGATCAAGAAAATCGTTGCGTTCATTGACGAAGTAATTGCAGAAGTTGGAAAACCTAAACAGGATATTGAACTTTACAAGATCCCTGAGGACATCGATGCAGCAGTAAGAGAATATGCTGTTGACAAGATGAAGGTTGCTATCCATACTGCAGACAAGCTGGAAAGACTTGACAACATGGATGCAGTAGAAGTTGAGACACAGGAACACTTCGCTGACATCTATCCAGACAATGGCAAGGACATCGGGAACGTATTATACAACATCACCAAGGAAAGCGTCCGCAAGATGATCCTTGATGAAGGCGTTAGACCGGACAACAGAAAACTCAACGAGATCAGACCTATCTGGTGTGAGACTGGACTTCTTCCAAGGGCTCACGGCAGCGGACTGTTCAAGAGAGGACAGACTCAGGCTCTCTCAGTATGCACGCTGGCTCCAATGAGCGAGGCGCAGACTATCGACGGTCTTACTGAGCAGACAGAGAAGAGATACATCCACCACTACAACTTCCCGGGATATTCAACAGGTGAAGCAAAAGCACCAAGAAGTCCAGGAAGAAGAGAGATCGGACACGGCGCTCTTGCAGAGAGAGCTCTGCTTCCAGTAATTCCGGATGCAGAGACATTCCCGTATGCAATCAGAGTCGTATCAGACATACTTTCATCCAACGGTTCAACATCCATGGCTTCGACATGCGGATCATGTCTGGCACTGATGGATGCCGGCGTTCCTATCAAGAGACCAGTTGCGGGTATTGCAATGGGACTGATTGAACGTGTTGAAGAAGACGGAACAAGCAAAATGGCTATCATGAGTGATATCCAGGGCATGGAAGACTTCCTCGGCGACATGGACTTCAAGGTAACTGGAACTGAGATCGGCGTAACTGCTATCCAGATGGATATCAAGGTTCACGGTTTGTCACGTGACATTCTGGAGCAGGCTCTTGCTCAGGCTCGTGAAGGCAGAATGTACATCATGGGCCTAATGCTTGAGGAAATCCCTGAACCAAGGAAGGAAATGTCCAAGTACGCTCCTCGCAGCATAACGATGAGAATAGACCCTGACAAAATCAGGATCGTCATCGGACCGGGAGGAAAGACTATCAACAAGATCGTTGAAGAGACTGGCGTTAAAATCGACATCTCCGAGGATGACCTTGGACTTGTAAGCATCTACAGTGCAGACATGGAAGGCGCTGAAGCTGCAAGGAAGAAGATCGAACTGCTGACCAAGGACGTAGAAGTCGGTGAAGTATACGAAGGAACTGTTAAGAGAATCATGAACTTCGGAGCATTCATCGAGATACTTCCAGGAAAGGAAGGACTTCTCCACATCTCCAAGATGGCCAAAGAGAGAGTAGAAAAGGTTGAGGACGTTATGAACATCGGCGACGTAGTCGAAGTTAAGGTAACGGAAATCGACAGCCAGAACAGAATCAATCTTTCAAGAAAAGAACTTCTGTAATTTGAATTACATAGACTGAACTGCAAAAGAAGGAGTGAACAAAACTCCTTCTTTTGATTTTTTGACGCTGCCGGCATGTCGATTAGCGGAGGCGTTAACGTGGACAGATGCTTAGATCGGCGGCCATGTTTTTTATTGGAAACAGAAAAAATAATATGTTGTAAAAGCACTGTATTGTGGTAAAATCATGTTAGAAAGGGAGGTGGCATTATGCAGCTTATTATACTTGGTCTGGTTTTTATCATAGGGCTTTTCATATACTATCTTGCCACTACTTCCGGAAGTTCGTCTGGAGATAATCCGCCGAATAAACCTAGGAAGAAAGAAGACGACCTAAAGAAAGACGAAAACGTTATTTTCCTTCCTAATGATTTGGAAAAGGAAAAGAAAAAGCACCGTCACAATACTTTGTAAGGATAGTACTGAACGATTCTTATAGAATAAACTACTCTGCAGCTGATCGCAATGATTGCCGCAGAGTTTTTTATTTGCCTAAAATGGGCATTTTTCGCGGATGCGACCTTGTAAATACAATACAATAGTTCTATAATGTATACATATCGTGATTACGAACTGCAGCGCAGTCTGCAATCAAATAAAACACAATATCAGGAGGAACATAATGAATAAAAGAAAAATATCCGTCATACTATTATCTGCAATCATGGCTTTTACCATGATGTTTGCCGGTACATCATCTGTATTTGCAGCAGATTCGACAACTATACCTACATTGCCAGATGATTTGACTAATGCACCGGAACTGGTGTCTGGATCAGGATTTAATGCCGCTAATCCAGATACTTCTGTATATAGGGTGTACAAGCTGATTGCTCCGTAAAAGGTTATTATACAATCAGATTTGAAGGAGCAAGCAGTAATAACTATCAGACATTTGTGTTCAATGCTTCCAAAAAGTGCCTTTACACTAATTATGAATACACTAGTTTTACTGACCAATTCACCACGCATTTTGGAGTAAATGCAGGTACATATTATTTTGCAGTAAGAACCTATGAGAGCACATATGTAATCAACACTGATTTCACTGCAACGACATCTAAGACCAGTTCAAAGCGCAGTGGCGCAATACTGCTGAAGAGAGGCGTTACTAAGACTGGCACGCTGGCACTTAATGGACCTAGCTCATCGTGGTACAAAATCAGACTTACAAGCAGCAGAAAAGTCAAGATCGATGCGAAAGCAATGGTAGGCGGAGCTGGCAATTATGGAGATATTCAGGTTGATATTTACAGAATATCCGATGCCACATCATCTCCATCGTTGATTACATCATTATCAAGCTACAGCCCTAGCAAAACATTAAACCCTTACACGATTGGGAACAACAACAAGCTTCCGGCAGGCACTTATTATATCAGGGTGACAAAATACCACAATGGCAATGGCGGTTACTCTCTGAAATGGAGCTATAGATAGTAACTGACAATGCAGATAATGCACATATACTATGTTTGATGTTCAAGGAATACTTCAGAATTATCAATGGAGTGTTCCTTGTTTTTTCCTTCAAAAACGGTATTGACGTACAGTTTTCTGTACGTTATAATATAGGTACAGAAAACTGTACGAAAGGAAGTGATATTATGTTAGCAGTCAATTACACTAACCTGAGAGAAAATATGAAAGAATATATGGATACTGTTGCTGATGACTACGAGACATTGATCGTAACGAGAAAGAGCAATAAGAATGTTGTTATGATTTCAGAGGAGGCGTACAACAATTTAATTGAAAACGTATATGTTATGGGAAATAGATCCAATTATAGCTGGATAATGGAGTCAAAAGGCCAATTGGAAGATGGAAAGGTAAAGAGCCATAAGCTGATTGAGGTTGCCGACGATGAATAAGTTGTTTACTGAAAATGGATGGAAAGACTACATTTATTGGCAGACAGAAGATCGAAAGACATTGAAAAAAATCAATATTCTTATTGAGGATATCAGTAGAAACGGAAACGAGGGGATAGGGAAGCCGGAATCTTTGAGTGGCGCATTAACTGGTTATTGGAGCCGGAGAATTAACGATAAGGACAGGCTTATTTATAGAATCGACGATGAAAATGTTTATATTTTAGCTTGCAGATATCATTACAGTGATCAATAAGACGGAGAAGATGGCAAATATTTCTTGCATCCCATCTGTTTGAGTAGTATAATATTTGGGTACGTAAGTGTTGACAATTCAATATTTTAGGCAGTGAAGGAACCAGTAGCCCTGTGTAAGAACCTTACAGAGAGACCGCATTGTGATAAATGAGAGAACAGGAATTTATCGCAAGCTGAGATGCGGTCGGTGAAGCAGCAGCGAATATCACTCCGGAGCCTGACACTTTAAAGAGAGGCACCTTGACAGAGGTAAGCAACTAGGGTGGTACCGCGGTTATGATAAGTAATGATCGTCCCTAACAGACAGAAAGTCGGTTGGGGATTTTTTGTTTTTGCCGCCTGAGTACGGCGTTCGGCCATCAAAGCACACAGCGCCGGCAAGTCAGCCGTCTGAGTGCAGCCCTTCGTCCAGCCTCAGCGCCATCAAAGCGCAGGCTTGCGGCAAAGACATAAGACCTGACCATATGAAAACAAATGAAGCGACACGCACCGAAGGATGTGCGCATCGCCGCCATTTTCAAGAAAGGAAGAAATAGAAACATGTTTGAAAAGTTATCGGAAAAACCTGTAGCGGACGTGCAGAACGAACAGGTCAAGAAGTGGAACGATGAAGATCTGCTGGACAAGTGCGTTACGGCCAGAGACGGCGATCCGCAGTTCGTATTTTATGAAGGGCCGCCGACAGCAAACGGCAAACCGGGCATCCATCACGTGATGGCCAGAACTCTGAAGGATTCCATCTGCAGATACAAGACAATGCAGGGATATCAGGTAAACAGAAAGGCAGGATGGGATACCCACGGACTGCCAGTAGAGATAGAAGTAGAGAAACAGCTGCACATGTCAGGCAAGCAGGATATCGAGAAATACGGCATCAAGGAGTTCAACGAGAAGTGCCGTGAATCCGTATTCACATACACCGGCATGTGGAGAGAGATGTCAGAGAGAATGGGATATCTGGCTGACATGGATAATCCATATATCACATTAGACAACAACTACATCGAATCAGGCTGGTGGATCCTGAAGAAATTCTTTGATGCAGGCCTGATCTATGAAGGACACAAGATCCTGCCGTACTGCCCAAGGTGCGGAACTGGACTGGCTTCTCACGAGGTAGCACAGGGATATAAGGATATAAAGGTCAACACGATCACGGCAAAGTTCAAGAGGAAGGATGCTGACAATGAGTACTTCCTGGCATGGACTACAACGCCATGGACACTGGCTTCCAACACGGTATTGACAGTAGGTCCTGACATTGATTACATCAAGGCTAAGATGCTTGAGGGAGATAATGAAGGCAATGTATTCTATCTGGCTAAGGCTCTGGCTGACAAGGTCCTTGGAGAGGGCAAATATGAAATCGTTGGCGAGATGAAGGGCAAAGATCTGGAATACGTTGAGTACGAACAGCTTATGCCGTTCTGCAAACCGGATCCGAAGAAGAAGGCTTTCTTTGTTACCTGCATGGACTACGTATCAGTAGAAGACGGTACTGGAATCGTTCATACCGCTCCTGCTTTTGGCGAAGACGACTATAACTGCGGCAGAAAATACGATCTTCCTATGATCCAGCCGGTTGATGAGAGAGGCTGCTACACGGAGACTCCGTGGGCTGGCCACTTTGTTATGGAAGACGGACTGGATGTTGAGATCATCAAGTACCTGGCATCAGAAGATAAGATATTTGCTAAAGCAAAGCTTGAGCATAACTATCCTCACTGCTGGAGATGCGGCACGCCGCTGGTTTACTATGCTAAGCCGAGCTGGTATATCGCAATGAGCCAGCTGAAGGATCAGCTCGTTGCTAACAACAACACAGTAAACTGGTTCCCGCCTTTTGTAGGTGAGAAGAGATTCGGCAACTGGCTGGCAGAAGTAAAGGACTGGGCAATTTCCAGAACCAGATACTGGGGAACTCCTATTCCAATCTGGAGATGCGAATGCGGCCATCTGGAATGTGTAGGCAGCAGGGCTGAACTGGTTGAAAAATCAATTGAAAACATAGATGAGAGCATTGAACTGCATAGACCGTATGTAGATGACATCCACATGACTTGTCCGGTATGCGGCAAACCAATGACAAGGATCCCAGAAGTAATGGACTGCTGGTTCGACTCAGGCGCAATGCCTTTCGCTCAGTGGCACTATCCGTTTGAACACAAAGATGACTTCGACAAGCTGTTCCCGGCAGATTTCATCTGCGAAGGAATCGACCAGACAAGAGGCTGGTTCTATTCACTGATGGCAATCTCGACCTTCATCATGGGCAGGGCACCGTACAAGAATGTACTGGTAAACGACCTGATCCTCGACAAGAACGGCAAGAAGATGTCCAAGTCAAAGGGCAACACGGTTTCGCCATTTGAGATGCTTGATAAATATGGCGCAGACGCCACCAGATGGTATCTGCTCAGCGTTTCACCGGCATGGTCGCCGACGAAATTCGACGAAGACGGACTCATTGACGTAGTCAGCAAGTTCTTTGGAACACTTAAGAACGTATACAACTTCTTCGTTCTTTATTCCAATACCGACGATATCGATCCGGCTAAGCTTCATGTCGACTACGACAAGAGACCTGAACTTGACAGATGGATACTGTCCAAGTACAACCAGCTGATCAAGGACGTGACCGAATATATGGACAGTTACGACCACATGAAGACTGTAAGAGCAATCTCGGATTTCGTGGTTGAAGACCTGTCAAACTGGTATATCAGACGTGCAAGAAGAAGATTCTACACAGAGGATATGACCGATGACAAGAAGAGCGTTTACGCTACTACATATGAAGTACTCGTTGGAACAGCAAAACTCATCGCACCTATCGCTCCGTTCATCGCAGACGAAATCTACACCAAGCTGACAGGCGAAGAGACGGTTCACATCGCTTACTTCCCTAAGTGCAATGATTCCCTCATCGACAAGAACGTTGAAGAGAGAATGGACCTGGTAAGAGCATTGGTTACTCTGGGCAGAGGCACCAGAGAGAAGGAGCGCATCAAGGTTAGACAGCCGCTGAACGAGATCATGATCGACGGCAAGTATAAGAAGACTATCGAAGACCTGACTCCGCTCATCATGGAAGAACTCAACGTCAAGGAAGTCGTTTTCGCAGACGAGCTTGACACATTCATGAACTTCTCACTGAAGCCTGACTTTAAGGTTGCCGGACCTGTTCTCGGCGGCAAGATCAAAGCCTTCGGCGGAGCACTTGCAAAAGAGAACGCTAAGGATTTCGTCCAGAAGATTGAGACAGAGGGCAAAGTCATCATGAACCTCAACGGCGAAGACACAGAGATCGTCAAGGAATTCCTCGACATCAGGATCAGCGCCAAGGAAGGTTTCGCTGTAGCCATGGAGAACAACGTGTTCACTATCCTGGACACTACGATCACTCCGGAGCTGGAGCAGGAGGGACTTGCCCGCGAACTCATCTCCAAGGTTCAGCAGCTGCGTAAGCAGAAGGATTTCGAGATGATGGACAACATCAAAATTTTCATCGAGGCAGACGACGCTGTCAAGGCAGCAGTTTCCGCATACGATGAATACATCAAAAAAGAGACACTGGCACTGGCAATCGAGGAGAAGAGCGGATTACCTGAATCCGACCTCAATGGCCACAAGACAGGAATCGATGTAGAAAGAGTGTAAAATGATCGATTTACGAGATCTGACGCTGGAACAGATGGAAGCCCTGGTCGCAGACATGGGGCAGCCGAAATTCCGCGCGAAACAGGTTTTCGGATGGGTCTATAAAGGAAAGACTGACTTCTGGGAGATGACTAATCTCCCGGAAGTTTTTAAACAGGAGCTTTCGCAGCAGTGCCGCATAGGCACAGTGAAACCGTTGAAAACTCAGCTTTCCAAGACAGACGGCACCCGGAAATACCTCTTCGAACTGGAAGACGGAAACGCCATAGAAAGCGTGTTCATGAAATATAAATACGGGAATTCCATCTGCCTGTCATCGCAGGCAGGCTGCCGCATGGGCTGCAGATTCTGTGCATCGGGAGCCAATGGATTGAGCCGCAGTCTGACAGCTGGCGAGATAGTATCCCAGATACTTGAGGCTGAAGCCGATTCAGGCGAACGCATAAGCCACATCGTAGTCATGGGAACAGGCGAACCATTCGACAATTACGACAATCTTTCACGTTTTATTCATATTGTAAACGACAAGAACGGACTCAATATCGGCATGAGGAACATAACTGTTTCTACCTGTGGACTGGTGCCGGTGATCGGACGTTTTGCCAAGGATTTCCCACAGGTGAACCTGGCAATTTCTCTTCACGGAACGACAGACGAGATAAGAAGTTCCATGATGCCGATCAACAAGCGCTATCCGATAGCTGAGCTGATTGCCGCCTGCCGTGAATACACGCAGGAGACAAGCCGCCGCGTGACTTTTGAATATACTATGGTCAGCGGAGTCAACGACTCAGATGCCGACGCAGCCAGACTGGCGAAACTGCTGCGAGGCATGCTGTGTCATGTGAACATCATACCGCTGAACAAGGTGGAAGGCAGCGGTTTTGATACTGTCAGCAGGGCGAGAGCCATGGAATTCCAGCAGCTGCTAGAGGCGGCAGGCATCCCGGCAACCGTCAGACGCGAACTTGGTTCAGACATCGACGCAGCATGCGGACAGCTGAGGCTTGGCAGAAAATAGAAGAGATATATTTTACCCTGCGACTGCAGAAACAGCAGTTGCGGGGTATTTTTTCACTAAGCATATTGAAATAATGATAAAGTGATGATAAAATAATGATATAATATTAGGAGGTGAGAAGATGATCAATATTCGACCAGTATCAGATCTTAGAAATAAGTATCCGGAAATAGAAGACATGGTAGTACGTGATGGAGGACCAGTGTACCTTACTAAGAACGGATACGGAACGATGGTGCTGATGAGCCTTGAACAGTATTCAGTCCTTACTGATAATCTTGAACTGAAGCTAGACGAAGCAGATAAGTATGCAAAGGAACATGAGGAAAGATATTCAGGTGATGAAGTGTTCTCCAGAGTAAGGAAACGTATAAATGAACGGTAGTAAGCGTTATAGACTCAACATTTTGCCGCTTTTTGAGGAAGATTTGAACAGCATTGCAGATTACATCTCTGTTCAGCTTAATAATCCATCTGCGGCATTAAAATTAGCTGATGATGTAGAGTCTGCAATCAAAAAACGTCTCCCTTTTGCTGAATCATTTGAACCGCATCGGTCTTTGCGTGCAAGAGAATTACCTTATTACCGTATTGATAAAAGGGCGGTGCACACTCGTGACTTCAGTCATGAGTTAGCCGCCCATTCTTGACTTTATTATATACGTATGGTATCATATATGTATGGATGAAAATAGCATATTTACAATAAAATCAGATGTTACACATGGTAGGGGATATGTATATTGTCTACAGTATCATATCGTGTGGTGTACTAAATATCGCAGGAAAGTCATTGCCGGAGACATTGAAGCTGACGTTAAGATGCATCTGTTAAAAACTGCTGAAGATTTAGATATCAAAATTATTGCATTAGAAACAATGCCTGACCACATACATATGCTCATAGAGTGTAAGCCCCAGTGCAGACTTTCAGATGCCATTAAGGTTTTTAAGGGTAATGCAGCAAGGTGGCTCTTTTTGAAACATCCTGAAATCAAGAAACAGATGTGGGGTGGCCATCTGTGGAACCCATCCTATTTTGTCGTAACCGCAAGCGAACGCACCAGGGAGCAGGTTGAAGCCTATATTAAAAGTCAAAAGGAGCGTTAGGATTGAAGATATTTTCCACATACTCAGTAAAAATCAAGCATTACAACAAAATATTTTCCGAGACAGTATCTGTATACAGGGATGCCGTAGATTTTCTTATGGATATATGCCTGTCCGAATGGGCTGATATTATCACCATTAAAGGTAATCAGGCTCAGATGATGTATGTGGAATCCTTATGCCATAAGACTAATAAAAACCTTGTTCCTAAGTACGACTTCGACAGTAAATTCTATAAGATGCCGTCTTACATAAGGCGGGCGTCTATTTCTGAGGCGATAGGAAAAGTATCCTCCTATAAATCCAATCTTGGAAATTGGGAAAACAACCCTATTGGTAAAAAGCCAGCTCTGAATGCCTGTGGGTATGTATACCCTTCTCTGTACCGCGTTGGAATGTACAACCAGACCGGCAGTTATTCTGCGCAGATAAAGATATTCCACAATAATACATGGGACTGGCTTACCGTAGATCTTCGTAAGTCTGACATGGATTATATCTATCGCAGATGCAGTTCCCGCAAAATATGCGCCCCTACACTTCAGAAACGCGGTAAAGAGTGGTTTTTGGATTTCCCTTTTGAGGAAAAGACTACTCTTGTCAACACAAATGACCTTGTAATCGGTGTTGACCTTGGCTTAAATTCAGCATGTACGTGTTGTGCTATGGATTCGAAAGGCACTGTCTACGGCAGACATCTCTTAAACCTGCCAAGCGAAAAAGACCGTTTGAACCACAGTATCAGCCGTATCAAAAAAGCCCAGCAATACGGTAATTATAAGACTCCGAGATTATGGGCCAAAACGAAAGGCATTAACGACGACATAGCAGTAAAGACTGCCAACTTCATCATAGGCATAGCCATAATGTACAACGCTGACACTATAGTTTTTGAGCATCTTGACCTTGCGGGCAAAAAGCGTGGTTCCAAGAAGCAAAAACTGCATCTGTGGAAAGCCCAGTACGTTCAATCTATGGTAGAGAACAAGGCCCACAGGCTAAAGATGCATGTATCCCATATCTGTGCCCGGGGAACAAGTAAGCTTGCCTACGACGGCAGCGGGACTGTCCTTCGCGGCAAAGATGCCGATATGCCGACATATAGCCTGTGTAAATTTCAAAACGGAAAGGTCTATAATTGTGACCTCAACGCCTCGTATAATATAGCGTCACGCTATTATATACGTGAAATCCTAAAATCCTGTCCGGAGACGGATAGGTTGGGCATCTTGGCTAAAGTTCCAAGATGTGCTAAGAGAAGCACCTGCACGTTAGCTGACCTCATTAGTCTTAATGCGGTTCTTGCAGCGTAAGCTACAGGATACTGAGTTTAGACCGTATGGACAGAAACGCAGTCCGATGTCCCTAAAGGACAACCATAGCGTAGATTATGGCATTAGGAAGCACGCGACTTTAGTCGTGTGAGGCTTCAC